>R20__coassemble_128_pt1 | contig 57462 bp, 45 predicted proteins | sample R20__metabat2_low_PE_053 | metagenome-assembled genome bin R20
CCGAAGAAGTCACGCGCCAAGAACAGCTCTTGGCTGGATTTGTTCCATATGGCAAACGCGAACATGCCCCGCAACCTGTCAAGGACGCCTTGGCCCCAAGCCAGGTATCCGACCAGCAGCACCTCGGTGTCGGAATGCGTGGCAAACTCCCAGCCCGCAGACTCAAGCTCTGCGCGCAGGTCCCGATAGTTGTATATCTCGCCGTTGAAGACGATGACATAATCGCCACGCCTCAAAGCTGCCGCCTCGCCTTGAACATAGGAGCCGTCCAAGGCTCGGGCCGGCGAGCTTACGCAAGCCACCCGCTCGCCCGTCGCCCGGACAAGCGGCTGATTGCCTCCCTCAAGGTCGATAAGCGAAAGGCGCCGATGGCCCAAAGCCACGCCGTCATCAACGTATTGACCTTCTCCATCAGGGCCCCTGTGGGCCATGATGTCGCACATGGCCTTAAGCAGGCGAAGATCGCCCGAGCCGTCGTTGGCCCCGACTCCTTTGCCCACAAAACCGCAAATGCCGCACATACCAAAACTCTTCCCTATGCAATGTTGGTGTAGCCCACCAAGTGGGTATCAACCGCACTTGCCACTTTGCGCGCATCAGCCATGGCGCGCACGACAAGGCTAGCCCCGATGCTGGCATCCCCTGCTTTGAATAGGTTTCCGCAGGCCTCGTCGGCCGTAGCGTCTGCGTATGCCTCGGGGCCCTTAAAGCCCGATGCCACAATGAGCATGTCGGCCTTGCATGTTTTCTCTCCTTCGGGGCTGGTCAGAACCAGCTCCCGCAAATGCCCTCTTTTGTCCGCGCGCACCGCGCTCACCTGCGTCTGGAAGCAGCGAATATCGCGGCCAAGCACGGCCATAGCCTCCTCGTGGGCGTAATCAGTTGCTGCCCCGTAGTCTGCAGCCGGACGCCGGATAAGCTGGATGACGTCTTTTGCCCCCTGGCGCAATGCCGTTGCTATGCAGTCGTTTGCCGAGTCGCCAGCTCCGATGACGGCGACCACCTTCCCACGAGCGCACCTGGTCGGCGAAAGCTTCGCCTCGCCCAGAAGATCACGAGCAGCAGCCCCCAGGTAATCAAGCGCGAAGCACACTTCGTTGGCTGTGCCCTCGAAAGGCACCACACGCGGATCCTGCGCCCCGATGGCCATGACGACGGCATCGTATTGCTTTTGCAAGTCGGAAACAGACACATCACGCCCAACGTCAACGCCGCACTTAAACACAACGCCTTCCTCCTCAAGCAAGGCTATGCGCCGCGCGACCACCTCTTTGGGAAGCTTCATGTTGGGAATGCCATAGACCAGCAAGCCGCCAGGCCTCTTGTCGCGCTCAAACACCGTAACGGCATGTCCGCGCTGGTTCAAGAGGTCCGCAACCGTCAACCCTGCCGGGCCGCTGCCGACAATCGCAACCCGCGCGCCACTTCTGCGGCTGGGCACACGCGCCGCAACAAGGCCCTCGCGAAACGCCTCCTCAATGATGTAGCGCTCGTTGTCGTTTATGGTCACCGGCGCTCCCGTCTTCGCGGCCGCACACCACGTCTCGCAAGGCGCAGGGCATACATACCCCGTGAACTCCGGGAAGCAATTAGTGCGCATCAGGCGCTCAGCGGCACGGACAAGCTGACCGTTCCAAAGCTGGTCATTCCATTCAGGGATGAGGTTGCGCAAGGGACAGCCGACCATCTGCCGATCGATCGTAAGGCCCGCCTGGCAAAAGGGAACCCCGCAATCCATGCACCGCCCTGCTTGCTGCGTGCGGCGCTCATCGTCAAGCTCTGAATGAAAGCACTCCATGTTCTGCACGCGCTCAAGCGCCGGCATGTCGGGGGCAAGGGCGCGCTGATAGTCCATGAATCCTGTCGGTTTTCCCATTATTGCTCGCCCCTTTCAAGGAATGCCTTGGTGGCCGCATCCTCCGCGTTCATGCCTTGACGCAAATTCTCATTAATCAGGCTGGTCATTCGCTTGTAGGCATGCGGGATGACCTTCTTGAAGTCGCTCTTGTACTCATCGAAGCTCTCAAGCATGGCACAACCCACCCGAGAACCGGTAAGCCGCACGTGTTCCTCAAGAAGCGCCTTCAGGGCAAACACATCCTCGGTCTCGCTTACCGCCTCAATAGAAACCAGATGCTTGTTGGTGCGCTGGTACAACGTGTGGGACTTGTCATAGACATAGGCCACGCCACCGCTCATACCTGCGGCGAAGTTTCGGCCCGTGGAGCCCAGGATGACGACACATCCCCCCGTCATGTACTCGCAACCGTGGTCGCCAACGCCCTCGACGACGGCGACCGCCCCCGAGTTGCGCACGCAGAAGCGCTCGCCCGCGCACCCTGATACGAAGGCCCGGCCGCTTGTGGCACCGTACAAGGCAACGTTGCCTATGATGACGTTGTCCTCGGACACGCGAACGCTCGAGCGCGGCTGATAGGCAATCAAGGTTCCGCCCGAAAGCCCCTTGCCGAAATAGTCGTTGCTGTCGCCCTCAAGTTCAAGCGTCAACCCCTTGGGGATGAAGGCGCCAAAGCTTTGGCCCGCGCCTCCCTTAAACCTCACATGGAACGCGTCATCCTCAAGCGAGGTTGCATACCGGCGCGTAAGCTCCGCCCCGAAAAGGGTGCCAACGGCACGGTCGGTGCTGGTGATGGCAACATCGTCAAGCACGCCGCCACGCGGGTTCTCGGCATCGAGCAGCGGCAGCAAGCACCTTGCGTCCAATGTCGATTCCAGCTTGAAGTCATATGCGCAACGCGGGTCGAACAGCGTCTGGTTCGCTTGGCCGCTGCCAAGGATGCGGCTCAGGTCGACCATGCCGGCGCGCACGCCTTCCCCTTTCGTCCGAGCACGCAACAGGTCGGTGCGTCCAACGAGCTCATCAAGAGTATGCAAGCCATAGCTTGCCAATATCTCGCGAACCTCCTGCGCCACGAAGCGCATGAAGTTTTCGACATGCTCGGGCTTGCCCTTGAAATTCTTGCGCAGTTCGGGGTTTTGGGTCGCGATGCCAACCGGGCAGGTGTCAAGATTGCACACGCGCATCATGTCGCAGCCCATCGCAATAAGCGGAGCCGTGGCAAAGCCGAACTCCTCAGCTCCCAACATGGCCGCAATGCACACATCGCGTCCGGTCATAAGCTTGCCGTCAGCCTCGATGCGCACATGAGAGCGCAGATCGTTTTTGATGAGCGTCTGGTGAACCTCAGCAACGCCAAGCTCCCACGGCAAGCCCGCGCCGCTGATCGAGCTGCGCGGCGCAGCACCCGTGCCGCCATCATAGCCAGACACCAAAACCGTTTGCGCGCCGGCCTTGGCCACACCTGCCGCAATGGTTCCGACCCCCGCTTCGCTTACCAGCTTCACGGCTATCGTCGCGTCCTTGTTCGCATTCTTCAGGTCATAGATAAGCTCGGCCAAGTCCTCGATCGAATAGATGTCATGATGAGGCGGCGGCGAAATCAACGAGACGCCTGGCGTCGAATAGCGGGTGCGGGCAATCCAGGGCCACACCTTCTCGCCGGGCAAATGACCGCCTTCGCCAGGCTTTGCGCCCTGCGCCATCTTGATCTGGATCTCACGAGCGCTCACCAGGTATTCGCTGGTCACGCCAAAACGGCCGCTTGCCACCTGCTTGATGGCGCTTCCCTTTTCCGTCCCCAGGCGCTCAGGCGTCTCGCCGCCTTCACCCGAGTTGCTCTTGCCGCCTAGGCGGTTCATCGCAACGGCCAAGCACTCATGCGCCTCCTGGCTGATGGAGCCATAGCTCATCGCGCCGGTCTTGAAGCGCTTGACAATGCTTTCAACGGGCTCGACCTCATCAATAGGCACCGGGGTGCATCCCTCACGGGCAAACGCCAGAAGCCCGCGAAGCGTGTGGGGCGTCGTGTCGTCGTCTACCAAGGCCGAATAGCGCTTGAAGCTTTCGTAGTCGCCACTTTGCGCCGCCTTCTGCAGCAACATGATGGTAAGTGGGTTGATCATGTGGCTCATGGCCGAGTCAGCCGAGCGCATCTTATGCGAACCTGCCGTGGACAGGCTTGTTTCCCCGCCAAGGCCCATCGGATCGAAGGCCGCATCATGACGCTCGTTGACCAGATCGGCAATCTGCGCAAGGCCAATGCCGCCCACACGGCTTACCGTATTGGTGAAATAGTTATCGACCACCTGCTCGCTCAAGCCAACAATCTCGAAGATCTGCGCGCTTTGGTAGCTTTGCAAGGCCGAGATGCCCATCTTCGCCGAGACCTTCACCACGCCTTGCAGCACCGCGTTGTTGTAAGCCCGGATGGCTACATAGCGGTCGCGATCAAGCGCGCCGTCCCAAACCAGCGCGCGGATGCACTGGTGGGCCAAATACGGGCAGACCGCACGGGCGCCATAGCCCAACAAGGTGGCGAAATGATGCACCGTGACAGGCTCTCCGCTTTCCAGCACAACCGAAATGGCCGTCCTTTTCTTGGTGCGGACCAAATACTGCTCAACGGCTGAAACGGCCAAAAGCGAAGGGATGGGGACATGGTTTTCGTCTACCCCCCGGTCACTTAAGATCATGATGTTCGCGCCGTTATGGTATGCCTTCTCAATGTTAAGGAACAGACGGTCAAGGACCACATCAAGCGGGGTGTCCTTGTAGTAGAGCAAGCTGATGGTCTCGGAACGCAGGCCCGGCCGGTCAAGCGCCCTTATCTTCTCCAGCTCAATCTGGGTCAGAATCGGTGAGTCAATCTGCAGCAAACCGCAATTCTCAGGCTTGTCCTCCAGCAGATTGCCGTCGCTGCCCACATACACGGTGGTGTCGGTTACGATCTGCTCGCGCGATGAGTCGATCGGCGGGTTGGTCACCTGCGCAAACATCTGCTTGAAGTAGTCAAACAACGGGCGATTCTGCTCATCAAGAACCGCCAAGGGAGTGTCGACGCCCATCGCCGCCGTAGGCTCATTGCCCGTTGTGGCCATGGGAAGGATGACCTTGTAGATGTCTTCATAGGTGTAGCCAAAGGCCTTGTAGAGCCGCTGCAGCTCCTCAGGTTCGAAGTGATCAGTACCCTTCTTGGGGCTGGGCAGATCCTCCAACTTCACCAGGTTGCAATCAAGCCATTCCCCATAGGGATGCTGCGCGGCATAACCGTCCTTCACCTGGTCGTCGGTCCTCAGGACGCCCGCCTTGGTGTCAACCACCAACATGCGGCCAGGCTCAAGGCGGCTTTTACGCACAATGTGCTCATCCTCTATGTCGAGAACGCCCACCTCTGAGGACAATATCAGCCGATCATCGTCGGTCACGTAATAGCGCGCCGGACGCAAACCGTTGCGGTCAAGGGCGGCGCCCATGACCTCGCCGTCGGTGAACAACAACGCCGCAGGACCATCCCAAGGCTCCATCATGGTCGCGTAATAGTGGTACATGTCGCGGCGCGGCAAGGAAATGTTGGGGTTTTTGCTCCAGGGCTCCGGTACCAACATCATCACAGCCTTCGGCAGCTCGATGCCGGAGAACATCAAGAATTCAAGCGTGTTGTCGAGCATGGCCGAATCGGAGCCGCTGGCGTCAACGACCGGCATGACGCTGTCCATGTCCGTGGCGAAGTAAGCCGTGGCCATGGTCTCTTCGCGTGCCTGCATGCGGTCGAGGTTGCCCCGGATGGTGTTGATTTCACCGTTGTGAAGCAAGACGCGATTAGGATGGGCGCGCTCCCAACTGGGGTTGGTGTTGGTGGAGAAGCGAGAATGGACCATGGCTATTGCGCTAGCCGTACGTTCATCCTGCAAGTCCTTGTAGAACTTGCGCAGCTGGGCCACCAAAAACATGCCTTTGTACACCACGGTGCGGCTGGAAAAGGACGCCACGTAGGTGCCATGCGCCGACTGCTCGAACTCGCGACGAATCACGTACAGCAGCCGATCAAAGGCCAAACCCCGCTCAACCCCCTTCGGGCGCGCAACCAGCGCCTGCCAAATGGAGGGCATGCAATCCCGCGCGCGGCTGCCGAGCACCTCAGGATTAGTCGGAACAGGCCTCCAGCACACAAGATTGACGCCACGCTTCTCTAAGATGACCTCAAGAAGGCGCATATGGCGCAGGCGAACCATGCGATCTTGCGGGAAAAAGAACATGCCCAAGCCCAGATCGCCCTCTTCGCTTGGCATAAGGGACGCAGAAGCGCCCGCTTCCGAAATCAGCCCCTCTTCCACCACCGCCTGCCTCAGGTAAGCAAACGGAATCTGCAAGATGATGCCGACGCCGTCGCCGGTCTGGCCGGTGGCGTCCTTGCCTGCGCGATGCTCAAGTTTCTCCACGATGCTCAGCGCATCACTCACGCAGTCATGGCTCTTGCGCCCTTTTATGTCCACCACGCCGCCGATGCCGCAGGCATCATGCTCAAACGTGGGACTGTACAGCGTTTCTTTCTGGTCGAAGTTCACGAAATGCTCCTAAACCGTTATCGTGCCGCCGAAGCGATATTTGCGGGTATCGGTTGGTTCGTCGGTGGGATAGGCGCCATCGAAGCAGGCAGTGCAGTAGCCCCGCTGCGGTTGGTCGCCTAACACCCTTTTCACGTTCTCCACGCTTAGGTACCCCAAGCTGTCGGCCCCTATGAAATCCGCTATCTCGGCGGTGTCGCGGCCGACCGCAATCAGGTTCTCGCGCGAGTCGACATCGGTGCCGTAATAGCAAGGGTTCAAGAAGGCGGGGGCCGATATGCGCACATGCACCTCACGCGCACCGGCGTCGCGCAGCATCTTGACGATGTACTTGCTGGTCGTTCCACGGACGATGGAGTCGTCGACCAAGACGACCCGCTTGCCGGCAACCACGCTTGACATCGGATTGAGCTTTTGACGCACCTTCAACTCACGGTTTTGCTGGCCGGGGGCAATGAAGGTGCGGGCAATGTAGCGGTTCTTGATGAAGCCGATCTCGTAAGGAATGCCGCTTTCACGCGCGTACCCAAGGGCGGCGTCAAGGCCCGAATCGGGCACGCCGACCACGATGTCGGCGTCGACCGGATGCTGCTGGGCCAAATACCTGCCAGCGTTGACGCGGGCCGAATGGACGGACACCCCGTCAAGCACCGAATCAGGGCGCGCGAAATAGACCGCCTCGAAGACGCACAGCGACCGCGGGCGCTCGCCGCAATGATCAGTGATGGAATGCACGCCATCCTTGCTGAAGACGACTATTTCACCAGGCTCGATTTCGCGCACAAACGTTGCACCCATGACATCAAGGGCGCAGCTTTCCGATGCCACCACATAGCTATCGTCCAAAGTTCCATAGCAGAGGGGCCGAAAACCGTTCTTGTCGCGAAGAGCCACCAGCTTCGTCGGGCTCATGACCACAAGCGAATAGGCGCCCTCAAGGCGATCCATCGCCTGGTTAAGCGCCTGCTCGATAGAAGGCGCCTTCAACCTCTCCTGCGTGGCAATGTAGGAGATGACCTCGGTATCGGAGGTGGAGTGGAAGATCGCGCCACCCATCTCAAGCTCGGATCTGAGCTCTAGGGCATTCGTCAGGTTTCCATTGTGGGCTAACGCCATATGGCCCTTGATGTGGTTGACGACCATAGGCTGGACGTTGCTCATCTCATTGCCGCCCGTCGTGCCATAGCGCACATGCCCCACAGCTATCGACCCTTCGCCCAATTGATCGAGCACGGAGTTGGTAAACACATCGTTTACCAGGCCTAAATCCTTATGGGAATAGAACAAGCCTTCGCGGTTTATCACCATGCCGCAGGATTCTTGGCCCCTATGCTGCAATGCGCACAGCCCGGCGCTCATTTGGTAAGGCAAGGCTTTTTGCTGCGGCGAATAGATGCCCAGTACGCCGCATTCTTCTTTGATGACAGCCATTTTCTACGCCTGCAATTCGTTGCACAGGCGCTCAAGGCGCACTGCCGCCTCACGCGTGTCTTCCGGAGAGCCAAACGTCGTCAAGCGGAAATACCCTTCGCCGCACGCGCCAAAGCCGCTGCCAGGCGTGCCGACGACCTGCTCCTGTTCGAGCAGCTTGTCGAAAAACTCCCAGCTGGAAAGCCCGCCTGGGCAACGCATCCAAATGTAGGGGGCATTCACGCCGCCGCAGTACCACACGTTGCTGGCATCAAGGGCCTCCATAATGACCTTGGCGTTTTCCTTGTAAACAGCCAAGTTCTCAAGGCATTGGGCCATGCCCTCATCGGAAAGGGCCGCCGCACCGGCGCGTTGCAGCAGATAGGACACGCCATTGGTCTTGGTGGTGCGGTTGCGCACCCACATGCTGTTCAGGTTCATCCCGCCACGCTCAAGTTCCTTGGGCACGATGGTGTAGCCGCAGCGCGTTCCGGTGAAGCCAGCCGTCTTCGAAAGTGAGCAGACCTCGATGGCGCATGCCTTGGCGCCCGGGATCTCAAAGATGCTATGGGCAATGTCATCATCCGAGATGAACGCCTCGTAAGCTGCATCGAAGATGATGAGCGCACCCTTCTCCTTGGCCCAGGCAACCCACAAGCCAAGCTTTTCGCGCGAATACACCGCGCCTGTCGGATTGTTCGGAGAGCATAGGTAGACCACATCGGCCTGAAGATCATCCGTCGGCACGGGAGCAAATCCGTCCTCTTGCCCTGAAGGCACATGGACGACCACATTGCCGCTCATCACATTGGCGTCAACGTAGGCAGGATACGCTGGTTCGATAACCAAGGCGCGCGTGCCAGGGTTAAACAGCGCCAGCAAGTCGCCAAGATCGTCGCTTGCCCCGCTCGAGACGAAGATTTCGCCTTCCTCCAGCATGACGTTACGCTTTGCGTAGCGCGCCGCAACTGCCTGGCGGAAGAAGTCATATCCCACCTCGGGCACATAACCCCTAAACGTCTCTTTGCTGGCCTGATCGTCCACAGCGCTATGCAGCGCCTTGACGACGGCAGGCACCAAGGGCAGCGTCACATCGCCGATGCCAAGGCGCAGCAGCCGAGCATCCGGGTTGGCGGCCAGGTAGGCGCCGGTCTTCTGGTCGATGGTACGAAACAGATAGCTTTGCTCAAGCTCGGCATAATGGGTGTTGATGTACGTCATCTTCGCCTCCCCTACTCAATCGTCTTGCCGTCGCACACGAATGCGGCAGGGCCTGTCATTACGACGTTGTTGTCAGCGTCAAGCGAAACAGTCAGGTCCCCTCCGTCAAGATGCACGGTCACGTCCGTCCCGCGCTTGCACAAACGCTCGGCAACGGCGGCCGCCACGCTCGCGCAGCTGCCCGTGCCGCATGCCCACGTGATGCCGCTTCCGCGCTCCCACACGCGCATACGCAGCTCGGAGCTTGAAATCTGCTGGACGAACTCGACGTTGACGCCGTCGGGGAAAGCAGGACTCTTCTCGATAGCCGGCCCCACGATATCCACCGGGGCCGCCTCGGCGTCTTCGCAGAAGATGACGGCATGGGGGTTGCCCATGTCGACCGGGATGACAGGAATAGGCTCAGAGTCGTTGCGCGATTCGCAGAATGACCGCGTCACCTCGTCGTAAAACAGCCCACAGGATACGTTTACCTCAAGCTGATGGCTAACGACCGCACGCCCCATCTCCACCGAGACCGACGCCACGCGACCATCATTCACGCTCAGCTGCAAGGTCTTGATGCCCGAAAGGGTCTCTACCGTCACCTCGGTCTTGTCCGTGTAGCCCCGGTCGTAGACGTATTTGCCAACACATCTGATGCCGTTTCCGCACATCTTCGCCTCTGAGCCGTCAGCGTTGAAGATCCGCATCTTGAAGTCCGCAACGTCGCTTGGCAGGATGTAGATCAGCCCATCCGACCCTACGCCGAAATGTCTATCCGAGTACTTGATGGCAAGGTCTACGACATCTTCCGGCACCTCATTGCAATAAAGGTACAGGTAGTCGTTGCCCAAACCGTGCATCTTCGTGAATTCCACTGCTTTCCCGTTTCTCTTCGATTGCGCCCCAAAAAGAGGCCCTTTCCTAATGCGGCAAAAGGGGCGCTTGCGCGTCCCCTTCGCCCATCTCTAGCGATTTGCCTTTTTATCCGTAGAACAAGATTTCGTTGTAGGAAGGCACCGGCCAATCTTGGGACGGCACCAATATCTCCAGCTGGTCGACTTCCGAGCGGACGGCATCCATGCAGGGCACCAACTCGTGAGCATAGGCATCTGCGGCAGCCTGAAGGTCATCCATCTCGATGATCTCGGCATGCTTTGCGGCCAGCGCGTTGTACGTCAGCTGGACGGAATGCAGGCCCTTCATCATGCGGCGCAGGTGGTCTTCCTGGTCAGACGTGTCAATGTCGGGCAGGGCCGTCTTGATGTCGGTGATGCGGGCTGCGATCTTTGCGGCATAGGCGCTGATGGCGGGCAGGTACGACCGGCGCAGCATGCGGCGCATCGTGCGGCATTCGATGTTGATCAGCTTGCAGTACTTCTCCAGCTTCACCTCATAGCGGCAGCGAACCTCAGGCTCGGTCAAGACGCCAAACTGCTCAAACAGTTCCACGCTCTTCGGGGACACCAGGCACGGCAGGGCATCGGCCGTTGTCTTGTTGTTGGCAAGACCGCGACGGGCGGCCTCTTCCTCCCAATCGGAGGCGTAGCCGTCGCCGTTGAAGATGATGCGCTGATGATCGGAGAGCGTCTTCTTCACGTAGGCGAAGGCTGCATGCTCAAACTCCTCGCCAGTTTTTCCCTCCATGGCATCCGCAAACTCGCACAGGCTCTTCGCCATGGCCGTGTTCAGGATCATGTTGCAGTCAGAAAGGTTCACCGCCGATCCGGGCATGCGGAACTCAAACTTGTTGCCCGTGAAGGCGAAGGGGCTGGTGCGGTTACGGTCGGTGTTGTCCTTCATGAAGCTGGGCAACACGTCAACGCCCAGATCCATGATGGCCTTCTTCTTGCCCTCATACTCATGGTCCTCAATGAGGGCATCCACGATAGCGCCAAGCTCATCGCCCAGGAAGATGGAGATGATGGCGGGCGGTGCCTCGTTGGCGCCCAGACGATGGTCGTTGCCCGCGGAGGCAACGCTCATGCGCAGCAGCTCCTGGTAGTCATCAACCGCCTGGACGACGCCGGCAAGAAACACCAGGAAGCGCAGGTTCTCGTTGGGGTTGTCGCCAGGATCAAGCAGGTTCTTGTCCCCTGCGGAGATGGACCAGTTGTTATGCTTGCCCGACCCGTTGATGCCGTCGAACGGCTTTTCATGCTGCAGGCAAACCAGGCCATGGTGGCTGGCCAAAAGACGCATCTTTTCCATGGTCAGCAGGTTCTCGTCGATGCCGCGGTTAGCATCGGCATAGATGGGAGCAAGCTCATGCTGCGCGGGAGCAACCTCATTGTGCTTGGTCTTCGCCGAGACGCCCAAGGCCCACAGCTCGTCATCGAGCTCCTTCATGAATTCGTTGACCGTCGGGCGGATTGCGCCGAAGTAATGCTCTTCAAGTTCCTGGCCCTTGCAAGCGGAGTAGCCGAAAAGCGTTCGGCCGGTCAGCTTGAGGTCCATGCGCTTTTCGTACATATCCTCCGAGATCAGGAAGTACTCCTGCTCGGCTCCGACCGTCGTGGCAACGCGCTGCTTCTTTTCGCCGAACAGGGCAAGCACGCGATTCGCCTGCTCATCGATTGCCTTCATGGAGCGCAAAAGGGGCGTCTTCTTGTCAAGAGCCTCGCCAGTGTAGGAGCAGAAGGCCGTGGGGATGCACAAAACCTCGTCCTTGATGAAGGCATAGCTGGTCGGATCCCATGCCGTATATCCGCGCGCCTCGAAAGTTGCGCGCAGGCCGCCGTTGGGGAAGCTGGAGGCGTCAGGTTCGCCCTGCACCAGTTCCTTGCCCGAGAACGACATGATGGCCGTGCCGTCAGGTTGAGGAGTCACGAAACCGTCATGCTTCTCTGACGTGATGCCCGACAAAGGCTGAAACCAGTGCGTATAGTGCGTGGCGCCCTTCTCGATGGCCCACTCCTTCATGGCATGGGCCACCACGTTGGCGACCTCGATGTCAAGCGGCTCACCGCCCTTGCATGTCTTCATCAAACGCTTGAACGTCTCCTTTGGAAGGCGCTCACGCATCACATGCTCGTTGAACACCAACGAGCCGTACAGTTCAGGAACATTGCTCATGATCTTCCTCCTTGTTTGCACCATGACTCCTGAAACAATAAGAATCTTTTGTTGCATATCGTTTTCAGAAACAAGGGGGAAGCCAGCCGTTTACGATGTTGAAATAAACCTTCAATATTCATGAATCATTTGGCTTTTCCGAACGTGCACGCAAAAAAAGGAAGCCCCCCGAAGGGAGCTTCCTTAAAGCAATTCGAAACGATGGCTTATGCGCCGAAGATTTCGATGGTGTTGCCTTCAGCCAGGGTGACCATAGCCTTCTTCCAGGCACGAGTCATGCCAGGACGGCTACCACGCTGCTGCTTGGGCTTGCGCTTGACGTTAAGGGTGTTAACCTTGACCACCTTGACGTTGAAGATAGCCTCAACAGCCTGGGCGATCTCGATCTTGTTGGAGTCCTTGGCCACCTCAAAGGTGTAGACGTTGTTCTCCATGACGTCATAGCTGCGCTCGGTGATGACCGGGCGAATGATGACCTCGCGAGGATCCTTCATTATGCCAGCACCTCCTCAATGTACTTCAGTGCCGTAGCGGTAACAACCAGCTTCTTGTTGTCCAGGAAGTCATAGGTGTTGATCTCGCAGGCGGGGATGATGACGACCTCGTTGATGTTGCGGAAGGACAGGAAGGTGTCAACAGCGTCGTCGGCGATGACCAACGTGATGCGCTGACCCTCCAGCTCCAGAGCCTTCAGAGCTGCAACGGCAGCCTTGGTGGAAGGCTTCTCGAAGGTGAAGTCCTCAACGATGACCAGCTCGTTGTCAGCCAGCTTAGCAGACAGAGCGGAACGCATAGCCAGCTTGACTTCCTTGTTGTTCATCTTCATCTCGTAGGAACGAGGATGCGGGCCGAAGACCACGCCGCCGCCAGCCCACTGGGGAGCGCGAATCGTACCCTGACGAGCGCGGCCGGTGCCCTTCTGGCGCCACGGCTTGCGGCCGCCGCCACGAACCTGGCCACGAGTACGGGTGTTAGAGGTGCCCTGGCGCCAAGAAGCGCGCTGGACACGCACAGCCGTATGCATGACATGCATGTTCGGCTCAATGCCGAAGACGGCATCGGAAAGCTCAGCAGTGCCTGCTGCCTTTCCTGCTGCGTCCTTGATCTCAATAGTTGCCATAATGTATTAGCTCCTCAATTATCTTTAAGCCATGCGGACGCGAACGATGCCGTTCTTGCCGCCGGGAACTGCGCCCTTGACGATGATCAGGTTCTGGTCCTCATCGATGCGAATGAGCTCCAGGTTCTTGGTGGTCACGGTGTCGCAGCCCATATGGCCAGGAAGGCGCAGGCCCTTGAACACGCGGGACGGGGTAGCGCACTGGCCAACGGAACCGGGTGCACGATGGAAGTGAGCACCATGTCCGCCAGGGCCGCCGCCGAAGCCATAACGCTTCATAACGCCAGCGAAGCCCTTGCCCTTGGAAGTACCGGTCACGTCAACCTTCTTCACGTCAGCGAAAGCTGCGACGGTCATCTGGTCGCCCACCTTGTACTCAGAGGCGTTCTCCACGCGAACCTCGCGCAGGTAACGGCACGGCTCAACGCCCTGCTTGGCGAAATGGCCAGCCATGGGCTTGTTGATGCGGGGATCGCCGGACTTCTTGTAGTAACGGACAGCGCCGAAACCCATCTGGACAGCCTCATAGCCGTCAGTCTCAACGGTCTTCACCTGGCAAACCTTGTTGGGCTCTGCCTGGATGACGGTTACGGGAATAAGCTCGTCCTTCTCGTTGAAGATCTGCGTCATGCCGATCTTCTTGCCATAGATTGCATTAATCATAGTTGGCGTCACTCCTTACAGCTTGATCTCGATGTCGACGCCAGCCGGCAGATCAAGGCGCATCAAGGAGTCAACCGTATTCGGGGTCGGCTCCAAGATGTCGATCAGGCGCTTATGGGTGCGCATCTCGAACTGCTCACGGGAGTCCTTGTCAACATGGGGGCCCTTGACGACGCAATACAGGTTGCGCTCGGTCGGCAGCGGGATAGGGCCGGAAACCTTGGCACCCGTCTTCTGAGCGGTGTCGACGATGAGCTTCGTGGACTGGTCCACGATCTCATGATCGTATCCCTTCAAGCGGATGCGAATCTTTTGATTAGCCACTTACATTACCTCCAATAGCTAACAGCGTGGGCGCTAGGATGCGCTTCCGCCAGCCTTGCTGATGATTTCGTCTTGAATATTCTTAGGAACGCGCTCATAGCTAGCAAACTGCATAGTGTAGGATGCGCGGCCCTGGGTGCCGGAACGAAGATCGGTTGCATAACCGAACATCTGGCTCAGCGGAACCTTTGCGCTGACGATGGTGGCATTGCCACGCTTCTCCTGGCCCTGGATCATGCCACGGCGGGACGGAATGTCGCCCATGACAAAGCCCGTGTACTCGTCAGGAGTCTCAACCTCGACAGCCATGACGGGCTCCAGGATGCACGGATTGCCCTTCTTCAGAGCAGCCTTGATGGCCATGGAACCTGCAACCTTGAAGGCCGCCTCGGAAGAGTCAACGTCATGGTAGGAACCATCGATCAGCTCGACGCGGACAGCCTCAACGGGGAAGCCAGCCAGAACACCGGAGTTCAAAGCCTCCTGGATGCCCTTGTCGATAGCAGGGATGTACTCCTTGGGAACCACGCCGCCAACAATCTTGTTCTCGAACTCGTAGCCCTTGCCCTCTTCCTGGGGGTACATGTTGATGACGCAATCGCCATATTGGCCATGACCACCGGACTGGCGGACGAACTTGCCCTGAACGTTGAGAGCCGGGGTGGTTGCCGTCTCGCGATAAGCAACCTGCGGCTTGCCGACGTTGGCCTCAACCTTGAACTCACGCAGCAGGCGGTCAACGATGATCTCCAGGTGGAGCTCGCCCATGCCGGCGATGATGGTCTGGCCGGTCTCATGGTTGGTGGACACGCGGAAGGTCGGGTCCTCCTCGGCCAGCTTCTGCAGGGCCAAGCTCATCTTGTCCTGCTCGGCCTTGGTCTTGGGCTCGATGGCGATGTCGATAACCGGGTCGGCAAACTCCATGGACTCCAGAATGACCGGAGCATCCTCGGAGCACAGGGTGTCGCCCGTGGAGGTGTTCTTCAGGCCAACGACAGCAACGATGTCGCCAGCGGAGCAGGAGTCGATGTCGACTCGCTGGTTGGAGTGCATCTGCAGCAAGCGGCCAATGCGTTCCTTCTTGTCCTTAGATGCGTTCTGTACGTAGGAGCCGGAATCCAAAGTGCCGGAGTACACACGCAGGTAAGTAAGCTTGCCCACGAAGGGGTCGGTCATGATCTTGAAGGCCAGAGCGCTGAACGGACCCTTGGGGTCGGAAGGACGCTCGACTTCCTCGTCGGTGTCGGGGTTGATGCCCTTGATGGCAGCAACGTCCAGCGGGGACGGCATGTAGTCGACAACGGCGTCAAGCAGTTCCTGAACGCCCTTGTTCTTGTAAGCGGAGCCCACGAAGACGGGGTTGACCTGGCAGGCGATGACACCCTTGCGAAGAGCAGCCTTGAGCTCCTCAACGGTGATCTCCTCGTCCATCAGGACCTTCTCCATCAAGTCGTCGTCGCAGTCGGCGGCGGCGTCGATGAGCTCCTGGCGATACATCTCGGCATCCTCAAGGAACTCAGCCGGAATCTCAGCCATAGGCTCGGGATAGGTCATGCCCTTTTCGTCTGCCTTGAAGTCCCATGCGGTCATGGTAACCAGGTCGATGACGCCCCAGAACTTGTCCTCAGCGCCCATCGGGACCTGAGCGGCAACAGCGTTTGCGCCCAGACGGTCACGCATGGTCTTGATGGCATGGAAGAAGTCAGCGCCAACGCGGTCATACTTGTTAATGAAAGCGATGCGCGGAACGCCATAGCGCTCGGCCTGACGCCAAACGGTCTCGGACTGGGGCTGCACGCCAGCAACGGCGTCGAAAACAGCCACAGCGCCGTCCAGAACGCGCAGGGAGCGCTCAACCTCGGCCGTGAAGTCCACGTGGCCCGGGGTGTCAATGATCTGGAAGCGGTAGGGCTTGCCATCGGCAGCGCCACCGGGATAGTTCCAGAAGCACGTGGTAGCAGCAGCGGTAATGGTTACGCCGCGCTCCTGCTCTTGGACCATCCAGTCCATCGTTGCGGCGCCGTCATGCACCTCACCGATTTTGTGGGTCTTGCCCGTGTAGTAGAGGATGCGCTCAGTGGTGGTAGTCTTGCCCGCGTCAATGTGGGCCATGATACCGATGTTGCGCGTATCCTGCAGATTGTTCTTTGCCATTGATTCCTACCCTTTCCTAGAAACGGTAGTGAGAGAAGGCGCGGTTGGACTCGGCCATCTTGTACAGGTCTTCACGCTTCTTGATGGATGCGCCCGTATTCTCGGCGGCGTCCATGATCTCAGCGGCCAGGCGCTGCTTCATGGTGTGCTCCTTGCGCTTACGGGAGAAGTCCACAATCCAGCGGATTGCCAGCGTGGTTGCACGGCGGGAGTTGACCTCCATAGGCACCTGATAGGTGGCGCCACCAACACGCTTCGGCTTGACTTCCAAGGTAGGACGAACGTTGTCCATAGCCTTCTTGAAAACGGCCACGGGATCAGACTCGGTCTTCTGCTCGATGATGTCGAAGGCGCCATAGACGATGTCCTCGGCGACGGACTTCTTGCCATCAAGCAGGATCTTGTTGATCAGCTGGGTGACCAAACGGTTGTTGTACTTTGCGTCCGGCTGTACTTCTCGACGGACTGCTGCTGCACGACGCGGCATTCATTTCTCCTTTGTTCCTGCGCGCTTCCGGATGACTACTGCCATCCATTAGGCCTTCCTTTTAGCCCGCGCGACTTAATGGTTACTTCCTATTTGGGGCGCTTCGCACCGTAGCGGCTACGAGCCTGACGACGCTTGTCAACAGCGGCGCAGTCAAGAGCAGCGCGGATGACCTTGTAACGGACACCAGGAAGGTCCTTAACACGACCACCGCGGATGAGCACCATGGAGTGCTCCTGCAGGTTGTGACCCTCGCCCGGGATGTAAGCGGTTACTTCCATGCCGTTGACCAGACGAACACGGCAAACCTTACGGAGTGCGGAGTTCGGCTTCTTCGGCGTGGTGGTGTACACACGGGTGCACACGCCGCGCTTCTGCGGGTTGCCCTTCAGAGCCGGCGTCTTGGACTTATCCGCCGTCTTCTTGCGGCCCTTGCGGACCAATTGGTTAATAGTAGGCATTCATGCTCCTTCATTTCTGCCTAGCCTCTATAAGAGGCTCGTACTCTCATTTCTCATGTACGCTCAGCTGTTGCGCACACGAAAACAAACGCCTCCAGGGAGACGCAAGGAGGTAATTTACACGCCTTTTCGCACCTTGTCAAATAACACGGTTCCGGGCGTATCCATAACTCATTTTCACGTTTTCGCAGGTAGGGGGCAATTTTTTGCAAAATCCGCCTTTTTCTGCTCTTTTTCTCCAAAATTTTTCGATCTGCATATAAATCTTGGGGGCCGCGAAAGAGAGAAAGCTGGAACAGGAGACGTACCTGGCGTTCCAGTGCAAAACAAAAGGCCCCGCAGTGCGGGGCCTCAAGCTTGCTCGATGCAAATGCCTACTCGGCGGCTTCCTCGGTTGCGGCTTCCTCAGCAGCAGCCTCCTCAGCCGGCTCCTCAGCAGGAGCAGCAGCGGCCTTAGCAGCAAATTCCTCAGCGCGCTTTGCCTTAGCAGCGGCCTTGGCCTCACGCTCAGCCTTCTTGGCCGCCTCGCGCTCGGCTGCGGCTGCAGCCTTTGCGGCCTTCTTCTCAGCCTCGCGGGCAGCGATGGCCTCACGCGCACCGCCGAACTTGTCGGTGAAGCGCTGGACACGGCCGCCCGTGTCAATGAGCTTCTGGGTGCCGGTGAAGAACGGGTGGCAAGCGTTGCAGATGTCGATCTTCAGCTCAGACTTGGTGGAACGGGTAGTGAAGGTGTTGCCGCAGGAGCAGCGAACCGTGCACTCCACGTAATCCGGATGGATACCTTGCTTCATGGGATTCTCCTTTTCATGCCTTGGTTTCCGACCAAGGCGAGATTAGCCTTGCTAGGATAACACACCAACCAATGCAGTCAAGGCGAAAACCAGCTTTATCTTTATAAACTACTCCGAAGAGGGCTCAGGCTCCCCTGCTTCTTCTATCAACCCCTGTTGGGGCTTGCGCACCCGCCAAGCGTAAACCAGCACGCCTATGCCCACCAAGATCAACGGCACCGAAAGCACCTGGCCCATGGTCAGCCAGCCGCCCCATAAGTAACCGAGCTGCGAATCCGGCTGACGGACAAACTCGATGAGGAAGCGGAAGATGCCATACATAACCAGGAAAAGCCCCAGGAAGGTGCCTTGCGGGCGAGGCGGACGTTTGCGGGAAAGAGCAAACAGCACCACGAAGATGACCAAGCCTTCCAGCAGCGCCTCATAAAGCTGCGAGGGATGGCGCGGCAACAGGCCGGCTTCGCCGCCAAAGACCACGCCCCATGGCAAATCGGTCACGGCGCCCCAAAGCTCACCATTGATGAAATTGGCGCAACGGCCGAACAGCAACCCCAAAGGAGCGCCGATAACAGCCAGGTCAGCAAGCGTCAGATAAGGGATGTGGGTGATCTTCGCCGCCACGATGCCGGCAAGAAGCGCACCCACCAAGCCGCCGTGGAAGCTCATGCCCCCGTTGCTGACCATAAAGATCTCCAGCGGGTTTTGCAGATAATATCCGTTGCCGTACACCAGGCAATAGCCCACACGCGCACCGACGATGATGCCCACGATCACGCACAGGACCACATTCAAGGCGGCATCCACATCCACGCGCACCTTCCATCGGCGGGCGGTGAAGTACAGCACCAAGCCCGCGCAGATGAAACCCATCACATACGCGATGCCGTACCAGCGGACGCTCACCGGCCCGATGGAGAAAGCCACCGGATCTAACATCTGATAAATGTCGTTGAGCATGCACTCTCCAAAGCTCTCACACCAAATTCCAAGGGCAAAGCTGCCTTTGCACGCTAGCAGCATAAAACAAAAGGAGCGCACCACCCATATGATGCGCTCCCTTTTTTGTGGCCAAGATTAATCGGCAGCGATAACCTTCGTGATGCCAGGAATGCGGTCCTTCAGGATGCGCTCGACGCCGTTTGCCAACGTCATGGCAGCCATAGGGCAGCCATTGCAGGCGCCCTGAAGCCTAACGGTCACCACGCCGTCATCGGTCACGTCAAGCAGCTCGCAGTCGCCGCCGTCCATCTGCAGGTTGGGGCGAATGAGGTCCAATACGGCAGAAACGTCTTCCTTGTTAATCATGGTAAAGCTCCTTTTTTTGTCGGAAATTTTCTGGCACGATTCTAACATGCAAGCCCGCAGGACTTCCGCTTGATTAGCGAAAAGCCCACCAAACGGCAACGCTTCTGCGCAACGCCCCTAGCTTTGGGGCATCCAGTCGCTTCCCAGAATAACCAAGACGTCGGTGTCAAAGGTGTAATGGTTAGTGCCGTCGATGACGCGGCCCATTCCCAGCGCCTGGCAAACCGATTGCGCCGCCGGCTCTATGCCGTCGTCCAGGTAGACGATCAGCGTCTCGGTATACACGTAGCTGTCGGTGTTGCCGGTCTCGGTGACGTTGTAGCCTTTCTCGGTCAGAATGTTGGCAATGGTGCTCGCCCCGCCGGTCACGCCCGATCCGTTGCGCACCGTAATGGTGAAGCTGCCAGGGCTTATGGAGGCAGCCGACCCCGTGGCTGTGGCCAGGTTGGGGTCAGACCCGATGTTGGTATAGGCCATCATAGACTGCAGGTCAGACGAAGACACCGAATACAGCGGGTCAGAGCCCGTGCCCGACTGGTAACACGGGATGAAAGCCTTATAGGCCGAGGATGCCTGAAAGCCGTCGAAGGCCGCAAGCGTGTTCATGAGGGCTTCTGCCCCCCAATCGGTATGAAGGTACTTGGAGACGCTATCCAGAGAAGACGCTGCAGCCAAGCCGCCCTCGCAGCTGCTCTTCTCCAGGAAGTCGGCAATGAACTCACATTGGTTAAGGCCTTGCTGCTCGATGCCCTTAGAGAAGTTGCGTGCACGCAAAAGCGTGGTCAATTGGGCGCCATTGAGCGTTTGCTGGCCAGCGGGGATATACAGGCTTCCGGCCGAAGGGTCGTCGACCTCCTCCGTCAGGTTCCACTGCAGGCCGCCCCATGAGTCCACCAACGCCTCAATGTCAGCCTGCTTGAGCGTGACCAGGTGCGTTATATCCACATCGGACAAAACCGTCACCACGCGCAAAAGCTCAGAGTAGCCCCCCACGTAGACGGCGTCCTTCAACGGATGATCTTGACCATCACGCATAGCAACACTGAGCGACGACGGGAAAGCAAGGCACGTCAACGCCTTGCCCTGCTCGTCCATACGCGCCAAAACCACCATATCGACATCGGTATCGCAGTTGTTGGTCTCGTCAAGGTCGGCCACGAAGAGCGTGTAGTACGGCGCGTTTGCCGAAGCCGCCTTCAAGTAAGAGCTGGTTCCCGTATCAGAAAGCGCCATGCGGCCGCCCGTCACGCCGAAAAAGACCCGCGTAGCCACAAAGAAGCCCACAGCCACGACCACCACTATCAGCAACAAAAGGAACAGCGGCCCCTTCAGAAGGCCCGACTTTTTATATCCTTGCGTGTAGGCCTGCGATGACCGGCGTGCGTAAGCGCGTCCGTTTTCGCCCGAGGAGCTAGACGTTCCCACGTTGCTGACAACGCCATGGGATGCCCGCCGCGACCGCCGCGTGCTGGAAAGGTGCATGTCGGCAGCGTTCATGCGGTTCTTGCGCCCCACGCGGGCGTTCACCTGATGGGCGCCCAACGTCGAGCTATTGAGTTGCGCCGAGGTCTTCTTCGACTGCTTGGCCGAAAACCGCTGTGAGCTTCGAGGAGTTGGCATGCTTCACCTAGCGAAGAGATTCCGTCGGGATGCGCTTGACCGTGCCGCCAAGCTGGACCAACTTACCCACATAGTCTTCGTAGCCACGATCGATATGCTGCGTCTCGAAAACCTGCGTCTCGCCTTCGGCGAAGAAGCCCGCCAGCACCAAAGCCGCACCGGCGCGCAAGTCGGTGGAAGACACAGGCGCGCCCTGCAGGGCCTCTACGCCATGTATGAGCGCATGATGACCATCGATGGTGATATCGGCGCCCATGCGGCACAGCTCGGCTGCAAACATGAACCGATTCTCGAAGACGTTCTCCGTGATGACGGAGTGTCCCTGGGCACAAGCATCCAGCAGCATGAATTGGGCCTGCAGGTCGGTCGGAAAGCCCGGATGCGGCAGCGTCTGTATGTCGGTCGGGCGAAGCGGCTGCGTGCGCTCAACCGAAATCCAATCGACGCCTGTCTTGACGTCGCAACCCATGGCCTCAAGCTTCATGCACGCCATGCGCAAGTAGCCAGGATCGATGCCGCACACCTTCACCGGTCCGCCCGTCAAGGCGCCGCCGACCAGAAACGTGCCGGCCTCGATGCGATCGCCCACCGTGGCATGATCGCATGGATGCAACTGGCTTAGGGCCACGCCCTCCACGCGAATGGTGGGAGACCCACCGCCTTCAACATGGCAGCCCATCTCGTTGAGCATGTTGCACAGATCCACGATTTCGGGCTCGCGCGCCGCATTGTCGATAACGGTAACGCCCTCGGCCGTAACAGCCGCCATCAACATGTTCTCGGTTGCACCAACGCTCGGGAAGGTGAGCATGACATCGGCGCCCTTCAGCCCGTTGGGGGTGCTTGCCTCCAAGAAGCCGTGGTCAACGCGGAATTGCACGCCCAGTTTCTCCAGGCCCACCAAGTGCATGTCAATCTTACGCGCACCAATCTGGCAACCGCCCGGCATGGCCACGCGGGCCTGCCCAAAACGGCCGATCAGGGGACCCAGCACGCTGATGGAAGCGCGCATCTTGGATACCAGCTCATACGAAGTCTCAAACTTAGCAACAGCCGCCGTGTCCACCCACATGGTGTGGCCTTCGCGCTTAACGGTGGCACCAAGGCGCTCCAGCACCTCCGACATGATGGTTATGTCGGAGATGTCAGGCACGTTGCGCAGGCAGGTGCGCCCCTGGCCCAAAATGGCAGCAGCAATCAGCTTCAAAGCGGAGTTTTTGGCGCCCGAAACCGGCACCTCTCCAGATAACGTGCAGGGACCCTGCACGACAATGACGTCTTGGGACATAGCTTCTCCCCTTGCTTTCCCTTTTTTCGTACCCTCCATTATAGAAAGACTGAAAGCGGGTTGGCATTCCTACACAAAAAGAGCCCACCTTGAAGGTGGGCTCTCTGGGCAATCAGAAGCCTCATCGACGATTTCCTGCTCATGCAAAAGGCCGCACTCATTGCCAGGGAAGAGGCTTCAACGATGTTCGAAAAACGCGGTTGCTTGGACTTTTTCGATGTCTAAGGATTTGAAAGTTCCATATTTTCGGTTTCGGGGCGTTGCGCATGTCTCACGAGAGCGCTAAGGCGCGCAAAGCAAGCGCGTTTCGAAACTATGCAGCCTTGCAAAATCTCATGACCTGGGGTTTTGCGGATCATGATGGCCAGGCGGCTTAGGCCCGCCTCCCCGAAACCGAAAATATCGAACAGCGATTGGGCGTTTCTAAGAAAAAGTCCAAGCAACCGCAAATTTCGAACGCACGTCGAATGGGGAAACCAGGGGTTATAGAGCAAGTCGTGCACCCTGAAGCCCAGCTTGCGCAACCCGTATCCGGTGGTGGGGCCGTAACGGAATCCGGGCCCCGGGAAATTACGGCCAGGCGGGCCGGGCCGCGCCCGCTTTTCGCGTCCTGGCCGTAAAAATCGGGATCCCGAAAAGTGTTACGGCCAGGCGGCCGATTTTTCGCCCTTCTGGCCGTAATGCTGTAGACAAAACCAAGCCACATGTTAGGGAGCATAAACAAGGGCTGGATGCGTATGCATCCAGCCCTCACGTTAGCAATCAATTGCCTGCCGGCGCACCCTCGAAAGAAAGCGCCAAGATGGCCACCCCTTAAGCCCGCCAGATTGGCGTGCCCTCGCGACCGAGCGTACTCGGCTACGCGAGGAAGGAGCGAGAAAGCGCCAAGATGGCGGGCTTAGTCGCCCAGAGCGCAGCGGACGAAGGAGACGATCTCTACCTTTGCGTCCATTGCCTTTGCGCATTCCTCGACATACTGACCGACCGTCTGCTTGCCGTCAGCAGCCTTGACGAAGGTCTGCTCAGCCAAGCACTGCTCGGCGAAGAACTTGTTCAGGCGGCCGTTGATGATGCCATCCCAGAACTTCTCGGGCTTGCCAGACTCGGCAGCCTGAGCACGGTAAATCTCACGCTCATGGTCAACGATATGCTGTGCAACGTCGGCACGAACGGCGGAGATGGGGTTCATGGCGGCAACCTGCATTGCAACGTCCTTGCCGCAGGTGATCAGGGCCTCGTCAGTGGCCTCAACGCCCTCGACTGCCAGCTTGACCAAAACGCCGATCTTGCCAGCGCCGTGGATGTAAGGGATAACGGCGTCGCCCTCGACGATATGAACGCGAGCAAGCTCGCAGTTCTCGCCCATCACGTGGATGCAGTCGGTGACGATGGCCTCAACGGTCTCGCCGTCGATCTCGGCAGCCTTCAGGGCCTCAACGTCGGCAGGCTTTGCAGCCAAAGCAGCAGCAGCAATGCGGGAAACATAGCCGCGGAACTTCTCGTTGGTGGAAACGAAGTCGGTCTCGCACTTCAGCTCAACGATGGCACCGGTCTTGCCGTCCTCAGACGTGACAGCCATGACATAGCCCTCGTTGGTGGCGCGGCCGGCCTTCTTGGCAACGGCAGCCAGGCCACGGGTGCGCAGGACGTCGATTGCCTTCTCCAGTTCGCCCTCGGCCTCGGTCAGGGCCTTCTTGCACTCCATCATGCCAGCACCAGTCAGCTCGCGGAGCTCCTTAACCATAGCAGCGGTAATAGCAGCCATTACAGTACCTCTCTCTTAAGAAGGGAATTATTCAGCAGCCGGAGCCTCGGCAGCAGCCTCAGCCTCAGCAGCCTCGGGAGCCATCTCGGCAACGGTGACAGGAGCAACGCCGCCAGCGATGACCGCGTCGGCGATGAAGTCAGCCATCATGCGGACAGAGCGGATGGCGTCGTCGTTGGCAGGAATGCCGTAATCGACGTCATCAGGATCGCAGTTGGTGTCCAGCGTGCCGACAACGGGGATGCCCAGACGCTTTGCCTCGCGCACAGCCAGGGCCTCACGGTTGGTGTCGATGATGAAGATGGCATCGGGGGTCTTCTTCATGTTGCGGATGCCGTTCAGGTTGGTCTGCAGCTTGCCCAGCTCCTTGCGCAGGATGATCTGCTCCTTCTTGGGCAGCAGAGCCATGCGGCCGTCGGCCTCCATGGCCTCAAGCTCTTCCATGCGCTGGACGCGAGAACGGATGGTGACGAAGTTGGTCAGCATGCCGCCGAGCCAACGAGCGTTCACATAAGGCATGCCGCAGCGGTTAGCAGCCTCGGAGATGGGCTCCTGGGCCTGCTTCTTGGTGCCGACGAACAGCACGGAGCCGCCCTTGCGGGCAACGCCAGACACGAAGGTGTAGGCATCGTCCATGCCATACAGGGTCTGCTTCAGATCGATGATGTAGATATCGCCGCGATTGCCGAAAATGTACGGCTTCATCTTGGGGTTCCAGCGGCGGGTCTGGTGTCCGAAATGGGCACCGGCGTCGAGCAGCGACGCAATGCTGACTTTCGTCATTGCAATCTCCATTCGTTAGTCCTCTGCCTGTGGTCATCCCCTTGCCGCAGCCTTTTCCGGTGGCCACTAGCGGTTCGGGTCGCACAAGCATGTGTGATTAGAAACTCTGTAATGATACCCAAAGCACAACAGGCTGGCAAGAACAAAGTCCCAAAATCAACCTTCCCACAAAAACAGTCGGACCCGCGACATGCGTCGCGGGCCCGGTTCAAAGCCGATTTCGCCAAACCTACTTCTTGAACTGGCTCTCATGCTTGGGGAAGAAGTCGAAGCGCGGCGGCAGCTCCACCACCTTGTGGGACCCCGCAGCCACCTCTTCGGGCGTGCACAGCTCGGCCATGCCGGTAAAATCGGCATCCCAGGTGTAGAAGGCGCCTTCAGCAAAGTCCAGGTGCTGGCGAATGCGATCGCACCCCGCCGGCACCACCGGGTGCATAAGCAGCGTAGCCACGCGCAGCTCGAAGAAGGCGTTGGCCAAAACCTGCCTGCGGGCAACGTTATCCCCCGCCTTATCGGCAGCGGAAATGCCGTCAGCCCAGCGTTTGTTGGCCGTGCGGATATAGCCGTCCATCAGGCTCATGATGCTGTGCAGCTCCACGCTTTGCATCAGCTTGTCGTAGTCGCGCAGCACCGCATGGGCACCCTCCACCACCGCGGCATCAGGAGCGTCAAGGGGCATGTTGCCCTCAAAGCTTTTCTGCGCCTCATAGAAGCAGCTGCGCGCCAAGCGGTTGAACACGTTGTTGAGCAGGGCACCTTCCTTGAGCGCCGGATCAGCCACGCGCGGGTCGGTGCGCTTTTTCTCGTCCGGGTCAAAGGGCTTGGGGCTAAATCCCACCGATTTCTGGTCGAGCCCCAGCGCCAGCCAATGCGCACGCAGCTGGTCAACCGTGTAGAAGTCCAGCAGCTGATCGGCCGTGGGCGGCTTGACGGCACCCGACGACGACGCCTTGGTCTTCCCGAACAGAATGTGATGATTGGCAATAAGCTTCGTCTGCTTGAGCGGGAACTTCTCGCCTTGCACGGCCTCCCACATGGCAGGCTGGGCAATGCCGTAGAAATACAGGTTGTCTTGCCCGATGAACTGATACACCTGCGCGTCATCGGAACACCAGAAGTCCTTCCAACTGTCCTCCGGCAGGCCCATCATGTCATTGCAGGCCTTGGTGAAGCTGATCGGCGCCCACAGGCTTTCCGGCCAACACCACACCGTCAGGTCCTTAACATCTTCGATGACCGGGGCCTTCACGCCCCACTCGATGTTGCCCGTAATGCGGAAGGGCACCAGCGCCTTGCCCGTGCGATACCGAATGCCCGCTTGGCCCAAAACGGGACGGGCGGCATCGCGATCAGCGATGCTAGCAAACTCCAGGCCAAAGCTGGCCTTGCCCTTCTCGGCCGGCAGGAAGGTATGAGCGGGCAGCTTGTCGGCAATGGCGCGGTAGTCATCCTCAAGCTCGTTCTTGACGAAGATGATCGGAGGCACCAAAAACTCGCGCTCCGTCACCGAGACGACCGGACGTACCGTGGGGTCAGCCTCTACTTCATCCACATAGCCACGCAGATACTCGGTAAAGGCCGGCAGGTCAAAATACCAATTGGCAACGGGACGCATCTCGGGGACGGTGCCCGTCAAGGTGGAGACCGGCTTCAGCAGGTCCTCTGGGTTGAACTGATGGCCCAAGTCGCATTCGTCGGCGTAGGCCTTCTCGGACTTGCAGCCCTGCACCGGGCAGAAACCCTGCACCTGACGACCGTTGAGGAACGTCTCGGCCTGGGCGTCGTAGAACTGCAACGTGGAATCCAGATGCAGCCAGCCATTGTTGTACAGCTCCTGGATGAAGTCCTCGGTCAGCTGCTGGTGGACTTCGCCGCAGTGATCAAGGCCGCTGCCCTGATAGACAGACAGGCTGACATCGTAGGCGTCCAGCGTAGCCTTCTGCTTGTCGTGGTTGCGGGCCACATAGTCGGAAATGGTGCCTTCGAACTCCCCCGCCTCGACCAGCTTGCGGTAGCCCTCGTTGATGGGGCTGCCAAAGCAGTCGGTGCCGCTGATAAAGCGCACGTTTTCAGCGCCAATGCGATCGCGCAGGAACCGCGCGAAGCAGTCGGCCGGCACAAAGACGCCGCCCACGTGCCCAAAGTGCAGCGGCTTGTTGCCGTAAGGCATGCCAGCCGTGACCACGGCCCTCTTCGGCCAAGCGTCGTTGTTGAGCAGAGCCATTATTCGTTCAACTCCTTCAAGGCCGCCACCACGTCGGCAGCGGATATATCAACCGTGGCGCCTGTGCTCAAAAGGCTGCTCAGCGCCGAGGAATCCTGATACAGATACACCATATCGTACGTCGACAGGGAAGCCAGCTCGGCGGCTTTGTCGCAAGCGTCCTCCAACGTGCCGAAATCGTCCGCCAAACCGTTGCTTACCGCGTCCACGCCGGTAAAGGTGAGCCCTGTTGCCAAAGCCTTCACCTGGTCAACGGTCATCCCGCGGCCTTCAGCCACGAATTGGATGAACATATCATTGATCTGGTCGACCTGCGCCTGGTAATATGCGCGCTCCTCGTCGGTCAAGCTGCGCGTGCCGTAGGTGGAATCCTTGCTGTCCGACGACGTGATGTTCTCGGTATTGATGCCCAAAAGCTCCATAAGCCCGCTGTAGTCGACCATCTGCATGGCCACGCCGATGGCACCCACCGCCGAGCTTCTTGCCGTATAGATGTAGTCAGCCTGGGAGGAAATCATATACGCCGCCGAAGCGTTGGTGGCCGCGCAGGACACAACCACCGGCTTGGAGAAGTCTTGCAGATAGACCGTCATCTCCTCGCCAGCGGTAGCCGTGCCGCCGCCCGAATTGACACGCAGCACCAGCGCCTTTATATGAGAGTTTGCCTCAGCCTGGTCCAGCATCTCCTTGAAGCCTTCGGGGCTGCACACGCTGCCGTCATAGGCAATGTCACCGTCAAGCTCCAAAACGGCCACCGAGTCAGCCGTCAGAGTGGTGGCAGACGAGTCACCCAGGCCAAGGGACGTCGTAACCGAAACGGTGCAGGCGTTAACGGCCAGCGCCGTTATAAGTGCCAGCACGATAACGATGACCAGCGGCACAAACCAACCCGGAAGCTTCTTCTTGACAGGCTGGGCAACAGGCTGCTGTTCATAGCCTTGGCCAGCCCAAGCTTGCTGCTGGCTGGGCGCAGCGTAGGCCGGCTGGCCCACGCCAGCGGCCTGGCCCGATTGGCCTGCGGCGCCGCCCTGCGGATACATGACGGCCGGATTGTATTCATAGGGGGAATCTGGCGACTTGTTCTCAGAGTCTTCCATGCGTGCTCATTTCTGCCTTACAGCTCCAGGGACGAATCGCCCTTGGGAGAAGACTGGGCCTTCTTGGCGGTTCGGATAAGGAATTCCTGATTGGTGTTGGTCTGCTTGAGTGACTTGATGAGCATGTCCATGGCGCGCTCGGTGTTGTTAAGGTTGGAAAGCAGACGCCTGACCGCCCAGATGAGCGGGGCCTCCTGCGGGTCAAGCAGCAGATCCTCCTTGCGGGTACCGCTGGTGACCGGGTCGATGGCCGGGAAGATGCGTCGGTCGGCCAGGTTGCGGTCAAGCTTGAGCTCCATGTTGCCTGTGCCCTTGAACTCCTCGAAGATGACTTCGTCCATCTTCGAGCCGGTGTCGATAAGGGCAGAGGCCAGGATGGTCAGGCTGCCGCCGTTTTCGATGTTGCGAGCGGCGCCCAAGAACTTCTTGGGCGGGTACAGGGCCGTGGAGTCAACGCCACCGGAAAGGATGCGCCCTGACGCCGGCTGCGCCAGGTTGTAAGCGCGAGCCAAGCGGGTCAGGCTGTCCAGCAGGATAACGACGTCCTTGCCGTTTTCCACCAGACGCTTCGCACGCTCGATAACCAGCTCCGCCACCGCAATGTGGTTTTCGCAGGGCATATCGAAGGTGGAAGAGACGACCTCGCCCTTGATGGAGCGCTCCATGTCGGTCACTTCCTCGGGGCGCTCGTCGACCAGCAGGCACATCAGGTGCACTTCGGGGTTGTTGGCGCTGATGGAAGCTGCAATGTCCTTCAGCACCGTGGTCTTGCCCGCCTTCGGGGGCGAAACGATCAGGCCGCGCTGGCCCTTGCCGATAGGAGCCGCCAAATCGATGACGCGCGCCGTGATGGTGGTCTTGCCGTGCTCCATCCACAGGCGCTCGTCGGGATAGACCGGGGTCAAATCGCCGAACTTGACGCGCGGGCCCATTTCCTCCAGCGGGATGCCGTTGACGCGCTCAACCTTCTGCAAGGCGGCGTACTTCTCGTTTTCGCGGGCGGGGCGGGTCTTGCCGATAATGTAGTCGCCCTTGCGCAGGTTGTTGCGGCGGATGAGGGACAGGCCCACATACACGTCGCCTTCGCCAGGCAAGTAACCCTGCGTGCGCAGGAAGCCATAGCCGTCAGGCAGCACGTCCAGGATGCCTTCGACGTCGACGAAGCCCTCAGCCTTGGCCGTGGCGGCAAAGACTGCCTCCACCAGCTCGGCCTTCTTCAGGCCCGTAACGTCTAGCTGCAACTCGGCTGCGCGGGCACGAAGGTCGGCCACCTTCTCCTCGGCCAGCTCCTCACGCGTGACACTCGGGGCCACCTCGCGCTGCTGGTTGCGACGATTGCGGCGGCGATCGTTGCGGTCGCGCTTGCGATCACGGTCGTTGCGGTCGCTGCGAGAGCCGTCCTGCTTCTTGTCTTGGTTGGAGCCCTGGGTATGGCTGCGGCGCTTCTCACGCGAACGCTGGGAGGCGTCTTCGCTTGCGGCTTCGGCAGCAGGGGCCGAAGCAGCCTGCGCAGCCTGGGGCTTTTCAGCCGGCACGGCGGGCGAGGCATCGGCCGCAGGGGCGGCTTCAGGGGCCGCGGCGGCTTCCTCGCTTGCCGCCTTGCGCGTGCGACGGCGGGGCTTGGGAGCGTCTTGCGCAGGCGTTTCCTCCGCAGGTGCGGCAGGTGCCGCAGGAGCGGCCTCAGGCTCGGCGGCCTCAGCAGCCTTGCGCGTGCGACGGCGCACAGGCTTGGCTTCCGCCGCAGCGGCAGTGTCAGCTGCAGGCACGGCAGAGGCCTCGGCCGCCGGAGCGTCTGACTTAGGTGCAGCCGCCTTGCGCGTACGGCGCTTTGGAGCCGCGGTGTCATCGGCCGCGGAAGCCTTCTCGGCCTTCGCGGACGCCGTCTTCTCAGACGCAGCCTCGGTGGTTTCGGCCTTCTTCGAGCGCGTACGGCGTACAGGCTTCTTTTCGGCAGCGGAAGCAGCTTCTGCAGCTGCGCTTACCTTTTCTTCGGATTCACTCATGCGTTCTGCACTTTCTCCTCTTGATCCTTTGAGAGGGTATTAAAGTTTTGGCTGTCTAACAGGCTCAAAAATCACTTACTAGGCTTATCGCCCTTAAAGAGTTCCGCCTAATCTCCCTTACGGTCGCTTTGGAAATGCGTAGCGCTATCACGCAGCAAAACGGCAAACGCAAAGCAAGCCTAAAGAATCTTGGAATTTCAGAATTGCCGCGCCATTGGGAGTTGCGCAGCTTGGATGGCAAAAGAATACCGCCGATTGTCCTGATTGTGCGCGAGAAATACAAAATTTAGCGCAAATTCGCACAAGGGAAGGCTGGCGCACGCCATTCCAGCCCAGACTGAGTAAGCGGCGAAGCGGCAACCCCTGCAACCGCGCATGCGCACTCCATCCCAAGGGATTACGACAAAGACGCCATCCACGGGCAAATCTTGTCGTAATGGAGCGCCTTCTCTTCCCAAAGGATTACGACAAAAGCCCCTTCTCAAGCAGCTTTTGTCGTAAAAAGCGCATACCCCCACTCGCACAGAGAGTCCTTCTTGCAAGCTTTCGCAATCAAAAAGCCCAGAGCACCACTTTGAAGATCGATCCAAGCACAGACAATTACGACAAAAAGCTGCCAATACGGCTCCTGTTTGTCGTAAATTCCCCCAGGCGCACTATTTTCATTACGACAAAAAGGCACACCAACACAGCAAGCTTGTCGTAAATTCTCCCACATAGCAGCCTCATATACCCCTAGGGGGTATACAAAACCGAAAGGAACCCACGCCCACAAGCACCCACACCCAATCGGCATTTACAATAAGCACGTTGTAAGGAGGCATCATGTGCGGACGCTTCGAGGCATTTACGCGCGAACAAATTGAGGAGGTCATCGACGACATCGCTGCCGGCAGACTTCAGCCTGTCCCCCATGACGCCGCCACCGACCTCGTTTCCACCGAAGGCTTCCCCCAGCCCGAACAGGCACGTCCCGCAACTACCACCTGGGCAATCGGCCCCCAAAAGTTGCAAATCGCGCAATACCGCTGGGGTGTCCCTCGGCCCGGCACCACCAAGCTGATCATCAATGCACGTATCGAATCCCGGCAAAGCCTTCTGTGGACGCAAGCCTTCGAGAATGGCCGCGTCATCGTGCCCGCCCGCGCTTACTTCGAGCCGCACGAAACGCAAACCGAGCAGGTAAACGGCAAAATGCGCAAGCGGCAATATCGCTTCAGCGCATCCAACGGGCGCCCCTTGCTCATGGCGGGAATCATGCTTGCAGGGCGACTAGCCATCGTGACCACCGACGCCACAGCCGATATCGCTCACATCCACCCGCGCATGCCCTTGCTGCTAGACGCAAGCAACGCAGCCGCTTGGATAACCGGCCCGTATGAAGGCGCGCCCCACTTGGAAGCGCTTGACTTAGTGGCACAGCCTGAGCGCGAAGAGGCCCAGCTCAAGCTTTTTTAAACCAGATAGGCGTTTTTGTGCACGATCTCCCGAATGCGCGCCTAAGGTAACGCAATTAAGCGTTGCGCAACCAACTGCTCCCGTTGGGAACTACCTTGTTCTCAGGAAAACCAACCAATAACGGAGAGTAGCCATGAAAAGCCTGATGAAGAAAAGCCTCTGCAGCGCATTTGCCGTTGCCGCCGTTGCCATAGCGGCCACCATCGGAATCGCAGGAGCACAACCTGTTGCCCCAGCGCAGGAAGAAACGCCTGCAACAGTTGAATTCCCCGTTAATGAGTCGCTGCCGCAAGACAGCGTGGCACGCCTAGGCTACACCGAAAGCGAAGACGACGACCAGGCACAGCAGGCCGACGACGCCATCCTGACAAGCGAAGACGGCAACCGTTATTTCGCCCAGCAGCTCATGATGAGCGTTGACAGCGCTACCACCCAGCAGGAGCTGGAGGATTCCCTTGAAGCCCAGGGTGTCCAGGTAGAAAACCTGTCCCTTATCTCCAACAACCTGCTTGACGGCCAGACCACCCTGCTGGTGGAATACTCCAGCAGCCAGGACCCCCAAGATCTGTGCGAAACCTTGGCGGATGCCGGCATTGCCGCCAACGCCGAGCCCAATGGCGTGATGGAAGTTTACGACGAAGACAACGCAGCCGAAGGCGTGGCAGCCAACGACGAAATCGCCCTTGACGAGGCAGCCGACAACAACGAAGCCCTTGACGCGGCAGCTACCGGCAGCGAAGACCAGGACCCGCAAACAGCCACTTCCTCCACTGAATTCGAAACGCAAGCAACTGTTAACGACTCCTACGCAAGTTTTCAATGGAACCTGACCTCCACCAAAGCCTATTCCGCTTGGGATACCATCAAATGCAACGGCACCGTGACCGTAGCCGTCATCGACTCTGGCGCCGACTATAATCACGTGGATCTAGCAAGCAACCTGAGCACCACCTATGCCAAGAACTTCATTACTGGGAAAACCGGTGCAGCCGCCATTGACGACGACTACGGCCACGGAACCCACGTGTCGGGAATCATAGCCGCTACCACAAATAACGCAATGGGCTGCGCTGGCATCTCCTACAACGCAAAGGTCCTGCCGCTTAAGGCCATGGACGCAAATGGCAGCGGCTCCTTCGCCAACGTTATTTCGGCAATCGATTACGCCATCAACCTGAAGACCAACGGATACGTGCCTTCCTTGCGCGTCATCAACATGAGTCTGGGAACAACCGGCTATAGCTCTTACCTGCAAGACGCCGTCACCCGAGCCTACAACGCCAGCATTCTGGTTGTGGCATCCGCTGGCAACAATGCGAGTTCCACCCCCTGCTACCCCGCTGCCTGCAAGAACGTCATCAGCGTATCCGCCCTTGAGGACGACGGCTCCACCACGGGCACCTTCTGCTCCAGCTGGTCAAACTACGGGTCCACCATCGATCTGGCCGCCCCTGGAGCCAATATCCTGTCCACCACCCCGAACAACTGCTGCAGTTGGAAAAGCGGAACCTCCATGGCAGCCCCTGCCGTGTCCGCCGTCGCTGCCTTGGTTTACGCTCGTAACACGAGTGCCACCCCCAGTTATGTTGAATCCGTGCTTGAAACAACCGCCACCGACCTGGGCTCGACGGGCAAAGACAACTACTATGGCTATGGCGCCGTCAACGCAGCCGCCGCCGTGAAGGCCGCCGGTTCCGCCGTCTCCGCTTCAAAGTGCACGGTTTCAGGCATCTCCGACCAGACCTACAGCGCCAGCGGCGTTCGCCCCACTCCGTCGGTTTATTGCGGCAGCACCCTGCTGACCAAGGGCACCGATTACGATCTGTCCTATTCCAACAACACCCAGGTCGGAACCGGTTACGTCACCGTCAACTTCAAGAATCGTTATACCGGCTCCATCACCCGCAGCTTCAAGATCAACGCCGCCAAGGTGACGCCGCCCACCACCTCTAACTTCACCTACGACGGCAAAAGCCACACGGGCCTAAGTGCTACGTCAAGCAACTACTACTCCATAAGCGGCACCACCTCGGCCACCGAAGCTGGAACCTACACAGCAACGGCCACCCTTAAGGACAAGACCAACTACGTATGGTCCACCACCGGCACCAGCAACAATCTGACTTTGACCTGGAAGATCAGCGCTGCGGCTAGCAACACCACCAAAGGCCAATTCGCTGACGTGCAAGATCCCGACGCCTGGTATTACCGTGCCGTATATGAAGCCAATGACCACGGCTTCCTCACGGGCTACGACAACGGCCTGTTCGGCCCCTCCGACACGCTGACGCGTGGACAAGCAGCCGTCATCCTGTACCGCTACTACGGCGGATCGGCCAGCAAGTACAACCGCACCGGCATGCCCGACGTGGAAGACGGCGCCTACTACACTGCAGCCGCCAACTGGGCCGTGGCCAACGGCGTGATCAACGGCGTGGATGGCGGAGCCCGCTTCGCCCCCAACGACCCGCTCACCCGCGAGCAGCTGTGCACCATCATCTACAACGCTGCCAAGAAGTTCGGCTCGGATGGCGAAAATGTCTTCGGATGGGCCTACTACTACACCGCCACTGACTATGACAAGGTCTCCAGCTGGGCACAATCCGCCGTCGCTTGGTCCTTGGGCAACAACGTCATCAAGGGCAAGGAAGTCTCTGGCGAAAGCGCACGCTACATTGCCCCGCAGGACACCGTGACCCGCGCCGAGATGGCCGCCATCATCATGAACGTCTACAACGGCGGCGTGCTGAAGACCTCCAGCGTAGAAGAATCTGATCAAGCCGTTAGCGTCAACAACCAGCAAGCCCAGGCCACCAGCGACGACGCACGCCTGAAAGCCGCCGATCAGGCAGAGCTTGCGGCTGACGGCAATGATATGGCCGGCGAAGGCTCGGGCAGCACTGAAAGCGCGGAAGTCGCCAACGAGGACGTGTCCCAGGCTACGACTTCACCGGCAGAAGCAACCGACGCGGGGGCATCCGATGCCCCCGCTGAAACCGGCCGGCTTATTGAGCGCTAGAGGCTAAATCAGGTTTTTGCTTCGAGCATTAATAATAATGGCCGCCGTCTCGGCGCGGTTAACTGGGTCAGCCGGCTTGATGCGACCATCGCGCGATATGACTAGAAGGCGCGGTAGAAACAAGTGTCTGCGCCCGTGTGGCAGGCGGGACCGGCGGGAATCACACGCGCCAGCAGGCAGTCGGCGTCGCAGTCGTAACGCAGCTCCACCAGCTGCTGGGTGTTGCCGCTCTCTTCTCCCTTGTGCCAGAACTTCTGGCGGCTGCGGCTCCAAAACCACGTAGTGCGCTGCTCCAACGTGCGCCGCACGGATTCCTCGTTCATCCAAGCCATCATCAGCACGTCGCCGTTTTCGACGTCTTGCACGATGCAGGGAATCAGCCCGTCAGCGCCGTACTTCAAATTTTCAACGCTCAATGCATCTTTTTCGATGTCCATGGATGTTTCCTTTCAAACGCAAATAGCAACGAAGGCGCTCAGCCGGCAAGGAGCCTCAAAACGTGACAAAAACCTCCGTCCCTTTTGTCAGGTGACCGCAGCGGCAAGCTGCGCCACGCCCGCCCTCCCGAGGCGTCCTCTGGCGGCTCTGGCGGGATGGGGCGCCGCGCGCCGCGAAGGGAGCCGCCTTCCGTGCGGTGACCGCAGCGGCAAGCCGCGCCACGCCCGCCAGAGCCGTCAGAGGCGGACGGGAATGCCTTGCGCGCGCATATACTCCTTCACCTGCCGTACCGTCAGCTCGCCGAAGTGGAACACGCTGGCGGCAAGCACGGCATCGGCCTCGCCTTCGATGATGCCTTCGGCGAAGTGCTCGATGTTGCCCACACCGCCGCTGGCAATGACGGGGATGGTGACGGCGCGCGCCACGGCGCGCGTGAGGGCGCAGTCGAAGCCGTCCTTGCTGCCGTCACGGTCCATGCTGGTCAGCAGGATCTCACCAGCGCCGCGCCGGCAAGCCTCGGCGGCCCATTGAACGGCGTCAATGCCGGTGGCTTTGCGGCCGCCCGCCACATAGACCTCCCATTTGTTGGGGTTGCCCGGCACCTGCTTGGCGTCAATGGCGCACAGGATGGCCTGGCTACCGAAGGCCTTCGCCGCCGCGGTAATCAGCGACGGGTCCTTCACGGCGGCGCTGTTGACCGACACCTTATCGGCACCGGCAGCAATCATGCGGCGGATGTCCGCCACGCTGCGAAAACCACCGCCCACGCAATAGGGCAGGTGCAACTCAGCCGAGGCGCGGCTGGCCAAATCCACCGTGGTAGCGCGGTCGTCACTGGTGGCGGTGATGTCCAGGAAGATGACCTCGTCGGCCTTCTGCTGGTCATAGCGTTGCGCCAGCTCGATAGGATCACCCGCATCGCGCAGGTTTACGAAGTTGACGCCTTTGACCACGCGGCCATCTTTCACATCCATGCAAGGAATAACGCGCTTTGCCAGCATGGCCTACCCCCTGCCTTCGCAAACAGCTACGCCTTGCTCGACCGTGAAGGCGCCTTCGTACACAGCGCGCCCGGTGATGGCACCGTCGATGGGGGCGCCTGTGGCCAAAAGCGCACGTAGGTCATCCAGGGAGGCCACGCCGCCCGACGCCGTCACCTTCACGCTGGGATGCGCATTGGCAATGCGTGCATACGCCTGGGCATCGATGCCGCACTGCATGCCGTCGCGGGCAATGTCGGTGTATACCAAGCTGGTGATGCCCATGCCTTCCAGATCGGCAATCAGCTGGTCGGCCGGCACGCCATCGGCGGTGTCCAGCCAGCCCTCCGTGGCCACGATGCCGTCCTTGGCATCAATGCCGGCCACGATCATGGGACCAAAGGCCGCAGCCGCCTCTTCGGCGAAGGCGCGATCCTTCACCAAGGCGCTCCCCAAGACGATGCGGCGCACGCCCAGGTCGGCATAGCGCTTGATGGTCTCCATGGACCGAACGCCGCCGCCCACCTCGACTTCCACGCCAAGGCCGGCCACCATGCGGGCAATCAGCTCCAGGTTGGTGGGAGCACCGTCACGCGCTCCGTCCAAGTCCACAATGTGAATACGCTTGGCACCAGCGGCCTCAAAGGCGCGGGCCTGCGCCACGGCATCCTGGTTGTAGACCGTCACCTGGGCATAGTCACCCTTCTTCAAGCGCACGGCACGTCCGCCCAAGATATCAATAGCAGGAACCAAGATCATGTCTTCCCCCTTCTACAGCTGCCCGGCCAGACGCGCGAAGTTGCGCAGCACGGCCGCACCGGCATCGGAGCTCTTCTCCGGGTGAAACTGCACGCCAAAGGCCACGTCGCCATAGCGCACGGCGCTGCTTAAGGCCAAGCTGTGGTGCGTGACCGCGCTGGTGTTGGCGCACACGGGCACGTAATAGCTGTGCGTGAAGTAGAAGTACTCACCCGGGTTTATGCCCTCAAACAGCGGATTGCCAAAGCTGTCCCCCGCTGGCGGCTCAATGGTGTTCCACCCCACATGGGGAATCTTATAGAACGTACCCGCCGCATCATGCGCCGGCAGCTTGTCCACCACGCAATCGATGAGGCCCATGCCCGGGATGCTCTCGCCTTCGGCTGCACCTTCCACGCCCGCAGCGCACATCAGATGCTGGCCCAGGCAAATGCCCAAGAAAGGCACCCCTTCGCGAACCCGGCTGGCCACCACGTCCATCTGGCCTAAGGAACGCATGCTGGCGGCAGCGTCGCCAAAGGCACCCACGCCGGGCAGCACGATGGCATCGGCCGCAGCAATCACGGCCGCATCGTCGGTTATGCGCGCATCGGCGCCTACGCCCCGAAGCCCGCGCTCCACGGACAGCAGGTTGCCCATGCGGTAATCAATAACAGCTATCACAGCAATCCTTTCAAAGCCAGCAAGGTAGCAGGCCTTAAGGCGCGCGCTACAGCGCACCCTTGGTGGACGGAATCTGATCGGCAATGCGCGGATCGATGGCCACGGCCTCCTTCAAGGCGCGCGTCACGGCCTTAAACGATGCCTCCAAAATATGATGCGAATTCACGCCTGCAATCTGGCGCACATGCAAAGTGATGTCGGCGTTGGTGGCAAAGGCAATGAAAAACTCCACGCCCAGCTCGGTGTCGAAGTTGCCCACCTGCTCCGCCGGAATGCGCAGATCGGGATAGCACCCACCGCGGCCCGAGAAGTCAACCGCTGCCATGACCAGCGTCTCGTCCATGGGCAAGAAGCTTGACCCATAGCGCACGATGCCCTTCTTGTCACCAATGGCCTGCTTTAAGGCCTGGCCCAACACGATGCCCGTATCCTCCACGGTGTGGTGCGCGTCCACTTGGATGTCGCCTACCGCCTTAACCGTCAGGTCAAATAGCCCGTGGCGGCCAAAGGCGTCCAGCATATGGTCGAAAAACGGCACGCCTGTGTTTATGTCGGTCTTGCCGGTGCCGTCCAAGTTCAGCGTGATATCGATATCCGTTTCCTTGGTGGTGCGCTTCACGTGCGCAATGCGGGGCTGACTCATAAGGTTTCCTTTCAAAAAGGCCGGCTGTCGGCGCTATTCCTACTGGACAATCTGGCGAAGGGCCGCCAGGAAGGCATCGTTTTCCTCCGGCGTGCCAATGGATACACGCAGGCAGTCTTCCAAATACTTTGACTTGGAGAAATCACGAATCAGGATACCGCCGTCAAACAGCTTCTGCCATACCTGGCCGGCATCGGCAACGTGGAACAGGATGTAGTTTGAGTCTGACGGATACGGTTGCACGCCGGGCGTGGCCTTCAGGCCTTCCATCAGGCGCGCACGCTCGCTGATGATTTCCTCGATGCGTGGCTCGAACTTGGCACGATTCTGGAAAATCACCTTGCCGATGGCCTGCGACACGGCATCCACCGAATACGGCTGGCGTACCTTCATGAACTGGCGAATGACGCCCTCGTTGGCCAGGATGTAGCCCAAACGAACGCCTGCCAGGCTGAACGCCTTGCTGAAGGTGCGCAGCAGCACCAAGTTCTCATGCTGGGCCAAATACGGACGAACCGTGGTGCGGCTGAACTCGAAATAGGCCTCATCAACCATGACCAGAGCGTCGGTGGCATCCAAAAGCTTCAAGATGAAGTCTTCAGGCGCAAGTTCACCGGTGGGATTGTTGGGGCTGGTCACAATGATGTAATCAATGTCCCCCTGAGCCACACGCGCCAACACGGCTTCCTGGTCGATGGAGTAGTCAGCCTTGCGCGGCACGTTGACCACCTCGGTATTGGTCAGCTGGGCGTTGTTCACATATACCGAAAACGTCGGCGGCATGTTCAAGAACTTGCGCCCTGGGCCGCCATAGGCCAAGGCAATGTTGAACAGCAGCTCGTCACCGCCATTGCCCAAAAGCACCTGGTTGCGGTCAAGGCCGTTGGCCTCGGCAATCAAATCGCGCAGGTCGTTGGCCAAAGGATCCGGGTAGCGGTTGAGCGACACGCGGCGCACCGCGCTCATGGCTTCACGCTTGACCTGCTCTTCCACATCCCGCGGGTTCTCGTTGGCGGAATTCATGATGTCGGCAGGAAGATATTTGGGATCATAAGGAACAATATCGGCCAGCTGCGGGGCCGCATCTCGTACGGTCTTCATGCACAAATCCTTCTTACGTAGGTACGTTTGGGCGCCATGATAGCGCCCAAACGTTGCTTGCGGATTTCGCTATTGCTGATTGCGCAGCATGTCGCGGCGAATACGGACGCTTTGGGCATGCGCCCACAAGCCTTCGTGCGTGGCGATGGCGATGGTGGCATCAGCGTCATCAAGCAGGGCTTCCGGCGAATACTGGATGATGCTGGACTTCTTGATGAAGGCATCCACCGAAAGCGGGCTGGAGAATCGGGCCGTGCCACCGGTAGGCAGCGTGTGGTTGGGGCCGGCGCAATAGTCGCCCAGAGCCTCCACGGTCCACTCACCCAGGAAGATGGCGCCCGCGTGCTTCACCGATCCCAGCAGGTCCATGGCGCTTTCCACATGCAGCTCCAAGTGCTCAGGCGCAATCACGTTGACGGCCTGCACGGCGGCTTCGCGGCTGGTAACCACCACGGCCAAACCGTGGTCGTTCAAGGAGGCAGTGGTAATGTCAGCACGCGTGGATTCCTTCAGGTGCTCCGCCACGGCGACCTCAACAGCGTCCACGTAGGCTTCGCTCATGCACACCAGGTAGCAGGCAGCCAGCGGGTCATGCTCAGCCTGGGCCATCAGGTCAATGGCCACCAGCTTGGGATCGGCTGCCTCATCGGCCACCACGCACACCTCAGAGGGGCCTGCGATCATATCGATACCCACATCGCCGTTGACCAGCTTCTTCGCAGCAGCAACGAAGGCATTGCCCGGACCAGTGATCACATCAACGGGGGTAATGCTTTGCGTGCCGTACGCCAAAGCGGCAATGGCCTGAGCCCCGCCCACCGTGTAGATTTCGGTGATGCCCGTGATCTTGCAAGCAGCGCAAAGGGCCGCGTCCAAAGCGCCGTCCTTGGAAGGCGGCGTCACGCATACCACGCGCCCAACACCTGCCACGAAGGCTGGGATGGCATTCATCAGCAGACTGGAAGGGTACAACGCACGGCCACCCGGGACATAGATGCCCGCGGAATCCACCGCCGACACCTTAGCGCCCACCACCGCGCCATTCGGGCGCGCCTGCAACCAGCTTTGCTGCACCTGGCGCTGATGGAAGTCCCGAATCTGGTCAGCCGCATGCTGCATGGCGGCAACGGTTTTGGGATCGCACTTAGCGGCGCCTTCCTCAATGGCCTCAGGGCTCACGCGGAAGTTCTCGATACGCACGCCGTCAAACTTCTCGGTCAGCTCACGCAGGCAGTCATCGCCACGCTCACGCACATCGGCAATGATTTCGGTAGCGATGGTCAGGGCCTTGGCGTTGAAGGCGCCCGTGCGGTCAATGTATTGGGGGCCGAATTGCTCCCCTTCTTTCAGGATTACGCGACGCATGGCGTCTCCTTCCTACAAAGCCTTCTCGGCACCGCCCGCGATGGGCGTGGTGTCGACCGACAGATTTTCCTTGACGCTGCGCGCCAGCTTGATGACGCGCTCATCAGTGCGCAACGCGCACGTGTTGGCGAAGAACCGCGCCGTGGACGAAATGACGTCCTCGACGATGACCAGGTTGTTCTCACGCAGCGTGGTGCCCGTTGCCGTAATGTCCACAATGCGCTCGGCCATACCGGTCAAGGGCGCCAGCTCAATGTTGCCATGCAGTTTGACGATTTCCACCTGCGTGCCCGTCTTGGCGTAATGGGCACGCGTGATGCGCGGGTACTTGGTGGCAACGCGAATGGAGCCCAAGCGCTCATAGTGGCTTTCCGTGGCCTCAGCCGCGCCCGCAGGCTCGGCCACCACAAAGCGGCAGCCGCCGAATTCCAAGTCGACCAGCTGCACCACATCGGGGTCGGCTTCCAAGATGGAGTCCCTGCCGCAGATGCCGCAATCCGCCGCACCGTGGGCCACGAAGGCCGGCGCATCGGTGGGGCGCACGATGATGTAGTCAACGCCCGGGTTATGGATGATCAGCTGACGGCCCGGATCATCCAGGCCGGTGGTGTCCAACCCGGCATCCTGCAAAACCTGCAGCGTGCCCTTAGCCAAGCTGCCCTTCGGAACGGCAATGCGCAGCGGACGCTCCGCAGGATCTTCCGTGCGGTCAGCCGCCTGCATGGCGCTCTCCAAGTAGAAGGCGCAACCCGCAGCCGGGCGATCCTTGCCATAGGAGCCGATAAGCTTGTCGTAGCGACCACCACTGCCAAGCGGCGTGCCCAGATTGGGCGAATACGCCTCAAACACGATGCCCGTGTAGTAGTCAAACGAGCTCATGACGCTGAAGTCCACCAGCAATTTTTCGGCCAATCCCATGGAGGCCAGCTTGTCATAGGTAGCCTCAAACTCATCCAGGCCGGCATCGCAACCCAAAGGTGCCGCCACCTGACGCATGGCGTCAATGGCCTCTCGCCCACCGCGAATACGCGGAATCTGGCGGATAGCCTGGGCATATACCGGCGGCACCACCAAGGAGCCGTCAAGCGTGATACGCGCCTCGGCCGCCACCTGCTCCAAACCGTCTTCGCAGGTAAGGCGATCAAGCTCAATGAAGTCAGAATCATGGAAGGCGTCCAACACACGCGATGTCCACCACGCCGGGGCGCCACTTGCCTCCAGCAGAGCCCGAAGCGGGCTGACCGTTGCTACCGCCAAGCGGTATTCCTGCACGCCGGCCAATTCCAAGGCCTCAGCCAGAAGGCCCACCACCTCAGCGTCGGCCTCCACACCGTCGGCGCCGATGCACTCAACGCCCATCTGCGTCAACTCGCGGGCTGTAGCTTGCATCTCGGCGCCGGCCTCACGGAACACGCGGTGCTTATAGCGGAAGCGGAAAGGCCCCGGTTCCTGGCCCAAGCGCATGGCAGCCATACGGGCAATCTGAAGCGTGACGTCCGGGCGCATAGCCAAAAGATCGCCCTGGGAGTCGAAGAACTTAAACGGCGTACCAGGCACATGCCCGCCCGCCTGCATGACGTCCATCACCTCAAGGGTGGGCGTTTCCAGCGGCTCATAGCCGCAAGCCGCAAAGCGCTCCTGCACTTTGCGCTGAATGCCTTCGCGACGCTTGGCCTCGCTGGGCAAAACGTCGTGAAAACCAGATGGTGTTACATAATCCATGGTGCTTCTCCTATAAAACGGCCTTTCAGCCGCAAAATACTGTGACCTCATATTGTATGACGCAATGACGCTTTGGGCAAAGAGTCCACTAAAAAGCGCAAAGCGACAGCACATTCGTGCAGTGTTGGATACTTTAGCACACTAGAGTGCTAAAGTGAACAAAAGTTTTCCATCCTTTACAAATAGAGTAAAATACTGCCATTACTGTTATCTTAGGAGAGCACATGCCCCACCCTCGCATGAATAACGACAACAGAAACACGCTCATCGTGGCAGGCGTGGTCTTTGCCATATTCCTTATCGGCGCAATCATCTTCGGCGTCTACACGGCTAGGCAGAACAGCGCTGTGCAGACCATCACCCAAGAGTCAACCACGCAAGTCCCCAGCCAAAGCACTGCGACAAGCAACACCTCTAACGCCAACAGCAACGAAAACGTCTCCAACAGCGTTGCGCAGGCGCCCCAGGATTACACCCAAAACGTGAAGGAGCTGTTGCAGTTCCCCGTCATGCAAGGCGGCTGCGAAGTCACGTCCCTCACCTGCAACCTCAACGCCCTTGGCTTTGAGGTTGAGCAGGAAGACATCGCCGACAATTATCTGGTTTATGCCGAGGACGACGACTGGAGCGTTGGCTATTCGGGAGACCCCTACTACAACGGCTTCGGCTTCCCTGCCTGCATCGTTTCTACGGCTAACGCCTATCTTGCCGATCAAGACGATACGGGAGCCCAATTTGAGGCAACCGAGCTCAAAGGCGAGTCTTTTGACACGCTGCTTGAATACGTGAACCAAGGATGGCCCGTTATAGTGTGGACCACCATGTACTTCTCCACACCTTGGAAGACCGGCCTGACCATGGGCGACTACGAATGGTACGACAACGAGCACTGCGTGGTGCTGTATGGCACCGACGAAGACGGGGACTTGCTGATTATGGACCCCATCGAAGGCTTGGTCACGCGCAGCGCCAACAGGTTTGCGATCATCTACGAAGACTGCGGCAGCATGGGCGTGCTCATCTCAAGCAAGAAATAGCGTGCACTAACGCATTCCGCTGAAGCGGCCTACGCCGTCAGCACTTGCAACGCCTGAGGCACAAGCGTCACCTCAAAACGCGTGTTGGGGAAAGGCTCACCGTCAATTTGCACCGCAGGCGATTCGTCGAATTCAACCGTGATGCTTTGCGCCTGGAAGGACTCGATACATTTAAAGCCAGTGTGATGACCGTCCTTGGCCAGCAAGAAAATGCCTGTGGCCTTAGGCATGCTCAAGCGAGCATGGGCAATGCAAATGTCCAGCAGACCATCGTCGAGCTTGGCTTTCGGGCAGATCTTGAAACCGCCGCCATAGGTGCGGCCCATCTGAACGGCGAAGATATGCGATGAGCCCTGCGCCTTTTGCCATTGACCTTGCGCATCAACGTATTCCATGCGGTAGGCATTACTATCAAGATGGTGCATCAGCTGGTCAAGGCCCGATTCCAAGTAAAGACGCGTGCCTTTGTGCCCCGTGCGCTTGCGGCGCTCCATAGTGTCAAGTGCAATGGCTGCGTCAAACCCGAAGGAAAGCGTCTCCGTGAAGTATTCGCCGTTGCAGCATCCGATGTCCACCTGCAGCGCACGCCCGCACATCAGCTGAGCTATGGCTTCCTCCATCTTGAAGGAAAGGCCCAAGGAAGCCGCATAGTCATTGCCCGATCCAACGGGAATGACCCCTAAGACCGGACGCTTTTCTTGCGGAAGGCGCATCAAGCCGTTCACGGCCTCATGGACAATGCCGTCTCCGCCTAGAACCACCAGCGTGTCACAGCGTGGGCCCCATTGCTCCGCCAAGGCCGTGGCATGGCGAGCATGCTGCGTCAGCTGCACCTGCACGTTTTCAGCACCCACCAACGACTCCAAGCGCTCCTGCGCAAACGCCGCACTTTGCGCCCCCTTGCCGTTCTGAGAGGCAGGGTTGGCAATAAACGCTATGTTTCCGAGAGAATGCATAGGCTCAGTATAGGCCAAGGGCGCCCTCCTCAAGCGGAAAGCGCCCTTTGTTGTCCGTTTGTAGGATTGTTGCGATGCCAATTATTTGCGACAGCCCTACAGCGCCAGGCCCAAATTGGCCCCGTAACCATCCTCCCGCCTCGCGGCTGCACCTAAGCATTCGAAGCGGATCAGGAGCAAGCAGCCAGGCTTGATGACCCTCTGCTCCAGAATTTGGGCGAAATTGGAATCAATTGTCTGCGGATGAAAGGTATTTTATGCCAACTATATAACAGAGATTTGTCGTTGTGCGGCTGCTGCGATACCATGAACACTCGACCCGAAACGGAGGATCTTTTGCCTATCCAGCCTCTTGATGACATCAATAACCCCAAGTTGCGAGCCTTCGGTGCCATGACTGACGCCGAGCTGCGCGACCCCAAACAGCTTGTCGGGCTGAGGCTTGCGACAAAAGACGCTGCCGTAGACGCTGGACTGCTGGTAGCCGAATCGGCCAACGTCTCCCTGCGGGCATTGGCTGCGGGGCTTACGCCCTACTGCGTGCTCATCGAAGAGCGCTGGCTGGAATCCTCACGTGAGGTCTTGGACAGGCTGGAGGCCGCCGCACCGGAACTGCCTATCTTTGTGGCTACGCCCCAGCAACGCAAGGCCATCACCGGATACGACACGACGCGCGGGCCTTTGACCACGTTTATCCGACCTGCCCTTCCCCGCGTTGAAGACCTGCTGGAAAGCGCCCATCGGGTAGCTGTCCTCGAAGATGTGACCAATTACACCAACATCGGCGCCATCTTTCGAAGCGCTGCGGCTTTAGGCATCGACGCTGTGCTCGTCACGCCCCGTTGTCATGATCCGTATTACCGTCGCGCCGCCCGCGTTTCCATGGGGACGGTCTTCCAAGTGCCTTGGACGCGCATTGGCGGCGAAGGCGACTGGGCCCAGGAGGGCATACCATTGCTTGCGTCCTTCGGCTTCAAGACCGCTGCGTTGGCGTTGTCGGAGGACTCCATCGCTTTGGATGACCCCCAGCTTGCTGCCTGCGACAAGCTGGCCATGGTCTTGGGAACCGAAGGCGATGGGCTATCCCAGGCCACCATCGCCTCCTGCGACTTTACCGTCAAGATTCCCATGGCCCACAACGTGGATTCCCTCAACGTGGCCGCTGCGAGCGCCGTGGCTTTTTGGGAGTTGCGTTTACGACCAGAAAACAGCCACCCGACTGCGTAACTTTTTGATAGGAGCATCATGGCAGAAAACGAAGGCGGAAAGTCATCCGTCATAGCCGCCATCCTGGGCAACATAGGCGTTGCCGTCGTTAAATTCATAGCTTCGGTCTTATCGGGCTCTTCAGCCATGCTTTCAGAGGCGGTGCATTCGCTGGTAGATTGCGGCAACGGCATCCTCATCCTTATCGGGCTGAAGAAGTCACAGCGCCCAGCCGACTTCCAACATCCCTTTGGCTTTGGCAAGGAGCTCTACTTCTACACCCTTATCGTGTCTCTTGCCATCTTCCTTTTGGGCGGCGGCGTAGCCATCATGGAAGGCATCTCGGCCATTCGCAACGCCTTAGCCGGGCATTCCGAGATAGGTGACCCCTTGGTTGCTTACCTGGTTCTGATCGCTTGCGCCATCATCGAGGGCATGTCGCTGCGCGTGGCGCTGAAGAACTTCAACCAAGCCCGCGGAAACGTTGGCCCCTTGACCTTCATCAAGAACGCCAAGGACCCTTCCCTTTACACGGTCGTGCTGGAAGACAGCGCCGCTGAGCTGGGTTTAGCCTTCGCCTTGGTGGGCACCATCTTGACGCAGACCACCCGCAACGCCGTCTTTGACGGAGCGGCCTCCATCATCATCGGGCTTCTGCTGTGCGCCGTGGCCTTCCTTCTGTTGCGCGAGACCAAAGGCTTGTTGGTCGGCGAAGGCGTGTCTTCCGCCGAGGTGGACGAGATTCGAACCCTTGCCAACGCCGATGACCGCGTGCTTGACTGCGGGCGCGTGCTGACCATGTACGCAGGCCCCACAAACCTGATCATCGCCATGGATGTCACACTCTCTGACGGGCTTAGCCGCCTAGAGGCCGACCAGGTGACCGACGGCATCGAGGAGCGCTTGAAGGAGCGCTGGCCTGAGACCTCGGAGGTCTTCGTTGAGATTGAGGTGCCTGCCACCGTAACCCGACAGCAGGCCGAGCAAAGCGCCTGGGGCGAATAACCTTGCCGCCGTACGCTGAAGTACGTTCACGCTGCGCTTCGGGTTAATAGAAAGGGCCCCGCCGCATGGACGCCGCAAAGGCTTCACAGCCTTCCGCGTCCGTTAACGGCAGGGGCTCTTTACATGAAACCCGTATATGCCTTATTCGCTTAGCTTTTGAGCCAGCAGCTGATTGATGACCTTAGGGTTGCCTTGGCCTTTCATGCGCTTCATGCATTGGCCCACAAAGAAGCCGATCAACTTGTCGTTGCCGTCCTTATAGCGAGCCACCTCGTCGGGATTGACTGCTATCACCTCAGCGATGACGGCCTCGATGGCACCCGTGTCGGACACCTGCTTCATGCCGCGCTCGTCCACGATGGCGCCTGGGTCTTTGTCCTCCTCCAGCACGGCGGCGAAGACCTCCTTGGCCTGCTTGGAGCTAATGGCATCCTCAGCCGTCAGCTTCGTCAGCTCCACGGCACGGGCCGGGGTCAAAGCCATGTCAGCAAGCGCCTCGTCCGCATGGGCGTTCAAGTAAGCCGACACATCGTTGATCATCAAATTGGCAATCGGCTTGGCCAGCTTGGCGGCATCGGCGCCGGCAACCTGCATGGCCTCCTCGTAGAAAGAAGCCACATCAAGGTTCTCAATCAAATGACGCGCATCGTAGGCGGACAAACCGAAGCTTTCCGCAAAGCGCTTAGCTTTTTGATCGGGCAGCTCGGGCAACTTAGCGCGCACCGAGTCAATCCACTCATCCGACAAGTCATACGGCGCCAAGTCGGGCTCGGGGAACAAACGATAGTCGTCAGCCGTTTCCTTCACGCGCATGACGATGGTACGCTTGGCAGACGGGTCCCAATGGCGCGTCTCCTGGTAGATGATGCCGCCCTCCTCCAAGACCTCAGCCTGGCGGCAGATCTCATACGTCAAGCCGTCATGCAAGTTCTTGAAGGAATTCATGTTCTTCAATTCGGTCTTGGTGCCGAACTTCGTCTCGCCACGGCGACGCAAGGAGATGTTGCCGTCGCAACGCAGGCTGCCCTCTTCCATGGAGCAGTCGGAAATGCCGATAGCCAGGTAAATCTGGCGAAGTTTCTGCATAAACAGGCGCGCTTCCTCGGGCGTGCGCAAATCAGGCTCGGTCACCAGCTCGATGAGCGGGGTGCCGGCTCGATTGTAGTCAACCAGCGAATGCGTGGCGCCCGCGATGCGACCTTCGCCACCGCCCACGTGGACCATCTTGCCAGCGTCTTCCTCCATGTGGATGCGCGTAATGCCAATGTGGGCCACATACCCGTCCTCGGTGCGCGTGATGTTGCCGTTCTCTTCGCCAACCTGCAGCTCGTCCAGACGATAACGCTCCTTGGCGGCCGCGCCGTCAACGTCTAGGTCCAAATGGCCGCGCATACAGAAGGCCACCGGGCCCTGCGTGGTTTGGAAGTTCTTGGCCATGTCGGGGTACATATAGTTCTTGCGATAGAACATGGAATGCTTCTCGATGTCGCAATTGGTGGCCAACCCGGCCAACACGATGGACTCGATGGCAGCCTTGTTGGGCACCGGCAGGGCACCCGGCAACCCCAGGCACACCGGACAGGTATGAGTATTGGGGGCAGCGCCAAATTCCAATTTGCAGCCGCAGAACATCTTGGTTTCCAACGTGGTCAGCTCGGCATGGATCTCCAAACCGATGACGGCTTCCCAGTCCTGCAAAACCTCTTCAAGCTTCTTCATGGCTTACTCACCCGCCTTTTCTACCGCAAAATCGGGGGCAATGGGGGCCGTGCCATATTCGCGTTCCAGCGCCGCAGCCACCCGCAGCATATTTTCATCCTTGAAGGCGGGCGTGATCAGCTGCGCGCCCACGGGCATCCTCGAATCAGCGCCGAGGCCAAGCGGCATGCTCATGCCGCCGTTGCCGGCAATATTGATGGAAATGGTGTACATGTCGGTCAAGTACATCTCGGCTGGATTGGAAATCTCGCCGAACTTGAACGCCGTGCGTGGCGCAGCCGGCGCGATGATGCAGTCCACCTTCTGGTAGGCATTCACGAAATCCTGCGTGATGAGCGTACGTACCTGCTGAGCCGGATAGTAGTACTTGTCATAGACGCCGCTGGAAAGCAGATAGCTGCCCAGCATGATGCGGCGGCGAGCCTCGGGGCCAAAGCCGATGGATCGGCTGGACTCATATTGGCCACCCAAGTCCTTGTGGCCAGGGTCGCTGTAGCCATAGCGAACCGAGTCGAAGCGCGCCAAATTGCTGAAGGCCTCGCACGGGGCAATCACGTAGTAGGCGCTAATGGCGGCATGCACGTTAGGCAGCGCCACTTCCTCAATGCGAGCACCCTGGGCCTCAAGCTTGGCGACTGCTTCCTCTATCTTCGCCTTCACCTCGGGCGCCAGGCCTTCGGCCTGCATGAATTCGGGCACCACGCCGATGCGCATACCCTCCACACCCTGATCCAGGTTGGCCGTGAAGTCGGTGGTCACGTTCTGGCTGGTGCAATCCAAGGCATCGCGGCCTGCTAATGCGTTCATGGTCACAGCAGCATCTTTCACGCAGCGGGCGAAGGGGCCCACCTGGTCCAAAGAGCTGCCGAAGGCCACCACGCCATAGCGGGAAACAACGCCGTAAGTGGGCTTGACGGCCACCACGCCGCAAAAGCTGCCCGGCTGGCGAATGGAGCCGCCCGTGTCAGAGCCCAGCGTAACCGTGCACATGCCAGCCGCCACAGCAGCAGCACTGCCGCCCGAGGAGCCGCCAGGAACACGGCCCAGGTCCCACGGATTGCACGTCTTGCCAAAGGCCGAGGTCTCCGTGGTGGAGCCAAAGGCGAACTCGTCCATGTTCAATTTGCCCAATGGCAAGCCGCCAGCATCCAACACACGCTGGACGCACGTTGCCGTATAGGGCGACACGTAGTTTTCCAGCATACGGGACGCGCACGTGGTATGCGTGTCCGTCAAGTTCATGTTGTCCTTGAAGGCCACCGGCACACCAGCCAGGGGCCCACAATCAGCCAACGTACCCGCCGCACGCGCCGCGTCAATCTTGTCGGCGGCAGCCAGCGCCAGTTCGGGTGTTACTTCCAAGAAGGCGTGCACGCTTTTGTCCACGCTCTGGATGCGCTCAATGGCGTCCTGCGCCACTTCGCGTGCGCTGAACTGACCCGCAGCCAATCCAGCCTGGATGGTCGACACATCCATCGTCGCAAAGGAAGCCATTACCTATCGCCCCCTTCGCCCAGAATGGAAGGAATAAGGAAGCAGCCGTCCTGCTGCTTGGGAGCGTTGCTTAAGGCAACTTCCTGCGTGAAGCTTTCACGCTCAACGTCTTCCCTCATCACGTTGGACAAGTCGCCGATAGGATGAAACGTCGGCTCTACGCCGGTCAGGTCGTATTCCGTAATAGGCTTCAAGCCGTCGATGATCTGATTCAGTTCGACCGTCATCTGGCCAACCTCGTCGTCGACCAGGCCGATGCGCGCATATTCCGCAATGCGTCGAACATCCTTTTCTGTCAAATGTTGCGCCATAAAAAGCTATCTCCTGTCCACGCCAACCAAATGGCTTACTTCTTGCCGTTCTTCTTGCTTTTCTTTGCGGCCTTGGAGCCCTTCGCGCCCTTTTCCTTAGCTTGGGGGTCCTTCTTTTTAACGGCCCAAGAGATAATCATGCCCACGATGGCAGGAAGCAGCAAGCTCACCAAGAAGCGGATGCCTACGCGCGCCGAGTCCTGCATGACCGGGCGCACCACCGTGCCCTCCTCGGAATTGGTCAGCAGCGCCGCCACAAAGGTGGCGTCGGTCTCCCAACCAGAAACCGTGGCAACGGTCACCATCACGAAGATGACCGAGAAGATAAGGCACCACAGCAAGCTGGCAAAGCTTTGCTCGCTGCCCATAATGGTCACCACCGTGCAGACAACCACGATCAGATAGGGCAGCCATGTGGCCACACCCGAAAACAGCGAAGCCGAAAGCGTTGCAGCATTGTCGTGCATGGCCAGCAATACCAAAGCGCAGGTAGCAGCGCCAATTGCCCACACGATGAGAGCAAACGGAAGCCTTTTCAGCATATGCTTGACATTAAACATGTTTCAAACAACCTCTCTTCAAGCAAGCAGACATTAGGCCGCCTGCGCGCCATTGCTCGTTTCAGTCCCCGTTGGGCCCGTGTTTCCTGTGGCCGCCACGTCAACGAAGGACTGAACCGAATTGGTGGATTCGCCCTTCAGGTATGCGAACGAGACGGTGTCGCCGACCTGATAGCTGACGATCCCCACCAAGTTCGGCAAGGCGAAGTCGTAGATGGCATCGTCGCCCTCAAGCGTCACATAGAAGTGCGAATTGCCATCGATGACCGCCGTGGCAATGCGACTGATGACGCCCGTCTTCTTGTCGATGCTGGAACTGTCAATCTCATCCGCCTGAATGACGCCATTGGTGGCCAGCAACACCTCGTATTGCTCCTGGCATGAGGCAACCGTGTCGCCCACCGCCACGTTTTGATAGCGTTGGATGTCGATCATAGCGAACTTCTTCACCAAGCCGGCACTGTCCTTCAAGGCCATGAAGTAGGTCGGCTGGTTGAGCACGTTGATCAAAATGGGGAACGTGGCCTCATAGCGAAGGTTTTGCACCTGGCCCTCGGCGGATTCCATCGCGCTGGTCTCAGTGGCGCCCGCAATGGAGTAGAAATGCGATTCCTGGGTGCGCTGGTTGATCAGCACGAAGCCGATGATGGAGCTATCTGACGTTGCAGAGGTGACGCCCGTGTAAACCCACACATCACCGTCTTTGGCAATGTAGTTGTAACCCAAGGATCCATCGTTGCCCGGCGTGGTCTTCACCACATTTTGCTGGCCCAGCCAAGAGTTGATCCAACCGTTGTTGAGCGAGCCATACCAGTTGTATTGCTGGATGAGCAGCGAAGACGGGTAAGCGCGGTCAACCCACTGAGGCACGTCCTCTACCGCCAAATCTTGGCATTCGCCCGTGCAGGCGTCGCAAAGGACTACGCGATCAATCGTCGTGCCGCCAAACAGGCCGATGGTCTTCTTCTGCACCGGGCAGATCCACCATGGGTGGCCGTCGTCGTCAATCTCAAAAGACTTCTCGTCAAACATGTAGAAGGGATATTTCAGCTGCACGTAACGGTCAATGTTGCGCGCCAGCGGCTCGGACTGCGAGTACTTGACACCCTGTCCTTCAGGCAAGCGGACAATCTCGGCATCCTGGGTGGTCATGTTGACCAAGGCGTAGGCGGGAATGCCCGCTTCGCGGTTGGTCAGCCACTTGAACAGGTCGGCGTAGTTCAGCGGGCTCACGCGAACCGGCGAGTCCTTGTAGCTGATCTGGCTGTACAGATCGTCCACCTCAAACTGGCTGACGTAGTCGGCGATGGTGCCCATCTCCTTGTTGCCCAGCACGATGGCCGTATCGCGGTCGATGACCGGAATCTGCGAATAGTCGACCTCTTGGATGTCTTGGGCAAAGTCCAAGTTCTCCGTCTTCAGAATGCTGGCATACTTCGCCGCATTGCCCGGGAAGAAGCTCTGAGACAGCAGCAAACCGATAGCGCCAAGCGTTATCACGGCCACGGGGATAAGCGACAGCTTGCGAAAACCGCTTCCCGCCTTCTCCTTTTTAGGAGGAGCTGGGTCCTCAGGACCCTTCTTGCCTGGGCGACCTTTGCGGTCCTTCACATCGGCACCCACACCTGCTCCGTTAAGAATCAGGAACAGCGCGGCCATGGCCACCAGAATGATGAACCAGGTTTCCTCGCTCTGGATGTTGATTGGCGGATGGAACCACCAATAGCAGAAGGCCAGGATAAGCACGAGCAGAATGCCGAGCACAATGCGGCTTTTCTTGCCTAAGGTCTTTAGGCGATCAGCAAGAGGTATCTCTATGTCAAAATTGGGCATCTTAGGACCGCCAGCGCCACCTGCGCCGTCAGGCCCCTTGTCCTTTCCGCCCTTGAATGCCGAAAACGGATTGCCCGGCCTTTGGGGCTGCTCCGGCTCAGGAGGCGGCGGAGTTTGCTGCTCGGACGTTGCGTTTTGCGAAAACGTCTCCTTATTCACGTCCATGCCCGACTTCTTCAAGGCCTCAAGCAGGGCGTCAAATCCGGAATTATCTGCCATGCAGACATCCTTTCACACCGAAAAGGGTGCCTTGCATTAGCGCATACGCACCCAACATAAATGATTTTTCCATTCTATACAAAACGGGCGCCCATGGTAACCAAAGGCGCCCGTCCTTGTGACAATTAAATCAAACCGCGCAGCACGTACTGCAGAATGCCGCCATGGGCAAAATACTGGCCCTCGGTCGGGGTATCCACGCGCACCGTCGCCTCAAAGCGAACCTCTGTCCCATCCAGCTTGACGGCTTTGACCTGAGCTACCTTAGGGTCAGGAAGGCCCTGGGAGAAGTCAATATCCTGCACCGTATAGCTCTCGGTGCCATCCAGGCCCAGGCTCTGGGCGCTTTGCCCCTCGGCAAACTGCAACGGCAGGATGCCCATACCGATTAGGTTGGAGCGATGGATGCGCTCGAAGCTTTCGGCGAAGGCGGCGCGAATGCCCAAAAGCTGCGGGCCCTTCGCCGCCCAGTCGCGCGACGACCCGCTGCCATACATCTTGCCCGCAACCACAACCTGGTCAATGCCTTCGGCCTGGTAATGCATGGCAACGTCAAAGAGCGGAGCAACCTGGCCCGTCAGCAAGTCCTTGGACCATCCGCCCTGTTTGCCTTCGGCCAGCTGGTTTTGCAGCTTCACATTGGCGAAGGTGCCGCGCATCATCACTTCGTGGTTGCCGCGACGGCTGCCATATGTGTTGAAATCCTGCTTGGCAACGTGACGTTCCTCCAGGTAACGCGCTGCCGGCATGTCGGGAGCAATGGCACCCGCCGGGGAAATATGGTCGGTGGTTATGAAATCACCCAAGCGCGCCAAGACACGCGCATTCCTGATAGGCTTCACCGGCTCGGGTTCGAGCGTCATGCCATCGAAGTAAGGGGCGCGCCGCACATAGGTGGAAGCGTCATCCCAAGCAAACATGTCACTTTGCTCGGCGCCGAGAGCCTGCCAGGCCTCGTCACCCTCAAACATGCCTGCCGTCCCCTGAACATACAGGCTGTCATCCACGTATTCCTCAACAAGGGCAGCGATCTCCTCTTCGCTTGGCCAAATGTCCGCCAAATAGATTTGATTGCCCTCCGCATCAACGCCAAAAGAGTCGTTTTCCAAGTCAAAGTCCATCGTGCCCGCCAAGGAATAAGCAACGACCACTGCAGGAGCTGCCAAATAATTCTGGGAAACGTCGGGCGAGATGCGTCCCTCGAAGTTTCGGTTGCCCGAAAGAACGCTGGCAAGCTCAATCTGGTCGGCTATCTCATGCAGCGCAGGCAAGACGGGCCCCGAATTGCCAATGCAGCTCATGCAGCCAAAGCCGCAGGTAGCAAAACCTAATTGGGCAAGGCCCTCCATCAGCCCCGCTCGCTCAAGCAGCAAAGAAGTGGCATGGCTGCCAGGGGCCAGAATGGTCTTCACCCACGGCTTGGGGCGAAGTCCCTTTCGTGCCGCATTGCGCGCCACCAGGCCCGCAGCCAACATCATGGCGTGATCGGTTGCCGTGGTGCAGCTTGTCACGGCAGCAATAGCCAAAGCCCCGTGCGTCAATTCGTAATCCAAGCCCATCAGGTTAACCGAAGACGTCTTGCCCTTTTCACACCCGCGCTCCTGGCAGATTTGAGCAAACCGCGCTTTGGCGGACGCCAGGTCTATACGGTCATGGGGACGGCTCGGACCGGCAATGGAGCGCTTGACGGTGCCCAAATCGAGCTCAATCACCTCAGAATAAACGCGATCAGTCGCCGCAGGATCATTCCAGAAGCCCTGTTCCTTGGCATAAGCCTCCACCAGGGCAACCTCTTCGGCGCTACGGCCCGTCATGCGAAGATAGGCAAGCGTCTGCTCATCAACGGGGAACAAGGTGCACGTGCAGCCGTATTCGGGCGTCATGTTGGATACGCAGGCGCGCTGCGTTGCCGTCAGGCTCCCGACGCCCTCGCCGAAGCATTCGACGAAGCACCCCACCACGCCGCGCGCACGCAGCATATTGGCAAAGGTAAGGGCAATGTCCATGCCCGTCACGCCCACCGCCGGCTGGCCCGTCAGCTTCACGCCGATAACGCGCGGAACCAGCGTGGTAATGGGCTGGCCCAAAGCAGCGGCCTCGGCCTCGATGCCGCCAACGCCCCAGCCCAGCACGCCAATGCCGTTTGCGGTTGGTGTATGGCTGTCGGTTCCGACCAAGGTGTCAAAGTACGCAAGCGGCCGACCATGCTTGGGGGTGGTTCCCGCGTGATCGGAGGTCATAACCACATGGGCAAACTTCTCGATGTTCAGCTGGTGGCAAATGCCTTGTCCTGGCGGAACGATACGCACGTTTTCGAAGGATTCCTGCGACCACTTAAGGAAGTCGTAGCGCTCCTTGTTGCGCTGGAATTCCAGATCCATATTGGCGCGCATGGCCTGCTCGCAGCCGTACTCATCGGCAATGACCGAATGGTCGATGACCAAATCGCAGGGGACCTGCGGATTAATCTTCGCGGGGTCGCCACCTAGGTTCTTAGCGGCCTCGCGCATGACGGCAAAATCAACAAACACCGGAACGCCCGTGAAGTCCTGGAAGAGCACGCGTGCAGGGCAGAACTCAACCTCTTCGCCTTGAACGCCCGCAAGGCCTGCCTTGATAACGCGCGGCGCCAACTCGGCGGCATCAGCATCGGTTGCCGCGTTGCGTACGATGTTCTCAAGCAGAACCTTCAACGAGATGGGCAGGTTTTGCGCTCCTTCCCACGCATTGACGGGGAAGTAATCGTATGTTTTGTCGCCGACCTGCAACTCGCCAGTCAAGTTGATTCCGTTTTCCATCTATCTCTCCTAGAAAAAGACCGCGCCCCGTTGCGGGGCGCAATCGGCATTACAACTTTTTGATCTGCGCAACCAAGGCGTCAGTGAACTCAGTACACGAGCACGACGGCCGATCAGAGCGTGTGGTACGGCGAATATCGGCCGTCAAATACGTTCCATCGGCGTAGACGTTGCGAATGGCTTGTCTGATGTTTTGGGCAGCCTCAAGCTCTCCAAGATGATCGAGCATCATAGCGGCGGAAAGGATTTCAGCCGTGGGATTGGCCAAGTCCTTCCCGGCAATATCAGGAGCCGAACCGTGCACAGCCTCAAAGATGGCGTATTCCTTGCCGATGTTTGCGCCCGGGGCAATGCCCAAGCCACCGCAAAGACCGGCAGAAAGATCGCTTGCGATGTCGCCATAAAGGTTGGGGAAGACTATGACGTCAAACCACGACGGGTCGGTGACAAGGTTCATGCAGAAAGCATCAATGATATTGTCGTTGAACTCAACCTTGCCCTCGTACTCCTTGGCAACGTCGCGCGCCTCGCGCAAGAACAGGCCGTCGGAGTACTTCATGATGTTTGCCTTATGGCAAGCAGTAACCTTCTTGCGCCCATGCTTGACAGCGTAGTCGAAGGCGTATTTCACGATATCGCGAGATGCCGTAACGGAGATGGGCTTGATAGAGATGCCCGAATCGGGGCGGATGGTGCCCGCGCCTTCCTTTTCGCAGAAATCAATCAACCGAGAAGCGGCGGCGGAACCCTGCTCAAACTCTATGCCGGCATAAAGGTCCTCTGAATTTTCACGCACGATGACAAGATCGACATCCTCATAGCGGCCACCCGCGCCCGGAATAGAGATAACGGGGCGAAGGCAAACATAAAGGTTGAACATCTTGCGCAAAGCAACGTTTACGCTGCGAAAGCCCGATCCAACAGGTGTGGTGATGGGTCCCTTGATAGCAACCTTATTGCGCTTGACGGCCTCTATGGTAGGCTCCGGCAGCGGGGTGCCATATTCGTCGATGCAGGCAGCCCCAGCTTGGGCAACATCCCACTCGATGTCAACGCCGGTGGCCTCAACGACGCGCTGCATTGCTGCGGAAGTCTCGGTACCAATGCCATCGCCAGGGATAAGGGTCACAACGTGCTTCGCCATACCAACTCCTAAAACTAGCAAGAAACGTTGTCGAATATCTGCTTAGCGCGCTTCTGAAGCATGCCTTTATTGTTCTCGGCATCAAAGGACATGCGCTCCCGCAAGCCCTCCTTCACCTGGCCAGAAAGGTCGGCAGCGGAAAACTCCAAAAGCGCAATCAGCATATCTTGGAATTCAGGGTCGCCGTGGTAGCACTGGATCGCTTCGTTCAGCAGCGGCCAAACCTTGTCTGCATTTGCGGCAGAAGCCTGGCCAAAACGGCAATACAGGCGGAAGGCGGACAATCTGACAGTGCCGTTCTGTTCGTCAAATAAGGACCCCTCAGCGTCTTCAAGCGCTGATTCAACAAGCGAAGCATCAACAGCGCAAACCCGAGACAAAGCGTCAAGCAATTCCCAACGCGTTCGAGCCTCTTTACGGTTAAGCCCATCGATAAGACGGTCAACAAAGGGCATGACGTCCTCTGGCTTTTCGGCAGCAATCTGCGCAATGCGAGAAGCCGCATGCTGCCTATCGCGACGAGAAGAGGAAGCCAGATCTTCAACGAGCTCCTCTACGGTCGCATCCTCAGCAACGTCAATATCACTTTTAGTATCAGCCACCTTGCACCTTCCATTACATCTTTGTGTTTGCACGGAATTTAAGATTAATTATACGCCGTCAAAGAGGGCAAAAGGAAAGCTTAACCGCGAGTGACCGATATTTAACATGTTCGAAGAACGGAAAACAGCCATCAACGTAAAGCAGTCAAGCTCCATACAACAAAAAAAGGGCCCCGGAGGCCCCAAGACGCAGGAAGAGCCCTGCATGAGCGCGACGTCCTGTCCTCCCAC
>R20__coassemble_149_pt1 | contig 55179 bp, 52 predicted proteins | sample R20__metabat2_low_PE_053 | metagenome-assembled genome bin R20
GAAGGCCGGTGCAGATACCCCTCCAAAACCTGAAAGGAATCTTTTTATGTATAAGATTCATTGCCTGAACAACATTTCTAAGATCGGCCTGGCTGAGCTGACTGATCAGTATGAGCTGACCGACAACATCGAGGAAGCCGATGCCATTCTGGTGCGCAGCGCCAACATGCATGAGATGGAGCTGCCGGCTAGCGTGAAGTGCGTTGCCCGCGCCGGTGCTGGCGTGAACAACATTCCGCTGGAGAAGTACGCCGAGGCTGGCATCCCCGTGTTCAACACGCCTGGCGCCAACGCCAATGCCGTCAAGGAGCTGGTCCTGTGCGGCATGCTCATCGCTGCCCGCGACGTGGTCGGCGGCATCGAATGGGTTAAGGCCAACGCTGATGATGAGAACATCGGCAAGTCTGCCGAGAAGGCCAAGAAGGCCTTCGCAGGTGGCGAAATCATGGGCAAGACCTTAGGCGTTATCGGCCTGGGCGCCATCGGCAAGCTGGTCGTTGCCGCTGCTGAGGCCCTGGGCATGAAGGTTGTGGGCTATGACCCGTTCCTGAACGCCGAAAAGGCTGCTGCCATCAGTGCCGACATGAAGTTCACCGATGACCTGAAGGAATTGATGGCTGCTTCCGACTATGCAACCATTCATGTTCCGGCCATGGATTCCACCAAGGGCATGATCAACGCCGAGATGCTGGCCGCTATGCCTGAGGGTGCGGTCTTCCTGAATTTCAGCCGCGACACGCTGGTTGACGCCGCTGCCATGGCCGCCGCCTTGGAGTCTGGCCAGATTTCTCGTTACGTGACCGACTTCGCCACGCCGGCTGTTGTTGCCATGAAGAATGCGATCGTCTTGCCGCACTTGGGTGCCTCCACTGCTGAGGCTGAGGACAATTGCGCCAAGATGGCTGCTCAGGAGGTTATGGCCTATCTGGAGCGCGGTGAGTACATCCACTGCGTGAACAAGCTGGGCTAGGCCTTACGCATGTCTTTTAGCCCGTCCAGGCGCTTTGTCGCCGCCAGTTGGTTGGTGGTGGCCGCTTGGGCGGGCTTTATCTTTTTCGCGAGTGCCCATACGGGTTCCGACTTCAACAATGCGCAGGACTTTCTGACGCAGCTTAAAAAGTGGGTCGACGCGTTGTTGACCGAGTGGAACATCCAAGGGCTGAAGGAATCATCGTCATTGGGGCATTTTTGCGAGTACACCGTTTTCGGCGTCTTGTTGGCCAACGCTTTGAGATGCCATATGCCTTGGCAAAAGGCCTGCCTGGTGGCGGTTGCCGTGGCGAGCGGCTATGGCGTGACCGACGAGTTCCATCAGCTGTTTGTTCCGGGCCGCGCCTGCGATCCTCTGGATTGGGTAGTGGACACCTGTGGCGCCGCTTTGGGGAGCTTTCTGTGTTTTCTGGTCCTGCGGCATGGCAGTCGCGTATAATGAACGGTTGAGTAGCGCTTTAGATGGGAGTTTGCTATGAAAGAACTAGTTATCAATGGTATGTGCATAGCCCCTTCGGTCGTAGAGACCGTCGTTTCCAAGGCCGTTTCTGAGGTTGAGGGTGTAACCAAGATGGTTGTCCCCGTCAGCACGCCGAGCGGCATCAAGGGCATTCTGTCGGGCTCCAAGCAGGCTGCTCAAAGCGTTGTGGCCGCCGTGGATGAAAACGACCAGCTGCGCATTGCCGTGCGTATTGAAGCCGCTTACGGCAATCCGTTGCCCGAACTGGCCGACAAGGTTCGCCAGGCTGTGGCTGACGCCGTTTCCAGCCAGATTGGCTTGCAGGTTGGCGCCGTGGACGTTTACGTCGACAGCATGCAGTTCAACAAGAAATAGGAATCACGGGAGTCAGCTTTATGTCTGCAAAACGACATGACCGCACCGCAGCGCGTTGCGCCGCTCTTCAGGTCTTGTATTCCAGCGAGTTGGTGGACACCCCGGTAGCCCAGATCATCGATTCGGGCTCTTTTTTGGAGGGTGACGACAAGCTGAGCGACTACGCCATTGGCTTGGCCAAGGGGACTGCCTTCAACCAGGGTGAAATTGACGCCTACCTTAAGGAGTCCTCGGAGAACTGGGCGCTTGACCGCATGCCGGTGGTCGATCGTTGCCTTCTGCGCATGGCTGTCTACGAGATGCTCTATGTGGATGCCGTTCCGGTGTCCGTTACCATCAACGAGGCCGTTGAGCTTGCCAAGGAATTCGGCGGCGAAGATGACTCGTCCCGTTTTGTGAATGGCGTGCTGGGCCGCGTTGCCCGCACGATTGATCCTGAGGCCGCCGTTGAGGCTTCCGACCAGGATGGGCAAGCAGCAGGGGAGACCGCCGATGCCGAATAGCCAATCGGTGGAAACCTATGAGCAGGTGAAGGGCCGCCTGGACGAGATTGTCCAGGCGGTTTCTGACGAAGGCCTTTCCCTGGACGATGCTCTTGACCTGTACGAGGAGGCCGTCAAGCTGGGCATGCGTGCAAGCCAGCTTATCGAAGACCAGACGCTGGCCGTTTCGCCTAATGCCGAAGAAGCCGATGAAGAGGATATCTCGGCAGGACAGCCTGCTGCTGACTAAGGATTTCTATGGCCGGTCGCCTTCTTGATACCATCTCTGGGCCAAGTGATTTAAAGTCGCTTTCCAATGAGCAGCTTGAGGTCTTGGCTCAAGACATTCGCCAGGAGATATTGGCAACAACCTCCCAGACGGGCGGCCACGTTGCTTCTTCTCTGGGCGCTGTCGAAATCATTCTGGCTGCGCATAGCCTTTTGGATTGCCCTAAGGACAAGCTGCTGTTTGACGTGGGGCATCAGGCCTATGCCCATAAGCTGCTGACGGGCCGCGTCGATGACTTCAAGACGCTGCGAACCTATGGCGGCATCTCGGGTTTCCCAAAACCCAGTGAAAGCCCCTTTGACGTTCATCCCTCAGGCCATGCATCGGATTCGCTTTCGGTTGCGTTGGGGTTGGCCAAGTCGCGTGACTTGCGGGGTGAGGACTCCAAGATCGTGACCGTCATTGGCGATGCCTCCATTTCGGGTGGCATGGCCTTTGAGGCGCTTAACCACATTGGCCAGGCGCAATGTCCCATGGTCATCATCCTGAACGACAATGAGATGTCCATCTCGCGCAACGTGGGCGGACTGATGCGCCACTTAGGCATGATGCGCGCCACCACGCAATATCGCGAAGCGCGTGATTCCGTGCAGGACCGCCTTGAGGCTACGGGCAAGCTGGGCCGAGGCCTGGTTTCCTGGGGCCGCAACATGAAGGAATCGGTGAAGCAGTTCATCATTCCGCATTCCATGATCTTTGAGCAGCTGGGCATCGTGTGCACCACGCCGCTTGACGGTCATGACATCGGGCTTCTGCGTGAGGTGCTTGCGGGCGTTTTGGAGATGAATGGCCCGGTGCTGATGCATGTGGTCACGAAGAAGGGCGTCGGCTTTGAGCCCGCTGTGGCCAATCCGGAGAAGTTCCATGGCGTTGGGCCTTACGACTTGGCCACGGGCGCATCGAAAAAGCCTGATCCTCAGGCGCTTACCTTTACGCAAGCCTTTGGCCAGGCCCTTTGCAACGAGGCACGCACGGATAGCCGTGTTTTGGCCATTACGGCTGCCATGAAGGGCGGCACGGGCTTGTCCGATTTTGCTCAGGAGTTCCCCCAGCGTTTCATTGATGTGGGCATTGCTGAAGGGCACGCCGTCGGCTTGGCGTCGGGTCTGGCTCTCGGCGGCGATAAGCCGGTGGTAGCTGTGTATTCCACCTTCTTGCAGCGTGCCTTCGACCAGATTGTCATCAATTGCGCCCTGCCTAAGCTAGACGTCGTTTTCGCCATCGACCGTGCCGGCGTGGTGGGCGATGACGGTCCCACGCATCATGGCATGCTTGACATTGCTTATATGCGCATGATTCCCAACATGAAGGTGCTGGCCCCCTCTGACGAGGTCGAGCTGGCGCGTGCTTTGCGCACGGCGCTGACCATGGGCGGACCCTTCGCGCTGCGCTATCCGCGCGGTGAGGCTTCTGGTTGGGAGGTTCCTTCCAATCCGGAGCCGTTTGAGCTGGGCCGTTCCCGTATTGTGCGTGAGGGCCATGATGTTGCCATACTGGCGTTCGGCCGCTTGGTCAATGCCGCCAAGGAGGCTGCCTTGTTGCTTGAGGCCTTTGGCGTGAGCGCTCGCGTTGTTGACATGCGTTGGGTGAAGCCCCTGGATGAAGCCGCCATTGTGGCTGCCGCCCAGACGAAGCTTCTGGTTACCGCTGAAGGCGGCGTTATCTCTGGCGGTGCGGGCGAAGGCGTGCTGGATGTGCTCAGCCAGCATGATCTGCATCCCGAGACGCTGGTCTTGGGCGTTCCCGATGCGTTTGTGCCTCAAGGCAAGGTGGAGCTTTTGGCTCATGACCTGGACCTTGATGGGGAAGGCATTGCTGTTCAAATCCTGAAGAAGCTGGGCATCAAGCCTGAATAAGATGGGCCGCGCGCCCGAACTTCCCCCAACGGAGTCTGCGAGAAGCAGGCAAAATCAGCTTGGCCTGGCGCGTTGCCTCGTCCGGCGCGAAAGGCTGCGAAGCTTCTGTAGCGCTGGATGAGGCAACGCGCCGTATAAAAGCTCTTACGCCTGCTTCTCCATGATGTAGTCATCCATGATGTAGCCTTTGCCGATGTCGGTTTCCACGGAGTCGATGGTCTCAAACCCCTTGGCAACATAGGCGCGGATGCCCATCTCGTTGTACTTGTTGACCGTCAGATACATGGCGCGCAAGCCGCGGTCTTGGCATAGCTGGGTGTAGAACTCGATGACGCGGCTGGCGTAATGCTTGCCGCGCTCGCAGGCCAACAGGTAGATCTTGCTGATGAAGAAGCGGTTGGTCTCGGGCTCGACGTGTCCGCCGGTGAAGCCGACGATGTGCTTACCGTCAGTGGTTTGCCAAGTGCCTTCTTCGCCGTCGTCGGCGCATAGGAACCAGTATTCGTAGGCATGCTCAGCCATGTCACGCTGGATGGCTTCAAGGCTTTGGAACTGCTGAATCATATAGATGGTCTGATCCGCCCCAATGCGATCGGGCCAGTACTCGCTCCAGATTTCGCCAGCAATGCCGGCTAGTATCTCTTGGTCAGTTCCTTTGGTCACGGGAACAAACTCGATGCTCATGTCAGATGCCTTCCTTAAGACGGAGTAATTGGGTTTCAACATTGTAACGCCAATGTTTCCCTGCGGCTAAAACGAGTTTGAGGCTTGATTAACAAACGAATCCGTAACATTGCGAAACATTTCTGATGCAAAACTCAACGTGTCAACAAAAGCTACACGGGAAAAAGGAGGTAGACATGTTTGATACGGGTTCGACTGGTTTCATGATAGTCTGCGCCATGCTGGTGCTCCTCATGACTCCCGGCCTTGCATTCTTCTATGGAGGCTTGGCACGCAGAAAGAACGTCGGCAACACCATGTCCATGGTGTTTTTGGTCATCGGCGTCGTCTCCATCACGTGGACGCTGGTCGGATGGTCCTTTGCCTATGGCGGCGACGGCTCCATTCCTTTCTTTGGTGGTTTTGATCAGCTGGGCTTGACCCAAATTACCCAAGAGATGCTGAATGAGACGCCCGAGGCCGACGGCGTTGGCTATCCTGCCATCATTGACGTTATTTTCCAGGCGGCCTTCTGCATGATCACGACCGCCATCATCACCGGTGGCGTGGCTGGTCGTATGAAGTTCGGCGCCATCGCCGCCTTCCTGGCAGTGTGGACCGTTATTGTGTATCCGCCTTTGGCCCATATGGTGTGGGGCGGCGAAGGCTCGCTGGTGGGCGACATGATTGGCGCCATCGACTTTGCCGGCGGCGACGTCGTGCATATCTCTTCGGGCTTGACAGCGCTGGTTTTGGCCTTGGTTTGCGGCAGGCGCAAGGGCTTCGGCGTGATGAACTACCGCGCCCATAACGTGCCGTTCGTATGCTTGGGCGCAACCCTTCTGTGGTTCGGCTGGTTCGGATTCAATGCCGGCTCCGAGTTTGCTGCTGACGGCGTTGCCGGTTTGGCCCTGGTCAACACCGCTTTCGCATCGGGCGCCGCCCTGGTTTCTTGGATGATCATCGAACGGGTGAAGGTTGGCAAACCCACCTTGGTCGGCGCGGCCACCGGTCTGGTTGCAGGTTTGGTTGTCATCACGCCGGCGGCGGGCTTCGTGGAGCCGTGGGCTGCGGTTATCATGGGCCTCATCGTTTCCCCGATCTGCTACTTCGCCATTTCCTTCTGCAAAGCCAAGTTCGGTTACGACGATGCTCTTGACGCCTTCGGCTGCCACTGCGTCGGCGGTGTGGTTGGCGGCATCTTGACGGGCCTGTTCTGCGTGCCTGAGCTGTGCTGGTCAAGCGCTGCGGGCGAAAGCGTCCTGGCGGCGGGCGGCCAATGGGGTGGCTTGCTTTACACGGCTGATCCCAGCCTGCTCATTGCTCAGGTTTCCGGCATTGTCATCACCATCTTGTTCGTGGGCATTGCCGATGTGATCTTGGCCTTCATCATGAAGGCGGTCTTCAAGGGCAGCCTGCGCGTGAGCGATGAAGAAGAGGCCCAGGGCTTAGACGTTGCCGCCCATGGTGAATCCGCTTACCCGGCCTTTATCGGCCTTGACTAATAACCCTGGAAAGGAAAGACAGATATGAAGCGCGTAATTGCTATCGTTCGCCCCGAGAAAATGGAGGCGGTAAAGGAGGCCTTGTTTGAGGCCAGCGTCTCCGGCATGACTATCAGCCAAGTCAATGGGTGCGGTAATCAGCATGGCTGGACGGAGTATTTCCGCGGAACCGAGGTTCTTTTGAACATGGTTCCTAAGGTCAAATTTGAGATTGTTACTGAGGATGAGCGCGTTCAAGCCATTACCAGCGTCATTTGCCAAGCTGCTGCTACCGGCAATGTGGGCGATGGCAAGATCTTCATCAGTCCCGTGGAGGACGTTATCCGAATCCGTACCGGCGAGACCGGAGCGGAAGCCATTTAGGATCGCGCCCCGCAAGGGGCTTGTCATAGCACGGTGTTCTAGCGCCGTTGCGATCCACGGTCTGAGGCGTGTTTTCCCGTGCGCACCTCAGACCACACCCGTGACCCAAGGCGTGTTTTCCCGTGCGCGCCTTGGGTCTTCTGCTTTATCATGGTTTGCACGATTCGCAAACCTAAGGAGGAGCTATGCGTCAAGGTTCTGCCCCTAATTTCTGCCCGCCCGTTGAAGAGGGTGTCACTTTCACCTTCGAGGATGAGAAGGGCGACACGATCGAGCTTGAGTTCTTGGGCCTGATCTTGCATGATGATCACAGCTACGGCTTCTTCTTTCCCGTAACCGAGGATGCACCGGCCTGCAGCTCGGGCGAGGTAGTTCTCCTGGAGGTCACGTCGGTGGACGAAGATGGTCAGCCGGAAGAGTTCGAACTGGTCATGGACGAAGCCATTGCCGAAGAGGTCTACGAGGACTTCAAGCAGGCAACCAAGGACCTGTACGATTTTGCCTAAGCGGGCAAGCGGCGCTGCGAAGGGGGCTTTGGCCCCCTTCTTTTATGCGGTAAAGCGGCAAGCGTGCCCTTATGCCAGCCTTTGTGCCAGTGCGTCGGCCAGAGCATCAATGGTGGGGTAGAAACCAGGAAGCCCCAGGTCTTGCGCGAATGCTTGCGCGAAGGGCTGTTCGAGCCCCAGCCTGTTCAGCAGCTGGGGTTGCGAAAACACCCGTGCGGGGGTGTCATATGCTGCCGTAGCGCCGTTTTCCAGCAGCAGGACCTTATCGCACAGGGCGGCCAAGTCGTCCATGTTGTGGGTGATGAGCACCAGCGCCATGCCTTGGCGCTGCAAGTCGCCAATCAACGCGTTGAAGGCGGCATGCGCGCAAGGATCCAGGCCCACGCTGGGCTCATCCATCACCAAGACGTGAGGCTCCATGGCCAAAATGCCTGCTAGGGCCACGCGGCGCTGTTGCCCGCCCGACAAAGCGAAAGGGCTGATGTTTTCAATTTCGGATCCAAGGCCTACCAGCCGCAAGGCATTTTGCGCGCTCTGGCGAACCTTGTCGGCCTTCCAGCCCAGGTTCTTGGGCCCGAACGAGACGTCCTTCAGCACCGTGTCGGCAAAAAGCTGGCGCTCGGGGTATTGGAAGACCAGGCCGACCTTGCCACGCGCTTGGGCGGCTTCTCGGGATGCCAGGTTGGTGCCGTCCAGCAGCACCTGGCCCGCGGTAGGCGTAAGCAGGCCGTTTGCAAGCTTGGCCAACGTTGACTTGCCGCTTCCGACCGGGCCAGCCACGCCAAGGACTTCGCCAGGGGCCAAGGTGAAAGATGCGTCGCGCAGGGTGAAGGCGCCGCCAATGGCCTCTTCGGTGGCCGACGTTGCTGGGTAGGAAAAACTTACCTGTTTGAAAGCAAACAGCATAGCTGCTCCTTCAGTCGGTCCTTTTGCAAGCAGGGCGCAACGCTTACGCCGCGTTCACACAGGGCGCAAGCCAGCTGCACGGTTGACGGTGCGGCAAGCCCCCATTTTGTTAGCCGATCCTGGTCGGTTAGGATTTCAGCAGGGGATCCAAGCTCGACGATGCGGCCTTCGCTCATGATGGCAACCCTGTCTGCCAGCAAGGCTTCCTCCATAAGGTGGGTTATATGGACGATGGTCATCCCCTGGGCTTGGCAGGCTTTTTCGATGCGCAGGACGGATTCGCGTCCTTGTGGGTCCAGCATGGCTGTAGGCTCGTCCATGACCAGCACCTTTGGCGCCATCGCCAATGCTGCGGCAATGCATACGCGCTGCTTTTGCCCGCCTGAAAGGGCGTTGACGTCGTGCTTCTCGAAGCCTTGAAGCCCCACGGCCAAAAGACTTTGCGTCACGCGCCTTCGCAGCTCTTTCGAAGGTATGCCCAGGTTGGCGGGCCCGAAGGCCACATCGTCTTCGACCAATGTGCTGACCAGCGCATCGTCGGGGTTTTGAAACACCATGGCCACTTTGGAGCGCACGTTGTAGCGCGCTTGCTCGATGGCCGTGTCTTCGTCGTCTACCGAGACGCGACCTTTTTGCGGCATCAAGAGGCCGTTAAGGTGGCGGCCTAGCGTGGACTTCCCGCTACCGTTGGCACCTAAGATGCACAGGAACTCGCCATCAGGCACGGTAAGGCTAACGTCGTCAAGGGCAGGCGTTTTGCCATTGTAGGAAAAGGATATGTGCTCAACGGAAATCATGCTGCGCTGATTGTAGCAGGGCGCGCACGGCAGGGGCCAGCTAGACCGGCAAGATCATCCTGAAGGTGATGGTGTTGGGGTTGGTTTGGGCGAAGGCCTTCAATGATCCGCCATGATCGCCCACCACTTTGCGCGCGATAGACAGTCCGATGCCAAAGCCCTCATAGTTGCCCCGCGCCTCATCGGAGCGGTAGAAGCGCTCGAAGAAGCGCTCGGTTTCCGCGGTGTCGGCACGCTGGAAGTCGTTTTTGACCATAAAGGTTATCTTGTTTGCATCTTGGTGCAGGTCGACTTCGACCCGACCTCCTTCATCGCAGTATTTGGTGGCGTTATCCAGCAGCACGAAGACCACCTGCTTCATCAGCTCTTCGTCGGCTTGGCAAACGATGTCGTTTTGGATATGGCGAACTTCCGTAACGCCGCGGGATTGGGCCACGGCGTCGAATCCGTTTATGCACGTTTTTACCATTTTGCTGAGGTTAAGCGGCTTCTTGTCCGGAATCCATTCTCCTTGCTCCAGCTTGGAAAGCTTGGACATTTTAGTGACCAGGGTGTTAAGGCGTTGGCTTTCTTCGCGAATGTCGTCAATCAGCTCGTTTTGGCCTGTTTCGCGCTCGAGAAGATCCAGATTGGCCATGATGATGGTCAAGGGGGTTTTCATCTCGTGGCTGGCCGACGACATGACGCGTTTTTGTTTTTCACTTTTGTCATTGAGCACTTTGGCCAAGCTTTTGAGGAACGCAAACATGAGGCATGAGGTGACAACAAGAAGAATGCTTAGCACCGCAACAACGTCTAGAACCACTTGGGTGTCGAGCGTGTTGCCGTTTTGCATGGTGTCTATCCCAATGAAGGCAAAAGCCGTGACAACAAAGAGCACGACTATGATGCCCGTGCTTTGCAGGAAGTATTTTCGGAGCAGTCGCTTCAGTTCGAATCCTTCAGTTAGGAGATTATTGCTGCTCCAAAATATAGCCTGAACCACGCTTGAAGGTAATAGTTAACGGCGCCTCGCTTTCGGCGATTTTCTTGCGCAGGTTTGACACCTGCACCCATACGGCGCTTGAATCGACGTGGCTGTCCCAGTTCCAAGCATGATCGAGCAGGTTGCTGATGGACACGATAGTGTTTGGTTGGAGCATGAGTAACTCAAGGATTTGGAATTCCTTGTTGCTAAGCAGAATTTCCTTTTGACCGTAGGTCAGCTTATGTGATGAGCAATTCAGGTTGGCTCCGGCAAAACTAATCACTTGCGGGGCGAAGGTGGCCCGCCTGCGCATCATGGCGTGAACGCGTGCGACGAACTCGGAGACGGCGAATGGCTTGGGCAGGTAATCGTCTGCCCCGGCCTCAAGCCCCTGGACGCGTTGCGGAACATCCCCAAGTGCAGTTAGGAACATGGTGGGGCAGGTCAGTCCTTCGCCTCGTAGTTGCTGCAGGACCTCCAGGCCGTTTTTCCCAGGCATCATGATGTCAAGCACTATGCCGTCATATTCGCAAGAATGGGCATAGTCAAGTGCCTGCAGGCCGTCGCTAACGCCATCTACCGTGAAGCCTTCGCTTTCGAGGATGCGGGTAAGAGTTTTCAAGAGACGTGAATTATCTTCTGCGACCAGTATTCTCATGGCTACCTCGAGCGATTGGCGATGGACAAAGGAGGTTGAAGATGAAGCCTCTAAAGTTTATGGTTCTAGCCTTTAGTCAGGCTAAATCCAAACCAAAATGAAGCTTAATCTTTAGTCTGATTTTAGCCAAGGTTCATACCATTATCAGATTAGGAGGTATGGCGACGTTTTGGGTGTTAGCGGGCACCCGTGTCTGGGGAACGTCGGGGTGCCTCCAAGGGTCTGCGCCTTTCTTGGAAAAGGGGGAGGGCGCATTAAAGACCAAGAATGGAGTGTGAAAGCACTTCGGTAAAGTAAGTTCGCTCAAGTGCAATTTATTGCACGTGTCCTGAAAAGGAGGGAAGACATGAGCGAAGCTAAAGAGTTCACTGTATCAGAGGTTATTGACTCCTTTGGTATTAATGGACACACCTGGTTGATGTTCGTCCTGCTTGGCTTGGCTAACATCTTCGACGGTTACGACTTCATGGTCGTTAACTCCACCAACACCTATCTGGCCGCTTCCTTTGGCCTGATCGACTGGAGCACCGGTAAGGCAGTCACCAACTCTGCTGCTATCGGTTCTCTGACCACTTGGGGCCTGCTCGGCATGGTTCTGGGCGGCGCATGCGGCGGCATCATGTCCGACAAGCTCGGCCGTAAGAAGATGCTGATCATCGCCTGCCTGTTCTATGGCGTGTTCACCCTGCCCCAGGCCTTCAGCCCGAACCTGCCGTTCTTCGCAGCGTTCCGTCTGATCGCCGGCTTCGGCGTGGGCTCCTGCATCCCCGTCGTCACCACCTGCTTCTCCGAGACCATCCCGGGCAAGCACCGCGGCGTCTTCGTCACCTTCGGCATGGCCTTCATGGTCGCTGGCTGGGTTCTGGCCGGCGTTGTCTGCGGCGCCATCTGCGGCCACACCTTCGATACGGCCCAGGCCGCTGAGGGCACTGCCGTCATCGCTGGCACTGGCCTGTTTGACACCGTCATCCAGATTGCCAACGGCAAGTACACCACTGAATCCTGGCGTCTCTGCTACCTGATCGGCGCCCTGCCCATCATCTACGGCATCATCCTGATCTTCGCCATGCACGAGACCCCGCACTGGTATGCCAACACCGGCCAGAAGGACAAGGCCCTGGTCGAGCTGAAGGCCCTGGCCAAGGCCGCCGGCAAGGAGCTTGACGACTCCTACACCGCCGAGAACATGGTCATCCCGCCGAAGCCTGCCAAGACTTCCGTGAACGTCCTGTTCTCCAAGAAGTTCATCGTCGGCACCGCCGCCATCTGGACCACCTACTTCGTCGGCCAGTTCTGCGTGTACGGCATGAACGCCTGGATCCCGTCCTGGTTCCAGGCCGTCGGCTACTCCGCAGCTGACTCCGTCAACCTGCAGACCTGGAACAACGTTGCTGCTATCGCCTCCAACGTGACCGTGGGCTTCGTCTCTGACCGCATCGGCCGTAAGAAGAATCTGTGCATCTCTTGGATCCTGTGCATCATCGCCATCATCCTGTGCTCCATCTTCATCGTGAACGACCCCCAGAACGAGAAGTTCGTCCTGTACGTCATCCTGATGCTGCTGTTCGGCTTCTGCCTGAACTACGCAATCACCGCTGTCCAGCCCCTGATGCCCGAGTCCTATCCGACCGCCCTGCGTAACACCGGCGTCGCATGGTGCCAGGCGTTCGCTCGCTTCGGCGGCTCCGCATCCTCCATCGTTCTTGGCTCCATCGCCTCCCTGCCCATGTTCGCTATGACCATGGCAGACGGCACCACGGGCAAGAACTTCTCCATGGTGGTTCTGGTCCTGATCATCCCGTTCGTCCTGGCAGAGATCTGCTCCCTGCTGTTCGTGCGTGAGACCGGCGGCAAGTCCATGGACGAGCTGGCTGCCATGGGCGGCGGCGAGACCGACTCCGGCATGGTTCCGTTCGCTATCATGATCTGCCTGGCTGCCCTGCTGGCCGTGCTCTGCATCGTCTGCCCGCTGGTCATCAGCACGTGGTCCAAGGAGACCTACGCCCTGGCCCTCGACGCTGTCGGCCTGTTGGCTCCGTTCGCCTTCTTCTTCATCTTCGCTGGCCCTCAGGCCATGAAGATGCGCAAGGAAGAGAAGTAATACTCAGTAATTTGCGTTTACTATCCGATTCGATCCCGCTGACAGAAGGGACCCTCGACAAATGTCGGGGGTCCCTGTTTTTTTGCAAGAGGGGATGGTCGGTTGCGTGGGGCATGTCAGCCGGCAATAAAAAACAGGCCAGCTTGGGGAAAGCTGGCCTGATTAGCAAACCGAAATCCAGAAACTGGCTTGCCGGGGACGATATCACTCAAAGGAGGGAAACCTAATAGTATCGTCCATGGACCAACTTACGCTTTTGCCCTAAATTCACCCTAAAGATTAAGGAACAAATTCGGAAAATGTTAAAAACTTGGTTTAACGGATTTACCGTTGCGCAACAAGGCCGCTTGGCAGGGGGGTACCTTTGATGCATCGAATAACGCATGCATCAAGGAGGATTTACCATGTTGACCGCTTCCATTCTTGTTTCTTTGGCCTTTGCTGTTTTTGCTGGTTGCATCTTTGCAGGGTTGGCCATCTTCTCTTCCGAGCCTGAGATAGAAGAGGGCGCCGTCTGGTAAAAGGGCGACTTTTCCGCCCCTTGGCGCATGCCTTCTTGCGCCATAATGAAGGCATGAACACTTTGGCGATCATAGGGGGCGGCGCTGCTGGTTTGGCGGCAGCCGTTAAGGCGGGAAGCCTGGCTAAACAGCGGGGCTTGCCGGTGCGCATCTTGCTGTTAGAGGCTGATGACCGCGTGGGCAGATCTATCCTGCGTACGGGCAATGGTCGCTGCAATTTCTCCAACGCTTATGCCCAACAGGGCGATTACCGAAATAAGGCGTTTGTGGCCCGGGCGTTTGTCCAGCTTTCCCAGCTTGAAGGCCACGAAGGCGATTCCGTTTTGCGCTTCTTTGAGGACTGGGGCCTTTCCTGGGCCGAAGAATCCGAAGGCCGCCTGTATCCTGTAACCAACAAGGCAACCACGGTGTTGAACGTGCTACGCAGCGCCTGTCAGCACCTTGGCGTTGAGGAGCGCTGCGAATGCCAGGTGGTGGCTGTTGACCCGCCGCATGATGCTGGTGCACCTTTTACGTTGCGAATGGACGATGGCCAGTTCCTGCGTGCCCAGGCGGTCATTGTGGCCTGTGGCGGCGCTGCGGCCCGAAGCTTGGTGCCCGATGCGCCCTTCCAGCCGCTGCACCCAGTGCTTGGGCCCTTGGAGGCTCGACTTGAAATGCCTGGTTTGGCGACTGGCAAGAAAGCCAAACAGCAGGCGGAAAATCCGTTGTTGGCCCTCAACAACATTCGCGTGGCCTGCAAGGTTGCGCTTGCTTGCCAAAGCGCAGGCGGTCACTACGAAGAGGCCGGCGAACTGCTCTTCCGCAAGTATGGCGTTTCTGGCATTGCGGTGTTCAACTTATCCCGTTATGCCCAGCCAGGTGACAAGCTTACGATCGACCTTTTGCCTGATTGGAACCAACAGGAGACGGAATCCAATCTGTTTGCGCGCCGAAGGCGCCTTGCCAGCTCCTACGACGGCGTGCTCACATGGGAAGATATGCTGCGCGGCCTGGTCTTGCCGCCCGTGGCCCAGCTTGTTGCCGCCTTGGCGAATGCGCGCCTGCAGGATGCCTTTCTCAAACAAAACGTGACGCAGCTTGCTGCGGTGCTTAAGGGCATTCCCCTTGTTGTCCAAGGCATTCATGATCAGGAAGGTCAATGCCAAGTTAGGCAGGGTGGCTTTTTGGTTGAAGCCTTTGATGCGAAAACGTGCCAGCTGGCAAGTTGCCCTGGGCTTTACGTGGTGGGCGAGGCCCTTGATGTTGATGCGCCCTGTGGCGGCTACAACCTTTACTGGGCTTGGTCAAGCGGCATGCTGGCCGCCCATAGCGTCGCTGCGCGCATGCTGCAAGCTGAGGGACGCGGTCAGACCCCGAAAGGCTGCTTATGATTGATGAGATTCACGTACAAGACGTTGCCCTTATCCGTGAGGCTACGCTGGTCCCCGCGCGGGGGCTGACGGTGCTCACGGGCGAGACCGGCGCAGGCAAGACGGCGCTTTTGACGGCCGTCAAGTTGCTGCTGGGTGGACGTGCTGACAAGGATTCCGTGCGCGAGGGAAGCTTGCAACTGGTGTGCGAGGGGCGCTTTCTTGATGCCGACGGGGAGGAAGTCGTAGCGTCTCGCAGCGTGACGGCGGATGGCCGCTCGCGTGCGACGCTGGACGGCCACATGGCCTCCGCCAAGCAACTGGCTGAGGCGTTGGCCCCTGCGGTCGACTTGTGCGGCCAGCACGAGCAGCAGCGCTTGCTGAAGACGTCAAGCCATGTGCAGCTGCTTGATGCGTGGCTGGGAGCTAATCAGCCTGGCACACCCGAGGGCAAGATTCGCGAAGACTACGAGCAGGCTTTTCGGCAGGCCAAAGAGGCGGTCGAGGAGTTGGAGCGTGTGCGTGAGGCGGGCAAGTCCTCCTCGGCGCAGCTGGATGAGGCCCGCTTTGCGTTGAGGCGCATCGACGAGGTAAACCCTGCCCCCGGGGAGTTTGACGACTTGGAGGCGCGCCTTTCCAAGGCGGAGAACGCCGAGTCTTTAGCGCGGGCGACCGATACCGCCTACCGGTGCCTTTCGGGCGAAGAGGGCGCGTTAGATGCCCTGTATACGGCAGCGCAAGCGCTTGAGGGCGTTTCCTCTTACGATGCCCAGCTGGGCAATGCGGCCCAGGCCTTGCAGGAGGCCGCCTATATTTTGGAAGACGTGTCGCGCGATGTTCGCAACTATCGCGATTCGGTTGACTTTGACCCGCAGGAGTTGGCCTTCCAACAAGAGCGCATGTCGGCCTTGTTGGGCTTGCTGCGCGCGTTTGGCCCGCGCATGGAAGATGTGTTTGAGAGGCGCGAGGCAGCGGCTGATCTGGTCTCGTTGGTGGATGACGGTGACAAGCGGGAAAAGGCTGCCCAGAAGGCCCTTGACGCAGCCGAAGAGCGGCTGGCGAGCGCGGCGGAGGCACTGTCCGCCCTTCGCGAAAAGGCTGCCCCGCAGTTTTCCCGATTGGTGACGGAGCAGATGTCCCGCATGGAGATGGGGGAGGCTCAGCTTGACTGCAAAGTGAGCGCCTTGCCACGTGAGCAATGGACGCTTGCGGGTCCGCAATCGGTTGAGCTGACTTTCCGCCCCGGCAAGGGCATGCAGGCCCGCCCTTTGACGCGTATAGCCTCAGGCGGCGAGCTTTCCCGCGTGCTGCTTGCCGTCAAGGTGGTCCTCGGCGCACGTGACCAGGTGGACACGCTGGTCTTCGATGAGGTCGATGCCGGCGTGGGCGGTGCCACGGCGGTGGCGCTGGCTGAGGTTTTGGCCGATTTGGCGAAGACGCATCAGGTGCTGGTCGTCACGCACTTGGCGCAGGTGGCCGTCCGTGCGCAGACACATTACGTGGTGCGCAAGCTTGGCGGCAGCGTTCCTGAGACGCAACTGGTCCAGGTTGAGGGCGAAGACCGCGTGGTGGAGGTTGCTCGCATGCTTTCAGGCGAAGGCACGCAGGCTGCCTTGGCCCATGCGCGCGATATGTTGGCCGAGGAGGCGAAAAGCGCGTAAGACTGCTCCCATTCGCCTGTTTTCGCAGGTATTATGGTCATGTGAAAAAATTGCAACCAGAAAGGATGCATCATGCCGAACTACTATTTCAGCGCTGCGGTTCTGACCGACGAGGACGTGGTCATGCTGCGCAAGCGAACCGAGGGCGCTAACGCTGGCAAGTGGGAGCTTCCCTTCACGGCGCTTGACGTGACGTGCGAGAACTTCCAGAAGGCGGCGGCACGCATGGTCGCAGGCGAGATGAAGGTGCCGCTGACCCGCGTGGAGACGCTGGCCGTCATGTCTCGCGACGATCTGGAAGGCTATGACGGAAACGTCGACATGACCTTTTTCGTGGGCCTAATCGAGAAGGGCGCCGACCTGTCTCACCTTGAAGCCGATGGCTGGACGATGGTTCCCATCAACGGCTTGGGCGAAGATGACGTGGTGCCCGAGCATGTGGTGGTCTTTGAGGCCTTGGGCACCAAGATGGCCACCGCTCCTGATACCATCGTTCCTATCGAGCGCAACTAGCTTTTTTGATTTGCCGGGGCAATGCCAGCGCATTGCCCCTTTTTGTAAGGGGGAGCTATGCATATCACCAAGCTGCAACATCGACCGCCGTTCGACATGTATTGTCCTATGCTGCAGATCGTCGAGGGATGCACGCACAACAAGTGCCACTTTTGCGACATTTTCCGTGACGTCACGTTCCACATGTCTCCTATGGAAGAGATTTTGGAGGACGTTGACGAGATAGCGCGCACGGCCAACGCCATCGAAAAGCGCCGTATTTACCTGACGGGCGGAAACCCCTACGCATTGCCCAACAACAAGCTGTTTCCCATCCTTGACGCCGTAAAGGAGCGCATTCCCGAGGTCAAGGAATTTGGCGGCTTTTGTCGCATTGCCGACATCAAGCGCCGCACCGACGAGGAGCTTGCCGCTTTGGCTTCCTATGGCGTGAACATGATCACCATCGGTGCGGAAAGCGGCTATGACCCCGCTTTGGCTTTCATGGAGAAGGGCCACACGGCGGCAGACATCGCTGAGCAAGGGCAGCGCCTTCATAAGGCGGGCATTGACTTCTGCTTCTTCTACTTGACTGGCATGGCGGGTGCAGGCAAAAGCCAGGAAAACGCTATTGCCAGCGGCAAGGTCTTCAGCCAGGCGGGGCCTAAGTACATCTTGGTCGTCACGTTGACCCCCACCCAAAGCTGGCCTTTGCGGGCTGATATCGAGGCAGGGCTTTGGGAGCCTGCGGGCGAGGAAGAGATGGCGTGGGAGATCAGGACCTTCGTGGAGAACCTGGATTGCGAGGCCTACGTCAACTGCTCGCATGATACCGATGTGGTGCGCTTTGATGCGCAGCTGCCCAAGGACAAGGAGAACGCGTTGCTGCTCATGGACAACGTGATTCCGAAAATTCGCCCGGCGGCTGCACGCAAGATGCGCGAGTTCATCCATCACGCCACGTTCTAAGTGGGTGACGTTAGTGGGAGCGGCGTCTGCTGCTCCCACTTCTTTGTTTCCTGCTTATTAAACTCGTTCACTTTTTGAAAAAGACTCTTGCCAAAATGCTTTGCTGTGCTAAAGTACCGACAAGCTTAATTGAATAACCTTAAACCTATGAGGCGAAGGTTAAGTCATCAAAGTACTCACAGAGAGCGGGCGTAGCTGAGATTCCCGCAGGAAACTGGATGATGCAAATGGGTCGCCGAGGGAAAGGGGAACGGCTGGGAGACCAGCTTAGTATCCGGACCGTGAGCCTGCGTTAAAGGCAAGACGTTGATGGACGTTGATGAGTGGGTTGCCTAAGAAGCAACCAACAAAAGGTGGTACCGCAGGTTGCAAGGCCTGTCCTTTTAAACGCGAAAGCGTTTGCAAGGACAGGCCTTTTTTGTTGGGTTCTTCGATTAAGCGGGAAATGTAAAAGGCGAAGGAGACTTCGCCGCTGCCAATAGAAAGGAACCCAAAATGGCAGAGAAGCGTGAAGTAGTAGCAAACCAGCAGAGCAACGGATTGTCCGTCCAGGACCTGATTTTGGTGGCCGTATTGGTGGCCGCAGGCGCCGTCCTGAAGCTGACGGTGGCCAACTTCTTGAGCATCGGCGGATGCAAGGCCAACTTCATGATCGCATCGTATTGCTTGGCCATCATTCTTATCCGTCCCAAGGTTTACCAATCCGCCATCATCGGCCTTTTGGTCGGCCTTGTGAGCCAGATCCCCATGCTCAACGCAACGCCCATGGTCAACATTGCCTCCGAGCTGGTAGGCGCAGTGGTTTGCGGCGTGCTGGTGACCGTCTTGGTGAAGGTTGCCGCTGACAACAAGGCCTGCCAGAACATCGTGTTCCCCGTCATCATCACGTTCGTGTCCACCGTGTTTTCGGGCTATACCTTCAGCATTATCGTCGGTTGCGTGCTTAACGGGCTGGGCCTAGGCGCCGTCTTCGCCACGTATTCCGTGGTCGTTTTGCCCACTGCCTGCATGAATGCCGTGTTCGTGGCAATCCTTACCCCCATCCTGCGCTCGGTTCTCAAGCGTTAACGTCCCTCCTGCGCGAAGGCCTGCGCTTGCTGCGGGCCTTCGCCGCTCCCCAGGTGGGCTTCGCCTGCAAGCTGGAGAAGCTTTCGGGCGAAGCGCACCTGTGCAAAAAGCCATCACTTTCGAAAAGGAAGCATCATGATCAAGATCGAAGATTTCTCCTTCAAGTACCGGGAAGGAGAGGCGCCAGTGGTCCACGATATCAACCTGAGCATCGCGTCGGGCGAATTCGTGGGCATAACGGGTGCGGCGGGTAGCGGCAAATCCACGCTGACCTACGCCTTCAACGGTATCGTGCCGCATTGCTATCCCGGTGATTTTTACGGCAGCGTGACGGTTGACGGCTTGGACACGTGCACCGCCAGCCTGACGGATTTGTCGCAGGTGGTAGGCAGCGTGTGCCAAGACATTGACAGCCAGATGGTGTCTTCCGTTGTGGAAGACGAGTTGCTTTACGGCTTGGAGAACTTCGCTGTTCCCAAGGACCAGATCGAAGCGCGTTTAACGCAGGCGCTTGCCGACATGGGCATCTCGGATTTGCGCGATCGCAGCATCGCAAGCCTTTCGGGCGGCCAAAAGCAAAAGGTTGCCGTGGCCTCCATTTTGGCGCTTCAACCCAAGGTCTTGGTGCTTGACGAGCCCACGGCCGAGCTCGATCCGGCGTCGAGCATGAACGTCTTCGACCTGCTGTGGAAGTATTCGCGCGAGCATGGCACCACGGTTATCGTGGTCGAGCAGAAGATCGCGCTGCTTTCCAACTATTGCGATCGCCTGATCATCGTTGAGGACGGCACCATCAAGTTCAACGCCAGCCCCAACGAGGTGCTGGAGCATTCCGAGGAGCTGCTGGCCATGGGCGTTAATTGTCCGCGCGCCACAACGCTGGTCAACCGTTTGAAGGCTCAGGGCCGCTGCAACGTGCCTTCCGTTCGCAACGTCTCCCAAGCCGTGCAGGTCATTCAGGAGGTGCTGGCATGATTGAGTTCAAGAACGTATGCGCGTCCTACGACGTCGAGCTGCCCATCCTGAAGGATGTCAGCTTCACCGTCAACGACGGCGATTTCGTTGCCTTCGTAGGCACCAACGGTGCAGGAAAGTCCACCACCATGCGTTTGTGCAACGGCCTTCTGAAGCCCACTTCGGGGCAGGTTTTGGTGGACGGTGTGCCGACTACCCAGCTGAAGACCAGTCAGCTTGCGCGCAAGGCGGGCTTCTTGTTCCAGAACCCTGACCGCCAGATTTGCTGCGCGACGGTGCGCGAGGAGTTGCTGTTTGGCTTTCAGGCCTTAGGCAAGGATGACGCAGAAGCGCAAGCCAAGGTGGATGCCGTCATCGATCAGTTTGGCTTTGATCCCCAAGCCGAGCCGTTTCTGCTGAACCGCGGTACGCGCCAGCTTTTGGCCTTGGCCTCCATTGTGGTGCTGGAGACGCCGGTTGTCATCTTGGACGAGCCCACCACCGGCCTGGATTACCGCGAATGCGTCAAGGTCATGAACATCGTGAAGGATCTGCACAAGCGCGGGACCACGGTCATCATGGTTTGCCACGACATGGAGGTTGTGGCCGACTACGCGGAAAAGGTCATCGTTATGACGAAGGGGCATGTGGTGGCGCAAGGCCCCACGTTTGACATTTTGCGTAATCCCGCGGTTATGGAGGAGGCGGACCTGATTGCGCCTCAGGTGGTGGACATCTCGCAGCGGCTTGTTTTGGCCGATGCGCGCTTGAAGGGCACAGCCATTGACGCGGCTAACACGGTAGAGGACATGGTTGCCGCGGTAGGGGCTGCGGCTTTGAGGGGAGGTGCCGTTTAAATGGGCGGCTTTCTGGAATACGTGCCGGGAAACAGCTTTCTGCACACGATGAACCCGGTCGCCAAGCTGGCGGCGTCAATCCTGATCATCTTCGCCTGCTTTGTGACGGGCAACTTCGTCTTGCTGGCCGCAGTGCTGGTGCTGGACTTCTTTTTGGCCTCTCAGGCGGGCATGATGAAACAAACCATCGGGCTTGCCAAGGTGGTTGCAGCGTTTTCGCTGCTGTTGGCCGTTTTGGCGCTGCTGACTACGCCTGAGGGCGATTTGTTGGTGGCTTTGCCGTGGGGCTATATTGGCACGGGCTCCATTTTGGCGGCCATTCGCATCGTGCTGCGCTTGGTGGCATGCGCTGTACCGCTTTTCTTGGTGTTCTACGTGACGAAGATCAACGACATCAGCAATTCGTTGGTGAAAATCTGCCATGTGCCGTACAAATACGCCTTCACCTTCACCAGCACGGTGCATTTCATTCCCGTTTTCATGAACGACATGGCGGGCATCATGGAGGCTCAGACGGCGCGCGGCGTGGAATTCGACGGCGGCTTGGCCAAGAAGCTCAAGCTGATGATCCCGTTGTGCGTTCCGTTGCTGGTGTCAAGCGTGCGCAAGACCAACAGCGCGGCTATTGCGGCCGAGGTGCGCGGCTTCAACCTGCGTACGCGCCAAAGCGGCTACAAGGAATACCCCTTCACGGGCGTTGACTACGCTGCCATGGGCGTTGGTTTGTTGCTGCTGGTTGCGGCTATAATCTTGACGGTTGTGGGGCTGTAAGTCGGGCGGCACTGGGCGTCCCTCTCGCGCCAGGCGATGAGCGCGAGGGGCTGCCTTCGCCCCTTTAAGCCTGGCGCAAAAGGGCAATCTCGCGCGCGTAGCCATCCAGGGAGTCATGCGGAGTCTCCAGGAAGAAGGGAAGGCCGCAAAGCGCTGGGTGCTTGGTCACCGCAACAAGCGCATCAAGCCCGATGAAGCCTTCTCCCAGGCGTTCGTGGCGGTCCTTGTGCGCGCCGCAGGGGTTCTTGGAGTCGTTCAGGTGAATGGCGCGCAGGCGCTCAAGCCCAATCACGCGATCGAAGTCCTCCAGCACGCCTTCCAGGTTGCCGGCAATGTCATAGCCAGCATCCCAAACATGGCAGGTGTCCAGGCACACGCCCAGGTGATCGGACAGCTCAACGCGGTCGATGATGGCGCGCAGCTCCTCAAAGGTGCGTCCTATCTCGGTCCCTTTGCCGGCCATGGTCTCAAGCAGCACGGTGGTGGTCTGCTCGGGTCTCAAAACGTCGTTCAGCACGTTGGCTATCTTTTCGATGCCGATGTCGGCTCCCTGCTTTACGTGGCTGCCAGGATGGAAGTTATACATCTGCCCTGGCGTGCTTTCCATGCGCAGCAAGTCATCGGCAAAGGTTTGGCGCGCGAATTCCTGGATGGAGGGGTCGGCTGCTGCGGCGTTAAGCGTGTAGGGCGCATGGGCCAAGATGCGGGTGATGCCATTTTCCGCTGCAAAGGCGTGGAAGGCGGCAATGTCAGCGGGATCGATGGCCTTCGCTTTGCAGCCGCGCGGGTTGCGGGTGAAAAACTGGAAGGTGTTCCCCTGAATGGACACGGCGTCCTTGGCCATGTGCAGGTACCCCTTGGCGCAGGAAAGATGGCAGCCGATGGTTAGCATGTCTGTTCCTCCAAGGTTTGCTTGCGCCTGCGCACGCGGGTAATAAGAGCCTGCGGAACTTCCGGCAGCAAGGCGTCGATGATGTCGTCGGCCGTAAGCGCTTCCTTGTTCTTGCCGCAGTAGGCAAGCATGCCTAAGATGCCGCTGGCCACAAATTCAAACATCAGGTAGTCGCTTTTCTCCATCTCTTCACGCTTTAGGCCTGCCGCAGAGCACCACACGTCAATGCAGGCCTCCTTCAGCTTGTCGGCGCAATAGCTTGACTCGCTGCGCATAAGCAACGTCCCCAGCTTTTTCAGCTTTTCCTCCTCGGCCTCCATGGCGCGCTTGACGGTTTCGATGGAGCTTTGCCCGCTCAGGTATGCCAAAAGATAGAATGGCAGGGTGGTTGGCTGGTTTTCCAGAATGATGCGGTCAAGCAAATCGTAGATATCGGTGAAATAGTAGTAAAAGGTGCCGCGGTTGCAATGTGCCTGCTTGGAAAGTGCCACCACCGATATGCGTTCAGGTGCGTGGTCTTCGATAAGCGTCCAAAACGCCTCTTCGATGCGTTGCTCTATGGGGACGTTCAGCTGGTCGTTGCGGGGGCGCGGCATGGCCTTACATCCCTTCTTGCTGGGCTGCGGCCAAAAGGCTAAGGGCACGATCGCTTGACCTGCGCAGTTGATCCGTTTGAGCCTGGATGGTCGCGAAGTCCTCCTCTTCGCCCTTCTTCGGCTTGCGCGAAAGCGTCTTGGTCAGGGCAGCCGCGTCGGCCTTGATTTGGCGCTTCTCGTCCTTTTCCAGCTGCTTGCCCACTTTGCCCAAAGCCTCATTGACGGAGTTCAGCAGCTGGTGGGCTTCGTTTTTCAGGGCCATGTTCTGGCGCTTGGTGTCATCTTGGGCAGCATATTGCTCGGCGTCGCGAATGGCGGCTTGGATTTCGGCGTCGCTCATGCGCTCGTTGTCGGTGATGGTGATGGATTGCTCCTTGCCGGTGCCTAAGTCCTTGGCAAGCACGGTCAGAATGCCGTTGGCGTCAATGTCAAAGGTGACCTCGATCTTTGGTACGCCTGCCATGGCGCGCTTGATGCCTTTCAGCTGGAACTTGCCGATGGTCTTGTTGTCGGCCGCCATGGGGCGCTCGCCTTGCAGCACGTGGATTTCAACCTGCGTCTGGAAGGCGGCAGCGGTGGTGAACACCTGCGAATAATGGGCCGGCAGCGTGGTGTTGCGCTCCACGATGCGCGTGGCCACGCCTCCCACGGTCTCGATGGAAAGTGAGAGGGGAGTCACGTCGAGCAGCAGGATTTCCTGACTGCGGGTTGCCAGCGCTGTGCCGCGGGCGGCGTTGGACAGGGTGTTGCCTTGGATGGCGGCGCCCTGCGCCACGCATTCGTCGGGGTTGATGGAGCTTGAGGGCTGCTTGTTGGTGAGCTTCTTCACGTGCTCCTGAACGGCAGGAATGCGGGTGGAGCCGCCTACTAGCAGCACCTGCCCCAGCTCGCTGGGGGCAATGCCGGCATCGTTTAGGGCCTGCATGACGGGGCCGGTGGTGCGCTCCACCAGGTCATGGGTCAGCTGGTCGAAGGTGGCACGCGTGACGGTGCACTCCAGGTGCAGCGGCCCGTTGGTGCCCTGGGTCAGAAACGGCAAGTTCACGCGGGTGGACGTGATGGACGAAAGCTCCTTCTTGGCGGCAATGGCGGCTTCGCGCACGCGTTGGGAGGCCATGCCTTCGTTGGTGACGTCAACGCCGGTCTGCTTCTTGAACTCCTTGATCAGGTAGTCGGTCAGGCGATCGTCGAAGTCATCGCCGCCTAGGTGGTTGTCGCCAGCGGTGGCCAGAACCTCGATGACGCCAAAGCCGATTTCGATGATGGAGACATCAAACGTGCCGCCACCCAGGTCGTAGACCATCACCTTCTGCGGATTGCCGTTGTCCAGGCCATAGGCCAAGGCGGCGCTGGTGGGCTCGTTGATGATGCGCAAGACGTTGAGGCCTGCGATGGTGCCGGCGTCTTTGGTGGCTTGGCGCTGGATGTCGTTGAAGTAGGCCGGCACGGTGATGACGGCGTCGGTGACGGGTTGCCCCAGGTAGGCTTCCGCGTCGGAGCGCAGCTTGCGCAGGATCATGGCGCTTATCTGCTGCGGAGTGAAGTCCTTTCCGTCAACGCGGGCGCGCCAGCTGCTGCCCATGTGACGCTTGACTGATGCGAAGGTGCGATCGGGGTTCATGGCTGTCTGGCGAAGGGCGGGTGCTCCCACCAGGCGTTCGCCATCCTTGGTGAAGGCTACTACAGAAGGCGTGGTGCGCTCACCTTCGGCGGAGGTGATGATGGTGGCGCGCTCTCCTTCCACAACAGCGGCGCAGCTATTGGTGGTGCCGAGGTCGATTCCGATGGTTGCTCCCATGATGGTTGTCCTTTCGTTTGGAGGGTGATGCTAGATGCAGCAAATGAGCGGGAAAGCGCCGCCGCAACAGAAGGGCGCTATGGCCATGCAGCAGCAGGTGTCTATGCAGCAGTTGCTGGCGCGGGACATGTCAAAGCCTTGGCCTTGGGCTTCTTGAGTGTAGGCTCTTCCAGGCTGCTGGAAGGCGTTAAGCGCTTGCTTGTAGCTGGCGTTGTTGGGCTCCATCTGCACGGCTTTCCTGATTTGCTCATAGCCTAAGCTGGTGTTGCCAGCGCCGTGGTTGGCCAAAGCCGACAGGTAGTACCAGCGCGCGTTGCGCTGCGAGCTGGGGATGTTGATCAGGATGTTGGCCGCTTGGCTGTAGCTTCCTGCGTTCATGGCGTTAATGGCGGCGCGCACCTCGGCGCTGTCGCTGGCGTTGGCTTCAGGATGGATGTCCTTGGGGATGGTGGCGCCCATGTTGGCCCAATCCGATCCGAAGATGTCTTCCCAGGTAAACGTTGTGGTGGTCCAGCCGTATTGGCCGTTGCCGCCGGTGTGGGTGTAGCCGCCTTGGCTGCCGTAGGGGTTGCTGCTTGCGCTGCCGTAGGGGCTACCGCTTGCGCCACCGTAGGGGCTACCGCTTGCATCGGCCGAACTGGCTTGGTAGCGCTCCTTGGCGTACTTCTCCGGGTTGGTGATGCGATCGTAGGCCTCGTTGATTTGGTTCATGCGCTCGGCGGCCTTGGGATCGTTGGGGTTAAGGTCCGGGTGGTTTTCCCGCGCCTTTTTGCGATACGCCTTCTTCACCTCGTCGGGAGTGGCGGTCTCAGGTATTCCCAGTACTTCATAGGGGTTCATCATGCGGCAGCTCCTGCCTTGGTTTTCGCGTCGTTGTACTTGGCCCAAACGCCGGCATACAGCACGCTTCTTAATACGTGGATGTCCTGCACCAAAGGCAGGCGTTCAAAGTAATGGGTAACGTGGCCCATGTAGCCCATGAGCAGGGCGTAGATATCCTCTTCGGTCAATTCGGTGTTGATGAAGGGGTTGTAGGACCCGTTTTGTTGGTCTTCTTGCAGGTCGCAGGCAGCGTCCATCTGGTAGATGAAGCGTCCCAGCTGTTGGCCGAAGGCGCGCAGGGTGTCTTCCCACCGGTCTTGCTTCATGACTAAAAGCTCGCCCATGATCATGCCGAAGACGTTGCCGGCGGCGTCAGGGTCGTGGTCGTTGTCCTTCTCTATCTGGCTGATGCGCGCCAGCCCTTGCTCCATGGCGGCGCATTGGCGCGGCCAGCGTTGGGCGGCCTGCTCATAGGCCCCGCGCAGCAGGTTTGCAGCCACGTGCATCTTGCGGTCTTGGTCGTCGTTCCAGTCGTCCAGGCACTTGTGATACATCAGAATCACGTTCAAGTCAGCGGCATAGGCAATGCATTCGTTGGTTGACCAGGTACGCTTCTCCAACGGATGCACGGGACAACCGGTGTATGAAAGCTCTTCGGAGGGTTCGTAGAGCGACATGAGCAGAAGCGCTATGAAGGTCATGTCGTGACTGAGCGTTAAGCGCGTGCGCTGCCCCAACTGGGTGCCCATGGTGTGGCAAAGCCCGCAATATACCTGCTGGTAGCGGTCTTTTTCCTGTTCGGAGAGGCTATCCATGCTGGGGTTCATGTATCCGAACATGCTAGTCCTTCTTCCCTTGGCGGGCACGTGCTCTGCGGGAATGCAACGGCATGCGGCGGGCCTTCGTTTGGTCGGGTAACGTTGAAAGCAGTTCCTGCATGGCATGAAAGCCGGTTTGCAGGTCCTCGAAGACTTGTTCAGAGACGCTTTCCGAAAGGGGCTCCAAAGCCTGATTCAGGCTGGTTTCTATCTGGTTGGCCAGGCGCTGGCCGTCTTCTGTCAGCTGCAGCGTGAAGGAGCGCTTGTCCATGGCGTTTTTGGTCTTCTCCAGAAGGCCGCGATCGATCATCTTGTTGCAGACCATCGTGAAATTGGTGCGCAGGATGCCTGTGTTCTCGCATAGTTGCGTTACGGTTTGGCCAGGGTTGGCGCTCAGCTCGCTGAGGATATAGAACTGCTGGGGGGTCACGTTGTTGCTGCGGCAGATTGGCGCCAACAGGTTATGAATGGCGAAGCTCATCTGGCGGCAGGCGACCAACGCCTCCTTGCCCGGCAGCTGTTTGCTAAGGTTGCTCATGGCTGCCCTATGTGTTGCGAATGGATTGCTTGTGGCAATGCGGGCAGGTGGCCCTGACGGTGCCTTTACCTTTGGGAAGGCTAAAGACCGTTCCGCACTCTTCGCAGGTGAAGTACTTGGTGGTTTTGCGGTTTTTGATGCGCTTGTAGGCAAGCTGCACGGCCTTGCGCGGCTTCTCCGTAGCCCTCACGAAGGCAGCGTTTTCCTGCTGGCGCTTAGGGATGTTGGTCGAGAGTTGCCTGAATATGGCATAGATCAGGCATGCCCAGACAAGAAGGCTTATCAACGTGCTGCCCACGAAGAAGTTGACTACTATCAAAACGATGGCTGCCCCGATGAAGAACGTCCCCATGAAGTCGGTTCCGTTGCGTCCTTGCATGCTTTGCGCAAAACGCCAGCTCAATTGCTGAAAGAAGTTTTTCATGACATGCTCCAAGATAGATGAAATACGTATGTTTCATAACTAATTTTAAACACTATGCTTAATTTTTCCTGAAAAAAAGAGGGCCCTCCATAAGTTGCGCATAAGGCCTTGTGTCCGCGCGACCGCCGATGTGTAACCAAATAGCAACCCTCAAGCTTTCGCAGAGGGTTTAGAATACAGGCATATGTGTTTCTGTTCGGAAAAGCAAGGAGATGAATTCCGATGGAGAAAAAGGATCTGGATTGGGGCAATTTGCCGTTTTCCTATATGAAGACTGATTACAGCTATGTCTGCAACTTCAAGGATGGCGCTTGGGAGGAAGGCGGCCTGACCACCGACCATTCCCTGACGCTCAGCGAGTGCTCCGGCATCTTCCATTATTGCCAGGAGGTCTTTGAGGGCCTGAAGGCCTATACCACCGAGGACGGCCGCATCGTGTGCTTCCGCCCCGACATGAACGCCCAGCGTATGGCCGATTCCGCCGAGCGTCTGTGCATGCCGGTCTTCCCGAAGGACAAGTTCGTGGAGGCCGTGAAGCAGGTCGTCAAGGCCAACGAGGCATGGGTTCCGCCCTTCGGCTCGGGCGCAACGCTTTACATCCGCCCCTTCATGATTGCCACGGGCGAGGTCATTGGCGTCAGCCCTGCCACGGAATACCAGTTCCGCATTCTGGTCACGCCGGTTGGCCCTTACTTCAAGGGCGGCGACACTTCCGTCAAGCTGCAGGTTTCTGACTATGATCGCGCTGCGCCGCACGGCACCGGCAACATCAAGGCTGGCCTGAACTACGCCATGAGCCTGTATCCGCACGAGAAGGCCCATGCCGAAGGCTATGCCGAGAACCTCTACCTGGATCCGGCAACCCGTACCTATGTTGAGGAGACCGGCGGCGCCAACGTCATCTTGGTTGATGGCGAAGGCAACCTGGTCGTTCCCGCTTCTTCGACGGACTCCATCCTGCCTTCCATCACGCGCCGTTCGCTGGTTGCCTTGGCTCAGGACGTGTTGGGCCTGAATGTTATCCAGCGCCCCGTGACGTTTGAAGAGGTGCTGAGCGGCAAGTTCGTCGAGTGCGGTCTGTGCGGTACGGCTGCCGTCATCAGCCCCGTTGCAGACATCGACGGCAAGGACGTGACGGTTCACTTCCCGCAGAGCGCCGATGGCTGCGGCCCGGTGCTGGGCAAGCTGCGCTCCACGCTGACGGCTATTCAGTCTGGCGCAACCCCTGGCCCCGAGGGCTGGGTTGTCGAGGTGGCGTAAGCCCTTTAGCTCGAAAGCTTCTTTGCGGCGGTCCTTCGGGACCGCCGTTTTTGTTTGCGGATGTTGCCGGGCTCGGCGACCAAGGCCCCAAGCACAGTCGCTCAAACCGCCCCTCGTATGGGGCGCGCTTGAAAAAATCGTTCGTAGTTATTGCCTTGCGGGCACTTGAAAAATTGCGACCTGGGGTTTTGTTGAGGGATGCGCCGTTTTCGGGATAACTACGAACGATTTTTAAGCGGAGTCCAAATGCATCGGGGCCGGCTTGTCGCTCGACGTGGCTCGGGATTCGCCGTCGAGCCGCGCGGACTTGGCCAAAAACGGCAGATAACCTCCGTTTGCGGCCACGCTTCGGTTGCGTCTCCGGTCCGACCTCAACCCGTTCCCAACGTGTCTAAGTCTCCGCAGCAAAAACGCAAGCAACAAAAAAGGCCCCTTTCGGGACCTTTTGTTTTTAATGGTGCGGGTGAAAGGACTTGAACCTTCATGGGGTTACCCCCATACGGACCTGAACCGTACGCGTCTGCCAATTCCGCCACACCCGCGTGCTTCGTTGCTTTGTTTCCTCTGCAACAGGCAAGGGTGTATGTTACGCGCTTTTTGTTACGGTTGCAATACTTTTTTTTGAAAAAAGGGCAACAGCGTGCCATACTTTACACCGCTTGCAGTTTTGTTCCTTTGGTGCCCTTGGCGCCAAAGGAACAAATGCAATGCGATCGTTAAGAGGGAGAAGCAAATAGTGGGTGTTCGAGTTTCTGCTGCGCAAGCTTTGGGCGCAGCTGCAACATGGGGGTTGCGCAACGTGTTCAAGCGCTCTGCGGGCAACTTTCCGGGTAAGCTGGGGTTAAAGGTTGACCCGCAGCTTATTGCGCACCTGCGTTCCCGCATTCGCACGGGATGCATCGTGGTTGTAGGCACCAACGGCAAAACGACTGTCTCCAACATGATCGCCGACATCATCGAGGCGGGCGATCGCACCGTGGTGTGCAATCGTGACGGCGCAAACCTGGACTCGGGCATCGCCACGGCTCTTTTGCAGACCGATGTCGTCAATTGGGGCGTCATCGAATCCGACGAGCTTTGGCTTGCGCACACCTTGCCCCAGCTGCGCGCTTCCTACGTGGTGCTTCTCAATCTTTTCCGCGATCAGCTGGATCGCTGCGGCGAAATCGACCGCGTGCAAGGTGCCATCATTGAGGCACTTAACGGGTCGCCCGATAGCATGCTCATCTACAACGCTGACGACCCGCAATGTGCCTTTGTGGCCGCTAGTGTTGAAAACCCGACGTTGGCCTTCGGCATTGGTGAAGACCTGCATCTTCCGCAAAACACGGTTTCCGATGCCCACATGTGCCAAAAGTGCGAAGGTATGTTGGAATACAGCTACCGCCAATATGGCCAGCTGGGATCTTATCGCTGCACTCAGTGCGACTTTAAGCGCCCGCCGCTCGACTACGTGGTGACCAACGTTGATATCCAGGAAGGGCAGACGTCTTTCCGCCTGACCGGTCCGACGGGTGAGCCCTGGAACCTGGTCACGTCCTTCAGCGGGGCCTACATGGTGTACAACGTTGCCGCTGCTGCCATTGCCGCGCAGATGGCGGGCAACAAGGAGGCCGTTGTCCAAAGCGCCCTTAACCGCTTCCATCCCGAGAACGGTCGCTTGCAGTCCCTCAAGGTGGGCGGAAGGCAGGTCCTTCTCAACCTGGCCAAGAATCCAACCGGCTTCAACCAGAACCTCAAGCTGGTCACGCAAGGCGAAGGCCCGCGCGCGGTCGCTTTCTTCATCAACGACAAAGAGGCCGACGGCCATGATGTGTCGTGGTTGTGGGATATCGACTTTGAGGAGTTGGCCTCCCGTGACGACTTGCTGGTGTTTGCGGGCGGCATTCGTGCCCGTGACATGCAGGTCCGGCTGAAATATGCAGGCATCAAGGCTCAGATTGTCGAGTCCGCCGAGGACATGTTCATAAAACTCTATCATCTTCCCCTTGAGGTGAAGGCCTACCTTATTGCCAACTATACGGCGTTGCCCGATGTCAAGGCGGATGTGGAGCGCTTGTCGTTGCAAGGGGAGCGCTATGCCATGCGTCCCGGCAACGAAGACGAAGAGGCTTGTCAGGCCGCCCTTGTTGAACCTACTTGTCAAAATGCAAAGCCTTTGGTCATAGCGCACCTGTTTCCCGATCTGTTGAATCTATACGGGGACGGCGGCAATGTGACCGTCTTGCAAAAAAGGATGCTCTGGCGCGGCCTGCCCGTTGAGGTCGTGCGCGTCAACCATGGCGAGAAGATCGATTTGTCGCAGGTGGACCTTGTTTTCTTGGGCGGCGGCCCCGATCGTGAGCAACGGCTTGCCTCTCAAGACCTGGTAGCCATGAAGGATCAATTGAAGGACTTCGTGGAAGGCGATGGCGTGGTGCTGGCCATTTGCGGCGGCTATCAAATCCTGGGCAAGACATGGCTTTTGGGCGACGAGAACGTTGCTGGTTTGGACATTATTGATATGCAGACGGGTCGCGTTGAGGGTGGCTCGACCAATCGCCTGATAGAAAACATTGCGCTTGACTCCGACATGGCCCAACAGCCGGTGATTGGCTACGAAAACCATGCCGGTAGAACGTATTTGGGCGAAGGCGTCCGTCCGTTTGGTGCGGTCGTTTCCGCCACAGGCTCGGGAAACAACGACCACGACAAGGCCGATGGCGCGCGTTACCGCAACGTGGTAGGAACGTATCTGCACGGACCGCTCCTAAGCAAGAACCCTGAGGTCGCGGACCGTTTGCTTCAGCTGGCCTTGACGCATTTGTCCCAACGCACAGGGGAGGACTTGATCGTCCTTTCGTCGCTGGATGACACAGAGGAGTTGGCGGCAAACAAAGCGATGGCCCAGCGTTTGGGCGTTGCCGGTTAAAGAACGGCATCTGCCGCCAAAAGAAAGGCTTTTTGCTGGAGTATTTGCTCTGCATGTTCCTGTGTGCTTTTTCTAAAGTTTCTTGTATTTCGGCGGGCTTGCTTGCCCAAAGAATCAGTTTCGGGGCAAAATATAGGGTCATGATGCGATTTTCGCAGGTAGTAGTGCGCCCAAATGCCTTGCTAGATGGTTGCTGGGTACGCGTTTTGGCCAGGACCCCTTTGGTTGCAAGACCAGGGGCTTGTTCGGAGGAGCCACATAGGTATGAGTGATAGCCGCAATAGGCCATCAAGGCAAAGGCAGAACATCTATCCTGATCAGGATGTTCAAACGTATAGCCGCTATAACCGGGACAACGGCGCTGCGCAGTCTGACTATTCCCAGTATTCCCGCGCCAGCATGGGGCCAACGGCAAATGGATACAACTATGCCGGGACGCCGGTTGACAGCCGTTATTCGCGTGAAAACGTGGTGGCTGCCCAGCAGAAGCAACGCAAGAAGGCTCGCAACAAGAAGATCCTGACGGGCGCTTTGATTGCCGTCGTTTTGGTTGCCGTCGTGGGCGTGGGTGCGGCCTTCGCCTATGTGCAGTCCATTTCCAACAACATGCATCAGGGCATTTCGGATGAGACGATGGACGTGCTTGGCGACACTACCTACACCGGTGATCCCTTCTACATGCTGCTGGTGGGCACCGACGGCGCTTGGTGGCGCGACCAAGACCCCGAGTTTGACGGCGTGTATCGCTCCGACAGCATGATGTTGGTGCGCGTCGATCCGCAAAACGTCAAGGTAACCATGATTTCCCTGCAACGCGATACCCTTGTTGACCTGGGGCAATATGGCGAAGCGAAGCTGAATGCCGCCTATACCTATGGCGGTGCTAGCTTATGCATCGACACTGTCGAACAGCTTTCCGGCGTGGATATCTCTCACTATGCCGAAGTCAACATTGACGGCCTGTACCTTATTGTTGAAGCTATCGGCGGCGTGGAGGTCGACGTCCCCTTCGAGATCGATGACGAAGAGGCCGGTGGACATTTGGATGCTGGCTGGCAGACGCTCGATGGTGACCAGGTGCTGATCCTGTGCCGTTCTCGCCATGCCTACGACGACTACGGCAAGGGCGATGAGTATCGTGCCGCCAATCAGCGCATGGTGCTTTCCGCCATTGCCAAGAAGATTCTCCACAGCGATCTTCCCACCATGATCAGCGCCATCAACGCCATCTCCGAAAACGTGGCTACGGACTTCTCCGTGTCTGACATTTTGAGCATTGCCAACACTATGAAGGGCTTAGACCCCTCGACTGACATCTACACGGCGCAGATGCCCACCACGTCTACCTACGTGAATGATACTTGGTATGAGATTTTGGATATTCCCACCTGGACGGAGATGCTGCAACGCGCGGACCAGGGCCTTCCTCCGACTGATGAGACCGTGGTTGACGAAGACACCGGCGTCATCCTGTCTAACAGCGGCGATGGCACCACAGCTGCCACGTATGGCGACGTGACGACATCGTCTTCGACTACGGCCACAGGGTCAGGAAAGATTGCCGTGAGAAATGGTGGCGGCGTTGAAGGTGCCGGTGCCGCGGCGGCAAAGATCGTTGAGAACATGGGATACACCACCGACGTGGGCAATGCCGAGGTCATGACTTACACCTACACCATGGTTGTCTATGACAGCAGCTCAAAGCAGGAAGAAGCAGCCAAGATTTCCGCCGCTTTGGGCACGGGCAAGACCGTCTTGAACGACGGCACCTACACCATACCCGATGGCTGCGATTTCATGATCGTCGTTGGGTCCGACTTCAAGAAGAGGACGTAGCAGCACGTCGTTGCGTTTGCGGCTTTTGGCATCTAGGGGGCTCCTCGTGAGCCCCTTTCTCTTTTCTGCTTGGTGGGAGGGCCTGCCTGGGTGGTACCATAGTGGCGTTCGATATGCCGGGAGGTATTCATGGAAGAGCTGAGAACCCGAGACGTCGAGGATTTGCTTGACGTTCTTGCTGGCCTTGATGACAAGGAAACCATTTTTGCGCTGTTGGAGGATCTGTTCACCATCCGCGAGATAAAAGACACTTCCCAGCGTTTGGTGGTCGCTCGTCTTTTAAGCGAGGGTTGCTCCTATAACGCTATCGAGGCTCGGACGGGCGCTTCTGCCACTACCATTGCGCGCGTTTCCAAGTGCTTGAGCTACGGATCGGGCGGATACCGCGCGGCGCTGGATCTGCTGGTTTCGCGTAGCCCCGAAGTCGAGTAACCCCGTGTTCGTCGTTGGCGTGCTTTCCGATACGCATGGCACGTTGCCGTTTGCGGCTGAGGCGGCTCTTAGCGAATGCGACCACATCATACATGCGGGTGATATCTGCGATCTGGGTATCCTGCGATCGCTTCAAGGCTATGCTCCCGTTACGGCTGTGCTGGGCAACAACGACTTCCCCGAATACGGTACTGATGTGCAACGATTCGCGCGCCCTGTTTTGGAGGGCGTGCGCTTTTTGGTGGCGCACTATCCGCAAGAGGTGATGCCGGGGCCCTTTGGGTCGCACGCCTTGGCGCCAGGAGACCCCTTGCCGCAGGTGAGCGTTCATGGCCATACTCATGTTCCTGCCTTGATAGCCGGGCCTGACGCGCGCCCAGCTTCGTTGGTTATTTGCCCGGGGTCGACTTCGCGTCCGCGGGGCGGCTTTCCTGCCAGCATCGCAAAGCTGGTGCTTGATCAAGGGAAAGTTGTTGATGCCTGGATTGAGGCCCTGCAGGACGGAAAAGTTTTGTTTCGCTTGGGCGAGTAGGCTGCAGCGCTTACCGGGGCGCGCTATTATGCCAACGGCAACAAATTCCTGAAAGGAAGTTTTTATGGAACGCAAAAACGCATGGAAGTCCTATACGCCAGACCAGCTTGACCAGCTAGAGGATCTGGCTGCGGGCTATATTGATTTCATCAGCCAAAACAAGACCGAGCGCGAATGCGCTGCGGCCGCCATCAGGCAGGCCGAGGCGGCGGGGTATCAGCCGCTTTCGCAAGCCATCCAGGAGGGGCGGGCTTTGTCGGAAGGCGACAAAGTGTGGGCGCATACCCACGGCAAGGCGCTTATTCTGGTGCATGTCGGTTCCCGCCCGATGACGGACGGCTTCAACATCTTGGGCGCACACATTGACTCTCCGCGCTTGGACTTGAAGCAGAACCCGCTGTATGAGTCCAAGGACATGGCGTTGCTGGACACGCATTACTACGGCGGCATTAAGAAGTACCAGTGGGTGGCGACGCCTTTGGCCCTGCATGGCGTGGTGGCCAAGACCGATGGGACCACGGTGCCCGTGGTGGTGGGCGAAGACGCTTCCGACCCTGTGTTTTGCGTGACCGACATCTTGCCGCACTTGGGATATGCCCAAATGGAAAAGCCTGCTGGCAAGATCATCGAGGGCGAGGACCTGGATCTGTTGGTCGGCGGCCGGCCGATGGTCTTCGCCGATGACGAGGGCGACCTGACTGACGAGCAGAAGGAGGCCCAGAAGGCCCCTGTCAAGGCTTTCTGCCTGCAGCTTCTGCAGGGGAAGTACGGCATTTCCGAGGAGGACTTCCTTTCGGCGGAGCTGGAGGTTGTCCCCGCCGGGCGGGCACGCGAGCTTGGCTTTGACCGCAGCATGGTGCTGGGCTATGGGCAGGACGACCGCGTTTGCGCCTATACCAGCTTGCTGGCGCAGCTGGCCGTTAAGAACCCGAGAAAGACGGCTGTGACGGTGCTTGTCGACAAGGAGGAGATCGGCAGCGTTGGCGCCTCGGGCATGGAATCGCTGTTCTTCGAGAACACCATGGCGGAGGTCATGGAGCTGGCGGGGCAGGGCGGCCTGTTGAACTTGCGTCGCGCCCTGGCCGCGTCGAGCATGCTTTCGAGCGACGTGTCGGCAGGGCTTGATCCGCTGTATGCGAGCGTCTTTGAGGACAAGAACGCTGCCTATTTGGGCCGTGGCCTGGTGTTCAACAAGTACACTGGTGCTCGTGGCAAGAGCGGCAGCAACGATGCCTCAGCGGAATTTGTGGCGCGCGTTCGTCGCGTTATGGATGATGCGGGCATTGCCTTCCAGACGGCTGAGCTAGGAAAGGTTGATGCAGGCGGCGGTGGCACCATCGCCTTTATTCCGGCACGTTACGACATGGACGTTATCGACAGCGGCGTGCCAGTACTTTCCATGCATGCGCCGTGGGAGGTCACCAGCAAGGCCGATATCTATGAGGCTCGCAAGGGCTATGAGGCGTTCCTGCTGAACGCGTAGCAAGAAGCCCGCTGGTTTTTGGGGGTTTGGGCGGCAATTTTTTGTCAGAACCAAGCCCCCTTTTCCTTTTTTTGTTCGCATCGGGTGTCTATAATGGCTTTAACTGCGCGAAGAGCGTAAACGTTAAGGAGAAGCATCGCAGAGGAAGAGGAGAGTCCTATGGCGTTTTATTACGAGGAGCCGTCCCGCACGTTTAATGAGTATCTGCTTGTTCCGGGGCATACTCCCGCTTCCTGCATTCCCACTTCCGTTAGCCTGAAGACCCCGCTGGTCAAATATCGCAAGGGCCAAGAAGAGTGCCCTATCAGCCTGAACATCCCCATGGTGTCCGCCATTATGGCTGCCGTCTCTGACGACAAGATGGCCGTGGCCTTGGCCACCGAGGGCGGCTTGACCTTCATTTATGGAAACCAGACCATTGAGCAGGAGGCCGCAATGGTCGCCCGCGTGAAGGCTTACAAGGCTGGCTTTGTTGAGAGCGCCGCAAACCTTTCTCCTGACATGACGCTCGCCGATGTTTTGGCCCTGAAGGAAGAATACGGATTTGGTTATATGCCCGTCACTGCTGACGGCACGGCGCATGGCAAGCTTGTCGGCGTTGTGACCAGCCGCGATTATCGCGTTTCCCGCATGGAGGGCACCGAGAAGGTTTCTGAGTTCATGACTCCGCGTGAAAAGCTGATTGTGGCACCGGCTGACACTTCTCTCAAGGTTGCCAACGACATCATCTGGGATCACAAGATCAACGCGTTGCCGCTGGTTGACGAGGACGACAACCTGATGTATGTGGTTTTCCGCAAGGACTACGACTCCCACAAGAGCAATCCCAACGAGATGCTGGATGCCGACAAGCGTTACATGGTGGGCGCGGGCATCAACTCTCGCGACTTTGCCGAACGCGTACCTGCCTTGGTGGAGGCTGGCGCCGACGTGCTGTGCATCGACAGCTCCGAGGGTTATTCCGATTGGCAGAAGATCACCATCGCTTGGGTGCGCGAGCACTATGGCGACTCCGTCAAGATTGGTGCCGGCAACGTGGTTGACGGCGATGGCTTCCGCTTCTTGGCAGAGGCTGGCGCCGACTTCATCAAGGTCGGCATCGGCGGCGGTTCTATCTGCATTACGCGCGAGACCAAGGGCATCGGCCGCGGCCAGGCTACCGCTGTCATCGAGGTTGCCAAGGCGCGTGACCAGTACTTCAAGGAGACCGGCATTTATGTGCCCATCTGCTCTGACGGCGGCATCGTGTATGATCACCACATTTCTTTGGCTTTGGCCATGGGTTCCGACTTCGTCATGCTGGGCCGCTATTTCGCTCGCTTTGATGAGAGCCCCTCTAACAAGGTGATGATCAACGGCACCTACATGAAGGAATACTGGGGCGAGGGCTCTGCTCGTGCTCGCAACTGGGGCCGCTACGACTTGGGCGGCAAGAAGAGTCTGTCGTTTGTTGAGGGCGTTGACTCCTACGTTCCCTATGCTGGCAGCTTGAAGGACAACGTGGCCGTGACGCTCATGAAGATTAAGAGCACCATGTGCAACTGCGGTGCTTTGACCATTCCGGAATTCCAGGACAAGGCAAAGCTGACGGTCATCAGCTCTACGTCCATCGTCGAGGGCGGCGCGCATGACGTCATGCTGCGCGATTCAAATACGCGCACGTCGATGGCGTAGTTGCTTGTTGTAGCAAATAACAACGTTGCAAAAAGAGGGCCCAGCGACGCTGGGCCCTCTTTCATGGGGGTGTTGGGTGCCATTTTTGCGATTTTTGAAAAATGGCATACATATCCACGGCGATGCGCCGTTGCTTTGTATGCCATTTTTTAAAAATCAGCAATTTGGCATACAAGAACAGGCGCCTATTCGTTCAAATTTTGGGTTGGAGAGCCTTTGCCGCGGATGCGAGGGCCAAGGATTGGTTGTTTGACCCCCGATTTATGTATGCCATTTCTGCTTTTTGGGGGAAATGGCATACATGCCGCGACAGGTGCTGCTTAGACTTGTATGCCATTTCGGGTAAATCGGCAAAATGGCACACAAAGCTGCTTTATTCAGAGAGCATTTGGATGATCGAATCAACTTGGCGCAAATCGAGCGGAACCGTCGAGGACTCAAAAGTGGCAAGCAGCCTTTGTCCCAAGACGTAGCCTTCTGAGGCATAGGCTCTTATCTTCTTCAGGCACTGCGTGCAGTAATCGGGGTCACTCATCATCCCGAAGTGCTCCCAGACATACTCTTCTCTGGTGCTAGCTTTGAGAACAACGAAGTCGGGTCTAAAGTACTGCTCATCGATCATCAACGTGGGCTCGTATTGATAAGGCACCCCCGCCCGATACAGCCTGTCGGCGATGATGACCTCGGACTTTGAACGCACAAGGTGGCCTTTTTCCGTTGGGTAGATAAGCTCGTGCTCTCTGAACAGGCTAGTGCTGTCATGCTCCGATTCCCATACCTTTGCATATTCCTCCTTTGGAAGAACGTAGGGAATGACCAGCCGCTTTCTCTCGTCACTAAGCTTTGAGTAAACATTTTGGATTCCTCGAAGATCCGCGTCAATGTTGGGCGTTGCAAGAGAGCCGGTGGATTCCTCATTAGGAGGTACGTCACGACAGAGCTTTGTCAGGACCGCGATTTCCGCTTTTGCTTGGCGCAGGACTGCCTGGTCATAACTTTTTTGGGCAAGTTTTTCGGCGAGCTCGAGGTTGTCGCTCGGGATGTGCTTAGCACGTTTCCCTGGTAGTACGTGATAAAAACTGGTATGCAATCTTCTCGTTACGTGCTTCAATCGGCCTTCAGGCGCCGATTCCAAATGGCGCTCGGCCTGATCTGTGATTTCTGCAAGGCGGGTAAGACGTTGTTGCGCTTGGGCGTAGAACATAGCTCCTCCTGGGTCGAAGACGCAGCGCGTCACCCCACAAGTCGACTAATCGACCAACACGCTTTTGCTTGTCAAGATAGCCCTCTAAAGTAAAAAGAATCTGAAAGAGCCGCTAAATCACTAAAAAGACAATTATCAAATTGCGTTTAGCCTTCAGCGTCCGTGGTTGGCCCATCGACGGCAAGCTCAATTTCTTTGCGCAGTTCATCGATATGAAAGCCATTCTCGCTGCTCACGGCCATAAACTTGACGTCTTTGGGCAAGGCCAGCTGCTTGCGAATGGCGGCCGTCTGCTTCTGGATTTGCTGTTTGGAAAGCTTGTCAGCCTTGGTCAGGACTACCATGTAGGGCAGGCCTGCCTCTTGCAGATATCCAATCATGTTGATGTCGAGCTTGGTGGCCTCATGGCGAATGTCAACTAGGGCAACGGCCAATGCGAAGGCGCGTGTCTGGTTGAAGTAGCCCTCGATCAGCTCGGACCAGCGGCCTTTTTCCTCCTTGCTGACCTTGGCGTAGCCATAGCCAGGAAGATCGACGAAGTCGGCGCCGTCCACGTCGTAGAAGTTGATGGTGGCCGTTTTGCCGGGCGTGCTGGAAACCTTTGCCAAGCCCTTGCGGTACATCAGTTTGTTCAGCAGACTGGACTTCCCCACGTTGGAGCGGCCACAGAAGCTGACTTCGGGTCCCGTTGAGGCGGGCAGCTGGGCGGAGGTTCCATAGGCGGCGGTAAAGGAAGCTTTGTGGAAGTTCATAGGCTCTGCTTTCGGGCGGGTTGCGTGCGATGAGCATACATTTTCGCACGGTTTCTGGCATTTGGGAAACACATTCTTGCGCAGGCGGCATTGCGCCTTGAAGGCAAGGCGCACTTCCTTGGAAATGCGTGGAAGCTGGGAGGGCTCCCGTTGAAACTTTTTTGGCCTAAACGATAGTTGCGCAATAAGGTTTTTGCTTTGCAGGGGAAACTTTTATCAGACGAAGGCATGAAACGAAATAGCACCTACTGACGAAAGGGAACCCTTATGAAAACCAACAGCATTGCTTCAAAGTTTGCAGCCCTGGCACTTTGCGGTGCCATGATGACCACGATGATGCCGGCCGCGGCTTTGGCTGACGAGGCGGGCGGCATTGCCGATGAAGAAGCGGCAGCGCAGGTAGTAGCGTCTGCGCAGGCTGCTGCTGAAACCACTCAAGCCGCCGAAGCCACCGCGATGGCCGACGAAGTTGTCGAAGCCGAGCTTGACGCATGTGATCAGGCGGATGTTGCAGCAGAGGCGGCGGACGAAGGCGCAGTCTCCGAAGCGGAAGGCATGGATGCCCTCTCGACAGGCGAGATGAGCACGATGTCGACTGTTTCCATCACCCTGAATGGCGTTACCTACTCGCTTAATACCAGCTCATGCGTTGCTACAGTGAAAAGCTATTCGGGTACCAGCAAGGTTGTCAGCATCCCCTCTACCGTCAGCTATTCCGGCAACACCTACATGGTCAGGGAAATCGGCTCGAGTGCCTTTGAGGGAAAAAGCATCACGTCTGTCACCCTTCCGTCCTCTTTGACTAAGATTGGCTACCGCGCGTTTTATGGTTGCAGCAGCCTGACGTCCATTACGCTTCCCGAAAACTTGACTGATATGGGCACTTATGCGTTTGCGAATTGCTATAGCGTCACCCAGCTCAATATCAAATCGAAGAATTTTGACGGTTATACGGTCGGCGTCCATTATTTTGACAACCTAGGCGCCAATACCTCCGGCGTGAAGGTAGTCTTTGAATCGGGCGTTACCGTGATTCGTGGCTGTATCTTGAGCCCAACAAGCGGCACTAGTAGCAATGAGGAAAAAGCAGCCAATGTAACCAGCATCGTTATCGGTAAGGACGTTCAAAGCATTGGTAATAGCGCATTTGAGAGCCTGACCAACTTGAAGAGTGTCCAGTTTGAGGGAAACCTCTGCACCGAAATTGGCAATTATGCCTTCGAGAATTGCACCTCGTTGACGACGATTGAGCTGCCGAGTTCCCTGAAAAAGATCGGCGTTTACGCCTTCTGGGGTTGCTCAAGCATGAAGTCCATGATCATCCCAAGTGGCGTTACGGCAAGCAACATCGGTGCGCGCTCCTTCGTTGGATGGGCGCAGGGCAGCACGCTTACGGTTACCACGCAGGAGCAATACAACAAGCTGAAGAATCAAAGCACCAGCAGTCCGTATTACACGGCAGAACGCACTACGTTGAAGTACAAGCGCGCCTTCCCTGATGTGTCGGACACTTCTGCTTGGTACTACGCTCCCATTACACGTGCGGTTGACGCAGGCTACGTGTCGGGCTATGACTCGGGCTACTTCGGCCCGGCCGACTGCTTGACGCGCGCTCAGGCGGCTGTCATCTTGTGGCGTTACTACAATCCCACGGCTGTCGCCAACTACAACGCGGGCACCACCGCCAATTCGACGGGGATGAGCGACGTGGCTTCCTACTCCTGGTACACTGGCGCTGCTAACTGGGCTGTGAGCGTTGGCATCATCAACGGCTACGAGGATGGCACCTTCCACCCCGACGACACCATCACGCGCGAGCAGTTGTGCGCTATCGTATCCAACGCCTCCAAGCGCTACAAGGGATCCCAAGTGACAGGCGCAAGCCGCACCAAGCTGAACAGCATGCCCGATGCTGGGTCGGTTGATGGCTGGGCAACGGATGCCGTGGCGTGGGGCTTGAATAAGGGCGTCATCAGCGGCAAGGAGGTCGGCAGCAGCCGCGTGCTTGACCCGCTTGGCTCGGTGACGCGCGCCGAGATGGCCGCCATCCTGATGAACTCCATCGACAACAGTCTGCTGAAGTAAGGCGTAGGTGCAACATTGGCCTTGCTTGTAGCAAGTCGGGGCGAAGGGATTCCCTTCGCCCTTTTTATTTGCTGCATAGGCGTCAAACGCCTGCAAGATTAAGCACTTTGGCGCGTATAATGAATCGGAATGTTCCCATTACTACGTTGGAGTATTTTCATGAAAGCTTACAATCCGCATGAGTTAGAGCCGCGCTGGCAGAAAGAGTGGGAAGCCAGCGGCATCAACAATGTTCACGAAGAGGACGGCAAGCCCAAGAAGTACGTGCTTGAGATGTTCCCGTATCCGTCGGGAGACATCCACATGGGCCACGTGCGCAACTACACCATCGGCGATGTGATCGCCCGCTATTCCAAGATGCAGGGTTATGACGTGCTGCACCCCATGGGCTGGGACGCCTTTGGCCTGCCGGCTGAAAACGCCGCCATCAAGCACAAGAGCCATCCGGCCAAGTGGACGTATGCCAACATCGATACGCAGAAGGCCAGCTTCAAACGCATGGGCTTTTCCTATGACTGGGACCGCACCGTTGTGGCGTGCGACCCGGAGTATTATCGCTGGGGCCAGTGGATCTTCCTGAAATTCTGGGAGAAGGGCCTGGTCGAGCGTCGCAACAACCCCGTCAACTGGTGCCCGGGCTGCGGCACGGTCTTGGCCAACGAGCAGGTCATCGACGGCAAGTGCTGGCGTTGTGACTCAGAGGTGGAAAAGCGCCCGCTGACGCAGTGGTACTTCAAGATCACCGATTACGCCCAGGAGCTTCTGGATGACCTTGACCAGCTGGAAGGCTGGCCGGATCGCGTCAAGCAGCAGCAGGCCAACTGGATCGGCCGCTCCGAAGGCGCCGAGGTCACGTTCACGCTGTGCGATGCCGACGGCTCCGTGCCGGCCGAGCCGACCGAAGATCAGCTGCTGACCGTCTTCACCACGCGCGCCGACACGCTGTTTGGCTGCAGCTTCTTCCTGCTGGCTCCGGAGAGCACCATCCTGAAGGACTTGGTGGCAGGTACCGAATACGAGGCCGCCGTCATGCAGGTTGTCGAAGATGCCAAGAAGATCACCGCCGTTGAGCGTGCTCAGGGCAGTAAGGAAAAGCACGGTGCCTTCACGGGCCGTTATGTGGTCAACCCCATCAACGGCGAAAAGGTGCCCGTGTGGGTGGCCGACTACATCGTGGCCGATTACGGCACGGGTGCCGTCATGGCCGTACCTTGCGGCGACCAGCGCGACTTCGAGTTTGCCAAGAAGTATGACCTGCCCATCATTCCCATTATCTGCGAAGAGGGCGATCCTCTGTATGACCAGCTGAAGGACGAGCCTGGCCGTGTGGTTACCAGCGTTGACTGGGACGCCGCCATGGAGGCCACGGGCACGCTGGTCCAGTCCGGAAAATTCACGGGCATGACCGGCGGCAAGCATTCTGAGGGCGAAGAGGCCGTAGTTGCCGAGCTTGAGGCCATGGGCCGCGGGCACAGGAAGGTTGAGTTCCGCCTGCGCGACTGGCTTATTTCCCGTCAGCGTTACTGGGGCAACCCCATCCCGGCCATCCACTGCCCCGAGTGCGGCGTGGTGCCGGTACCCGAAGAGGACCTGCCGGTGCGTCTGCCCGAGGACATCGATCTGGCAGCGGGTGAAACGCTGGCAACGCATGCCAGCTTTGCTGAGTGCACGTGCCCCAAGTGCGGTGGCGCCGCCAAGCGCGAGACCGACACCATGGACACCTTCACGTGCTCCAGTTGGTATTACATGCGCTATACCGATCCGCATAACAACAAGCAGCCTTTCAAGCGCGAGACCGTGAACAAGTGGATGCCCGTTGACCAGTACATCGGCGGCATCGAGCATGCCATTTTGCATCTGCTGTACAGCCGCTTCTTCACCAAGGTTCTGCGTGACCTGGGGATGCTGGACTTCGACGAGCCCTTCACCAACTTGCTGTGCCAGGGCATGGTGCTCGATGGCAACGGGGACGTCATGTCCAAGTCCAAGGGCAACGTGGTTTCCCCCGAGGACATGATCGCCGACTACGGCGCCGATGCTTGCCGCGCCTACATCCTGTTCATGGCTCCGCCTGACAAGGAGCTGTTGTGGAACGAAGACGGCCTGGCGGGCGTCTACAAGTTCCTTAACCGCGCGTGGCGCATCGTGAACGACCTGATGTGCAAGGCCGACGAGGACACCTTCTTCCAGGAGGCAACCGACTCCGATACGGCCGTTGAGCTGCGCAAGACCATGATCCGCGAGCGTCATCGCGTGGCTGGCAAGGTGGCGGACGACTTCGCCCGCAACAACTTCAACACGGCCATCAGCGCCATCATGGAGCTGTGCAACGCTGCCGCTGACTGGCTGCGCCGCATGTCCCCCGAGAAGCGCGCCACGTGCGAGACCGCTCAGGCGGTTGGGCGTGACGTGGCCGAGACCATCGTCAAGCTGATGGCTCCTATTGTTCCGCACTGGGCTGAGGAGCTGTGGGCTACCGTGCTTGAGGGCGAAGGATCGGTGCACGTGCAGCCGTGGCCTGAGTTTGACCCGGAGCAGGCCAAGGCCGACGAGGTCGAGCTTGCTGTTCAGATTTGCGGCAAGGTGAAGGCCAAGATCATGGTTGCCACCGACGCGGCAGAGGATGACATCAAGGCAAAGGCTTTGGCTGCTGTTGAGGCCGCCCTTGCCGGTAAGGATGTCAAGAAGGTCATCGTGGTCGCGGGCCGCTTGGTCAACATCGTGGCCAAGTAAGGCGAAAAGCGCCAAAAGAGCTGAGACGCTTCTTTCAAGAGTTGTTGGGGCACCCGTTTTCGGCGGGTGCCCTTTCTTGTTCGAGGCCTTAACGCAAGGAAGACCCGCTTTGCGCGGGTCTTCCGAAGTAAGGCGAGGTTGCGTTTTTCCTTAGCGGTTCTGCCTCAGCCATTCGTACATGCAGGTGGTGGCGGCCTGCGCAACGTTCAGGCTTTCGACCTTGCCCAGCTGGGGAAGGGCTACGAAGAAGTCGCAGTTTTCCTTGACCAGCTGCCCCAGGCCTTCATTTTCATTGCCCATGACCAGGGCGATCTTGCCCTTCATGTTGGCATCCCAGATGTAGCCGTCCATCTGCTCGGATGCGCCCGCTACCCAGAAGCCCTCCTTCTTGCAGCGTTCGATGACGCTGACCAGGTTGGAGACCTGAACGGTCGGCACGTGGCTGATGGCGCCAGCGCTGCTCTTGTAGGTGGCGGCGGTCACACCGGCGGCGCGCTTGTTGGGGATGACGATGCCGCTTGCGCCTACGGCATCGGCGCTGCGGGCAATGGCGCCCAGGTTGCCAGCGTCGGTGATGTGGTCGAGGATGACGATCAAGGCGCGCCCGTCGTGTTCTTGCGAATAGGCATCTGCAGCCTTCAGGATGTTGCTTACCGTGTCGTATTGGTAGGGAAGGGCCTCGGCCATGATGCCCTGATGGCTCCCGCGCTCCGACAGATCATCAAGCTTCTTGCGCGGCACGCGCACGATAGGGGTGTTGTACTTTTTGGCTTTGCGCTCGATGTCGGCAACCAGGCTGTCCTTTTTCAGGTTGTCAGCCATCAGGATGCGCTTGAGCGGCATGTTGGTGCGAAGCGCCTCGACAACGGGGCGCTTGCCTTCGATGTAATCAGCCATGGAGATCCATTTCTGTTCTTTGCGGATAATTATCTGAAAGTGTAACATGCGCGCCCGTTTTCCCCGAGGAGTTCCGCTAAGATGGGCGCCATGGCTAAGAAAAGAAACAGACTGCTGATAGTTGACGGGTACAACGTGCTGCGCTCAGGCAGCCGTTACCAGGACATAACGCATCAGCCCGACTACACCGACGACCGGTTCAACGTTGCGCGCGAAACGCTGATCAATGACGTGGTCAGCTTTGCAGGGCGTGATATGAAGGCCGTCATCGTGTTCGACGCGGGGGACAACGAATACTCTACGGGCTCGCAAGAGACGGTAGGCGGGGTGCGCGTGATGTTCAGCCCGGCTGGTAGCAGCGCTGACAAGGTCATAGAGAAGCTTGCCCATGACGCGCGCGCTCGCCGAGTGGAAACGTTGGTGGTGACCAGCGATGCCACTATCCAGGATACCGTGTTCGGATTCGGCGTGGACCGCATGAGCGCTGAGGGCTTTTGCTATGAGGTCGGCTCTTATTATGCCGAAGCCCGCTTGGATGAATCGCCCAAGGTGGCCGAGAAGCGCACGCTGGGGGAGCGCATTAGCGCCGAGGCGCGGGAAGAGCTGAAGCAGCTGCGCGACTCTGCGCTTTAGCCTTTCATCTGAACCTACCTACCGCTTACACCCCGCTTTTTCAACGAATTGGAAACAGATTCAAAAACGCAGAAATTTCTTTCCACCCATTTGATACGATGCGCTTTACGGCAAGAGAATCGGAGGCCGTTTGAGCAAGCGTGAGGACATCATAACTGCCGCTTTGGACATCATTAGCGAACAAGGCATCAGCGCCTTGACGCTTCCGGTGCTCTTCAAGCGCGCCCATACCGGTGCCGGCACGTTCTATCACTACTTCGATGATCGCAGCGTGCTCATCAACGGCGTCTTTGAGCGTTGCTTCAACATCATCAACGAGGACCTGATTCCTGTCGTCAACAATCCTTGCGCGTCACACCAATGGTTTGATGACGCCATCAAGGCCCTTTTCGATGCCTTTTTGCTTCATCCGCGCGAGATGAACTTCCTGTACTCCTTCGCGTACGCGCACGTCATGCCCGAGCGTGATTTCTGCTTGGTCATTCCCTCGGTCGCCTTGTTGACGCGCATCATCTCCCAGGCGCAAACGGAGGGGGAGGCCAGCACGGACGCTTCTCCTATCGTTCTCAGTCGCATGGTTCGAGCCATGTTGGCGTCCATGTGCCTGTGCTATGAGCGTGGGGAATATGACTTTACCGAAGCGGATGCCAAACGTTTTGCCGATCGGGCTTGGGCGGCCATCCAATAATGTTTTGCTTTTAGGCCGCAACAAAAAAAGCGACCCGACAGGGTCGCTTTTCGATTGTTGGCGGAGATGCATGCGAATCGAACACATCCAAGACGTTCTGCGCGCCTCACAACGGCTTTGAAGGCCGCGGGAGCCACCAGGCCCCATCCATCTCCTTGTAGGCAGGCAAATTATAGCCTTATTTTAAGGTTCTGAAATCTCCGTCACGGCGAGTGACGCCGATTTCATCAAAATGTTCCAGAAGGGGCATGGCGTATTTACGGCTGGTGCCCATGGCGTCTTTCAGCTGGGCGGCCGTCGCCTGGCCGTTTTCCTTCAGGAAAGCGGTGACTGCCTGTTGATAGCTTGCGAAGGTTTGCGCCCAAATGAAGCTGTCAGGCGCATAGCCCACCACTTCTCCGGATTTTTCCAAGATGCCGAGCGCCTTGGAAACCTGACCAGCGCTAAGCCCCGTTTGTTCGGCAGCGGCGTCGATTGTCGGCGGCGTGGGGCCCGCTTGCTCGAACAAGGCCGAAACCTTGCTTGCGGCTTCCTGCTCGGCCATCTTGGCGCCAGCTCCAGCAATGGCGTGGCTGGCAAGGCCGTCGGAGATGACTACGTTTTTAGCCTGCGTCAAGGCGGCATCGAAGCTTGTCTGATCCCAGGAAGGGCAAGCGCTCAGGCGAAGTTCTTCCTTCGACAAGCCGATGGCCTGAGGGTTCTTGGCATGGAAGTCCATCAAGTGGCGCTCTATGGCACTGATTGCCTTTTGCAGGACGCTGCGTTTTATCAGGTAGGTACCCTGCATATCCAAAGGCATGACCATTTTTGCCTTTATGGCGTTTTCGGCGCAGGGCTCAACCAGGGCCTGTCCCAACCCTGTTCCGGCGCAAATGTCGTTTAAGGTACAAGGTGCGGTGGTCAGGGACAGGAAAGCGTCAACGGTTGCTTGCGGGTTGGCGCTTTCCAGGGCATCCAAAAGTGCCAGTTCGTCGGTTGTGAGCGTAGTGCGGCGACGCGGATGGGCATGAAGCACGGTTCCGCCGCCCAGTACGCGTACGGGCGAATAGCTGCGGATGATGAAGCGATCTTGGTAGGCAAGGGGAAGCGGCTCTTCAAGGCGGATCTGCACTAAGGCATCTTCGCCGGCACGCAGCGTCTGGGCGCCGTTGGTCAGGAGCACGCGGCCGATGACTTCGCGGGTGCCGTGGGCAACGTGCACGCGGCTGCCAGTTTCAAGAGGCTTGCCCGACCCGAAGGGGTCAAGGTAGTTCAGGCGCGCGTCAAAGCGGTCCGATGCCGTTAAGGCGCCAGGGGCCGTCAGGAAGTCTCCAGGGCGAATGTCGTCGGTGCTAAGGCCGTTCAGGTTGAGCGCCACACGGTTTCCGGCTGGGGCTGTTTCGCAGTCTTGCCCGTGCATCTGGATAGAGCGCACGCGCGTGGCAAGCCCGCTGGGAAGCACCTCAAGGGTGTCTCCTGCCGAGACCGTGCCGCTCCAAAGCGTGCCGGTGACAACGGTGCCGTGCCCTTTGATGGTGAAGACGCGGTCCACGGGCAGGCGCATGGGGCCTTCGCCCTTGGTGCGTTCGGCGGTTTGAGCCGCTTTGTCCAGGGCGTCCTTCAGCTGGTCAAGGCCGGCGCCCGTGCGGCTGGACACAGCAACGATGGGCGCATTGGCGAAAGGTGTCTGCTGCAGGCGAGCCGTAATCTCGTCCGACATGAAGTCGATCCAGTCTTCGTCCACCAGGTCAATCTTGGTAAGGGCAACCACGCAGGACTCGACGCCGAGCACCTGAAGCACGGCCAGGTGCTCCACGGTTTGCGGCATGATGCCGTCGTCTGCGGCAATGACCAACAACGCAAGATCGACGCCCGTGGCGCCCGAAACCATCTGACGGACGAATTTCTCGTGACCTGGCACGTCGACGACGCCCAGACAACGCCCGCTGGGCAGCTTCAGCTGCGCGAAGCCGAGCTCGATGGTGATGCCGCGGCGCTTCTCTTCGGCCAGGCGGTCAGGATCGGTGCCGGTCAGGGCGCATATCAAGGACGACTTGCCGTGATCGATGTGGCCGGCTGTTCCCAGGATAAGGGAGGTTTCGGTGGCGCTCATGCTAGCCCTCCAAACTGCCAAGGTTGGCAAAGTAATCGGCCAGGCTAAGGGCAACCTCGCGGTATTCATCAGTGTTGAGCAGCGTGCGCGCGTCAAAGAGCAGTGCTTCCTTCTTCAGGCGCCCGATGACGGGCAGCTCGCGCTGGGATATAAGCGCGTGATCGCAGTCCAGGGCGCATCCGCGCTTGAAGGTGACCTCCACCGCATAGGTGGGGATGTCGCACATCGGCAAAGCCCCGCCGCCTGCGCGGGATATCTCGGGGACCACCTTCGCGTCGGCGCAATCGGCAGGAACCAAGGATGCTATGGCGGCCTTTAGGGCCTCGGCTCGCGGCAGCATCTCCTCGGCGGTGGCGGAAAGCATGGCCAGCGTGGGGATCTCTTTCAGGGCCTTTTCGCGGTCAAGGTACAGGCGAAGCGTTGCCTCAAGTGCGGCAAGCGTCATCTTGTCCAGGCGAAGGGCGCGCGCCAGCGGGTTTTTCTTCAGGCGATCGATGTATTTCTTGGCTCCTACGATGATGCCGGCCTGTGGGCCTCCCAAAAGCTTATCGCCACTGAAGGACACCAGATCAACGCCGGCAGCCAGGCTTTCAGCCACGGTTGGCTCGGCGTATTCGCCAAAGCAGTCAAGGCGGATGAAGGCGCCTGACCCTTGGTCTTCGTAAACCATGACGGGCAAGGCGTTGGCGCTTGCGGCGGCACGCCGGGCGTTTTCGGCATCGGCAATATGGCGAAGGTCGGCCAGGGAGACGTTTTCCGTGAAGCCGATCATGCGGTAGTTGCTGGGATGGACCTTCAGCAGCATGGAGGTTTCGTCGGTCAGCGCACGTTCGTAGTCGGAAGCGTGCGTCTTGTTGGTGGCGCCTACTTCCACCATGCGGGCATGGGATTGCGCCATGATGTCAGGGATGCGGAATGACCCGCCTATTTCCACCAATTCGCCGCGTGAGACCACGGCCTCATGCCCTGCGGCGAACTCGGCAAGCACCATCATGACGGCAGCGGCGTTGTTGTTGACGGCGATGGCCGCCTCGGCGCCGGTGAGCGTGCAGATGAGCTGCTCGCAGTGGTCATGGCGGCTGCCGCGGGCCATGGTCTGCGTGTCATATTCCAGCGTGGAGTAGCCGCGCGCCACCTGGTTGACGGCCTCCACGGCGCTGGCTGCTAACACGCTTCGGCCCAAGTTGGTGTGGATGATGACGCCTGAAGCGTTTACCACGCGCTTGAGCGAGGGACGGCGAAGACGCAGAGCGCTCATCCGGATGTTGGACACCAGGATTGCTTCGTCTACGTGATCCAGCTGGCCGGCCAAGATGGCTTGGCGCATGGCGTCTATGGCGCTGCGAACTTCGTCGGCTACCACGTCGCGCGGCAAGTCTTTGACAAGTTCGGCGACGGCAGGGTGGTTTATCAGCTCTTCCACCTGCGGAAGGGTTCGCAAGACGTTTTGCATTGAATGGTTGCTCATGGTCGTCCTTTGCCTGTTGGTAGATGGGCGCGAAAAACTAAACGTTCTCAGACGCAATCAACAGTAGAATATCGCTTTGAGCAGCCATTGGCTGCGTGCATTTCCACTTTGGTCGATTCCGGCAAACGAAGGGGTGCCATGCGGGTTCTTCACGTAACGGCCCAAAAGCCTGACAGCACCGGCAGCGGCGTGTATTTGTCGCAGTTGGTTGCAGCTTTGGGCAGGCAGGGGCACAAGCAAGCGGTTGTCTGCGGGGTGGACGCTGCGGATGACCCGCAGCTGCCTGGTGGCGTGGCGGTCCATGCGGTGCGGTTTCGCACGGAGCAGCTGCCCTTCGCGGTGTGCGGCATGTCCGATGAGATGCCTTACGAGTCCACGCGCTACCGCGACATGACGCCTGCCATGGTGGAGCAATTCAAGACGGCCTTCGCGAAGGCGGTGCGCGAAGCGGTGGATGAGCTGCAGCCTGACCTGATTGTTTGCAACCATCTGTATTTGGTGACGGCTTTGGTGCGCAACGTCGTGCCCGAAAGGACGGTCATCGCCGTTTGCCACTCAACGTGTTTGCGGCAGCTGCGCCAGCATGGCCTGGAGCGTGACTACATTGTGGAGGGCATTCGTCGACTGGATGGCGTCTTCGCCTTGCAGGGCCAGCAGCGCCAGGCCATCTTGGAGCTTTTCGGCATGCCGCCAAGCAAGGTAGGCATCATCGGGACCGGCTACGACGCGGACGTCTTCGCCCCTTGTTTTGGCGAAGCCAGGCCGACCGACGTGGTGTATGTGGGAAAGATCGCCTTCAAGAAGGGCGTGTTCAGCCTGATAAGGGCCCTTGACCTGCTGCCGGAAAGCGCAGGGCGTCTGACGGTGCGCTTGGTGGGCGGCGCCGGCAACCAAGACGAATGGGATCAGGCGGCACGCTTGGCCCAGGAAAGCCGCCACGACGTGCAGCTTGTGGGGAAGATGACCCCGACGCAGGTGGCGCAGGAGTATCGTCGGGCGAAGGTTTTCGCGCTGCCCAGCTTCTACGAGGGTTTGCCGCTGGTAACCATCGAGGCGCTGGCCTGTGGCTGCAACGTGGTCATGTCGGATCTGGAAGGCGCACGCAGCTGGCTTGATGCCAATGCGACGGGCGCGCCGGTGAGCTATGTGGCCCTTCCCGCCATGCAGGACGTCGATACGCCGGTTGAAGCCGAGCTGGCAGCTTTCGAGCAGCGTCTGGCAAAGGCTTTGGAAGCCAGCTTGGCAAAGCCGGCTTTTAGAGGCGACATGAGCCATCTTTCTTGGGACGCCCTGGCGGCCCGCTTGGTTGAAAAACAGGCCGTTTCCCTGTGATAAACTATTGCGAAAACGCAATAGTTTATGGCAAGGAGCGCACATGATTACGGTAACCCAGACTGCTCAGCTACTGGAGGTTACGCCCAGCAGGGTGAGGGCGCTCATCTCATCGGGGCTGATAAGTGCTCATAAAGTGGGCAAGGTTTGGATGGTTGATGAGGAATCGGCTCTGCAACGAGTGCAAGAGAAACCCAAGGGGGGCAGGCCTGCAAATGGCAAAGCGCGCCTAAATCCGCCTGCAGAGCAATTTCCGTTTGAGGATTTTCATGCATTCTATCAGCAAGCGCAGGAATGCTTTTCGCATTATCCCAGCGCAGGCCAAATAGATTCCTTTGCTTCCAAGGAGGAATGCGACTTTGCTTTTGCAGTTGCCGACTTCTTCCTTCAACGCAAGCAAAGGCAGCTTGTTGCGGAAGGTATTTTCTGATGGAGCCTTCGCCGGGGATGGCTCCGACTTTTGCGCTGATAGCGGGTGTCAATGGCGCCGGGAAGTCCACGTTCTACTATTCGGGGGAATGGAAAAGCAGATGCCCCGATGTTCAAATGTGGATCAATCCCGATAACATTCTGCAGGACATGAAAGGGGATTGGCGTTCTGAGGCCGACCAGCTTGCAGCGGGTCGTCGTGCCTTGCGCCAAATGGATGGCCTCATGGAGGAAAGGCGCTCGTTTTGCCAGGAGACCACCTTGTCGGGCAAATCTTGCTTAAAGCGCATCGAGCGGGCTCGTGCCCTTGGCTATCGCGTCGTCATGTTTTACCTGGGGGTTTCTTCGCCGGATATCGCTAACGAACGCGTCGCCCAAAGGGAACAGAGGGGCGGTCACGTTATTCCCAAGGCGGCAGTTGAGCGTCGCTACGTTTCATCCCTTTCCAATTTCGACAGCGCCATACCGCTCTGCAGCGAGATATACGCCTTCGATAACACCGACGTTTTGAAGTGTTGGGCCACGTGGCAAAATGGCTTTTTGACCCATTGGCGTGCGTATCCCCTTGATAAGAATTGGCTTTATAGAGCCATAAGCGAAGAGCTGGTCGGCTTTTGATTCAGGCGGCAAATGAGGGCGCATCGTTTGGCCCTTCTTCCGCCCCTTCGCTGTGCCGTTGGGCGAAGAAGTGCGATTTTGGTGGTCGTGCTTTGTTGGCGGCGTTATCATGCAAATAACCAAAAAGCGGGATTGGTTGCGCCATTCTGCGTGGCGCACCGTTAAGCGGCTTTTTGCAAAGATGAGAGCATGTTTTAGGCGCCGTATCTGCAGCGGGCCCATTCTGCGGCATGCAAATTTCCAAGAACAACTGAACAGACGCCTTAAGGCACGTGTGCCTTGGGGTTTAACAGCGATAGGGGGAAATTATGGCTGTTGACCGTCATCCTATGTGGGCTGAACTGGGTATGGACCTGGAAAACCACGACAACTTGTGTGCTGTCTTGCCGCAGGCCTTTGGAGACACCTATCTGACGCAGGAGAATCGACCTGAGGGCATGGCGTTTTGGGACATGGTGGTTGCCGATGTGCACGGCATTCGTCCCGAAGAGCTGATCAAGGCTCAAAAGGAAGAAGGCAAGAAGGTCGTGGGTACCTTCTGCGTGTACGTGCCCGACGAGGTGGTCATCGCTGCTGACGGCATTGTGACCGGCCTGTGCGGCGGATCGCAGTTCTGGGTTCCTGATGGCGAAAAGTACCTGCCCAAGGATACCTGTCCGCTGGTGAAGGCCTCCATCGGTGCGCGCTTTGGCAAGACCTGCCCGTTCTTCCGCATTGCGGATCTGTTCGTGGGCGAGACCACCTGTGATGCCAAGAAGAAGGCCTATGAGATTTTGGCTGACGACGCGCCCGTCTATGTGATGGACATGCCTCAGATGAAGCGCCCGCAGGATTATGACAAGTGGGCCAACGAAATTGCGCTCTTCGCCGAGCGCATGGAGGAGCTGACCGGCAAGAAGGTGACGGCAGAGAATTTGGCCGCCGCCATCAAGCTGATCAACAAGAAGCGCCGTGCTATCGCGCGCGTGTATGACGCTCGCAAGAATGCTGACAACATTCCCATTTCCGGCAAGGACGCCCTGCTGATGATGCAGATCGCCTTCTTTGACGATCCGGCCCGCTGCGCGACCATGTGCAACAAGCTGGCCGACGAGCTGGAGCAGCGCAATGCCGACGGCGTCTCGGTGTTCCCGGCTGGCACCAAGCGCATCATGATTGCCGGCACGCCGATGGCCATTCCCAACTGGAAGATGCATCACCTGATTGAGACCTGCGGCGGTGCCGTGGTGGTCGAGGAGGCCTGCACTGGCACCCGTTACTTCGAGAACCTGGTGGACGAATCTGGTGAAACGCTGGAGGAGCAATACAAGGCTTTGGCTCAGCGCTACATGGGCATTAATTGCGCTTGCTTCACGCCTAATGAGGGCCGTGTGGAAGACGTGCTGCGCCTAGCCAAGGAATACAACGTTGACGGCGTGATCGACGTCAACCTGAAGTTCTGCAACTTGTACAACACCGAAAAGCGCGGCATTGGCGCTGCTTGCGCAGAGGCCGGCATTCCGTATCTGGGCCTGGAGACCGACTACGACGATTCCGATGCAGGCCAGCTGCGTACACGCATCGAGGCCTTCATTGAGATGATGGACTAGGCCAAGAAAACGGGAGCAGGGGAATCCCTGGCAACGTGCAGGCCAGCCGTGCCGAAGGCGAAAAGGCTACTCTGAACACCGTTTGAGAAATCTCGTGAAACGAGATTTCAGTAAATAGGGTGAGGCAGTGGAGTGCACGAGGGAAGCGCATGCGCTTCCCGAGCAGCGCAACGGTAGCTTTTCGCTTTCGGGGCGCGGCTGGCCTGGTTGGAGCCTGGTAAGAGGAGAGACATGGCATATCGAGTTGGCATAGACATTGGCAGTACCGCCACCAAGGCATGCGTGCTTGATGGCGAAGACATTGCCTACACTTTGGTGATTCCCACCGGCTTCAGCAGCGTGGATGCCAGCCGGCGCGTGCTTGACGACTTGGATGCCCACGGGTACCCGCATGAGCAGTGTTGCTACGTGGCCACCGGTTATGGTCGCGTGGCGGTCCCCTTCGCCGAAAAGACCATCACCGAGATAACCTGTCACGGCAAGGGCGCGGCGCGCCTGTTCGGCGACGATTGCGTGGTTGTTGACATTGGCGGGCAGGACACGAAGGCCATCATCTTGCGTGGCGGCAAGGTGTCCGACTTTCGCATGAACGACAAATGCAGTGCTGGTACCGGTAAGTTCCTGGAGATTATGGCCAACCGGTTGGGGCTAACACAGGAGCAGCTGACCGACCTGGCGGCAAAAGGCCAGCCCACTAGCATCTCCAGCATGTGCACGGTCTTTGCGGAATCCGAGGTTATCAGCCTGATTGGATCGGGCACCCCGCGTGAGGACATTTGCTGGGGCATCGTGGAGTCGGTGGTGAAGAAGGTGGCGCCGTTGGTGCCCTCGTCCGCAAACGGCGAATACGTGCTGACCGGTGGCCTGTGCGAAAACAACTACGTTGTGGAGCGGTTGGCCAAACAGCTGGGCGGCATGGTGAAGACATGCCCTATGGCTCGCTTCGCCGGAGCGCTGGGCGCGGCGTTAAGCTTGTCGGAAAATTGTGTTCCCTGCGGTGCAGAAGCTGCAGCCGCGGCTGATCAGCAGGAGGGGTTGCATGTCTAGCACGGTGTTCTACCTGTTGGTGGAAAGCACCAC
>R20__coassemble_258_pt1 | contig 41894 bp, 33 predicted proteins | sample R20__metabat2_low_PE_053 | metagenome-assembled genome bin R20
GCTATCAGCTTCCGAAAAGCTTTTTCTCGCTGATCAGTTGGCCGGAGCGCTTGGTGTCCCAATCCATCTGCTTAGGCTTGCTGGCCTCGGCGGCGGACTTGGCGGCGAAGGTCTCGCAGAAGCCCTTCAGGCCGATCAGAATCTCTTCCAGGCTGCGGTTTTCTACCGTGTCCAGGTATTGCTTGAACGCGCTATAGACTTGGTCCTTGTCACGCACTCGCAGGCGCGGTGCTGTCACCGCCAGCCAGCCGTGCAGCGCGGCGTTCAGCCGTGTTGAGCCCTCCTCGTCGCCATAGAGTTTCTCCACGGGTTCCCAGTAGCGGGCATAAAGGCGTTCCTGCTCCTCCAGGCTGGCGTTGACCAGCAACAGGTTGCGCACCAAGTCGGCGGTCGTCAGGGGCATGCCTTTGGCGTTCAGGCTTTCGAAAATGAGTTGCGGCCGGTCGGTGCTATCCATCTCGGCCAGCACCACCAGCAGCAGCTGCAGGCCCCGCCACAAAGCCAAGATTTCGTCGGGTGCCGCCTTCTTCAGCTTGTCCAGGAAGTGCTGGTAGTTTTCCACCACCTTGGCGGACAGGTCGTCCTCCTCGGGCAGCTCGGTGCCGTCAAGCAGCGCTTCCATGGTGGCGCGGTCCATGCGCGAAAGGACTACCTTCGGCTGCTTTCCATAGCGCAGCCAGCGGCCTTCGAGCGCCGTTGCGTCCGTGCCGTCCAGGTCGGCACTGCGCTCCGTCAGGAAGTCGCGAATGGCCAGCATCAGCAGGCTTACCGTGACCACGCGCTGCTGACCGTCGATGACGTCTAGGCGACGGGTGTCTTCGCCGCCGCTGGGGTCATCGGCGTAGAGTACCGTTCCGATGAAGTGGACGTTGCCCGCCAGCCCGGCGCGCACGGCATCGTCCCACAGGGTGTCGCACTGCCGCGGTGACCATGAGTAGACGCGCTGGTATACGGGGATGAGCAGCTGGGTGTCCGAGGCGCCGATGAAGTTCAGCAGCGTGTCTTGCCTTGTTTTCATGTTGGCCTCCTATCGCTTCTGGTCCAAATCATCCATGTTTTGGCGCCATTTTTCCGCGAACTCTTTGTTCTCGATGGCTTTCTTCGGCCGGTCGGCCACCAACGACGATGAGCCGATGCTTGCCCATTTGAAGGCGGTCTTGTATTTCTTCACGGCGTGGTAGCGGTAATTTTCCGCCCAGACCAGGCTGAAGCTTCGCAGTTCGTTGAGCAGGCTTTCGGCGCTGCCTTCGAACTCGTCTTCGACGTACTGCTTGAATACGCCATACACCTCGTGCGCGCCCTTCGCACGCACCTTGCGGAAGCGCACCGACAGCCAGCCCTGGATGCAGTTGTCAAGCCGCAGTGAGCCCGGGTCGGGCACGAAGACGCCCTCGATGGGCGCCCAGTATTCGTCATACAGGCGCGCTTGCTCCTCGTGGGTCTCGGCCAGAAGTAGGTAGTTGCGCACCAGGTCGGCCGTGGTGAGCGGCATGCCCTTCGAGTTCAGGCTTTCGAAGATGAGCTGCGCGTTTTCGGTTTTCTCCACCCGGGCCTTGATGACGAACAGCCGGTTGATGCCCTGCCAGAAGGCGTGCGGGTCAAAATCGGGCTCGGCCATGAGGCCTTCGAAGAAGGCCAGGTTCTCCGTAACGCGCTCCGATGCGCTTTCAGGCAGCGGCTGGCCGCCTACGATGGCACGCAGCGTGGGGCGGTCGTTGCGGGACAAGGTAAGCTTGCAGGCCGGCGGCTCTGCGCTGCCAACCAGAAGGTAGCGGTTCCTGATGGCTTCGGCGTCAAGCTCTGGCGCGTGTGCTTTGTCGTCGCGCTGGAGATGGCGGGTGAAGGCGATGATCATGAGGGTGAGCGTGGTCAGGCGCTGTTGGCCGTCGATGACGGCGTAGCGGCGCACGCCGGATGCATCGGTTCCTTCATCCGAATAGAGCAGCGTGCCTATGAAGTGGCTGCGGTCGGCCTTGGCCGCGCGGTGCACGTCTTGCCAAAGCTCTTTGCATTGGCGTTCTTTCCAGGCGTAAAGGCGCTGGTAGGAGGGGATAAAGAAGGCGACATCCTTCGATCCCAGGATGTCGAGAAGCAACTCGTTTTGGGTTTGCATAAGCGCCTCCTTGTGGTTGCAGGTGTTTGGTGGAATTATAGCGGGCAGCGGCGGCGCTTGCCGACACGGAGCCCTTATGTGGCTGCGTTTAAACGCAAAATCGGCCTTTTTGTGCGGGATGTTGGCGTGTTGGGAGGGCTGATACTCGAGGCGCTGTTGAAAAATCGTTCGTAGTTATTTGGAAAAGCCGCCATTGCTTCGCGTTTCCCCAGGTCGCAATTTTTTGGCTGCCCTAAAAGCCATAACTACGAACGATTTTTGATGGGAGGGTTAGTATAGGGGGAGCAAAAAGCTGGCGGATCGGCCCCGCGTGCCTGCCATCACGCGAATGGGCGGCAACTGGGGGCCCAAGAGGTAGGCAACATGGACGCTATGGTTTTCGACTTGGATGGGACCATCATCGACACCATCGATGACCTGGCCGAGCTAACAAATTGCGTGCTGGAGGAATACGGCATGCCTTCCCATACGCGTGCGGAGATTCAGGGATATGTAGGCAACGGCGCCTTGGCGCTGATGTATCAGGCCGTGCCGGAAGGCACACCGCAGGCTGTGACCGATGAGGCCTTGGCGCGTTGGAAGGAGCTGAACCCCCAGTTCACCAAGCACTCAAGGGCATATCCTGGCATGCAAGAGACGCTGCTTGCCTTGAAGGAGCACGGCGTTTCCTTGGCCGTGCTCTCCAACAAGTTTGACGCCGGCGTGGCCGCGATGGTGAACGCCAAGCTGCCAGGCATCTTTGAGATTGCCCGCGGCGAGCGGCCCGACACGCCGCGCAAGCCCAACCCGAAGGGCCTGCTGGATGTCATGGTCGCCCTTGGCACCAAGCCTGAAAACTGCGCGTATGTGGGAGATTCTCCTGGCGACATGCAGGTGGCAAAGAATGCGGGGTGTAAGGCCGTCGGCGTGAGCTGGGGGTATCGCCAGGTGGCGGAGCTAAAGGCCGCCGGGGCCGACGTGATCATCGACACCCCTGGGCAGCTTTTGGAGATAGCGGGGGAGTCAGATGGCCCAGCGTAGCCAAAAGCAAGACTGGCTTCGTGTTGCGCATGCCCGGACGCAGCGCGCCGCGGCGCCGATGAACGCCTTCAAGCAAAAGGGGATCGGTCCGAACAAGGCCGCAGGCAGTAAGGGCGGCATACGCCGGCAAGGCTCCAAGCGCGGTTAGGGCAAGGCCCGAAGGCGGGCCTGCGGCTTGGTCGTTTAGCATGGTGAGCCGAAGAGCCAAGGTGAAGAGTCCCTGTGTCATTATCGCCCCACCCGAAAAGCGAAAAACAGCGATACTGTTGCTGTTGGCTTGACGGATGAAAGGGGAGAGGGCCATGGACTGCTTTTGAGGAAGACGGCATAGACAACCACCGCCAGATTGCCCGATGCATTCGCCGCTACGACGACTTTCTGATCGAGCTCGACGGGCTGTCAGTATGCTTCCAGGATTATCTGGATGACGAGTTTCGCCAAAGGTTTGGTGCCTCGCTGAGCGTGACAACCGTCCGCATCGACCGCCTCTTGTTCGAGTTCGCCGAGATGATCGGGGCGGAGGAGGATATCTGGCCCGGTGATGGGGCGGAGTAGCAAGGCGAAGGGCAAACCCGCCTCCAATTGCCTTATGATGGTGAGGCGCATCAACGAGAGAGGGGCTGCATGGAAATCCGAGTGAATGTCGATAAGCTACGCGACTACCTGCAAGACTACTATGGCACCGCCGCGTTCAGCGGCTTTCCTGCGGCCATGGCTGATGCGTGGGAGGTCGAGCGCATGGACGGGGAGTCCTTGTGCCGCCTGGCCGAGGAAGAAGGCATCGATTTGCGCCGCTTCCAGGCGTAGCGTGGCCGATCGTTTGAGAGCGAGGGATCATGGCAGCAGAAGACGAAGGCAAGAGCGTGGGCTGGACGATTCATTACGAAACCGGCCAGGACGCAAGGGGCCTGATCAATGCCTATACCGAAGGCCTGCAAAAGCTGGGACACCTTGATTTCCAGTGCGTTTTGCCGCTAGGCGAAAAGGTCATCGACGGGCTTTTCAGCATGCTGGTTGACATGGTGGCCGAAGGCGAGGTGTTTGCCCATGGCGATCCGTTGCTTGACGGCGAAGATCTGCTGGCGGTTTTCGTGATGGCGCAGGTGGGCACGCGCCGCCTGCTGCGCGTGGTCGTGTGCGATCCCGATACGCTGGTGGGCCCAGGCGCCATAACCGATGAGCAGCTGAAGGCCCAGGTGGAAGGCACGGCGCTCAGCATCGAAGAAGAGGGCGGCCAGCTTTCCCTGGTGTGGGAGGAATAGCCCTTTAGCATGGGGCTTGAACCTTGGGCCTGAGAGCGTGCCTTAGTGCCAGCTTGCGCTGATCTGCGTGATCACGCCGCCCAAGACGGTCCACGACAGGTACTGCTTGGCGTCGCCGTAGACCATCGCGGACAAGCGGGTTCCGTCGGCTTGCAGCGGGCCCATTTCGGCGGAGCTCTTGGCCAAACACGAGCTGACCTTGTTGGCGATGTAACTAAGGGTGGAGCCGTCGGCCTCGTCGAAGCACATCACGTCGTCGCTGATCTTGAAGGTCGTGGTGCCATCAGGGGTGCGCATCGTCAACAACATGGATGCCGTGTCGATGGAGACATGGGTTCCATGCGTCCCTTGGACTACGTTGCCCGCGCCCACATACTCAACCCATTGAAGCGGGCTGGCGCTATAGGTGCCATCGGGCTGGCTGTATTCAGAGGCTTCCTCGGCTGCGCCGGTGGCCTGTGTGGTTGCCTGCTCGGTGGCAGCGCTGGTTGCGGCATCGCGCCAGAGGAGCCCCCCGAGAAGACTTCGCCAAGGCGGCAAACTCAAGGAGGGCCCCGGTGGATCACCTAATGCGGACATTCTGGCGCATGGCTCGGCCGCCCCTGTTGCGCAACCAGCGAGCGAGGGGCCGGGGCCTGCGCGCAGGAAGGGAGCTGAGGCACTGTGGGTCCGTGGAAATCGCGCACCTATGGGGGATTATTTACAAGCGCCGGGAGGGCCACCGCGAAAAAGGGGCATAGGTGCGTGAAAGTCGCGCACCCATCGGCCTCTCGAGAGCTATTTCGCTGAAGAAAGCTCGATGGGTGCGTGGAAATCGCGCACCTATGGGGGTTTTTCGCGGGACGCACAAATCGGGATGCAGGTTTTACCCCGTAGGTGCGTGAAAATCGCGCACCTATCGGCTCCGGCCCCCGGCCGCCTTGCGGCTTCACGCCCAGGAGGGCTTCCCGATAACGCTTCGCTGCAGAAGCTCCGCAGCCTTGCGCTTCACATTTCGGGAAGCCCTTGCTCGGGAAACGCATGCGTTCCCCCGTGCGCTGCGCTGCCTCGCCCTTTTCGTGTAATTCGCCCCTTGGGCGAATTCCTGCTTTTGGCGCTCAGGATCGCGCAAGGCGGCCATGGGCTGGGCCGGGTGGAGCGCGAAAGCCTCCCATGCGCCCCACCGCCGTCCCTAACGCCTGGTCGGCGAAGGCGGCTCGAAATCCAGCAAGCGCTTGCCGTCTGCTGGCCTGCGGCAAGGCCAGGGATTTTCCATGCTGCCGTGTGTCCTTCGCCAGGGCCGAAAGAGCCCGAAACTCTTGGGGAAACGAAGTTTGGAAAAGCGGCCTTGCATGGTAAAATATACAGGCAAGAAACCGTTGCCGATCGGCGGCCGAAAGTTGGCGGGCCAATCGGGATTCCGCGGTGGTCGCTGGGCTTATTTCAGCCTTGCTGCCAGCGCAAACATCGAGACAACCATAAAACGTAGCAGTATCTTTAGAAAGTAGCACTATGGCAAAAACCAAGGGAGATCCCAAAAACAACTATGGCAATGACAGCATTCGCCAGCTGAAGGGCGAAGAGCGCGTCCGCCAAAAGCCGGCCGTCATCTTCGGCTCCGATGGGCTTGAGGGCTGCGAGCATGCCGCTTTCGAGATTCTTTCCAACTCGGTTGACGAGGCGCGCCAGGGCTACGGCAGCCTGATAACCGTCACGCATTTCAAGGACGGCTCCATCCAAGTGGAGGACAACGGCCGTGGCTGCCCGCTGGATTGGAACCCTGGCGAGAAGCGCTTCAACTGGGAGCTGGTCTTCTGCGAGTTGTACGCTGGCGGCAAGTACGACAACAACCAGGGCGGCGACTACGACTACTCCCTGGGCACCAACGGCTTGGGATCGTGCGCCACCCAGTACGCTTCCGAATACATGGACGTCACCGTTTGGCGCGAAGGCAACAAGTACGACCTGCACTTCAAGAAGGGTAAGGTGGTCGGCTCCAAGAAGAATGCCCTGCATGTTCAGCCCACCGACGAGCATCGCACCGGCACCGTCATCAAATGGCGCCCCGATCTGGAGGTCTTCACGGCCACCGACATCCCGCGCGAATGGTTTGAGGAGACGCTGCGCCGCCAGGCGGTGGTCAACGCCAACGTGCGCTTCCGCTTGCTGTTGGAGGGCGAAGACGGCTTCGAGCAGCAGGAATATTGTTATCCCAAGGGCATCCAGGACTACATAGCCGAGAAGGTGGGCCTGGACTACCTGACCGAGACGTACTACATAGAGGCCGACCGCCGCGGACGCGACCGCGAGGACCTGCCCGACTACAGCCTGAAGATCACGGCGGCGTTCTGCTTCTCCAAGACCTTCCAGATGCAGGAGTACTACCACAACTCCTCCTGGCTGGAAAACGGCGGCTCGCCGGAGAAGGCGTCGCGCAGCGCGTTTGTGAGCGCCATCGACAACTACATAAAGGTCCAAGGCAAGTACAACAAAAACGAGGCCTCCATCAAGTGGCAAGACGTGCAGGATTGCCTGGTGCTGGTCACCAACTGCTTCTCCACGCAGACGTCGTACGAGAACCAGACCAAGAAGGCCATCAGCAACCGTTTCATCCAGCAGGCCATGACGGCGTTCTTCAAGGAGCGCCTGGAAACCTACTTCATCGAGAACAAGGCCGCCGCCGATGAGATCCTCAAGCAGGTGCTCATCAATAAGCGCGCGCGAGAGAACGCCGAGAAGACGCGCATCAGCGTGAAGACCAACCTGCAGCAAAAGGCTGACATGGCCAACCGCGTGGCCAAGTTCATCGACTGCCGCTCCAAGGACCGCGATCGTCGTGAGGTCTACATCGTGGAGGGCGACTCCGCGGCGGGCGCTTGCCGCCAGTCGCGCGATGCGGAGTTCCAAGGCGTCATGCCGGTGCGCGGCAAGATCCTCAACTGCTTGAAGGAGGACTACCCGCGCATCTTCAAGTCCGAGATCATCATGGACCTGATGCGCGTTTTGGGCTGCGGCGTGGAGGTCACGGACAAGCGCCTGAAGGACATAGGCACCTTCGACTTGGACAAGCTCAACTGGAACAAGGTGGTCATCTGCACGGACGCCGACGTTGACGGCTATCACATCCGCACGCTCATCCTGACCATGCTCTACCGCCTGGTGCCTACGCTCATCAGCGAGGGCTATGTGTTCATCGCGGAATCGCCGCTGTATGAGATCAACTGCAAGGAGAAGACGTACTTCGCCTACACCGAGCAGGAAAAGGCCCAATACCTGGAGGAGATAGGGGATGCCAAGTGCACCATCCAGCGCTCCAAGGGCTTGGGCGAAAACGACCCGGACATGATGTGGATGACTACCATGAACCCGGAGACGCGCCGGCTTGTCAAGGTGCTGCCGGAGGACGTGGTGCAGATGGAGCGCATGTTCAACCTGCTGCTGGGCAACGACGATGAGGGCCGCAAGCGCCACATAGCCGAGCACGGCAAGGAATACCTGGATCAGTTGGACCTGCAGTAAGGGGAAGTCATGGCAGTGAAAAAGAAGAAGGAAACCAAGAAGAAGCGCGTTGACAACCCCAACGTGATCGGCCTGCACTCCGAGGTTTTGGAGCAACCCATCACGCAGACGCTGGAAGTCAACTACATGCCCTATGCCATGTCAACCAACGTGTCGCGCGCGTTCCCTGAGATTGACGGCTTCAAGCCCAGCCACCGCAAGCTTCTCTACACCATGTACAAGATGGGCCTTTTGAGCGGCAACCGCCAAAAGAGCGCCAACATCGTGGGCCAAACCATGAAGTTGAACCCGCATGGTGATGCCGCCATCTATGAGACCATGGTGCGTCTGGCCACGGGCAACGAGGCGCTGCTTACGCCCTTCGTGGACTCTAAGGGCAACTTCGGCAAGTACTATTCCGGCGACATGTCCTACGCCGCATCGCGCTACACCGAGGCCAAGCTGGCCCCCATCTGCGCGGAGGTGTTCAAGGACATCGACAAAAACCCGGTCGACTTCGTGGACAGCTACGACGGCGCCATGCAGGAGCCCAGGCTTCTGCCGACCGCCTTCCCGAACGTGCTGGTGTCGGCCAACAAGGGCATCGGCGTGGCCATGGCCTCCGACATCTGCGGCTTCAACCTGAACGAGGTCTGCGATGCCACCATGCATTACCTGAAGGACCCTGACTACGACCTGATGGAGAGCATGCCGGCGCCGGACTTCTCCACGGGTGGCGAAATCGTCTACAAGCGTGAGGAGATGGAGCGCATATTCCAGACAGGCCTGGGCAGCTTCCAGGTGCGTGCTCGTTGGCGCTACCTGCCTTCCGAGCGCATCATCGAGGTATATGAGATTCCCTACACCACCAAGACCGACGTGATCATCGACCGCGTGGTCAAGCTTTCCAAGGAAGGCAAGCTGCGCGAGGTGGCCGACATTCGCGATGAGACGGACCTTTCGGGTTTGCGCATCGCCATCGACCTGAAGCGCGGTGTTGACCCTGACGTGCTGATGGCGAAGCTTTTCCAGATGACCACGCTGCAGGACAGCTTTAGCTGCAACTTCAACGTGCTGGTTGACGGCTATCCGCGCGTCATGGGTGTGAAGCAGATCTTGGCCGAGTGGGTGGCTTGGCGCGTGGAGAGCACCAAGCGTCGCATCAACTTCGACTTGGGGAAGAAGTCCGACCGTCTTCATCTGCTGCACGGCCTGGAGGCCATCCTGTTGGACATCGACAAGGCTATCGCCATCATCCGCAACACCAAGCTTGAGGCCGACGTTGTGCCCAACCTGATGGAGGGCTTCGGCATCGACCGCATCCAGGCGGAATTCGTGGCCGACATCCGCCTGCGCAACATCAACGAGGAATACATCCTTAACCGCACGAAGGACATTGCCAAGCTGACCGAGGAGATTGCCGCGCTGCAGAAGACCTTGAGCAGCCAGGCCCGCATCAAGAAGGTCATCTACGACGAGCTGGCCGCCATCAACAAGAAGTACGTGACGCCGCGCAAGACCGGCATCGTGCAGGCTGCAGACATCGTGGAGGTATCCACCGAGCCCGAGGTTGAGGATTACCCGGTGACGGTCATGGTGTCGCAGGAGGGCTATCTGAAGAAGATGACTGACCGCGTGCTGACCCGCGCGCAGTCGTTGAAGTACAAGGACGGCGACGAGGCGTGGTTGGAGTTCCCGTCCATGAACAGCCATGAGCTTTTGGTGTTCACCACGGCCGGGCAGGTATATAAGTGCCGTCTGAGTTCCTTCGAGGACACCAAGGCCGCGCAATTTGGATCGTTTTTGGCCTCCGACCTGCAGATGGAGCCAGGGGAGAGCGTCACGTGGGTGCTTGACCCTGGTGACTACAAGCAAGACGTCATGTTCTTCTTCGAGAACGGACGCGTGGCGCGCGTGGCGCTGGCGGGGTATGAGACCAAGCAGAACCGCAAGAAGCTGAAGAACGGCATCTATTGCGGAAGCGAGCTTATCCACGCCGAGCTGCTTCCCGAGGACCGCGAGTTTGCCTTAGCCACCAACGACAGCCGCCTTTTGGTCTTCGACACCAGCCTGGTGAAGACGAAGACCACCACCAACACGCAGGGCTTGGTAGCCTTCACCTGCAAGAACGTGCGCAGCGTGTTTGCCGTGGGCAAGCCCGAGGACTTCTTGAGCCCCAAGGCGAAGGTGGACCGTTTCCGCGTGGCAAGCCTGCCCTCAACGGGCACGCCCATACGCCAGCAGGACCAGAAGAGCCTGTTCGATTTGGACTAGGCACACCTGACGATAAGGTGACCGCGGGGCTTGCGCGGTGGGCATGCGGGGCCCGACGGCGGAGGCCGCTTAACGCGAACGGTGCGGCTGTGAAGATTTTGCAGTCTTGCGGGCTCCGCAGGAAATGCGCTCGCTGCAGAAGCTCCGCAGCCTTTCGCTAGCGATTTTGGCGGAGCCCGCGGGGGCGGCATTGGGGGAGTCTTGCGGACTCCGCCAGAAATGTGCTTGCGATTTCGGCGAAGGCCGCTTAACGCGAACGGTGCGGCTGTGAAGATTTTGCAGTCTTGCGGGCTCCGCCGGAAATGCGCTCGCTGCAGAAGCTCCGCAGCCTTTCGCTCGCGATTTTGGCGGAGCCCGCGGGGGCGGCATCAAGGGGGCTTGCGGCCTTCGGTTGCCCTCTTTGAGCGCTAAATTATTTATTTGAAAAATAATCTAAATTAAGAATAAGCCAGACACATAATTATCTTGAAATGAGTATAATCTTCCCTGTTGTTCTAACCGTTATGCGTTACTCGAACTTTAGGAGGAGAAATGGCTCAAACCATTCGCCAAGGATCAGCGGGCGCGGCTCTGCCGGGCTCGTGGTGCAGCAAGGCTGCTCGCATTGCCGTAGCAACCATGCTTGCCGCTGGTCTGTCCGTCCCGTCCCTTTCCACCATTTGCGCTCAGAATGCCTATGCGGCCGATGAGCCGATTGTTGCACTGGCCGACGACCAGGCAGCGGTTACCTGCCCGTTGGACGGCTACAGCATTCGTGCTTACACCGTGGGCGACACCATGGATGATTGCACCCAGTATGTTGAATGGACGCTGACCGCCGACTACGGTTCTGTCAAGGTGACGGATGCCGAGGCCCTGGCCAACAGCTTCCGCGTGGGCGACTTTGACACGGAGGGCAACTTCACCGCCGACAGCCGCATCACCGCGATTACCGCAACGGTAAGCGAAGACGGCAACTCCGTCATCGTTACCGCCACCTTGGGCTCTGCCTTGACCAATGGCCTTTTGACGCTGTGGACCACCACCGACGATGGCTATATTGCCGGCTGCACGGGACAGACCTACGTGCGCGGCACAGGCTATGTTGACGGACCGATCGATTTGTCTGATGGCATTAAGTCGGTCGTCCCCACAGGTCTTGACTTCCAGCCTATCTCCTACACCATGGGTACCGACACCACGCCCGCCAGCACCACCTTCAAGATCACCCATCGCGCCAACGTGCGCTCCATGAACCACATCGTGTGGCTGTCCAACGGCAATGCCATCATCGCAGGCACTTCGGGCTCGGGCATGTCCCAGACCACCGTGGCCCATCAGCATACGTGGATGACGATGGACCCTGCATCCACCATTGTCAGCAACGCCTCTGACGCCTTGACCGAGGCTGGCTATACCATCACCGAGGACACCGTCGACCCCGATGGCTATTCCGTGTTCACCGTTACGGCCACTACCGCTAAGGCCGGCGAGGTCATTGACGCGGCCAACTACGATGACAACTTCCTGCAGGCAAACGGCTTCAGCCTGACCGATAACATTTCGGGCCTGAACTCCGGTTCCGCTACCATCAAAGCCGACCAGAAGGTGCTTATGCGCCAGGCCGGTGACACGGGTACCACCTATGCCCAGCTGAGCAACGTCAATGATGGCTGGGCATCTGCCATCACCTCCGTCAAGGTTGCCCCAGTTGACGCAGAAGGCAACGTGGGACAGGCCGTCGAGCTTTCTTCCGACCAGTGGTACGTGAGTGGCAACTACATCCGCTTCAACCGTACAGCTGAAGCCCCCATCTTCGACGTTGTTGCAGGCCAGAATCCGCTTACCATCACCAACAGGTGGGGAGAAACCCTTACCTATCCGCAGTCCCAGAACTACAAGATCACCATCGAGACTGCTGGCTTGGGCACTACCGAGGGCACGGTGACGTACTACACGGGTGCCGCAAGCGACTTCTCCATCATTGAGGACGCCGACGGCGATGCCTCCACCACCGATGACCAGACGGTCGTAAAGACCTGGACGGCTGAGGAATTGGCCGCAATGTCCGACTATGCCAACGGCTCTTCCCAGTGCGGCATGACGGGCTTCCGCACCTTCTCGGGCGAGGGCGTCACGTTGACCAACCTGTTGAAGGAAGCAAACGTCACCGTTTCCGCCGATGACTCCTTCCTGCTTGATACCACCGACCAGTATGGCAACACCTTCACCTATAAGGAGCTGTTCGGCACCGACCGTTACTTCCTGGGCAGCATCTACACTGATCAGGACGTCAAGGACACCTATGCCGAGCTGGTGAAGTCCGACGACGAGGCAGGTGCCACCATCGAGCTGCGCCAGCTGCTTGCCAAGAAGGCCCTGGAGCAGAACACGCTGGTTGAGCCGCGCATCAACGTCAACTACGTTGAGACGCTCATCTCTGGCGACGAGGTTGCCACCGCAACGCTTCCCACCGAGGAAAGCACTATCTACAACAGCTTGGTGAACAAGGAAAACCAGTATCGCTTCTTCTATGGCGTCGCCCTTGAGCAGGACAGCCATACGGTCACCTTTGACACGGGCGATGGCACTGCCGTCGACTCCCAGCTGGTCAAGGGCACTCCGATGACTTCCACTGAGAACACCACCATGAAGTCCAGCTACTGGGCAAACTCCTTGGTTATCTATCGCGGTGCTGGTGAGGGCGAGGATCCTGAGCCCGAGGCAGAGGATGCCGTGGTGAAGCCGACCGACCCGACGCGCGAGGGCTATTTGTTCGGCGGTTGGTACACCGACGCTGAGTGCACCGATGGCAACGAGTTCGACTTCGAGGCCAACGATGGTTGGGTTGACGAAGACATCACGCTGTATGCCAAGTGGACCGAGATCACGACCGTCTTCCCCGACGTGCCGACGCCTGACTCCGATGACAAGGTTTGGTATTCCGAATCCGTCTATAAGTCCGTTGACCTGGGCCTGTTCAAGGGCAACTCCGACGGCACCTTCGCCCCGAATGCCACGCTGACCCGCGGCCAGCTGGCCGTCATCCTGTGGCGCTACCTTGACCCCGATGACGCGGCCGCCTACGACAAGGCCTCGACCAAGAACGAGACCGGCATGTCCGACGTCGAGGACGCCGCCTACTACACTGGCGCCGCCAACTGGGCGGTCGAGAACGGCGTGATCACGGGCAAGGACAACGGCACGAAGTTCGACCCCAACGGCACGGTGACCGCCGAGCAGCTGTGCTCCATCCTGTACAAGGCCACGAAGGCCGAGGCACCCGAGGGCACATCCAAGGTTGACGCCCTGGCAGACAGCTCCTCCATCAGCTCCTGGGCGAAGAAAGCCTGCGAGTGGGCCATGGAGAACGGCGTTCTGTCCGGCTACAACAACGCCGACGGCACCAAGAGCCTGCGCCCGCAGGAGGGCGTGAGCCGCGCCCGCACGGCCACCATCCTGGTGAACGCTATCGAGAATGGCGTGCTGAAGGCCGAGTAGCGCTTGAGCAGCGAACTTTGGTCCAGGGAGCCAAGCTTAGACTCGGCTCCCTGGATTGCCAAAATTCGCCAAGCATTCATGTTGTGTCAAATAACTATCGTCCAATGGGGTGTTTTGCATTGGACGATAGCTGTTTTGGGAAGGAATGAAGGATGATCAGCGTTTTTGGATCATCGGCTTGCCCGGAGGCCTGCGCCAACCTGCGTCGTTGCGGATTGACGGGCCTTTTTGTCTTCTTTCTTTGCGTGACGGCAACCGTCGCGCTGTGCCTTTGCCTGCCCTCCTCGGCCTTTGCCTATTTCGACAGGGGGCCGGTCGGCATCAGCTTGGGCGCCAACACTGCCGAGGTAGCTGCTGGCGGCCAAGTTGATATCAGCGTTTCTCTCAGTCCCGAATCCGACGCTCAGACGTTGGGTTGCGGCATGCCCACGTGTCCGCAATCGTGTTCGAGCTCTTGCCTGGACGAGAACGGCCAATGCCGCTGCGCAGGTGCCGATACCACCGTTTATACCGCAACGGTCAGAGCTACCTCGAGTGACCCCTCGGTCGCTGTGGCCTTATATGACAACGGGGTTTTGCGCATCTATGGGAAAAGCGAAGGCAGCGCAACTATCACGTTGACGGCCAGCTTACGGCAATTCTCGGATTCCTCGGCTGATGTGCGTGTGGTCGTTTCGGGCGTGGCTGAGTCCTCTGCGGCGGTTCCTGCGGTGGATGTTCCCGAGCAGGCCACGCAGGCGACCGATGAGCAACCGATAACCCAGAAGCTGGTCATGGGCCGCAATGTGTATGCAGCCCATATCGGAGCTTTTTCCGAAAGCCCTTCCGAGCTTATTTCCCTTATTGCGGGTACCACGGGTGAAATCACCTTCTGGTCGGGCGAAAACGTGTTTGCCCCAGATTATTCCCTTACTTTTTATGGCAGTCAGGTGGGCTCTGGCCAATCAGTGGCTGTTGATCCTGCCCTGACGGTTTCATACGAGGCATCAGGCGTTTTGCATCAGCCCCTATACGGCCACAGCGGCTATGTGATCGTCGGCTTTGCCGATGACGCGTCCTTTGGGGCCCCGGGGAAGGTGTTCGTCAAAGTCGGCGAAACGTTTTCGGGCTCTGGAAGCCTGGGGCTTTTCCGCTATGACAATGCCGCCAAGGCCCTTGTGCGCGTTGATTCTCCGGTGGAGTTGGCTGACGGTTATGCTTCCTTCACGGTAGAGCAGGGCGGCTCCTACGTTATAAGCGAAGAGGACCTGTCTACAGTGGCGGCTGCAAGCTCCGCTGCGGCTTCAACCGAGACTTCATCGGGCATGGTCAGCGAGACGCTGCCTGCGTCTTCCATTGCCGCTGTCATTTTCGCCATTGCCCTGCTTGTGGCCATCATCGTCTTAAGGCGTAACGGGGCAAAGGGGTCAACAGGAAAAGAGAAGGAGTCCCTCGATGATTAGAACGTCGGTGACGAAAACGCAGGCCCGTTTGGCGCGTAGGCTTATTGCATCGGGCATGGCCTTGGTCCTGGCTTGCGCGACCTGTGCAGGCTTTCCGTTGAACGCTTTGGCCTATTACACGCTGGGGACTGTCGAGGTGGACGTTGGCACCACTTCCATCAGTGTGCAGGAAGGTCTGTCCACCAGCACCAGCGTGGTCGTGTCGCCCGCATCAAGTGACCAGACCTTGGGTTGCGGCATGGCCAAGTGCCCCCAGGTATGCGAAGGGGACGACGTTATATCCGCAGGATATACCTGCTTTGACGAGAACGGTCAATGCACCTGTTCGGGCAAGGAATATTCCACCTACTACTCGTCTGCGTCTGTTTCATCGAGCAACAGCGCCGTGGCAACTGCCTCGCTTAACGGCAACACGCTTACCGTTACGGGCGTCTCGGCTGGGTCGGCGACCATATCCATCACGGGATCGCTTCGGCAATTCGATAGCGGCTATGCCAACATAGAGGTCACCGTCACTGAGGCGCCGGGGTCCGGCTCAAACACCAATTCGGGTGCCACCTCCAACACCAACAGCGGCACTTCTGGGCGCGCGGATTCTTCCAACCCGGTCAATCGCATAGGACTGCCCGAAGAGGCCCAGGTTGCGCAAGCTACTGACACTCAGCTCAACGAGCAGGTCACCGAGACGGTGGCTGGCACGGTGCGCGTCGTTCAGATCAATAGCTTTTTGGACACCGCCGAGCAGCTGGCAAAGCTTGAGTCCGATGGCGATCAGGTCATCTTCTGGTCAGGGGCCTCGTCGGACAAGCCCAGCTATTCTTGGACGTTTGTGAACGATCAGGTAGACAAGGCGTCGGCTAAGACCTCCTTTGATCCCACCGTGACGCTTTCCAAGCTGGGAACAGGCGTCATGTCCAACCTTTTGCAGCAGGCCCGCGACAGCCTTGCCATTGAGTGCGCCTACAAAGGGTCGCTTCCGGGAACGGCTTCGCTGTACATAAACGTGAGTGACACGTATTCTGACGGCCAGCACGTTGGTCTGTATGCCTACGACCAAGATAAGCGGGCGTTCAGCCTGGTGCAGGAGGGGCTTGAGGTCCAAGGTGGATACCTTTCCTTCGAAACCGACAAAGGTGGCGTGTGGGCCGTTTCGACCGATGACCTGACCAAATATCAGGTGCAGGAGGCCAACACACCTGGCGCCATCGTGGCCAGCAGCGACAGCCTTGACTCCTCAAGCCAGGAGAGCGGCCTGCCGGTTGCGGGCATTGTGTCTGGCGTTGTTGCGGTGGTGGCCGTAGTGGCTGGCGCTGGCGTAGTTATGGCTCGCCGCAGGCCAAAGGCAGACGCATCTGCCGACAATGCCTCCGAAGACGAGCAGGCACTGGCCCAGGGTCAGAACGCCCCTTTGCAGGATGGGGAAGCAGATGACGAGAAGGCACCCGAGGAAGGCGCCCATGAAAACTAAGCGTTACCCCTTGCCCCATATTCTCCTGGCGGTTGTTGTTGCGTTTTGTCTGTGCTGCAGCATTTGCGGGGGCGTGGCCTTTGCGGACATGTCCACTATGGGATCAGCCAACAGCAGCTCCGATGCTGCGTCGTCGGCCCAAAGCGCCTCAACTACTGACGAAGCGGCCGAGCAGCTGGGGTTGATGGTCCATCTGTCCAAGCTGACGGGTTCGTCGCAGAAGGCAACCGATGGCGTCTCTTTGGACAACGAAGGCGTCGGAGCGCTCTTTCCAACCATGCTAAGCCTTACCACCACACCTTCGGTCATCAGCACGGGCATCGAATGCAAGATGGATGAGGTGTGCGGCTTTGACCCTTGCACTTGCGGCAAACCCGACGCTTGGGGCCATTGCGCCTGTGGCGGATTCAAGGACACCGTGCCCGACGTTTCCGTGACGGTCGCCGATACCTCGGTTGCCAAGACGGCCACCTTCTTGGGCAAGACGTGGATCGTGCCCGTATCGGCCGGCACCACCACCGTCACCATCAAGGCCAGCCTGGTCCATTACAAAGACGCGGTCTATAGCTTCCAGCTTACCGTGAACCCTTTGGGCATCGCTGACGTTCTCTTGGTGGTAGCCGCCCTTTTGCTTGCGGCGGCGCTGCTGACGGCTCTGTTCTTTGCCGTGCGCTTCTTGGCCAGAAGGATTCATCGCGGCGCGTCTGCGCGCAAGGCCGTCCGCGCCCAGGGCAGAAAGCTCAAGGAAGAGCATCCCCTTACTTGGAAGGCCCGCTTGGACCAGGCTACGGGCAAGAAGCGCAAGGCGCGCAGACCGCGCAACCCCTTCGTTCACGACTTCCTGTATGGATGCAGGCAGGGGCTTCCCGTGCTTTTGGGCGCCTTGGTCGTCTTCTGCGTGCTGGTTCCCGTATCCACCAGCGTGATTTCGGATGTGTCGGTATTCAACGTGGACTACACCCACGAGCAGATAAAATATCAGCTGTATGCCCAATCCGCGGCACCCTTCGTGAACGGCGCTTGCGTGTTGTACGGCTTTTTGCTCGCCTTCGCCTTGTTCAAGTTCCTTCTTGAGAAGAAAGCCGTGACGGCGTTCTTCTCGGTGGGGCTTTCGCGCCAGAGGTTGTTCGCCTCACGCTATTTGGTGGGTGCCCTGTTCATCCTTTTGGGCATAGCTATCCCGTTTTGCATCTCCTTGGCCTTAAACGTTGCGGCCTTGGGCCTCTATGACGGGCAGATTCCGCAATTCTTCTACGTGGTTTGCGGCTATTTGCTGGTTGCGTTGATTGCTTTCACCATCTCGGCCTTTTCGGTTTCGCGTGCGGGGACTCTTTTCGAGTCGTGCTCGTTTGCGGCCGCGCTGCTTTTGGGGATTACCGTAATCTTGTGGGGCGTAGGCTGCATTGCCGAGAACCTGCTGGTGGGAAACGCCTCCGGCATTTCCTTCTATGGGCAGGACGCGGTCATCGAGCCTTCGCTTCTTGACGGCTTGTCCTTTGTTAATCCGGTGCTCTTCTTCGCCGAGGAGGGCGCCTCGCACCAATACTTCATGGCCATGCATCCGGTGTATTACCCGCAGGACGGCTCGTGGCTTCTGCTTGCGGCATGGCTAGGCGTTTGCGTGGTCCTAGGCGGCGTGGCCCTTCTGTCCTTTTGCCGGCGAAGCGGCGAGCAAGCCGAGATGGCGGGGAAGTCCCCAGTGCTCTCGCTAATAACCGTGGCAGTCTTTGGCCTGGCGGTTTTTGCGGTGGCTTTGCGTTTGCTGGAAAACGTGGACTTAGGTGTGGCCTTGGTCTCAGGCTTTATCCTGTTCGTCTTGGTGTCGGTGGTGCTGCTGTTCGGGCCCTACCGCGGGCGCACCTCGGCTAAGGTTTCGCTTCTGTGCACGGGCTCTGAGTTTGCCGCCTTGGCGGTGGTCGTGCTGATCATCTACACAGGCGCGTTCGGCTTCTCGTCGTATGTGCCTGAATTGGCGACCATTGACTCGGTCGAGGTTTCCTATGTTGGCTCGCCGAGCTATCTGACCTCATCCTTCGCAGGCATGTCGGGGGGTTCGTCGTATTACTTTACGTCTTCGCGGACCTACTCCGACGCGGATTCGGTGGAGACGGTTCGTCAGGTGCACCAGCAGCTTATAGGGTCCGCCAGGGACCAGCTTGCAACCAATTACACCGATTTCGGCTCGACGACGGTCATCTACGACGTCAAGCTGGTTTACACGCTTGCCGACGGCTCCACCCTTACGCGCTATTACGATCGTGCGTCGGTTCAGGAGCTCAGCCAATTGACGGCCCTTGATGACGATGCGCAATCCAAGGCGCTTGAGGCGGCGGTGGTGTCTGGTTCGACGGGTGCGCTTTCTGACGAGGATTACGCCGCCATCCAGAAGTCCCCGGCCTACAAGGCATACCGTTCTGGCGCTATGTACGTTGCCGACGGGGCTCTGAACAAGATCATGGCGCTTGACTGCTCCGATCAGGACCGCTTGGCGCTTCTGGAGGCGCTGTCGAAGGACTTGGCCACGCTTTCGTCCTCTGAGCGCTATGCTCCGCAGAGCCAGGCCAAGGCAGTGCTGATGTTCACGCTTTCGCCTGAGACCGACGTCGACTCGTTCGGCTATTCCTTCAGCAATGCGGTTAGCTACATAACCGACGAATGGGTCAACACCATGGCGTGGATGAATGAGCATGGTGTCTTCGATTCGATCAGCCAAGAGATTGACACCCGCATCATCGAGAGCTTGTCGTTCCAGCTTGATGACCCGTACGCATCCATCAACAAGGTGACCATGCCGACCAGCCGTTACTTCATGGGATATCGCACCAGCGTAGCCAACCAATATTGGGTGACGCAGGATTACGGCGCCCTGAAGACGGTGACCGACCAGGCCCAGATTGCCGAAGTAATGCCGAACCTGCGCCTCGGTTGCTATATGACGGGCGGTTATTTGGTGCAGGCAAAGCTGCGCGGCATAGAGGCCTACGTCTATTTCTACCTGCCAGCGCAAGACGCTCCGTCGTATCTATAAGGAGCCGCCATGATTGAAGTTCAGGGAATTACGAAGAAGTTCGGGAAGTACACCGCCCTAGACGACATTTCGTTGACGGTCGAAAACGGCACCGTGTATGGCTTGGTGGGGTATAACGGCGCGGGCAAGACCACGCTTTTGAAGATCATCGCCGGTGTATACAAGCCCGATGCCGGCAACGTGCTGATAGACGGGCTTTCCATGCATGATGACGCCCAAAGCCATGACTCGCTGTTCATTGTGGCCGATGAGCCCTACTTCTTGCCGCAAGCGACGCCGCAGACCATGCGCTCCTTTTACCGTGGCTACTACCCGCGTTGGTCCGATGAGGTGTTCGAGCGCATGCTGGACCTATTCGGGCTTGACGCTACGGCAAAGATAGCAGGCTTCTCTAAGGGCATGCAGCGCCAGCTGGGGTTGCTCTTAGGGTTTGCCACCGGTGCCCAGACCATGCTTTTGGATGAAAGCTTCGACGGACTTGACCTGGGAAAACGTAATCTGTTGAAGCGGCTTTTGCGCCAATATGCCCAAGAGCGTGAAGCCTCGGTCATCCTGTCTTCGCATAACCTGCGCGAGCTTGAGGACGCGGCTGACCATCTGGGCATGATCAAGGGGTGCTGCCTTACCTTCGACGGGAGCGTCGCCGAGGTGCACAGCTTGTATCCCGGTGCCTCATTGGAGGAAATCTTCCTGAGCGAAGGCAACGGCAGGACGGAGGACATCGATGGCATCTTCCTGTAGGGGAGCGCTTTGCCGCCTTGGTCTTTTGTTGGGTTGCCTGCTTGTGGCCGTAGCAGCCTTAAACGTAAGCTCAAACCCCGCGTGGGCCGTGTCCTCCCTTGATGAGATAGCAAAGGAAAGCGTGCAGATAGAATCGACCACCATAACGGCGCCGTTCTTCCAAGAGCAAGCATGCGGATCCTCTGACGATGCAGTAGTCTTGCCCCGCATCTGTCCAACCACCATAGAGTCTAGCTGCACGCCCCAAACGGTGGAGGCCGGCATATCGTGCGGCATGGCGGACATGTGCGGCCTGGAGCCTTGCCTGTGCGGCAAGTCCGATGCCTGGGGAAGCTGCGCCTGCAACGGCATGGAAACCCTAAGCCCGCAGGTTACCTACGCTTCGTCCGATCCGAATGTGGTCGAGGTTTGCACCTTCATGGGAAAGACGTTTCTGGTGCCGCATTCTGACGGCGAAGCCACGATAACCTGCACCGGATCAGTTCGCCATTACCTTGACGGCGAAGCCGTGGTGAAAGTCAAAGTGGATGGTTTTAACGGGATCGACATCGTTCATCTGGTGCTGGTCCTTATCGTGATCGATTTTGTTGCCACCTGGGTTTATTTTGGCCGGCGCGCTTTGAAGAGGCGTCGCCAGAAAGGGGAGCAGTAGTATGCCTAAAGCGCTGAAGTGGATCCTGATGGCTGCCCTGGTTTTTTGCTGCATGGCGGTTACCGGCTGCTCACAGGCCAAGGTTGATGGCTCTTCGCCGAAGGTTGCCAGCGTGTCTTTCGACTGCGGGGGGACGCGCACTGAGTCTTCCCAGTGCGCCCGCATAAAGATCACCTTCGATCAGCAGGTTTCTGTTTCCAGCGGGGTTGCGTCGGACTTTGAGGTGAAGCTTAACGGCAGCCCGGTTGACGATGGCGCCATAAAGGTTGAGGCTACGGGCAGCGCGAATGCGGTCACATTGACGCTTTCCCCTGCTGCTGCGGGCTCCAAGGGGCAGCTTTTCGCGCTCTACCAAGCGTCCATCGAAGTTTCGGCGGCCCGCTCTGATGGCGCTTTGCCCTCGGTGACGGGCTCTGCGGGGTCGGCCGCTGTGCTAGAGGAAAGCATAAACGGCACGCTGCCGAGCGGCCTTGCCATCAATGTGGTGGACTCCCGGGAGGGATCGGATGCGACGGGCCAAGTGGCGCAAGCCACCTTCGAAGTTACTTCTCCAGCCCAGATTCGGGCCATCACCTGGTTTTCCTTGGATGGCGGGCAAACCAAGCTTTTGAAGCATAACCACAATTTCGATCAGGCCACGGCTGAAGATTGCGCGGCCGACCTGGCCTCGGTGATCAACGCCTCACAAAGCGGCTTTACGGCCACGGCGAAGGGAGCTGTGGTCGATGTGCGGGCCAACCAGGTGGTTGACGGGCAGGTGATAGATCCCGTTGTGGTCGAAGGCGTGGGTGTGACGGGCGGCACGTATTCCGCAGCCGACGGACAGGGCAACTAGTATGCAAAAAGTGCGTCACCCGGTGTTTATCCTGCTGGCCTTAGCGGTGCTGTTTGTGGCCAGCTTGGCCCTTTCACTTAGCTTGGGCCGCTACGATGTGGACTTTGCCCAGGTGCTTTCGTACCTTGTTTCTCCGGCTACAGCCGATTCCCAGGCTGCTTATGAGGCAAACGTGCTGTTGACGCTTCGCTTGCCCCGCATCGTGGCTGCTGCGATCGTGGGCGCTGGGTTGGCGGGTGCGGGCTGTGCCTTCCAGGGCGTATTCAAGAATCCCATGGTTTCCCCCGACTTGCTGGGCGCTTCGGCGGGGGCTTGCTTCGGCGCCGCCTTGGGCATCCTTTTGTCGGCGGGGTCGGTCGGAATCGAGGTCATGGCTTTTGCTGTGGGCATCGTTGCCGTTGCCGCAAGCTATTTGCTGTCAAGCGTGTTGGGGCGCCAGATGACCGGCACCTTGGTGCTGGTACTTTCAGGCTTGGTGGTGGGCAATCTCTTCCAGGCGTTCACTTCGGCCGTCAAGTTTTTGGCTGATCCCAACTCCCAGTTACCTGAGATAACGTTTTGGCTGATGGGCGGCTTGTCTTCGGTGCGTGAGGAAGACCTTGCCTTGTTGGTTGTCACCTTCCTTATTGGCACTGTCGGCCTTTTGGCCCTGCGCTGGCGCATCAACGTGTTGGCGTTGGGCGACGAGGAAGCCCTGGCCTTAGGCGTCAACGTAACCAGGACGCGCGGGCTGGTGATCGTCTTCGCCACGCTGATGACGGCGTCATCGGTGGCGGTTGCCGGCATGGTGGGATGGGTCGGCTTGATCGTGCCGCATCTGGCGCGCTTCCTGATTGGGCCAGACAATCGGCACCTGCTGCCTGCCTCGCTTTTACTGGGTGCAACCTTCCTCCTGCTGGTGGATGACGTGTGCCGCGGCATCTATACCACCGAGATTCCGCTGTCCATCCTAACGGCGGTGCTGGGCGCCCCCTTGTTCGTGTATTTGGTCAGCCGCCAAAGGAGGCTGCGATGACTGCGGTGCTCACGCTTTCAGGCTTGTCGTGCGGCTACCATGGCAAGGCGGTCATCGAAAACGTCAACCTGCAGGTTGACCGTGGTGGCATAACCATGCTCTTAGGGCCTAACGGCGTAGGCAAGACCACTTTGTTCAAGACGATTCTGGGGGTTATCCCAAGCCTTGGTGGGAAGGTCATGCTGCAGGATGACGATGTGGCCGGCATGGATCGTCGGCGCTTTGCCCAGCAAGTTGCCTACGTGCCGCAACACCATGACGCCGCCTTCGACTATTCCGTGTTTGAGATGGTGCTGATGGGACGCACCCCCGCATTGTCGGCCTTGGCCACGCCATCCAAGCATGACGAGGAGATAGCGCATGCGTCCATCAAACGCTTGGGCATTGAACACTTGGAGCAGAGGAGCTTCGCTTTGCTTTCAGGCGGTCAGCAGCAGATGGCGTTGATTGCTCGTGCCTTGACGCAGCAGCCGGCGCTGTTGCTGATGGACGAGCCCTGTGCCAGCCTTGACATAGGCAATCAGCATAGGGTTTTGACCTGCATAGCCCAGCTGGCATCGGAAGGCCTGTCGGTGGTGGTGACCACCCATGACCCCAACCATGCCTTGCTTCTTGGTTGCGATGTGGCCTGCCTTATGCCAACGGGGGAAGTGGTAACGGGGCAGGCTGCCCAGATTCTAAGCGAAGACCTGCTGGGGCGTTTGTACGGTGCGCCGGTCGGGTTGGGGACCGTGAGTGGTGGAGGCGTCTTGGCTTCGGTGTGCGGCTTGGTCGGGGACGGCGTGCCGCCGACGCCGATAAAGAGAGAAGAGGGGAACGGGCATGAATAGTCGCGCTATGCGGGGCGCGGGAATATCCCGCCGCCAGTTTGTGGCTGCTGCTGCCTTGTCTTGCGCAGGCGCTTGCTCGGGGCTTGCAGGATGCAGCGGATCGTCAAGCGCCAATATGGCCCAGATTGAGGACATGGCGGGGCGCAGCGTGTCCGTGCCGCAATCCATCAGTCGGGTTTTCTGCACCAACCCCATCGGGACGGCCGATATGTATTGCCTGGCGCCTGAGATGATCGCGGGATGGAACTTCCTGCCTTCAGGCGATGCCAAGAAATACATAGAGGAGCGCTATCTGGATTTGCCCTCCTTGGGCGTGTGGATGGGGTCAGGCGCGGTGCCCAACCAGGAGGAGATAGCGGCGGTCAAGCCCGACGTGCTGCTCTGCTTTTGGACGGCCGACGATGCTGGTATTTCCATGGCCGACGACATCCAGGGTCAGACGGGCATCCCAACGCTGGTCATCGACTACGACTTAAGAAACGTTGCAGCTACGTTGAGGTATCTGGGGACTGCTTTGGGCTGCGAAGACCGTGCGACCGAGCTGGCAGCGTACTGCGAAAGCAAATTGGAGCTTATTCGGAGCGTGGCTGATGCCATTCCGCAAGACCAGCTGAAGTCGATTTATCTGGCTCAGGGCAACGGGGGTCTGACCACCGATCCTGTGGGCTCCATGCATGTGACCGATGCGTTGGACTTGGTGAAGACGCGCAATGTGGCTGACATGCCAGGCACCGAAGGCCAGGGCATGGGCATGCCCAGCGTTAACCTGGAGCAGGTCATCACGTGGAATCCCGATGCCATCTTGGTCTCGGAGTTCAGCATGAGCGACGCGGAAAGCTCCGACATCTATCATGCCATCTTGGACGATTTCCATTGGAACAATATCCCTTGCGTGGCCGCGGGGCAGGTCTTCCGCATTCCCCAAGCGCCGTTTTCATGGTTTGGGCGCCCGCCTTCGGTGGCGCGTATCCTTGGATGCCTGTGGGTGTTGAAGTGCCTGTATCCTGCGTATTCCGACCGAATTGACCTTCGTCAAGAGACCATCGACTTCTACCAGGTCTTCTATCGCTATGAGGGCTTGGAGGAAAACGGCTTGCTGGATGCGCTGCTGAACCCCTAAAGGTCCTTTGCGGGCTCCGCCGGGAATGCGCTCGCTGCAGAAGCTCCGCAGCCTTTCGCTCGCGATTTTGGCGGAGCCCGCAGGGGCGCCATCGGGGGAGTTTCGCGGATTCCGCCAGAAATGTGCTTTCGATTTCGGCGGAGGCCGCCTAACGCAACGGTGCGGCTGCAAAGCTCCTGCGGTCTTGCGGGCTCCGCCAGAAATGCGCTCGCTGCAGAAGCTCCGCAGCCTTTCGCTCGCGATTTTGGCGGAGCCCGCAGGGACGGGCATCAAGGAGGCCTTGCGGCCTTCGCCCATGTGGCGGCCCTTGGGCTTCGTACGTTACAATGTTAGCAATCTGAATTCTTTGCTGGGACGAAAGAGGTTTTGATGGCTCTGTCTGATGGCATAGGCGCAAACGTGCCCGATGAGGTCAAGAAGGCGTATGCGGGATTCAACTCGGGCAGCTCGAAGCTGCTGATGGACACCTTGCTGGGGCCGGTGCTGGTTGACCGCTACCAATCCCAAAAGGCCGAGGACGCGCCTATCGGCTTTGGCGGCTTTGCCCCTGCTGCGGCCGAAGACATAGCTGATGCCGGCATTGACATCAATGGCGTGTATGCCAAGATGGCCCGCCAGCGCGACGACTACGACCGCGCCCAGGCCTTCTTGGAGGAGCAGAAGAAGCACCAGTTCATAGGCTGGCAGACATCGGCCCAGATGTCTGACGATATTCGGGTTAACGAGGACGCGGGCACCATTACCTATACCGACCTTGACGGCAACGTATGGCACCTGGCCATGACGGCCGACGGCGGCCTGTGCGTGGTCACTTGCGAAGTCGTGGCTGCCCGGGTTGCCATGCCGGCAGAGGTTGCGGGGCGCCCGGTTGTGGAGATTGCCGCCGACGCCTTTGCCAACAGTGAAGCTTTGGAGGACTTGGTGGTGCCCGATTCTGTGACTAAGATCGGCCTGCGCGCCTTCCTTTCCTGCAAGAACCTGCGCTCTTTGGTGCTGCCCAAGGAAGTGGACGAGTTCACGGCGCAGTGGCTGCGTGGCTGCGTGAGCCTGGAGGAACTGACGCTTCCCGGCAACTATCGCAAGCTGGAAAACCAGGTGTTCGATACGCCTGCGTTGAAGCGCCTGCTCATTGGCCCCGGCATGAGCGAAATCGACCCTGGTGCCTTCGGCAAGGCCACGCTTGACGTGGTGGCTGTTGACCCCGAGAACCCCTATCTATCCACCGACGGGCTGGCCATCTATTCCAAGGACGGTTCCTGTTTGGTGGCCATGGCGGTGCGGCGCCAAGGCTATGTGGTGCTGCCCGGTTGCAAGACCATCGGCAAGAAGGCCTTCTACGCCATGGACATGTTGGAGGATATCGTCCTTCCTGTCGACATGGAGGTCCTGGGCGACTTCGCCTTCGGACGCACGTCGCTTTCCGGCATGGCCACGCCAGCCGGCCTGCACGCCATAGGGGAGAAGTGCTTCTTCCATTGCGAGACGCTTGCAGAGGTGACGCTTAACGAGGGGCTTGAAAGCATCGGCGAGGACGCCTTCTCCTACTCGGGGATAAGCGCGCTGGAGATTCCCTCCACGCTGACCGAGATAGGCCGTTCGGTGGCTTTGGGCACCAAGCTGGTCTACGAAGGGCCCGACCGAACCTTGACGATGCGCCCTGGCAGCCCCACCATCCAGCTAGATGACCATGGCGGCCTGTACCGCAAGGAAGACGACGGCCTTCACTTCGTGGGGCTGCTCAACCCGCTTGCGCAAGCCTACGCGGTGGGACAAGGCACGCTTTGCATTGACGAGCGCTCCTTCACGGGACACTCCAAGATAGCCTCGGTCGTTTTGCCGGAGGGCGTGGAAGTCATAGCCAGCGGTGCCTTCCGCAACTGCCGCGCTCTGCGCGAGGTGAGCCTTTCCTCAACCTTGAAGCGCATCGAGGCGGAAGCCTTTCTGGACACCGTTCTGGAAAGCGTATGCATCCCGGCGGCTTGCGAGCGCATCGGTGCGTCGGCGTTGGTCACCAAGAACGCCCATACGGGCAATGCTCGGCCCAGCTTGCGATCGGTGCAGGTGCAGGAAGGCAACCCGCGCTACTTCACCACCAACGGCATGCTGTGCGAACGCTTCGCCAGCGGACGCTGCCAGGTGCTCATCTACGACGGGTCGTGCCCGCACGTGGTCATTCCGCCCGAGACGTTCTCCATTGCTGCCTATGCCTTCAGCGGGGCCTGCGACATCAGGACCATCTCGTATTCCACGGCCATTGACAACATAGAGATCTGCGGCATGAAGATCTTGAACCGCATGGACAACATCCATATCGACTGTGCGAAGCCCATTCAGGGCCATGACAGCTTTGACGTCTCATTCCCCGATACGCTGCGTGGCATCCATGAGCAGCAAAACGCCTTCAGCGCCATCAATGGCGTGGACCTGAAGAAGCTCTTCGGCGCCTACGACAACTGCATCGCCAACTCCGAGGAACACTACAACATGGACCCCAAGGTGATTATGGGCTTGTATGACCAGTCCAAGCGCATGATTGCGCGTCTGAAGGATCCGGTGTTCATGACCCCGCATATGAAATCGATGCTCGACAACGTGTTTGCCAAGGACATCGAGCCCATTTGCGAGGCGGTGGCGCGTTGCGACGACCGTGCAGCCATTGATGATCTGCTAGAGCTGGGCTACCTTAACGCCGAAAACCTGATTGGCATCATCGATCGGGTGGGCCGCTTGCAGGATGCGGCCATGACGGGCTATTTGTTGGAGAAGAAGCGTCAATTCTCCGCTCCGGTCGATCTGGACTTCGATCTGTAGGGAAATAGCTGGGCTTAGATATGACGAGGGCGGTGCTTGCGTGCCGCCCTTTTGCTTCGTTGCGCTAAATTTTCCATATTTGCGGCTAAGAGCGGCCCCGCGGGTGGCAAAATATACGGTTAGGACAATGACGGTATGGCCCTGCTAAGGGCTTGTCACACGGGAGGTCATATGCCTACACGAAACGATATCCACAAAGTGCTCATCATCGGTTCTGGCCCCATCATCATCGGCCAGGCCTGCGAGTTTGACTATTCCGGCACGCAGGCCTGCAAGGCCTTGCGCAACTTGGGCTACGAGATAGTCTTGGTGAATTCCAACCCGGCCACCATCATGACCGACCCCGATACGGCCGATCGTACCTATATCGAGCCCTTGAACGCCGATCGCATCGAGCAGATCATCGCTCTCGAGCGCCCGGATGCGCTGTTGCCCAACCTGGGCGGACAATCGGGTTTGAACCTGTCCTCCGAGCTGGCCGCCAAAGGCGTGCTCGACAAGTACGACGTGAAGGTCATCGGCACGCCCATTGACGCCATCGAGCGCGGCGAGGACCGCGACATCTTCAAGCAGACCATGAGCGAGCTGGGCATCGAGATGGCTGCCTCCAAGGTTTCCCACTCCGTTGAGGAGGCCGTGGAGATCGCCTCCGAGCTGGGGTATCCTTGCGTGCTGCGCCCCGCCTACACCATGGGCGGCACGGGCGGTGGCCTGGTGTACAACGTGGAGGAGCTGCGCACCGTGGTGGCGCGCGGCTTGGCCGCAAGCCCGGTGCATGAGGTGTTGGTCGAGGAGTCCGTCCTGGGCTGGGAAGAACTTGAGTTCGAGGTCGTCCGCGACGCCAAGGGCCAGATGGTCACCGTTTGCACCATCGAGAACATCGACCCCATGGGCGTGCATACCGGCGACTCCTTCTGCGCCGCTCCCATGCAGACCATCGACCAGGCTGTCATCGACCGCCTGCAGAAGAAGTCCTATGCGATCGTCGACGCCGTGAAGGTCATCGGCGGCACCAACGTGCAGTGGGCCCATGATCCCGTGACCGATCGCGACATCATCATCGAGATCAACCCGCGCACCTCGCGTTCCTCCGCCTTGGCGTCGAAGGCCACAGGCTTTCCGATTGCGCTCATCAGTGCCATGCTGGCAAGCGGCCTGACCCTTGATGAGATTCCCTGCGGCAAGTACGGCACGCTAGACAAGTACTATCCCGACGGCGACTATGTGGTCATCAAGTTCGCCCGGTGGGCTTTCGAGAAGTTCAAGGGCGTTTCCGACCATCTGGGCACCCAGATGCGCGCCGTGGGCGAGGTCATGTCCATCGGCAAGAACTACAAGGAGGCCTTCCAGAAGGCTATTCGCTCCTTGGAGCAGGGCTGCTACGGCCTGGGTTTCCGCAAGGACTTCAACAGCCTGACCAAGGACGAGCTTATCTCCAAGTTGGCCTTCGCCACGCCTGACCGGCAGTTCCTTATGTATGAGGCACTGCGCCGTGGTGCCACAGTCCAGGAACTGCACGAGCTGACGCAGATCAAAAGCTACTTCATCGAGCAGATGGCCGAGCTGGTGGCCGAAGAGGAGGAGATCCTGGCTTGGGCGGCAACGCATCCGGCCCAGATGCTGCCCGAGGACATGCTGGTTGCGGCCAAGAAGGATGGCTTCTCCGACCGCTACCTGGCCACCAACCTGCTGCATCTGCCTGAGGCTCAGGTGCGTCAGGCGCGCTTGGATGCCGGTTTGACGCAGGCGTGGGAAGGCGTGCATGTCAGCTCCACCAAGGACTCTGCGTATTACTACTCCACCTACAACGCCAAGGATGAAAGCAAGCCGGTCGAAGGCGACTCCATCATGATTCTGGGTGGCGGCCCCAACCGCATCGGCCAGGGCATCGAGTTTGACTACTGCTGCGTGCATGCCGCCTTCGCGTTGAAGAAGCTGGGCTTCAAGACCATCATCGTCAACTGCAACCCCGAGACGGTCTCCACCGACTATGACACCTCCGACAAGCTGTACTTCGAGCCATTGACGGCCGAAGACGTGCTTTCCATCTACGAGAAGGAAAAGCCGCTGGGCGTCATCGCGCAGTTTGGCGGCCAGACGCCGCTGAACCTGGCCTCCGAGCTGAAGGCCGCGGGCGTGAACATCTTGGGCACCAGCCCCGAGATCATCGACTTGGCCGAGGACCGCGACCGTTTCCGCGAGGTCATGGACAGCCTGGGCATCCCCATGCCCGAGGCTGGCATGGCCGTCACGGTGGACGAGGCCTTGGCCGTGGCGCATGAGATCGGCTACCCGGTCATGGTGCGTCCCAGCTACGTTTTGGGCGGACGCGGCATGGAGGTCGTCTATGACGACGAGGCCATGCGCGGCTACATGGCGGCGGCCATCGGCGTTACGCCTGACCGCCCCATCCTGGTTGACCGCTTCCTGAACAACGCGCTTGAGTGCGAGGCCGACGCCATCTGCGACGGCGAGACCGCCTTCGTGCCGGCCGTCATGGAGCACATCGAGCTGGCTGGCATCCATTCCGGCGACTCCGCCTGCATCCTGCCGTCCTTGAGCATCAGCCCTGAACACTTGGCAACCATCAAGGACTACACCCGCAAGATTGCTGAGAGCCTGCACGTTCGCGGCCTGATGAACATCCAATACGCCATCGAGGGCGACACGGTGTTCGTGCTTGAGGCCAACCCGCGCGCATCTCGCACGGTGCCGTTGGTCTCCAAGGTGTGCGCCACCCAGATGGTGCCAGTTGCCACCGAGGTGCTGACCATGGAACTGACGGGCAAGCCCAGCCCGGTTCCGGCGCAGAAGGAGCACGTGTACAAGCACTACGGCGTGAAGGAAGCCGTATTCCCGTTCAACATGTTCCCTGAGGTCGACCCCGTTCTTGGCCCCGAGATGCGCTCCACGGGCGAGGTCTTGGGCTTGGCCCCCACCTTTGGTGAGGCCTTCTACAAGGCCCAGGAGGCCACCAAGACCGAGCTGCCGCTTTCCGGCAAGGCGCTCATCACCGTTACCGACTGCGACAAGGATGCCGCTGTTGAGGTTGCCCGCAAGCTGGCTGACGCCGGCTTTGAGCTGGTTGCCACGCGCGGCACGCATGCAGCGCTGACGCAGGCTGGCATTCCGGCTTCCGTGGTGGCATCCCAAGGCGAAGGCCGCCCGGACGTGGTGGACGTCATCACCAACGGCGAGGTCTCGCTGATCATCAACACGCCCAGCCCCACGCACAAGGCCGCCCGCGACGGCAAGGGCATCCGCAAGGCTGCCATCAAGGCTCATGTTGCCTACATGACCACCATCGCTGCCGCAAACGCCACGGCTGAGGGCATCCTGGAATACCAGAAGCATCAGTCGCCGGTCAAGAGCCTGCAGGACATCCATGCGGGCATCCGCGAAAGGTCGTAAGGCGCAAGGCATAACCGCTTGCAAGGGAAGGGGCCGCACGTGCGGCCCCTTTTGCATGCATGCGCGGCAGGCGGGCGTGACTGCTGGCGGCTTTTGTTCGACGATTACGACAAGATGTCCCGCCAGAAAGTCGTTTGGTCGTAATCGTTTGAGGTCCAAGGGGCCGATTACGACAAAGACTTGGCTTTGTGTTCCGACTTTGTCGTAATGGAAAAGTTAAAGCAGGTAGACTTTACGACAAGATTTGCCCTTTATGCGGCGCCTTTGTCGTAAAGCCAGCAGGTGCCTTTCTACGAATTACGACAAAGATGTGAGGTTGGACGCTTGCTTTGTCGTAATTGAACGGGTGCTTTGGGGGATTGGTGTGCGGCTAGGCTCTTCTTTTTACGACAAAAGCTGGATATTTGCCGTGGTGTTTGTCGTAAAACCTGCAAAGCGGTGGTGCAGCGTTACGACAAGATGTCCCGCCAGAAAGCCATTTTGTCGTAATCGTTGAGGTCCAAGGGGGCCGATTACGACAAGGATCTGGCCTTGTGCCCCGGCTTTGTCGTAAAACATGGTGCAGCTCTTCATCCCGACAGGGCGAAGCATCCGGCGCTTTGTATTGCTATACTGCAAGGTACGCAATTTTCACAGGAGAGACGATGGACGAAGAGCAGCAGGAACAACAGCAAGCCGTGCAGGAGGAAGACCGCTCGCACGGCAACAAGAAGACCCAACGCATGGGCACGGCCTCGGTGCCGTTGCTGCTTTTGGAATTTGCCATTCCCTCCATCATCGGCATGCTGGTCAACGGCCTGTACAACGTCATCTCGTCGGCCTTCTTAGGCCAGGCTTGCGGGTCGGTGGGACTGGCAGTCACCACGGCCGCTTTCCCCATCACCATCATCTTCATGGCGTTGGCCATGTTGGTGGGCAACGGCGGCAACGCGTTGGCGGCCTTGCGTTTGGGCGAAGGCCGGCGTGACGACGCGGAGCTGACGCTGGGCAACACGTGCACGCTGGCCATCATCATCGCTGTGGCGGTGGGCGTCTTCGCCTCCATCCCTCCGTGTATGGACTTGTTGCTCACCATATCGTCGGCAACTGACCCGGAAATCTACGAAGGCACGCGCATCTACGTATGGATCCTTTCCCTAGGCGTCATCTTCCAGATCACCGGCATGGGCATCAACAACTTCATCCGTACCGCAGGCGCCCCTAACCGCGCCTTGGTGACCATGGTTGTCGGTGCCGTGTCGTGCGTCATCTTGAATTATCTGTTTGTCATGGTGTTGGGTTGGGGCATTCCGGGCTCTGCCTTGGCGACGGTTTTAGGCCAGGCCATATCGTGCATCTCCGTTCTGTGGTACTTCCTGTTTACCCCTGGCGTCCCTATGCAGATCAAGGCCAAGTGCATGAGGCTTGAAGCACCGATAGTGAAGGAGATTCTGACGCTGGGCACGGCAAGCTTCTTGCTGCAGATGTGTTCTTGTGTGGCAAACTTGCTGGTCAACCGTCAGCTGGTTGTCTATGGCGCAGTGTCGGCCTATGGTGCGCAGAACGCCATGGCCGCCATCGGCGTGGTCAACCGATTGGCGGGCATCGCCTTCATGCCCATCATTGGCGTGTCCGCTGCCGCCCAGCCGCTCATCGGCTACAACTACGGTGCGGGCAACATCCCGCGCGTGCGCAAGACCTTAGGCTTCGCCATCCTGTATGCCATCATCATGGGCGTGCTTTTGTGGAGCATAACGCGCCTGTGGCCTTACCAGATTGTGGGCCTGTTCGGCGTCGAGGCCGACCTTATGGATCTGACGGTGTACGTGCTGCACGTGCAGATGCTGCTCATCCCGGTCATCGGCCTGCAGGTGTGCACGTCCAACTACTTCCAAGCCACGGGCCAGCCGGCAAAATCCATCGCCCTTTCCCTGACGCGCCAGCTGCTGTTCCTCATTCCGGCCTTGCTACTGCTGCCCATCGTCGGCCCGATGTTCTTTGACGTTGACGGCCTGAGCGCGCTTTTCGCCTCGTGGCCGACGGCGGACGTCCTGGCCGTCTTCACCTCGAGCGCCTTCCTGCTGTGGGAACTCAAGCGCCTGGGCCGCATCGAGCGTGGTGAGATTACGGATCGCTTTGTGGGCGGCAGGAAGGACTAGGTCGGCAAGAGCAACATGAGGAAGCGCCCCGAAAAAACCGCCCAGACCAAAGAAGAGCTGAAGGAGGCCTTCTGGCACCTGTACGCTAAGGCCCCCATCGAGAAGATCACAGTCGGGCAGGTGTGCGAAAAGGCGGGCTACAACCGGGGGACATTCTATCTGCACTACCACGATCTGTATGAGCTTCTGGAAAGCATCGAAGACGAGCTTTTGGCGGGCATGACCGACTGCGTGCAAACCTGCATGCAACGCCTTGAGCGCGATTCCAGCAAGCTGAGCTGCATTGCGGCCTGCAAGGATGTGGTGCTGTACTACGAGCGCAACAAGGCCTACGTGACGGTGCTTTTAAGCGAGCAGGGCGACTCCTCGTTCATTGTGCGGCTGAAGAACAACCTGAAGCCCCTGTGGCGCACCTACGTGGTGGGAAAGCAGGCTGACCGCCCGGAAGATGAGATTGACCTACTGCTGGAATACACGCTGGCCGGCACGTTGTTCATGATTTCTCGTTGGCTGCAGAAGCCGAATAGCCTGAGCGCCTACGAGTTGGCGCATCTGGTGTACGACTTCTCCATCAAGGGCGTGCGTCAGCGCGTGGGAGAGTAAGCCTTTTCAACCAAGGCTTGCGCCGCCTGGCGGTCAATTTTGCCGATTCCTTGGCGGGGCATCTCCTTGACTATCAGCACGAAGACGGGTTGGCTGAAACGGCTCAGGCTGCTTTGCGTGTGCGCCTGCACGCGAGCAAGGATGGCTTGCGGGTCTTGCGGGCTTTCGACCACGGCCGCAGGACGGCGGCCCCAGGTAGGGTCAGGCAGGCCGAACACGTAGCTGGCCGTAACTCCCTCAACCTGGTTAAGCAGGCGCTCGATTTCGGCGGGATAGACGTTTTCGCCGCCAGAGACAAACATATCAGCGGTGCGCTCGAGGACGTAAAGCTTGTCTTTGCTAATTTTTGCTCTATCGCCTGTTATGAAGAAGCCATCGGGGGTAAGCGGGGTGGGCGCGTTCAGGTAGCCTGATGTGATGCAAGGACCTTTGAGTGCCAGGTTGCCTTCGCCATTCTGATTGGGATCCAAGATACGGGCTTGTATGTTGGGAAGCAGGTTGGCTCCGCCGTCGAAGGATTCGTCTACCAGGGCGTTTGCAATTTGGCTGGCGGTCTCGGTCATGCCGAAGCTGGCGAAGACGCGCGCGTGGGCCGCCTTTGCCGTCTGAAGCGTTTGAGGATTGAGCGCGCCGCCGCCTAAGAGCAGGCATCGGTAGTGGCTGATGATGCCGCCACCTTGCATGGCGGCATCGGCTGCAAGAAGATCCTGCAACAGTTTGTCAACCACGGAGATGTGCGTGCATTTGCGCTTTTTTGCGTCTTGTAGAAGAGCATGAGGATCTGCGTGCTCGTACAACAAAAAGGGAGCATTAGCCATCAAGGAGCGCAGGGCAACCTGCAGGCCGCCTATGTGATAAAGCGGCAGGGCGGCTTGCCAGCAGGTGTCGGGCGTTGCGGCATCCAGCGACTGATTGGCGGCTTTGGCCGAGGCCAGCAGCTGACCCCAGGTAAGCGGCGTTGCTTTAGGGGTGCCCGTGGTCCCTGACGTGAACATGATGGTGGCAATGCCGTCAGGGCGCGCGCCGTCCAGGATGCCCCTTGGCGTTAGCGCGCCTGCTTGGGCAATTTCGGCTGCCCCTGAAAGCTCCTCAAGAAGGTGCGGGGCGTTTTCCTGCGTAAGCGAAAAGGCCACCTGAAGTCCTGCGGCGTCCAATTGCTGCAAACGCAGCTCCTTTTCGGGGGCAGACAGGCGGTTGTTGAGGAGCACCAAGGGGACATCGCTCAAGGCGCAGGCCAACAGGGCGAAAACGACCAGGGGGCTGTTCGGGAGGTCTACCACTATGGTCGCGGACGTCTTCGCCGCCTGCTGCTGGAAAATGGCCGCAAGCCTGCTTGATGCCAGGCAAGCCTGCAAGTCGGAAAAGCCCTGCCGCCCGCCGTGTTTGTCCACGTAGATAAAGCAGGGCTCTTCGTTGCTGTTTTGGCTGGTCATGGTTTCGAAGGCCTAGGGGAACTTGGGATACTTGCTGAAGTCGGGCTCACGCTTCTCCTTGAAGGCGTCGCGGCCCTCCTTGGCCTCATCGGTGGTGTAGTACAGAAGCGTGGCGTCTCCTGCCAGCTGCTGCAGGCCGGCCAGACCGTCGGTGGCCGCGTTGAAGGAGGCCTTCATGAAGCGCAAGGCCGTGGCGCTGTGCTTGAGCATCTGGCGGGCCCAGTCGACGCATTCGGCCTCCAGCTGCTCAAAGGGGACCACCTTGTTGACCAGCCCCATGTCCAGCGCCTCTTGCGCAGTGTAAAGGCGGCACAGGTACCAAATTTCGCGGGCCTTCTTCTGACCGACGATGTTGGCCAGATATCCTGCGCCATAGCCGGCGTCAAAGCTGCCCACGCGCGGACCAGTCTGGCCGAACATGGCGGTCTCGGCGGCAATGGACAGGTCGCACAGGATGTGCAGCACGTGTCCGCCGCCTACGGCGTAGCCGTTGACCATGGCGATGACCGGCTTGGGAATGACGCGGATAAGGCGCTGCAGGTCAAGCACGTTCAGGCGGGGGATGTTGTCTTCGCCCACGTAGCCGCCATTGCCGCGGATCTTTTGGTCGCCGCCGGAACAGAAGGCCTCGTCCTTGTGATCGCCGCCGTGGTTGACGCCGCTCAGGATGATGACGCCCACTTGCGCGTCATCGCGCGCATCGGTGAAGGCGTCGTACATCTCCATGACGGTCAGCGGCGTGAAGGCGTTGCGGCGGTGGGGGCGGTTGATGCTGATCTTGGCGATGCCGGGCATCTTCTCGTAGATGATCTCTTGGTATTCCTTGGCCTTTTGCCAGGGGAAGCTTTCCATGGGTGTTCCTTTCGTCGGGACGCGGGCGCGTTGTTGCTAGTTTAGCAGTGCGTTATGCCGCTGCAATGCGTTTGGCGATGGCGTCAACGGCGGCTTCGCCTTCGGGCATGTCGGCATACAGGGCGTAAGTGTGCCAGAGCCCTTCGCCAACTTCCATTTCCACCGTGCCGCCGGCTTCCAGAACCAGGCGTTGCAGCTCGATGGCGTCCACCTGCAGAACCTCGGTGGAACCCACCTGGATGTAGATGGGTGCCATGCCGCGGAAAGGGCCATATTGCAGGTTGGGCGGCGCGGCCTTCTGGTTGACGATGTCCTTGCACCAGGTGGCAGGGATGCCGTACAGGCTGACCATGCCGATTACGGGATCGCCTGCCTCAAGCTCTGCCTTGCCGGGCAAAAGGTTGGCGAAGTCGATCCACGGGGACATGGCCACGATGAGCGCGGGCTGCGGCAGGGCTTCCTGCAGGGCCATCTGCGCTGCGGCAATGACCATGTGGGCGCCTACGGAGTCGCCGGCCAGTACCACGTTTTGGGCCGCGGCGCGCGCGAAGACCCAGCGGTAGGCTGCCATCATGGAGGCATACGTTTCCTTGTAGGTGTAGGTGGGGGCCAACGGATATTCCAGCATATGCACCGTGCAGCCCAGCTTCTGCACCAAGCTGATGCAAAGCTGCCACTGCGTATCAAAGATGTTCAGTAGGAAGGCGCCGCCATGGAAATACAGCACGTGCTTCTCGCTGGTGGCGGGGCCGTCCTTGGGCGTCATGGTGAAGATGCGGGACAAGCTGTCCAGCTGGGTTTCCTGCACGCAGACGGCTTCCTTCACGAAGCCAGGCAGCTGGTAGGGTTGCTGTTGCTGCTGGCCGCAGGCGGCCACTAGTCCGGCGAAGGGCTCTTCCTCGGAAAACGGCTTCTTGTATTCGGTCTCTATCAGGTTGTCATAGATGGCTTGGGCTTGCGGGCTTAGCATAAACGCTCCTCTGAGTTTGGGCTTGCTCTGAGGCTTAGGTTATCCGTGGCGCGCTTTTGGCATCAATGAACAATCGCGCTTCGTTTGTCAATTTTGGAGAATGCGCAGGTAGGGTGATATGGGTAGGGAATGGAACAGGGGACTAAGCTTTGCGTTTGCCTTTTGGCCCTGCCCCCGATTGCCCCGCGGCTCCACGCTCCGCTGCTCGGGAAGCGCGGGCGCTTCCCTCGTGCGCTGCGCTGCTTCGCCCCTTTCAGGAGATTCGCCCGGAGGCGAATCCCCGTTTTCGGCGCTCAGAGTCGCGCGGGGCAATCAGGGACGGGGGACATGCTTTTGCGCTAATCCTCGGGCCCCTGCCCCCGATTGCCCCGCGGCTCCACGCTCCGCTGCTCGGGAAGCGCGGGCGCTTCCCTCGTGCGCTGCGCTGCTTCGCCCCTTTCAGGAGATTCGCCCGGAGGCGAATCCCCGTTTTCGGCGCTCAGAGTCGCGCGGGGCAATCAGGGACGGGGGACTAAGCTTTGCGTTTGCCCTTTGGCCCCCGCCCCCGATTACCCCGCGGCTCCACGCTCCGCTGCTCGGGAAGCGCGTGCGCTTCCCTCGTGCGCTGCGCTGCTTCGCCCCCTTCAGGAGATTCGCCCGAAGGCGAATCTCCGTTTTCGGCGCTCAGAGCCGCGGGGCAATTGGGGGTAGGGGCTTGACGCAAAAAGGATGGCCGCCGAAGCGACCATCCGTAAGAGATACCTTGTTTGTGCCCTTTCGGCTTTATGCGGAGTAGCCGTGCTGGACGTTGTAGGCGTGGCAGATTTTGTTCATGTTTCCCATGGTCAGATACTTTGCTACTAGAGGCCCAAGACCGCAGATGAGCAGGCCAATGAGCCACCACAGCAAGATTGACGAGCCGTTTTCACTGATGGTCAAACCATACTTGGGAGCGTTGGCTTGCAAGCGATTGGCGAGTTTGTAGTACCAAAACATTTCGTAAAACCCTAAGGTGATAAAGTTAAATGCGATTAAAGCGGCCAAGCCCGGCGTTTTTTCGCTGTCGTTGCAGACGATGTTGGCATCGCGAGCCAGGGTATGCAGGTACCAGCAGCCATAGATTCCGCAAGTGAGATAAGACAGTACCAAGACGACGATGATGTTACGGTCCTCGTCGAGGCATCCCTGATCACGCGCGGGGCCTTGGCTGATAGGTTGTTGGTAAGGCTGAGCTTGGGGTTGGGCCTGCGGCAGCTGGTAAGCTTGCGGTTGAGGCTGAGCTGCCTGATATGGCTGAACTGCTGGCTGGGCCTGCGGCTGTTGATATGTTTGCGGTTGAGGTTGAGCCTGCGGTTGCGGTTCGGCCTGCGGCCGAGCGTTCATCTGGGCGCCACACAGGCCACAGAACTTGGCGGTGTCGGGAAGCTGGTTTCCGCAATGGGGGCAAAACATGATCTCTCCTTTTGTTTGTTGGCGTCAACGCTTGTTGACAGTACCTATTAAAGGATTGATCGATGCCTACCCGTTGCGCAATGCGAAAAAGTTTGAGGTTTTTGCGTTTAGGCTCTTTCTTAGAACCAGGTTTTCTGCCCTTGGACGTAGGTAGCCTCAAACTCGGCATCGCTCTTCGAGAGATACAGGATTCCCTCAATCAATGCGATAATCTCCATCACGCACAGACCTATGCCGCAGGTCAGAAGCGAGACGAGGAGCATGATGATGCCCTCTTTCTGGTATCCCAGATAGAACTTGTGGATGCCCAATGATCCCAAGAAGATGGCCAATAACCCTGCAGCGATCTTGCTCTTGTCTGACGTGACTACAGCAGCAGGCTGGGCTTGTTGGTATGTTTGCTGGTAAGGCTGGGATGCCTGTTGGTATTGCGCTTGCTGATAAGGATCGGTAGCCGGTTGGGCCTCCGCTTGCGGCTGGGCGTTCATCTGGGCTCCGCAGGAGCCGCAGAACTTGGCGGTGTCGGGAAGCTGGTTTCCGCAATTGGGGCAAAACATGGTTTCTCCTTAAGGCTTGTGGCGTCAGTGTTTGTTGCCTCAATATGTTAAAGAATAATTGGCTGCGCGTCGGTCGGGCGCCCTAAAAAAGGTTAAGAATAATTTTCAGCCATCCGGGAAGCCCGGCGCTCACGACGTCTTGCGTTTCAGGGTAAGCGGCAAAGAGCGGGGGATTGCCCGTTGCCCACAGCGCCATGCGGACAATCCAAAGCCCCGAAAGGGCAACAATCAGGATTATGCCGATGGTATCCGCCGTTTTGCCAGGCAGTTTGTCCCAAAAAAGGACCAGGGCAAACGCTAAGGGCACACACCAAAACAGCGGGTGCATGGCAAAGGCCAGGCCGAAGTTGCCCTGCAGGGCCGCCAGCCAGGCACGCGTCATGCCGCACCCGGGGCAAGAGATGCCGGTGGCAAACTTGATGGGACAGCCGATGCCGGTGAAATACAGGACCAGCACGATCGCAACGAAGGCCGCGGCGCCCAACGCAAGCTCGCACATGCGCTTACGTGTCATCCTCGGTTCCTTGTTCGACGTCTTTTTGATCATGCTGGGGCTTTCGTTTTTTTGGTTGCAGGCTGGACGGACTGTTTTTCACTGTAACGCAAAATAAGGCCAATTGTTTGCGCAACGCTTAGTGGGGTATAGTGCTGACAGAACGATTAGTTAGGAGCAAGCATGTTTGTCGAGGTTTCATATCCCATTTATGACCATATGCCGCTGTATCCAGGCCTTCCTGACACGGAGCTGCGCGATCGCGAGCGCATTGCTAACGGCGATGCCTGGAATGGCACGGTCATGACCATCTATACGCATGCGGGCACGCACGTGGATGCCCCTTCGCATTACCGTGACGGCGCTACCACCCTTGACCGGGTTCCGTTGGAGCGCTTCATGTACGATGCGCCGCTGATGGTCGAGGTGCCTGGCTGCAAGGACTATCTTATCTCGGTGGAAGACGTGGCGGGTGCCCAAGGTGTGAAGGATGCCGACTTTTTGCTGTTCAACACCGGTTGGTGGAAGCTACGCGATGCGGACTTCTACGCCTACGCGCACAACTTCCCGGCGCTTTCGGCCGAGGCTGCGGCCTACATCCGCAAGGAGCTTCCGCAGGTGAAAGCGGTGGCCATCGATACGTTGAGCATCGAGAACTTAGGGATCGGCGCCACCAACGGCTATGCCACGCACAACACGTTGCTCAACGACGTGGATTGCTTGCCGTGCATGATCTATGAGGACTATGATCCTTCAGCGCTGGTGGGGAAGACGCTGAGGCGCGCCTTCGCCACGCCGCTACGCTTGGTAGGACGCGAGGCCACGCCCATCAACTTGGTGGTTGAGGTAGAGGAAGACTAAGCGAGCTGTCCCACGCATACGTGGTCAGCTCGTTTGAGCGGGTTTTTGGAATGGCTTGCAACCTTTAGATGAGCACGCCGTTGCAGTGGTCTATCTCATGCTGAATGGCTTGGGCGGCAAGCCCGGTGAAGCTTGCGCTTTGCGGTTGCAGGCGCAGGTCCTGGTACTCAACGGTGATGTTGCGGTAGCGTGTGGTCGGGCGTTCCCCGGGAAGCGACAAGCAGCCTTCGCTTGTCTGGTATTCGCCCGAGCGAGAGGTGATGGCGGGGTTGAGCATGGCCATGTTTTCGCCATCGGGGCCGGTGACGGCGATGATGCAAACGCGCACGCCGATCATGTTGGCTGCCAGCCCCACACAGTGGTCGCGGTGCGCCGCCAGCGTGTCCAGCAGATCTTGAGCCACGGGAAGGTCGGCCTGCGTGGCGGGGCGGCTGGGCTGCTGGAGCAAGAGCGGCATGGTGACGATTTCGCGAATCATGGGGCCTCCCTGGGACGTGGCATGAAATAATGGGCAACGACAGTATACGCCCTGGCGGAAGGAGGCATCATGGACGCGCAAGAGCGCGCTTTCCAAAAGCGATGGGACATGATGCAGCGTGTCTTGGGCGCTGAATACCAGGGCGAAGAACTGCGCGGCCTGGGGTCTACCCGCACGCTTTTCGGCATCAAGAGCCATGCCGAGCAGGTGATTGAGCGCACCGCCGCCGAAGAGGACGAGCGCTGTCGCAACAAGTTGAAGGAGTAGGGGCAGCTGTCAGCCTGGGAGCTTTCTGCTCCGCATTGCGGGAAGCCGCCGGACTTATGCCCAGTCGCTCAGACAATCCTCCTTCGGGAAAGGCCTGCCCGGCCTTTCCCTTCGTGCGGAACTCGCTTTGTGGGCATAATCCGGGGGCTTTCCAGAGATGCCCCGCGACACAAAGCAGAAGGTCTATGGGGGGTTAGTGCGAGTCGCCTTTGCGCCTTCCCCGAACTTCCTTTGACGCAAAAACCAAAGGAGGGCGCCCGAAGGCACCCTCCCGACAGGTTTTCTGCCGATGGCTTAGCGGTTGGCCAAGGGGCTGGGGGTGGAGTACGCACGGGCGGCGTAGTCCTGGTTTAGCTGGTACAGGCCGCGGGCGTCGCCGCCGAACAGGCGCATCTTGTCGATCATGTCGTTGGCGTTGGCCTCTTCCTCCAACTGTTCGTCGATGAACCAGCTGAGGAACTGCATGGTGCGGTAGTCATTGGCGGCAGCGGCGGCGGCATAGATGTCGTGGATCAGACTGGTGACGTACTTCTCGTGCTCAAGGCCTGCTTCCAGCGGCTCCATGTGGTTGGAGAATTCCTTGTCAGGCTGGTCGATGGCCAAAAGCTTGACCTTTTCGCCGTTGTCGTGCAGGTAGTTGCGGAAGATCAGTGCGTGGTCGCGCTCCTCCTGCGCTTGGATCTCGTACCAATTGGCGTAGCCGTCCAGGCCCTCCTCCTGGTAGTAGTCCGCGAACTGCAGGTACAGGTAGGCGGAGTACAGTTCCTTGTTGATTTGGTCATTGATGAGCTCGTAAACTTTCTTGTCCATGGTGACTCCTCTCGTCTTGCAG
>R20__coassemble_275_pt1 | contig 40414 bp, 38 predicted proteins | sample R20__metabat2_low_PE_053 | metagenome-assembled genome bin R20
AGCGCGGCGTGGTTGGCGTTGAGCAGCCGGCCCAGCCTCACGGGGTTGGTGCCCGCGATGCCCGCCTGCTCGATGAGCTCTCCGGCCAGACCCTGCCAGGGCTCCTGAAGCTGCAGGGCGAAGTCGGCGACGGCGCGCACCTCGCGGGGCATGCGCTCGGCCTCCAGCTCGCCCTCGCCCTGCTCGCCCAGGCACACCCAGTGGTAGGTCTCGCCGAACAGCAGCTCCAGCTTGCGGTCGGCCGTGTCGCGGCCCGTCACGGCGAGGCTTGCGGGCTTGGGCCTTTTGGCGTGCGCCCTGCCCTCCTCGTAGAGCACCATGGTGGTGTCCGCCGTTCCGGTGATGCCCGTGGAGCCGCTGACGGTGTTGAACACGTTGTCGTCGGGCATCTTGCGGCGGTGGTGCACCAGCAGCATGGCTATGCCGAGGTCGTCGGCGACCTTCTTCAGCTTGGAGAGGTCGCCGTAGTCGGCCATGTACATGCTCTCGCCGCTGTAGCGCCTCACCATCTGCAGCGTGTCCACGATCACCAGGATGGTGCCCTCGTGTTCGTGCGCGAACTCCTCGATCTGCCGGCACAGGCCGCCGTCGATGGTGGCGGCCTCGCGGCAGAAGTGCAGGTTGTCGCTAGCCTCCTCGCCCATCTTGCGCAGGCGCTCCTGGATGCGCTCGTAGGGGTCCTCCAGGCACAGGTAGAGCACCGTGCCCGCCGTGGTGCCGAAGCCCCACAGCGGCTCGCCCGCGCTCACGCTAAGCGCCGCCTGCAGCACCAGCCAGGACTTGCCCACCTTGGGCTCGCCGGCCAGGATGTGCAGGCCCGTGGACAAAAGCCCGTCCACCACCCACGGCCGCGCAGGCAGCGGGTTCTCCATCAGCCACTTGGCCGTGACCGTCTCCAGGGGCTTGGGCATGCTAGCGCTCCAGCCCCTCGATGGCGCCGGACTCCTTCTCCACCTCTGACATCTCGTCAGGGGTGGCGCCCAGGGCCACGAACTGCCTGGTCAGGCGCTCCAGCAGAGTCACCAGCTCGGGCGTCATCTCCGAGGCGCTGCGCATGCGCCGCAGCTCGCGGTAGGCGTAGTCCATCTGGCGCGCCATGCCCCGCTGCATGCGGGTGCTGGGGATGATCTCCAGCGCTTCGTTTTGTATGCAGGCCGTCAGGTAGTCCTGCTTGCTCATGCCGCTGGCGTCCACCAGGCGGGCCAGCAGGTCGGCCTCCTCGGGCGACACGCGGAACGCCACCGTGACGCTGCGCTTTCGGCCCTGGCTGTCGGTGTTCGGCTTGCTCATTTCCATTCTCCTTTCTGGCTGTCCAGGGCGCTGGCCATGGTGGCCTGGGCGCTCGGGAACAAGTGGGCGTATCGATAGGTGATGTCCACGCTCTCGTGGCCCATGCGGTCGGCGATGGCCAGGGCGTTGAAGCCCAGGCTGATGAGCAGCGAGACGTGGCTGTGGCGAAGGTCGTGGATGCGGATGCGCTTGACGCCGGAGGCCCTGCAGCCGCGCTCCATCTCGTGGTAGAGGTAGGACTTCGTCACGTTGAACATGCGCTGGTCGGCGCCGCACGGGAACAGCCGCAGGTGGTCGGCCACCTCCTCGGCCAGAAACGCCGGTATGGCGATGGTGCGCACGGACTTGGGCGTCTTGGGGCCGGTTATCACGTCCTGGCCGTCTAAGCGCTGGTAGGAGCGGGTCACGGAGAGCGTCCTGCGCTCAAGGTCGAAGTCCGAAGGCGTCAGCGCCAGCATCTCGCCCTCGCGGATGCCCGTCCAGTACAGCACCTCGAAGATGAGGAAGCTCAGGGGCTTGTCCATCATCTCCTCCGAGAAGCGCTTGTACTCCTCCTTGGTCCAGAACAGCATCTCCGGGGCGTTGGGCGCGCCTATCTTTCCGGTCTTGTGCACGGGGTTTGAGGGCAGGCCGTAGTAGCGCACGGCGTGGTTGAAGATGCCCGCCAGCTCGTTGCTGACCGTGCGCAGGTAGGTGTCCGAGTAGCCCTTTCCCCGGGCGTCGCGCCAGGCCAGGAGGTTCGCCTGCCAGCGCATGACGTCGGCGGGGGTGATGTCGGACATGCGCATCGCCCCGAAGAAGGGGAGGATCTTGGTGCGGGCGATGTGCTCCTTGGTGCGCCAGGTGTTGAGCTTCAGGTGGGGGCGGCGGTCCTGGGCGTAGAGCTCCCAGAAGTCCGCCATGGCCATGGTGGGGCTACCCTGCTGCTTGGCCTTGAAGGCCTCCTCCCAGGCGCGGGCCTCGCGCTTTGTCTTGAAGCCGCGCTGGTGCTTTCGCTGGCGGCTGCCCCGCCAGTCCACGTACCAGGTGTTGGCCTCCCAGGTGCCGTTGGGGTTCTGCTTGACGGACATCGCTAGTCCCCCGCCGCGGTCTCGTCCGCGCTGCGCGCCGGCGCCTCGAAGAAGCGCTCCTTCAGGTACTGCAGGCTTACCTTTCCGCTGATGGTGCGGATGCCCTGCTCCTCCAGCTCCGCGTTGAGCTGGCGGATGACCTTGTAGGCCATCTGGTCTGACCTAGTGCCCAGCATCTCCTTGACGGTGTCCTTTCCCACGAGCCGGTAGTCGTCCATGTCGTTTCCTCCTTTGGTGATACGTTTTTTACGACTTACTGGCCCGAAGTTTAGTAGTACGGATTTTACTAGTCAAGGGGATTGTGGTACGTTTTTTACTAGGCTAGAATATGGCCCATCAGGTTTTCTGATTTTCGACGTGAGCAAAGGGGTGGCTTTGGAAACGACCAGACCGGACAGGGCGCGGTTCGCCGCCAAGCTGAGGCGCCTGCGCGACCTCAACGGCCGCATGACCCAGGAGGCGCTGGCCGCCGCCTCGGGCGTGGACGTGGGGCTGATCCGCAACTACGAGCAGGAGAAGTCCCTGGCCAAGGACGACGTGGCCGCCAAGCTGGCGCAGGCGCTGAACGCGTCGCCCGCCACCTTCGCCGCGTGCGCGCTGGACAACGCGGAGCTTCTGGACCAGGGGGCGCAGAGACGCCTGGCGGCCCAGCTGCTGTTCCAGATTTCCGGTTCCTACGACCTGGTGCCCTTCGCGGCCGACGGAGCCGTGGGCGTTGCCGGGGACGGCGGGTACATCGAGTTCGCCCTGGTGGAGTGGATGGGGCTCATTGAGGCCGACGAGGCCGACACCCACGAGGCGCAGGACATGCGCATCGAGCCCGAGGACTACCGCGCCGTGCAGGACCGCATGGTCTCCACCTTCTCCAAGCTGCAGCGCTTCGAGCTGGGCTACGACGGGCCCTGCGAAGGTTACGACTGCCCCACCCCGCCGCCGGCGTTGGGGGAGACCCTCAAGCGCCTGAGGAAGGCCGCCAGGCTCACCCAGGGCGACCTGGCCAAGGCCGCCGATGTAAGCCTGTTCAGCGTGCGGGCCTACGAGCAGGGCAAGCGCGTGCCCACCGACGAGCAGCGCGCTGCCATGGCGGGTGCGCTGGGCGTGCCCGAGGAGGTGCTGAGCGACTTCGGCATCAAGGACGCCAACGCCGCCTTCCACTACCTGTTGGAGCTGTCCCACGTCTTCGGCCTGCGCCCTGTGCGCAGCGGGGACGCCGTGGTGCTGGCCCACGCGGGCCGCAAGAAGCCCCTCAACAAGCTCTTCCGCGACTGGCACTTCGCCTGGGTCGAGCTGCAAGAGACAGGCGACGAGGCCGCCTACCAGAGCTGGAAAGACGGGTATAAGGGATAGTTATGCACGAAGCCAAATTTGAATCAGGCGTTTGGGGCCTTTCATGGGAAGAGGCCGAGGGCGACTCGGCCGTTCAAGGAGCAGCGTGCTTTTCAAAAGACGAAGGAGCCCAATTAGACATTCCCTTCGGGTCGGTTCTTGGCAGCGATATGGGTATCATCCCAAACCGATCCGTTACGGCGAAATACGTCTTTGGCATAACAAGAAAGTCCGAACATATCGTTCTTGTCGACTGTGATGGCAACAACACAACATTCCATTTTCCAGGCGTTGAACATCAGACTGTAAGAGCTAATCTTCTGTGGTATTCCAAGAAGCAATTCAATCCGGATGAAAAGCTGACCAGCTGTGATATCGACCTATCCCACTTGCTCCTGTGGTACGGGAAAAGCATCGTAAAAGATGAGTTGAAGCTCGATGATGGAAAATTTCTATCCGAGACAGTCTCCGTCAACACTGAGGACTTAGCATATGTCCCTCTTTACTCAGATGAGGAAATAAGTGTCAACCTTCGTCCTGCTTCGAAGAGAAACGGACAGGATTTGGAGGAAGTTCGGTTCAATAACAAGTGTTCCCTACGCTTAGAGAGCTCCAGACCTCTGTCGTACGACGAGATGATGCGTTACGTGACCGAGATTCAAAGGTTCATCTCGTTCTGCATGGGTTGGTATGCCCAGATTGAATCCATCTGCATGGTTAACGAAAGCGGCATTCAAATTGAAAGCTATGGACGCTATATAGAAAACGAAAACGAGCTTAAGAAGTCCGTCATTCACGAGATGCCGTTGCCTTATCGAAAGATCCACGACAAAACTCAAATGCTCATAAAGAACTGGCTGCATGGATCAGAGGAATTCAATGCGGCGAAAAGTGTATTTGTGCCTTTGGCAACACTGAAGCAATCGTTTTATATCAACCTGCAATTTCTCGCCGCGGCTCAAACACTCGAAGCCCTCGCGCGCGATGGGCGCGAAACAAAAGAAATGACAGATGAACAGTTTGCGGAACGTCTTCGGACGATATCCGAATCAATCGAAGATGAAGATGTAAGAGCTTGGGCGGACAATAAGTTGAAATACTGCAATCGCGTTAGTCAAGGTCGTCTCATTAAAGACCTATACGATTTTGTTGGGCCCTACGCCAAAGAAATATTTCCAAAGAAATCGGCGTTTGTTGGTAAGCATGTTGATATGCGCAACAATATCGCGCATCAAAATCCCAACGCTAAAGACTTGCAGAATGACTTCCTCTTCTATCACATGCACGGAGTAATTCTTCTCTGCTATGCAGCAGTAATGAGGAAGCTTGGATTCGACGAAGAGGAAACTGCTTTGCTTTTGAATGACAGCAACTTTCGCTGGTACTTAAAAGATAAAGCCGCCGAGCTGTATCAAAAGAAATAGTCTGGTTCCATTTTGGTTCCAAAAATTTCAAAGCTCGAGCCCACTGGGTGAACTGGGGCAAACGCTAGCAAACCTCAGTTCACTCAGGTAATCGAAATATTCAATGAGTGGGAATAATTCCGCACATTATCGTGAGGTTTCACCTGATGCGCTCTCGTGATTCGAGGGCGCATCTCGTTTCTTCTAGTGCATATACTCACGGCGACGAGAGCATCCATCAGTGCATCAAGCAGCTAGTCGATTTATATTTTCACCGCCAATGGCGGTATAATTATGGCGGTAAAAGAAAGGACCCTACATGGCCTACCAACCGCCTTTTAAACGTAACGATACTATTGACGCGCTGTGCATGGAGATTGCAGAGCTTGTGGGCATGCTCTCCCCCGAGACGCCGCTGGCGAAAAGCCCCGTCCTCCACAGGGAGCTGAGGATCAAGACAATCCACTCGTCCCTTCTCATCGAGGGCAACAATCTGGACGAGGAGGCCGTGACGGCCATCCTCGACGGCAAGCGGGTCCTCGGCAACAACCGCGACATCCTGGAGGTGGAAAACGCCAAGCGCGCCTACGACCTTCTCCCGCAGTTCGACCCCTATTCGATCGACGACCTACTCATGGCGCACGGCGTCATGATGGAGGGCCTTGTTAGCGAAGCGGGGCGGTTCAGGTCGAAAAACGTCGGCGTGTTCGACGGCGACGCCCTGATCCACGCGGGCACGCCCGCCGTGTACGTCCCGGAGGTCATGGGCGACATCTTCTCCTGGTTGGGGTCCACGGGCATGCATCCCCTGCTCGCGTCCTGCGTGTTCCATTTCGAGTTCGAGTTCTGCCACCCCTTCGCAGACGGCAACGGCAGGACCGGCAGGCTTTGGCACACCCTGCTCCTCTCTAGGTGGAGGCCGATACTCGCCTGGCTTCCCGTCGAGAGCACGATAAGGCAGCGCCAGGCGGGATACTACGGGGCGCTCGCCAAGTCGGACGCGGCCGGGTCAAGCGAGGCGTTCGTCGAGTTCATGCTCGAGGCCATACGCGACTCCATCCTCCCATTTGCAAAGCCCGAAAGCGAGCGAAGCCAGATGAGATCGGATGTGCTCAAGTTCTTCAAAAAGAATCCGAGCGGGAACATGAGTCAGCTCGCAGAACGCCTTGGATGCTCAAAGAGGTCAGCAGAAAGGCTTGTGGCCGAGCTAAAGGAGGATGGCCTCTTATCGAGGCAAGGAAGCCCGCGCGCGGGACTTTGGGTCGTAGAGGACTAGCCGGCTCCCAGCGCTAGCCATCCCTACTTTGGCATTTTCATGCCAAAGGCGGATCGGTCCGACAGGTCAAACCCCGGCTTGTCGCCCAAAGTCCAGTAAAGCTTCGACCTGAAGCAGAAGAGGAACACGGCAACGAACCAGACGACGGCCAACACATACTCGTACCAGGCAAACATCGCGGGATTGAACACGGTAAGGAAGTAGACCAAGGCCACGCCAAGCAACCCGAGCGTGGTGACCATGCCGGGATTGTAGGCCCAGCGCAGCCTTGCCGGGAAGATGACGAAGTGCATAAGGACCTCGGCGAACAGGAATATCATCGCCGACAGCGTCAAAAACCTCACCCCTGGCAGCAGAAGGGCCAGGACGTAGATTGCCAAGAGGAAGCCCCAGTTCCCGAACAGCGAGCTCAGGTTATTGCAGTGCCAGTTGCGCTTGTCTACCTCGTCGCTGCCCATCAGCACCTTGATTCCCACAAGCGGGAAGCCTCCCGGAAAGCCGAATTCCTCGAAGAAATGGAGGAACAAGATGGCGATGGCCGCGAGTATGCAGGATTGGGTGGCGTCAAAGGGCAAGACAACCGCAAGAACTGCGGTGATCGCGGCCAGCGCCAACGAAATGTAATGCCAGTTGTTGACGAATGCTCTCATGGTTCACATCCTTAAAATTTTGATTTCCTCAAGAGAACTATCAGGCAAAACAAGCAGCGGCGCAATATTCAGTATCGACGGAGCGTATAATATTAGACGCATCGTCTGATATCGTCCAAAGGAAGCGCCATGAATGAGAACGACCTGCGCGTGATAAAGACCAGGGAGAGCATTGAATCCGCTTTTCTCGACCTGTTAGGCGAGAAGGATTTCGCGCATATCACCGTGACGGAAATACTCAGCAGGTGCCGCATCGCGAAAGGGACCTTCTACTACCATTACCGCGACAAGTACGACCTAGCCGAGCAGATCATCGCCAAGCATTTCGCGTCGTTCGACCAACTCTTCGAAGCGAGTAAGGGGAACTTTCAGGGAAACGGCACAAGCCTCGAGAGCATGGCGGGCCTCGCTACGGGCATAGCAGCAAGCTACGCGCCGCTCAGCTCTATCCACACGCCCGAGTTTGATGCGCGAGACAAGTTGCACGATTTCCTGCGCAGTCGCTTCCTGGAGCTCATGCAAAAGCAGACGCAGCTCGGGGAAATCTCGAACCCCTCGCAGGTTGCCGCATTCCTCGCCTCGATCGTTGCCACGCAGATCGAGATGGTTATCTCGGGAGAATCCCAGACGGGAAGCCAATTCATCGAGTCCCTGCGCGATCTGATTGCATGCATATCGCTCTTCCAATCGATGGAATTCGCCGATCCCGACTGCCAGAAGGCACACGATGGTAAACGCCCTCCTCATATTCAGAAGGCTTCATCAATCGCTGCGATTGATGAAGGACAGATATCGAATAACCTGCAAGCCACCTGCGACAAAGGCAGTTATTGAAAGCCACCAAAATCGTGAGTACAAAATGGGTAAACCCCATTTGTATACTGGAGTCATTTGGCGATACGCGAACCAACGAAACGCAACGCAGTTCCACGACGATTCACGATTTTGTCATTGAGTAGGAATAATTCCGCGCATTACGCGCAAGTTCACCTGATGCGCTCTCGTGATTCGAGCGCACCTCGTTTCTTCTGGTGCATATACTCACGATGACACGAGCAAATCTTAATGGGGAAATCAAAGGGATTCAGTAGGATGGCGATACTCCGTGATACAATGGAGCCGTCGGAAGCCGCGGCACGAAGAATACGGCTTACTTGTACGTTTAGCCTCCGCGGTTGACGGGGCGCCGCAAGGCGTAGAATATCAGCCACCTGTAGGGGCCCGCAGCGATGCGGGCCATGTTTGAAGATTGTGGCGATTTCGCAGGAGTTCTTCGACCTGTGCGGAGACGACCGCGAGATGATGACCAAGCGAAACAGGCCCTGCATCGTCGTCGTGAGGCTGCGCTACAAGGGCAAGAGGCGCGACTTCGCGGTGCCCCTCCGCTCGAATATCGCGCCGAATGTCCCCAAGAATCAGTACTTCGCGCTCCCGCCCAGGCCCACGACGAAGCCCGGTCACAGGCACGGAATCCACTACATCAAGATGTTCCCCATCCAGAAGCGGTTCCAAAGGAAGTTCAGGACCGAGGGCTCGAGGTATTACGAGACGCTCCAAAACACGATAGATGCCAACACGAAGCGAATCGTCGATGATTGCCAAGCCTACCTTGATCGCTACGAGGCGGAGGGGCGACCGATGTACGCCGTCGACATAGACAGAATCATCGATATTCTAGAGAACCAATAGCGCCTGCGAGTCACTTGACAGCGACTGCAAGCCACTAGGCACGGGCGCAGTTATTGAAAATCGCCAAAATCGTGAGTACAAAATGGGTAAACCTTATTTGTCCACTGGGATCGTTCCACGACAAGCGAGACAACGAAACGCGACGCAGATTCACCACGATTCACGATTTTGCCATTGAGTGGGAATAATTCCGCACATTATCGTGAGGTGCATCTGATGCGCTCCCGTGATTCGAAGGAGCTTCCTTTGTTCTCCCGTATCCTTTCAAAATCGCACTCATTGCATAAAGTGCCCTAAGAGGGTACACTTTGGGTATTGATGATAGGAGGCGGAAATGGCTACAGCAGCGATGCCGCGTAAGGCTGAGATAAAGACCAGGACAACCGACCAGGTGAAGGCCCAGGCGACGGACATCTACTCCCGCTGGGGGTTAAGCCTGTCGGACGCCATCAACATGTTCCTCATCAAGTCCATCGAGGTGGGCGGGCTGCCCTTCAACCTTCGCTCCGAGAAGCCGTCCTTCGAGGCGCTCTCCGCCAAAGCCTACCACGCGCCGCTGAATGCCGAGGGCGTGGCCGTGATGCCGGCAGAGTGGGACGACGATGACGAGTAGCGGTGCTCCCCAGTTGTGGGAGGTCTGGCACGCGCGCTTCGATTTCTCCGAGGGCAAGGGTTACAAGTACCGTCCCGTCATCGTTGTCGGCGTACGCGACGACGGCTCCCTTGTCATGATGGTCACCTCGGCCACGAACAAGCTGCACCTCGAGCACGACTACCTCATCCGCGACTGGGAGGCGGCCGGGCTCGACAAGCCTTCGGTTGCCCGAGCAGACCGCATCGCTCAAATACCGGCTGGCTACCTTGGTACGGTGGGTCGCATCGGCCGCCTCTCCGATACCGACATCGCTGCCATCACAAGAATCCTCGCTGAGATCGTCGCTGAAGACGAGGCGTAAGGAGGGACCCTGATGGAAAGGTCTGACTACGATTTCTTTGCAGGCATCCACCAAGGCGGCCGAATCGCTTACGGCATTCTCTGCCTAGAGAAGGTTCTTACCGAGAAGTTCCCCGAAAGGGATTGGACGCCTGTCTCGAAGCTGCTTTGGGGATTCTCCGATGGAACGATGTTCTGGGACCATTGGAATGACAAGTTCATCGACATCCAACCCGAATGCCTCATGGAATTCAGCACCTATGAGGAGCATGTCGAGGACGGGTTGAACATCTCTGAGGACGAATACGAGACCTTCCGAAGCCTTCTCGGGGACCTTACGCCTGCTTACGACGACTTCTTCGACGATGTAGGCGAAATCATGGGCTCCTATATCTACTCAGGAGCCAACGACGAGGGGCCAGACAGCATCGAAGCTATAGGGACCGTCTTGGATGATATGAAGAAATTGGGAGTTGAACCGCCCGACAGGAACGCGGTCTCCAGCCTGAAAAGAGAGAAAGGGAACTTCAATGGCGAGACGTTCGACGGGTTCGCCTTGTCCCTCGTCCTTAATCACGATGACGATTGCGGCGAGTGCCCCGAATGCGGTGCGAAAATTCGGAGCTTCGTAAAGGGGAGCTGCCTCGTCCTGACCTGCACGCGATGCAGCTGGGGCGCCGCTACGACGCATATAGACCCTATCTGGGAGGATGAGGCGGAGTACAGCGTGTTCCTGGAATTAAACGGCAAGAAGCCCGACGCCCGCCAGTACAGGGCAATATCCGCTGCGACGATGATGAACTACTTGTCAGCGCACGAGCTCATCCAATCGCCCGAAATCCCGGCAATCAAGAACAAGGCGAGCGAGGTGCGTCGCCTGGTTGCACACTTAATCGAGGCAGATGTGCCGTTCAGGATCGAGCCCGAATTCCCCTACAAACTCATGGAAAAGAGCCAATGATGCCAACCGATAATGACATCAGATGCCATGAGTATCTGTGGACAACGGAGAAGGACCGATGGGTTCTGGTGCGCGACGAGGATGGCTACGGGATCGTCAACCAGGTGGATGGCATGATGCTGCTTGTCGAAGACGATGAACTTGCCGTAGCCTTGGAGGCCAGGATGCTGGAGGCAGGCTGCAAGGTCTACGACGACATCAGGGAAGCGCTTCCCCGGGACTAGAACTCCTCGATATCGTCGTCGAAGAACCAGTTGGTTGAGACCCGGTTTCCGTAATCGAGGGTATAGCGGAAGGCTTCTCGCTTGTCATGCCAATCCACCCCGACGACTGTCGCCCTTTTGCCCGACTTCTTCACTGCCACAGCATCTCCAACATGGAATGCAGGCATGCCCAGGCATATGTAGTCAGAAGTGCGCACCTCCATGGTGTGCTTTTGGTCATAAGACTCGAGCAGTAGCGTTTACCCGTTGTCCTTAATGCACTGGCAGTAGCTCCTCCACCAGCCAGGGTCGCTGTAGCGCGTGAATGAGGGGTCGCTGCAGCTAACCACGGGCGATTCCCCGTCTTTGACGTTTCCGTACGTGCCCAGGAGGGAGCCGCGCTTCTCACTCGGCTCTACTGGCTCAAACTCCGTGCTCATCGCTGCCTCCTCTGCGTAATGGAGAAATTATAAGGCAGAAGGAAGAGACACCGCGTACTATCAAACATCCATCCAGGCGGTTTTACCGAAAGCCGCGCCTTCCTTATCCCCTTGCTGAGTCAACCCGTGAGTACGTTTTGAGTGCAAACTGGGAGCAACTTCGGACATCTTGGGCCAGCACAAGCAACCGCATGACACCTGATATCGCGTCAGGATACGAAATCCTCATTGAGTGGGAATAACGCAAAATGGCAAAAAGGGGAACCCCAGATGAGTTGAGGTTCCCCTTTTGTCGAACTAAACATGCCTTCCTGCTAAACGTCCAAAAGTTTTATTTTGCATGACTAGCTATGCCGCAAAGCTTTAGTTTCCGCCATATCGGCTTTCGTCGTACGGGAAAATATCAGAGTTGTCGCTCACGGGTGTTGTGCCGTCGTTCTCTTCCACGATGACAAACTCGTCCGGCGGATAGAGATAATCGTCATGAGAGTCGTCAACGATTCGATACCAATCTCCCTCGATTGACATCACTTCGTAGACGCGATTATTTGTCAGTTCCAGAAAAGAGGTCTGACCCATATATCTGACCTTCATTAATCCTCCCATCTCTTAATCTTGAATTTAATTTTACCAACAGACCGTTCCTCAAACCAATGCACCTCAGCCCTGCGTGCTCGGCCATTGTAATCGAGAACAGCATCGCCCTTGGAATGCTTCCAGTCCTTGCCGCGTGCGTCGGGGTATTCCCTCTTAAGTCCTTGAATTGTTTCAGGATGAAGCTTATTTCGGGTGCCCTTGCCGGCAAATACCGTTGGATTTTCTATCTCCGTTCCTTCAACGAAGCGATATGTTCTGCCCGTTTTTGGATCGCGAACATCGTAGTTCATCGCTGCCGCACCGAGACTGCGGCCAATCTCGAAGGGCTCGTCTTCGTACGAGTCTGGAAGCGAAGAACCGCCATAAGTCACGGTCGAATAGAGGCCACTTGTCGAGCTACCCATGCAAAGCCTCCTCATGCCGCGAGGCGGTCCAGTTTGGATAACGGACAAAGTCGGTGGCGCCTTCGTACTCTCCGAACACGCTTTTCGGCATAGGCCCGTACACGAAGACGCGGACGGGATGGAGCCAATAGAGCATCGCCTCAAGGCCTTTCTTGAGATCCTGCTTGTCCTCCCGCTTCTTGCTCACGCCGTATGTTCCGATCCACAGCGCGTTGCCCTTCGGAAGCCCGATGAACGCCAAAGGCGTATCGGCGATATACGGTTCGTACGACCTCCAGTCACCCCACCTGCACAGCGGAGCGTGGAGTCGTCCCGCCCTCTGCAAGTCGTGAGCAGTCAGCCTGTTCATGTAGGTGTTGGCGATCTGAAGGCAGAACGGCATGTCCGTGTACAGGGAGCAATCGGCCGAAGCGAATAAGCTGCACTTTGACCAGGCATCTTCTCGCACTTCGCGATAGATGAGATAGTCCGCAAACATCGGGTCCTTCTCGTGAAACACCCCGACGTCGCCCGGCGCCGCGTAACCAAGCTTGCTAAAGGGCACGGCTCGGGCGGGGATGATGCCGGGGTCGACCGGATCGATCTCCGGAATGTCGAGCGCCGTCACCAGCCTTGAGCAAGCGGCCATCTCTGAGTAGAAGCCATCGTCCACGACGTTTCTTCTATGGGGGCGCCTGCAATGCGCCCTGACCATTGTTTCTTCCCAGGAGGCAGCGCCGTTGAGTCCGCCGGGAATTCCGCCAGCACCGGCGAATAGGTCTACGATCGCCTTTTCAACTATCGCAGGAGAAATGTTGGCAAGGAAATCCGCCAACAATGATGTCAACTGGGGCGAATACCCATCTGGCATCAAAAGATTGTGAGTCATGCGACTTCACCGCCTTTCATAAGGTTCTCTTAATGAACAGGCGGTTGACGTGGCATACTTTTGCATGTCGTTGTCGCGCATGCCGCGTCAACCGTTCGGCTGCCGGGATGGCCGTCCTGGCAGCCGATGTCTCTCTGCAGGATTTACCTCCTTTCCTACACCTCCATTATCCACAGCTGTCACAAATCAGCACCGCTGTGGAACACGCTAAACGTTGTCCTGCATGATACAATTCCATCGTAACAAGTTCACCCATTACAAACCATTACGGAGTTTCATAATGGACTACATCCCAACAGCAATAAACAGGGTGCTAAAAGGAGTCGATTCCGACGGGCTTCCGCGGTGGCGCGATTTATCCGCTCACGACGTCAAGGTTCTCCTTGACCCTGAGGTTGCAGATGAAATTGTGGAAGGCTATTTTCCGGGTTGCGGCTTTTATGGACCGCTAATCGGAAAGGCGGATCCTGACGACATGAAAGGCGCCCTTGAAGTCCTGAGGGCGATTCTGGAGCTTCATGCCATGCTCGAAGGATGCGACTCCCTTATTGAGCTGGACCCCGAGAACTGGCATTTGCCCACACTGCACAGGGTCAACGAGGTGGAGAGAATCGCCACGAGACATTTGGAGGTTATCGGCGCCGCTCTTACGGAGCAGAAGCGCTTTAATATCAGCATTGGCACTGGCTACGACGAGGCGTTCAACAATGAGGACAGCATCCCGCAATGCCATATCTTGCGGATGGAGATGCCGCTTCCTCCCATGTACGGAAGGTGGCTTTCGCAGAGGGTCGCCATATACAATGCGGTGGCATGCGCCATGCGATCGAGCCAAACTTTCTATCTGCATATGCACAATCAGGTACAACTTCTTGTAGAGGACGGCGTCCAAAGGCTGAGAATCGACGTATATGGAACCCAGACGCTTGACGAGGGATGGGACGACTGGCTCGAGAAGTACGAGTCAAGCATAGAAGGTGAGGTAGAGGTTTCAGCATTGGAAAAAGTCGCTGGGCTAAGGCACTTAGCCGACGTCATGGCAACGATGCACCTCTCTTCCGCCATCCCCATTGTCGACCAAGGTGCGTTCGGGCGCTTTGGGGCCGAAGACTCGCTCACGGACCTCTGGCTGCGTCTCTACGACCCCGCAAGCGATTCGGATTACTCCATCGGGTCATGCGAGGTTTGCGGCAGGTTGTTTATCGGGTCTCACAAGGGTAAGCGGGGTCATGACGCATGCATGAACAGGCAACGCGTGGTCAGAAGCAGAACTCGCAAGTTCGCAAAGCTCATCGAGTCGGGAATGAGCCAGCAGGAGGCTTCGAGAATCGCAGGGATAGCGGCCGCAAAAGCCCTAGAAGAGATGACCAGGGAAGGATTCCTGGCAGAATTTGATTCTCTGCAGTAGTGAACGGACTCAAAAAGTGAGTTTGATTCGATGTTTTGAGTTTAAAAAAGAATAAATTGTTTCCGCAGGTAGATACCTGTTTTTGAATTATTTGAGTTTATTATTGCAATAAATGTCGACGAGGATGGCCAAATGTCACCCCCTGATGCGTGGTCATAGGGGCCAAATGGCCTAGGCGAACGCGGGTGCATATCGCCTCTAAGCCCGAGAAAGAATGTGACCCGTTCGTCCGTTCACCTGCGGTTTTGATCGAAAGCGAGTTTAACCTTGCGGATCAGGGCGGAAAACCGGCCGAAATTGTCCTGAGTTTAATTTGAGTTTGACGCCCGCGATATTCCTGATAACAAAAAAAGCACGAGCGGTCAAAATAGGAGAGGGTTTGTCAAACCTGGCAACGATGCTCTTATTGAGTGGGAATAATTCCGCATATTTTTCTCCATATATTTCTTTTTTACGTCCTTATTTTCTCCAATCAATGCGAAAATAAGGACGTAATCTATTCTATAAGGAGGTTGCATGGACAGGTCTCTGATGAAGAAGCTCATTGTCTGGAAGGACAAGCCCAGGCGCAAGCCGCTCATCCTCAACGGCGCCCGGCAAGTCGGCAAGACGTGGCTATTGAAGGAGTTCGGCCAGACACAGTTTTCCAACGTCGCCTACATCAACCTCGACCAGAACGCCGCCATGCAGGAACGGTTCGAGACGGGCTATGACATCCCACGTCTCATCTCGGCATTCCAGTTCGAGACGGGCGAGCACATCGTGGAGGGCGAGACGCTCATCATCCTGGACGAGATTCAGGAATGCCCGCAGGCGCTAACGTCCCTGAAGTACTTCTGCGAGGACGCCCCCGGCTATGCCGTCGCGGCCGCGGGCTCGCTTCTGGGAATCACCATTCACAGTGGCACCGGCTACCCCGTCGGTAAGGTGGACACGCTCGACCTCTACCCCATGGGGTTCGGCGAGTTCCTCGCAGCAACCGGCAACGCCAGCCTGGCAGAGCTTATCGCGGCCGACGACCCGGCCATGATCGACGCGTTCTCCACCAAGCTCGTCCCACTGCTTCGGCAGTACTACTACGTAGGGGGCATGCCCGAGGCGGTGGCGGCCTTCCTAGAGCGCGGGCTTTTAGAAGACGCCCGCGAGGTGCAGGAGGAGATTCTGCGCGGCTACGAGCGCGACATCTCCAAACACCTGAGCCGCACGGAGGCCGAGTACGCCATAGCGGCTTGGAGGTCCATACCCCAGCATCTGGGCCGGGAGAACAAGAAGTTCGTGTTCGGCCACATCGCCGAGGGCGCCAGGGCGCGCAACTACCAGTCCGGCATCACCTGGCTGGAGCAGGCCGGCCTCGTGACGCGCGTGCGCAGGATATCGAAGCCAGGGCTGCCGCTGTGCCCCTACGCGGACGACACCGCGTTCAAGCTCTTTCTGAACGACACGGGTCTGCTCGGCGCCATGGCGCACCTGGACAAGAGGACTGTCATCGGCGGCAGCGCCATCTTCGAGGAGTTCAAGGGGGCGCTCACCGAGCAGTACGTCTGCCAGCAGCTTGTCGCGGAATGTGGGCTCACTCCCTACTACTGGTCTGCAGAGAACTCCGCAGGCGAAATCGACTTCCTAGTCCAACGTGAAAGCCAGATCGCCGCCATTGAGGTGAAGGCCGAGGAAAACCTGCGTGCGAAGAGCCTGCGCGCGTTCAAAGGCAAGCACCCCAACGTCGTGGCGCTGCGCTTCAGCATGTCAGGCTATCGCGAGCAGGACTGGATGCGCAACGTACCGCTGTACGCCATGGCGAACAAGCAGCTGTGGGGCGCAAACGATAACGCGGAAAGGAGCTAACGTCATGAAGAAGGTCAGGTTCATCACGGGCGCGGGAAGCGGCATCGGCCGCGCCATCGCACTGGAGGCGCTGGCCCAGGGCGACTGCGTCGTGGCGACGACGCGCGGGGAGGGCGGCTTCGAGGTGTCCGCAGGGTGCGAGGGCAGACTGCTTTGCCTGCAGCTGGACGTGTCCGAGCAGGACGCGTCCGCCTATGAGGCTGCCGTCTCGGCGGCCAAGGAGCGCTTCGGCCGCATCGACGTGCTGGTGAACAACGCCGGCTACGGCGCCGTCACCTTCTTCGAGGAGACAAGCGAGCAGGCCATCCGCGACATCTACGAGGTGAATGTCTTCGGCGCCATGCGCGTCACGCGCGCCGTGCTGCCCGCCATGCGCGCCCAGAGGGGCGGCCGCATCCTCAACGTGGCCTCCACCGCGGCCTACGCGCCGGGGCCGGTTATCTATCACTCCTCCAAGTTCGCCATGACGGGCTTCTCCGTTGCGCTGGCCTTCGAGGTGGAGCCCTTCGGGATCAAGGTGACCAACGTGGCGCCCGGGATGTTCCGCACCGGCTTCTACGACGCGGGCAAGTGGGGCACCGAGGCCGACGGCCACATCGGCGACTACGACGCCTGCCGCTGGCAGACGGGGCTCGTGGCCGATTGCCAGAGGCACCTGCAACCCGGCGACCCCGCCAAGCTGGCGAAGGTGGTTTACCTGGCTGCGACCTGCGAAGAGCCTCCCCTGCACCTGGCCATCGGCGAGGACGGGCCATCCGTCCTGGACGCCTACTGCGAGAAGATCAGGGAGGACACCGACGCCTGGCGCGACGTAGCCTCGGCAACCAGCTTCGATGAGTAGGCCCGTTATCCTGCTGTTGGCAAGGTTCTCGTCTGGACCCAGCCTTCAACCAGGGTGCCAACCTGCAAGCCACTAGGCACAGACGCAGTTTTTTAAAATCGCCAAAATCGTGAGTTCAAAATGGATAAACCTTATTTGTCCACCGAGGTAATTCCACGACATGCGAGCTAACGATATGCGACGCAAGTTCACGACGATTCACGCTTTTGTCATTAAGTGGGAATAATAGATTCCCCGAACGATCGGGGCGGCCTCAGCCTATTGCTGTCACAGTCGGCGCAGTCCAGCTTTCGAGGGCCTCCATGTCCGGCGTGTAGATGCGCAGATACAGGTGGAAGCCGCCGTCTGAGACTGGAAGCCAGTTTGTCGTATCATCCGGCGCGGTCTTGGAGATAACCACATCCACGGAGCCGTCGGCGTTCACGGTCAAGCCCGAGCGGTCGTTGACGCAGTAGCGGTTAAGGGGATTGTCTATCAGAAAATCATCCTCGCCATATGCGGTGACCGACCAAAAGCCATCGTCCAGCACGGGCGGGTAACTGTCGAAGTGCAGAATGTACGATTTTTCACCAGTCAGCGTTTCGCCGTCCGCGTCCACCGCCGTCTTCGGATACAAGGCGACATCCACGGTATTTGCCCCGAGTCCCCCCAGCGCGATGAGCGTGCGGTAGTCGTACTCGGTGCCAAAATCTCCGATCGGGGCTCCGAAATAGCTCCACTGGCCGAGCTGGCAGGAAAATTGAGCAGCGCTTGCCGAAAGCTCCTGCTGGAGACTTTGGAGCATCTGCGTCCAGGTCTGCTGCACATCACCGGTCAAGACCGAAGCGTCAAACTCCAAGCCGGGGCCGACGTTGACGGCAGCCAGCCGCTCCAAAATCTGCGCATCGGCCTCTGCGGGAGGATTTTTCTCCATCAGCGCGTTCGCGGTCTGGAAGAACGTGGCCGGGTCCATGGCCAGCACCTTGTCTACGGGAACGAAGTCGTCTTCTTCCTGGCTGCTTCCCTTCGGCGGCTGGTATTCCCCGCCGCTCAGATAGGCGGAAAGCGGCAGCAGCTGCATCTGTGCCTGAATGGCGTACACATTCGGAAGGTCTTCTTCGCCAGAGACCACCGTTCTGGTGATAGACCACGCCATGGAGGTGGGAACATCGATGCGGGTCACGCCCTCGGGCAGCTCGCCGTCCCATGAGGACAGCGTAATCGCATAGGCCCCAGCCTTGTCAAGCACGGCCACCGTATTCGTCCACGCATCAAGAACCTGCACCTTGCAGAACCGATCCGTTTCTGGCAGCACATAGACGATCGGCTCCTCGCCAAGGTCGTACCACACCTGCGAATAAAGGGTGTCCACGTTGGGCGTCACCACGTTTTTGAACTGCGCGTTGGCAAGCGCCACGCTGTGGTTGAACTGATTGACAGGCGCTTTTCCGTCCGCCAGCTCTTCCGTGTTTGTTGCTTCAGTCATCGTTGCGTCCATCAGGACCAGCGGGAACGCATAAACGCAAGCATCCTCAATCGTGCCCCAAACGTCTGTGGCCGGCTCTGCGTCCGACCCCGATGTGTCGGCGGGTTTTGCCGCTCCCGCGCAGCCGGATAGCAGCACAGTCATGCAAAGCAGCAAAATCACGAACTTTTTCATATCCATCTTCTCGCTTATTCACGCATTATCGGTCCTGTTTGTAGACGTCGCTGCGGCGCCCCACGGAGAAGGCCTCGATTACAACCCTGTCGTCATCCAGTATGCACGGCACGCGGTAGCCGCATCCGTGTCGTTCACTCTTATCGTCATGGTCGACATCGCAGTCTCTTTCTCTTATTGAATGCATTGTATTCTTACATAAAAGGAGCGCCGATCGAAATACACCAACTAGAAGGGCATTTCCAAAGAGAGGACGATAAGTTCGCAAACCACTTGCGACTAAAGCATGAGACAAAGGGGCACAGCAAAGGCCATGCCCCCCTCAAAATAATCGTCTGCCCTAAAGAGCAAGCAGCCTATGCTGCGGCGAACTCGCCATTGTGCACGGCGTACTGAATGGCAAAAGCATCGGCAGCATCCAGGGTGCCATCAGCGTTCACATCGGCAAACTCCTTGATAGCATCAAGCGATGCGGACTGCTCTGACCAGCAGGCCACCAGAGACTCGCTTGCGGAGTCTTCGTCATATACGCCTCTAGCCAGGTCGTATGCAACCTGGGCGTCGACGATGTTGACCTTGCCGTTGTTGTTCAGGTCGCCCTTGAGGCCCTTAAGCGCAATGTAGAGCTGGAGGGCGTCGGGCGTCGCGAGCTCGTACTCGGTCGGGTCGTCGGTCAGACCCGCCAAGATGTTGGACAGGCCGACGGTGGCGTCGCCCGTGCCCACGCACTCGAAGGTGGCGATGGCCACGTTGGTGCCCTCTGCGCCCTCGTTGCCGATGAAGGAGAACATGCCGTTATCCTCGGTGAACACAAAGTTAAGGCCGTCGCCGGCAAGAGCCGTGCCCTTCTCGACCTTGACGAGCTTCAGGTTGGTCGACTCCGTGAACGTAGCGCTCATGGCAGCCGTGAGAGCGGCCTCGTCGACAGCCACCGTGAAGGTGTCGCCGTACTTGAGGCCGGACGCAGCAGAGGTGAGCGTGACGAAGTCAAGCGTATAGGACACAGTTGCGCCAGCTTCCTCAAGAGCTGCAGCCCAAGAAGGCTTTGCGAGAACCAGACTCACGACTTCAACCGTCTTATCAGGCCATTTAAAACCAGCTTCCGTGGCATCGAAGGTTTTCACCGTTGCAGGCACCTTAATCGTGGTGAGCGACGTGCAGGTGTTGAATGCGTATTTAACAATGGTCTTCAACTTGGTACCAGAAAGGTCCACAGTCTCCAAAGCGGTGCAACCATTGAAGGCATAGCCACCCAGGGTTTCAAGGGATGACGGGAAAACGATAGAGGTCAATCCGCTGTTTTGGAAGGGGCTACTGCCCGTGCTCATGGTGCCATCGCTGTCGCCTATGAGCGTGAGCTTCGTGCAATTGCTAAAGTCAATCGAGGTCAGAGAGGAGCAATTCCTGAAAGCTGCCGATCCGATAGAGGTTAGCTGGCAGCCCTCTGCGAAGGTGGCGGTCTTCAGGTTGCTCAGTCCGTCGAAAGCACCAACAGAAATCTCGGTTATATCTGCGCCTATGTTCACAGACTCCAGGTTTGTGTACGAGCCAAGGCTAGTAATACTTCCGCCCTGTTCAAAATCTATAGAGGTAACATCGGTGGCCTCGATGCCTCGGCCATTAATCATGAACGTTACAATAGACTGGTAAAAAGCATTCGGAGAGGTTTCGCCTGCAAGACCAATCGTTAACGAGCCATCCTTGTATGTGCATGTATATCCAGATCCAGAATTACAAACGTAGCTTCCAGAGCTAAGCATGGCATCATTAACGGTATAGCTGCATGTTTTTGGAATAGCGCTCGTTGCGATTACGCAGCCCGCAGGAATCTCTCCAAAGGAAATGCTTGTATTAGCGAACGAGCTCGCTTGTATAGACTGCAAGGATGCTGGCAACGTCATGGAGCTCAATTGAGTGCATCCATTAAACGCAGCCGCCCCTATTGTAGTCAAAGAGCTGTTAGCGCTAATTTCAACCGACTCCAGACCTGTGCACAGCGCAAACGCGTACTTACCCGTACTGGTAATGCCGTCTCCTATGACAACTTTTTTAATATCAGTCTGCTTTGCCCAAGGGGTTTCGGTGAGCTTGGCAATCGGAAGATCGCCGTTGCCGGCAATCTCAACAACTCCGGTGTCGCTATCAAACGTCCACGTAATATCCGTTCCCTCAAAGCTACCGGAAGCTTCGGTCGCAAACGCGGGCAACGCAAAGCATGTAAGGGACATGATTACGGATATAGCTACCATGGCGACAAACTGTCGCAAATTTTTCTTCGCCATGATCTTTAGTTGATTACGAACGTAATCGTTGTGCCGAGCGTGTTTGCGTTATTGTTGCCGCGAAACGCGCTACTGAAGGTCAAACGAGTGTCGCCGGTAGTTACGACATCCGAAGAAACCTTGATGGTTACTGTCTTCGTGGTAACGTCAACCGAATCGACGGTGACGTTTCCAGTGTTATCGGTGGCAAGAGAGTAAGGCGTCAGCCCAGCCGAATCGCTAATCGTCACATTGCCCGCATTCCTGGTCGCGAACAATGCTGCAGTGTTGTAGTTGCTGAAACCATTCGAAAGCATTACGGTGAAGTAATAATACCCATCGATCGGAGCAGAAGAAGCAAGCTGATTCGTCCAGCCTGAAGTGTTGCTCCCGCTGTAGGAGGTAACAGCAGGGCTGGTCATCTTGAGCGTCATCGCATTGCCCTGATACCCGTAGGTATTGGTGGCAGTAACGTTAACGGTCACGGTCTCCTGGTCAAGAACAGTGTAGCCCGTGCAAGGCTTGCCGCTGTTGCCCGTGGGGGCATTGTCGGCCATCAAATACACCGTAACGGTGACAGTGGTATCGGCGGCAACCGTCGCAGCGGTCACGACGCCTGTGTGCTTGTTGACCGTAACGCCCGTCCCGGAGGCAACCACGTAATCGTAGTGCCAGTCGCCATCGACAGTCGGGTCGCCGAGGAGACTTCCTATCGTCGCCGTCTGACCGGAGGCGACAGTCAGCGTAGTCGCAGAGGTCGACAAGAAATTTATCGACCCCGTCGTCGCGGGTGCGGCGAAGGCCATGGCTGGCATGAGCGCCAAGACCATACAGAGCGCGGCAACCATCGCCGTGACCCTCGTCCACGCCTTTCTAGTCATCTGTCTCATAACAGACTCCTTTCCTTGCTCCTTTCGGAGCGGCTCCAATATTCGCGCGAAAACCCCGAGGCTTTTGCCGCAAGCTTTCGCACCCTGCCCATTCGACAGGCCAGAGGCCGCTCGATAGCGGCGTCTGGCATAACGAATGGACCCAAATCTTGGCTTCCATCACACGCCCAGCCGCGACCTCCTCCCCAAGTCGAAACGCGTCGAAGCAGCCCGCAAGAGGGCGGCAACGGGCGCCATCGCGCACAAGACGGCGACGATGAGCGCAAACAGGGCAGGAAGCCCTGCGACGGCCAGCTCATTTTGGGCCGCACCCCCATCGGCGGTCTTCGAAACCGCAAACGAGAGCAACCGCGCCGCAGATTCGCCTTTGCTTGCATCGGAGCCTTCGCCGTCGTCCTGTTGGGCGGCTGCCGACGTGCGCTCTTCCGATGCGGGCTCCCGTGGCGACTCCCCAGAGGCCTCCTTCTGGGAGGAAGCCTCGGAGATATTCTGCGATGAGGTCGATTGAGGCAGCGTGTCGGACACCGGGCTCAGCGAAATGACCTGGGAGGAATCAACGTCCTGATCGGTATCCTCAGAGTCATCCGCCTGCTCACTGGCCTCAGGGTCTTCCTGGCTGTTCGTCTTCGTCGAATCGTCAGGATTCCCATACTGATTGGGGTCCTCGGAAGCACCCTGATCGTCAGGCTGGTCTGAGCCGCCAGAAGCACCAGAGTCGCCAGATTGACCGGCATCCCCGGAGTCGTCGGAGCCGTCCGAGTCGCCCGGCTCTTCGGAATCTGCAGAACCGTCAGCACCTTTGCCACCCTCACCTGCAGTAAGCGTAAAAGTCTGCAAACCCACGGCATTATCTTTGCTACATCCATAACCTGCAATATAAGGAGTAATGTAGGCAGTAAACGAAAGCGACTCTCCCACAGAGATAGTCTCCAGATTCCAAAAGAAAATGCAGTGGGAAATACCGATATAGTATCCGTTGTCATCCATGGGCAGTGAAGGATTGCCAAGCTTATCAGTAGTCCTCGTGTGCTCCTGTTTGTTCCATATGCCCTCCCATTTCAACAGGGAGTTTCCGCTATCGGCGTCTGTACAGCTGATATTTGAGTTGCAGACGTGTCCAGAACTCGGCAGTGGATCAGAAGTGCCGTCATAGTAGGTCTCAAAGATGAAACCATGTTGCAATGTGTTGATATCAATCTCAGTTGTAGTCTGCGAGACGCCGCTTTCGCTGTCCCATGAGAAGACGACGCTTTCCATCTCCTCATCTTCATCTACCGTCCAAACTTTGTACCAACCCGTCCACCCCCATGCCAGACTGGGCGTGAGCGCAGAGAGCATCCCCGCGACGCAAAATGCGAGCAGCGCCGAGACAACAAAACGCCACGCGATGAGACGAGCGGCCGGTATGCTACCCACGGCGACTCACCTCCCTGCGGCGGCGGGCAAGACCCACGGCCAGGCCAACGAGCACGGCAGCGGCGCAAAAAGCCACGGCAACTGCCGACTGCACGCTCCAGCCTGCGCCCAAATCCCCGTCGGTGCGGAAAGAAATCACGTAGCGCGAGGTGCTCGCATAGCCGCCCGACCAGGTGGTAAGGCCGGGCTCGATTACGATGCGGTACTCGGTGAGCGGGGATAGACGCGTGCCCCCTTCAAGATCTATGTATATGTTGCCCTGACGGTCCTCGCGATTCGATTGCAGGGTATATACGCGAGCGCCTTCAACAGGCGTGCCGTCTGCGCTTTGCAGACTCACCTTGGCACAGTTGGCCTCGATAAGCGATAGATCGACGCCGGATGTGAGCGGGAAATAATCCACGCCCCGGCTGAATCCCAACACCGCGTAGTGAGCCAAGTTGGTCCCCTGGACGGTCGGTCGCAGATCTGAGCCTTGGGAGTTCGCTATGTACCACTCAACGAGCGTTATATCCGTGGATCTCAGGGTATCCGTGGAGCCCGTGACCTTGGCGCCGCCCTGCGGGGTGGCGTCTACGGAGATGGTGGAGGCATCACCTATGTCAGACGTCCCGACCGAGGACCCGGCGTCGGAACCGCCACCTGACCCGTCGCCAGACCCCGCGGCCGCGGACTCAGGATCAGGAAGCGCGGCCGCCTGCTCTCCGACTGATGCCGTTATGAACGAGAAGTCCGCGTCGGCTCCGAGCGTGGCACCGTTCTTGGCAGCCAGGGAGCCGTCGACGTGGATGGTGTACGCAACTCCGGCATCCAGGCCCTTGACGTCCAGGAAGACGTACTGACGATGGCCGAAATCCGCATCGGCGTCGGGCAAGGTAATCATACATACGCCTTCGGATACCTGTGCGCCCGAAGCGTCAAGCAGATGCACGCGGGATGCGTTTTCCGCCACAGCGGCCACGTTGTGGTCGAACCGTACCCAAAGCCGCCCCGAGGTGGGAATTGCGGTCGCGCCGTCTTCGGGACAGGAGGCCTGTATGGCAAGCCCGGAGGCGAACGCTCGCGCAGGCGCCGCCGCAACAGATGACAGGACTGCCACCAAGACGAGCGCCAGCAGAACCGCATAGAACGGCATGGACGCTTTCGCAGTATGTCGCGCAAAGGCGGACATTTCTATTTGCCGCCCCTCTGAACGGAGTTTTCCACGGCCTCATCTGCGGTTTCGCCATCGGGGGCAACCACGTAGACCTGACCGGTGTTCACGTCCTGATAGGCCACCCCGAGTTCCATGTACTGGCTGACCCCGTCAGCGGCGCCCTCCTCGGCGTACTGCATCTGACCTTCAACCTCCTGCATGGCCACCGACTCGGGAACCGCAGAGAGGTTTATGTTGTAGTGAGCAATGAGCGCCAATATCAGCCCGCAGGCGAACACGAGCATGACGTCCATGAGGTTGCCGAGCCCCGCCATGGGCTCGATGTCCGCGCCTTCGCCCTCAGAGGGGAGCAGGCTCGATGAATCGAGAAGGCGCGCCATCAGGACTCCTTCCCCTCGGGACGGAGCGGGAAGCTGGAATCGGTTTCGCGCCCTGCTTGGACGGGCGACTTCTTCGCCCGGGCACCATGGGCGTCGTATTCGTAGATGTTGCGCGGGAACTCGTAGCCCTCGGCGTGGAGGATGCGGCCGCGCTCGAGCACGGCGTTCATGAGCGACTCGGTGCTCACCAAGTAGTCTCGGTACCAGCGCCGGCGCAGGTGCGCCACGAAAAAGCAGACGAGCGATACCGCCAGGCCCGCCGTGGTGGTGTTGAAGGCGATGCGCAGGCTCGAGGAGAGCGTCTCGGTGTCGCCGGTGGAAAGTGCCATCAGGCCAGGCCCCAACGGGATAAGCGTGCCCATGAGGCCGAGCATCGGCGCGGCCTTCGCCATGAACTCGCACCGCTGCACGGGCAGCATCAGCCGGTCGCGCCAGGTGGATATGAGCCTGCGCGCAACCTCCGTGCGCCCGTCCTCGGGCAGCCAAAGATACGCCGCAAGCTCTTCGAGGTCGTCCTTCTGGGAGCGTAAAAGCCCGCTCTCCTCCACGACCGAGGCGATCCCCGGGTAGTCGGCGATTTCAACGCGCGCCACGAGCTCCGGCACGATGGCGCGGTAGCGGCGCCGCTCGGTCAGCGCCTCGACGATGAGCGTGCCCAGGCTGTAGAGCGCGTACAGAATGGCCGCCAGCAGCAAAACCGCCACCGGCACCAGCAACGCCTGCGCCACCGCCTGCAGCACATCGTTGAGATACAGGTCCTGCATGAGATCCATATGTTCAGCCCCCTCCGGTGGCGCCCGCCCTCTGCGAGCGCGCCCGTCTATCACGTGTGTGTTGTTTCGCAAGTCTATTCTCACAAAAGATAAAAGCATACTCAAGAACGTCGTTCTCGGGAAAAGACATACTCGTCAACGAAAGTATGACAAAGGTGACAAAAGGACGGTTCTTTTGTCACCTTTTACCTGGTGCGGGTGAGACGAAGGGACAGGTGATTTGTCTCATACTATGATGCCATCCAGTTTATGCGCCCAAGCAACCCACCGGAATTACCAACACGCCATCTTCGCGCGTATAGGCCAGGTTTCCCTTTCCTACAACCACCGCCAAAAAGGCTGGTTCGGCATTTTTGGCTGCTGGATTTGCGAGCATCCTTCTTTTGAGGGCCAGAAGACTTTTTGCGCCTTCGTCCACTTTTGCATCGCTTAATTTGACCTCAATGCCAGCCCACTTCCCTGCATGCTCCATAATCACATCTACCTCAAGCCCATTTGAATTGCGATAATAGAAAATATCATTACCCAAACCTGGATAGGTAGATAGGAAAACGCGCAGATCACGTATGACCAGGTTTTCAAAGAGCAGGCCGAGCGTCTGCATATCGCTCAACAGCCTTTCGGGCGTAGCACCCAAAAGGGCTGCCGCCAAAGAAGGGTCGCAAAAATAGCGCTTTGGCTTTACGCGAACACGAGCCTTTGACCTCATAGGCGGTTCCCAGCCGCGCAGATTCTCTATGATTTTGACCCGTTCAAATAACTCCAGATATGAGGCAATGGTGTCTTCGTCAGGTGCTTTCTCCCCCTGCGCCATATCTTTCCCGAGCGTCTTAAAGGTGACCGCCTGGCTCTCATTAAGCGCCAAAGCGCGTAAAAGAGCCTGCGCGGTAGCAGGAGAAAGGCGTTCATTTACCACATTTACCTCTAGAAAAGATTTCAGATACTGCGCCGCAGTTTCAGCAGCTATTTCATCAGAAAGACCTAGGTTTGCGGGCCATCCTCCCCTACAGCACCATTGCGCCACTTCAGTAATTTTTGTCTCCCTTCGGACAGGTTTGAACGGCTTGCCTTCAAAAAGATCCACTAGGGAAACAGATGAATCGGACTCGCCTAATTCGCAAAGAGCCATGGGGCGCATGGTTATCCTTCCAATGCGGCCCGTTCCTGAATGGTGAATCTTTTCGCGCTGATCCTTTTTCAACGCAGTGGAGCCCGTAAGCAAAAGGATTCCGCGCTGATTACCCGTTTCATCTACGTGTCGCCGAGCCGCATCCCAAACTTCTGGGACTTCCTGCCACTCATCCACCAAATGTGGTACCGCTCCCATAAGTGCCAGGCTGGGGTCTATTTCAGCAGCCTGGCGATCAGCTGGCTCATCGAGTTTGACCATGCTACAGGACCGCGTCATGGCGGTCCATGTTTTGCCGCACCACTTTGGGCCGCTGATTTCCACGCAGCCAAAGGCTTGCATCATCATATCCAGTCTATTTTCGATAAGACGAGGCCGATATCCAGATGGTATAAGTTTATTTTCCTCAGATTCCATGTGCTTTGATTCCTTTTACGAACTGGACATTCGGTAAAATACAGATTTTTCATTCGGTATTTTACACCGTTTTCGTTCGGTGTTTTACAGGAAAATAAGACAAATCACCTGTCCCTTTGTCTTTGTCTCACAAGGTATGCAGCGCTACTACCTGGCGCACCAGGCGTTCGCTTTCGGGAAGGTCGAGTTCTGCAATAAGGCCTTGCACGCCAAACACTTCCGCCAGGGCATCGGTATCCAGCACTTTGCGGGGTGCGCCCGCGCGCAAGATACGCCCTTCGTGCATCAACGCCACACGCGTAGGTACGCCTGAACGCGCCAGATGGAAAGCCTGGTTGGGCGAATGAGTGGCCATGAGCACAGAAACACCCTGTTCCAACACCAAGCGCTCAACCATTTCCAGAAACAGTAATTCATTATGAAAATCCAGATGCGCGGTGGGTTCGTCCATGACAATGAGCGGCGTGTCCTGCACCAGCGCCCGGGCCAGCATGACCATCTGCATTTCGCCACCGGAAAGAGAGGTGTAGGGCCGCTCTGCCAGATGCGCTATGCCACAGGCCTCTAAAGCGGCAGTCACCTGTGCGTGGTCTTCCGCATTTCCAGGACCCGTGAGGCCGCCACTTCGGGCAACGCACCCCATAAGCACCACGTGCTCCACCGGATACGGGAAAGTACGATCATGCACCTGGGGCACGTAGGCCACCAAGCGGGCCCGGGCAGCGGGTTTCATAGCCTGGGCGTCCTGCCCCGATAGCATTATCTGGCCTGCTGATATGCGGTTTTCACCCAGCACGCAGTCTATGAGTGTGGATTTGCCGCAGCCGTTCACGCCCATAAGGCACAAGCAGCTACCTGGCTCCACTACCAAGCTCACGCCTTTCAGCACCTGATGCCCCTCTGGGTAGGCAAACTGAACATCCTGCACCGCCAACAGGGGCTCTGACACTGAAGTTTCCTGTTCTTCGGCAGGCAGATTCGCATGCTCTAGTTCCATGTGCCCCCCTTCGTCTTTTTCAGCAGATACACGAAGAAAGGCGCACCAATAAGCGCAGTCAGAATGCCCAGCGGAATCTCGCTGGCCCAAAGACACCGAGCTGCCGTGTCCACCACCATGAGAAACGCCGCGCCCAGGCAGAAGGAAACGGGGATAAGACGGGCATTTTGCGAACCCACCAACATGCGGCCTATATGGGGTATGACCAGACCTATCCAGCCCACCGTACCCGCCAGGCACACCGCACCAGCAGTGGCCAGCGTGGCCCCGCCCACAATAGCTGCTTTGGTGGATTCCACGTTCATGCCCAGCGCACGGGCCTCTTTATCGCCCATAGAGAGCACATCGATGCGCCAGGAAAGCACCAGGAGCACTACCACGCCTATGGCTATAGGAAGCGCCGCCCAGAGCTGCTCCCAGCCTACCGAAGCTAGCGATCCCATGAGCCAATACACTATAGAAGGCAGTTGGGTTTCTGCGTCAGCTACATATTTCAGCAGGCTCACCAGCGCGAAGAACACGGCGGAAACCACCGTGCCACCCAGCACCAGCATAATCACCGGAGTCTGGCGGTACACCCGCGCTATCCAGCAGGAAAGCGCCACCGCCACTATGCCAAAGGTGAAGGCGCTGGGGTACACCAGCGCGCCGCCCCCCGCTACCACAATGGCCAGCGCCGCGCCGAACCCGGCACCGTTCGATACACCCAAAAGGCCGGGGTTGACCAGAGGGTTTCGGAAAACACCCTGATACGCCGCACCGCTTACGGCCAACGCGCCACCCACCAGCGCCGCCGCCAACGCGCGTGGTAGACGCACGGTGAGCACCAGGGTGGCCACCTGACTGGATACCAGCTGCTGACCGGAAATGCCGCCCCATAATGCCAGCGCCACTTCTGCAGGCGACATAGCATAGCGCCCTGCCAGCAGGCAGACGAAGAAGCACGCTATGGGCAGCAAAATGATGATGGCGTATTTCAAGGTCAGGCGGGCCATGCTGTTTACTTGTTGCTCCCGCCGCCCGAACCGGAACCTGAGCCGGAGCCGCTGCCAGAACCTGAGCCGGAGCCGCTGCCGGAACCTGAGCCGGAGCCGCTGCCGTTTCCGCTGGTACGAACGCCTTCACCAGAGATAATTTGGTCATAGAGCGCGTCATCCACGGCCACACCCAAAACGTCTGCGTAATAGCTGACCACGGTAGCTTTCAGATCCACGTCAGCATACACCTCAGGGTACAGCGTGCAACCCAGCCAAAGCATGGCCAGGGGTGTTTCCACACTGCCCCGCTGTCCCCAGCGGGTGGCGCCGATAGGAATAGGATAGACCCGACCGGCAGAAACAGCGGCAAGAGTCTCCCATTGCGGGTCGCTTTTTATGGAGGCGGCGGTGCTGGCCACGCTGCAGATGATGACATCAGGCGCCCAATCATACACAGCCTCCAAAGTAGCCGTGTAGTCGGTGCCCGAAGTGGGCTGTTCGCCTGCAGATACGCTTACCGCACCCGCGCGCTCTATCCAGCTGGCCCCCAGAGAACCCGCTGCGTCTGCTAGCAGTGCACCATTAATGGAATGGTAGATGCGCAGGCGGTCTGCCTGGGAAATCTTTGCCGTATGTGCGTCTACTGTGGCTATCATCTGGTCAAAGGCCTGATGAAGCTGCTCTCCGCGCTCGCGCGCAGCATCTCCCAGCGCATCGGCCACCACATCGATAGCCGCCAACTGGTCATCTAAGGTCTCGTAGCCCACCACCACGTAGGGGATGTTTGCATTATCCAGCTTTGTGCGCTCAGCGTCTGAAAGCGTATCCTTCACCAAAACCAGATCCACCCCATTTGCCACCAGGTCTTCGATATTCACGGAGCTGCCCGAGCCTTGCGTCAAATCTGTAAGTCCAGGAAATATAGTCTGCAGAATTTTATCGGATTTGGTGCCGCCCGGTACGCTGTAAAGTTGTTCGCCGGCGCCCAGCATCACCGCCAGCTCGCCGCAGAAAGAGTCCAGCACGGCCACCTTTTGCGGCGACTGAGGGACCTGCACGTTGCGGCCAGCAGTATCCGTCACCTGATGAACCGCCACCGCAGAAGTGCTGGCAGCAGAGCTGCTGGAGGCAGAGCCGCTGGTGGCGGAGCTGCTGGTGGCAGAGCTGCTGCACCCCGTCAGAGCGTAGGTGCCGAAAACCGCCATGCAAGCTGCCAGCACTAGAGAAATTATTGCCCGGGCCGCACCAGCCGTTTTGTGTGTCAGATTAGTTAGTGTCATTGTGTTCCAGCCGTTTCTTCATCAGCGCGCATTATAGTCGCTCCTGCATAATGGGCAAATCCTTGATGTCCAGCTGTGCCAAAGCAGCTAGGTCAGGGGTCAGCGCGCCCATAGCACCCGCGAAGTGCGCCGCTTCGCGCCCCGTACGCACGCCTTCCACACTCACGCGGTCTACCAAGTCATGCACACGCTCAGCGTTTCCGCAGATGAAAAGCCCCGGCGTGCCCTCTACCCCGCCGAAAAGCTCTCGCTCGGGCACAAGCCCGCAGGAAATAAGCAAGGTGTTGCAGCGCACATACTCGCGCCGCGCCATGTCATAGGTGCCGTCTTCTTTGAAGGGCGCCACCATCACGCCTTTGAGCGTGCCGTTACCGTGGATGGAAGCCACGCCCCAGCCGTAGCGGGCTTCAATGCCGTAGGGCTCTATGCAGCGGCGGTGGTTGCGAACCAAGCCGGTAGCCTCTTTGGCCACCACCATGCGCACCTGTGCACCCGCCAGCGTCATACGGCGCGCCATGATAAGGCCAATGTCTCCGCCACCCAAAATAACCACCTTATTGCCTGGGAGTTTGTGTTCGATATTGACCATATACTGCGCAGTGCCTGCGGTGTAGATTCCCGTAGGGCGGGTACCCGGAATGCGCAGCTGGCCACGGGTAATTTCGCGGCAACCGCTGGCTATGATGACGCTTTTCGCACGAATGGTGTGTGCGCCGCCAAAGGGCAGACCCACTATCTGGGCCGTAAATCCCCGAGCCGAGCTATCGTCCTTGTCCAGAGCCGTCACATTAGAAGCGCAGGCCCACTTTACGCCCGCAGCATCCAAAGCGCCCGTCCATTTCCTCAGGAAGCCAGGGCCGGTGAGGTTTTCCTGGTATAAATACATGCCAAAGCCATCGTGAATGCACTGGGGTAGAACGCCACCCAAAAATTCCTCGCGCTCCACCAAAAGCACCTGAGCGCCGCACTGACCAGCAGCTGTAGCTGCGGCAATCCCTGCAGCACCGCCCCCAATTACCAGCACATCCACCTGGGAAAGTTGCGCCAGACTGGGGTCAAATTCCTGGCGCTGTCCTCCAAAGATATGCACATCTCCGGCCATGTCCGTAAGCTGATAGGTACGGGGTGCGTGCGTGGATTCAGCTAATGGCTGAACGCCGGTGACCGCTGCGCCCGTGGTTCCCACGGTGCTTTCCTCCGCAGCGCCCCCGCCAGCCAAAGCTTCCTCTAAAACCGCCTCTACACGGGGGCGGCAAAACTGCCCTTGGCAGCGCCCCATACCCGTGCGCAAACGATGCTTCAACCCTTCAAAATCCCGTGGCGGCAGCGGGGCTGACAATGCGCGGCGCACATCGCCTTCGGTAATCTTTTCGCAGCGGCACAGCACGTGGCCAAAGCTGGGATCTTCCGCTAGCAGGCGCGCTTGCTCAGCCGCATCACACTCCAAAAATGGCACGTGGCGCGTGCGGAAAGGACTGAACGCAGGGTTCTCTTCCAGACGCAGGCCCTCTTCGCGCAACATGGCCACCACGCGCACCGCCAAAGCAGGAGCGCAGGTCATACCAGGGTTTTTGATACCCAGTGCGCTCACAAAGCCATGGGCGCTCATGCTGAGCACGAAATCTTTCTTTTCCTTTTCCACATTCGTGATGTTCGCGCGCACCCCCGCAAACGCGGTAATCACACGACCTAGCTGAATGCTAGGAACTATCTTTTGCGCCACCTGGCGCACATGGGCCAGGCCCGCATCCGTGGTGCCGGTGCAGTTGAAATCACGCACGTTTTCGCTGGTAGGACCAGCCAGGATGTTTCCGTCTACCGTGGGACAGAGCAGCGTGCCGCCTTCGCCGTCCTCCTGTGCTTGAAATAGCACGTGGCGGATAGGATCAGGCGCGCCAGGGCCGCCTTGTTTGTCGAATACATAGTACTGGCCTCGGCGCGGACTCACCACCACTTCTGCCGGGCGCACCTGGGTATCCAGAAGCGCGGCCATATCCCCTGCGCAATTCACCACAAAGCGCGCATCAAAGCGCCGGCCATCTTGGGTGTGCAGGTTCCAGCAGCCCCGCAGATGCTCTACGCGTTCCACCGCCGCGTCAAACGCGAACTCCACTCCGTTTGCTGCGGCGTTTTCAGCGCAGGCTGTGACCAGGGCAAAAGGCGAAATGACGCCCGTGGACTCCGCCACCATGGCAGCTATCACGCCTTCTGACAGGCGGGGCTCCAGTTCGCGCGCTTCGTCCCCTGAAATAATAGGCAAATCCCCCGCTCCGTTTGCCAGAGCGCGGTCATGCTTCTGGTGCATGCGCTCCATGCCATTCGGGCCAAACGCACAATACAGTGCCCCCACACGCTGATAGGGTACATCCAGCTCCTGCACGATGCGGTCATACATGCGATTACCCTCCACCGTGGAAAGGCCTTTGAGCGACCCTTCGCGCGCTTGAAAACCCGTTTGAATCAGGCCACTATTCGCCTTTGATGAGCCTTTGCCCACGTCATTGGCGCGCTCCAGCACCACTATATCCAGCTTATACTGGGAAAGCTCGCGGGCCACCATGCAGCCCATCACCCCAGCGCCTATAATAGCCACGTCATAGCGCCTGCGCATAAGCTAGTCTTCCTTTCTCATGCAGGCAAAACCCTGCGCCGTCCAACGCCTATACAGGCAGTTTGCGCAAATAGGTGCTGCTTCGTCGGCACCGATCATTTCTTCTTCATCGTTATCTGCTTCAAAGCGGGCGCAGCTGCGCTTCGTGTCACAAAAGCCGCTAGGCGTCTCTTCCAGCTGCGCTTTGTCGCAGGGCCAGGCCACACCATCGCGCAGCTCACACACCAGAGTAAGAGTATTGCCGTAAAGTACGGGCTTTGCCTCACGCACTAGGGCCACAAGAGTCTTAGGGCCAAGCGAAACCCCGTCCGGGTCCACCAGCTGCGCCACGCCACGCGCCTGCTCTTCCAGAATTTCCAGCAGATGGGCAGCCGGAATGGCCAGCACGGGCTCATCGGGGTTTTCGTCCCCTGCGGCCGCGCACGCTCGCAGCTCTTTTGCATTTGTTACCACTTCTCCCCCGCCGCCACATAAAGCAGTCAGGTCCCATTTGCCCCGGAAGCGGCCATCGCAGCCAGAAAGCCGCAGGCCAGCACCGGCCAGAGCGCCAATGACGCCTTCGCCCGTGCCCCCATGCTCCGTCAAAGTGACCCAGGGGATGCTGTTTGCCGTCCGAAGCGCTTCGTCTTTGGAGATCACGCACATCTTAGCCGCCAGACCGAAATCCACCAGCGTTTTTATACCCTGGTATTCCTCATAGTCGTCCTCGGGGACTACCACCATGCAGAGCCCAGGATTGGCGGTGTCCGCCTTCATCTGGTCCAATGCCGCCACCGCGCGCGTGTATATCTCATCCAGCGAGTCATCCACTATGCGCGCGGAAAACGCCATGGCGGAGTTGTGGGAGGTGTAGTTCACATCCGGATGCAGCAGCAGCTGATGGCGGGAAATGACCAGAGGCAGGTAACCGCCACATTCCTGCACAATCTGCGCAATGCGCTCAGCCACCGCCCCGGTGCTGGTGCTTTTCGTCAGATCATCCGTGTCGTCTACACAGATAATCAAATCGAGAGTCTCGTCCATCCTTGTCTTTCCCCCTGTTAGATGCGTTGGACTTTTGCGCGCTCCAAACGCTTGCCGTGGAGCTGGCCTGCCATAAGGTCAGACATGCGCTCCTCAGCGCTGCCCTGCACGTCGTAGAAGCAGAGTGTCCCTATAACCGCCAGAGAATTCATGGCGTTGCCGCCCAGTTCGCCCGTGATGAAGTGCGTGACGCGGTGTTTGTCCAGCTCACGCGTGATGCCTTCGCGCTTCATGTTTGTGGTGTCTATCTCCTCAACCAGCGTGAGCGCGGGCGGCTGGCCCTGGCATGCAGGCAGCTCCTCCCCCGCTAGACCCATGCAAGACGCATCCCATGGCCCCACTGGTTCATACACACGAATACAGCCGCAACGCCCCAGGCCACTAAAGACCTGCCCGCTCTCCACATCATAGGTAATCCCTATGCGCACAGGCATTCCCTGCTCAACGAAGCTTTCCACCAGGCGCTGGCCCGCTTTGCGCTCCGCGCACTGAGGGCAACCTGAATGACCGTTTGTGCGATAACGCACCTTCGTCTGGTATTCATGCCCACATTCCCGGCAGCGCCACCAAACTTTCATATCGGAATACTGGGCCACCGTCATGATATCGATGCCCAGGTTTTTAGCGAAATCCCATTCAGCCACCATATCTGGAAAGCGAATAGCCAAAAGATTGCCCCTTTCCACGCGCTCGCGTTCACGGCACGTGGGACAACCTGAATCATGCATGGTGCGCGTGACCAGGCTTGACTGCCATTGCGTGCCGCACGTGTGGCATTTCCAGTTTATGCGCACGTTGTTCGTGCGCAAAAGATTGGACGGATCAAGGCCTTCGTTATTCTCTGTATCCCAGTCCAACATGAGCTGTGGATAGAGCGTAGCTACGTCGTTTTGGCCAACACGCGCTACACGGCCCGAGCACGCCGGGCAACCTGAGCCTTTCTTCGTGCGGTTATTGATAATGGCTTCCCAGCTATAGCCGCAGGTAGCGCAAGTCCACCAGACTTTTTTGCTGGATCCTGGGGTCACCTCCGTAGGCAGCAGTTTCCCGTTGCGCGCATAATCCCATTCCGCTTCCAGGGCTGGAAACGCCACAGCCAAAGAATCGGAGAATCGACGCTTTGCAGGCTTATCTTCATGGTCCATACAAGCTCCTTACATTAATGCGCTTATATTCTTGCACAAAGATAATCAATACTCGCACGGCTTGGCGGCCCTGCACTCAATACTCATGAACGAAGCTACGAATAAGAAAGCCACGGGCTCACTTGCCCGCGGCTTTCGGTCTAACAAATATAGAGGGGGGTTAGCTACTTCTTTTTACGGCGCGCGATGACAACACCAGCTACCACGGCTATCACTATCACTACCACCGCAATGCCCACTATGAGGCCCATATTGGAATTAGAGGATGAAGTGGTAGCAGCAGATGTTGTGTCTGCTGACGCATTCGTTGAGCTGGAAGCAGAAGCGCTCGCGGCGGCGGAAGTCTTAAACGTTACTTTGTATGTTTCAGTGGAAGAGGATCCGTTTTTAGCGGTAATACCAGCATCAGCCACAATTACGTAAGAAGTATCCGCCTCTAACGCTGCTGCAGGGGTAATGTAGATGTACTGTCTGTGTTCGCTATCCGTTGAGGTATCTTTGACGGAAACGGTGGCCTGCACTTCAGTACCGTCGGCTTTCTGCAGGTGTACTTTTTGAATGTTATCTGCGGAAACAGTGGATTCAGCTACATTGTTTGAGAACTGCAACCACATTTCTGGCAAGGTACCTGCCTCAATGGTAGCGCCCTCTTCGGGGTTTGAAGTAGTCAGCGTAGGGCCAGATGCAGTACTAGTGCTGCCGCCGCCTGATCCATTTCCGCCACCTGTGCCGTTACCACCTGCGGCGAAAGCCATTGCAGGGCCAGCGCAAAGCGCCAAAACCGCAGCTAGAGCAAATGTAGCAGCTGCTCTTTTTATGCCTGAAAGCATAGGTTCCTCCTTTGGTGCATGTTGGTCTGGAACACATTATTCTCTCTTAAGTATTATATGACAAAAACAGCAAGTTCTACGTAATTAGGGACTAAGGGATTAATTGAGCAAGAATCGGTTCCAATACAACGATGCTGTCAACTCAGCCTATTGCCTTGGATATATTTCAGCAGAAGCGAAACGGGAGCAAACAAAACCGCAACTCTGATTCACAACAATTTACGCTCATGCAAGCAGGCGAGAATGGTTTTTCAGCCATTCCCAAACACAAGGGATGCCCCAAATAAGGGACATCCCTTGCTTTCAAACCAGCAACCGCAATCTTTCGAAGCTCCCGGCTTGCCTATTGTTCGCCAGCAAGGGAAGCAATCAATAACCCGCAAGCCACTTGCAGCTAAGGCAGTTATTTGAAAACAGTCGATATCGTAAGTGCAAATTAACAAACTTGCGCACAGCGTCATAACGGAAGGCCTCGTCAGCGAAGCCGGACGGTTCAGGCTTGAAAACGTTGACGTGGCCAACGCGATTTAGTCGGCGAACTGGCTGTTATATAGTTTGGCGTACAGGCCGTCCTTTTCCATGAGCTCGTCGTGCGTGCCAATCTCAAGAATGTCCCCATCCTGCATGTACAGGATGGTGTCAGCGTCCTTGATAGTGGACAAGCGATGCGCAACGACGAATGACGTGCGATCCTTCATCATGGCGTTCATGGCCTCCTGGATGAGAACCTCGGTGCGGGTGTCGACCGAGGACGTGGCTTCATCCAAAATCATGATTCGCGGATTGGAAAGCATTGCACGCGCGATGGTGATCAGCTGGCGCTGACCTTGGGCGATGTTGCTTGCACCCTCCTGCAGGATAAACTGGTAACCCCCAGGCAGCGTTTCGATGAATGCGTCGGCGTGCGCAGCCTTGGCCGCCGCAATAACCTCCTCATCCGTGGCGTCGAGCTTGCCGTAGCGGATGTTGTCCATGACCGTGCCGGTCTCGAGCCACGTCTCCTGCAGCACCATGCCAAACATCGAGCGCAGGTCGTCGCGGCGCATGTCACGCACGTCGACGCCGTCAATCTTGATGGAGCCGCCCTTCACGTCGTAGAAGCGCATAATGAGATTGATGAGCGTGGTTTTGCCACAACCGGTCGGGCCTACAATTGCGGTCTTTGTGCCGGCCTTCGCCTCGTAATTCAGGTCGCTAATGAGCGTCTGGTGAGGCAGGTATCCGAAGCGGACGTGCTCGAACTGCATGCTGCCCCTTGGGTTTTCGGGGAACCTCGGGTTCTCAGGATCGGGCACCTCCTCGACCTCGTCGAGGAACTCGAAGATACGGCCGCCCGAAGAGCGCGTCTGCTGCAGGATGGAAACGAGTTCCATGATGGTGTTGATCGGGGTGGTGAATTGCGTAAGGTACTGCGTGAACGCCTGAATCATGCCAACGGACAGCCCACCAAGAATGGCCATGACGGCACCCGCAAGACATACGAGCGCGTACCCCGCGAAGTTGGCGCCTTGGGTCATCGGGTAAAGCAAACCCGCCAAGAACTGGCCTCTCTCGGAATGGTCACGCAGCTTCTCGTTGATGGTCTCGAAATTGTCCTTGACGAACGTCTCCTTGCCAAACAGCGCAACGACGTTATGGCCGGTGTAATACTCCTCGACGTATCCGTTGAGCTCGCCGACTGTAGCCATCTGCGCATCGAAGTGAGGCTGGCTGCGAGTGGTGACCTTGCCGGCGAAGAACAGGAGCACAGGGATGGAAACAAGCCCCACGACAGTGAGGAACGGGTCCAGGGCAAGCATCATCACAAGGACGAGCACCATGGTAAGGACGCCCTTTAGGATCTCAAATATTGCCTCTTGGAACGCTTGGGAGACGATCTCGACATCGTTGGTGAGACGCGCAAGGATATCGCCGTAGGTGGTTGTGTCGTAATAGTTCAACGGCAGGCGGTCGAGCTTGCGGTCGATGTCCTTGCGCAGACGGTAGATTGCGTCCTGCGAAACAGAGATTATGAGCAAGTTCGACAAATACGAGAGCACCGCATAGAGGGCATAGCAAGCAACGAGGAGCACAAGGCATTTCAGGAAGCTGCCGTACACTTCCTCATTGAAGCCGCCTGTCAGCAGCTTGCCCATGTCGTCGATTGCAAGGGCGGTGAAATAAGGTGCAAGCGCATACGCGGCGACGGCAAGAAGGATCAAGACGATGGACAGGACGAAACGCCCCTTGCGCTGCGCAAGGTACCCAATCAAGCGTCTGTAGGTGCCCTTTTTAGCCTGGTCTGCCTCGTTGCCGCTTCGAAGGTCGGGCAGCGGACGGTTGGCGCCCGCTGGCATCTTGTCGGAGGCAAAGCTCATGACGGCTGTCTTTTTGCCAGATTCCATGGAGTCGTAATTTTTTTGACTCTCCGTCTTTACATCAACGTTCGTCATGCTACTCGCCTCCTTTCTTCATCTGCGATTCGACGATCTCGCGATACACCTCACAGGTTTCGAGCAGTTTATCGTGGGTGCCAATCCCCATGATGTCGCCGCGGTCGATGACGATGATCTGATCTGCATCCATGATGGTGTTGACGCGCTGGGCGACGATGATGGTCGTGGCGCCCTCACGCGCGGTGCGCTCCCTCAAAGCCATGCGCAACGTCTTGTCGGTCTTGAAATCGAGTGCGCTGAAGCTGTCGTCGAACACGTACACCTCGGGCGTGCGAACCAGGGCGCGCGCAATGCACAGGCGCTGTTTCTGCCCACCGGAAAAGTTAGAGCCTCCCTGGGCGACAGAGGCTTCGAATTTGCCCTTTTTCTTCATGACGAAATCCCACGACTGAGCAACTTGCACGGCTTGCTCGATGGCCTCTTCGGTCGTATCGCTGTCACCAAACTCCAGGTTGGACTCGATGGTACCCTTAAACAGGTTGGCCTTTTGCGGCACGTATCCGATACGTGCTCGCAATTCGTCCAGACTCCAGTCGCGCACGTCAACGCCGTCGAGCAGAATCTGCCCCTCGGTCGCATCATACAGGCGCGGAATCATATTGATGATGGATGACTTGCCCATACCCGTGCCGCCGATGATGGCGGTGGTTTGACCCGGTCCCGCCTTGAAGCTCAGATTGTTAACGGCCGCGCGCTGCGCTCCGGCGTAGCGAAACGACACGTTGCGGTATTCCAGACAACCACGCTGGTCCGTTGCCTTCACGCCGTTTTCCGCATCAACGATGAGGTTTTTGCTGTTAAGAACCTCCTTGATGCGGTTGGCGCTCGTAAGGGTGCGGGGCAAAAGCAAAAACACGATGGAAAGAAGGATGACGCTCGTCATAATGTAGATGACGTAGCTCATCAACGCGATCACCTTGCCCGTGGTGATGCCCGCATTTCCGGCAAAGGACATCTGGCAGGCAAGGTAGAAGATGCCCGCAATGGTCCCCGCAAGCAAAAGGATGATGACCGGCATGAACGCCCCGGTGATCCTCATCATCTTCTTGCTGAGCGACGTGTAATCCACGTTTACCTTGTCAAATCGGTCCTGCTCATAATCCGATGTGCAGAAGGCCCTGATGACGCGCGCACCAGCAATCTTCTCGCGGATGACCATGTTGATGCGGTCAAGGCGCTTCTGGATAACGTCAGCCAGCGGCACGGCCATGCGTCCGAGAACCGCCATTATGACGATAAGCACAGGGATAGTGACGTAAAGCACACGCGTCAGCTCCGGCGAGGTGCTGACCGCCATGACGATGCCGATGACGCACATGGCCGGCGCCGTAATGGCAACAGACAGCGAAAGCGCCGCAAAGAACTGGATGTTCTGCGTGTCGGTATTGGTACGCGTAATCAGACTGGCAATAGTGAACTCGTCAACTTCTTGCTGGGAGAACCCCATAACCTTATCGAAAACCTTCTCACGAACGTTATGGCCGACGCCCATGGCGATTTGCGCCGAGAAACGTGCGGTTCCAAAACCTGCAACAAGCAGCAGCACAACACACAAAAACATGTAACCGACGTACTTGAACACCAACTCATACGACTGCTGAGGGATGGCGTCGTCGACAATGCGCTGAAAGAGCGCCGGAACAAGCATTGAGCACAGCGTGGTTACAACTACTGTGATAAGGAGAAGAAGGATGCTCTTTTTGTAAGCGCCCAGTTCTCGGAGCAGAAGCGACATCGCGTTTCGTCCTTTCTGGTTAACGATCTATGCCTCGAGCCCCACAGACTACGGCATGGCCGATGGATTTGCAACCCTAAGTTGAACAAAATCTAGAGGGACAAACCTGCCTCCCGAA
>R20__coassemble_333_pt1 | contig 36577 bp, 26 predicted proteins | sample R20__metabat2_low_PE_053 | metagenome-assembled genome bin R20
AAGCTGCGCAAGGCCATGGGCAAGAAGAAGCTGGACATCATGCGCCAGCTGCAGGCCGACTGGGACAAGGGCGCCGTGGAAAACGGCTACGACCTCAAGATTGCCCAGCAGATCTGGCAGGATGCCGAAAAGTTTGCAAAGTACGCCTTCAACAAGTCGCACTCGGCGGCGTATGCCCTGTTGGTCATGCGTACCGCGTACCTGAAGGCGTATTACCCCAACGAGTACATGGCTGCCGTGCTGTCCAGTTACATGGGAAACACCGACCGCCTGATCAAATACATTGCCAGCTGCAACCACAATGGCATCCCGGTTTTGCCGCCGGACATCAACACGTCCAACGCCGAGTTCACGCCTGTGCCCGAAGGCATACGCTTTGGTTTGGTGGGCGTTCGCGGCGTGGGTAAGAACGTGGCCGACACCATCATTGCCGAGCGCCAGGCCAACGGCCCCTATACCAGCTTGCATGACTTCGTGAATAGGCTGGATGCCAAGTGCTACAACCGCAAGACGCTGGAAGCCCTGATCAAGGGCGGTGCCTTCGACAGCACGGGCTACACCCGCAAGCAGCTTATGTACTTCGTGGACGAGACCTCGCTTCTGGAGGGCGCGGCCAAGCGCCAGAAGGACAAGGACGCCGGCCAGCTGGACATGTTTGCCATGTTTGCGGAGGTGGATGAAACCTTCAAGGAGGACATCCCCGAGCCTGACGGCGTGGAATGGGACAAGCGCACGCTTTTGGCCTACGAGAAGGAGATCATGAAGATTTACGTCTCGGACCACCCGCTGCGCCCCTATGAGCGCGCCATTTCCCGCATGACGAAGTTCTCATTGGCGGATCTGGCCGAGCGCACCTCCGAGATCAAAAACGCCACGTTTGTGGGCATGATCAGCGGCGTTGTGGTGAAGCTGACCAAGCGCGGCACCAAGTGGGCGTCGTTTAGCTTGGAGGATCAGTCGGGCCACGTGGATTGCGTGTGCTTCAAGTATGACGACTTCTCCGAGGCCATCCAGGAGGACGCCATCGTCAAGATCAAGGGCAAGTTTGAGCACTCCGACCGCGGCAACCAGATCATGTGCTTCGAGATAGAGACGCTTGAGCTGGGCGAAGCCGACGAGGCGCCGGCGTACCTGAGCCTGAACGTGAAGTATGCGGACCTGAACGAGGCCAAGGCGCTGCGTCTGCAGCGGCTGCTTTCGCAATATCCGGGCCGCGATGCCGTCATGCTGTGCGTCAACCAGGCGGACGGCAAGCGCTACCGTGCCGAGCTGCCCACCCAGGTGGATGCGCGCAACAGCGTGCTGAAAAGTGAGATCGCAAGCCTGTTGGGCGCCCAGGCCTTGGGGGCCTAGGTGCCAGACCAGCTTCAGACATTCGCCATGCAGGTTGCCTACAAGGGCGCGGCCTTTTGCGGCTTTGCGCGCCAACCGGGGCAGCTGACCGTGCAAGGGGAGCTGGAACATGCCCTTGAGCTGCTGTTTCGCCGCTCGGTGGAAACCGTGTGCGCAGGACGCACCGATGCCGGCGTGCATGCGCGCGGCCAGGTGGTCAGCTTCCAGGTTGCCGAAGACGAGCTGCGTGACCGCAGCCTGGATAAGCTGTGCCGCAGCTTGAACGCGTTGACGCATGACGACATAACGGTGCTGTGGCTTGATCCCCGGCCGGCGGGCTTCTCGGCGCGCTTTGACGCGCGTATGCGCGAATACCACTATCACCTTAGCCTGGACGCCACGCCGCCGTTGTTCATGCGGGATTTCTGCTGGCATGTGGCCAAGCCGCTGGATGTGGATGCCATGCGCGAAGGCGCGGCGTACCTGGTGGGGGAGCACGACTTCAAGAGCTTCTGCCTGGCCGTCAGCGCCGTGGGCAAGCCCACCTGCCGCTACGTGGAAGAGGTTTCCATCTACCCCCAGGAAGTAATGGGTGAGCAGTTGCTGACCATCAAGGTGCGCGGCAACGCGTTTTTGCACTCCATGGTGCGCACCATGGTGGGCACGCTGGTCATGGTGGGGCGCGGCCTTCGGCAGCCGGAATGGGTGCAAGAGGTGCTTGATGCGCGTGACCGCAGCGCCGCGGGTGAAAACGCCCCTGCTCAGGGCCTGGTTTTTTGGGAGGTCACCTACTGATGGATGCGTTGCGTGACTTGTTTGCCGGCCTGCGCAACGTGCCGGCCGAATTGGTGGAGGCGGCCCGACGCCTGTTGGCGGGCACTCCTGGACCTTCCAGACGGGAAACGCTGTCTGACCTGCGCAAAGCTGCTGACTATGAGCAGCGCCGGGCCCAGTTGGAAAAGCTGCAGCAGCATGCGCCCACCGGGCAGGTGCTGGTGGCCCAAAGCCGTGATGGCAAGGTGGCCCTGTTCCAAGACAAGGACGGTCACCTGACGGCTGTGGACGCGTCTAAACTGGTCTAGCGGCGCCATGCGCGAATAATCTTCCCAAGAGTCAATTTATGGGCCTGAAAGGTGGTTTTCTGCCTACCTTTCGCGGATAATTTTTGTTGGAACAATCATTCCAATGCCTCTGTAACACACAAGAAAAACTTCTTATGGGAAAATAGCGCCCACACTATGGGGTAGTTGTTAGGACGAAGAGGGAAAATCTGATGGATATGTTGAAACTTTCAACGGGTCCTCTGCTGGATAAAACCGGGGGGACGTTCTTGGACCAGTTTTCTCGGCGCGTGAAAGCCATGCCTCCGGGAATGTGCCCGGTAGCCGTGGTGGCCGCGCAGGTCAAGCTGGCCGAAATGCAAACATGCGGCAAATGCGTGCCGTGCCGTGACGGCATTCCGCAGATGAGTGCGCTGCTGGAGAAGATCCTGCATTGCCAGGCCACGCCCGATGACGCCATTGAGCTGCGTCGGCTGGCTGAGCTGGTCCAGGATTCCAGCGACTGCGTCATTGGCTACGGCATCGGCCAAACGGTGCTGGACTTCATCGGTGTGTACAAGGAAGACTTCGAGGCGCACACCAACGGCCACGCGTGCATGCACGAAGTGGACCAGAAGCTGCCGTGCGAGGCTCTTTGCCCTGCTCATGTCAATATTCCGTCCTACATTGCCTATGTGGGCGAAGGCGACTATGAATCCGCCATCAAGGTCATGCGCCAAGACAACCCGTTCCCCACGGCCTGCGCCTTCGTGTGCGAGCATCCGTGCGAGGCGCGTTGCCGCCGTGCCATGATTGATTCGCCGGTCAACATCCGCGGCGTGAAGAAGTTCATGGTGGACCAAACCCATGCGGATACGGTATCCGTGCCCGACCGCCTGCCCGACACCGGCAAGCACATCGCCGTCATCGGTGGTGGCCCAAGCGGCCTGACCTGCGCCTACTTCAGCGCGCTCATGGGCCACAAGGTCACCGTCTTCGAAGGCCGCAAGAAGCTGGGCGGCATGATGCGCTACGGCATTCCGGCGTACCGCTTCCCGCGTGAGCGCCTTGACGAAGACATCCGCGCCATCCTTTCGGTGGGCAACATCGACGTCAAGTATGAAACCCAGATTGACACCGACGCCTTGAAGCAGATTGCGTGCGAGTTCGACGCGGTGTACGTGGCCATCGGCGCGCAGGGCGGCAAGTCCCTGCGGCTGGAAAACGTGAATGCCGAAGGCGTGTCCTCGGCCGTTGACCTGCTGTCGAAGATCGGCAACGGCGACTGGCTGCCCGACTTTACGGGCAAGAAGGTGGCGGTCATCGGCGGCGGCAACGTGGCCATGGACTGCTGCCGCACGGCGGTGCGCGCCGGCGCTGAAGAGGTCAACTGCATCTATCGCCGCCGCATGGAGGACATGACGGCCCTGCCGACCGAAATAGAGTCCGCCATTGCCGAAGGCGTGGAAATGCTGACGCTGGAAAGCCCCGTGAGCATCCAGGTCAACGAGGCCGGCCATTGCACGGCCGTCATCACGCAGCCCCAGATGATCAGCGCGGTCAAGCGCGGCCGCCCGGCTCCCATAGATGCCGACAAGCCGCAAAACCGCATCCAGGCCGACATCGTGCTTTTGGCCGTTGGCCAGGCCGTGGTCTCGGCGCCGTTCGAGGAGTTCGGCATGGAGGCCCAATGGGGTGCCTTCGTGGCCGATGATCACCTGCTTTCCCCGGGCTTTGACAACGTGTTTGTGGGAGGCGACTGCCAAACCGGCCCCGCCACCGTTATCCGCGCCATCGGCGCCGGCAAGCTGGTGGCACGCAACATCGACACCTACCTGGGCTACAACCACAAGCTTACCCGCTTGCCCGAACCTCCAGCCCCCAAGCCCAACGATCGCACGGCTTATGGCCGCGTGGACATCACCGAGCGTCCCGCGCGCGTTCGCAAGCTGGACTTCGAAGGCGTGGAAAACGAAATGAGCCGCGAAGAGGCCATTCAGGAATGCGGCCGCTGCCTGCGCTGCGACCACTTCGGTTGCGGCATCCTGGAAGGAGGCAGGATCCAATATGTCTAACGAAGCATTGGCAACCGTCACCATTGACGGCATCCAAGTGACCGTGCCCGCCGGCATGCCCATCATTGCGGCTGCCCGCAAGGTGGGCATCAGCACCCCTACGCTGTGCGCGCTTAAGGGCGTCAGCAAGATCAGCTCCTGCCGCGTGTGCGTGGTGGAGGTGGAAGGCCAGCCGGCGCTTATGCCCGCCTGCTCCACGCCGGTGGAAGACGGCATGGTGATCACCACCAACTCCCAGCGCGTCACCGACGCGCGCAAGATGGCCATGCAGCTGGTGCTGGCCCAGCACGGCCTGGACTCCACCAACTACTGCTTCAGCTGCGTGAAGAACGGCGACTGCGAGCTGCAGAACACCGCGCGCCAGCTGGGCGTCACCGACACGCCCTTCTTCGTGGAACAGACCAAGAAGCCCGTCTTCGACGACAACCCGTTCTTAAGCTTCAACCCCAACCTGTGCATCCAGTGCCAGCGTTGCGTGGGGGCTTGCAACAATCTGGCCCACAACCATACGCTGCAGACGGCCAAGAAGGGCACCCAGACCGTCATCGAAGCCCCCTTCGGCGCCGATTGGCGTGAAAGCGGCTGCGAGAGCTGCGGCAACTGCGCGCAGGCATGCCCCACGGGCGCCATCACGCTGAAGCGCCGCAAGGAATACCGCGTTTGGGAAGTCACCAAGACGCGCACCACCTGCCCGCATTGCGCCGTGGGCTGCCAGCTTGACCTGGTGGTGAAGGACGGTCGCATCGTGGACGCCGTGGCGGCGGATGGCCCCTCCAACAAGGGGATGCTGTGCGTCAAGGGCCGCAGCGGCTCCTTCGACTTCGTGCATTCGCCCGAGCGCCTGACCACGCCGCTGGTGAAGGACGCGGACGGCGTCTTCCAGCCGGCAAGCTGGGATGAGGCCCTTGACCTGGTGGTTTCCAAGATGGGCGCCATCAAGGAGCAGCAGGGGGGTGATGCGCTAGCAGCCTTCGCATGCTCAAGGTCCACCAACGAGGACATCTACATGCTGCAGAAGATGGCCCGAACCGTCTTCGACACCAACAACATAGACAATTGCGCGCGTGTTTGACACGCTCCCACCGTTGCCGGTCTGGCAACTACCCTGGGTTCTGGCGCAATGACCAACACCATCAACGACGTAACCACCGCATCCGACCTGATCATGATGGTGGGAACCAACCCCGAAGAGGCGCATCCCGTGCTGGGCATGCAAATCCGCAAGGCGGTTGAGTCCGGCACCAAGCTGATCGTGGTGGACCCGCGTGACATCCAATTGGCTTCCCGGGCGGACATCCACCTAAAGCTGAAGCCGGGCACCAACGTGGCCTTCGCCAACGGCATGGCGCATATCATCATCCGCGATGGGCTGGCTGACCAGGCCTTCATCGACGCGCGCACGCAGGGCTTTGAGGACTTCAAGGCTTTGGTGGAAAGCTACACGCCTGATCGTGTGGCCCAAATTTGCGAAATCCCCGAGGACGACCTGGTGGCCGCCGCGCATATGTATGCCACGGCCAAGGCCGCGCCCATCATGTACTGCCTGGGCGTGACCGAGCACTCCACCGGCACCGAGGGCGTCATGAGCTTGTCCAACTTGGCCATGATCTGCGGAAAGATCGGCCGTCCCGGTTGCGGCGTCAACCCCGTGCGCGGCCAAAACAACGTGCAGGGTGCGTGCGACATGGGTGCGCAGCCGACGGACTTCACGGGCTACCAAAAGGTGGCAAACCCCGACGTGGTGGCCAAGTTTGAGGCCGCCTGGGGCGTGAAGCTCAACCCCAACGTGGGCACCAAGGCAACCGAGTGCTTCCATCGCATGATCGAGGGCACCATCAAGGGCCTGTTCATCTTCGGCGAAGACCCCATCCGCACCGACCCGGACACCAACCATGTTATCAAGGCGCTGGAGAACTTGGACTTCCTGGTGGTGGACGACCTGTTCATGACCGAGACGGCCAAGTACGCCGACGTCATTTTGCCGGGCATCTCCTACGCGGAAAAGGAAGGCACCTTCAGCAACACCGAGCGCCGCGTGCAGCGCGTGCGCAAGGCGGTGGAGCCGCTTGCGGGCGCCAAGCCGGACACGTGGATCTTCGGCGAGATCATGCGTCGCATGGGCTATGACCAGCCCGACCTGACGCCGGCGCAGATCATGGACGAGATTGCATCCGTGACGCCCAGCTTTGGCGGCATATCGCACGCGCGTCTGGACAGCGCCGAGGTTGCGGGCAACGGCCTGCAGTGGCCCTGCCCCACGGCCGATCATCCGGGCACGCCCATCATGCATGTGGGCAAGTTCTCCAAGGGCTTGGGCACCTACAGCCTGGCGGAGTACCGCCCCAGCGCCGAGCTGCCTGACGCGGACTACCCGCTGATGCTGACCACCGGGCGCATTCTGTATCACTACAACGCTTGCGCCATGACGGACAAGACGCCGGGCCTCAATGAGATTGCCAACAGCAGCTTCATCGAGATGAACACCGCCGACGCGGCTGCCTTGGGCATTGCCGATGGCGACCGCGTGAAGGTTGCCAGCCGCCGTGCCGAAATCGAGTCCACAGCGCGCGTGTCCGACAAGACCAACCCCGGTCAGACCTGGATGCCGTTCCACTTCCAGGACGGCAACTCCAACTGGCTGACCAACGGCGCGCTTGACAACATTGCCAAGGCGCCTGAGTACAAGGTGTGCGCCATCAAGGTGTGCAAGGCGTAGGGACGTGACATTAGGGACGGAGGTTTTTGTCAGGTTCTGGTAAGGCCCTCCTCCCAACGTGACATTAGGGACGGAGGTTTTTGTCAGGTTCTTGGATTTCTAGACCAGATGAAACCCTCCTCCCAACGGGAATACCCACGGGTAGAAAGAAGGTAGATATGGCATTAACCGATGCCGAGATTGCGGCACTCAAACCTGACCATGCGGCAGGCGCGGCCATTGAGGCCAAAGGCGAAAACGTCGCCGTCACCAAGGTCAACCTGGAATTCGTGCGCTGCTTCGCGCTGGCGGTGCTGGCGGGCATGTTCATTGCCAGCGGCGCGCTGTTCATGACGTACGTGAAGTCCGACTCCAACCTGCCCTTCGCGGTTTCGCAGGTGTTTGGCGCGGCCATGTTCTCCATCGGCCTGATCATGGTCATCGTGGCCGGCGCCGAGCTGTTCACCGGCAACAGCCTGATGGTCATGGGCGCCCTGTCCAAGAAGGTCACCTGGGGCCAGGTGCTGAAGAACTGGGTCATCGTCTATATTGGCAACCTAGTGGGTTCGCTGGTCATCGTGCTGTGCGCTTGGGGTGCCAACTGCATGGGCATGAACAGCGGCGCTGTGGGCACTACCATGATGAGCGTGGCTGCGGGCAAGATGGCCCTAAGCCCCAGCGTCATCATCTTCCGCGGCATCCTGTGTAACTTCCTGGTGTGCATGGCCGTGTGGATGGGCTTTGCGGGTCGCACGGTCATCGACAAGATCGTGACCAGCATGTTCCCGGTTACGGCCTTCGTTGCTATGGGCTTTGAGCACTGCGTTGCCAACATGTTCTTCCTGCCCATGGGCCTGGTGGCAAACGCCAGCGGCGCTGCGGCCGGCAGCGTGAACACGGCCCTGCTGACCATCGGCGGTTGCGTGTACAACATTGGCTTGGCCACGTTGGGCAACATCATCGGCGGCGCCATCTTCGTGGGCGTCATGTACTGGATTGCCTACGCCAAGCGTGAAAAGGCCGCCAAGTAGCGGCTGCGTGTGGTGACTTGCCGCTCGGCGGTTGCCGGCGGTTGCCGGCGGTTGCCAAAATTGCCACAAATTGAGTAAATAGCGCCCCTGCGGGGCGCTATTTTTGCGTGCACAACCGCAAGAGTGCGGCGCCGCTTTTGAAAAATCGTTCGTAGTTATTGCCGTTTTGCTGCTTTGCGAAGTAAAACCCCAGGTCAAAATTTTTTGAAGCCTGGAATTGCAATAACTACGAACGATTTTGCTGAGGGTCTCGAGTATAGGGGGGTCGGGAGAGGCGGAATGCGCACGCAACATCGCACGGGCTTCGCTGGTTGCCACCACCAACGGCGGTACCATGCGGCCCGTTTTTGTAGTTCGTGTTTGCGTCCGCCTTCGCCTGCTAAGCCAACCCCTGTTCACGCTATAATTTCCCTCAACAGAAGCAAGAAAGCAGAAAGGACGCTTTATGCTGCAGACAAAGGAGGCCACGTTGGCCCAATCAACGCAGGCTCGCACGTGGCGTGCGGCGGCTGTTGTTGCGTTTGCGCTGGTCATCGCGCTGGTTGGCATGTGTGCTACCACGGTGCAGGCTTGGGCTGCCGACGTGACGGTGGCGCTGACCGCCATCGATGCCACAAACAACAACAAGGTGGTCGTCAACCAGAAGGTTGTTGTGGACGAACAGGCCACGGTGGCAGACGTGTTGGCAAAGGCTGGCTTTATGGAGGGCACGCAGGAGGAATCCGCGGCTAGCCCTGACTCTGTGTACTTTACCAGCTATAACGCCCCGTACTTTTTGGGCAAAGGCTATGACGCCGACGCCGGCACGTGGTGGGTCAGCGGCTCGGACAACGATGACGCACCCTACGCCTACCTGACCGACACGGTGGCTGCCGATTGCCACTACCAGTACATCTACGGCGGCACGACCGACCCCACCACGTATCGCCTGCAGTTCAAGTACACCAGCGACTACCCCGATCCGCTGTCCTTCAAGATGGACGAAGAAGCCAAGATGAAGATGGACACGTTGGGCACCAACCTGGTCAAGCGTTTCTCCATGGGCCGCTCGGACGGCATCATCAACAGCAACACGTGCTACGCCGCCTTCGCCTTGGCAGCGCTGGACAAGTCCTACAACGTTGACACCAGCGACCTCGGCTCCAAGCTGGAATCCGACCAGCTGAGCGGCTCTTTGAGCGCGGGACGTTTGGCCAAGTACATCCTGGCCTTCGCCGCTGGCGGAGATGACGCCACCAACGCCAAGATCAACGGCAAGCGAGTGGACCTGGTCACGCAGCTGAAGGACATGCTGGCCGAAAGCAACGAGACGATAAGCCTGTATGACCTGGTGTGGATTTTGCCCGTGTGCCAGAACTACTCCAAGATCATGGACGCTGACGTTGCGGCCGACCTGATCGACCAGCTGTATACCTATTTCGATGCCGATGAGTGCCTGTTCGACGGCGGCTACGGCTTTGACCTGCAGACTAGCGCTCAGGCCGTGCTAGCACTGGCCCCCTATGCCGATACCAACGACAAGGCGGCCGAGATGGTCATCGACACCATGCTTGAGCTGGTCGTTTCCCAGAATGCCGACGGCGGCTTCAGCTACTCGCCCGACAGCGGCGTGAGCGATCTGGACACCACGGCGGCGGTCATTGCTGCGGCGGCCGCGGTGGGCCTGGAGCCCGATTCCGACATCCTGCTTTCCAACAACGGTTCCGATCCGGCGGCCTTCATGCTGTCCAAGGCCAACGACAGCCTGACCGGCTTCGTCGGTGAATACGACGAGGCCATGGGCTCGGCCACAGCGCTCATGGGCATGGCCGCCTACCAGAAGGCGGTCTCCACGCAGGACGTGGTGAACGTGCTCGATTTCACCAACGTGCCCGTGGTGGAAACCTTCCCCGACGTGGTTAACTCCAATGTGTGGTACTTCAGCAGCGTGTATCGCGCGGCCGAGAAGGGCCTGGTCAAGGGCTATGGCACAGGCAATTTCGGGCCGGCCGACACCCTGACGCGTGCTCAGGCCGCCGTCATCCTGTGGCGCTTCTTTGATCCCGAGGCGCAGGCCGCCTATGTGCAGGCCGACGCCAAGAACGAGACTGGTATGGCCGACGTGGCTGATGCCGCCTACTACACCGGCGCTGCCAACTGGGCCGTGAAGAACGGCGTCATCAAAGGCGAAGACGACGGCAACGGCGGTCGCGCTTTCAACCCCAACGGCACCATCACGCGCGAGCAGCTGTGCACCATCATGGGCAATGCGGCTGAGGCGTTGTGCGGCGCCACCATCGAAGGCGGCGAAAGCACCCTGGCCAACATGCCCGATGCGAGCAGCGTGAGCACCTGGGCAACCGCCAAGGTGGCTTGGAGCCTAGGCAGCGGCGTCATCAACGGCGCCGATGTGGACGGCACCAAGTACGTGCAGCCCCAGAAGGCCGTCACGCGCGCCGAGATGGCCGCCATCTTGATGAACGCCATCGACAACGACATCATCACCAACGAGTAGCGGCAACGTTTCTGCCGGCTGATCTGCCGGCGGCTTCGCTGCGAATAGGAAGTGCCCCGCCTTGTGCGGGGCACTTTGTTGCTTGGGGGGAGGGAGGGCGCCCCTGCGTTTTGCGTTGTGGGTTGGTTTACGACAAGGCTGGTGGGAATCGCCCTGGGATTGTCGTAACGTTTCGACTACCTGGTTGCTTTTTTACGACAAAAAGCCAGTCAATGACCGACGTCCTTGTCGTAATGAGCGGAGGTGTTTAGGCGGCATTTACGACAAAGACCAGGGAAAGGGCGCTGTTTTTGTCGTAAATGAAATTGGTTATCTTGCCGTGTTGACGATGGCATCTTGGCTATTTACGACAAGATGGCGGTAAACCGCCTGATCCTTGTCGTAAACCTGAGGGAGGGGTGCCTGCCCCATTACGACAAAAGCAGGCTTTCGCCAGCTATCCTTGTCGTAATTTTTCCGTCGGCAGCAAAACGATTACGACAAAAGGGCGCCCGAATGGCGCTTCTTTGTCGTAAAGCCTCGCTTCGCTTGCGTCCTGCGCCCACCCACTCGAGCCAATCCCCGATAAATTCCCAAATAAATCCTTCGTTGCGCAACGGGCTTCTCCGCTTCAAGCTTATTCTGCTTTTAGCATAAGCCCAGATGAAGGGAGCCCTATGAGAAACACCATCAGTAACAAGGCTGCAAAAGTGCTGGTCAGCGGCATCCTTGCCGCATCTATGTGCCCTGCTGCGGCATGGGCCACCGTCGCCGACGACGCTAACTCCGCCAGTGACGTAACCGCCCAGTCCGTGCAGGTTTCGCCCCAAGCAACCGGCTGCCAGAAAGCCGCCGAAAACGTAAATACCACCAAGGCCGCCTATGACGCTGCCAAGGCAGACACCAAGACCGCCCAGCAGGCGTATGACACCGCCAAGGCCAACTACGACGCCGCGGTGGCCGACAAGGATGCCGCTCAGGAGCAGCTGGCCTCCGACACCGACGCCCTGAAGGACGCCAACAACAAGCTGCAGGCCGCGCAGCAGGCGCTGACGGATGCCCAAAGCGCCCAGGCCACGGCCCAGGCCAACGTGGATTCCGCCAAGTCGGCCTATGACGATGCCATCGCGCAGCAGAAGCTGGGCTCCTACGGCTTCTTCCAGTGGCTGGGCGATGAAAAGGCCCTCAGCACCTTCCAGACGGGCGCCTACAACTCCAAGGCCTCCAGCTATATGAGCATCGGCGCGGCGGGCGACTCCACCAGCTTGGACAACCTGAAGGCGGCCAGCAACTGGGTGCGCACGTGCAACCAGGTGCGCGCGTCCGAAAAGACCGACCCCACCTCGGGCAATGCGCTGGGCGATCTGCTCATCGACCCGTATTTGGTGGCAGTGGCGGAGGTCCATACCGACTGGAGCGCCCAGAATATCGGTCATGCGCAGATCTTCAGCACGTATGAAAACGTCGCCTGGGGCCAGTCCAACCCCTTCAGCTACGCTAACGGTTGGATGGAGGAAAAGGAAATCTACGAAAGCGGTGACCACAGCTTCTCCAACACGGGCCATTACCTGAACATTTGCAACGCCAACCTGAAATACACCGGCTTTGCGGTCTGCAACAAGTCGGGCACGTTGTACGGTATCTGCTACGGCCAGGACTTCATGACCTACCTCACCGGCTCGAAGGCCTATACGCCCGATGAGTGGGACGCCAAGATCAGCGAATACGAAAGCTCCATGACGCAGGCCATCAACGCCTACAACTCGGCCGTGTCGGCGCTCAACAGCGCCACTGCCACCACCCAGCAGGCGCAAAGCAACCTGACGTCCGCGCAAAACAAGGTGACCACGTGCCAAAACGCCGTAACCGCCGACAATCAGAAGCTGACCGAAGCCTCCAACAAGGTGGACAGCACGTGGTCTGAGCAGGACCAGGCAAACACGGCCTTGTCAAAGGCCCAGATTGCCGAAAGCCAGGCCAAGGCCAGCTATGAATCCGCCGTGTACTACCTGAACAACCTGCCCGACTCGGCGCATGAGTGGGGCACGTGGCGCACGGTGAAGGCGCCAACCACCACCGAGGAAGGCACCCAGAAGGCCAACTGCGTGAGCTGCGGCGTTGCCACCACGCGCACCACCGAAAAGGCCGCCCAGGACGACACCACGGTGTTCCCCGACGTGCCCACGGCCGATGCGGAGGACCACACGTGGTATTCAAGCTGCGTGTATGCCGCAGCCGACTTGGGCCTGGTCAAGGGCTATAGCACGGGCAACTTCGGGCCGGCCGACACCTTGACGCGCGGCCAGGCGGCCGTCATTCTGTGGCGCTTCTTTGAGGGCGAAAACGCCGCGAAGGCGTCGGTTGAGGGAAGCGTGAACCAGACCGGCATGGCCGACGTGCTGGATGGCCAGTACTACACCAACGCCGCCAACTGGGCAACGTCTGTGGGCGTGATCAACGGCAAGGGCGTCGACGGCAGCCGCCTGTTCGACCCCAACGGCACCATCACGCGCCAGGAGCTGTGCGTGATCATCGCCAACGCGGCTGCCAAGCTGAACGGCCAGTACCTTGATGCCGACGAGGACACGCTTGCCAAGATGCCCGATGCGGGCGACGTGAGCAACTGGGCCACCAACAACGTGTCGTGGTGCCTGGAAAACGGCATCATCAACGGCGCCGACGTGAACGGCACCAAGTACGTCCAGCCGCAGAAGACGGTCACGCGTGCCGAGATGGCGGCCATCCTGACCAACGCCATCAACCAGAACAGCATCTAAACGCTGGCGCCAACGGGGCGTCATCAAGTGGCGAAGACGACCGGGGATACGTCCCCGGTCGCTTTGCGTTAGGGCCTCGGTGGCGAAGCGGACTGGAGGAGTTGGGGCTTGCTGCAACCGCGCGCCCAGCCTGGCCACGCCGCCCACCGCCCAGGGACCCAACCCGCAGCATGCATGCGTTCTGCCTAATTGAAGCGCTTTTGTCACCTAAGCGTTACCTGCTCGTCACCGAAAATCATCCAAAAGCGTGCCATAATCAAGCTGTCGAAGAGGAAGGAGACCTGATGGTGCGTATGCAAAATAGTTCCAAGCTTCTGGGACTGGCCTTTGGTGTCTTCGTAGCTCTTATTGCTATTGCCTTTTCGTTCTGCCAGGTTTCCGTCGCCTGCGCAGCTGAGCCCTTGTCCGAAAGCCTGAACTCGGATTCTGACGCCACCGTGGTGGCGGCGCTTTCGGACGAGGGCGCTGACGGAACTGCCGTCCAGTCCCTTACGGCGCAGGCTGAGGCGCAGGCAGAGGCCGCGCAAGAGCTTGACGCCATGGCAGTTGTAGGGTCCCAGGAAGCGTCGGGCAGCTACACGGCAAACATCATGTCCGTCGTTGACACGTCCGCTGACGAAGACCTGCAGGCCCAGTCCACCGATTCCTGCGAATCGGTTATGAAGAGCATGATCGACACCTACACCACGTACCTGAAGCTGAAGGATTACGGCTTTACAGTGCAGCAGGTGGTGGATGCCTTCAATGCCATCACGGACGATCCGGAATACTTCTTCATGAAGAAGTCCATCAACTACTCCTACATCAAGAACTCCACCGAGGCGGCCGATTGCACGGTCACGCAGGTGCATGTGTATTACTACTTTGATTCCGACTCTGAGCGCGACACCGCTCGTGCCAAGTTGGAATCGGTGGTGAAGACGGCCCTTACGTGGGTATCCGATTCCATGAGCACGGTCCAGAAGGTGCAGTGCATGCATGACTACCTGGTCCGCAACGTTGCTTATGACGACTCGTCCAGCACCATGCAATACACCGCTTACGGCGCCCTGGTTGAGGGCAAGGCCGTGTGCGAAGGCTACTCCTTGGCGTTCAAGCTTTTGCTGCAGCGCTTGAACATCAGCAGCGTGCTGGTGGCCAGCACCTCCATGAACCACGCTTGGAACCAAGTGCTCATCAACGGCACCTGGTACAACGTGGACGTTACTTGGGATGACCCCCTGGTGCGCAGCAGCGGCAGCAGCGTGGCCACCGACCAGGGCTTCAGCGCTGCGGTCAGCCATACGTACTTCCTGAAGAGCGACTCCTCGTTCAAGAATGCCTCAACAGCCCACTACGGTTGGACCAGCAACTATACGTGCCCGAAGGATTACCCCAACTACACGTACTCGGTTTACAACTGCCCCGTCGGCCAGAAGCTTTTCACCGACGTGACGGATCCCAGCGCTTGGTATTACGCCAACGTGTACAAGGCCGCCAACATGGGCCTGATCAAGGGCTATAGCGACGGATCGTTTGGCCCCAACAAGACGCTGACCCGCGCCGATGCGGCCGTTATCCTGTGGCGCTACTTCGATTCGACCGCTTCTAGCACGGACAGCAAGACGGTCTCTAACACGACGGGGCTGTCGGACGTGGCGTCGGGCGTGTACTACACGGCGGCTGCCAACTGGGCCGTGGAGAACGGCATCATTACCGGCAAGAGCACCAGCCAAGGCAAGCGCTTTGATCCGAGCGGCCCCATAACGCGTGAGCAGCTGTGCGTGGTGGTGGCCAATGCGGCTAAGAAGTTCAAGGGCGCCACCATTTCTGGCGGTACGAGCCAGCTGGATTCCATGCCGGATGCTGGTAGCGTCAGCAGCTGGGCCCGCGCAAGCGTGGCTTGGGGCCTGAGCAAGGGCGTCATCACCGGCAGCCTGGTCAACGGCACGCGCTATGTCAGCCCCGGAGCCGATGTTACCCGCGCTATGATGGCCGTTGTTTTGGTAAACGCCATCGAGAATGGCCTGCTGTAAGGCAAAGGCAAGGGCTGTATAAAGGCCTAAGGCGGAACAGAATTCAGAGGGGCAGGGGGTAAGCTTCCTGCCCCTACTTTTTTGACTTAGTTTGGCTGTTTGGCTTGTTGGGGCGTTTTTGGTGAGGGGCTCCAAGTGTGTGCGGCTTCCGTTACCAAAATGTTGATTCCATTGGCGGAAATTCAAGGAGAAAAGGGTAGACGTAATTTGTTTAAAAATGTAGACTTTGCGTTCGAACTCATTGTGAGGGACTAGTGTTTTTGTTCCAGGTGAGCGAAACGGCGTTTGTCTGGTTTTTTTAAGGCAGTTTCATAGCGAAAGGGGATTCGGCTCAAAGCCGATTGCAGGCTGTGTTTACATGCGGGATTGACAAGGCGAAGACCACCGGCGCGCTGCGCGAGGGCGCGGCGGGGCTGTGCGCGCTTGGGGCTGCTTCCTGCGTGCTTAGGGGACAGATCCCCGAGGTCATTATTGCGCAAAGCGCACGGTTGGCTGGTGCGGGTGACGCGCGGTGGGACAGAGTGTCCCAGTGGATGCGCGTGGCGAAGGATGCTGTTTTTGCGGAGCCGAAATGCGGGCCCCTTCCTGCGTTTCGGTTCCATGAAGGCAACACCGCTCTTTCAGAGGTGGCATGATGGAGCATGATGTCATGTCGAAACAAACTACTGGAGTGGTTGACGGAATGCTTGCGGAAAACAGCGTTGCTCAAGTTGCTGATGTCAACATTCCCAAAAAGCCTCTTTACTACCGTTTCATAAAGCGGTTATTCGATATCGTCTTTAGTGCGTTGGTTATCGTTATTGGCTTTATTCCAGGATTAATACTTTGCATTTTTATCGCTATCGATACGAAAGGGTCGCCAATTTACAGCTCAACTCGAGTTGGTCATAAAGGCCCCTTTAAGTTCTATAAATTCCGGACCATGGTTGCAGATTCTGACAATCTTGAAAAATATCTCAACGAGGATCAATTGAAAGAGTGGCATGCGGAGCACAAAGTTGAAAACGATCCTCGCATTACAAAGCTTGGACGATTTTTGCGCGCAACGAGCATCGATGAATTCGCTCAGTTCCTCAATGTCTTCCTTGGACAAATTTCAATAATCGGGCCGCGTTGTATCACCGAAGAGGAGCTCGATTATCTAGGGAAAGATCGAGCTTTGTATCTCAGCGTGCCGAGTGGCATTACTGGTGCTTGGCAAATCGGTCGTCGCAACGATGCAACGTGGGAAAATGGGAATCGTCAAGCTATAGAACTTGATTATGTGCGTAAGGCTTCTCTCAGTACGGATGCTGCCATCTTCTTTGGTACATTCGGTGCTATGTTTGTTAAGCGATCGGGGCTTTAATTTTTTTGATGGAGTAAATCTGTGAACGATAAGTTATCAAATTTAAAGATTGCCATAGTCCATGATTGGATTGTTGGCCAAGGGGGCGGCGAGCGCGTTCTTTATGATTTTCACTCTATATTTCCTGATGCGCCTATCTATACGCTGGTATACGACCCTGAGAAGGCTCCAGACTGGTGTCGTGATTGTGATATAAGAACGACCTATATTCAAAAATGGCCTGGCGGAAAGACTCATCATAAGCTGCTGTTGAATTTTATGCCTAAAGCTTGGGAGGCGCTAGATTTAACTGAATTCGATGTTGTTCTGAGCAGTTCCATGAGCTGTTGCAAGGGTGTGATCACTAGACCCGATGCTGTTCACGTTTGTTTTTGCCATAGCCCTATTCGTTATGTATGGGATTTGTATTACGACTATCTCAATGATGCTGGCGCTATAAAGGGTTTCTTTATGCGTAGATGGATCCACGGAATTCGGATGTGGGATTTCTTGGCTGCCCAGCGAGTTGATTATTTCATTTCGAATAGCGATTATGTTGGCAAACGCATCAAGAAGTACTACAGACGAGATTCAAGAACTATTCATCCTTCGACTCCTATCAAGTCATCTTGTGTGCAAGATGCCCAAGGATACTACCTTGTTGTAAGCCGCTTTGTTGGATACAAGCGCGTTGATCTTGCTATTGAGGCGTGCAATAAGCTTGGGCGCAAGTTGAAGATCATCGGCTCGGGCGGTGAGGAAGAGAAACGCCTGAGGTCTATTGCAGGCCCGACTATCGAATTTCTTGGCCGTGTGACGGATGAAGAGATGGAAGCGGCCTATGCTGGTGCTGATGCTTTTTTGTTCCCTGGGGTGGAAGATTTTGGCCTAACGCCTATTGAGGCTATGTCTAGCGGCGTGCCGGTCTTGGCTTATGGCGAAGGTGGCGCGCTTGAGACTGTCATCGGTGGTGAAACAGGCCTCTTCTTTGGTGAGCAGTCTGCAGACAGCCTTGCGGATTGCATTCTCAAATTCGAGGCCGATGGCGTCAATTTGAGCCGCCAAGAGATAGCTGATTATGCACAAAAATTTGCCCCTGAGGTGTTTAGGGAGAATATCTTGAATTATCTGGAAGAAGTTGTCGGGTAGCAAATGTTCTCTAACCCGCTGTTTGAATGATTGCTATGACTAGATATTGCATAAACGGAAGATTTTTGACCAGGTCAACAACTGGAGTTGACAGGTTTGCGAGGGAGCTTGTCTCCGAGCTTGACAAGATTGTACAGCCAGGGGAAGTCGAGATTGCTGTGCCTGGCGGCCACGAAATAATTGCACGGCCTTTCCTTGAGTCCATCGAGATTAAAGAGGTGGGGACTATAACAGGCCACCTCTGGGAGCAGACGCAGTTCAGTTCCTACCTCCGAAAGACAGGTCAGACGGGAATCAACCTTTGCAATACCGCCCCTATTGCCAATCCTGGCATAGTGTGTATTCACGACATGGCCGCAAGTGCCCATCCTGAGTTTTACAAGGGAAAAGGCCTTTGGCGCAAAGTGCGCTTGCATTTTGTGACCACAAAGGCAAAGGCAATTTTGACAGTCTCGGAGTTTTCCAGGGGGGAGATTCTGAAGTATTACCCCAAAACGAAAGCTCCCGTTGAAGTCGTTTATGACGCATGGCAGCATGTACGTAACGTTGAGCCTGATGGCGAATCCCTCTCTAGATATGGCCTCAAGGAAGGGGAATATTTTTTCGCGCTTTCTTCGCTTACGAAAAACAAGAACCTCATTTGGACGGTGAAGACCGCGCTTGCGAATCCAGACTACTTGTTCGCCGTTGCTGGCGGAATCAATACCAAGATTTTTGGCGACATCGACATCCCGGAGGCGGAGAACGTCAAGTACTTGGGCTATGTCACGGACGAGGAGGCAAAGGCCCTCATGGCAGGCTGCAAGGCGTTCCTCTTCCCGTCTTTCTACGAGGGCTTCGGCATTCCTCCTCTGGAAGCTATGGCCAATGGAGCCAAGGTCGTTGTCTCTGACATAGAAGTGCTCCACGAGGTATACGGTGAAAGCGCGATTTACATAGACCCTAACGTTCCGGCGAAGAACTTGTGCGAACTGGTTTCGGAGAGTGTCGTGGAGGCTCCTGACAAGGCTCTCTCTAAATTTAGCTGGGAGCGGTCTGCCCAGAAGCTTTACTCTGTCATGAATGAGATCCGGGTTCGATAAAAGGCAGCAAAATGGCGCAGGCAGGGAAATACAAAGCAGACTTGACGCATGGGAACGCATTGGCGTCCGTGGCTATCGTGGCCGTTATTATTGCCGTATACCTTGTCATATATTTCGGCTCGGCATCCCCGAAGAGTCTGAACCTTATAACCACCTTGATGCTGTTCAACGGGGTTTTGGCTTCCACCGGAATTCTGTCCGACCAGCGCCTGTTTTCGATTTCCAAGATGCACTGGTATTTCCAGCTAGTTTTCATGTCCATGGCGCCCTTTGCCCAGTACATCAACGGATACTATCCATCGAGCTATTTAATCAGCGATGATTATTTCTTGGCTGCTTGCTTGATCGTTTTGGTTTGGAACATATGCTTTCTCTTCTTCTACAATGCCCGCAGCTCAAGAAAAGGTACGAAGAGGCGGCGTTCTGGCAAGGTAAAGAATTTCGTGCTTGAGGAAAAGGGCCTCTCCCTGTCGGCCAAACGGCTGCTTGCTTTTGCTGCTGTGGTCAGTTTCCTTCTGTCTGTGGCCCTTATCGGCTTCGACAGCATGTTCGTGAAGGCGGAGAACACGGTTTCGCTCGACTCTTCAACTCTGAGCTTCATAGTGAAGAAAACGCTCAGCGCCCTTCCCGCAATGGCATGCGCGATTCTTATTCTGTCCAGGAAGGGGAAGAGCTCGGCCTATCTGCTTATAGTCATCGCATTGGGCATGACGATTCTGGTCAACTTTCCTACCAGTACGACAAGGTATTGGATGGGGACGATTTTCTGCGGGCTGATTTTTGCTTTCGTGAAGAAGGAGACATCGACCCGATGGGCTGACTTCGCCATCTGCCTGGTCTTGCTCCTCGTTTTCCCGCTGTTCTATATCTTTAAGTACAACACGTTGGACACGGCAGTAATAGATTTTTCCTCGTTCCTGAACATAGCGGATACGTTCTGCTCTATCGATTACGATGCCTTCATGCTGCTCTCGCGAACGATTCAGTATGTCGACACGAACGGGTTGTCGTTTGGATACCAACTCATCAATATCATTCTTTTCTTTATCCCGAGGTCCGTATGGCCCGGTAAGCCCCACCCGTCAAATATCGTTGTAGCCTCTTCCCAGGGCTCCACGTTTACGAACCTCTCTTGCCCTATTCAGGCTGAAGGCTATATCAACTTCGGCGTCGTGGGCGTCATCTTGTTCTGCTTCATTGTTGCGAGATTCGTTAAATGGCTTGATTCGGCTTACTGGGATTCCGCTCGGAGCAGGGACAGCCTCTCCCTCTTGAACGTGTGTTATCCGTTCTTGGCTGTCATCGTCATATACATTTCTAGGGGACCGCTGCAGCCGAGCTTTATCCAGACCTTGGCGCTTATCCTCCCCGCGATTGTCATCTTCTTTCTGCTTAAGAGGGAAGCCGTCGAAGAAAGCGATGTCGTAAAAACAAGCGTTAAGGCAGACGACAAGAGGAAGGCGATCGGTACTAATCCTCAAAACGGGCATCATGGCCACTTGAGCCCGGCTTTTAGTCCAGCCAATGGGAGGGGGAGCGGTGACACGCGAAGTGAAACATAGCTCCTTCTTCAAAAACGCCCTTTGGCAATACGGGCTGCAGTTTATAAAGCATCTGCTGCCGCTCATCATGATTCCGTATCTGACTCGAGTCCTCGAGCCAAGCGGCTACGCTGTCTATGCGTATGTCATCGCGTTCATGCAGTTTATGCAGATCTTCATCGACTTCGGCTTCAACCTCTCTGGAACAAAGAAGATTGCCAAGGCCGATGGAGTGGAAGATGCCAACAAGGTAATCGGAGCTGTGACTGAAGCCAGGCTTTTGCTGTGCGGCATTGGCCTGCTATTTGTTCTTGGCGTGTCGATTTTCTTGCCGATACTGCATGAGAACCTTCTGTACACCATCCTCGCCTACGTTGCCGTATGCGGCCGTGGGCTTGCGCCCGACTTCCTTTTCCAGGGCAAGGAGAAAATGGGTCCGATTACTACCCGGTATTTCTTGTCCAAAGGAACGTCGACGGCGTTGACCTTCGTGCTCGTCCATTCCTTTGCTGACATTCTTTGGGTTCCCATCCTTGACATCCTTGCGAGTGCCATTGCGCTGACATGGTCCATGGTTTCTGCCAAGAGGCTATTCGGTACTACCATTTCGCTCGTTCCGCTGGGTGTTGCCTTCGACGAGCTCAAGGTCTCCGGTCTATACTGTCTGAGCAACATGGCGTCAAGCGCCTTTAATGGGTTTACCACATTGATTATTGGCGTTGCGTTGACCGAGAGCGCAGACATCTCGTATTGGTCGCTGGCCATGACATCCATTACCGCTGTGCAAACGCTGTTCACCCCGATAACCAACAGCCTCTATCCAAGAATGGTCACCTCGGGCGATTACTCGTTTGCGGTAAAGCTGGGAAAAATCGCCTTGCCGGTGCTGGTCGTCGGCACCATAGCCTATGTGGCGCTTGCCGACATTATTGTCTTGATCCTGGGCGGGGAGAGTTATCTGCCAGGCTCCTTCGTGCTTGTGTATACGTCGCCCGTCCTCATCATTTCTTATTACGGCATGTCTTTCGGTTGGCCTGTTCTTGGCGCTGATGGGCATGTCAAGGAAATGACTGCTTCGACCGTGACCGCTGGGCTTTTCAGCGTGTGCTCGCTGCTTTGCCTGTGGGGCTTCGGGCTATTTAGTTTGGTTACCGTATCTGTTGTTCGCGTTTTGACCGAGGCGCTCATGGCCTCTTTGCGGCTGGGAGGCTGCTATAAGTACGGGTTGTTGAGCGGATCAAAAGTGGGAGGAAACGATTAATGAAGGAAATGACGCTCGAGGAGCTGCACAATGTTGGCTATGCTTTGCTCGAGGTGTTTGCTGATTACTGCAGAGAGAACGGGATTAAGTACTCACTGGCGTATGGTACTGTGCTTGGAGCAGCAAGGCATAAGGGTTTTATCCCCTGGGATGATGATGTAGATATTTTTGTTCCTAGGCCGGATTACGAAAAGCTTATTAAGCTTTATGAAGACTCTGAAAGGTATCGACTGGTTTCGCCTGAACGTGATTCTGGTTATAAGTACCCTTTTGCAAAGTTCATTGATTGTTCGACGGTGTTTATTGAGTCTCACGGCGAAGATAAAGGCCTGGGTGTTTGGCTCGATATTTTTCCTCTTGATGGCGCGCCAAACGAAGACAAGCAGCAGACAAAGATGATGCGCTATTACAGGCTTAGGCGCATATTGATTACGCAGGGATTTAATGTGAAAAATCGCAAAGAATACTTTAAAGAGGGAAATGTGCCCAAAGGGGTTGCATCTTGTTGTATAGGGGCGCTCTCTAAGTTTACGTCCTTCGAAAAGGTCAAGAAAAGTATGGAAAAACGTGGTCTCGAATATCCATACAGGAATTGTGAATATGTCGCTTGTCTTTGGGGTCCATACGGAAAGAAAGAAGTGTTTCCCAAGCAATGGATTGAGGATATGGCACTATTGAAATTCGGAGAACACGAATATTGCGTTCCAGGTAACTATGAAGATTATTTGACCGGTTTATACGGGTCAACTTGGATGGAGATACCCAAGGATCATGGACATCCTCACGGAGTTGGCTACTGGAAATAAAAGTATCGTAGATAAGGCTTTCACATGATTCATCTCGTATTGTTGTCTGGCGGGTCTGGGGCTCGTCTGTGGCCGTTGTCTAACAACGCCCGTTCGAAACAATTTCTGAAGGTGCTTCGGGACGAAGAAGGAAATCACGTGTCCATGGTCCAGCGCGTCTTTGGCCAAATTGCCAAAGTCAATACCGACCTCGACGTGACAATTGCCACATGCGCTAATCAGGAGAATTCAATTCGCTCCCAGGTGGCAGGAGACTACTCGCTGGTCCTCGAGCCCGAGAGGCGAGACACCGCTCCGGCCATCATGCTCGCATGTGCTCATCTTGACATGGTTCAGGGCGCAGGTGCAGACGATACGGTCATCGTTATGCCTATTGACACCTTCGCCGATCAAGGTTATTACGACAGGATTGTCGATCTCGATGCGGCTGTTCAGCTGGGTGCTAGCGACTTAACGCTCCTTGGCGTTGAACCAACTTACCCCTCCACTAAATATGGATACATCATCCCTGGTACCGCGTCAGGAGATATTCTGCCTGTGGCAGAGTTCAAGGAAAAGCCTTCGGAGGAGGTTGCGCGGGCGTTTATAACCCAGGGAGGCCTTTGGAACTGCGGTGTGTTCGCGTTCAGGCTTGGCTATCTCCGCAATCTCACCAAATTCTATGCTGACTTTCACTCGTTCGATATGATGCTCGCACACTACGGTGAATTGCCGAAGAACAGTTTCGACTATGAGGTCGTAGAAAGCGCTAAGTCCATTTCGGTTGTTACCTATGCTGGCACTTGGAAAGACTTGGGCACTTGGAATACCCTGTCCGAAGAGATGGTGGATTGGGCTCAAGGGCGTGTTGTTGCGGCCGATGTTGATAATGTTCACATCATCAACGAGACTGGATTGCCTATGGTCGTGGCAGGTCTTAAGGATGCTGTTGTTGTAGCGACACACGATGGCATTTTGGCGTGTTCAAAGGAAGCTTCGGCGAATATCAAAAACGAAGTCAACGCTGTGAGCGAATCAAGGCCGATGTATGAGAAGCGACGCTGGGGCGAATACCGCGTCATTGATAGCCGCGCCTATAACGGCGGTCGTAACGCATTGACCAAGGAACTCGTTATTGAACGCGGCAAGCAGCTCAGCTATCAGCGCCATGCTCATCGTTCTGAGGTTTGGACGGTGGTTTCTGGAGAAGGCGAAATCGTGCTCGACGGATACGTGACCCCAGTTTGCCCGGGCTCGGTCATGAACATCCATCCCATGCAGATGCATGCCGTGCGAGCCACAAAGGAAGATTTGCATATCATCGAGGTCCAACTCGGGTCCCCTCTTGTTGAGGAGGATATAGAGCGTTTCGGAAATTACTGGAAAGACTAGTGTCGGGTGGTTTTTGTGGTTGACGTCGAGAAAGAGTACGAACGTTGGATTGATAAGGCGGAGCGAGTTCCGTGGAACGAACTGGTGGCGCTGCGTGACGATGAAAGGCGGCTGAGAGATGCCTTTTACCGCAGCCTTGCGTTTGGCACAGGAGGTCTGCGTGGTGTCATAGGGGTTGGCCCCAACTGCATGAACGTCTATACCGTCGTGCAGGCGACGCAAGGTCTCGCCAACTACCTCAACGCGAACTTCGAGACGCCCTCCGTTGCCATCGCGCGTGACTCGCGCAATATGGGCGAGGAGTTTTGCAAGGTCGCAGCTGGCGTGCTCGCCGCAAACGGTATCCATGCGAGCCTTTATCCCCGCATCGAGCCGACGCCGGCCCTTAGCTTTGCGGTTCGCGATCTTGGCTGTTCTGCAGGTATCTGCGTAACTGCTTCTCATAACCCGGCTGAATACAACGGTTATAAGGTCTACGGGCCCGACGGGTGCCAGATCACGACAGAGGCCGCCAAGGCCATCCAAGCCGAGATTGCCAAGGTCGACTTGTTCGACGATGTGTGCGAGAAAGACTTTGACGAGGCTGTGGAGGCGGGTCTTGTCTCGTGGATTGGCGACGATACGCTTGATCGCTTCATCGATGGGTGTGCGGCTGCGTCTCTCGGCGATGCGGCGGGCGCTCTCAAGCTCGTCTACACGCCGCTGCACGGCGCTGGCCTCGAGTGCGTCTCCCGCATCCTCGAGCGCATTGGCGTCAACGATGTGACCGTCGAGCCCTCTCAGGCAGTCCCCAACGGCAACTTTCCGACGTGTCCCTACCCGAACCCCGAAATCCGCGAGGCACTCGAGCTTGGCCTCAAGCTCGCGGCCGAGGTCCAACCTGACCTGCTCCTCGCGACCGACCCCGACACTGACCGCGTCGGCATCGCTGTCGTCAAGGGCGGCGAGCCGATCTTGCTCACGGGCAACGAGGTCGGCATCTTGCTCACCGACTATGTGTGCAACATGCGCGAGGCGCGCGGCGAGGACCTGCGCGACCGCGTCGTGATCACGACGATCGTGAGCTCCGCCATGGCTGACGCTCTTTGCTCCGATCGCGGGTTTGAGCTGCGCCGCACGCTCACTGGCTTCAAGTTCATTGGCGAGCAGATCGGCCTCCTCGAGGCAGCGGGCGAGGTCGAGCGCTATGCATTCGGCTTCGAGGAGTCCTATGGCTACCTCGCGGGCGCCCACGTCCGCGACAAGGACGCCGTCGTCGCGAGCATGCTTATCTGCGAGATGGCTCGCTGGTACCGCGCGAAGGGCATGGACCTCGTCGATGCCATCGACGCTCTCTACCAAAAGTACGGCTATTACAAGAACGGCCTCATTTCGATCGCGTACCCTGGCGCGGAGGGCGCGGCGAAGATGGCCTCCCTTACGGCGGGCCTGCGCGAGAATCCGCCCGCCGAGATCGCGGGTCTCAAGGTCGAGCGCTTCGTCGACTACAAGCCCGGCGTGGCGATGCCGATCAGCGGCGGACGAGGGGATGCGGCCGAGCAGATGATGCCCGGTGCAGACGTGCTCGAGTTCCAACTCGAGGGCGAGAACAAGCTCATGATTCGGCCGAGCGGCACGGAGCCTAAGATCAAGTTCTATCTGTTTGCGAAGGGCGCGACCTTCGAGGAAGCCGGCGAGCTTCTTAGCAGGCTTGACGCTGCGGCTAGAGAAATGCTGTCTTAGATTTTGGCTTTCTGGGTCTCGTACTGCTCCGAGGGGTTGCTCAGTAATTTATTGTGCAGGTTTCTCGCTTGTGGCCGTCATCGTCGGTGTCAGCTCCAATGCGATAAATGGTGATTTCTCTGTTCGTGCGATCGATTCTTACGAGATTGAATAGATCCTGGGAAAAGCAGCCTTTAGTTCGCTGGATGTTGTCATAACGATTTTGAGCTTCGTCAGAACTGGCACAGGACACACCTATGTCGATCTGGTCTGGTGTGTCAGGGTCATATGTAACTCTGTCTTGGTGAATGTGGCCGGTAAGGTAGCAGACAAACTCCCCTCCGTTATCGACAAAAGACTTGATCAGCTTGTCGTAATCAGAAAATGTTGATCCAGTGTAGGGGTCGTGCCGTGTTGTGAACTGGCATCTTAACGAGGCTAGCCTCGTCGAAGGGTAGTGAAACGCGACAAGGACAGCAAAGGCCGACTCCTTCGCATTCGCTAGTTGTTGCTCAAACCATGTAGTCTGATCAAACATGTCGCCTTCAAGCAATGTACAGTCGAGAACGATAAGCCGTATCTGTTGAGTTCGGAAATCTTTTGCATAGTATGTCGTGTTCGGGAGATGTTCTATGTTTTCGCCCCAACTCTCAACAAAGGGGTCTATGTAGGCTTCGGCGCAGGCGCTCATAGTTTGATGCATGCTCCAGTCCCATTCATCTGAGGTCAGATAATCGTGGTTTCCTATGCAGGTGAGAATTCTATTTGCGCCTGGCACATTACGCCAAAATTCCATACCGTCTTTAAATCGCGCTGTTACCAGGTCGCCCGTGCAGATGGCGGCGTCTACAAGATTGGGGTGCGCGTCAATGAAAGCAACAATGCGTTCGAGGTCTGCTTGAGAACCATGGATGTCTGAAAAGTGTAGAAGGGTGAGGGATTTCGCTGTCTTTTCTGATGCGATTTGGGCCGTTCTTCTCTCTGATACTTCCGACCAACAAGGCTGCCAATTCGCGAACAAATTAAGATTGCCTAAAGATAGATCTGAAATGGCTGATAAAGACACCTCAGGGACATCGTCTGTGTGCCATCCGGCAAATGCGAGATTTTCGCATTTTGTAGGTGTCAGTAACGTTAAAGGCAGCTCCTCTATTGTGTAGACCACGGGCGGATCCTTTGGAAGCTCCCCACCATTCAGATTGTATGTGATTGAATAATTTACTGTTTCCCATTTTGCATAGATGCGTCTCGTAGCTTTACACTTGTCTCCAACTATGCATTTTGCTTGGACAGATAGTTCCTTGTTCTCACACCAACCCACAAATGAATATCCATATCGAGTTGGCGTCGATAGCTTTTTGATAGGAAGAGTTCTGCCTTGCTTCACAAACAGCTTTGTTGCCTCGGGAAGCTCGCCACCATTGAGCTTATATATGATTTTGTATTTGGATGCCTTCGCGAGTGCGGAATCTGCCGGCCCCAATGCTGCATTTAGAACAAGAATGCTCGCAGAAACAATGAACTTGCGCCGCGTTATGGGCATACGTTGCTGCATCTTAAAACCTCCAAGGGATAGCACATCATCGTGAAATAAAGGCGTCTAGCGATTTTGCATTAGAGATATCGAGACATCTCTATTTGGCTAGCGATGTTCATGCTTGCAGACTTGAGGAGTATAGGTTTCTTAAACAAATAATGACTTCGCTAAAGGCCAAATATACTTTATAAATCGCGTATCCTCAGCAAGGCTGTAAACACAGCCACATCCTCCTGGCGTACCAGCTTTATGTTGTTGTGATTGCCTTCGCAGAAATACAGGGGATAGCCAAGTTCATGCAAAAGAAGGCCGCAGCAATTCTCGGTTAGCGGAATACGTTGTTCTTCGGCCTCGGCGAACATCTTGGCCAAAGTTGCCACTCTGTGGGCATCGGGGGACTGCATGGAGAGAATCATGTTGCGGTCTACGTATGATGCGGGTCCGTCTTCTTTCTTCATGAACACGAGGTGGTCGGACAACGGCTCGCAGATAACAGAGCTTCCGCGCTCTATGCAGGCGTTCAGGAGCTTGCTGATTGTTTCCTCTGTAACGAGCGGGCGCGTCGTCTCCTGGACTATCACCACGTCATCCTTCGTGAGACCGAGCGCACAGGCCTTCTCGAAACCCTGCTTGATTGATTCAAGCCCGCTATTGCCCGCATGCACGATGCCGCGGAGCTTGGCGATTCCGTACCGGTCGGCATAGCCTTTTACGATGCCTTCCCATCCCTTAAGGCATACCACGATTATGTCGTCCACCAGGGGGTGTTTCTGGTATGCCTCCATGCTGTACATGATGACGGGCTTGCCGAGCACGTTTATGAACTGGTTGGGGATGTTCTGCTCGTTGCGCGTTGACTTGCCGCCGGCAAGGATGATGGCGGCGCAGCGGTAGCCCTTTTCTGCAGCGGAGATGCTGCTTTCCTGAAAAGTTTGAGACGGTGCGGACGTCCCGACGATGAGCCTCTCGACGCTCGTATCGAGCGCATGGGCGAGCGCCTCGAGCTTGGACATGGGCAGGTCGTTGTCACCGCTCTCGATCTTCGCTATGGCGGAAGGGGACCTGTAGCCGACTGCAGCAGCAAGGTCCTTCTGAGACATGTTGAGTTCGAGCCTTCTAATCTTTATGTTCTGACCTAGGTTCATAATCCTCCTAAAAGTTCCTAACAATCACAATTTTATTACTTTAAATCATATTTCAGGTAGAAACTGGGAAATATTTTCCCAGTTAGCTAGTTAATTATCGAATTGATATGATTTACAAGAAAATCAAGTCTATAATTCCCAAACATATTCATTGATTAAAACAATTAGCTGCTCGGAGGCTTTAATGACAAAGACCGTATACGTATCCACGTCTTCCGACATCATTCACGAGGGCATCCTCAACATCATCAACACCGCCGCCGGCTACGGCGACGTGGTGGTGGGCGTTCTCACCGATGAAGTCATCGCCACCTACAAGCGTGCCCCGCTGCTGGACACCACAGCCCGCAAGGCCGTGTACTCCAGCCTCAAGGGCGTCTGCCAGGTGGTGGAGCAGGACACCCTGTCTTACGCCAAGGTCCTGCGCGAGATCAAGCCCGACTACGTGGTCCACGGCGACGACTGGCGCAGCGGCGTCCAGAGCCAGGTCCGCCAGGAGGTCATCGACGTTCTGGCCGAATGGGAGGGCAAGCTGGTGGAGGTGCCCTACACCAAGGGCGTCTCCGCAACCGGGCTTTCCGCCGATCTGCGCGAGTACTACGCGAGCCCCGATGCCCGCCGCGCGGCCCTGCGCAACCTGATCGCGCTCAAGAAGCCCGTCCGCATCATCGAGGCCTCCAACGGCCTGTCCGGTCTCATCGTGGAGAACGCCTCCGCGGTCGACCCGGAGACCGGCGCCATCCGCGCCTACGACGGCATGTGGGTCTCCAGCCTGTGCGACTCCACCTTCAAGGGCAAGCCCGACATCGAGCTCGTGGACTTCACCAGCCGCCAGCGCACCATCGAGGAGATCATGGAGGTCACCACCAAGCCCATCATCCTCGACGGCGACACCGGCGGCAAGACCGAGCACTTCATCCACAACGTCAAGACCCTGGAGCGCCTGGGCGTCTCCGCGGTCATCATCGAGGACAAGACCGGCCTCAAGCAGAACAGCCTCTTCGGCACCGCGGTCAAGCAGACCCAGGACGACCCCCACGCCTTCGCCGCCAAGATCGCGGCCGGCAAGAAGGCCCAGAAGAGCCGCGACTTCATGATCTTTGCCCGCATCGAGAGCCTCATCGCCGGCCAGCCCATGGAGGACGCCCTCATGCGCGCCGACATCTACCTGGAGGAGGGCGGCGCCGACGGCATCATGATCCACTCCAAGGAGAAGGACGGCGCGGAGATCCTCGAGTTCATGCGCCTGTTCCGCGCCAAGTGGCCCGAGGTGCCCATCATCTTGGTTCCCACCAGCTACAACCACTTCACGGAGGAGGAGCTGGCGGACGCCGGCGCCAACATCATCATCCACGCCAACCACCTGACCCGCGCGGCCTACGTGGCCATGCGCGACGTGGCGCAGAACATCTTGGAGCACCACCGCTCCAAGGAGGCGGACGACACCATCCTGCCCATCAAGGAAGTTCTGACCCTCATCCCCAAGGAGTAACCGATCATGGCAATCGACACCAAGGCCTTCTACGACGGCCTCGTCGGGCGCGGGCTCGACTTCTTCGCCGGCGTGCCGGACAGCCTGCTCAAGAATCTGTGCGCCTGCGTCTTTGAGAACACGCCGCGCGAGCGCAACATCATCACCGCCAACGAGGGCAACGCCGTCGGCATGGCCTGCGGCTACCACGTCGCCACCGGCAAGTACGGCGTGGTCTACATGCAGAACTCCGGCGAGGGCAACATCGTGAACCCCCTGCTCTCCATCGCGGACCCGGACGTCTACGGCATCCCCATGCTGCTGCTCGTCGGCTGGCGCGGCGAGCCCGGCAAGCATGACGAGCCCCAGCACGTCAAGCAGGGCAAGGTCACCTGCTCCCTGCTGGACGCCATGGGCGTCCCCTACGAGGTCCTCACCGACGACTGGCAGCCCCAGCTCGACCGCATGGTGGAGCTCATGGGCCAGAAGAGCCAGCCCGTCGCTCTGGTCATCCAGAAGGGCGCCTTCGAGGGCTACCCCTTCACCGCCGAGGACAACGGCGCGCCCATGAGCCGCGAGGAGGCCCTCGAGGTCGTCCTCGGCCAGCTGGGCGACGACGACTTCGTCGTCTCCACCACCGGCAAGACCTCCCGCGAGATCTTCGAGATCCGCGAGGCCCGCGGCCAGGGCCACGCCAACGACTTCCTCACCGTGGGCGGCATGGGCCACACCAGCTCTATCGCCTTTGGCATGGCGGTGGGCACGGACAGGGACGTCTGGTGCATCGACGGCGACGGCAGCTTCCTCATGCACATGGGCGCCTTCCCCGTCATCGCGCAGAACGCCCCGGCCAACTTCAAGTACGTTCTCAACAACAACGGCGCCCACGAGAGCGTCGGCGGCCAGCCCACCGTGGGGCAGAGGATCGACGTCCCCGCCATCCTGCGCGCCAGCGGCTTCGAGGAGGTCTACGAGGCCAGCGACCCCACCGCCATCGAGGCCGGCATGGCCGCCCTGCGCGCCGGCGGCAGGCGCGCCCTGGTGATCACCACCCACCAGGGCTCCCGCGCGGACCTTGGCCGCCCCACCACCACCCCGCAGGAGAACAAGCAGGCCATGATGTCCAAGATCGCCAGCTTCAAGTAGTAGGCACGAAAGGAACGCCATGAAGGCACTCATCTTCAACTCCGGCCTCGGCAGCCGCCTGGGCAAGCTCACCGCCAAGAACCCCAAGGCCATGGTGCGCCTGGGCAACGGCGAGACCATCTTCGGCCGCCAGCTGCGCGTGCTCACGTCCTGCGGCATCACCGAGTTCGTGGTCACCACCGGCCCGCACCCGGAACAGCTCATGGCCGCCGCGGCGCCCTACGTCAAGAAGGGCTGCTCCTTCAGCTTCGTGCCGAACAGCATCTATGACCAGACCAATTACATCTACAGCATGTACCGCGCCCGCGACCTGCTGCGCGGCGACGACTTCCTGCTGCTCCACGGCGACCTCGTCTTCGACGCCGCCTACGCGCAGATGGTCATCGACTCCGATTTGCCCTCGCTGGGCAGCGTGAACGCGAGCCTTCCTCAGCCCGAGAAGGACTTCAAGGCCCGCATCGTCGACGGCGAGGTCCGCGAGGTCTCCGTCAAGATTTTCGACGACGATTGCATCGCCTTCCAGCCCTTCTACAAACTCTCCCGTCAGGCCATGAACACCTGGCTCGACGCCGTTGAGCACTTTGTTGATGAGGGCGACGTCAATGTGTATGCAGAAAACGCCGCTAACACCGTCTTTGACCAGATGCACGTGACTGCTCATAGCTACGCAGATCATTACGTCGAGGAGGTAGACACCCCCGATGATCTTAAGCGCGTTTCGAAAGCTATTCGTTTGTTTGACTTCGCCCAGCAACCCATCTTTGAAGCCGGCGAAAACGGCAAGCTGGAGCACGCAGGCGGGTGCTCGGTTGGGAGCCAACGCGGGGTGTCGGATATTGAGGGACTCATGGCCTCGCTCGACATGAAACATCCCCTCGTAGTTGCTTCGCAGCGATTCGAGGCGTCTGCCATCAAACGCGCTCTTGATGAGGCTGGCATCGAGTACCAGCTGTTCAGCGGATTCACCCCCAATCCCACCTACGAAGAGGTGATGGTCGGTGTTCGCACGTATCAGGTATACGGCTGTGACTCGATTGTCTCCTTTGGCGGCGGCAGCGCCATCGACGTAGCCAAGTGCGTGAAGATCTTCGCGCCCATGCCTGCAGACGCGGAGGAACGATACGCGGAGGGCCTCTACGATTACAGCCCCATCCCGCACATCGCCATCCCCACTACGGCCGGTACCGGCAGCGAGTCCACGCACATCGCCGTTTGCTATGTCGACGGCCGCAAGGTGTCCGTGCATCACGATTGCCTGCTTCCCGAAGCCGCGATTCTTGATGCGGGGCTCCTTGCGAGCCTTCCCGCCAACCAGCGAGGCGCAACCTTCATGGACGCGCTCTGCCAGGCCATCGAAAGCCATTGGTCTGTTGGGTCCACGGAAGCGAGTCGGGAGATTTCCTTCGAGGCGATCCGCGTTTTGAACGGCTGCGCCAAGGATTACCTTGCCGGAAATGCGAATGCTGCGCGCGATGCCATGCGAGGCGCCAATCTCGCAGGGCAGGCCATCAACATCACCATGACGACGGCGGCGCACGCGATGAGCTATGGCCTCACAAGCATGAAGGGCCTGTCTCACGGCCATGCTGTTGCGCTTTGCCTTCCTTACGTGTGGGAGGTTCTGCTGAACAGCACATCCGAGGAAGTCGGCCAGAGGCTTAGCGAAATCGCCGAGGTGATGGGCGTCGCTTCCGCTGAGGAAGCCCTCAACCGCTTCAGGTCCCTGTTTGCCATGACTGGTCTTGGCTCGATGGTTGCGGGAACTGCTGCCGACATTGATGACCTTACGAAGGGGGTTGACACCAACCGACTTGGCAACTTCCCAGCAAAGCTCGACGAGGGAGAGCTTAAGGACATCTATTCAGGCATCGTTGTTTTGTAGACAAGTACGTAAATCAGATTATTTTAGAAAGGCGGATTGATGGAAGAAGAAACACAGCAGACTTCTGGAGGCAAGAAGACCTACGGCTATAACCCTGAGCAGTTCAAGAAGTTCAAGCGGCATGGCTGGGTCTATCTTGTCATGTTCAGCCTCCTCTACATGTGCCTCTATTGCTGCAGGCTGAACCTCTCCAACGCTTCTGGCATGATGATCATGGGCATCGATGAGGGAGGCCTTGGCTGGACAACCTCCGACATAGGCATCCTTACGTCCACGCTGTTCTGGACCTACGGCATAGGCCAGTTGGTCAACGGGCGCCTGAGCGAGGTCGTTGGCCCTACCAAGATACTCTTCTTCGGCGTCCTGCTCTCCGTCCTCTGCAACTTCTTCATCAGCCTCCAGAGCTCGCTGGTGGTCATGGCCATCGCCTGGGGCCTCAACGGATTCTTCCAGTCCATGGGCTGGACCCCCGGCCTTGCGACCCTCACAAAGTGGTGGCCGGGCGACAGCCGCGGGTTCGCCACGGGCTTCGCGCATGCGGCCTCCGGCTTCGGCCAAGCTGTCGCCACCATGTCGGTGGCAGCGGCGTTCATCATCTTCCCTGACATGGGCTGGCGCGCGGCGTTCATCGTGCCCGCCGCCATCCCACTGATCATGCTCATTCTCTACAAGGTGATAGCAAAGCCGACCCCTGCGAGCATCGGGCTTGAGGAGTATACGGAGGAGGATCCGCAGATCGCCGCCGCCGAGAAGGAGATGGAGAAGCTCAAGGCCGAGAAGGGCAAACTCTATCCCTACAAGTACGTCCTCAAGAACAAGTTCTTCCTCATCTGGCTGATCGTGGCGTTCGGCACCGGCCTTTGCCGCTACGGCCTGGTCACATGGGTGCCGCTGTATTTCGTGCAGGTGTACGACGTCAACGTCACCTCCGGCCTCATCCAGTCGCTGACGCTCCCTGTCGGCATGGGCATCGGAACGCTTATTATCCCGTGGCTCACCGACAGGTTCTGCCCGCACAACCGCCTTGCCGCCGTCATCGTGAGCGCGCTCATCACCACCGTGGCGGTGTTCGCGTTCTTCTTCCTGGACCCGACCACCACAGGCGGGCTGGTTGCCACCGAGATCGTCCTATTCCTGGCGGGCTTCGGCATCTACGGCATCAACGGCACGGTTTGGGCGTTCGCCACGGATATCGGAGGCCGCGTGTTCAGCGGCACCGCCGGAGGCCTGCTCGACTGCTCCGCCTACATCGGCGCAGGCGTGCAGAGCATGGTGTACGGCTTCGTGCTCAACGCGGGCGGCTGGAACATCGTGTTTTTGAGCCTGGCTTTGTTCTGCTTCCTCATTGCGGTAGCTGCAATTGTTTCCACCAAGATGAAGAGCGGGGACGCGCAGCAAGCTGCGTAGAGAACCGACTTCTTTCTTAGGGCCAGTTATTCTCTCGTCATACAAGGATGACGAGAGTTGGTTGGGGAGGCTCCCCAAGCCCGCTGATGTTAGGCCACTTGGTAGCCGGCATCTGAGGATGCAACCGCAAGCTTGAGGCTTGCTGACCCAGCTGGTTGCTGGGTGATGATAGAAGTAATGCCCTGCATTTCTTGGTTTGAAATGCAGGGCATTGTGTTAGGAGCGCTCGTCTATGGATTGGGGCTTGGGTTCATCGGAACCGAGGACGGTGTTGACGTTTCTCTTGGCGGTGAGTAGTTATCGATGGCGGTAGCGCTCGGTGGTATAGCGGTCGTAGGCTTCGTTTCTCTTTTGCGTTAGTCGTTGCTTCTGTACCTTCAATTCGTTGAGGCTCGTTGCTTTGCCGGTCGGGAAGAGCTCCTTCAACTCCTGGCGGGCTTTGGTGCATGCTGCGCATAACGCGTAAATGAAGCAACGTTTCCTCGCTACATGGAGCCAGCGTTCCATTGGCAATGGAGCCACTTCTCTACAAAGCTGCAAGCGGCGGGAGCGACGCTCCCGCCGCCCTTTTCCTCCCGCTACAGCGTGCTAAGCCTCTTTCTCATCGAGACCTCGCCTTCGATGTGGATGACGTGCGAGCTGTAGACCAGTCGGTCGATGACGGCGTCAGCAACGGCTCCCTTGCCCAGCTTCGCGTGCCACACGCCCGCACCCCGGGCGCGCGCATTCTCTAGATGGCCAGGCGCTGTTTTGCATCTTTTATAACCTTTTTGCGTATAGATTGATAATATAGCTTGTAGGCTATATTGTTTGTGTCTGCGGCGGAGGCCGTTTACAAGCGGCATCTGGAAGCAATTGGAGGCAAGCGATGGCTGAGCTGAACGATTACCTTGAGTCTCGCGGCATCACCGAAGAGCTGATGGAGGAGGCGCGCCGCCAGACGCAAGAGTACGTCGACGCCTACAACCTGCGGGAGGCGCGTAAGGCCCAAAACCTCACTCAGGTGCAGGTGGCGCGTGCCATCGGCGTGTCGCAAAACCGCGTTTCACGCATGGAGAACGGCGACATGGGGGCAATGAGCGTGGAGTCGCTGCGCCGCTACATCGCGGCCCTCGGCGGCAGCCTTACCCTGGTGGCCGACCTGCCTTCCGGCAAGGTGAGGCTGGCGTAGCGCGAACAACGATGCTGTGCAATTTTTCAGATGCACTGATGCTCAAAATGAGTTGAGAATTTCTCTTTAAATACGAACAAAAGTTCGTTATAATGAAGCCACGAAAAAGCAGCCGAGGGCCCGCCGCCGCCAACACGCCCGCACCCCGGGCGCGCGCATTCTTCTTGATGGCCAAGCGCTGCGTTTCGTGAATCCCCATTTGTACAAATATCCATAACTTTAAGCCTGACAAGCTTAAAATAGGAGTATATTATGCAAGAAGATTACGTATTCGAGTGGGACGATGCGAAAAGCGCCTCGAATGCTAAAAAGCATGGTGTTTCTTTTGAGCAGGCTTGTGCCATTTGGGATGATCCCATGTTCCTGGAGGTTCATCTTATGACGGAGCCGGAGGACCGATGGGCTGTTATCGGACGGGTTGGCAAGAACTCCTTCCTGACGGCGATAATCACGTATCGGGCAAGCCATGTGCGCATCGTTTCGGCACGGCAGTCGACCAAGAAGGAAACGGGAGTTTATTATGGCAAAAATTAGCACCAAGGACCTCGAAGCCGCCTTCGACGCCGGCGATGACATAACGGGCCATATGGACATGACCACGGCCCGCCGCCCCAACCAGCAACGAGCCGCCCGCCGCATAAGCATGGACGTGCCCGAGGAGCTCGTCCTCGGTCTCGACCGCGCCGCTGAGCGCATGGGCGTAAATCGCCAGGCTGTCATAAAGGTGTGGCTTACGGAGCGTTTGGATCAAGAGGCGGAACGCGAGCTTGCGCGCAAGGCTTAAGGACGCAGTGTCTTGTCGAATTCTGAACAACGATCGAATGGGGCGAGCGGGCTCATAAGCCGCTCACATGTTATGAGGGTCTTCGACGCCTACGTCGCCGGCTACGACGCCACCGACGAGAAGATCCGCCTGAAGGCCGAGCACACCTACAAGGTGGCGGCACTTTGCGACATGATAGCGGGGTCGCTGGGGCTGCCCGAGGCCGAGCGCGACGTGGCCTGGCTTTGCGGCATGCTGCATGACATCGGGCGGTTCGAGCAGATCCGCCGGTGGAACACCTTCTACGACTCGCAGTCCGTGAATCACGCCGAGTTCGGCGCCGACCTGCTGTTTCGCGACGGGCTCATCGGGCGGTTCG
>R20__coassemble_388_pt1 | contig 33451 bp, 30 predicted proteins | sample R20__metabat2_low_PE_053 | metagenome-assembled genome bin R20
TTTGTGTATCAAGTTGTAGGGTTGAAAGCAGAGGGAAAGGTAGTCCTCTTTTTTGCCTATAACCTTCGCATAGAAAAGAAAAGACCCGGCAGAAGGGGAATCCACCGGGTTGTTAGGAGGGGTTCGTGGCGCATTTGCGCCACCTGCTATAAAAGGGGTTAGCAGGACGACCTCAAGCTAAAAGGGGTCCTTGGGTCGACATGCTCATTATCTGCTTCTGAGTGGATTTAAAAACGTTCAATTTTGTCTAGACCGCTAAAGGCGCTTCTTTGTCGGTGAAATGCAGCTTGGCGAAAGAAATGCCTTTCCGAGAAGCGAATTTTGGGCTGTCTAGGGGCGGTTGCCCGCCTGTGGTCAGCCGAGGGCGCTTCTTTGGACCCTAAGGTTTTTTCTTTTCAAGCAGACGGTTTTCTCCCCAGATAAAGCGTGGTAACCTTGATTTTCAGACGCAACAAAAGGGGAGGATCCATGGCAGATATCGCATTGCGCTTCCATAAGGACATGCTGGTCTTGACTACTCCGACGCGTGCTGCGCTTGAGCGCCAGGGCGTAGACGTAGACCACGATCTTGAGATGGTGATGATGGTTGAGCCCGAATCGCTTCAGGACGTATATCGCGTGGAGATGGCAACCCAGGCTCAGTGCCTGGTGACTGAAACCGCAAACCTGCTTCCTGCCCGCTTGCTTCACAAGAAGCTTGAGAAGCGCCTTTATGACTTGGTGAAGGTTTCCATGGAGCTTGCCATGGAGCAGAAAGCTCAGCATGTGATCGTTGAGCTGGGCCCGACGGGCCTGCCGCTTGATCCGTCCAGCAAGACATCGCTCGTGGAAAACCGTGATCAGTATGTGCGTGCGGCTCATGAGTTTGAGGCCTACCCCTTCGATGCCTACCTGCTTAACGACTTCACTCGGGCCGATGCCTTGAAGTGCGCCTTGATGGGCCTTCGCAAGGCCAGCGACAAGCCCGTTATGGCCTCCGTCGTGGTCAGCGAAGACGGATTACTGCCCGACGGGAAGACTACGCTTGAGGACGCTGTAGCCGTCATGCAGGAATACGAGGCGTCGGTTGCGGGCATTCGGACCAAGGCTGACCCCCAGCGAGCAGCCGCCTTGGCTAAGCGCATGGCAACAAGCTGCGATTTGCCGCTGATGGTTCAGCTTGACGTTGCCAAGCGTGATGCGCGCCAGCTTAACCCCAGCGAGGGCAACCCCTATTACTGCCCCGAGACCATGTTCGACGCCGTCCCTTATCTTCGTAGCGCCGGCGTGCAATTCGTTCGTGCGGTCGGACAGGCAACGCCGGCCTATACCGGCGCCCTTTCGGCAATCTTGAAGGGCCTTGACGTCATCGACGTTCGCGGCTTGCTTGAGGATTAGCTCCATGGCGCATCGCGGCACCAACATAGAGCGCAGCCCCTACTATGGCGCGTTGCAAGCAATCGTGGATTCCCTGTTTGCCGACGAGGATCCTGTGGCTGAGATTCTGGGGGAGACCGCCTTGGAAGTCCGCCGCCTTGATGTGGTGTTGGCGGCCGAGGCGTCCGACCTTCCCGATGATCTACGTGAAATAGTCAGCCTGCTTCCGCCTGGCATCTATACGCGCCGGCGTCTGGTTGACCAGCTTAACTCCTCCATAAATGGGCATGCCTGGGGCCAAGTCTACGGCACGGTTGCATAAAGGCTAAAGCCGCTTATAACATTCCCTGCTTTTGAATAGTTTTGGCGCGGGTTCATTCTGCGTCAAAACTATTCTTTTTTGCTCATCGAACAAAGGGTAAAAAAGTTGTGAAACCCCTTAAAAAATTAGATGTCAAGACTTGAGGGGAATTTTTTCTAGAGTACTATATATCCGCGAAAGAAAAGCAGCTAACCACAACATATTGTGGTTGCTCCTCAAATTTCGCATCCAAGAAAAGTCTCGTAAAAATAGGAAATCCGAGGTCGCTGCCCGAAGAGTGGGGGGTGCCCTTGATAAAGCAAAGTTGTGTTGTGTGGACGGCGCGCGAGGGGTGCGCGCAGAAAGGCAGGTTCTGATGGTTGTAAGTATCGTCAAGCGCGACGGGCGTACGGTTGACTTCCACGAGGAGAAGATCACCGACGCCATCGAGAAGGCATTCCAGGCATGCGGGGCAATGCAGAATCGCTCTGTTGCCGAGAAGATTTCTGCGAAGGTTGTCGAGAAGCTGAACGCGGGCGCCATTGAGGGTACGCCGACGGTTGAGGGCGTTCAGGACTTGGTCGAGGAGACCCTTATTGAAGAAGGTTTCGTCCAGACCGCAAAATCCTACATTCTATATCGCGCTGAGCGCAGCCGCGTGCGTGACGTCAACAGCCGTCTGATCCAGACGCTGCGTGACATCACCTTCTCCAAGGCTTCCGATTCCGACATGAAGCGCGAAAACGCCAACATCGATGCCGATACCGCCATGGGCACCATGCTCAAGTACGGCTCTGAGTCTGCCAAGCAATTCTACGAGATGTGCGTCATTGACCCCAAGTACGCACGCGCCCATCGCGAGGGCGACATCCACATTCACGACATGGATTTCTACACGCTGACCACCACCTGCTGCCAAATCCAGCTGAAGAAGCTGTTCAAGGGCGGTTTCTCCACCGGGCACGGCGTCCTGCGCGAGCCTAATGACATCTCCAGCTATACGGCGCTGGCTTGCATTGCCATCCAGTCCAACCAGAATGACCAACATGGCGGCCAGGCCATCTGCGACTTCGATTACGGCCTGGCTGACGGCGTTCGCAAGACGTATCGCCGCCTGTTCAAGAAGCACCTGGCCGAGGCCTTGGACCTGCTGGCCGACCTTGAGGACGCGCGTGAGACCGCCCAAGACGTCACCGCGCAGGCCGAGGAGAAGACTGGCGTTGTGGCGGCTTTGGACATGCCCGCCGACTACGAAGCCGCCGTCAAGGCCGCTTTGACCGAAGCTGGCGTTGACCAGGCTGCTATCGATCGCGCTTGGGCCTACACCATCAAGAACGCTTACAACGACACCGATCGTGCCACCTTCCAGGCTATGGAAGCCTTGGTCCACAACCTGAACACCATGCATTCCCGCGCTGGCGCCCAGACGCCGTTCAGCAGCGTGAACTATGGCATGGACACTTCTCCTGAGGGCCGCATGGTCATCAAGAACATGCTGTTGGCCACCGAGGAGGGCTTGGGCTCCGGCGAGACGCCCATCTTCCCGGTGCAGATCTTCCGTGTGAAGGAAGGCGTCAACTACAACCCCGAGGATCCCAACTACGACCTGTTCAAGCTGGCCATGCATTGCTCCGCGAAGAGGCTGTTCCCCAACTTCAGCTTCCTGGACGCTCCGTTCAACGCCCAGTACTACAAGGGCACGCCGGAGACCGAGATTGCCTACATGGGCTGCCGTACGCGCGTCATGGGCAACGTGTATGACCCTGACCGTGAGGTCACCCCAGGGCGAGGCAACTTGTCCTTCACCTCCATCAACCTGCCGCGCTTGGCTATCCGCAGCCATGGCGATCTGGACCTGTTCTTCGACTTGCTGGACTCCAAGCTGGCCCTGTGCGTCGGTCAGCTGGATGAGCGCTTTGAGATCCAGTGCCGCAAGAAGGTCTATAACGCTCCGTTCCTCATGGGCCAGGGCGTTTGGATTGATTCCGAGAAGCTTGGCCCCAATGACGAGCAGCGCGAGGTCCTGAAGCATGGCACGCTTTCCGTTGGCTTCATCGGCCTGGCTGAGTGCCTGAAGGCTCTGACGGGCAAGCATCATGGCGAAAGCCCCGAGAGCCAGAAGCTTGGCCTGGAGATCATCGGCCATATGCGCAGCTACTTGGACCGCCTGTCCCAGGAGCGCAAGCTTAACTATGGCCTGATCGCTACGCCGGCCGAGGGCCTGTCGGGTCGCTTCGTCCGCATGGACCGCGCCCGTTATGGCTCCATCCCGGGCGTCACCGACCGCGACTACTACACCAACGGCTTCCATGTGCCGGTCTATTACAACATCAGCGCCTTCGACAAGATTGCCATCGAGGCACCGTATCATGCCCTGACCAATGCAGGCCACATCAGCTACATTGAGCTTGATGGCGACCCGACCGAGAACTTGGAAGCCTTTGAGTCCGTCATCCGCTACATGAAGGATAGCGGCATCGGCTACGGCTCGGTCAACCACCCGGTCGATCGCGATCCGGTTTGCGGCTTCAACGGCATCATCGGCGACACCTGCCCCAAGTGCGGACGCACCGAGGACGAAGGCCCTGTCGGTTTTGAGCGCATTCGCCGCATTACCGGCTATCTGGTCGGCACGCTTGACCGTTTCAACGACGCTAAGCGCTCCGAAGAGGCTGACCGCGTGAAGCATCACGTTCCGGGCCAGAAATAACCGCCTCAATCTTTAGGTCTTGTGGAGAGCGCCTTTGGGCGCTCTCCTTTTTGCGCTGCATCAGGTACCATAGGCTCATGACTACTTTGCATACCATACGTGTGTTTGGCACGGCTCCCGATTCCATTGTGGACGGCCCGGGGCTTCGCTATTCCGTCTTCGTGCAAGGGTGCAGCCACCATTGCGCCGGTTGCCATAATCCGGAAAGCTGGCGTCCCGAAGGCGGCGTCCGCACCGACGTGGAAAGCATTCTGACCGAGATTCGCGAAAACAAGATAATAGAGGGCGTCACGCTGTCGGGCGGTGAGCCTTTTGAGCAGGCGCAGCTCTGCGCGCTTCTGGCTGCCGAATGCAAGGCCATGGGCAAAAACGTGTGGGTGTATTCGGGCTATATCTACGAGGATCTTGTCCGTGCGGCAGAGCGGTCAGAGGACGAATCTGTGGCTGACCATGTAGGCGCGCTTGCGGCTAGCGCTTGGCGCGCTCTTGACCCAGACGGCGTGGCCGCCTTGCTTGCGCAGGCGGACGTGCTGGTGGATGGTCCCTTCGTGGAGGATCTGCACTCCTATGACCTGAAATGGCGCGGCAGCGCCAATCAGCGCCTGATCGATATGGCTGCTACGCGCAAGGCCGGCAAAGTGGTCTTGTGGGAACCGTATAGCTTCGTTCCCAAGAAGCCCAGCAACTGGTAGGACGGCTGGATGAACACCTCTAACACCAATGCCTCGGCGGAGGGCATTATCGAGCAGCCTGCGCAAGATGTCCTGGCGTTCTTCACGTCCTTGTTCGGCAACGAGCTTGTGGCCACTGCTTTGACCATTGCCGTCGTTCTTCTTGCGACGGCGATCATCACGCATTTGGCTACGCGGTTCTTGCGTCATCTGCTTTCGCGCGAGAACTCTCCGCTGCCGTCTTCGTCCATCTTCATCAACATCGCGCGTGTCATCTTGTGGGCCATTGGCGTCAGCATCATCTTGTCCACCTGCTTTGGCGTGGACGTGACGGCGGCCATAGCGGCTTTGGGCATTGGCGGCATCGCTTTGTCTTTGGGCTTCCAGGACACGCTTTCTAATCTGATCGGCGGCCTGCAGATTTCCATCCTGGGAATTGTTGAGCCGGGCGATCACATAGAGATGAGCGGGTCGCGGGGCGTGGTGCGCGATGTCAGCTGGCGTCATGTGACCATCGAGACTGCCACAGGCAGTTGCGTGGTCGTTCCCAATTCCATCATCAACAAGAACTCGTTTGTGAAGCTTCCGCCGGCCGAGAAGGTGGTCGTGTCCATTTGCGTCAGCAAGGGCGTGACTGATCTTCATGATGCGGCTGAGCGCATGGAAGCGGCGGTCAAGGCTGCGCTTAAGGACGTGACGCAGGTCGAGAAGGGCCCCACCATCCTTTTCGACTCGACGACGGAGTTCGGCTACAACGGATCGGTCATTGTGTGGATCGATTCCTGCGAAGATGTTCTGTTCGTCAAGGACGCCGTGGTCAGGGCCTTGGCGCCGTTCTACAACGCCGAAGGCGTCGTGGACGACCCGGCGCTCGGCAAGGATCTTTAGACGCCGCGCCGGAAGGTTGGGACGCTTCTCTGTTTATAGGCAGGGGCTTTTCGCCTGGTTGTTGCGATAGTGTGGTAGATTTTTAAAATTTCAAACGTTTATGTGGTAATTAAAAATATTATTACCACATAAACGAAACATATTTTGCAGATTTACCACACTATCGAAAATCACCATTTGTCGCGCTGACGCCAAGAAGCCGTCGCTGTCGCATTTGGCCGCCTGCGTTTCTGGCAAAAAAGAAGGGGAGCGAAGCCCCCCGAATCATCCCGCCCCTAGCCTTAAAGGATGAACCCGCCACACATAGGGCGGTACCCGCAGCCTGCTTCCTGGCTTTCGCATCAACAGATACGAATCTCCATTTCAAAGGCAATCTGAGGTTCCTTTAATTTGAGCATCGGTCCATCGCAAAAGTATGGCCAGAAGCGGAACAACTTCACTGTATCCATAGACTTGGCGGTTAACAAGTCTTGACAATCGGTCAATTGATTGAGACGCTAAACGCGGTATGCGCCTGATACCATATGCTCTATGGAAAATCTTTTTACCGACATAGAAAACCAAGCTAAATCGAGCGTCGCGCCGCTGGCTGTTCGCATGCGTCCCCGTACGCTTGATGAGCTGGTAGGCCAGCAGCAGGCGGTAGGCCCGGGCAGTTGGCTTCGCAACGCCATCGAGCAGGACAAGCTTAGCTCCATCATCCTGTATGGCCCAGCCGGCACGGGGAAGACCTCCCTTGCGCATGTCATTGCCGAAACCACGAAGGCCACCTTCGTCGAGGTGTCTGCCATTGGCGGCACGGTGAGCGATTTGCGGCGGGAAATCCAGGCGGCTGAAAAGCGCCTGACGGATTTCGGCTTGCGCACCATCCTGTTTGTGGATGAGATCCATCGCTTTAACCGCAGCCAACAGGACGCTTTGCTGCATGCGGTCGAAGATCGCATCGTGGTGCTGATAGGCGCCACCACCGAAAACCCCTACTTCGAGGTCAACACGGCGCTTAACAGCCGCAGCCGCATCATCGAGCTGCAAAGCCTGTCCGATGACGAGATATCCACGCTGCTTGACCGGGCGCTCGAAAGTGAGCGCGGCCTTAACGGCTGCTACCAGTTGGCGCAGGCGGCGCGCGATAACATCATCTTGCTGGCGGCGGGGGACGGGCGCGCTTCCCTTACCACGCTTGAGTTGGCGTGCGCCATGGTGAAGCCCGGCACGCGCAAGAAGCCGGCCATGGTGGGCGTCAAGGCGGTGCGGGCCGCTGTTCCGCACAGGGTTTTGCCTTACGACAAGAACAAGGACATGCACTACGACATCATCAGCGCCTTCATCAAGTCCATGCGTGGAAGCGATCCTGATGCCGCCTTGTATTGGCTTGCCCGCATGATTGACGGCGGCGAAGACCCCAAGTTCATTGCCCGGCGCATGTTCATTCTGGCGTCAGAGGACATCGGCAACGCCGATCCGCAGGCCTTGCTCATTGCCGAGGCTGTGTTTAAGTCCGCCGAGGTCATCGGTTACCCCGAATGCCGCATCAACTTGGCCCAGGCGGCAATCTATCTGGCCCTTGCTCCCAAGAGCAACGCTGCCGAAGCCGGCATCGATGCCGCGCTGAGCGAGGTCCGCAACGGCCCCCTTCGCCAGGTGCCCGATCACCTGCGCGACCGGCATCGACCAGGCGCCGAGGACTACGGTGAATACAAGTATCCCCACAACTATCCCGGTGGCTGGGTCGATCAACGCTACTTGCCCGAAGGTTTGGAGAAGGGCTGCTTCTACCAACCGGGAGAACGTGGTTGGGAAGCCTACCGCGTGGAGTCCTTCTCGCGGGATAGACAACAGTAGCTTTTATTTTGCGCGTCGAACGCCCCCAATGAACCCTTCTTTCGTATTATCCCGTGGTATAGTGAATCGATACGCATAAAGGAGGTTTCGTTATGGATTTTTCAACGGTTATGGACTACATCCTTCCCGTCGTCTACGTGGTGGTGGGCATTGTCTTGATCGTCGTTTTGGTCGAGGTCGTCAAGGTTCTGAAGAACGTCAACAATACCGTTTCCGATGTCCATAAGCAGATTACCCCCACGCTTGACAACGTCGAAAAGCTGACCACCCAGGCTCAGCCCCTGCTGGAGAACGTGAACGGCGTGGTTGAGAGCGTGGACCCTATGATGAACCGCGTCAACCTGACGGTCGACACGGTCAATCTTGAGCTCATGCGCGTTGATGGCATTCTGGAAAACGTCTCCGATATCACGGCAGGCCTGTCGAATGCCTCTTCGGCGGCAGACACCATAGCAAATGCTCCCTTGAACCTTGTCAACTCGGCAACGGGCAAGCTGCGTTCGGCTTTTTCCACCCGCAAGGCAAGCGATGAGTCCATCGCTTTGGGAAGCACAAAGTTCGTGCAGGTTCCTAATGCCGCCGCAAAGCCTGAGTCCGAGCCCGAGCCCGAGCCTGAGTCCGAGGTGGCCCCGGTTGATTCCAAGCCGCAAACTAGGCCCGCTCACGCAAAGGAGGAGCCGGCTCCCGCTGCGGAAGGCGCCGCTCCCAGTGAAGAGGAAAGCGAAGCCTTTGCCGAGGCTGTTGCGGAGGCCTTCGCCAAGGCAGTCGCTGAAGAGGAATAACGAGGTACCCGGTGACTGTCGGTCCTTTGCCTGAAATCGATTCCTCAAAGCGCAGCCCCGAGGAGTCCAAGCTGTTGCGCTCGAAGCGGTGGTTCTACACCGTTGCTGCTTTGTGCGGCAGCATCGTCTTGCTGGTCGTGTTGGGCTATTTGCTGGATATCCTGGCGGTTCCCGTCGGCATCGTCATCTGGACCGTCATCATCGTCTTCTGCTTGCGCGGCATCGTCAACGCCCTTGACAACAAGGGGCTTTCACGGGGGGCCGCTACGGCCATAGCCTATGTGGTCATGGTGCTGGTCCTCGGCGCAGTCGTGTTGCTCATGTGCTCGCCAATTCTTGGCCTGGGCGATCAGTTTACCAGTTTGATTCAGGGCATCCCTGGCTACGTGAACCAGCTGACAACCTGGTGGAACGACATCTATTCCCAATATCAGGACATCTTTGCCAATGACCAGATCAAGGTTTGGACCAACGAGGCTCTGGCAAGCATTGCCTCGGCTGCCCAGGAGATGGTGAAGGAGAGCGCCACGGGCGTGGTTGCCTTCGGCAGCGGCCTGGCAAACGCCGTCATGATCATCGGCTTTGCTCTGGTTGTCGCCTTCTGGGTGCTGATGGAGCTGCCCCAATTGGGCGCCGAGTTCAAGCGCTTGATGGGTCCCCGCTATGAGCAAGACCTCGACATGCTGCATGTTACGTTGACGCGCATCTTGGGCGGCTACATTCGTGCGACGTTGGTGCAATGCGCCATCATCGGGTTGGTATGCGCGATCTTGTTCCTGGTCTTGGGCATCCCCAACTTCGCCGCTTTGGGCGTTATCACGGGCCTGCTGAACATCATTCCCGTCATCGGCCCATGGTTTGGCGGCGCGGCGGCAGCCGGCATCGGCCTTATGGCAAGCCCCATTGCGGCGTTGATTGCCTTCATAGGCACCATCATCATCCAGCAGTTCGTCTACACGTTCATCAGCCCGCGCCTTATGGCTGATTCCGTGGATGTGCACCCTGCGCTCACGCTTATCTTCTTGATGGTGGGTTCCGCTGCTGGCGGCGCTATGGGCGGCTTGGTTGGTTCCATCTTCGGCATGCTGATTTCCATCCCGGCGGTTGCCGTGGCCAAGGCCCTGTTTGTGTACTATTTCGAAAAGCAGACAGGACGATCGCTGGTGGCGGCCGACGGCGTGTTCTTCAAGGGCGTGCCGTCCGAGGGCGAAGGCGTGGATCCCATCATGGACGCCACGTCGCCGCATCCCAATTCCACTGCCAAGTTTGCGCCCATTGACATGAGCAAGATTGAGGTGCGCATGCCGACGGGCAAGATGAAGGCCATAAAGGACAAGGGCCATCGCCAAAAGGACGAGGAAGAGATTCTGCAGGAAAACGAAGCCCGTCACGGCCATAAGTAAGGTAACAAGAAGAAACGCTAAGCGTTGTCGTGATAAAAGGCCCCAAGGGCCTTCAAGAAGGAGATAGACCATATGAAATACATGACCACTGCGGAAATTCGCGAGAAGTTTCTGCAATACTTCGAAAGTCACGGCTGCAAGCGCATGCCCTCTTCCTCGCTGATTCCCGACGATCCGTCTTTGCTGCTTACCACGGCTGGCATGGTGCAGTTCAAGCCCTACTTCCTGCATGTGAAGGAATTCGATGACGCCTACCAGGGTGCCACCACCGTGCAGAAGTGCGTCCGCACCAACGACATCGACAACATTGGCCGCACGGGCCGTCACCTGTCCTTCTTCGAGATGCTGGGCAACTTCAGCTTCGGCAAGTACTTCAAGAAGGAGATGTGCCAGTGGGCCTATGAGTTCTCTACCGACCCAGATTACCTGGGCCTGCCGGCGGAGCGCCTGTACTTCACCGTTTTCGAGGACGACGACGAGACTATCGAGATCTGGAAGTCCTTGGGCGTGCCCGAGGACCACATTTCCCGCTTGGGCGAAGACGACAACTTCTGGCGTGCTGGCCCCACCGGTCCGTGCGGCCCGTGCTCTGAGCTGTACTTTGACCAGGGCCCCGAGGTGGGCTGCGGCAAGCCTGACTGCAAGCCGGGTTGTGACTGCGACCGCTTCCTGGAGTATTGGAACTGCGTGTTCACCCAATACGACGGCCAGGAAGACGGCACGCTGGCCCCGCTTCTGACCAAGAACATCGACACCGGTATGGGCCTTGAGCGCATCGCCGCCATCATGCAGGGCGTTGACAACAACTATGACACCGACGTCTTGCGTAGCCTGGTTGCCGTGGGCGAAAATCTTGCCGACGTTACCTACAAGCAGGATGCCAAGGTTGACATGAGCCTGCGCATCATGGCTGACCATAGCCGCGCCGTCACGTTCATGATCGCCGACGGCATTCTGCCTTCCAACGAAGGCCGTGGCTACGTGCTGCGCCGCTTGCTGCGCCGCGCCGTCATGAAGGGGCACCTGCTGGGCATCGAAGGCCCGTTCCTCAACGATTACGTGGATGAGATCGTGCGCCTGATGGGCCATGTGTATCCGGAGATCGTCGAGCATAGCGAGACCATCCGCGGCATCATCGAGGCCGAGGAGAACCGTTTTGGCGCCACGCTTCGCCAGGGCCAGGCCTTCCTGGAGGAGGCTTTGGGCAAGCTTGAGGGCGCCGTCTTGCCGGGCGACCAGGCCTTCAAGCTGCATGACACGTATGGCTTCCCCATTGAGGTCACCCAGGAAATCTGCGAAGAGCGCGGCGTGACCGTTGACATGGACGCTTTCCGTTTGTGCATGGAGCAGCAGCGTGAGCGTGCTCGTGCCGCCACCAAGGACGACGCCGAGGCTGCCTGGAGCACCTACGGCAACATCCATAGCGAGGTCCTCAAGGAGCTGGGCGCTACCAAGTTTGTGGGTTACGAAAACCTGACCTGCGAAGCTAAGGTTGTCGCCTTGATTCAAAACGGCCAGCGCGTTGACATGCTGGAAGCAGGCCAGGACGGCGAAGTCATCCTTGATCAGACCACCTTCTATGCCGAAATGGGCGGCGAGGTCGGCGACACGGGCGTTATCTCCAGTGCGGCCGGCAAGGCAACCGTCGTTGACACCAAGGCCCCCGAAAAAGGCCTGCATGCTCACCGGGTGAGCGTGGAGTCGGGCGTCATCACCGTGGGCGATGTGGTTGAGGCCTCGGTCGATCAAAAGCGCCGGTCCCTGATTGCCCGCAACCATACGGCAACGCATGTGCTGCATGCCTGCCTTCGCAAGGTGCTCGGCGACCACGTTGCCCAGAAGGGCAGCTATGTTGGCCCCGACCGTCTGCGCTTTGACTTCACCCACTTCCAGGCCATGACGGCTGATGAGCTGGCCCAGGTGGAAAAGATGGCCAATGACTACATCATGGGCGCCATCAGCACCAACATCTATGAGACCAGCCTTGATCAGGCCCGCGCTGCTGGCGTGACGGCCCTTTTCGGCGAGAAATATGGCGACGTTGTCCGCGTCGTGGAGGCGGGCGCCTTCAGCCGCGAGCTGTGCGGTGGCTGCCACGTTAAGAACACGGGCGAAATCGGCATCATCAAGATTACCAGCGAGGGCAGCGTTTCGGGCGGCGTGCGCCGCATTGAGGCCGTGACCAGCCAAGGTGCCCTGGATTACCTGAACAACCTGGAGGCCGAGCTGAAGGCTGCGGCCGAGGCCATGCACGCACCGCTGATGGGCGTGGCTGAGCGTTGCGCCGCCAACCTGAAGACCATCAAGGAGCTGCAGAAGGCTGCCAAGGAAGGCAAGGGCGCGGTCTCGGCCGACAACGTCACCAAGCTGGTTGACGCTGCCGTCATGACGCCGGCAGGTTACCCGGTCATCATCGCCCAGGTGGGCGCTGCTGCTTCGGGCGATATGCGCCAAGCTTGGGATATCCTGCGTGCGCGCATGAGCGCCCCGGGCGCCGTGGTCTTGGCGGGCGACAACGACGGCAAGCCTCTTCTTTTGGCTGCTGGCACCGATGAAGCGGTGGCTGCGGGCTTCAACGCAGGCTCCATCATCAAGGCCATTGCCCCGAAGGTGCAAGGCGGTGGCGGCGGCAAGCCTGCTATGGCCCAGGCGGGCGGCAAGAACCTGGATGGCATTGCCGACGCTTTGGCCGAAGCCAAGTCAATCCTGCTGTAACGACGTCGCGGCATCGTGCGCGTTTTGGCATTAGATATCGGGGAAGTTCGTGTCGGGGTCGCCGTGTGCGACCCCGATATGCGTGTCGCCTCCCCGGTGTGCGTGCTTCCGACTGATCAGGTCCTGGCCCACTCCCGTCCTTTTCGGCAGGTGATTGAGGACTGGGAGCCTGACCTTATCCTGAGCGGGCTTCCCTTTACCCTCAATGGGGAGGAAGGTCCGCAGGCGGGGCGTATTCGCCAGGCTGCTGCGCAGATAGGCAAGACGTGCGGCCTTCCCGTTGAATTTGCTGATGAAAGGCTGAGCTCGCGGGAAGCGAAACGGATTCTGCGTGAAGAGGGCCTTTCCGAAAAGCAGATGCGTGGGAAGATAGATATGATAGCTGCAAGTATTTTTCTGCAGGCGTGGCTTGATGCGCGCCGTGCATAGAGAATGGGAACAATTATGGCTCTGAGAAAGAACACGACGTATTCCTCTCGCGGAACCTATGCTGCTCGCGCCGCTCATGCACGCGGCGACAAGCAATTTCGCCGCTATGACACCAGCTCTATCATGCCGCAGCGCAAGACGGGCCCGATCGTTTTCGGCATAATCCTAGTTGTGGTGGTGCTGGTGGTCCTGTTCTTTGTGGTGAGCACCGTCATGAACAGCTGCAGCGCCAAAAACCCCAACTTGGTGGCGGATGGCACGCAGGTCAACGTGACCATCACGGAAGGCGAGGGCGGCACGACCATCGCGCAAGATCTTTATGACGCCGGCCTGATTAACTCGACGAAGGACTTCATCGACAAGGTAAGCCAGATGGGTGCGGGTCAGTCCCTGAAGCCTGGCGCCTATGTTTTGGTGGGCGGCACCTCGGTTGATGACCTGGTGTCCACTTTGACGGCGGGGCCGGGCATCGGCAAGACGGTTACCGTGCCTGAGGGCTACACCATCTCTTCCATTGCCTCGGCGGTTGAGCAGGCGACGGGCGGTGCCATCACGGCCAGCCAGTTCAGCGATGCCGCGGGCAACGTTGACTCCTATCGGGCGGACTTCTCCTTCATCGGCGATGCAACTTCCCTGGAGGGCTTCTTGTTCCCCAAGACATACGAGATTGCCTCCGACACCACGGCTGACTCGCTGATTCGCACCATGCTCAACCAGTATTCCGAGGAGACGGCTTCCCTTGATTACTCCTACCCCGAAAGCCAAGGGCTAAACCAGTACCAGGCGCTCATCCTGGCCTCCATTGTGGAGAAGGAGTCCGATGACTCTACCCGTGCCCAGGTGGCAGCTGTGTTCTACAACCGCCTCAACAACTTCGATGATCCCAACTATGGGTACCTGCAAAGTGATGCCACGACGGCTTACGAGGTAGGCCACGACCCCACGGCTGATGAGGTGCACGCGGACTCCGATTACAGCACCTACACGCATCAGGGTCTGCCGCCGACTCCCATTTGCCAGCCGGGCATCGAGGCCCTCAAGGCCGTTTGCAACCCCGATTCCGAGCTTTTGGGCAACGGGTATTACTACTTCTACTTCGCCCAGGGCGATGACGGCAAGATGGAATACACCTTCAGCCAAACGCTTGACGAGCACAACGCCGCTATAGCCAACGACAACTAAAGGCAAGGGGTTGTTGGTGCCGGCGCTTAAGCCTGAGCGGTACTTTTCCCGCATATCGAAGATCGACGTTGCCCATGATCTTTTGGGGCAGGGGCTTGACTGCGTGCTTTTGGACATCGACAACACCATCCGCTCGCGCGAGACAGGGGAGGTCCCACGCGATGTGCGGTTCTGGCTTTCCCAGGCGCAAGCGGCAGGGGTGCGGTTCTGCCTTCTTTCCAACAATTGGCACGCCGACGTGCAAGACTTCGCAGCGGGTTTAGGACTGCCTATCGTGGCGAAGGCGTGCAAGCCGCTTCCGCCGGCATACCTTGCAGCACGACGCAAGATCGGCGGTACGCGCAAGGGCACGGTGGTCATCGGCGATCAGCTGTCGACGGATGTAATCGGAGCCCATGTGCTGGGCATGCAGGCCTATCTGCTGGCGCCTTTGGCTGAAAAGGACTTGAAGCATACCGTGGTGGTGCGCAAGTTCGAAAGGCAGTTATTGGGAAACATGGTCCCAGAGTGAGGAAGCAATGACGAACAACTTGTATGTTTTGGGGCATCCGGTGGCCCACTCGAAATCACCGGTGATGCACAACGCCTTGTATCAATCACTGGGCCTTGACTGGCGCTATGACCTTAAGGATTGCCAGACGAGCGCCGAAGCGTGCGCATTTATCCAAGAAGGCGGCTATCTGGGGCTCAACATCACCATGCCCTATAAGCAGGAAGCCTTCGAGTTGGCCCAGACGCGTTTTCCCAGCGCCATATTGGCGCGGGGCGCAAACGTGCTGTACCGCGACGCTCAAGGTGCTCTGACCTGCCACAACATGGACGGGGAAGGCTGCGTGAGCTATTTGGAGCAATGTGGGGTTGACTTCTTAGACGCCACGGTGGTCGTCTGCGGGACGGGCCCCACCTCGTTGGCCATCATGCATGCCGCCGCTGTGCATGGGGCATCGCGCATCACCCTGGTGGGACGGGACGAGCACCGCACCCAGCTGGTGACAGAAGGGTATCTGGAGCGCTTGGCTCTTTCCCCCGATGCGGACCTGACTTCGCGCTGCGCGTTTGTGGCGGAAAGCTATGCGCAGGCTTCCTTGGCCTTTGACCCCGACTGGAAGGCGGCAGGGGACGCCGAAGACAACGACGATGCCCCCACCATTGCACAGGCGGGCATTGTAATAGATGCCACCCCCTTGGGCATGAAGGAGGGCGATCCCGCCCCCTTTGACGTAAGCCTGCTGCGTGAGGGGCAATTCGTGTTCGACGTGGTGTATGGCCATGGCGCAACCGCCTTGGCAAAGGGCGCAAACGCTGCTGGCTGTCGTTTTGCCGACGGCGCAGGCATGTTGGTTTCCCAGGCCGTCTTGGGCGCATGGGAGTTCTTGGCGGCTGGTGGCGTGCAGCAAGACGTTTCCTACCAGGAGGCGTTCAACCTGATGGCGAAGGCCGCTGGCTTTGACGTTGCCGTCGTGTAGTGGCTTGAGGGCGGTGCGAGTTCCCCCGGGGGGGCGGCGAAAGCTTCGCTTCAGAAGCTTCGCAGCCTTCCGCTCCGCTTCCGCCGCCCCCCTTGGGGCTCCGCCTCGGGAACCGCGCAGCCTTCTGCCTTCCTGGCTGCTCCGACAGCCCTTAACCTGTGCGTTAACCTCCCCGCAACCGATGGCGCCAAGCTAAAGCGTTACAATGGGCAAACCAGCAAACGACGAAAGTAGCACATATGGAATACATCACCGCAGGGGAAAGCCACGGCCCTTGCCTGACCGCCATCGTGACGGGCGTTCCGGCGGGGCTGAGCATTGACGAGCGCCTGATCAATGCCGACATGGCGCGCCGCCAAAAAGGATACGGCCGCGGAGGACGCCAGCTTATTGAAACCGATACGGCTGAGGTCACCAGCGGCGTTCGCTTTGGCCGCACGCTTGGCACGCCTATTACCCTGACCGTCAGGAACAGGGATTGGCAAAATTGGACCGACCGCATGGCGATCTTTGGCCAAGCGCCTGAGGACCTGCAGCGGGAAACCACGCCACGTCCGGGACATGCCGACCTGGTGGGCGTTTGCAAGACCAACACCGATGACTGCCGCAATATCCTGGAGCGCGCCAGCGCCCGGGAGACGGCGGCGCGCGTGGCGGCATCAGGCATCGCGCGTGAGTTCTTGGCGGCTTTAGGCGTAGAGGTCTACAGCTACGTGGTAAGCATTGGGCAGGCTTGTCTGCAAGAGGAAGACCCCATGTCCCAGGCTTTGTCCTACAAGCCTTTAGACATTGAGTTTTCGCAGGTCAGATGCCCAAACGAAGAGGCCAGCCAGCAGATGATGGCCCAAATTGATGCCGCGAAGGAGGCAGGTGAGTCCCTCGGCGGCACGTTTCGTGTGGTGGTAAGGGGCTTAACCGCCGGCCTTGGTTCTTACGCTTCGGGTCCCGACAGGCTGACGTCGCGCTTGGCGGCAGCGGTCTTCGGCATTCCTGCCATCAAGGGCGTGGAGTTCGGCTTGGGATTTGAGGCCGCCAACCGGTTTGGCAGCAAGGTCCATGATGAGATTCTGGTTGAGCATGGCGGCTTCACGCGCGCCAGCAATAACTGCGGTGGCCTGGAAGGCGGCATGACCAACGGCATGCCGCTTATCATCACCGCGGCCATGAAACCCATCCCCACGCTGATGACGCCGCTTCGGACGGTCAACCTGGACACGCTCGAGCCGGAGCTGGCGTCTAAGGAGCGCTCCGACACGTGCGCCGTTCCTGCGGCGGCCGTGGTGGCGGAAGGCGAAGTGGCCTTCGTCCTGGCCAACGCCTACTTGGAGGCGTTCGGCAACACCAACATGGCCGACATCAAGACCAACATCAAAAACTATGAGAAGCGCCTAAGGATGATGGCCCGATGAGTTTGCCCGACGCCAATCAGGCAAAGGCGGAGAAGGGCGAAGGCTTCACCTATGAGGCGGTGCGCCTTGGCACGCCGCGCCCGGTGGCCCAAAACTACTTGACCCGCCCGGTGTTCTTCGTGGGCTTCATGGGCGCAGGCAAGACCAGCGTGTCGCGCAAAATGGCGCGCCAACTGGGGCTTGCCGTGGTGGACGCCGATACGTTTCTTGAGCGGCAGGAGGAAAAGAAGGTTTCCGAGATCTTCGCCGAAAGCGGCGAGGAAGGCTTTCGGCGCATAGAGACCCAGGTTCTGCGCGATTTGTCATTGCGTGAGCCGATGCTTATCAGCTGCGGTGGCGGCGTTATCTTGCGCCCCGAGAATCGCCAGATCCTGAAGGAAAGCGGATTCGTGGTCTTTCTCAAGGTGAGCGCGCAGGAGGCCAAAAGCCGCATCTCCGATCTGTCGACGCGCCCCTTGTTCAATGACTTGGAGGAGGCCCAAAAGCGCAACGCTGACCGGCTTCCGTTGTATGAAGAAGTGGCTGACCTGGTGGTTGACACGGCTGGCAAGAGCGTGAACGCTCTGGCTCGCCAGGTATCCGATGCCCTGCGGAAGGAAGGCGTGCTATGTGCGCGACAAAAGTAAACGTGAACATCCCGGGCGAGGCAGCCTATGACGTGCGCATCGGCGGGGGCGTCCTGGATCAGCTGGGAGAAAGCCTGCGCGCGGTTTCGGCCACGGCGAAGGCCCAACGCATCTTGGTGATCACGGACTCCAATGTGGCGCCGCTGTATTTGGCGCGCGCCAAGGCATCGCTTGCTACGGCGGGATACCAGGTTGACGACATCACCGTCCCAGCAGGTGAAAACACCAAAAACGCCGAGGTCTTGGCCGAGGTATGGGAGGCCATGGCCGTCTTGGGCCTTGACAGGCACAGCGTGGTGGTTGCTCTTGGCGGCGGCGTGGTGGGCGACTTGGCCGGCTTTGCTGCGGCCACGTACATGCGTGGCATTACCGTGGTGCAGGCACCGACCACCTTGCTTTCCATGGTGGATTCCAGCGTGGGCGGCAAGACCGGCATTAACCTTTCCAGTGGGAAGAACTTGGTGGGCAACTTCAAGCAGCCGGCTTTCGTGTGTGCCGATACCTCAGCGCTGGACACGCTTGACCAGCGCGAATGGACATGCGGTTTGGGAGAGGTGGCCAAAAGCGCCCTCATTGACGGCGACGACTTCTTCTTCTGGATGTGCGATAACGCGCAAGCTTTGGCCAGCCGCCAATCGGATGCGGTGGCGCAAGCCATCGCCAAATGCGTGGTGTTCAAGGCCAACGTGGTGGCGCAGGACAAAACCGAGAGCAAAGGCGTGCGCGAATGTCTGAATTACGGCCACACGTTGGGCCATGCCGTCGAATCGCTTGCCGGCTACGGCACGTTTTCGCACGGGGCGGCCGTGGCGGAGGGCATGCGCTTTGCGGCGCGCCTGGCTGTTGAGCTGGCGGGCGCATCGATGGACTTGGTCCAGGCGCAAGATGATCTTCTTGATCAGCTGGGCTTGCCTTCCCTGGACTGGAGTGCGCAGGCGCCTGAGATGCTGGCCTGCATGAAGCGTGACAAGAAGACCCGCGGCGGCGACATTCGCTTTGTCTTGCCGCACGATGTGGGTGACTGGCGCGTGCAGACCGTGCCGGACGACATCTTGCTCCAGCATCTGCAGCTGTGGGCCGAGTCAAAGGGGGAATAGATGAAGTTTCTGCTGATGAACGGCCCCAATTTGAACATGTTGGGCATTCGTGAGCCTGAGATCTACGGGACCACCACCTTGACCGACATCGAGGCGCGCGTGTGCGCCTATGCCAAGCAGCGTGGCGTCCAGATGGACTGCTTCCAAAGCAACCACGAAGGCGATCTGGTCGACCGGCTTCATGCGGCGCATTTTGACTATGACGGCGTGGTGTACAACCCCGGTGCTCATACCCATTACAGCTATGCCATCCGCGATGCCGTAGGTGGCATCAGCACGCCCGTGGTGGAGGTGCATATATCCGACGTGGACGCCCGCGAGCCCTTTCGTGCCATCAGCGTGGTAGCCCCTGCATGCGTGGCCCAGGTGAAGGGTTTAGGCATTGAGGGCTATGAAAAGGCAGTTGACCTGCTGCTGGAAGGCCACACCACACGTTTGGGAGAAGGCTTCGAGCAGCGGTATTCCGGCAAGGTGATCGTGGCTGATTAGCGCGGGTCAGGCCTGGTTGCTGGGACGTAGCAAAGGATGCGCAGGAGGTGCGTATGGCACATGTATCAGATGATCGCTTGGCGCGGTTTCGCCAAGCTGTGAAGGCGGCGGGGCTTGACGCCTTCTATGTTCGGCAAACCACCAACATCCAGTGGCTGACGGGCTTTGACCGCGTGTTTGACTCCGAGCAGGCGCACGCCTTGGTGATCACGCCCCAGCATGCCCTTCTGCACACGGATTCGCGCTATGTGACGGCCTGCCAGCGAGAGGCTGCCGCCACCGCTATCCAGGTTGACGACTCTCGGCAGCTGCACGGCAAGCTGGCTTTGCGCCTGTGGGACGAAGACTGCGCCGCCGCCTACGATCCTTCCGATGGCTTGCGTGGCCAGCTGGGCATAGAGGATTCCATGACGCTGGCCGACTACAACAACTTGCGCCGATCATTTGGCTTGGATGACTCCCTTTCGGCCGACCAGTGGCAAGCCAACGAGGTGACCACACCGGGCTTTGCCCAGACCAGCAACTTCATCTTCAACTTGCGTGCCGTCAAGGATGCCGAGGAAATCCGTCGCATGAAGGCGGCTCAGGCCATCACCGATGCGGCCTTTGCCCATATTGCCGCCTTCGCCAAACCTGGCATGACCGAGCGTGAGGTGCAGCTGGAGCTTGATGACTTCATGCTGCGCTCGGGCGCTGAAGGCTTGGCGTTTTCCAGCATTGTGGCAACGGGTGCCAACGGGGCAAGCCCCCATGCCATCCCGGGACAGACGCGCCTTCAGGCAGGCCAGGTGGTGGTCCTTGACTTTGGCGCCAAGGCCTTCGGCTACTGCAGCGACATGACGCGTTGCCTGTTCTTAGGCCAGCCCGACCAGAAGATGGCCCATGCCTATGCCACCATCCGCCGTGCCAACGAGGAGGTCGAGGCGCTCATCAAGCCAGGCGTGACGGGCGTCGACATGCACCAGCACGCCGAAGACGTGCTTGAGCAGGAGGGCTTTGGCGCAAAGATGGGCCATGGCCTGGGCCACGGTGTGGGCTTGGACATCCACGAGGAGCCGTGCCTGAACCTGCGCAACAAAAAGCCGCTTGAGCCCGGCAACGTGGTGACCGTTGAGCCTGGCATCTATCTGCCAGGGGAATTCGGCATGCGCCTGGAGGACTTCGGCGTGGTTACGCAAGACGGCTTTGAGGTGTTTACGCAAAGTCCGCACGAGATGACCGTCATTTAAGGGGAAGCAATGAACAAGCGATTATCCATGAAGATCTTGGCCGCCATGGCCGCATGCGCGCTCGGCTTGTGCCTGTGTGCGTGCTCGGGTCACGCAAGCACCAACAACGCCAACACCAACAACGCGGCCAACGCCAACGTTTCTGCCACTACGGCAAACGCCACCAACACCAACGCCAACAATACCAATACGGCAAACACCAACACGGCAAGCACTGCCTCCAATGCTGCCAACGCCAGCTCTAACAGCAGCTCCTCAACCCAGGCAACTTCCCATCTGACGTTTCGCTCCTACTCCCTTATGAAGAGCCACTATGAAAAGCACGGCATCGACATGGGCTTTTCCTCCATGGAGGACTATCTGGCGGCAGCCAATGCGGTAGTGGCAAATCCCGATTGCCTGCACAAGACTGAGGCCGAGGACGGCGACGACATTTACTACCTGGAAGCCACCAACGAGATTGTCTTCGTTTCCACGGACGGCTACATTCGCACGTATTTCTGCCCCGATAGCGGCAAGAAGTATTACGACAAGCAGTAAGGTTGGATGCCTTGTTTCGTTGCCTGACTGTCAATGAAACGAAAATCGAAAGTTCCCCAAAAGGCGTTATCATGGCATTGTCTATAGCTGTGTTCATTTTCTAGAAGAAATGAGACTTCATGGCAACGTATAAGAGATTGGGCGACCTGCTCATTGATGCGGGCATGCTTACCAATGATCAGTTGACGCAGGCCTTGGCCCTGCAAAAGAACGATGCGCAGCATCGCCGTTTGGGCGATCTGTTGGTGGGCGAGGGCTTCATTACCGAAAACGACCTCATTGAGGCCTTGCGCATGCAGCTTGGCGTTGAGTTCATCGATTTGACGGCGTATCACATCCCGCCTGAGCTTTCGCGGACTCTGTCCAAAAACATTGCGCGCACGTACAACGTGGTCCCCATAAAGGAAACGGCCGAAGAAGTATATCTGGCCATGTCCGACCCGCTCAACTTCGTTGCGGTGGAGGCGGTCAAGACGGCCGTGCGCAAGCAGGTGGTGCCGGTTTTGGCCACCAACAACGCCATCCAGCGTGCCATTATGACGCTTTACGGCAACGAAGGCGCCGCCCGTGCCATCGAGGACATGAAGCGCACCCAGCGCGGTTCCGCGGCGGAGGACGAATCCCTTGCCGCCGTCAACGAGATAACCGAGGATTCCGAGGCCAACGCTGCTCCCACCATCCGCCTGGTCAACAACATCATCGAGCGCGGCGTGGTGGAGCGCGCTTCGGACATCCACCTTGAGCCACGCGAGGAGGAGCTGTTCGTGCGCATGCGCATTGACGGCGTTTTGCGCACCATATTGACCGTTCCCGGCGATCTGCAGAGCAGCGTCATCTCGCGTTTGAAGATCATGGCCAACATGAACGTGTCCGAGCGCCGCGTTCCGCAGGACGGACGTGCCAACGTTCGCGTCCGCCAGAGCGACATCGACCTGCGTATTTCCACCTTGCCGACCGTGTATGGCGAAACCGTGGTCGTCCGACTTCTGGACCGCGATGCCAACCTGTTTGACGCCGAGACCATCGGCTTGCGAGGCAAGGCGCTCGAAGATTACCGACGCGCCATCCGTGCCAGCGCCGGCATGGTACTGATCGTCGGTCCCACCGGCAGCGGCAAGAGCTCCACCATGAGCACCATCATCCGTGAGCTCAACCAAGAGACCGTCAACCTGGTCACCTTGGAGGACCCGGTCGAATATAACGTCGACGGCGTCAACCAGGTGCAGATCAATGAAAAGACGGGCATGACCTTCGCCAACGGCCTGCGCGCCATCCTGCGTCAAGACCCCGACATCATCTCTGTGGGTGAGATTCGCGACGGCGAGACGGCCGAGATTGCCATTCGTGCTGCCATCACCGGCCACTTGGTGCTGTCCACCGTGCACACCAACGACGCCGTTTCCACCGTTGACCGCTTATCCGACATCGGTGTGGAGCCCTACCTTATCTCCTCGGGCTTAAACGCCGTCATCAGCCAGCGCCTGGTCAGGCGCATCTGCCCGCATTGCCGTAAGGAATATCAGGCCACGCCCGAAGAGCTTGAGCTTTTGGGCCTGCCCTCCATCAACCCCCAGACGGGCCAGCCCTATGTGCTGTACAAAGGCGAAGGTTGCCCCGAATGCTTCAACGCGGGCTATCGTGGGCGCATTGGCGTGTTCGAGGTGTTCACGCTGGACCGCTCGTTGCGTCAGGCCATCACGGAAGGCGCCCGCCGCGAGAAGCTCCAGCAGATGGTGGAGGCGCAAGGAGGCTACAGGTCATTGGCGGACAATGCGCGTGACTTGGTGCTTGAGGGCGTAACCACCGTGGAAGAGGCCCTGAAGGTCATCCATTCCATGGGTTGGTAGGGCAAAGGAGCCAGTTATGACGGTCGACATCAACCAAATAGTTGCCGATGCGCACGAGGCGGGTGCCTCTGACCTGCATTTGGTGTACGGCTTGCCGCCGAAGTTTCGCATCGACGGAAAGCTGACCAATGGCTATGACTGGGCTTTGACGCATGCCGATTGCGAAGACATAGCGCGCCAGCTTGCGGGGGAAGACTACGACTCCATCGCTCGTTGCGGCGAGCTTGACTTGGCACGCAGCTTCGGCGACGTTCGCGTCCGCATCAACATCTTCCGCAGCCAGGGCCATGCCCATGCTGCGCTGCGCCTTTTGGCTGACGTCATTCCGCCGCTGGAGGACTTAGGCTTGCCGCCGGCGGTTTTGGATTTCCCTTCGCTTCAGCGGGGCATCGTGCTGGTCACGGGCGAGACCGGATCGGGCAAGTCCACCACGCTGGCATCGCTTATTGACCGCATCAACCGCACGCGCGCGGAAAACATCATCACGATGGAAGATCCCATCGAATACGTGCACCATCCGGTCAACTCCATCGTCAGCCAGCGCCAGATCGGCCAGGACAGCGCCAGCTACGCCGATGCCCTGCGCGCCGTCTTGCGCGAAGATCCCGACATCATCCTTTTGGGCGAGATGCGCGACCTTGATACTATCTCCACGGCTTTGACGGCGGCCGAGACGGGGCATTTGGTCTTCGCCACGCTGCATACCAAGTCCGCGGCGGAATCCATTGACCGCATGGTGGACGTGTTCCCCGAAGGCCTGCAGCGCCAAGCCCGCATGCAGCTGTCCACCACATTGGTGGCGGTGCTTTCCCAGCAGCTGCTGCCGCGTGTCGGCGGTGGACGCGCCTTGGCGGCGGAGCTGATGATGGTCACACCCGCCATTCGCAACCTTATCCGCGAGGGCAAGACGCCCCAAATTGCCACGGCGGTGGCAACCGGTGCCGCTGAAGGCTCCGTGACCATGGACAACGCCCTTATTGGGCTGTGGCGTGGGCGCGTCATCGACGCCGCGACGGCGCAAGCCAACGCCGTTGATACCGACTACGTAAGGAAGAACACGTACTAATGCCAACTTTCAGCTACAGAGGATACGCTCCCAGCGGCCAGCCTATCGACGGCGTCATCGAGGCCTTCGACGACATCGAGGCTATGGAGGCTGCGCGTGCCCAGTGCGCCGTGGTCTCCGAGATCAAGCAGGTGAAGGAGACAGGCTCGTTCCTGCATTCCGACGTCGGCAAGCCGCGCCTGAAGGCGAAGGAACTCTCCATCATGTGCAGCCAGTTCGCCATCATCTTGAAGGCGGGCATGCCCATCGGGCGGGCGGTGCGCGTGGTGGCCGACCAGACGTCCAACAAGTACTTGAACAAGGTGCTCAACCAGGTGGCCTCCGATGTCCAGGCAGGCCATGGCATTGCCTACAGCCTGGAAAGCAAGGGCGAATACCTGCCGCGCGTCCTTATAGAGACGGTGCGCGCCGGCGAGGAATCGGGCCATCTGTATGAGGGCTTTGAGCGCATGAAGGACTACTTCGACCGGCAGGCCAAGGTGGCGGGCAAGGTGGCCGCGGCCTTGACGTATCCCATCTTCGTGGCCGTTATTGCCGTTGTGGTGGTGGCCATCCTTATGGTTATGGTGGTCCCCGCCATCACCGACATGATTATCAGCCTCGGCAGCGAGATTCCCCTGATGACGCAGATCCTGATGGACGTGTCGGACTTCTTCAGCAAGAACATCCTTTTGATAGTGGTCATCGTTGCTTTGCTGGTGGTGGCCTACAAGCTGTACGCCCGCACGCAAAATGGCAAGGAAACGCTGGCTAAGATCCAGCTGAAGCTGCCCGTCATCGGCGCCGTTGCCCAAAACAGCGCGGCGAGCCAGTTTGCCAACACCATGGCCATGCTTTCTGCGGCCGGCCTTCCCATTACGCGGGCGGTCCACATTACCGCCAACGTCATCGACAACTATGTGGTCGGTAAGCAGGTGGGGCGCATGGAAAGCCGCTTGGAGGAGGGTGTTTCGCTGGGCGAATGCATCCGTGACTGCACATATCTGCCCAAGGCGCTCATCGAGATGGCCACGGTCGGCGAGCAATCCGGCGAGCTGGAGGAAACCATGGACACCATGGGCTCGTTCTACGATGACGAGACCCAGCGCGTGACCGACCGTGCCCTTGAGCTTTTGGAGCCTGCCCTTCTGGTGGTCATGGCCGTGTTTGCGGGCTTCATTGTGATTGCCCTGTATCTGCCCATGTTCCAGATGTACGCCGCCATGTCTTAAGCCAGCCTTAGGCTGGTATGCAGATTCTGTCGTTGCCGTTTTGTTGCCAAATAGGCCATTCTCTTTTTTTGGTGGAGTGCTTATAATTAACCTCGACGGAAGGCCTTGAAAGCAATTTCAAGCCAAGAATATGATCGAAAGGAAAGATCATGAAAGAAAAGCTTATGAAGATGCGTGAGGAAAAGGACGGCTTCACCCTTGCTGAGTTGCTGATCGTTGTCGCGATCATCGCTGTCTTGGTTGCCATTGCTATCCCGGTCTTCACCTCCAGCTTACATGCTTCTCAAGAAGCGACGGACGAAGCAAATGCTCGTTCCTTCTATGCTGATTGCCAGGCTAAGTTCTTGACTGACAGCGCAAACCGAGTAGACGTTGCGGAAACAACGGTTGCTGTTGGCGATAGCTTGACGTTCGACAATGGCGACAAGGCCGAACTCTTGGTTGGCACTGTTACTTATAAGTGCGACAAGGACAATGGCTACACGGTCACTTGGACTTGCGCAAGCGATGGAAACACAATGACCTGGGGCGCTCAGTAATCAGTAAGTGATTGCATTAGCTTCCAACAGGGGCCTGGCCATGCGGCCGGGCCCTTTTTTTACAAGGGGCAGTTCGCGGATTCAGGCCCGTTGGGCTATCATGTGAATTTGCAGAACATAAGCGCCTTGCCGTCTGGCAAGGCGGCAAGCAGGAGGGCCGCGTATGGCAAAGACATACACCGCTATCGAGCTCGGCACGCACAGCGTCAAGCTGGCGGTCTGCGATGGCGTTCAGGTCAAGAAGATCATCATGGAGCGTATCCCGGAGGGGCTGTTGGTCGACCGGCGCATCACCAGCTATGATGCGTTGGCTGACTTCCTGAAGCAGACCATCCAGGCAAACGGCGGCGCCTCCAAGGACGCCGTGGTGGTGCTGTCGCGGGCCTTTGCCGTCACACGTCGCGTGAAGTTTCCCCTTATGACGGTCAGCGAGGTCAAACTGAACCTGCCCTATGAGTTCCGGGACTACATCACGGAAAAGGAGCGCTTCATCTTTGACTACGCCGTTTTGGGCCAAGGCTCTGACTTTGCGCCATCGCAGCCAGAACCGGCAGCTTCAGGTGCGCCTTCCATGGGCGGCTCCTTCGGGGCGCGCAACAATGCGCAGGCTGCGGCTTCGGACGCATCGCAGGCTGGGCCTGCGGCTTCCTCCGATACGCAAGACCGCTTAGCCCAGTCGTTGGATTTGCTGATCACGGCTGTCCAGAAGGAGACGCTGGAGGACTTCGGGGAGTGTCTTCACCGCGCAGGCCTGCGCATGGTGTCGGCCTTGCCGACGACGGCTGCGCTGCAAAACCTTATGTTCAGCAAAGGCCTGGAGAACACCTCCGATCAGCTAAGCTTCTGCGTAGCCGACTTCGGCTATGCCACTACTGATCTGTACTTCTTCTCGGGCGGCAAGTTTGACGTGCTGCGCACCATTGAAAAAGGTGGGCGCGACATCAACCAAGCCCTGGCGGAAGATCTTGGCATGGATGAGCATATTGCCGATGCTGCCAAGGCTGACGACGTCAACACCGTGGCCCGCAGCCAGCGCGCGCTTGACGTGTGCGAATCCATTGCGGTGGAAATTGGCCGCGCAGTCAACTTCTACGGGTTCAACAACCCCAACACCCAGTTGACGGCGCTGTATGGATCGGGCGGCGAATACCTGACGACCCCGCTGCTTGACGCCGTGGCAGGCCACACGGACATTCCGCTGCTCGATATTGAAACACTGTATCCGTCGGTTGACCCCGCCTTTGCGGCGGCAGCCCGTTTGTGCCCCGCTGCGGTGGGCGCCACGCTTACCGTGGATTAGGAGGGCGCCATGGGTATCCTCAACACCGAAATCAACAAGGACTTGCTGCGGCGCGGCCTGTCCAAGCCTGCCGGCAAGGCGGTCTATCCCACCAAGCGCTCCATCAACTTGGTGCAGGAGATGAATCCGCCCACCAACCGCACGCTGGAAATTGCCTTAAGCATCGTCGTCGTCATCCTTGTGGCCATTTTGGCATTCTTCTTGGTGGTGCGTCCGCTGTCTGATGCGGCAAGCAGCTCCAACAAGTTGGCAACCGCCAAAACAGAGCTTGCCAGCTTGCAAACGCAGCTGCAGGATCTGCAAGACATCGATGCCGACTACGACAAGTACATCGTTTCCGGCAAGACCGCCGAGGAGCTGGCGCTTTCCGACAGAAGCGACGCCATGGATCTTTTGTCCTACATCAACGCCAACTTCACGGTTCGCAGCGCTTCGCTTGCGGACAACACGCTGACCGTGGTCTGCAACGATGCCAGCCTGGAGGACATTTCGGCCATGATGGCCCAGCTTACCGCCGACTCACGCACCACGTACGTGACGGTTGCCACGGCCACCAGCTCCGAGACCACGTCTAAGGGGAGCACCAAGACGGTAACGTTCACCATTACGTTGGTTGGAGGCCAAGATGCCTAAATTCAGCGCCTTGAATCGATCTTTCTCTCGTCGTGAGTCAATCCTTCTGCTCATCTTGGCCGTCGTGCTTATTGTGGGCGTCTACTACTTGGTTGTAGTCAAGGGCACCTCCGACACCATCCAACAAAACGAAAGCGAATACGCCGAGGTTCAGACTGAGGTGGCCACGGGCAAAACTTTGCTTGCCCAACGCAAGGCCATGAAGGCCGAACTTGACAGCTTGGGCTCAAACGCCTCGCTTCCGGTGGTGGGCACCTATGACAACCTTGCTGCCGAGGTTGACGCCCTCAACGGCCTTTTGGGCAATGCCGAGGCCTACAACATCTCCTTCGATGCGCCTAAGCTGAGCGGCACCACGGTGCGCCGCGATGCCACCATCACCTTCACGATGTCCGACACCGCGCAAGTGACTGACGTCATCAAGGCCTTGGACAAGGGCTCTTGGGCATGCGACGTGAAGGACGTTGCCGTGTCTGCCGCCTTCAATTCCGACGGCAGCATGAAAAACGTCTCGGGCTCCATCATGCTGACCTACTACGAGACCACCACCGGGGCAAAGACCACCGCTGGCCTGGTCGAGGACACCGAGTCCGAGCCGGCTTCCAAGCACATCAGTGCCGCTGAGGTATCGGCTGCCTTCCTGTCGGGCGGCGCCGTGTCGGGAAAGTAGCGGTATCGCCTTGATGAGCAACGCTTCGACCGGAAGGTTTTGCGCATGAGCGCGCTGATGGGCGTTATGGGAATGGCGCCCTGCGTTGTCATACTTGTGTTCTCCTTTGCCGTTGGCGCCATCATGGGCAGCTTCATCTGCTGCGTGGCCTATCGCACCGTGGTGGGCGAAAGCCCCTGGAAGGGGCGCAGCCACTGCGATTCGTGCGGACACGTTTTGGGCGTGCTTGATCTTATCCCGATTGTCAGCTGGTTGGCCGCGGGCGGCAAATGCCGTTATTGCAAGGCTCCCATCTCGCCAACATGCTTGATAGCCGAAGTGGTTTTGGGCGTGGCCTTCGCTCTTCTGGCCTGGTTTTTCGGCCTGGGGCTTCCTACGCTTGCCTACTGGGCCTTTGCCACGGTCTTGCTGGGGCTTTCCTTGGTTGACTTAGAGACCATGACCATACCCAACGGGTTTGTGATAGCAGGCATAGTGGTATGGGTGCTTTTTGCCGCGTGTTGCGCTGCGTGCAGCTTTGCAGGTGTGGACGTATCGGTTATGGGCCATCCTGCTGTGGTGCAGACGTGCGGCCTGCTTGGTGCGGTGTTGCCAACGTGGGCGGCACCGGTGGCCGATGCCCTGCTTGGCGGCGTGGTCATGTTTGTGGGCATGCTGCTTTTCTGCCTGGCCTTCGAGAAGGTGTCGGGTAAGGTGGGCCTTGGCGGGGGAGACTTGAAGCTGCTGTTTGTGTGCGGACTTTTCTTGGGGCTGCCGCTAAGTTTCTTCAACCTTATTTTGTCGTGCGTGCTGGGCCTGGTCTTTTTTGCTGTTGGCGCTGGCAAGTCGAATGCCCCGGCGGATGGTTCGGAGAAGGCCTCCGCAACGCCGTTTCCCTTTGGGCCGGCCATTGCCGCTGCCAGCGTTTTGACCTTGCTGGTGGGTCCGGGCTTCCTTTCGTGGTATGTGGGGTTGCTGTTTTAGATGGACGTTGTTGACCAGCACATAGCGGCCGCAGAGGCCGATGCGGCCCCCTTGGCCGCTGCGGTGAAGGTCGAGACGCCACATGACGCCACCCTGCCTTCGCAGGATGATGCCGCCCAGACCGTTGCGGTTGGCATGTGGCCCAAGGTGGCGCCTATCCGCAAACCTGCGCCCAAACCGCATGCCGTGCTTGCGCTTATGGTTGCGCTTTTTGCCTGTGTGCTGATTTCCCTGCAATGCGCCGCGGGAGCCTACGACAACGATATGTGGTGGATTTTGGCCACCGGGCGAGAGATCGTGCAGAACGGCATTCCGTACGTAAACCCGTTTAGCTTCCAAGCCGACATGGGCATTGTGGTGCAGCAATGGCTGGCCGACGTCATCTTGTTCCTGATTTACGACGCTTTTGGCATAACGGGCGCCCAGGTTTTGGTGTTTGTGCAGATGATGACCCTGGTGGGATGCTTGTATGCACTTTGCCAAACCTGCCGCAACGCGGGGCGCTCGGGCGGCGAGATATCCCTCATCCTGATTGCGATCGGCTTCGGCGCCTTCCAGGCTTACAGCTCGGTGAGGCCACATCTGTACACCATGATCATGTTTGCCTTGGTGCTGCTGGTGTTGGAGAAGTATCGCCTTAGCAAGAACGTCAAGCTTTTGGTGCTGCTGCCGCTCTTGGTGTGCCTGCACGTCAATCTGCATGCCTCCATGGCCCCCTATGATCTGTTCATCATTGCGCTCTATGCGATTCCCGATATTCTTGCTTGGCTTAAGAAGCATGGCGAATACCATGGCGCATTCAGCCTCCACTTGGGCGATTACCCGCGCTGGCCCTTGTTGGTTATGTTGGTTGCTTGCGCGGCGGCCCTGCTGGTGAATCCCTATGGCATCAACGGTGCGCTGTATTTGGTCAACTCCTACGGCGCGGCGGGGTACGGCAACTACATCAACGAGATGGGGAACACCTCCTTTTGGACGGATTACGGCATATGCGCCATGATCTGCATCGTCATAGGCGCCATCGCGCTGGGCGCAAATGCGGAAAGGCGTATCAACGTGCCGCTCTCGCTGCTTTTTGTGGTGGCCATTCCTCTTTCCATGATGCACACGCGCAACGTTTGGCTGGTGGCGTTTTTTGCCGTGCCGTTGGCAGCGCAGGCCTTTGACCGCTTCAGCCTTTGGGTGGAAAATCCCCCTGAGCTGCACATACTTCCAGTGCGCTTGGTATGCTGCGCCATGCTGGTGGTTGCAACGGTTGTCTATGGCGTTTCGGAGGCTTTGCCGCTGGCTCAGGAGGAATACGAAACGGATAGCGGCAATGTTCCCGTTGAGGCCCTTAACTATCTGGATGAATACGTGGCGGACAACGGCCTTAGCAAGGCTGATTTGCTCATCTACAACTCATTCAACAACGGAGGCTATGTGGAATGGCGCGGCTACAAGGCTTTCATCGACCCGCGTCCCGAGCTTTGGGAACCAGCCATCACGGGCGTCAACAGGCATTTCTACCAGGAATTCGTCGACTTCGCGCAATCCAAGAGCACCACGCGTGAGCTGCTTGAGGAATACGACTTCGACTTCATGATTGTTTATTCAAGCAGCGACCTTGCGACCGACTTGAGCAAGCGATCCGACTACCAGGTGGTCAAGACGGGCTCGGGGTACAAGCTGTGGGAGAAGGTTTCCTAGTTAGCAAAAGGGGCGGGTTCTCCCTGTTTTTTCAAAGCCGCAAGCCAGAGCGGATAAAATTTTGGTTATATGATTAATATTGTCTAATCTAACGATATTAATTAGAATACGATATATGAATCAATATATCCAACATATAAAGCCTGACTCGGTAAAAGCGACACGCATCGCTGACTGGGCTTTGTCCCATGGTATCAGCCAACTGACCACCGAAGAGATAGCGTATCTTATAGGGGCTCCCGTCAACCAGGTGTCGCAACGCATGGCTCCGTTGCGTAGAAGGGCGGAGATATTTTCTCCGGCACGCGGACTCTGGATTCCTGTCCCTGCGGAGTATCGGACATGGGGAGCCCCTGATCCCTTTGTCTACATTGATGAAATGATGTCCTATTTAGGGGTTGACTACTGCATTGGCTGGCTGTCTTCTGCTGCACTCCATGGGGCATCTCACCATGCGGCCCAAGCTTTTCAGGTGGCAACAAGCCACTATGTCAAAAATAGGATACTCGGGCGCTCTCAACTTCAATTCGTTAGTCGCAGCTACGTCGGCGAGATAACCGCCTCCAAAAAAGCTTCCGCGCGATCAAGCGCAAGAGTTGCGTCGGTGGGGACAACCATGCTGATGGTCGCAAGCGATATAGGAATCTGCGGAGGGCTCGATAATGTAGCAAATATCGTCATCGAGCTTGCCGACGAGAATCCGGGGTTTGCTGCTGAGCTTATTGCGGACATGCCTCTTTTCCCCGATGCTGCTGCTCGTCGTGTTGGGTGGATTCTTGATGCATTTAGTGATGGCGCGCCAGAGGAGGCGGAGCGGCACTGTGCTTCGCTTGCAAGCTCGCCATCTTTCCTCTCGCCTAGCAACGATCGTGTTGGTAGGCTCGAATCGAAATGGGGCCTCATCATAAATCAGGAGGTGGATCCAGACGTATGATGCGCCTAAATGAGATAATTCAATGGGGTGCTGATCACCCGTGGCAAAACGAGAATCAGGTCGAGCAGGACCTTCTTCTCTCGCGTGCGATGATTGAAATTTCAAATGACGAGTTGCTTGGACGAGAGCTCGTTTTGAGGGGTGGCACCGCTTTTCATAAGCTTTTCCTTCCAGAGCCTTATCGCTACAGCGAAGACCTCGATTTCGTAAGGACAACTTCTGGCGGCATCGGGGACGTCATGAAGAGCCTTACCGCGTTAGGTGAAGAGCTGGGATTCGACGTGCGCACTAAGATGGGAAAATTTCCGAAAATCTATTGGCGTTTCGCCTTCGAAGACGGAAAGCCAGGCAAAATCAAAATTGAGATCAACACATTCGAGCGCTCGCCAATGCTGCCCTTCGCTTGGGTCTCTCATTCTGTATCGAACCCTTTTTATACTGGCGTGGCGATGATTCCCACATTCCAAGCAGAAGAGTTGGTTGCGACTAAGCTGCGGGCTCTCTATCAGAGAAAGAAGGGGCGTGACTTGTATGATCTTTGGCTCGCGCTGACTCTTTTGAAACTCGATCCGAAGGCGATCTTGGGGGCTTTCCCTGTTTATCGACCTGAAGGACTAAATGGTGAACTGATGATTGAGAACCTACGGAGCAAGCTCAAAGACAGAGAATTTTGCAACGATGTCAAAGCCATGACCAAGGCGGGCGCCCCTGAATATAATCCTCAGGCCGCGGGCGAGCTGGTGATAAGCAAGCTGCTGTTGCCGCTATGCCAAAACCCTGAGCGAACCGCCTCGCTCTAATTGTCGCTGCTTGTGGAGGTGGGCAAAATGCGCAGCGTAAGGCTGCGGAGCTTCTGAAGCGAAGCGTTTCGCCCACCTCCACGCCTAGCGGAAATCTGGCAAAACCGCCCGTTCCTTTTGCCTGTGCTTTGTGTGATGGCCTGTGGTTGTGTGTATAATGGGAAGGCTTATTAACAAATGCGCCTTTGGGGCAACAATCGTGAAAGAGAAGGGCAGAGACCATGGCAATTAGCACCGCTGACTTCAAGAACGGCATGTGCATCATCTACAACAACAAGCTGAACACCATCGTTGAGTTCCAGCATGTGAAGCCGGGCAAGGGCGGCGCTTTCGTTCGCACGAAGCTTCGCGACCTGAAGACCCAGCGTGTGGTTGAGTACACGTTCAATGCCGGCACCAAGTTTGACACCGTTCGCCTTGAGACCAAGAAGATGCAGTACCTGTACAACGACGGCGTTGACTTCAACATGATGGACATGGACACCTATGAGCAGGTGGCCGTTCCTGCCGAGATGATCGGCGAAGCCGCCAAGTGGCTGAAGGAGAACGACGAGGCAACGCTGCTGTACGCTGGCGAAGAGCTGATTTCCGTCGAGCCGCAGATGTTCGTGGAGCTGGAGGTCACCGAGACCGAGCCTGGCTTCAAGGGCGACACCGTCCAGGG
>R20__coassemble_404_pt1 | contig 32417 bp, 19 predicted proteins | sample R20__metabat2_low_PE_053 | metagenome-assembled genome bin R20
GCAATGCCGGAAAGCTTGCCCATCCACTTGGCCCAGAACATGAAGGTTGCGGCAGAGCCGAAGGCCAAAAGCAGAATCAGGATGATTTGGTTGGTCTCGACGAAGGAGACAAGCGTTGCCCACTTGGCAAGCAGCATGCCAAACGGCGCGATGAACATGCACATGATGCCCAGCATCATGAAGCGGGCCAAGCGCGGCATGCGCTCAAACAGCAGGTCCATGTCCTCAATGTTGCGGCTGCCGATATGATGCTCGGCGGTGCCGACGCACAGGAACAGCAGGGACTTCGCGATGGCGTGGAACAGGATCAGGAAGGAAGCGGCCCAAACGGCCTCAGGCGTTCCGACACCGGCGCAAGCCGTGATGAGGCCCAGGTTGGCGATGGTGGAGTACGCAAGAACGCGCTTGGCATTGCTCTGGCTGATGGCCATGCAGCTGCACAGCAGGAAGGTCAGGCCGCCAATGAGCACCACCATGGTGGACGGAATGGGGCTGACAGCCAACACAGGTGCAAGCTTGACCAGCAAGAAGACGCCGGCCTTGACCATCGTTGAGGAGTGCAGCAAGGCGCTGGTGGGCGTGGGTGCCACCATGGCGCCCAGAAGCCAGGTGTGGAAGGGCATCTGAGCGGCCTTCGTGATGCCCGCGAAGGCAAGCGCCGTCACGGCCAGCGTGGTCGCTTCGGGGAACAGAATTCCCACCGCCAAGAACTCTTGCAGCGAGAGCGTTCCAATCTGGATGGCGCAGCAGAACAGCGCCACCACAAATCCGATGCCGCCGGCCAAGTTCATGATGATCTGGCGGAAGGCGTTGTTCAGGGCTTCCTCGGTGCGCGTATAGCCGATAAGCAGGAAGGAGCAGACCGTCGTGATCTCCCAGCCGGTGAACAGCCAGACCAGGTTGTTGGAGAACACGATGACAAACATTGCCGACAGGAACAAGAACATCAGCCCGAAGAAGAACGGGCGGCGGTCCTTTGCGCCTTCAGGCTCGTGCTTCTGGAAATCCTTCATGTAGCCCAAGGCATACACGCAGATGCCACTGCCGACGACGCCGATGATGAAGGTCATCAGCAGCGACAGCTGATCGAAGTACAGGCCGTATTCAACCTCGATGCCATGGGCGAACCCAAGTTCGAACACCAAGGACAGCACAACCTGCACGACGGCCAGGATGCCAGCCCATATGTTCTTGAAGCGGACAGCGAAGTATAGGATGACTGCAGCGATGAGGATGCCGATGCCGGTGCACAGGTAGTCGACCACCCCCGAGGAAAAAGCGAAGGCAACGTAGCCCGCGCTCAGGTTCAAGGCAACCATGGCAATGGACGCAACGCCGATGATGATGGCGCCGCCCACGACGAGCACATCTCGCACCGCATCATTGTTGATGATGAACAGCAAGATGGCTATTACCAACGGGAAGCCGATAAGAAAGCCCATCAAAGCCAAACCAAACCCCTCCTTTTCTTTGTACGTGGAAAACAAGACAGGAAAATTCCATCTATGCAATGTATCAAAGAGACGCATTGGAAAGATTGTTCTATTCGTCTGGGGCCATCCTCCCTCGGTCAACGGGTCGTTTTAAGGCTCATCGTCAAAGCCAGCGGGTTGTTTGGGGCGGCGAGCGGCGTTTTGACAAACGGCGCTTTGTCAACTGCCGGTTGACCTACGCGGCGCTCCCCTTCCCTAAAGTGAGCCTTGTCAGCAAGGACAACCCTTAAGGAGGACACCATGGAAAGCAACGCAACCAACAACACCGCAAGCAACACCGAGCTCGTCTTCATCGTGGATCGCAGCGGTTCAATGTGCGGGCTTGAGGCCGACACGGTCGGCGGCATCAACTCGGTCCTTAAGGCCAACCGCCAGCTGCCAGGGCAAGTAACCGTGTCTACCGTGCTCTTCAACACCAATACCGAGGTGTTGCACGACCGCATACCCATCGGACAGGTGAAGGACATGGAGCAGCGAGACTTCGTGCCGTCCGGGTGCACCGCCCTGCTCGATGCGGTCGGTGGCAGCATCAAGCACATCGGGCGCGTGCAGAAGTACATGCCCGAAGGCTACAAGGCCGACAAGGTGATCTTCGTCATCACCACCGATGGTTACGAGAACGCAAGCCGCCTTTACAGCTACGCAGAGGTCAAAGGCCTTATTGAGCAGAAGACCGAGGAAGGTTGGGAGTTTCTGTTCCTGGCGGCAAACATCGACGCCGCGGCCGAGGCTGGCAAGCTTGGCATTGCCGAGGATCGCGCCGTTGACTACATTCCCGACGCGACAGGCAGCAGCGCCATGTTCGGGTCGGTCGCGGACGCCACCTGCTGCATGCGGCAGGCCCCCCGCACCCGCATGGACGGATCCTGGCGCGAGAAGGTCTTCCATGACCGCAAGAGCCGCAAGAAGTAACCAGGCGTAAGCAAGAAGCCTGCTGGGTACGTGCCAAGCCGGCAAGGAGGAAGCCAGGCGTGCAATCTTTTGCATGCCTGGCTTTTTTGCGGCTGAGGCGTGGCCGCGGGCGTTAGGGGTTGCGCTTGGCCGGGGATCGTTGGCGTGGCCCCAAACGGAAGTTATCCGGCGTTTTTGGCCAGGTGGTCACAAGAAGGCGGCCCCTCTGGCGCCAGCGCTCCCCAGGGCAACAGGCGGCCGGGCCCGCTTTGGGCAGCAAGCCAGCCCCAATATATCCAGGACCTGTCCCAAAATCGTTCGTAGTTATCCCAAAAGAGGCGCGCGCTTCAGCAAAACCCCAGGTCGCGTTTTTCCAGGCGTGCGCGAGGCAATAACTACGAACGATTTTTTCAGACACGCCTCGTACAAAGGGCGGCTTATGCGCACAGGATGCCCCCAAACGGAGGTTATCCGGCGTTTTTGGCCAGGCGGCCACAAAAAGGCGGCCCCTCTGGCGCCAGCGCTCCCCAGGGCTAAGGGCAGCCGGCCCCGCAACCGGAGCGTTCCCATCCACCCATAGCCAAGCGCCCCTGTCGGACAGCCGCCAAAGTGCCGCCGACCACCCGCTGCGGAAAAGCCACTGCAGGGCAGTCCCAAAAATCCACATTTCGTTCGATTGACTACGAACAGTTGTTCGTTCATCATCAAAGGCGGAAGGAGGGGCACTCAACCATGATCTATGGCAGCCGCAAGCGCATGACAAGGCATTACGTCAGAGTCGTTGCTCTGCATGAGCTTGACGGCCACTTGGTGCCGCTGCAAATACTGTGGGACGACTTTCGCCGCTTCGACGTGAGCGTCATCGGCCACCCGCGGCGGGAACGCACGCTCACCCACGGCTTCGCCATCCGCCATGACGTGATGATCGGTGGCCAAAGGCGCATCCTATGGCATGACAACCAGGGGTGGTTCGTGGAAGTGCCCGAAGACGGCAACAACGCAACCGCGAACGGAACCGATCCGCGCCGCGCCGATGTCCCCTGCTAGGTCAAGCCTGCGCCACGCCCCGTCACTCGCGTCAAGCTGCGGCCCTACCCAACCAGCAAGGGCTGGTCGAAGGCGAAAAGCGCCTCGTTGATGGCGAAGATGTCATAGTTGCCTTCACGGATGAAGAATTCAACGATCACGTCAAAGCGGCTGCTATGTGAAAGGGCGAAACCTGCCCGCCCGATAAGATCCTGCGTCTCGGCAAGGGAAAGCTCCAGCGCGACGCACAGGGCCAGCGCCGTGCGCTTGGTGGGCTTGTAGGCGGCGTCCGAGCGGATCTTGGAGAAAAGCTGCCGGCTCATGTTCGCACGCTTGTACACCTCGGAGTCCTTCAGCCCCTTCCGGTCAATCAACGCCAAAAGCGTGACGGAGAAGGGCTCGTCCAAGGAAGAAAGCAGCTCCTCCAGACTACCCGCGCCCGAATCGCAAATACCCGGCTTAGCTGCCTCCTCAAGCGCATCAAGCGCAGCCTCCGCTTTTCCCCTGCTCAGCGGGGAAAGCGAAGGCAAACGGAAAGCATGGTCAGGCTGAGCCTGAGCCGGCGCCGGCGCGAAAGCCGCCGAAGCCATCGGCTGAGAAGAGCCCGAATAAGAGCCCGCGGAGAGCATGGCGCCATCCTGGGCATCGCCCTCGAAGAGGGACGCCCCGCAGCGCGTGCAGAAGCGCAGATCAGGGTCGATCTCACATCCACAAACAGGACAGAAACGCAAAGCAGAGCCGCCAAAGCGATCGCGCGATTCGCCCCGTTGCTCAATACGCGATTGCTCGTGCTGCTCGACATAGGTGTCGTCGATGTATTCGGCAACCCGCCCATAAAGCTCCGAAGTGGCCCGCATCGCACGCTGGTCATACACCACCAGCGTGATGTCCAGGTCGGCTTCGGCAAGGCACGCCTTTATGGCCTCCAAGCCCACCTCAAGGGAAATCTCAGCGGGGCAACCATAGCTGCCAGCCGAAAGCAGCGGAAGGGCAATCGAGGCGCACCCAAGCTGAAGGGCCAGCTCAAGCGAAGACCGGTAGGCATCACGCAGAACCGAACAAGCAGCCTGCTTGTCATCGAAGTCGTTCCATGCAGGCCCGACGGTGCAGATCAGATGCTTGGCGGGAAAGGCGAAGGCGGGCACGGCAACGGAGCTCCCTGCCGCGCAAGAGCCAATCTGGCTGCAGGCTTTCTGGACCCGGCGCAGCCCCGCGATCAGGGCAACCTCGTATCCGCACCCGCCAGTAATATGCAGGGAGCGATTGCTCGGCAAAACGACGGCGTCAGCTGAGACGTTGACCAAGTCGTCACGGACAATGGTAAAGGGCATGGGTCCTCCTACAGAAACGTGCGATAGTCAGCCAGGTTTTCACGCAAAAGGCGCGGAATGTCCAGATGGTAGGGGCATTTTGCCACACAGGCCCGACACTCGGTGCACCCCTCGATGCGCCTCATGCGCTCCTGCCAATCGGGGCTGAGCCAGCCTTGGGTGGGCATGCGGCGAAGAAGCATGTTCATGCGCGCCGCCTGGAAGATGGGGATTTCCTGCGGGCAAGGCATGCAGTAGCCGCAGCTGCGGCAAAAGCCGCCAGCCAAAGAGGCGCGGTCGGCATCGATGACCGCCTGCGCCTTCGCGTCAAGCGTCACGTCCTGGTCCATGAACGCAAGCCATTCCTCAAGCTCAGACGCGCGTTGAACGCCCCAAATAGGGAGCACGTCATATTGGCTCACAAACGCCATGATGGCATGGGAATCGGTCAAAAGCCCGCCCGCCAGCGCCTTCATGGCAATGAAGCCCATGCCGGCCTTGGCGCAGGCCTCAGGCAAAGCCAACTCACGGTCGGAGGAAAGGTAGCTGAACGGATATTGCAGCGTCTCATACAGGCCGCTCTCCACCGCCTCATAGGCAACATCCGCCGAATGCGTGGTGATGCCGATATGCCGAATACGCCCCTGGGCCTTCGCCTCAAGCATGCACTCATACATGCCCGTGCTATCCCCCGGCCGAAACACCTGCCCCACGTTGTGGAACTGGTACAGATCAACGCAATCCGTGCCGAGCGCGGCCAGGGAAGCCTGCAGGTCAGCCCAAAAGGCATCGGGCGTAGTTGCCTGCGTTTTGGTTGCTACGTAAAGCTGGTCCCACCTGCCGGCAAAGGCAAGCCCCATCTTGTGTTCGCTGTCGGAATAGGCCCGAGCGGTGTCGAAGAAGCGCATGCCGCCGTCGAAGGCGCGCCGCAAAAGAGCGACGGCCTGGTCATCGCTAATGCGCTGTATGGGAAGGGCCCCGAAGGCGTTCTGCGGCACCTGAATGCCGGTCGATCCAAGGCAAATCGTTCTCATGGCTTGTCCCCTCTTGCAATTGCCCGCACGCGCTCGCGCATCCTCACTCTACCAATAAGCGGCCCTTCACGCAAAAGGGGCCCAGGTTACCCCCAGGCCCCAGAAAGCAAGCCTCGGGCCTACTCCTTGCTGATGATGCCGTTGTTGATGGCATTCATCAACACGCTAGCCATGGTGGCACGGTTAACGTTCACCAAAGCATCAACATAGCGGACGTTGTTGCGGTTGGCGCCCTTGACAAGCCCTGTGTTCAGGCCCCACGCAACGGCATCGGTGGCCCAGCTGGATACACTGGACGCGTCAGGCATGCCGTTCAAAAGGCTGGTGTCAGCACCCTGAACGGTTGCGCCGCAGAACTTCTCAGCCGCATTTGCCACGATGGCACACAGCTGCTCACGAGTAATGGTGCCCTCGGGGTCGAAGTAACGCGTGCCGTCAGCGTTCTTCTTGCCGTTGATGACGCCATTCTCAACCGCCCAGTTGGCTGCACCCGTGTAGAAGGCGGCATCGGACACATCGCTCATGCCGGTCTGGTTGGTGGCGGAAGCGCTGTCATAGCCAGCAGCTTCGTCAGCGGCAAAGTAACGCCACAGGATGACAGCAGCCTGCGCGCGGGTCAACGTATCTCCCACACCGTAGTACCCATTGTTGTAGCCCGCTATCAGGCCCAAGTCAGCCGCCGCATAGATGTTGTCGTAATACCAAACTTTGGAATCGGTCACGTCGGCAAAGGTGCCGCTCCAGGCCCAATCGTCCACCTGGTCGGAGCAGACGGCCACGCCGCCTTCAAAACCCTGAGCGACAACAGTGTTGCTGGTCTTGTCCAAATGCACGTTTTCCCACACGAAAACGCCGTCCTGCAGCTTGGCGCCAGCACCCAGGCTCTGGCCGTTGACGGTCAGTTCCACCGAATCGCAGTTGGAATACACCTTGACCTGCGTCTCAAGGGCGTTGCGGTCGGTGAAGCGTCGGGACGTGATGTAAGTGAACAGGTCCTCATCGTTCCAGTTGGCCTTGTACAGGTAGAAAGCGTCCTTCTTGGTTTGGCGGTCGGCCGTAACCAAGCCCTTGGTGTTCAAGCGCGTGGTGCCGCCTTCGTTGCGATAGCAGGAGAAGTCATACATTGCCCACACGAAAGCAGCCCAGATCTTATCAGTCCCGGTGATGTTGTTGGTTTCGTCACCGTAGAGATACATGATGTCCGCCTCATGGAGGAAGGCCTGGAACTCCTCGGGATGGAAATTGCCCGTTGACTGGTAGGTGCCGTTTTCGCCATAGGAGAAATTCTCATCAATGACGGCATGCTGATTCACGTTGGCACCCGCGCCGTATTCGGTCAAGACATAGGAAACCTTGCTCGACGATGCGCTCAAGATGCTTTCGTAATTGTCTATGGACCTGGTAAAGTTGCTCGGCACATCCTTCAACTGAGCTTCACGCGTGCCGGTATAGGTTGCGCCATACCAGCCACCGTAGATGTTGAATCCCGCAACGTCTATGTCGGAGCTATCCGTGGTCCAGGTAGCAGCCTCCTCCATGAAGCTTTGCTTGCTGAGAAGAGCCTCTCCCACCATGCGTGAGGGGTCAAGCTCCTTCACGGTCGAAGCCAGCTGCACCATGAATTTGGCAAGCTGCTCAGGCGATGCCTGCGTTGGGTAATACGTCTGATATTGAGGGTAAACGTTTACTTCGTTCTCGATGCCCCAAATGATGATGGAAGGATGGTTGTACCCCTGCTTCACCATTTCACGGGCACTCTGCAGGCAGTTTTCCTTGAAGGTGTCGGTCTCAAGCATGACCAGGTAGAAGGGAATCTCACACCACACGACGATGCCGTATTGGTCGCACAGGTCATATATGTACTGCGAATGCGGGTAATGGGAGGTGCGCAAGGCGTTGGCGCCCATCTCCAGGACGTCCATAATATCGGCCTTGTGCTGCTCGTCGGAAACGGCGTTGGTCTGCGCGCCGAATTCCTGATGCATGCCAACGCCGCGCAGCTCGTATTCCTTGCCGTTCAGGTAGAACGTGTCACCGTCAACGTTGTATTCCCTGAAGCCGACCCTGGTTGACTCGGTATCAACCAGGGCGTCACCCACGTACAGATTGACCTCAGCCGTGTACAGATACGGGTCATCCGTTCCGTTCCAAAGGTGAGCATTGGCCACCTTGATGGCGGAAAGATCGACCTCGGATGCAACGGCAGATCCGCTGGTGGCGTCAAGCTGCTTCTTGGCGGTTCCCACCTGATTGCCCTCGGCGTCAAGCAGATTTGTCTCAACGCTGATGTTGCTGCCTTCTGCAATGGCGCTGAAGTCATAGTCGACCATCACGCGGGGCTCAAGGGTTGCCGTGCCGCTGGAAAGGTCAACCGAGGAGTCCATATAGATGCCCTTGGAGCCTTCGTCCTGGACGGAGATGCTGGCGGCCTTGTCAACGATGACCAGGTTGACATCGCGATAGATACCCGCCCAATGCGTGAAGTCGGAGTTGACCGGCATGGTGTCGAAGCTGATGTTTTGCACCTCAACCTTCACCGTCACGGTTTTCTTGTCGGCACAACCGTTAGTAATGTCGATGGTGAAAGCAGTGAAGCCGCCCGTATGGGTGCCCATCAGCTCATCGTCGACGTACACCTTGGCAATTTTGTTGACGCCGTCAAAACGAAGCAGCAGCTGCTTGCCGGCGTAATCAGCAACATCGACCTTCTTCTCATACGTGCACGTCTTCACGTTTGCGTACAGGTTATACGCAGATTTCATGCACTCCCAGCTATGGGGAACCGTTACCGTTTGGACGCCTTCGACGTCCGGGTCGGTGAATGACCATTCGCCGTTCAGGCTTACCTCGGTCTTGGCCAGCGCGGACTCCCCCTGGGTTGCAGCCTGGATTGCCGCAGCGTCAGCAGTTGAAGCCTGTCGGTCGATCGGCTGAGCGAAGGCGCCCAAGGGAATCATCATGACGCAAAGGGCACCCGCTAGGACCCCTCGCAATACCTTTGAGCCGAGTTTGGTTGCTAAGCGCATGCTTTTCTCCTCCCACGTTTAAACAACACAGGGCAACGATAACATGCTTCAAAACAGGAGAGAGGGAGCTTTCTGCCAGGGGGTTCACGTCCCTTTGAACGGTTTGCCTACCTTGAGGACATGTCGAAAAGACGCAGCGTTTCCTGCCGAAGCTCCTGACGGCGAAGATGGGCGCATTCCGCCGGACTGCCGTTCGCCCAAGCAGGAAGACAGCTAGAGGCAGGCACGCCAGCCGCTGCCAACGCGTACTTCGCAGCGCTCTCCCCTGCCCGTATGCCAAACACCAGCGCGTTCGCGCTTGAAAGACCGCCGACGCGATCGGCGCCGTGCATGCCACCTGTGCACTCCCCGCACGCATACAGGCCTGGCACGTTCGTCCCCGCGGCTTCGTCAACCAAGATGCCGCCGTTGGACGCCTGGGCGCGCAGGCCAAGGCGAAGGGGTTCGTCGGCCTTCACCCCATAAGCGTACTCCAGCCAGTCACAGTAAGTCTTTACGAATTCAGGGGCAGGATTTGCTGGCTCTATCTTTATCGGCAAGCCATCTTCGCCAGCATTCAAAATTGCCCGGTCAACGGCGTATGACGGCAAGCGTTTGGTTGTGGGGCCATAGCCGCTGCGCATTTCCAGCACCTCTTGCAGGGCCATGCCCGATTCACGTTCGATCCATTCCTGGACGTCTTGCGCCACGCTCACCTGCCGAAACATCTTCTCGTTGAAGACAACGCCGTCAACGGGACTCACGATGGTGGGCATGTACTGCAGGCAGTCAAGGTTCACCACACGTGCGCCGCACGCCACGGCCATTGCCTGGGCCGTTGCCGTGTTGTCGGGCCCGGCAATGTGTCCTTCAAAGGCCGACGCTATTCCACCCGTAGCCAAAACAAGGGACTTCGCCTGCACCAGCACAAAATCCTGCGCGCGATGTTCGAAGGCGACCACGGCGCTTACGCCTCCTCGGTCATCCTGCAGAATGTCCATCAGCTCATAGCGCTCAAAGACCGTTACGCCCAAGGCGCGAATGCGAGTGCCCAGTGCCTTGCGCCAAGACTCCCGCTCAAGGCCGCGCCAACGCCTGTGCCGCACGTCGAAGCACGGGATGTATTCCTTTTCGCCTTGCGCCTGGGCGCTCGGTTGCCTGAAGGTGACGCCCCAAGACTCGGCACGCGCCACCGCAGGTTCTATGCCGGACACAAAGCTTCTGACCAGGTGCTCTTCCGCCCTGCCTTGCCCTATGGCCATGATTTGCCGCACCAGGGACTCTTCCTGGCCTTGCGCACCCGCAGACACCAGGCCCATCCCCCACGTGGAAGAAGCGAAGCTTGAGCCCGAAAACAATGGGCCATTGCTTAAGATTGCCACCCGCAGCCTCGGATCGGCCTCCGCGGCGCTGACCGCAGCGGAAGTGCCCGCAATGCCGGAGCCTACAACCACCACATCATATGCTGCAATTTCTCGCATGGACATCAGCTAGCTTAACGGCAACTACGCGGCAAATGGTGACACCCCTGACACCCTAAGATGCCCGATACGCCCAAACCCGAATGGTGTTATAGCCTTCGTAGTCCACGTCGAGCGTCACTCCGTCGGCATTCTTGCCATAAAACGAATCATTGGCGCGGCGATAGTCCACGTTGAAGCCGGCGTTGATGCACTCATCAACATAGCTGCTCCACTGCTCGCGCGTGACATTGCCCACATACACGCTGAAGCTGTCTTCCCTGTCGGAAAGCCCGTAGCCCTCCAGCGAAGGCGGAACGGGAACGAGCGATGCCAGCCCGCTTGACGGCCAAGAAATGGCCTGCAAGGTCTTCGGCGCGGAAACATCAATGTCAATTTCCGCGCTAGAGGAATAAATCCAAATGCTGACCTTGTAGCCTTCAGCGTTATAGGCCTCATAGCGGGATGAGGTGGTATCGGGATCTATGGTGTAGCCAGCAGCCTTGCAGGCCTCAATGTAGGCAACGCCGTCGAAGCCGTCCGAGGACACGTCCACGCTGAAATCCGTTGAGGTGTTGGATTGAATGGTGCCCTTGGTGGCGCTCGGCGTCGGAATATGAGTGGCCAGCCCCGAGGTAGGCCACTCAAGCGTTGCCGTCAGCTTATCCTTTTGCCGCTGCTGGTAATCCGCCTCGTCAAGGGCGGACATTACCACCGAAATACCAACCAGCACCGCTATGATGACGCCAATCACGCATGCGATTTTCTTGACCGTGTTCTTAGCGCCATTAGCTACGTCTTGCCGCGCCTTGCGTGACTCGGCCCTTTTCTGCGCCTCAGCCTCCAGGTCGGCCTTCTTCTTCAGATAGTCAATGTGGGCAAGCTCGACCTCTTTGTCATCAAGGCTGTTCAGGCGCTCAGCCGTGGTTTCGTCTAAAGCCCGCTGGGCACCGCAAAAGGGGCAGACAAGCAAAAGCTTGTCCTCGTCCAGATGCATGGCGCCATGGCACTCGGGGCATTCGAATACGGTCTCGTCGCTCATCATCGTCTCCTTGAAGAGGTGATAAAACCAGGGCGCTTACGTTTTGGCGCCCCGGCCTGGGCTTATACCAAGCAGGCGTCCAGTTGGGCCTCAATGTCAGCACGCACCATGTCGCGCCCGATAAAGACCAACTTCGTGCGGCGGTCGCCAATCTGCGGGTCCCAATCGTCGAAGACCTCAGGCGCCTCGCGGCGCACCTGCTCCTGCTCCTCAGGCGTGGCGGCAGCCACCCAAAGTCCGTTCTCGCTCATGTAGAAGCGGTGGCCCGCCTGCTCAAACACGAAGCACATGTCGTTGTCGGTGGTGCACCACAGCAAGCCCTTGCAACGGATGACGCAGCTAGGCCAGTTGCTCACCAGGTCGCCCAGCTTGTCGATGTCAAAGGGGCAGCGGCGCTCATACACGAAGGTGGTGATGCCGTATTCGGCCACGTGGTCATGGCCTTCCTCGTGGTCGTGGCAGTGGCCGCACGTGCAGCCTGGGCCATGCTCATGCTCGTGGTCATGGTCGTGCTCGTGCTCATGATCGTGGTCATGGTCATGATGGTGATGATGCGCATGAGCCTCATGCTCGTCGTGCTTGGCATTATGCTCGTCGGGGTGCTCCAAGGCGTCAGCCCACACGGCGCTGTCATAGACGCCCTCGAAGCTGAAGCGACCGGTGTTCAAAAGCTCGGTCAGGGGGATGTCGCCCTTCACGGCCTCGATGATGACGGCATCCTTCTGCAGGCCGCGCACCAAGGCCTTAAGCTCGGCCATCTGCTCGGGCGTCACCTGGTCGGCCTTGTTCATGACCAGCGTGGAGCAGAACTCAATCTGCTGGATGAGCAGGTTGACGATGTCGTCTTCTTCGGCGTCCTCATCTACCAAATCCTTGCCACCGTTGAACTCATCGAACATGCGCGCGCAGTCAACCACGGCAATGATGTTGTCCAGAGCCATGGGCGCATCGCCGTCCTCGCCCGCTTCGCAGAAGGCAGAGATGGTGTAGGCAATGGGCATGGGCTCGCAGATGCCGGATGCTTCGATGATGATGTAATCGAAGTCACCCGAATTGGCCAAATCCTGCAGCTGCTTTGCCAGGTCATCGGCCAAAGAGCAGCAGATGCAGCCGTTGGTCATGGGGATAAGGCTGTCGTCGTATTCCGTGACGGCGCCGGTGGCGGCAATCAGGTCGGCATCGATGTTGACCTCTCCGATGTCATTGACGATAACCGCAGCGCGAATGCCTTCGGTGTTTCCCAGGATGTGGTTGAGCAAAGTGGTCTTCCCGGCGCCCAGATAGCCGGTGATCATCGCAATTTTTACCATGTCAGTTCCTTTCGTGAAAGCGCATAACTATCCAAGCCAAACGCTCGTTTTGGTTTGAAAGGTATCCTACCACCAAATAGGCCCATTTGCTGGCAGGTCAGCAAGCCCACCGCGAGGTTTATGCTTTGGGGGTGCGGTCGAAAGTGAGCAGCCCGTTGGTTTCTTCCTCCACGTCGGCCAGCTGCGTGTAGACGTAGCCCGCAAGCCCCGCCGGCTGCAAAGCATCAGCCGCCCTCAGCGTGGCGTCCACCTGCTGCCTCCATTCCTGGGCCGAGGCAAACGTGGCATAGCCGTAATCCGTCGGCAAGCAGGTGTGTCCTTCTAACCCAAAGCTCGCTCCCCCGAACTCGCTTATGACGAAGGCGCGGTCGGTCTTGTCGGGCCACACCTCAAGCGGGCGGAAATAGTTATGAACGCTGTTGAAGTCGCCACAACGCTGGTCGTACCAGCCGCTCACGGCATCTATAGGGCGGCTATCGTCAAGTTTTCGCGCAAGACGTATGGCATCTTTTGCGCAAAACTGGCCCCATCCTTCGTTGAAAAGAACCCAACCAACGATGCACGGATGCGCCTGCAAGCGCTTGATGGTGGTCTGCATGGTCTCGGTCCACTCCGATCGGTAGGTGGCGCTTTCCGCGCACAGTTTCTTCCAGCTGGAAGGCTTGTCATCCTTCAGCGACTTCCAGCTGGCCTTGAAAAGCGTTGGCTGATAGCTGGTGTGCCACACGCACATATCACTCCCACCCGCGCTGACCATGTCCTGCCACACCAGCATGCCTAATTTGTCGCAGTGGTAATACCAGCGCTGACTTTCCACCTTGATGTGCTTGCGCATAAGGTTGAAACCGACCTTCTTGGCATACTGGATGTCGAAGACAAGCGCCTCATCCGACGGCGCCGTCATCAAGCTCTCGGGCCAATAGCCCTGATCAAGCACGCCCTTAAGGAAATAGGGCTGGCCGTTAAGGAAGAAGCGGGCGACGCCTTGGTCATCCGCCTTGACCTCGCACGTCCTGATAGCGAAATACGTCTGCACCTCATCTGTGCCAAAGCGCACCGAAGCAGTATAGAGATACGGGTCATCAGGGCTCCAAAGATGCGGGTTTGATATTGAGCAAATATGCGCAAAATTGGATTCAACAGCATCTTCGATCTCAAACGAATAAACAATTTCTTCATCTGCGTCTTTGATTTGAACTGCGACTTTACCCATTCCGCAAATTTCCGCAAATATCTGAACCTCACCCGTAAGGCCTTTTGCTTTAATTTGCAAATCTTCAAGATGAGACTTTGGCACCTGCTCTAGCCAGACCGTCTGCCAAATGCCGCTTTGGGCCGTATACCAAATGTCGCCGCGTGATAAGCGTTGCTTTCCTACCAGCTGGTTTTGCACATCGGTGGGATCTTCCACCGCCAACGCTAAGGTGTTCTCCCCTGGCTCTAACAGGTCGGTGATATCCCATTGGAAGGCCGTATAGCCACCCACATGCGTGCCTAAAAACGCTCCGTTAACCCATACATTGCACCGATAGTCAACGGCCTCAAAATGCAAAACGGTGCACATGCCTTCTTGCCGGCAATCCAAGCTGAAGCTTCGCCAATACCGCAAAACCTGCCCAGGCTGCAACTGCCTGCCAACGCCCGACAACTTCGTTTCAGGCGAAAACGGCACCACGATGTCCAAAGGGCAGTCTTGTGACGTTGGCGCCGGCCCTAGGTCGGGGTAAGCCCGATTCCCCAACGTGTCAAAACCGCACTTCCAGCGCCCGTTGAGCACCTGGAAATTCTTGCGGGCAAATTGAGGGTTAGGATGCTCCTCTAAGACATGCTCTGGATTCAAGGAAAGCCCCCATGGGGTGCTCAAGCTGGCAAGCTTAACGTCCTCGTGCGGTTTCGGCTTAGCCGACAAGACTTTCTTCAGGTTCAGCATGGGCTGCTTCCTCCTCAACTTGCGCTTCGTCCCCAGAAGGCGCATTGGCACGCTTCCTCTTGCGAAGCACGACGGCCGCTCCCCCACCTATCAGGGCCACAGCCACAACGCCCCCTAGCACCCAAGGCCAAATCGGCGCAGCGTTGGTTAGCATGACAAACGTAGAACCGTTGGGGATGGTGAAGACGGCATAGCTTCCATCCTGCGTGCAATCGGCCTGCCTCCATGAGCCATCGGTCTCAAGCACATACAGGCGCCCGGCCTCCATGCGGGCACGAACCACCAGGCTGTCGCTGTAATCCGAGACGCTCAGCGTATAGGCGCCCAAAACCGCGGCGTCCTTTTCCGGAAGGGTCGCGCCTTCGGCGTTCCATTGACGCACCTGCAGATGCTGGCCCTCATAGAACGTTCCTTCCACCAGGAACTGCTCTACTTCCTCGCCACTGGACAAAGTGGTCAGGGGCATCACGTAAGACCCTTCGACCACCTGGCTGTAATACACGGCATCGGAATTAAAGTCATTCCACTTCCAATACGATTGGCCCTGTTGCGGCATCTCCGGCAGATGGTCAACGCTGCCGCCAAATTCAACGCTTTCGCGCGCAACCTCAACGCCGTCTGCAACAAAGCTGACGTATATCTCCTTGAAGGCCTGCGGAACCGCGTCATCCGCCATCAGATCGGCATAGCTGACTGGCCAGGCTTTGCCTTCATAGCCAATGCCGTCTATGCCGCCAACGCCGTTGTTCACATATCGGCAGCCCGAAACGTCACCTGACGCTTCTCCCGCCACAGCTCCAACGTATTCCCCCTTTTCCATGAAGGCGCAGCTGGCGCAATCGGTCAGGACGGCGCTCTTGCCGGCAATGCCGCCCACATAGCTTGCCCCTTCAAGCTGCACGCGAGCATAGCTTTGGCACACCGAGCCGTTGGAGGTACCTGCGATGCCGCCCACATAGGCGCCATCGGCGCACTCCAGGCTGCCCATGGTCAGACAATCAACCACGGTACCATAGTCGCATTCGCCCACGATGCCGCCCAGCTTCTCCTTCTTGGCCGTAGCTTGGCCCATCCACTGGCAGTTACGGATAGCAGCGAACACGTTGTCGCTCACGGTGCCAAACAGGTAGTCGCTTGCATCTACTTGGTTGCTCACGTCTATGGCAAGCTCAAAGGAGCAGGTGCCCACCACGCCGCCCACGTTGGTATCGCCGGCTATGGCGCCTTGGCTTACGCAGTCGCTCACCGCACCTTCACTATGGGAATAGGCCTGGTCAAAGGATATGTCATTGACCACTTCGTCAGCCGTCGGCACCGAGGCGTCACCCGAGGCGGCGTCGGCCATGAGTCCCATCAGCGTGGTCAGTTGTGCCGCTACGCCTTGCAAGCTGGCCATGACGTCAGACATCTGACCTGCGGCGTCAGATGTTATGGCCTGCGAGCTGCTCATCAAATCTGTAATGGCCTCCAAAGCAGGGGTGAAGTTGACATCCGACCCGCTGGAGGCAGACTCGCGCAGCTGGCTGGCAGCGTTTTGAAGCTCACGCGCCAACCGGCTGCCATCAGACGTTGATCCTTGCGAATCGGAGCCGTTTTCGACCGTGTCGTTATAGTAAGTTTCCAAGTCCAACTCAACGTCAAGCTGATCGGCCAGCCGTTTGAGTTCCTGAATCGTCTTTTGCGAAGCAGCCGTGAACTCATCGGAATCAACGGACAGGTTGCTTACGCGATCGCTCAAGGAAGCCACAGAGCTGCTCAAAGCCGCCACCTGCGCCTTCGCCTGATCCAGCTTGTTGTCGGACACCACCCAGGTCTGCGAAGGCACCAGCTGGCCCACAATGCCGCCGACGTCCTGTCGGCCGTTGATGGCGCCCCTATTGGTGCTGCCTTGCACAAACCCTGAGGATTTGCCAACGATGCCGCCCACGTTGTAGCCCATATGCTCGTAACCGACCGAGCCCGCATTTTCGCACCCCTCCACGCGTCCGGTCGACTGGCCCGCCACGCCGCCGATGTTGGCAATGCTGACGAAGTCGTCCTCGGTAAGCGTGGCCAGATCAAACGTGAAGGACTTGGTAGAAACGACCGCTTGATTGTTCACGGAGGCTTGGTTGGTGCAGTTGGCCACAGCACCCAAGTTGCTGCCCACCAGCCCGCCAACCTCGTGTTCGCCTTCCACGCTGCCTTGCACCGTGCAGTCTTGGATCACGCCGTCAACGCCGTTGACGCCTGCAATGCCGCCGACCGACTCTAGGCCCGACACCTGCCCGTCAAAAGCACAGCGGCAGATTGTGCCATCGTTTTGGCCAGCAACGCCGCCCACGTTGGTGGCCGTTCCGCCAGGCGTCACGCTACCTTGCACGGTAAGGTCCTCAACCACAGCGCCTGCGGCCACAAAGCGGAAGAGCCCTCGGTTTGCGCCGTCGGAATTCACGCTGACGCCAGATAGCGTATGCCCATTGCCTTGGAAGGTACCGGCAAAGTAAGCAATCTGGCAGTCATCCAACGAGGACAGATCCAAGTCGGCCTCAAGCTGCACCACCTTGCCTTTGGAATAGGCGTCATAGGTGCAATCGGCCTGCAGTTGGCGGAAATCATCCAGCGTGGTGATGGTGACCGTTTGGCCTTCCACCGTTGCCGGCACTGAAAGCTCTTGGGCAAATGCCGAAAGGCCACCAACAGGCAGCAGGCACGCCGACAGGAGCAGCGCCAGAGCCACACGTCCTAGCTTACTGCGCATGCGCCACCTCCTGCTCCTGGCTAACCCCGGAGGCATCAGGCTGCCCTCTTAAGCCGAAAAAAGCCTTCAAGTTCAGGCGGAAGCGCGTCTTCTCGATAGCGGTGTCGCATAAAACGATGAGCTGCGGCAGGACGGTCAGCACCACGATCATGGATATCAACGCTCCGCGCCCAACAGCCAAGCCGATGTGTCCCACATACACATCGCTCACGCGCAGGCCAATCAGGAAGCCCGCCACCGTCATGATGCAGCCCGACGTCATGACCGTGATGAACGCCTGGTCCACGGCCACCACCATGGCCTCCTTCTTGGCCAAGCCGGTCTTCTTCGCGGACAGGTAGCGGTTCATCAACACGATGCCGTAGTCGATGGTGGCGCCCATCTGGATGGCCGACACGATCATGTAGGTGATGAACGAGGTGTGGAAGTCCTGCAGGTACGGGAAGCTGAAGTTGATCCAGATGCTGCCCTGGATGACCAGAACCAATACGATGGCGCCTACCGCGGTTCTGAAGGTTATCAGCAGGATGCAAAGTACGAACAGCGCCGTCAGCAACGTGATCAGCGAAGAGTCGCTGCTGAAAGACGTGGCAAGGTCATGTGCGCTGGTTATGTTGCCCACAATGACCACGTCGTCGGAGCCGTAATATTGCTGCGCGATGGTACGCACCTGTTCCACCAGCTGGACGCTCTCATCGCTTTCGGCTGGAAGCGCCACCTGGAACACCAGGCGATCCCAGTTCTGGCCCTGCAGCTGGTCAACGCCGCGGTCAAAGGAGGCACGGAGGTCGTCAACGTCTTGCTTTTCCTGCGCGCTCAGGCTGACGGCGCCTTGGTCGATCTTCTCAAACAGGTATGGCAGAAGGTCCACCAGCGGCACTTCGTACTGGTCGACTTCGCCAAAAATGGGCTGGTACTGGTCATGGGCGACGCCATAGGCCTGGAACAGCAGCCTCGCCTGCTCGATGTCGACGTCAAGCAGCTGGGCGAAGGTGCGCGGCGTTACGCCGTCTGCCAGACAAACGCCGTCCTTCACCTCCACGTTGGCCAACCCCGTGGCGCTGGTTACCTGCTCAAGGTTTTCTACCTGGTCAAGTATGGAGCGCTCGGCCTCATAGTTGCCCTTGCTGACCAAGATGGCAACCGTGGTGTCATGGTCAAACGTGTTCTCAATCTTGTGACGGGCCGCACGCGTGTCGCTATAGACCACCTCGTCGATGGTGGAGTCGTTGAAGGCGTATTCCGTGTTGCTGGAACAATAAAGCGCAGCGGGCACCAACAGGGCAAACAGCACCACAAAGGCGAAGCGCGACTTCATAAGGAAGCGGCCCCACCCCATGACGCTCGGCACCAGGCGTTTGTGGGAGGTCTTCGCCACCATGCGGCGAAAGACCATGATGAGCCCCGGCATGAGCAAAAAGACGGTCAAAAGCGAACAGAGGATGCCCTTGGCCAACACCAGGCCCAAGTCGGCGCCCAGACGGAACTGCATGAGCGTCAGGGCCACCAATCCGGAGATGGTGGTCAGGCTGCTGGATGAGATTTCAACCATGGAGCGGCTGAGCGCGCTGATAAGGGCCTCCCTTTCATCAGGCGCATCAGCAAGGTGATCTTGGTAGCTGTGGCTGAAGATGATGGCGTAGTCGATGGCCAGGGCCAGCTGCAAAATGATGGCAACCGAGTTGGTGATGGAGGAAATCTTGCCAAACCAGAAGTTGGTACCCATGTTCAGCAGCGCCGACACGCCGAAGACGATCATGAAGATGACCACCTCGAAGTAGCTGCGCGAAGTGAACAGCAGCACCGCAATGATCACCAGCACGGCGATAATGAGCACGCCCACCATCTCTTCGGCGAGCTGGGAATAATAGTCCGAGCCGATTGAGGTGCTGACAGAGGTGTCGTAGGGCGCCAGGTATTCTTCCACTTTGGCAAGGGCCTGCTCGCAGTCCTCGGAGTCCGACACGCCGTCAAAGGAGACGTTGAACAGGGCGGCAGAATTGACGTAGTGGGCCGTCGTGTCGTCGAAGGAGACCTCATAGACGCCTTGAATGGCGGCAACGCCGTCGGCCAGTTCCGATGCGCGCGCGTAGGACACGTTTGAGACCATGATGCTGGCCGTACCGTAGGTGGTGAACTCTTCGTCCATAATGTCCAGGCCCTGGCGCGTCTCGGTGCTTTCGGGCAGGAACTGGGTAATTTCCCGAATGAGGCCAACCTTACCGACGCTTAGGGCGCAATAGACGCATGCCACCAGGAAGAGGGCAAAAATAAGGTAACGGCAATCCACCACCTTGGTGGCCACGGCACGCAAAGCCTTTTGCGGCGATATGTGGCGTGGTTTCATGCGGCTTTCGACCCTTCCTTTGTTGATGCATAGTTAGTAAACATACTAAACCAAAGCACGCACCTGTGGCCTTTGGTAAGATGACATTGATTGGGTGAAACGGAAAAGGAGCAGCCATGAAAAAGCCCTCGGTAGACGGCGGATTCATACTTTGCCTAGTGTTGAACATGATCTTCCAGCTAGGTTGGACCGTACCGGCCTGGGTGCTGCTGATACTGCATTTTATCATCGGCATCAGCCTGTGGTGGTTTGTGGCCGCGCTGGCTGTGTGGTTCCTGATAATTCTAGGTATCACTATTTTCCTTGCAGCCGTAACCCGCACGGGCAGCGACGGCACGCAGCTCAACATGACCGTCGAGGAGCAGCGTGCGCGACGTGAGGAGATTCGTGAGAAATCACGAAACATGACGGTAAGGTAGTTGCATCAACGCCGAATATTTTCTTTATTCAAGCAAAGTTTTCCTTGCATGAGAAGGTGTTTGCAGGTAGACTATCTATCGCTGTCGAAACGACAGACGAAATCGGGTGATGGCGCAGTTTGGTAGCGCACTTGACTGGGGGTCAAGGGGTCGCAGGTTCAAATCCTGTTCACCCGACCAGCAATTTCGAGCTCCTGCAAAGGAGCTCTTTTTGTGTTGACGGAACCTCAAGCCCGTGAACAGGATTTGAATCTGAGAGTCAGTTGGACAGCCCAGTGGGCTGTCCAAGGCCGAGCACGCCGAAGGCGAGCCGACCAGCTTGAAATTAGAACCACGTTTGTGCGATAATCATTCAACCGAAAAGATCTCTGATCTTGTAGGTGTCAGAAAGGCGAGGTACGTACCTCGCCACTTTTTTTAAGGAGCGCGATTGGGCTTTCGGCTGAATCTGCATATCGACGAGTCCGAGAGCCAGGATCTCTCCGAGGGCGTCTACGTCGTAGCGGTCGTTCTGCATGACCATTCTTCGGAAGTGGCCCCATCCGTGATGGACTATGAGCGGAGACTTGCTGTAGCGGAAATCCCAGACGTTCCATTCCATGGGAAAGATCTTCTGCATGGAAATGGAGGCTATAGCCAGATGTCGCCAGGCGACCGAAAGCGCCTGCTGTCACAGTTTGCCCGATTCGTGCGAGAGGCGCCCTTTTCCTTCTTCGTCTTGAAATACGATTCCTCCGACACGCACGGCAAAAGCGAGCTCGAATCGAGGATCAGGCGCGACCTGGCGTCGCTGGTTTACGAGCACCTCGAATTCTTCCAGTCATACAGCGAGATTTCCGTCTACTACGACAACGGCCAAGGGGCTGTAAGTTCCGCACTCCACGATGCGTTGGATTTCGTGCTCGCCAAGAACGTCGCCAACTATAGGAACGCGGACCATGGCGCGCGAAGGCTTCTCCAGATTGCCGATTACATATGCACGATAGAGCGCGCCGCAATGGCCTACGACGAGGGCGCGCAAACGAAAACGCAGGAGCGCTTCTTCGGCAGCCGCAGGAACTTCATGCAGTCGTTCAAAAAACAGCTTGCCCGCAAACGCTTTTGTTAACTTATCCTTCTTGTTGCGCAAGGCAGGAAGGTCATTTTTTCGTAATGCATCGCACTGAGGTGCTGTGCCTCATTCAGCCGATGCGCCGCCAATCTTCTTTGCCTCGGCAAGCAGGTACCGCAGAACCTCTGGGCATCTCTGACAAGCTCTCGCTCATCAGCAACTCCAACGCGGGGTTGTACTCTCTTTCCGGTTTATTGGTCAGCAGGCGACTCGGCCTCATGGGATCAGGCGGCTCGGGCAGCCGCTCGGCAAAGAGCTCCGCTCCCTGCCCCAGCACTTGTCCTCGGCTAGAAATAGGGACCACTGAGCAAGGCCCAAAGGAAAAGACATACCAAGAAAATAGAGAGACCCACTACGCAGAACAGGGCATAAGAATCCGGATTATCCCTTTTGCGCGAGGGACGGCGAGATATGGTTTCGTTTTCGGGAGAGTCTTCGTCGTCAAAATAGTCCAAAATCTCCAACGTGGCCATGCCTTCGCCAAAACTGACACCGCCGTCATTGTTGAAATCGGGTACGCCCATAGGTGTGCCTCCTCGCTTACTCGCATCAAGCCTGCGTGAAGCATAACATGACCATAGAATGACGGATGTCCCATAATTGCCCCATTGACCTGAGGGCTGTTTAAAGTCGGAGTCGACGCGTTTCAAGCCGCGCCTAATTCAAAATGCTTCTCGGACATCTCCGGCTCCCATAACTCAAATGACATCTCCATGCATTCGGTTATAGTGCTAAGAACTGGCTCAGTCCCCGGCAGCATTACCATCGTCTTCTCGTTTTTCGTCCCAAGCTCCGTGAATTGCATGGCGTGTCCTCTAAATAGTTAGTTACGGCTAACTAACTTATACCGCCTCTTTGAATAAAATCAACAGCGCTGATTCAAGCGGATTGTCCAATGCTTGCTCCATTGAGCAAAACGACTAAAGTTCGCCCCTGGTCGCAGTTATGCAACCAGGGGCGCATTCAAGCTATCTTGCAGTGCTAATCCTGCGGAAACAAGCCGGACGGAGCATCAGACAACGAAATCTGGATGGACTTTGTCTGGCGGTAGTGCTCCAAAGCCTGCTTGTGGATCTCGCGGCCGTAGCCCGAGCTCTTGTAACCACCGAAGGGCAGGCCCGCCGGCACTGCGCCAGCACAGTTTACCCAGATGAGGCCGGATTCAATGCCCTGGCTCACGCGCAGCGCGCGATTGATGTCCTTAGTCCAAACGGCGCCCGCCAGGCCGTATTTGTTATCGTTGCACATTGCCACGACCTCATCCTCATCGTGGAATTTTATGACTACGGCCACGGGCCCGAAGATCTCTTCTTGGGCAATTCGCATGTCGTTTGTGCCCTCAAGCAGCGTGGGAGCGATAAAGCAACCGTCGGCAAAATCCCCTTCGGTCAGGCGTTTGCCACCGCACAGCACTTTCGCACCTTCGCTGACACCAACTTGGATGTAGTTGAGCACCTTGGTGCACTGTTCCTCGTTGATGGGGCCGACCATTTGGGTTGTCATCTCCCAAGGCATGCCTATATTGATCTTCTCGAAAGCTGCGACAAGCTTCGGTACCATCTGGTCGTAGATGGTATCCTGGATGAAAATGCGGCTGTTGGCAGCGCACACCTGGCCGGCATTCATCAGGATACCCAGTTGGGATCCATCGATAGCCTTGTCCATATCGCAGTCTTCGAAGAATACGTTAGGGCTCTTGCCGCCCAGCTCCAACGTTGCCGGGATAAGCTTCTCCGCCGCAGCCTTGGCTATGCCGTAGCCGACAGCAGTGGAGCCCGTGAAGGACAATTTTTTGATATCGGGGTGATCCGCAAGGTATTGACCGCACCTGCTGCCTGCGCCCGTCACTACATTGAACACTCCGGCAGGAAGGATATCCTCCATCAATTTGGCAAACTCAAGGGTCGACACGGAGTCGATTGACGAGGGCTTAAAGACTATGCAGTTGCCGGCAGCCAAAGCAGGGGCAATCTTCCACGATCCGATCATCAGCGGGAAGTTCCACGGAACGATTTGGGCAACGACGCCCAATGGTTCAGCTACCGTAAGCGCCACGGTGTCCTCATCGAACTTGATAAAGGATCCTTCCTCAGCGCCGATGACGCTTGCGAAATAGCGGTATTGGGCTATGGCCGTGGGAAGGTCGACGAACATGGCCTCGCGCAGGGGCTTGTTGTCGTCAAGGCACTCGCACATGGCAAGCTTGTCCAAATTCGCCTCCAGAGCATCGGCAATCTTCGTGAGAATTCCTGCACGAACCGCCGCAGGCGTCTTCTTCCATTCGGGGAATGCCGCCCAAGCCGCCTTCACCGCGGCGTCAACGTCGGCTTCGGTTGCCTCAGGAATCGATGCCAACTTCTGCCCTGTAGAGGTCTGAAAGGTGTCGAACGTCTTTCCGTCGGAAGCGTCCACCCACTTGCCGCCGATGAACATCTGATATTCTTCCGCAATCGCGCTACGATCAAATTCTGCCATATTATTTTCCTTTCGGTTGAGGAGTTCGGGCACGTTCATTCTTAACTTTAATGCCGCAGCCTCCCGAATCGCCAAAGTCATAACGCTTGTAACAAAAAGTTAAAGGCTCTGAACTAAACAAGGATGTTTCAGCCAATACGTTGAAATGTTGCAGCAACGTTAAAGTTGCCTGAAAGCAAAAAACGCCCCTTGCTTTATCTGGAACGTAAGGAGCGTCCTCTGTTCCACCTAGTGGTACCTTCGACTAAAGAACTTAGCATATTTGCCGATGAAAGCGGTCACTGTGGCAAAAAGGCCCGATGCTACCCGCTGACGCGGGTGGTGCGCCATCTACTCTGACAACGGTTTCCAGCAAACCAAATTCACGGTTTACGCCAAGTGCGTGCCAAGGGTACGCATCAGCTCATCCACGTTGATGGGCTTGGCCAAGTGTCCGTCCATGCCGGCGGCGATTGCGTCCTTTTTGTCTTCCTCAAAGGCGTTTGCGGTCATGGCCACAATGGGAATGCGCGCCTTCGCGGGGTCATCAAGCGCGCGGATGCGCCTTGTCGCCTGGTATCCGTCCAAGTTAGGCATCTGGATGTCCATAAGCACCAGGTCGTAGCTGCCGGCGGGTGCCTTCGCCAACTTGTCGACAGCGACGATGCCGTCTTCTGCACGCTCCACCAGGGCGCCAGTCTCCATGATCAGCTCGGCGGCTATCTCGGCGTTCAGGTCGTTGTCCTCCACCAACAATATCCGCTTCCCCATGAAGCTTTCAAAATCAAGGTCATTCTCTCCTGAAGCGGCTGCGGTCATGTCGCCGTCTCCGGCAATTCGATGGTCAAGAACGACAGTCACGCACGTGCCCTCGCCCTGCTTGCTCTCGATGTGGACGCTTCCGCCCATCATGTCGATCAGCCGCTTGACGATGCCCATGCCAAGGCCAGTCCCCTGGACACGGCTTTCGGTTGAGGTGCGCTCCCTGCTGAAGCTCTCAAAGATGTGGGGCAAAAACTCCTCGGAAATGCCGATGCCGGTATCCTCCACCACGGTCTTGAAGCGCGCATAACCTTCCCTATCGCAGGGAAGCTCCCTCACGTTGACCGAGACGCTTCCGCCAGCGGGCGTGTACTTGATGGCGTTGTTGAAGATGTTGAGGAAGATCTCCTCGACTCGGGTGCTGTCCCAGATGACATGGGTATGAGTCACATCAGAGTTAACCGTCAGCGCAATACCCTTGCCTTCCGCCTCATCAGCATAGATTCTTTCCCATTCCTCTATGAAGCGGGCTAAGTCACCTGGGTTTTCGTCCAGTTCCAGCTTGCCGCTCTCGATGCGCGATACCTCAAGGACGTTATTGATCAGGCCCAGCAGGTGGTTGCCTGAAACGTCGATGTTGTGGAGGTATTCCTCCACTCGATCGTGATTGTCGATATGCCTTAAAGCCAGGTTGGAGAAACCGATGATCGCATTCATCGGCGTGCGGATGTCGTGAGACATGTTGAACAGGAAGGTTGTCTTCGCCTGGTTGGCGGCATCCGCCAGGCGCTTCTCCTCCTGCGCCGCCTTTACGCGCTGGGAAACGTCCTTGTAGGCCATGACGACGCGGTCGTGCTGCACGTCATCGACCCGGGAGATCTTCATCTCCACGTATTCGACGGTTCCCTCCTCGTCGCAGCGCCGGAAGGTAACGCCGTAGATCTTTTCCCCGGAGATGCGCTGGCGTATGCGCGCCTCGTCGCATTCGTGCAGAAACATATCGCGATCATCGGGAATCACGTACCGATCGGTGAAATCGCGGATCGTCGTCTCGTAATCCAGCCCGCTCGAGAAGGCGTAGCCCATACTACGCGATACCTCGTTGTTGAGGGAGTACGGCAACATCTTCTTCAGGTCAAAGTCCACCAGGTAGATTGAGTTGAACTCCTCGCTTAGGCCTTTGATGACCTGGGCAGCCCTGCGGTCCTGCTCAGCGCGAAGGTTCTTGTCGGTCGAGTCGTCCACAAACACGCAGAAGACATTGCCGTAATCTTCGGTATGCGCCAGGTGGCCATAGTCCATGATCCAACGCACGCTGCCATCCCAGCGCTTGATGCGATACTCAACGTAGTCAAGGTTGATGTCGCTGGAGTCGATGCAGTCCTTGATGGCCCTCTCGCTTTTCTCGTAGTCGTCCGGATGGACGAACCCACGGAAGGTACCGCCCGTCATCTCGTCGAACTGCTCCCTGCTTTCGCAGCCGCAGATGCGCAGCATATGCTTGTTGAGGTAGATGATCTCCTCGTCGCCGTGAGCCTTGTAGATGAAGAAGCCGCCAGGCAAATGATCTGCGATCTGCGCGACAATCGGCAGCGATTGCTCGTTTAGGGTCAGCTCGTCGGCAAAGTACTGGCTGAAATCCGAATAAGCGTTGTTGTCGCTGTTCACAGTAAGCACCCCTTGCGCCGCGGCCTGGCATCTCTCCAGTTGCGCTAATCTGACAAACGCATGGTTGCACGCTAGCTTCTAAAAGGCCAGATAGCATCCAAGTAATGAATTTTACCCTAAGCAATTAAACGAATGTTTAGCCCGTGGTCAATCGGTCTACCCTTGGCTGTCTGCGGTGCTCCGGCTCGTAAGCAGCCTCAACACAGGATCAACAGCCCCAGCAGCTACGAGAAAAGCTTGGCGAAAAAGCCCTTCTTTTTCTTCGAGGTCTCCTTTTTGATCGCTCGACGCTCTGACGCTGTGGTGCGAACGATGGCTTCCTCTGGCGATATGACGCGGTAGGTTCCGTTCTCCTGCTGGCGCACCGGCATCAGCGGGGTACTCAGGGATGTCTCACGCATATCGTCGGCAGCAAGCCCGCCAGGTGCAAACAGCGTTTTGTGCCCCTGCATTTCGCCGCGCCCCAGCACGGCAACGGCTCCGGTTTGGCCGTTGACCATGAAGTATGCCTTCGGACAATCCTTGCCTCTGTCAAGAAAGTAAACCGGCAGCATAACGGTCTTGCATGCACGCACCTCTCGACGAATCCAGTCAACACGGCGCTGCTGACCAGGCAAAATCCCCTTGGACGCTTCTAGCAGTTCGGGGCGCAGCACGTTGGCCTGGATAAACCGCGCAAGGCCGCACTCGGTCCCATGGGAATGGTCAAATACCAAGTCGCCTTCGGCCAAGGTTGCGCAAAACGGCTGAATTTCGGAAACATCCCAAGGGCCCACGTCACTCACCAGATAATAGTGATGGTCATCGGCGGTGGGGGAAAGCCAGTTCACCCGGTCCTGCACAAACGTCATGCTGCCTTCTTCGGTGGAAACGTGAGCCACCAGGGTCGTATCGGTTAACTGGTGCGGAGCATAGACCGACCAAAGGTTGTCCAATCGCTCTTCCAGTTTTTGTCCCTCAAACGCCCGGGGTCGCTCGGCGGCAAAATCCAGAATAATGCGCTTCGCCTGTTCCCGCGTAATCTTAAACGGGATAGCAAAATGCGGCATCATTTCGTCGCCGATGTCCACGACGTCGAAGGTCTCGTAGTCGCTGCCAGACAGGACCTCAGCGCGAACGAACTGGTTGCCGCAATAGGCGCATTCCCACACGTTTTGGCTCTCGAAGGCCTGAACGTTGCCACCGCACATGGGGCAGGCGTGGGAAATCATCTGGCGTGTGTGGAAATCCTGCACCTTGCGATGGGAAAGGTATTTCTGGTCGATAGTGTAGGTCCAATCGCGGCTGAGCTCCCATTGTCCGAACGCCATGTCCAGCTCTGCGTCCAGGTTGTGGGGAACATATACCCCGTTTGTAAGGTCTAAAGGCACATGGGTAAGGGAAAATTTCCCTGGTTCTGAGGCATCGCTGCCCGCAAAGGGATAGAAGCTGCTGCAGTTTGGGCACGAAAAGCCATCCCGCACAGCATCATAGTGTATAGGCGCTCCGCAGTGATCGCATTTGATAAGGCGATATTTCCGATCGATGAGACTGCCCTCCATGGCTCGACTACATTTTGTATCAGCAGCAAGCACTACGCTTACCTGAGGTGGAGCATATAAGCTCAGCCTAGCTGCGCGTGTACACGTTCTCGCCCTTGAAGTAGACCTCCTTGGCAAAGTGCGTGTTGCCGTCTTTCACTGCCTGGACATAACTTTCTTCGCCATTGCTGATCGCTTTGTCCATGGCATCCTTGTCCCAGATGACAAAGTCTGCAAACTTGCCTTCCTCGATGCTGCCGAACTCGCTTTCGATCCGGCGTTCCTTGGCCACATTGATGGAATAGGCGCACACCGCTTCCTCGAACGAGCACGGCTTGCCCTTAAGGAAAAAGCCCTCCTGATCGGGGTTGCGGATCATGGCCGCCGCCATGATCATGGATGGGTTCCATATTTCCTCGCTGCCGCTGGAATCGGCGCCGAAGTTCACCGTAATGCCGGCGTCCATGGCCTCCTTGAACAAAACGTTGGTATCGCGCCTGTCCCCAAGGGGTTCCACTTCCTCCGTTACCGTTGCATTCGCCCAGGTGGGCGTCATGTTCACAATCAGGCCGCCAATTTTTGAGGCACGTTCGATAAGGTCAGGCATGACAATCTGGAAATGCGCGATGCTCTTCGTGCCGGAAGTCTCGCCTACGGTCTCGAATGCGGTAAGGACGTTCTCGATAGCCGCGTCGCCGATGGCGTGATAGTGGATGTTCAGGTCGTTGTCCTTGCACATCTCGGCGCAATCGATCAGGTCCTCCACGGTGCTCAGGGTAGCGCCGCACGTGTCCTTGTCCGCATAAGGCTGGCGCATCAGGGCGGAATGCGCGCCCAGAGTACCGTCGGCCCACATCTTGATCGTGCCTGGGCGCACCAGGTCGGTGGTGTACTTCTTCTTGTTGCCGGTAGCGCGCTCACACACCTCAGCCAGATCGGTGACGGTGTGGCCATACCAGATGGAGGCCGGGCAAACGACCATCTTCAGGTCGCTGTCCTTTTCAATGCCGGTGATGATGTCGAGCATGTTACCCTCATCGAGCCCCACAAAACCGCCTTCCGCGACTCCCGTGAATCCGAAGGAGTGGTACACCTCCTGCAACTTCAGGTATTCTTCCTTGACCTTCGCGTTGTCCACCTTGATGGCCTTCTGGAAGGCGTTCCAGGTCTGCGGCAGCTCCACCACCTTGCCGGTGGGGTTCCCCTCGCCGTCGCGCATATAGTACGTCTCCCCTGGGATGGCATCGGGGGTGTCCTTGGTAATGTTGCCAACTTCCATGAACTTGGAGTTGACGTACACGCAGTGCAGCCCCATGCCCACGCACGCTACGGGCTTGTCGGAGCAAATCTTGTCCAACTGCTGAGCGCTTAGGTCCAACTCCTGGGAGAAATTGCCCAAGACATACTGGTCGTAGTCAGGGTGATCCGCCACAAACTGCTCAACCTGCTTCAGGTGATCCTCAAGCGTGGTGATGCCGGCCGGTATCTCCGTGTAGCCCAGCGAGTGCATGGCGGCCATGAAACCGAAATGAGTATGGCCCTCAATGAGTCCAGGGATGACAGTGGCGCCATTCAGGTCGACAGTCTCCGTCTTGCTGCCTGCCAGGGCCTTAATCTTTTCGGTGGTTCCCACGGCGACAAACTTACCATCAGACACAGCGAAGGCTTCCGCCCAGGTGGTATCAGCGTCGGCCGTGAACACTTTTCCGTTGACGTAAATGCGCTCAACTGTGGACTGGGCGTTTGAGCCGCATCCGGCAAGCGTTGCCCCAAAGGTCCCCGAAACGCACAGCGCGGTTGCGCCTGAAATAAACTGCCTACGAGTAATAGCCACGGCTCCTCCTAATGGTCGGTTGCCTTGCTGCTTTTTTGGTGTCTACTTTATACCAATTAAGTCAAGGGATACACGCCTCGAAGGAGCCAAAAGCAAATGCGTAGCTGTTTGCGGTTTACGACAAATACAGGGGTAGAAAGCCATTTCTTGTCGTAAACAGTAACCAGGTTGCGAAGTGGTTTACGACAAAAAAGGGCCCTGGCTGCCGCATTTTGTCGTAATGGCTAGTTGATGCTTGGCAGTTTTTACGACAAAGCTTCGGGCCTGAACCCCGACTTTGTCGTAAAGCAAAACCGACTCCGCCCACACGTTGAGCCTCAGGAGCGCCGTTTTGCTGCACCTGGGCCGCATCCAGTCGCCCACCCGTGCGCGCTACTCGAAAAGCTTGCGATTTTTTACGACAAGCTACCGCCAAAGGTGACGTGTTTGTCGTAATTCGACGAACGCCCGCGTTTCTTGTTACGACAAGAAAAGGGCATCGCGGGCATATCTTGTCGTAATGTGAACCAAGGCGAACTTTCGATTACGACAATAAGCGCGCAAAGCGCTAGTTTTTGTCGTAATCGTTAGGCAAGCGGGCATAGCCTCTACCAGGACAACCGTCCGCCAATAATCACGCCTTGCGGGACAAGCAAGACAACCGCCCCTGTCCTTTTATTTTGCCTTCCTACAGGAAGCGCTGCAAAGTCTTGAACAGCTGGTCGGTGTCGATAGGCTTGGCAATGTGGTCGTTCATGCCGGCCTGCAGAGCCAAATTGCGGTCCTCCTCGAAGGCGTTAGCCGTCATCGCAATGATAGGCACAGCCGCCACCTGGGCATCTTCAAGCTTGCGAATCTGACGGGTGGCTTCGTAACCATCCATACGGGGCATCTGAATGTCCATGAGCACGGCATCGAACTCCCCGGGCTGCGCATGCTCCATGCGCTCCACCGCGTCCACGCCGTCCGCTACGGCCTCCACCCCAAAGCCGCGCTGCTCCAGAATCTCAACGGCAATCTCTTGGTTGAGCTCGTTGTCTTCCACCAGAAGAAGCCTGCGCCCGGTGAAGTCAACCTCGGCATCTTCCTCCATCTTGTCGGACTTCCCACTGGTCAGCGGCTTGCACAGGATATCACGCAACTCCGACATGAAGATGGGCTTGGAGATGAAATGGGTGACGCCCGCCTCCCGGGCTTCCTGCTCCACCTCTTCCCAATCGTAGGAAGTCAGGATGATGATAGGCTTGTCGTCGCCGATGATCCGGCGAATGCAGCGCACGGTCTCGACACCGTTCATGTCAGGCATGAGCCAATCCACAATGTAGACGTCGAAGGCGTCATCGCGCTCCAAGGCATACTGCGCGCGAATAACCGCCTCGCGGCCGCTGGAGGTCCACTCGGGACGCATGCCGATCTTGGAGAGCATCTTGCATACCGAGATGCAGCAGTCGATGTCATCATCCACCACCAACGCGGCGCTTCCCTCCAGCTCAGGGATAAGCTCGGCCTCCGCTTGCTCCTCAGCCATGCGGAACTGCAGGCTCACCGCAAACTCCGAGCCTACGCCCAACTCGCTTTTGACGCTGATGGTGCCGCCCATCATGTCCACGATGTTCTTGGTGATGGCCATGCCTAAGCCTGAACCCTGGATGCCGCTAACGGTGGCCGTCTCCTCGCGCTCGAAGGGCGAGAAGATGCGGCCCAGGAACTCCTGGCTCATGCCGATGCCGGTGTCGCGGACCTTGAACACGTAGTTGGCGTATCCGGACGGCGCCCCGCCAACTTGCTCGATCTTGACGCTCACGGTGCCGCCAGGCTTGGTGAACTTCATGGCGTTGGAGACGATGTTGAGCAGGATCTGGCTCAAACGCAGCTTGTCGCAGTAGACGTCCTCGTTTTGCACGTCCATGGTGTCAATGTAGAAATCCAGGTTCCTGGACTTGATGTCCGATTGGACGATGGTACGCAGGTCGTGCATGACGTCGGGAAGGTGTACCTTCTTCTCTTCGATGTTGACCTTGCCGCTTTCGATGCGGCTCATGTCCAGCACGTCGTTGATAAGGCTGAGCAAGTGGCTGGATGAGGTCTGGATCTTGGACAGGTATTCCCGCAGACGCGCCGGGTCATCGATATGGGTGGCCGCCAAGCCCGTGAAGCCGATGATGGCGTTCATGGGCGTGCGGATGTCGTGGCTCATGCTGTTGAGGAAGGTGGTCTTGGCACGGTTGGCGCGCTCGGCTGCGGCATAAGCCACCTCAAGCGCCTTCTTCTGCTCCTGCTCCTTCAGCACCAGCCCGTCCACGTCTTGGAAGCCCATCACCATCTCGGTGATGTAGTCGTTGCTGTCGATGCGGGCAATCCGCAGGTTACGCCAGCTGGTTTGCCCGCCATTTTCGACTTCGACGCGCCGCGTGACTATGTTGTCCATGCCCAGCATCTTGTTCATGGCATCGCGATCGGTCAGAGACTGCAGGAATTCCTTGTCCTCGCTGAAAACGTGGCCTTCGATCCAAGCGCCCATAACCTTGCTGTAGCAAATAGGCTTACCGACTTCAAGGCCAAACTCATCGGTCAGGTATTTAGGGACGCGAGAAGGTACGCCCGTGTCAGTCTCCCAATTGATACGGTATACGCCAATGTAGTCGCGCAGGAACAGGTTCTCTATCTTTTCACGTTCGCGCGTGACTTCGTCGATTTTCGCATTCGCGGCAGCCTCGATGTCCGAATTCCAGCTATACGTGAGCAAATATGCGCCGGAGGGATCATCGCCGATTCGGCTGATGCGCATGGTGCGGTAATGCGCGCTGCCGTCCTCCGTGAGCAGAAGCACGGAAAACAACTGCGAGGAATCCTTGGTGAGCTGCTCAGTAACCCACTGCGGGTCCAAGAGCTTGAGCATGGTGGGACGGGATTCCTCGGCCACGCTGGTGTTTGCATAGGTAGTGATAACAAGCTTCGCCGACACAGGCACATTGAGCTTCATCCCCAACCGCTCTTGAATGTAGCGCGGCAAACGCAGCGGCAGCGCCGTGTCCTCCGCAAGATTTATGATGTAGGCGGCGTAGATGTCATCGATGAAGGC
>R20__coassemble_506_pt1 | contig 28294 bp, 23 predicted proteins | sample R20__metabat2_low_PE_053 | metagenome-assembled genome bin R20
CCTATGCGACCTTTCCTCCCTCATTTTTCTGTCCAGCATAGTGTAGCCAATCCACCGTGGCCTCCATGGTCGCGGGCGCCGCCTCCTTGGCGGGCACCTCCCCCGCGTAGGAGGCAGTCACCACGTAGTGGTCGACGACCGTCTCGGCGGCGACCCCCAGGTAGGTGGCCGTGGCCCGCCAGGTGAGGGGCCTGCCCGCCTCGTCCGTGCTCTCCGCCTCGATCGACAGCCCCGAGCGCCATCCTGCGCGCGATTTCACCTTGGAGTAGGCCATGGCGAACGAGGAATACCTGGTTGACACCAACGTTGCTTCGGAACTGATGAAGGCCAAACCTCATGAAAAAGTGATTTCTTGGCTTTGCGACAATAGCGATAGCCTTCGTCTTTCGAGCGTGACCGTCAAGGAGCTCTACTTCGGCGCGCTGCGTATGGACGAGGGTCGAAGAAAAAGGGCTTTGCTTGCCTCAATCGAAAACATAGTGGCCCTTTATGACGCGGATGTCTTTGACTTTGATAAAAGGGCAGCCATTATGTGCGCGAAGCTTCATGTTTATGCTTTGAAGGCAGGCAAGATGCCAACCGTCGAAGATCTGATGATAGCCGCCACGGCCCTTACCAACAATTTGGTGGTAGCCACTCGCAACATTAAGGACTTCGATTATCTAGGAGTTAGGTGCGTCAATCCCTTTGAGTAGCAACAAAAAGCCAAGCCCAGGTGCGCTCTTTCACCTGGACTTGGCTTGGGCTGGAGATTTGGCTGGGTTTGGCTTAGCCCAAAAGCTCGCCGACCATCTTTGAGGCGGCGGCTTTGTCGAAGTTGCCGCCGGTGGCAGCATTAAGGGCGCCCATCACGCGGCCCATGTCCTTTTTGGTGGTGGCGCCGATCTCGGCCACGGTGGCCTTCACCAGAGCTTCAAGCTCTTCGCCTTCAAGCTGCTTGGGCAGGTATTCTTCCAGTATGGCCACCTGGGCGGCCAGCTTGTCAGTGCGGGCTTGATCGGTACCGGCCTTGATGGAGCCTTCCAGCGTCTCCTTGGTCTGTTTGATGACGCGCTTGAGCATGGCGTCAACGTCCTGCTCGGTCACGTCGCGGCGCTCATCGACCTCGATGGTCTTCAGCTCGGTGTGCACCATGCGCAAGATGTCGCGGCGGTCGGTGTCCTTGGCCTTCATGGCAGCCTTTATTTGATCCTTCAGAAAATCGTATTGCATGTTTCCTCCCAAAAACGCTCTTTAGAATGCCGTGCTCCATTGTAGCGCGAGCCGGTGCCTGGGGCGGTCTGGTATAGTTGGGCAAACCCGTTGAAAGGACACACCATGGGCAAGAAGCTAGGCAATCTCATCAAGTCCGCCCGCGCTGACGCAGGGCTTACCCAGGAACAATTGGCGCGCAAGGTGAAGGGCGTCACGGCAAGTGACATCGGCCGCTTTGAGCGCGCCGAGGCCGAGCCCACCACGCAAAACGTGAAAGACATTGCCAAGGCGCTGGGTGTGACGCAGAAATCGCTTTTGGACGCCATGCCTAAGTCCTCAAGCAAGACCTCAAGCTCTAGCCGCACGTCTTCCGGCTCATCGTCAAAAAGCTCCATGCAGGTAACGGCAACGGAGCGCCGCTTGGTGGAGCTGTACCGTGAAGCCTCCAGCGATGACAAGAAAAAGGCGCTTTCGGTGCTGCGTGGCAACAACGTGGATGTGGATGACATCATCTCTGCTATAGGCAGTGCGCTTTTCAACAAGTAGGGTTAGGGGTTCGGGAAGGGCCCGGCTTTCACAAAAGCCGTTTTTCCTTATAAATCAACCTATCTTGCATTTATGCAGCCCCTTTAGGTTCTTTCGCCTAAAGGGGTTTGCTATACTAGAACCCGCCTTTAACACTTTAGCGTGATAAAGCGTGCGCATAAGAGGAGCGCATACCTTAAGGAAGGGGATACTATGAAGAAAAAGTTTGTTGCGGTGGCCATGGCCGCTGTGCTGGCCCTTGGCGCCATCGCCTTTGCTGGCTGCTCCAGCAGCTCCAACACCAGCAACACCAACACCAACTCCGCAAGTTCGTCGAAGACCACGCTGGTCGTCGGCTTTGACCAGGACTACCCGCCGTACGGCTTTGTCGCCTCCGATGGCAGCTATACTGGCTTCGACCTTGACCTGGCCAAACTGGTTGCCGAGGACAACGGCTGGGATCTGAAGCTTGAGGCCATCGACTGGAACGCCAAGGATGCCCTTATGGCCCAAGGCTCCATCACCTGCATCTGGAACGGCTTCACCATGGAAGGCCGCGAGGACAACTACACCTTCAGCGAGCCTTACATGCTGAACAAGCAGGTTATTGTTGTGAAGAAGGACTCTGGCATCGCCTCTGAGGCCGACTTGGCCGGCAAGACCGTCATCACGCAGGCTGACTCCGGCGCGCTGGACGTGCTTTCCGACGAAGAGGGCAAGAAGGCCCTGGCCGACACCTTTAAGTCCCTGACCACCATCGACAACTACAACAACGCCTTCATGCAGCTGGAATCTGGCCTGGTTGACGCCGTGGCTTGCGACTCTTCCATCGCCTCCTACCAGATGTCCGCCAACGCCGACAAGTACGTCGTGCTGACCACGCTGTCCGAGGAGCACTACGCTGTTGGCTTCAAGAAGGGCAACACCGAGATGGCCGACGCCGTGACCGCTTCGCTGAAGAAGCTGGACGAATCCGGCAAGGTGAAAGAGCTCATCGAGAAGTATGCTGAGTACGACATGAGCTATGACAACTGGTGCCTGAAGTAAGCATTCGTTGAAAAAGGGGCGGCCTTCCTGCTGAATGCGGGAAGGCCGCTTTTTCGTGAGGATGGCATCTGCGGGTGCCGTAAGAAAAGCAAGGGGAAACCGCTGTGGAATTCGCGCTGCCGGGTATGGAAATGACATTCGCCACCATGATGGGAATGCTAGGAAACGGCCTTGTTTGGACGGCCATTGTGTTCGTCGTTACGCTGATCGGTGCCTTGCCGCTTGGCGTGCTCATTTGCGCTTGTCGCACGTCGAAGTTCAAGCCGTTGGCGCTTTTGGCCCGCTTCTATATCTCGCTGATGCGCGGCACGCCGCTGATGCTGCAGCTGTTCGTGTGGATGTTTGGTCCGTATTACCTGCTGGGCCTGAATATGGGCACCGACTGGAAAATCTATGCCTGCTGCATAGGCTTCATCCTTAACTATGGTGCCTACTTTGCGGAAATCTATCGCAGCGGTCTGCAGTCCATTCCCCGCGGCCAATACGAGGCTTGCTCGGTTTTGGGCTACTCCCGCATGCAGACGTTCTTCAAGATCATCTTGCCGCAGGTGGCAAAGCGCATCATCCCTGCCATGGGCAATGAGATCATCACCTTGGTGAAGGACACGTCGCTGGCCTTCTGCTTGGGCATCACCGAGATGTTCACCGCCGCCAAGGCCGTGGCTGCCAGCCAGGTCAGCATGTGGCCCTATGTGGTGGCAGCCGTCATCTACTGGGTCATCAACCTGATCATCGAGATGCTGCTGACCCGGGTTGAGAAGAAGATGAGCTACTACCACGACTAAGGACGCGGCCGCGTGCTGCGGCTTTAGGGAGGAACCATGGAAAACGAAAACGTACTGCTTCGTTTGGAGCACGCCCAGAAGAGCTTTGGCGACAACCAGGTGCTCAAGGACATTTCGTTGTGTGTTGAGCGCGGCCAGGTGGTAGCCATCATCGGTCCCTCGGGTGGCGGCAAATCAACGCTTCTGCGCTGCTCGACCATGCTGGAAACATTGGATGCCGGCACGTTGGCCTTTGGCGACGTGCAGGTGGTCTCCACCAACGCCGAAGGGCATGCCGTCTATGCCGACAAGCAGACGCAAGCAAAGGCAAAGCAGCGCTTTGGCCTGGTGTTCCAGAATTTCAACCTGTTCCCGCACTGGACGGTTTTGAAGAACGTGACCGATCCTCAGGTGACGGTGAAGAAGACTCCCAAGGCCGAAGCTGAGGCCAAGGCTCGTGAGGTCATTGCCAAAATGGGCCTGGCCGGCAAGGAGGACATGGTCCCCTGTGAGCTTTCGGGCGGCCAGCAGCAACGTGTGGCCATTGCCCGTGCGTTGGCCATGGAGCCCGAGGTGCTGTTCTTCGACGAGCCCACCAGTGCCCTTGACCCCGAGCTTACCCAAGAGGTGCTTAAGGTCATCCGCCAGCTGGCCGAGGAGCACATGACCATGGTCATCGTCACGCACGAGATGGGCTTTGCGCGTGACGTTGCCGATCACATCGTGTTCATGGATGGCGGCGTCATTGTGGAGGAAGGCTTGGCCGAGCAGGTTATCAACAACCCGCAAAACGAGCGCACGAAGGCCTTCCTGTCGAAGGTTGCTGACTAACTATTTGCCGCTTTTTAACAGTGCCTAAGCCTGGAGTCCTTTAGAATGGGAACGAGTGTATCCCCTCCAAGGAAAGGGCAGGCATGAGCGAAGTCGTTAACTATAAATGCTTGTCGTGCAACGGCCCGCTGCGGTTTGACGCGGCGTCGGGTCAATTGACGTGCGACTACTGTGGTTCCACCTTCAGCGTTCAGCAAATTGAGGAAGCCCTGGCGGCAAAGCAGGAGCAGGCTGACGCCAAAGCCGAAAAGGAAACGGCCCGGGAACAAGCTGCCCAGGCTGAGGCCCAGGCTTGGGAAGCCGAGGCTCAGGGCGAAGGCGAAGGCCAGGCCGCCCAAGGCGAGCAGTCCCAAACCCAGCAGGAGGCGCCCCAGCAAGCCCACGCCGCCGCGGATCCCATTCAGGAATTCCTGAATCGCGCCCCTTGGACCGATGCCGCCCAAGACGACGTGCATTCCTATACGTGCAGCGCTTGCGCGGCACAGCTTCTGGTTGACAGCACCACGGCCATCACCGAGTGCCCCTATTGCGGCAATCAAAGCGTTATTCCCAACCAGGTGACGGGTGCCATGAAGCCCGACTACATCATTCCCTTCAAGGTGACCAAGGACCAAGCTATGGACGCCTTGAAGTCCCATTACCAGGGCAAATCCCTTTTGCCTAACGCGTTTTCGGAGCAAAATCACCTGGAGCATATCCAAGGCGTGTATGTGCCGTTTTGGCTTTACACCTACAAGGCCAACGGCCATGCCACCTACCGTGCGGAACGTATTCGCGTTTGGACGGATGGCCGCGGCGACACCATGCAGGAAACCTCATCCTATGATTGCACGCGTGTGGGCTCCATGGAGTTCAAGAATATCCCGGCTGATGGCTCATCGAAGATGCCTGATGCCCACATGGATGCCATCGAGCCGTTTGATTATTCCGAGCTGCAGCCGTTCTCGGTAGCGTATTTGCCGGGTTATGCGGCTGAGCGCTACGACGTGGATGCCGAGGCTTGCAAGAGTCGTGCGACGGGCCGCATGGAGACCAGTGTGGAGGAAGCCTTGGCCAACACGGTTGAGGGCTACGACAACGTTTCGACCGAGTCCAAGCAGGTAGACGCTACGTTGGAGAGCGTCAGCTACGCGCTCATGCCTGTCTGGATGCTGCATACGCGCTGGAACAACGAGGACTACCTGTTTGCCATGAACGGCCAGACGGGCAAGTTTATCGGAGACTTACCCATAGATTCCGGCAAGGTGGTCAAGTGGTTTGCGGGCGTTGCCATTCCGGTCTTCGCCGTGGTCTTTGGTGCCCTGACGGTGCTGATGTAGGGAAGGAGCCGATCATGCAGAAAACAATGAATGCCAAAAACCTGCTTATGGCTGCCTTCGCCTTCGTGATGGCTGTGATGCTTTCCTTGTCTATGGCGGTAAGCAGCGCATTTGCGGCCAACTCGTACGTTCTTGACAACTATGGCGTGCTGAGCGCCGACCAATCGGCGCAGCTGGAGTCGAAGGCCTCCCAGATTTCGCAATCAACGGGCGTGGGAGCCTATTTGGTGTATGTGAGCAACATCGGAAGCTCTTCGGTGCGTGACTACGCCAAGCAGTTCTACCTGGCCAATGGGCTGGGTGTGGGCTCAGACAAGAGCGGCATCATGTTCTTGATTGCCGTTGATTCTCGTGATTATGTGACCATCACGTACGGCAAGGGCGTCAACGCCTTTACGGATGACTACATCTCCACGCTTGAGGACGCCGTCACCGAGGAGCTGCACAGCAACAACTGGTATGAGGCGGGCTCGGTGTATCTGACCCAGGTTGACACGGCGGCATCTTATTATGCTGCAAACGGCGAAGCCTACGTGGAGAAGCCAAGCCCCCTGTTCCACATAGTGATCGCTCTGGTCATTGCGCTGGTTGCCGCCTTCCTGGTGGTGAGCGCGAAGAAGTCCCAGATGAAGACGGCGGTGCAGGCCACCGAAGCAAATGATTATCTGGATCAGGGCTCCTTCGTCCTTGAGAGCGCGGATGACCAGTTTATGGGCACGACGGTGATTTGCATCAAGACGGCGGCCGAGTCGCGCAATGAAAGTCATGGGAGCTTCGTCGATTCGGGCGGTTTCGGCGGCTCGTCTGGCGGCAAGTTCTAACACACGCTAGAATGAGGGGCGGCCGCGCACGGCCGCCCCTTTTTATGGAAACGCAACAAGGGGCTGATGTCCCTGGTTTAGGAGATACACATGATTAACTGGACGGATTGGAAGAACCTGACCATCGAGCAATTTGCAGGTATGGTTTTGGAGCAAGAGGGCCTGGATATTCCCGTCAAGGTCAACGAGGAAGGTGGCAACGACATCAGCTTCATTGACGGTCTGACTGAGGAAGATGGCCAGTGGGTGGTTGAGGAGGATCCCTATTTGCGCGTGCCTCCGGTGACCATGGCCACGTTTTTGAAGATTGAGCGTTCCTATCCGGCCTCGAAGGCTCCCATGGCCGTGGTGAACGAGATGATTGCTTACCGCATGCCGGAAAAGGCTGTGAAGAAGTCCCGCTTGAAGCCTGATCAGCTGCTGATGCTGTTCACCGTTCTGCATGAGATTGGCCTTTACCTTGACTTCAAGGCCACGCCCTTGGACGAATACATCCAGAAGGGCTTGGCGCGCTTTGACTACATGGATGCGTTGGATGCGAAGTGCCGTGCCATGCCGCTTAACGTGGGTCAGAAGATCTATGCCAAGGAATATCGAAAGGATCCCCTGGAGGCGGCAGGCGACGCCTATGCCACCAAGGCCATGAAGGCGTATCTGCGTACGTTCTAAGCAAGGCTTGCAAAAGCTCTGCGATCCAAAAGGAAAGCCCGCATAGGCGGGCTTTCCTTTTGGAGGGACAAATAAGTGTTTGGCGCTGCGTTGCACAAAGGCCTGCTAGTCGGCCTTCTCCTCGACTTTGCCACGGGTCTTGGCGTACTTGACCACAACACCGCTCAAGGCGAACAGCGCAATGGCGTTGGGCAGGACCATCAGCTGGTTGAACAGGTCGGCAAGCTCCCATACCAGGTCGTTGGACAAGATGGAGCCCAGGAAGATGAACACCAGCGCGATGACGCTGAAGACGGGCAGAGCCTTCTTGCCGAACAGGTACTCGACGTTGATCTTTGCGAACAGATTCCAGCTGAGGATGGTGGAGAAGGCGAAGAACAAGAGGCAGATGGCCACGAAGGCGTTGCCGAAGCCAGCACCGAAGAATTGGCTGAAGGCGGCTTGCGCCATGTTGGTCTTGTCCAGGCCGGCGGCAAGGCCGGTGGCATCCTGGGCCAAGGCGCCATCGCCCACATACAGGACGGAGATGACGACCAAGGCGGTCATGGTGACGACGACGATGGTATCGATGAAGACGCCGATCATGGCGACGACGCCCTGCTCATGCGGGTTGTCGACGTTTGCCATGGCATGTGCGTGCGGGGTGGAGCCCATGCCGGCCTCGTTGGAGAACAGGCCGCGCTTGGCGCCTTGCGTCAACGCGGCGACGATGCCGAAGGTGACGCCGCCGACGGAGGCGTCGGGGTTGAAGGCGCAGGAGAAGATGAGCTGGAAAGCGGGGATGATGTTGCCCGCGTTCATGATGAGCAGGACCAGGCCGCCCAGCAGGTAGAGGGCTGCCATGATGGGGACGATCTTCTCGGTGACGGAGGCGATGCGCTGCAGGCCGCCGATGAAGATGAAGCCGGCCACGACTACCACCAGGATGCCGATGATCCAAGCAGGGATGCTGAAGGCGGTCTGCATGGTGGAGGCGATGGAGTTGGACTGGACCATGCAGCCCATGAAGCCCAAGGCCAAGATGATGGCTACCGAGAAGAAGCCGGCCAAAAACTTTCCGCCAGCGCCCTTGAAGGCGGTGCGGATGTAATAGACCGGGCCGCCATGGACCGTGCCGTCCTCGTCCACAGTGCGGGTTTCCTGCGCCAAGACGGCCTCGGCGTAGTTGGTGGCCATGCCAAGAAGGGCGATGATCCACATCCAGAAGATGGCGCCCGGGCCGCCGATCAGGATGGCGCCGCAAGCACCGACGATGTTGCCCGTGCCCACCTGTGCGGCAATAGCGGTAGCCAAGGCCTGGAAGGAGCTGACGCCGGACTCATGCTTGCCGCCATGCAGGCTGAAGTTGCCGAAGACGCGCTTCATGCCTTCGCCGAAGCAGCGGAACTGCACAAAGCCCGTGCGAATGCTGAACCAAAGGCCCGTGCCAATCAGCAAGATAAGCAATACGTAGTTGGATAGGTACGAATTGATCGTACAGACGATGTCGTAGAGGACGTCCATGCCCCTGCTCTCCTTTCCCGTGTTCTGTTCTGGAGAAAGGGAAGTGAGCAACACCGAAGAAAAGATGTGGCCTCTGTCCGTTTGCCTGAGAGATTCAGCTTGCCTTCTAGAACAAGCCTTGCACCGTCGGCACTCATTTAAGAGTTCTCCAGAGGTTTCTCCACCTTCGGTTCGTTAGACGTTCCGAAGGCTTCATAGAAATCCGACGCAGTATCGTAGCAGAGTCATCTTCTTTTTGTGGCAAGAGCGCAAAGTTTTTTACGAGTGGCTCGAACTTTTTCCTAAAACGCTTGCGTTCTGGTTTGCTTGCGGTATCGTTATCGGGATTAAAAAGGGGAAGGGGGGAAGATGACCAACGCTGTTCCGAATCGGCACATTTTAAGGGAAGACCAAATGCCCGGCCATTGGTACAACCTGCGGGCTGATTTGCCCGAAAAGCTTGATCCCATGCTTATGGCCGACGGATATCCGGCGGGTTTCATGGACCTTCAACCCATCTTCTGTGATGCCCTTATCCGACAGGAATTCGACGATTACACGCCCTACATAAGCATTCCTTCGGGCGTGCAGGAAGTGTACGGGACGTATCGTCCGAGCCCCTTGTGCCGTGCGCGCAGCCTGGAGAAATTCCTGGATACGCCCGCACGCATCTACTATAAGTTCGAAGGCAACAACACCAGCGGATCGCATAAGCTCAACAGTGCCGTGGCTCAAGCGTATTACGGCAAGGAGCAAGGGCTGACCACCCTGGTCACCGAGACGGGTTCGGGCCAGTGGGGCACGGCGCTATCCGAGGCGGCGGCCCATTATGGTCTGAAATGCGACGTCTTCATGGTCAGGTCCTCCTATGACCTCAAACCTGCACGTCGCTCCATCATGCAGACGTTCGGCTCGACGGTCACGGCTTCGCCGTCCGACAAGACGGCAGCTGGCCGCAAGATGCTCGCGCGCGATCCGTTTTCACCAGGGTCCATTGGAACGGCCATGTCGGAAGCGGTGGAGACGGCCCTCAAAGTGCCTTCCAGCAAGGGACGCTATCAGCTGGCCAGCACGTTGAACCAGGTGGCGCTGCATCAGTCCATCATCGGGCAGGAGTGCCATGTGGCCTTTGAGGAGATGGGGGAATACCCCGACATCGTCATTGGCTGCGTAGGCGGCGGCTCTAACTTCGCGGGCATGCTAAGCCCCTTCATGCGTGACAAGCTGCAAGGCAGGCATGCCCAAACGCGGTTCATTGCCGTTGAGCCTTCGGCCTGTCCCACGTTGACGCGGGGTCGCTACGCCTATGACTACGTTGACGCAGCGCAGATTTGCCCCTTGGTGAAGATGTACACGTTGGGGCATGGGTTTGTCCCTTCGTCCTTGCATGTGGGCGGCCTGCGCTATCACGGCATGAACCCGATGCTGTCCAGGCTGGTACATGACGGCAAGGTGGAGGCCGTGGCTGTTGACCAGTTGGATGTTTTCGAGGCCGCCAATACCTTCAGCCGCGTGGAGACAACGCTTCCGGCGCCCGAAAGCGCGCATGCCATTTGCGTGGCCATCGAAGAGGCCAAGAAGTGCGCCGAATCCGGCGAGGCAAAGACCATCTTGTTCGGCCTGACGGGCACCGGCTACTTTGACATGGAGGCCTACGAGCAGTTCAACCATGGGGCTATGGTCAACTATTCGCCTTCTGACCAGGAACTCGAAGAGGGCTTTGCCAGCATTCCCGCCATCCCAGGCGTGCAACGCCAGGGCGGCTTGCCGCTGTAGCGCTGTTTGGAGTACGGGGAAGGCCTCATGGAGCCCATTGCCTACATTCGCACCGATCTGCCGCAGAAGTTCGGCATTCCGCGCCAAAGCGGCTTGGCCGACTTGGCGGGGCGCGTGGAGTTTCTTCCCGAGTATGCCAAGCCTCAGGCCGTGCAGGGCTTGGATGGTTTTAGCCATCTTTGGCTCATCTGGGGTTTCGAAAACGGCTTTGAAGGCGGCACGGCAAACGATGTCTCGTCTGACACCGACGCGGGCCCTGTATCCGCCGAGGGCGTGCGCACGCGCCATGCCGGGGAGTGGTCCGCTCAGGTAAGGCCGCCGCGGCTGGGCGGAGCGCGCCGCGTGGGGGTCTTCGCCACGCGCAGCCCGTTTCGGCCGAACCCCATAGGGCTTTCCTGTGTGCGGCTGGACTGCGTGGAGATTACCGATAAGGGCCCGGTGATCCATGTGCTGGGCGCCGATTTGCGTGACGGCACGCCTATCTATGACATCAAGCCTTACCTTCCCTATGCGGATTGCCAACCTGATGCCACGGGCGGTTTCACCGACGCCATTAAGGAGCGCCGGTTGCAGGTGGAATGCGCGCCGGAGGTGCTGGAGATTGTTCCAGCGCAGAAGCGCGCGGCGCTTCTGCAGGTGCTTGAGCTTGACCCGCGCCCGGTGGGCGTAGATGACCCTGATCGCGAATACCATCTGGCCTATGCGGGCCTTGATGTGGCTTTCCGCGTTGCGGAAGATGCGCTGAGCGTTGAAGGCGTTGCCAAGGCATAAGGTCTAAGCGCCACAGCCTTCAGATTTATCGACGCGATAGCGTTTGGACCTCCTACTTTGTTAAATTATAAGAAAAGCCAGCGTTGCAATGGTATTCTTCTTTGGCGAGACAAAAGAGGCCTGAAAGCTGAATGCAAGGCGTGTGGGCGAGAAAGCCATCCGAAAAGCATGGCCTTGGGTTTTTGCGTCAAGGAGGAAATCATGAAGACCGAGTTGGTGACCTATCTTGACTATCTGGGCACGCCAGACACCCAGATGGCCATTCCGGTGTTCCAGCGCATCTACACCTGGGGCGTGTGGCAATGTGAAGAGCTTTGGGGGGATATCCTGAAGGCGGGGTCCAGCAACGAAAGCCACTTCATCGGGACCGTCGTTTTCACGCGTGAGGAAGTGGGCGCAAGCGATTCCGTCCGTGGCGTCAAGGGCTTAGGCTTGACGTCTCCCGATGACGAGCCTTCAAGCGAAGACACGGCTAGCGATTGTTTGGAAGAGCCGGCCGGCGTTAAGAAGTTGTTCAACATCGTTGACGGCCAACAGCGCACGACTACGATATTCCTGCTGTTCATTGCGCTGCGCGACTACCTGCGCAAGACCGGCCAGACGGCAGGCGGCATGAGCGCTGGCGACATCGAGCGCGACTTCCTGTATATAGAAAAGGACGGCCACCGCACCCAGAAGTTCATAGCGGCGCCTGCCGACAAGGACACCTTGGCCGCCGTCTTGGACAAGACGACCATGCCGGAAGACTATTTGGCCTCGAAGTGCGTCGTGGACAACTTCGCGTTCTTCGAGGGCAAGCTTGCGTCTGCGGACCTTGACCAGATGTGGCGGGGCTTGAGGAGCCTGTACACCATCACCATCGAGCTTGAGTCGTGCGACAACCCGCAGTTCGTGTTCGAGAGCATCAACTCGAAGGGCATGAGCCTGGCTACCATCGACTTGCTGCGCAATCGTATGTTCTTTGAGCAGGACCCCGAAACCCAAAATCGATTGCTTGAGCAATATTGGGAGCCACTTGAGACGCTGTTTGACAACGACCCCAGCCAGATCAAATTCAGCGCGGCGCTGCGCTATTGGCTGGTATGCAAAGACCGCAATGCCAAGAAGTATTCGCGGTTTGAAATCTACAGCGCTTTCCGCAAGTACGTGGATGCGAATTACCCAGCTGATAAGACCGAGGAGCTTATGGCTGACCTGCTGGAAAGCTGCAAGAGGTTCAAAGCCATGCTCAAGGGCCAGCAGATGAAGCAGCACATCGACTGGGCCGAAGGCTCCGAGAAGTTTGACGCCGGTTCGGGCGCGGCTTTGTTTGGATAGGGGGAAGCATCATGCAAATCAAGCAGCAATGGTTTCTCGATTTCACGGGGCAGGCCAACACGCAGTTTGTCATTCCGCGCTACCAACGTGTGTATTCTTGGCTTACTATCCAGTGCGAAGAGCTGTGGGAAGACGTCATGCGCGTCGGAAGGGACCAGGTGTCCCACTTTATCAGTACGACGCTCTACCTTGATGCGGGCATGACGGATGGCGGTGTGCGCCAGCTGGACATCATCGACGGCCAGCAGCGCATTGCCTCAGTTACCATCTTGATCACGGCGCTGCGCGACTACCTGCGTGAAACAGGCGCCATTCTTAAAGGCGACGTGCTGGCAAACCAAAAGGACGAAGGCGTCCCGTGCGACTTTGATGCCGACATGTTGCACGACCGCTTCCTGGTGGTGCAAAACGGCAATGCTGCCCAGACAAAGATCCAACTTATCGGACCCGACGGGACAACCCTTAATGCGTTGGTCTTGGGAACCCCGATGCCAGACCGCGTAAGCGCGCGTGTGCGGGAAAACTACGACTACTTCTGGGGCCGCATGCATGAGGGCGGCTTCGATGTCCAGATTCTTTGGTGCGGCTTGCGTGAGCTTTTGGTGGTTGCTTCCGAGCTTGACGGGACCGACAAGGCCCAGCCCATCTTTGAGAGCTTGAACACCAAGGGCTTGCCGCTGACGGCGGCGGATCTTATCCGCAACTACCTGCTGGTGGCCGAAACGCATGAGGAGCAGCAACGGCTCTACGAGGAATATTGGCAACCGATGGAGATCATGTTCCGCGATGATGTGCTTTCGTCGGGGTCGCTCAAGTTCAACACGGGCCTGCGCATGTGGCTGACCATCCGCTGCAAGCGCATGTGCATCTCCGACCGTTCGCGCACCTTCCATTATTTCAAGATCTACATGAACACCATCTACGACGGCACTGCCGAGGAGTTGCTGGATGAGCTGCGCAGCTTCTGCTACTTGTGGGCTCAAAACTACAAGCTCAACGCGGGGCGTGCCCACTGCAGCAAGTTTGACTGGGCGAAGAGGGCTCAGGGCAATACGCTGATTCCTCCGATGACGCGTGCGGCCGACATCAAGAGGATGATCAGAGACGACGACGAGTACAAAAGCGAGATGGCGCAACGTCGGGGCCAGTTTGGGCGCAATGACCTTCTGGGCAGCGGGGCGCAGATCTGCGACGTGCCAAGCTTTGAGGCAGCTCCTGCGGGTTATGAGACCACCCAGTTTGGCCAATGGGGAGGCAATCCCATCGTTTGGCGGGTGCTTGAGCGCAATGATGAGGAAGCGCTTCTTATAACCGAACGTGTGATTGACAGCGTTCCGTATCATTCCTACTACGCCAAGACCACGTGGGCTGACTGCTATCTGCGCTCATGGGCAAACTCCACCTTCCTCAAGGAAGCGTTTTTGCCCGGTGAGATATTGCGCTTGGTGACCAACAGCACGCACACTCCCGGCGATGAGACCTGGGAGACGTCGGGCGGCGTTGACTGTGAGGATCGCGTATTCCTGCTTTCCAAGGAAGAGGCGGCTCAGTACTTCAGCGATGCCCATGACCGCGTGGCCACACCAACCGACCATGCGGTGCAGAATCGCATCTATGTGGAAGACGGCTCCTGCCTCTGGTGGCTTCGGTCCCCGGGGCATGGCCAGGGCTTTGCTGCTACGGTATGGCCGGTAGGCGGCGTGGACACCGCCGGTAGCGGCGTGGGCAGGCCAGGTGTCGGTTTCCGTCCGGCGATACGGCTGAAATTGAAGTAGTTCCTAAGCTACTGGGGTGCTTTTTCGGGGCGCTTCGCTTGGCTCAAGCATGATTTGCTTGGCGGGCGGGGTGCCCCTTTTTCGTGCCGTTGCGTTTGAAGGCAATGTGCTTGCATATGCGCGAATTGCGGAAGATTTGTCTAAAACCCGTGAAGATTGGGATACGGGGCTACAATACTTTGAACGCACTTACGCCGTTGGGCGGCCGTGGCCAGCCCAACGCATTAACGAACGACATAACGCACTAGATTGGTACTATTTATGCAGCATAACCGCACGTTAAGCATCAGCGCGCTTTTCCGAAAACCCTTGGCATGTCTGTTGGCGGCCACGCTTTCCCTGCTCTGCCTGCCGGTATCCAACGCCTTCGCGGCCGACACGGAGCGCAAGGAGGCCCTGCAGGAGCAATCACAGGAGTTGATGAACCGCATCGACGAGCTGCAGACGCAGCTCAACCAGGCTCAGCTTGACTACGATGCGGCCAAGACCGCCCATGATGAGGCCGTGACGGCCATGAGCGACGCCCAAAAGCGGGTTGAAGCTGCCGAGTCGCGCATTGCCGAGTTGGAGGTCAGCCTTTCTGATCACGCCGTGCTTATGTACAAGACCGGCGGTGCCATGTCGTTTTTGGACGTGCTGATGGGCACGTCGTCTTTCGAGGAGTTCCTGACGCAGTGGGACTTGATTGAGCGCGTGACCGCAAAGGATGCCGAGCTTATTGCCGAAACGCGCGAGACGCGTGCCGAGGCCGAATCGGCCCGCCAAGAATATTCCACGCAGGAGCAGATCGCCGCTGACGAAATGGCCAAGCAGGAATCGCTGCAACAGGAAATCACCTCTACACAGGCTTCGCTGAACGAGGAGATTGGCTCCATCACCGACGAAATTATGGAGATCGAGGCCCAGGAGGCCGCCGAAGCTGAAGAGGCCCGCAAGGCCGCCGAGGCAGCTGAGGCCGCCGCCAAGGCCGCCGAGGAAGCCGCCGCCAAGGCGAAGGAGCAGCAAACGGCTGCCGCAAGCTCGGGTTCGTCGAGCTCGTCTTCGTCTGCGGGCGCAGCAGCCACCGACACCGGGTCGGGCATCTTCTGCCATCCGTGCCCGTCGGGAACGCTGTCGAGCGGCTTTGGCTATCGTGACTTCGATTCCTCCTTCCATAAGGGCATTGACCTGGCTTGCGCCGAGGGCACGCCGTATTACGCGGCCGAGTCCGGCACGGTCATCTATGCCACCTATGACGGCGGCTACAACGGTGGCGCCGGCAACTGGATAGTCATCTCGCACGGCAACGGCTTGGTTACCAAGTACATGCATTCCTCGGCTGTGTATGTGTCGGTTGGCCAGCATGTGACGCGTGGCGAAAACATTGGCGCCGTTGGCAACACCGGCGATTCCTATGGTGCGCATCTGCATTTCCAGGTTGAGGTGAACGGCACGGCCGTCAGCCCCTGGACGTATCTGTAGCAGTCCCAACTGCTGGCTGCGAAAGGAGCCCTCATGGATGCTATGAACGCTGTGATTGACAGCCTCAAGCAGCTTTTGGCTGCCGAGGACGTGCAGGTGGCGGCTCCTATGAGCGCACATACCACGTTCAAGATCGGGGGGCCGGCGCAGGTGCTGGTCACGCCGCGCACGGTTGAGCAGATCCAGGGCGTCTTCGCCGTGGCGAAGGCGGCAAACGTGCCGGTGCGCGTGATGGGCCTTGGTTCCAACATCCTGGTCAGTGACGCAGGCCTGGAAGGCATTGTGGTCAAGCTGGCTGAAAACTTCTCGGCCGTGGAGATCGAGGGGCAGACGGTGCGCTGCCAGGCGGGCGCCAGCAACGAGGCCGTGGCGCGCAAGGCGCAGCAGGCAGGCCTTGCTGGCTATGAGTTTGCCAGCGGCATTCCAGGCACCATCGGAGGCGCGGCCATCATGAACGCAGGTGCCTACGGCGGCGAATTCAAGGATGTGGCGCAAAACGTGGCATGCCTGACGCCCGAAGGGCGTGTGGTGGAGGTGCCGGCTTCTCAAGCGAATTGGGGATATCGCCACTCCATGATGATGGACGCAGGCTATGTGGTGCTAGGCGCCACCCTTAAGCTGCAGCCTGACGACCAGGCCGCCATCCAGGAGCGCATGGATGATTTGGCCAAGCGTCGCCAAGAGAAACAGCCGTTGGAAATGCCTTCGGCCGGGTCCACGTTCAAGCGCCCCGAGGGTTACTTTGCAGGCAAGCTCATCCAGGATGCGGGCTTGCGTGGCTACCAAGTGGGCGGCGCGCAGGTGTCCACCAAGCATACCGGCTTTGTGGTCAATGCTGGTGGCGCCACGGCGGCTGATGTGCTGCAGCTTATTTCCGATGTGCAGCAGCGTGTGCTTGAGACGCAGGGCGTGACTATGGAGCCCGAAGTGCGCATGTGGGGCTTTTAAGGCTTCGTCCGAAGAAAGCTGCTAGTGCGTTATTTCAGCACCGTGGGGATGGGCGTGGTATCGGGCTCATCCAGGTTGTCTTCGTAGACGTAATGCTTGGTCTCGCGTGCGATCAGGCCCGACAAGCCCAACACCATAAGGATGTTGGGAATGGCCATAAGCGCGTTGCCGATGTCGGCAATGGTCCAAACTACATCGCCCACGCCGATGGCGCCCAAGAAAGCCACGGCTACGTAAATGACTTGGTAGGGGCGGATGGCCTTGGTGCCAAACAAATAGGTGGCGCAGCGCTGGCCATAATACGACCAGCCCAAGATAGTGGAGTAGCTAAACGACACCATGCCCAGTACCAAAAGCGGCGTGCCGAACACGGGAATCTGCGCGAAGGCCAGGCTTGCCAACTTGGCGCCGGTGAAGATAGACGGGTTGGCCAGCACCTCGGCTTGGATGCTGGGGTAGGCCACCATGGTGGACACCAAGACGACGCCCGTGAGCGCGCAGATGACGACCGTGGACCAAAACGTGCCGGTCATGGCAATAAGGGCCTGCTCGGCCGGGTTGGTGGTCTTGGCCGCGGCGGCAATGATGGGCGCGGTGCCCAGGCCGGATTCGTTGGAGAACAAGCCGCGTGCGCAACCGAACTGCAACGCTATCAGCACGCCGGAGCCAACGGCGCCGCCAAAGGCGGCCTTGGCCGTGAAGGCGCATTCAAAGATAAGCCCGACAGCCTCGGCCAAGTAAGGACCGTTCATGAACAGGATGACCACGCAGCCTACGGCGTAGCCTACAGCCATGATAGGGACCAGCTTCTCGCACACGTTGGAGATGATCTTCACGCCGCCAAATACCACGATGCCCACGGCAATGACGATGATGACGCCCATGACCTCGTTGCTGATGGGGATGCCGCTTGAGGTGATGATGCCGGTCATGGCGGCGGACTGCACGGCTGAGCCGGTGCCGATGGCGGCCACGGCGGCAAAGAAGGCGAAGGCTACGGCACCCAGCTTGGCATACCAAGGAGTCTTGCCGTCGCGTTCGAAGCCGCGCAGCCAGGCGTACATGGCGCCGCCGAGCATTTCGCCGTTATGGTCCTTCACGCGGTACTTGATGGCGGCATAGACCTCCGAGTATTTGGTGGCGATGCCGAAAATGCCCGTAATCCACATCCAAAAGACCGCGCCTGGGCCGCCCGCCAAAACGGCAGTGGCAACGCCGACGATGGAGCCCGTGCCGATGGTGGCCGCAAGGGCGGTGGCCAGCGCGCCGAAGGGCGAGATGTCGCCTTCGCCATTGCCGCCTTTGAACGACATCTTGATGGCCAACGGCAGCTTGCGCTGAATGAAGCCCGTGCGGACGGTCAGGAACAGGTGGGAACCCAGCAAGAAGACAATCATTGCCGGGCCCCAAACGATGGAATCGATGAGGCTTAGTATTTCTGCCATGTATAATCTCCCGTGAATAGACAGCGTGTTAATGGTAACGTGTGCCGCTTTGAACAGGGCTTTTTTTCGATGAGGAAAGCAAAATGCGGCATGGGCGGCTTGAAGGAGGAAGGGCGCATGGCCAATTTCGAGCACTATATGTATGTGCTGGAATGCGTGGATGGCAGCCTTTACACCGGCTACACCACCGACGTGGCGGCTCGAGTTGCCAAGCATAACTCTGGCAAGGGGGCTAAATGCACGCGCTCAAGGCGGCCGGTAAGCCTGCTTGCCTCGGCGCGCTTCTACACCAAGCAGCGTGCCATGAGCGCGGAGTTCCACTTCAAGAAGCTTTCGCGTGACCAGAAGGATGCTTTGTTGGCGCGTGCTGCCAAGTGTCCGTTTGAGCAGGTGTTAGAAGAAGGTATGCCCGCCTTTGGGCCTGCTCCCATACGCGAATTCGTGGCCCGTGGCTTAGCGGAAAACGAAGATGCGGCCTACAAGGCATTCCAGGCACCGCTCATTCCGTCAATGGATGCAAGCACGATGGTGGGAGTGCGAACCCCGGTATTGCGCAAGATGGCGAAGGCTATGGCCAAGCGGTCCGATGTGCAGGACTTCTTGGCGGATGTTCCGCATAGGCTGTTTGAGGAAAACCAGCTGCACGCGTTTGTGGTGGGCGAGATGCGTGACTATGCGCAGGCGCTTGAGGCCACGGAGGTTTTTTTGCCGTATGTGGACAACTGGGCTACCTGCGACCAGATCCCCACGAAGGTGCTGGCCCAAGATCGTGAGCGCACGCTTGAGGCGGCGCTGCGATGGGTGGCCGACGACCGGGTGTATGTTTCGCGCTTTGGCATGGGCGTGCTGTTGCAGCATTACTTGGATGATTGGTTTGAGCCACGCTTTCTGCAGGTGGTGGCGGACAGGCGCATCCCTGGGTTTGAGAAGCCGCAGCCCGCAAGCAAGGCGTACTATCACAACATGATGCGGGCATGGTACTTTGCCGAGGCGATGGCTAAGCAGCCAGAGGCTGCCGTGCCGGTGCTGCTGGGGCAGGCCGATGTGCAGTTGGATGAGTGGACGCGCAAAAAGGCAATTCAGAAGTCGGTCGAGAGCTTCCGCGTGCCTGATGAGACGAAGACCCTGCTGAAGGCGGCGCGATAGGGGACTTACTGCAAATGTTGTCGCAACAAGCACTATGGCTGCGGCTAAGAAAAACCCGGCCTCCTGTTTTTTTGCATTACAACAAGAAGGGCACCATACGGTGCCCTTCTTGCGTTTGTCGGCGTCCTCTTTTTGGAGGACGCGCAGTATGAGCAGGAGGCAGCCCTTTTCAACCTCCTGCTCAAAATGCGCGCAAGAGGAATATAGAGCCTTTCTTTGTAAGAAAACGTTGTAAAAACAACGGAATTACAAAAAGGGTTGAGAATGATTAAAATCATGCTATCAAGCGAATTGCCGCCAAAGGTTGAGTCACCTTGAGGGAGCCCCATGCGTTATGTCGATGCCCATATGCATTTGGATCTGATGGAGCAGCCTGATGCGTATTTGCGGAGGGCCGCAGGGGCACAGACGGGCCTGTTTTCTTGCACTGTCGAGCCGCAGGCCTATGGCCCCGCTCTTGGCGGTTTTGGGGGCAGCCCTTACGTGCGTGTGGGGCTCGGCCTTCATCCGTGGTGGGTGGCCGCCGATCCGGCTCAGGCGCAGAAGCAGCTTGATTCCTTCCTGCAACAAGTGCCCGCAGCCTCCTTCATTGGAGAAGTCGGCTTGGACTTCTCACCCAAGCATGAGGCAACGGCCCAGGCGCAGACGGCGGTTCTGCGTGCAATCCTGGAAGCGAGCGCAAGCCTTGGCGGAAAGGTCATATCCGTGCATTGCGTGAAGGCCTATCCGCAGCTTTTTGACCTGTTGCGGCAAACGGGGGTTCTCGGCGATAACGCCATCATCTTGCACTGGTTTTCGGGTGCGCATGACCAGCTTTTGCAGGCCAGGGAATGGGGATGCTTCTTTTCGGTGGGGGAGCGCATGCTTTCCACCAAGCGCGGGTGTGCTTACCTTAAGGATATCCCTGCTGACAAGCTGCTGCTCGAGACGGACGCTCCTCCCGAGGGTGCAGGAATCCAGCAGGCTTTTGGCATGGTTGCCGACTTGCTGGGACAACGGGCTGCCGAGCAGACTACCGAAAACGGCTGTGCCTTGTTTGGATTCGGCTTGTAGCGGCTTGCGCGCTCCCAAGAAGGGCACTTGAGCTTAGGGCGCATTTTTTTGCTTGGTTGTCGAACGGCGGCATTTTGTTGCCTAACTGTCAGACGCAGCGGCGTTTCGGCTGCTATCATGGGCATTGTCTCATGTGAAGGGGAATATCCGTTTGACCGTAAACGTTTTCATAGCGCTTTCCTTGGCCATGGCCCTCATCGATGCCGTGGTGGCTATCCTTGCGCTTCGCCAGCGTGATCGCGACGGTGTCTTTCTGGCCTTCTGCATGGTCTTCTCCGCTGTCGTGGACTTGGGGTATCTCAACAGCGTGCTGGCGGACACCTACTTCGGCATGTCGTTGTCTAGCAGCATTTATTTCAGCGGCGTAGACCTATCCATGGTCTCCCTTCTGGCCTACTTCATAAGCTATACGGATCTGTGGAACAATCGCTTCCGGCCGGCCTTCATGGGTTTCGTGGGTGTCGTTTCTGCCGTTGACATCGCGTTTCTTATGGTCAACCCCTTTGCGGAAATATCCCTTACCTATACCTACGAGGCGGACTTTTTGGCTCATTGGGCCTATTCGCCATACCTGCCCTTCACCTGCCATCTTGCCTGGTCGTATTTCATGGTGGCAGTCGCTTTCGCCATCATCATAGCCAAGATTGCCTCGGTGCCGCGGGTTTATCGAGGTCGCTACGTTGCCGTGTTGGCGGGTTTGGTCATCATCGTCTTCGTCAATGCGTTGTTCCTGTATTTGCCTAAGCGCTTCGTTTTGGATTACTCGCTCATGTTCTACAGCGTCATGGGCGTGTACTTGTATCTCACGGGATTCCGCGGGACCAGCAAGGCCACGTTGGCCGCCACGCACGAGATGATTTTTGACCAGATGGGTCGTGCGTTCATCCTGTTTGACTTCGAGGGGCGCTATGCCACCAGCAATGAACAGGCGCGCGTCTTTATTGCGGAAGGTAACTGCAACCGTCATTACTGGTTGCCGCAATTCCTCCATGACATGAATCTGGATGATCACATCTCCGACGTTGATTCTGACATCTCGTTCACCAAGCGCTTACGTGTGGGCACTGCCTTGAAGCCGTATCGCGTCGATTTGCGCGTCATGAGGGATAAGAAAAACCGCAAGCTCGGATCGCTGATCGTCTTCGTGGACTATTCGTTTGTGACCGACCTCTTGACGGGCTTCAACACCAAGACCGCCTTCGAGCGCCGTTATGCCCCCGAGGCAAACAAGATCAATACCTATCCGGTGGCCGTTGGCGTTTGCGACTTGAATCATCTGGCCAACCTCAACGAGGCCTATGGCCGCGAGCAAGGCGATGCCGCCATTAAGATGCTGGCAGATGCGATGGTTTCCAACCTCCCCGAAAACTCCTACTTCGTCCGTCATGACGATGCCAATCTTGTGGTCATCTGCGAAGGCGTGGACGGGGCTGCGATGCACAACGCCTTGGATGCCGCCTTCAAGGACTTGAAGGCGGCTGATTCGCCGTTTGGCCCGCTGGAAGCGCAAAGCGCGGTAAGCGTTGCCAGCGTTGATAACCCCTCCGTCATAGGAGCCGTCAAGACGGCGCTTGACGCCTTGAAGCTTCGCAAGATGCTCGACTACGATTCGGCGCACTCGTCGTTGCTGGCAAGCTTGGCCATGACGCAGCGCCAAAGCGACGGCGAAACCGAGGAGCATGTTCGCCGCACGCGTGCCGTGGCGGATCGCCTTGCCAAGCGCATGGGGCTTTCTGACTGGGAGCAAAGCTCATTGGCGCTGCTGTGCCTGCTGCATGACATCGGCAAGGTGGGCGTGCCGCTGGAAATCTTAAACAAGCCTGGTAAGCTGACGGATGCTGAATGGGCGGTTCTGAAGTCCCATAGCGAGAAAGGCTATCGGATTGCCAGCGCCTCCGAGGAACTCAGCGGCATAGCGGAAAGCATCCTGCACCATCATGAGCGTTGGGATGGGAAGGGCTACCCCGATGGCTTGTCGCGGGAGGCCATTCCGATGCTTTCGCGCGTGCTCATGGTCGTCGACACCTATGACGCTATGACCCATGACCGTCCTTACCGCAGGGCTTTGTCGCGCGAGGAGGCCATGGCGGAGCTGAAGCGCTGTGCTGGCACGCAATTCGACCCGAGTGTCGTGGCGGAATTCCTGGCGATGATGGCGGAGGGCATGACTTTCGACCCCGCATTGGTGTCGGACGCAGCTTATGTTGACAAGCCGCAGCCTGAAGGCAAAGAAGATAAGACTGAGGTGCCTGCTGACGCCCGCAAGCGCCATCTGTTTGCGGGGCGTATTCGCCAGGCCCTTACCGACGAGGAGCGCTTGGCTCTTCATCGCATGGATACCGTTCGCTATGCTCGCTATATTTTGGACGATAGTCAAAAGATCCTATCCGTCTCGAAGGGCTTTGAGGAGCTGACAGGCTACACCCAAAACGATATCGATGAGCTTGGCCTGAGCCAGCTTGATTTGCTGTTCCCCGAAGATCATGAGAAGTATTGGGGCTTGGTTACCAAGCAGATAGAGGAAAATGGCGAAGCCTACCTGGATCATCTGCTGCGCCGCCGCGACGGCTCGCCTCAGGCGGTCTTCTGCTATGAGCGTCCATTCTTCGACTCCGCTGCAAGGGCGGCGCGCAACGAGGTGATCATTGCCGATGTGGGGTCTGCTGGCTCGGTCAAGCAGGTGGTGGGTCATGCCCGCGAAAGCGCCCTGCGCGAGCTCAAGCATTGGGAAGACCAGGCAACGCGCGATCCTTTGACCGGCTTGGCAAACCGTCCCGCCTTCCGCTCCGATGTCCAGATGCGTATTTTGGACGAAAATTGCGCTGTGGCCTTGGGCATTGTGGACATCGACAACTTCAAGGAATACAACGACACCTATGGCCATCCCGAGGGTGACGCCATGCTTGTCCATATGGCCCATGCGCTTGAGAAGGCGGTTGGCAACAAGGGCGCCACGTGTCGTTTGGGCGGCGATGAGTTCTCCTTCGCGCTGTTCCTGCCCAGAGAAATTTCCCCTGATGAGGTAAGGCGCATGTCCATCGACATTTGGAACACCGTCTCGGCTGCCATGCAGTCCTTCCGCCTAAGCGCGACCGTCTCGATGGGCGTGGCGTTGGTCTCCATCGATGAGGTGTCGTTCCGCAGGCTGTATGCAAGTGCTGATCGTCAGCTGTATCGCGCTAAGGAACAAGGACGCAACCGTCTGTGCGGCAATTGGGATGAAGCTGAGCGCTAGGCGCGAAAGTCCTTATCGAGCGTGTACAATGAGCGCATGTTTGACGCTATCGAATACATAAACACCCCCCGTTGGCAACAATCCCGCTTGGGCTTGGAGCGCATTCGGGATTTGCTGGATCGGCTTGGCCGTCCCCAGGACAAGCTAAAATTTGTGCATGTGGCGGGAACTAACGGAAAAGGCTCCACCTGTGCCTACCTTGATGCGGTCTTGCGTCAAGCGGGCTATAAAACGGGCCTTTTCACCAGCCCCTACATCGAATGCTTCGAGGAGCGCATTCGTGTGAACGGGCAAAACATCAGCGCTGCTGACCTGACGTGCGTCACCTTGCAGGTAAAGGAGCAGGCTGAGGCTCTCTTCGCCCAAACGGGTGACCATCCGACCGAATTTGAGCTGATGACGGCCGTGGCTTTGGTGCATTTTGCCAAGAGCTGCTGCGACATCTGCGTGTTGGAGGTAGGCCTGGGCGGACGCCTGGATTCTACTAACGTCATCGAAAAGCCCGAGGTCAGCATCATTTGCCGCTTGGGGCTGGACCACACGGCCATCTTGGGCGACACGCTGGAAAAGATTGCCGCCGAGAAGGCAGGCATCATCAAATCGGGGTGCCCGGTTGTCACCTATCCGCAGGAGCCGGAGGCTCAAGCCGTCTTGGAGCAGGTTGCCAAGGAACAGGGATGCATGCTGAGCGTGGCGCGTCTGGACGATGAGCCCATCAAGCTTTTGCCCAGCCTTCGCCAACGCTTCTGCTTTGACGGGAAGCCTTACGAGACGCAGCTTCTGGCTGCCTACCAGCCGTCGAATGCGGCTGTGGCGCTGGAGGCGTTGAAGGTCATGCGAGGCGCGGGGTGGGATATTCCCGATGAGGCCCTGCAGGCAGGCATTGCCCAGGCGCAATGGCCCGGGCGCTTTGAGCTTTTGGATACACGACCGCGCTCCATCGTTGATGGCGGGCACAACCCGCAAGGAGCGCTTGCCTTGCGTGACACCTTGGAGCAGTGGCTGCCAACCTTTCAGCAAAGTGGCGTGAGCGGTCCGGTCGTTTTTCTGGTTGGCCTTTTGGCCGACAAGGATTACCCCTCCATGCTGAAGACCGTGGTGCCAATGGCTGATGCCCTAGTGGCAACGCAGCCGCGCAATCCGCGCGCCTTGGGCGCTGCCGATCTGGCTTGCGCGCTTGAAAAGCTGACGAAGGCCCCGGTGAAGGTGTGCCCCCAAGCTGGTGATGCCGCGGCGCAGGCCTGCGCCTTGGCGGGCGAAGACGGCTTGGTGGTCGCCTTCGGCAGCTTGTACCAGGTGGGCGAAATCAAACGTTGTCTTTTGGGGGAGTAGCCCATGCTGCCTGACTTTTTCCAACCGCTGCTCGAGCAGCACTATGCACCCGCTGACGTGCAGCGAATCCTTGATGGCAGCCAGAATCGCCGCGCGGTCACCTTGCGCGCCAACACGCTGAAGGCCACGCAGGCCGAAGTAGCTGCTGCGCTGGATGCGGCGGGCATTTCATGGAAGCCCGTGCCGTGGTACCACGATGCGTTCCGCGTGGTGGATTCGCGCGAGAAGGCGCTGTGGGATTTGCCGCTTTACCAAGAAGGCAAGATCTATCTGCAGTCGCTGAGCTCCATGCTTCCGCCGAAGGTGCTTGACCCGCAGCCCGGTGCCGACATTTTGGATATGTGCGCGGCCCCCGGGGGCAAGACCACGCAGCTGGCGGCGCTTAGCAACGGTACGGCCCATTTGACGGCGTGCGAGCTCAACGCCATCCGTGCCGACAAGCTGGAATATAACTTGCAGCGTCAAGGAGCCAAGAATGTGCAGGTCATGCGTGTTGATGCGCGCAAGCTGGATGATTTTTTCCGTTTCGACCAGGTGTTGCTTGATGCGCCGTGCTCAGGCTCGGGCACGCTTTGGGCTGATGACCCCAAGGTGGGCAAGCGCTTCAACGAGGGTCTTATCCAGAAGTGCCAAAAAAGCCAGCGGGCGCTTTTGGACAAGGCGCTGGGCATTGTGAAGCCGGGTGGCTGCGTGGTGTATGCCACCTGCAGCGTCCTGCCTGAGGAAAACCAAGATTTGGTTGCATCCTGCCTGAAAAAGGCCTCCAAGCGAGGAAAATACGAAGTCGAACCCATCGCCTTCGAGGGCATGGAGGATTTGCCGCTTTTGCCCTGCAGCCTGGAAGGCGCCTTGTGCCTGTGCCCGACCGATTGCTATGAGGGCTTCTTTGTGGCCAAGATCAAACGCTCAGCTTAGGCGCTTTGCGCATTGCCCGCCGTTGCCGCTTTGTTGCTGGCGGCGGCAGGTGGTACCATCCCATCCATGGAAAAGCTGATGCAAGACATACTGGCGCACCTTCGCGCAGAGGGCTGCGTTGACGATTTGACCGTTGAGCGGGCGGTGCGCGCCCGCAATCAGGGCATCGTGGATGATGCGCAGCACTTCTCCAAGAAGAAGCTGGTCATGTTCTACCTAAGGCAAAAGGAGCAGCAAAGCCATTTGTGGACAGGGTGGGGCATCACGGCGCAGGAAGAGGAGGCCTTGGCCCAGGTTCTGCGCATGAAGCCACGTCGCACGGCCAGCGGTGTTGCCACCATAACGGTCATCACCAAGCCGCAGCCATGCGGTAGCGCCTGTCTGTATTGCCCTAACGACGTGCGTATGCCCAAAAGCTATCTGACCAACGAGCCCGCCTGTCAGCGCGCTGAGCGCAACTTCTTCGATCCGTATTTGCAGGTTGCCAGCCGCCTGAGGGCCTTGCGGCAGATGGGGCACACCACCGACAAGGTGGAGCTGATCATTTTGGGCGGTACGTGGCATGACTACCCGCTGCCGTATCAGATCTGGTTTGTGGAGCAGCTGTTTCGTGCGTTGAACGAAGGCGCCACGTCGCAGGCCGAGGATACGTGCGCCGCACGGCGAGCAGCCTACTTGCAGGCCGGAATAATAAGCGATTCCGATGCTTTGGCAGGCCAGACGGCCGAGGTGCAGCGTCTGGTGACGCAAGGGAAACTTTCCTACAACCAGGCCGTGGCGCAGCTGTACGGCGCATCGTCTTGCTGGCAACAGGCGCAGTCGTGGCAGGTTGCCACCTGGGAACAGCTTGAGGAGCAGCATGCGCGCAACGTGAACGCCGCGCACCGGGTTGTGGGCTTGGTCATGGAGACGCGGCCCGATGCCATAAGCGTAGAAAGCCTGACCAGCCTGCGTCGCTTGGGCGCCACCAAGGTGCAGATGGGCATCCAAAGCTTGGATCAGCGTATTTTGGATGCCAATTGCCGCGGCGCCAGCGTGGAAGACGTCACGCGCGCTTTTGGGCTGCTGCGGCTTTTCGGCTTCAAGACGCATGTGCATGCCATGGTCAACCTGCTAGGCGCAACGCCTGACACCGACAAAGCTGACTACCTGCGCCTGGTTGGCGAAGAGGCCTTCCGTCCCGACGAGGTGAAGCTGTATCCGTGCGCGTTGGTGGAGGGCACGGGGCTGGTGGCGGCCTACCGAAGCGGCGCGTGGGCGCCCTATACCGAGGAGCAACTGATGGACGTGCTGGTGGCCGACACGTTGGCCACGCCGCCCTATATGCGCATCAGCCGCATGATTCGCGACATCAGCGCATGCGACATCATGGTGGGCAACAAGAAGACCAACCTGCGCCAGATGGTGGAAGGCGCCGTTATGGCAAGCGGACAGCCCTTCCAAGAGATTCGCTTGCGCGAGGTGAGCACGGGGGATGTGGCGTTAGAGGACTTGCAGCTGCAGTCGGTCGAATACGCCACGACCGTCTCTCAAGAAGTCTTCCTGCAGTGGGTGACGCCTGAGGGCAAGCTTGCGGGCTTTTGCCGGCTTTCGCTTCCTGATCAACAAGCGGTGGCGCATCTGGACGGCCTTCCTGTGAAAGCCGGTCAGGCCATGATTCGCGAAGTGCATGTGTACGGCAAGGTGGCAGGCATCCATAAGGCTGACGGCAGCGCGCAGCATGCCGGGTTGGGAAGGCGGCTAGTGGAAGAAGCGTGCGCCCGTGCGGCCCAGGCGGGCTATGCATCCATCAACGTTATCAGCAGCGTGGGCACACGCGCCTACTACCAGCGGCTGGGTTTTGCCGATTGCGGCTTGTATCAGCGAAGGGAGCTGTAGGCAATGGACGTGGCAACGGCGCAGCGCCTGATTGCGCTTAACAACGCCTTCTATGCGAAGGCGTCCGCATCGTTCGGGCAGACGCGCCATAATCGCTGGCCTGGTTGGGACGCGTTGCTGGATTGCGTGCCGTGCCCCCAGACGGTGGCAGATCTGGCTTGCGGCAACAAGCGCTTTGAGGCCTATCTGATGCAGCGATTTCCCCAGTCTGAGTTTGAGTTTTGGACCGTGGACAACGCCCCGTTTGAGGATTGGATTGCGGAAGGCGCGCGGGTGCGCCATGTGCAGGCAGACTTGCTTTCCGATGTGTCGTGGGGCGTGCCGCCGTGCGACCTGGCGGTAAGCTTTGGCTTTTTGCATCACGTTCCCGGTCAAGGCGCGCGAGTTGCCTTCATGGAGCGCTTGCTGGACTGCGTGAAGCCAGGCGGCCATGCGGCGGTCAGCCTGTGGCGTTTTTTGGATGATGCCAGCCTGGCGGCGCGCGTGGTGCCGCCTTCCCAGGTGGGCTTTGATGCTGCAGCCCTGGACGCAGGCGATGCCTTCCTGGGTTGGGACAACCAACCGGGGCTTTATCGGTATTGCCACAGCTT
>R20__coassemble_716_pt1 | contig 22842 bp, 21 predicted proteins | sample R20__metabat2_low_PE_053 | metagenome-assembled genome bin R20
GCCCGCCGCCGCCCTTGCAAGCATTTTTTTCGAAAAAGTCGAAAATTTTTTGATTGTTCTTATCCGTGAACTTTTAAACCAGCGAAAACAAGCTTATTGATGCTTGATACCTTCTCCCATTGTTCCCAACCTCGCTTCATTATTAGTGTGTTCTACCATTTAGTTCTATAATGATTTTTCGCACGTTTTACCGCAAAGGAGGATCCATGGATTACGCAAACACTGCCCTGTTCCCTGCCCTTCCTCTGCCGCAAGCTGCTCTTCGCGCTTTAGATATCCTGGAAAGCGCAGGCTATGACGCTTGGATCGTCGGAGGCTGCGTCCGCGACTTCATTATGCATCGTCCCTGCACCGATATTGATATCGCCTCCGCAGCCCTATGGGAAGACGCCGAGCGCCTCTTCCTTGATGCGGGCTATCGCGTCCAGAGAACGGGCACCAAGCACGGCACCATTACTGTTCTGGTGGATGACCAAAGCTTCGAAGTCACCACTTTTCGCGTTGACGGTATGTATAAAGATGCTCGCCACCCCAAGCAAGTCAAGTTCGTTCGCACCATCGAGGAGGACCTTGCCCGGCGCGACTTCACCATGAACGCCATCGCCTACCATCCTCAGCGTGGCTATGTAGACAAATTCAACGGCTTGGGCGACATCCAACAACGAGTCATCCGCGCCGTCGGCAATCCCAACGATCGCTTCAATGAAGATGCCTTGCGCATCCTGCGCGGATGCCGCTTTTGCAGCCAACTTGGCTTCACCATCGAACCGCTCACGTATCAGGACATGTATGTCAACAAGGGTCTTATGACCCGCATCTCTCCTGAGCGCGCCCTACATGAACTGGATCTTTTTATCCTTGGCGACTACGTGCACGACGCATTGCTTTCCACCGTGGATATCATGAGCGCGCTCATGCCAGAGTTGGTGGCCGCTAAAGGCTTCAATCAAAAATCGAAGTACCATTGCTATGACGTTTTGGAGCATACGGCCTACGCCATGCAAAACGTTCCACGTTACCGATTGGTGCGTTGGGCCGCGTTCCTGCACGATTTAGGGAAGCCAGCCTCTTATTTTACCCACGAGGACGGCATTGGCCACTTCTACCTGCATGCCAAAATAAGCGCCTTCATGGCCGAAGGCATTCTGCGGCGCCTGAAGATGTCCCCCTCGTTCATGGAGCAGGTTTGCCTTTTGGTTCGCGTACATGACGATTTCATCGAGCCCACACCTAAGTCCGTCAAGCGCATGCTTGCCAAGCTTGATGGCAACACCGAGCTCTTCTGTGCCTTGTGCGATCTAAAATTCGGCGACGCCATGGGCCATGCGCCGAGCTATCGAGGACGAGCAAAGCAAGCCATGGAGTTAAAGAGTGTCATGAACCAGGTATTGGTTGAGGGCGAGGCCTTCAGCCTGAAGCATCTTGCCATCAACGGACGTGACGTGATCAACGCCGGCGTGGAGGCAGGCCCTGAGGTCGGAAGGCTGCTGAAAGCCGCGCTGAGCGAGGTCATCGACGAGCATTTACCCAATACCAAGGAAGCCCTGATGTCGTACGTGCTGGAAAACGTGCATCCATCAGAGGAGTAACGCCCTCGATATGAAGATTGCCGTCAGCGCCTGCCTGGTAGGTACCCCCTGCAAATACAACGGCAAAAGCAATGCCAACGATTCCCTCTGCCGCCTTCTTAGTACGCATGAGGTTATTCCTTTGTGCCCCGAAGTCGAAGGCGGCTTGACAACGCCCCGCACTCCCAGCGAAAGACGCGGATCGGCCGTGATAAACGCCGAGGGCGAAGACGTCACCGGGGCTTTCAACCAGGGTGCCGCCAAATGCGCCGACAAGGCGTCCCTTTGCGACCTAGCCGTGCTTCAGCCGCGCAGCCCTAGCTGCGGCGTTCGATGCATCTACGACGGAACCTTTACGGGTACCCTGGTTGAAGGGCAGGGCGTCTTTGCTGCCGAGCTCTGCAAAAGGGGCATCCCCTGCTTTGAGCCCGATGACGTCGAGCTGGAAAAGGCCCTGAAGACAAACAGCGCCCCAGCTTGAAAATAAGACGAACGGGACGAAAGAAAGAGGCGGGGCACGCCTACCCCGAATTCATACGGTAGCTCCTCCAGGCGCATCTGCCAGGAGAGCCCCTAAAATGCAAGAAGCGAGCTCGCAAGCGGCTCGCTTCTGAATTTATGTGGTAGCTCCGACCGGATTCGAACCGGCGACCTCCGCCTTGAGAGGGCGGCGTCCTAAACCGCTAGACGACGGAGCCACGTTTTTGCGCTGAACCAGTCTATCATAAAATTGGCTGGGGTGGAAGGAGTCGAACCCTCACATACGGCACCAGAAACCGCTGTCCTGCCATTAGACGACACCCCAATTTCAGGCTGACCGCGTCAGACAATTTTTGGTGACGCAAGCGCGAGTAGATATATTACGGACTTCCCCTTTACCCGTCAAGAGAATTTCGTAACTTTCTCTAAAAATATCGAATGCCCCTTGACGGGTGGTACACGCTACAGGTAGGTCTTCGTAAGATAGTCAATCACAGCATCGTTGCCGTTAATCAACTGCCCCTCAGCGTACAAATAAGGAATGAGGTTGGCATCTCCACCCAGCGCCAAAAGCTCCTGGTACGGACCCTCAAGCTCAACATCACGCTTATCCAATTCGATGCCATGCTCATTGGCGAAATTAACCGTCACCGAGCACGTTGAGCATGGTGCCCAATAATACAAAATCGGTTTCTCCATAGTTATGCCCTCTCTTATCTATCGATAATCATATCGCCACATATGGTTCAAGGGTCCGCTCCCCTGTCCCAAATCAAGGCCAGCCAGCAGTGCTTGGGTGATGTAGTCCTTTGCCTGACGTACAGCTCGATCAACAGGCAGCCCCTTCGCCAATCCGCAAGCAATGGCGGAAGACAAGGTGCAGCCAGTGCCATGCGTGTTGGGATTGCTGACTCGATTGCCCTCGAGCCACAGATAGTCTCCATCAGGAAGGCGCAGCAGGTCATCAGCAGGGTCAACCGACATGCTGCCCGGGGCGGCAAGGCCGTGACCCCCCTTGATGAGAACCGAACCAGGGCAAAGCTTGGCAAGATGGTCAGCTGCCTCCTCAGCGTCTTGGGCGTTGCGAATCTCAAAGCCGCACAAAGCCTGCGCCTCCGCCAAGTTGGGCGTTATGATGGCCGCACGCGGAAACAGCTGCGTCTTCATGGCATCAACCACCCCGCCTGCAGCAAGGGAAGCTCCGCTGGTGGCAACCATAACGGGGTCAACAACCACATTTTCGGCGCCGTTGCGATCAAGCGCCGCGCAGATTGCTATCACTATTTCCGGCGAAGACACCATGCCGATCTTGATGGCATTCGGGCGTATATCGGCAAAGACAGCATCAATCTGCTGCTCAACGAAAGCTGGCGGCACATCGTGGACCCCCGTCACGCCAAGCGTGTTTTGGGCCGTAAGAGCCGTGATGGCGGTTTGGGCGAAAAGCCCCATGGATTCAATGGTCTTTATGTCGGCTTGAACGCCGGCCCCACCGCTGGAATCCGATCCAGCAATGCTCAAAACGGACTGCATGCCTAGGCCAAGCACATCGCTCACCTGCCGATGCAAATCTCGGGTTGCCACCCGGATGTCATCGGCGGCGAAGACGGCGGAAACCACCGCCACGCCATCGATGCCCGTGCCCGCCATGCGGCTTACTGTCTGGCCGTTCAGCCCACCAATTGCCACTACGGGGATATCGACAGCATTGACGATGCGCTGCAGCTCCTCCCGCGTCACATCCACGGCATCGGGCTTGGTCGGCGTCGGAATGACGGCACCGACACCCAGATAGCTTGCCCCTGCCGCCTGCGCCTTGAGCGCCTGATCAACCGTCTGAGCAGAGACGCCCACGATGGCATGGGAGCCTAAGGCTTCACGCGCAGCAGAGCAGGCCATGTCATCTTGCCCAACATGTACGCCATCCGCCCCGGAGGCCTTCGCAGCCTCCACATCGTCATCGATGACGAAGGGGACCCCAGCCGCACGGCAAAGCGGCAAAAGCCTGCGCGCTTGGTCGATAAGCTGCTGGGTGGTAGCCTGTTTGTCCCTGAGCTGGATAAACGTCGCTCCTCCCTGTAACGCCTGCTGAACGCATTCTTCCAGCGTGCGACCGTTTAACCACGCATTATCCGTCACAGCGTAAAGCCGCATAGCGCGGCGCAGCTGTCCCTGAGTCATGTCCATAATTACAGCTCCTGAACCTTGGCTCCCTGTTCTAAGCATTCTCCCGTTAGATTATAGAGCGCGTCAAGAAGGTACGTACGGAAGCTGCCATTGCCCGCACCAGGGGTCTCTTCCATGCGAGCCTGGGCCACTTGCCCGCACAAGCCATGCCCAGCAATGGCGGCCACCACAGCCTCCAACATGTTTTGGGGGTTAGCCACCACGTAGGCAGCGACGATACACGTCAACATGCAGCCAGCTCCGGTGATCTTGCCCATGACGGGGCTGCCGTTGTAAATGGCGAAGGCTCGCGCATCATCGGCCACGATGTCGATGGCGCCCGTGATAGCCACTATGGCGCCCGTCTTCGCGGCAAGCTGCTTGGCATACGCCGCGCTTGCCTCAAGGTTTTCAGGAGTAACAGCATCATCGGGGTTCACATCGACGCCGCGCGTCGTGCTCGAGGCGCCAACCAAAGCCTTGACCTCGCTCATGTTGGCGCGGATGACGCTTACCTTGCAGCTGTCGAGGATGTCCGCCGCGGTCGACGTGCGCAGCGCGCTTGCGCCTGCCCCCACCGGGTCAAGGACGATGGGATGCCCCAGCTCGCTGGCGCGGGCGCCAGCAGCCATCATGCCCTTGATGCTGCGCTTGTTCAAAGTGCCGATGTTGAGCACCAAGCCGCCACAGATGGAAGTGATATCGACCACGTCTTTCGGCTCATCGCTCATGATCGGACTGCCGCCGCATGCCAAAAGGGCATTAGCGCAATCATTAACCGTCACATAATTGGTGATGCAGTGGACCAAAGGCACGCCAGCACGCACGTTGTCCAAAGCGGTCTTCAAGGCAAAAGATTCCATTAGTATTCATCTCCCAAGTCGATAGTCAGATCATCCATAATTTGATTAACAGTACGAACGGCACACATCTTGCCGCACATGGTGCAAGTTCCCTCCGTTGAGGGCGGTGCGCTTTCAAAGTACTCACGCGGCTTGACCGGGTCGATGGCCAGCGAGAACATCTCCTCCCAGTCAACGCGGCGACGCGCATCGCTCATACGGTTATCGCGCTCGCGAGCGCCTGGCACCCCCTTGGCAAGATCGGCCGCATGGGCAGCGATCTTCGTAGCCACCAAGCCTTCGCGCACATCAGCCGCATCGGGCAAGCGCAAATGCTCAGCCGGCGTCACATAGCACAGGAAATCCGCCCCTGCAGCTCCTGCAATGGCGCCACCGATAGCACTCGTTATGTGGTCATAGCCCGGGGCGATGTCGGTAACCAAGGGACCAAGCACATAAAACGGCGCATTATGGCACAGCCGTTTCTCGATTTTCATATTGGCGGCAATCTCGTCCATGGCCATATGGCCCGGCCCTTCAACCATGACTTGCACGCCTGCCGCCCATGCACGCTTCGTCAGCTTGCCGATTTCGATGAGTTCCGCAATCTGGCCCGCGTCGGTAGCGTCATAGTTGGCACCAGGACGCATGGCATCGCCGATGCTTATGGTGACGTCATGCTCATGCAGAATCTCCAACACCTGGTCATAGTATTCATAAAATGGATTCTCGTTGCCCGTCGCCTCCATCCAGGCAAAGATGAGGCTACCTCCGCGGGAAACGATGTTCATCAGACGGCCCGTCTCCTTGAAGCTTTCAATCACGCGCCTGTTCATGCCCGCATGGATGGTCACGAAGTCCACTCCGTCTTCCGCATGGCGCCTTATAACGTCCAGAAAATCCTGGGGAGTAATGCTTATCAGGGCCTTTTCCAAATAGCCGATGGCGTCATACATGGGAACAGTGCCGATCATGGCAGGGCTCTTCCCAATAAGAGCCGTGCGGAAGGCCTGCGTTTTGCCATGGTTTGAAAGGTCCATGATGGCCTCGGCTCCCAACTCAAGGGCCACGTCCACCTTGCGCCACTCCTCTTCCTCGTCCATGAGGTCTCCCGAAATGCCCAGGTTAACGTTGACCTTGGTGCGCAGGCCTTCGCCTACGCCCTCGGGGTCCAAGGATGCATGATGAATGTTGGCGGGAATGGCAATGCGGCCACAGGCCACGCCTTCGCGAATGAATTCGGGGGTGCGCTGCTCCTTGCGAGCAACAGCCTGCATTTGGGGAGTTACAACCCCCGCACGGGCGAAGTCGATTTGGGTAATGGGGGGTGCCGCGCTTGCGGCGCTTGGTTGCGTCATGAGTCTCCCTTCGTTGGCATTATCCATATCAGGTTTAGGGTCGAGGCTTAATCGGCGCCTCCTCTCAGCCTGCCCGGTGGAAGACCACTGCAAGCTCCCCTGCTATGAAATTGTGCTTTCAGTATACAAGCGAAAGCGCCCATTTGCCGCATTCAAAGCGAAGACGTCCGCCAGCGCAGCAAACACCTTGGCAAACGAGCAAAGACAAGCAGGCAAGTCCCTTGCCAAATCAGTTACACAAGCCTTGCCGGGCACATGACGCAAACGGTGCCCGAAAGAACCCTTATCAAGGCAGGAACGCCTATCAACTGATTAGAGAGCCCAAGAGACGTCCTGTTGGTGAGCTCGGCGTTTTCAAGCGGGTAGAACATGCCCTCCTCCGTGACGCCTGTGCAGCGCTCGCTCAAGGAGAACACCGACACGCCGGCGTGGTCAGCCGCAGGAAGATCAAGCGCTGCCGGCCCGCTTAAGAACGTCACCGCCATGCCGTCTTCAAAACCAGCCTTGTCATCCTGCACGCCTTCGGCTATGGCCACCACCTTAAGACCTTGCTCGCTTACGGCAGCCAAGTTCTGCAGGGCGGCCAACGTGTGGTCAAGGCGACCCGAAAGACACCCGTAGGCAAAGATGGCCTGCACCCCGCGTTCCACGGCGAAGTCAAGAGCAAGCTCAAGATCGCTTGCATCCTTTATGGGCGAATGCCTGATGACGTTCGGATGGGTCGGCTCATAGCCCAAAGAGTCGAAATCGCCGATAACGAAGTCGGCAGAAACATCGCACCCCTGCAGGTGGCGAAGGCCCGCATCAACGGCAATGACGGCGTCAAAGCAGCCAGATTCCTTCCTGCTCAAGAAGTCAACGTCGTTAAAGCCGGCGGCTGCGACCACAGCATAGGTAACCACGAGCAATCTCCTTCGCCTAATCTGCCTTCCGCATGCTAGAATAACACGCGCGAGTGGGCCCGATGGCCGCGCGCTTTTCAAGCGTGAGGAAAGTCCGGGCTCCCAAGGGCAAGATGCCAGCTAACGGCTGGGCGGGGTGACCCGACGGAAAGTGCCACAGAAAAGAAGACTCCCCTGCTTGCAGGAGAAAAGCTGAAACGGTGCGGTAAGAGCGCACCAGCGTGCTGGCAACAGCACGGCTTGGTAAACCCCATCTGGAGCAAACGCAAATAGGAGCGCTATACGGTTCGCCCTTCCGTGCGTTCGGGTTGCGCGCTAAAGGCTCATGGCGACATGCGCCGAAGATAAATGGCCATCCTCGACAGAACCCGGCTTACAAGCCCACTCGTCTTCAAGCAAAAAAAGGAGGCCTCCCGTCAACCGACAGGAGGCCTCCTTCACTTTGAAGCAGAAATTAGTCCAGATCGTCGAAATCGTCGTCCGCGGCCGCATCGCCAAAGCCGGACAAATCGCGCTCGCCCACAAAGGCCATCGGGGCTGCCGGAGCGGCAACCGTATTGTCCTCACGAGTGAAGACGGGCGTGCTGTAATCCATGGCGACCGGGGCGGCCTCAGTTTGGACCGGAGCGGCCGGCGTCTCGTAGCTGCGAGCAGCGACCTTGGTGGCACGAGCATGGGCGCTTGCGCTGATGGAGGCATCGCTGATGTCGGCAAGCTTGGTGGTAGCATCGTTGATGATGTCCTTCAGGACGTCCTGGAAGCGATCACGCATAGCCTCGCAATCGGAATCGAGCTTGGAGATCTCGGTCTCGACCTCTGCCTTGTCCGCATTTGCCTCTTCGATGATCCGAGCAGCCTCGGCGCGGGCATCCTCGATAATCTGATCGGCGGAGTCATTAGCCTTTGCCACGGTCTCATCAGCCGTGCGCTGGGCGATGATTAGGGCCTGGGCGATGGCGTTGTCGTTTGCCTTCTTCTCGGACAGCTGGGCCTCCAGCTCGGCAATGCGAGCATCCTTGTCGGCCAGTGCGGCGTCCATGTCGGCAGTATCGGCAACAGGCTCTTCGGCCTTTTCCTCGACCTTGTCCATAGCTACCGTGTCAAAGCCGGTAAATGACTGCTCCGAGTCCTGCTTCTCAAGCTGAGCGATGGTGTTGTTGAGGGCGTCAATCTCATTTGCGACGAACTCCAAGAACTCGTCTACCTCGTCAACATCGTAGCCCTTGCGATTCATGGAGAAGCTTTGATTCTGAATGTCAGCTGCAGTGATAGCCATGCTATTCCCTTCGATAATTCAATTAATTATGTCAGCAGGCCTTAGACGATTGCTGTCAACAGACTTGCCAATACACGTACTGCCAATTCTAATACAAGTAAGGCGAATATGGGCGATATGTCCACAAATCCACCAATCGGGGGGATAATCTTGCGAAACAGGTCCAAATATGGATCGCATATCTTACCCAGAACCGTGTTGATGTCCTTCAGGATGCCGCGGTCGGTGGGCAACCAGCTCAGCAGCACATACACCACAATGATGGTCGAATACAGGTCGGCGACCTTCACCAACAAATAAGCGATCATAGCTTCCCGAGCTCCTTGCCACGCTTGACGGCAGCGGCAACCCCGGCCTGGAACACCTGGTCAAACCCTGCTTCCTCCATGGCATCAAGGGCAGCCAGCGTAGTGCCGCCCGGGCTGCAAACGCTGATGCGCGTGGCCTCCGGACTCTGCCCGGTTTCCACCATAAGAGCAGCGGTTCCGTAAACCATCTGAAGCGCCATGCCCTCGGCCAAATCCGCGTCCAGCCCAAACGAGACGCCCGCGTCACGAAGAGCTTCCACCATATGAGCCACATAGGCAGGACCCGACCCGCTGACAGCGCAGATGGCATCCATCTGGTCCTCAGAAACGATGCAGGCGCGTCCTAGGCAGCCAAACAGGTCCCTGACCAGCTCCACATCGGCCTTATCAACCTGCGATCCCTCACAAACAGCCACTGCACCTTTTCCCACCATCAGGGGGGTGTTGGGCATGGTGCGCACCAGTCGCGACGCCGCGGGAAGGGCAGCCTCAAGGCGATCCGTCGCCAAACCAGCGGCAATCGAGATGTAAAGCGGGCCTTGGGCACCGCCTTCAAATACGCCATGGCCGTGCAAAGATTGCAAGACGCCCATCATCACTTGCGGCTTTACCGCCAAGATGACCACATCGGCGGCCTCGGCCTTGCAGGCGTCATCAACGCACCTGACGCCATAGGTCTTCTCCAGATAGCTCCTTCTGTCCTGGCCAGGATCGGCCACAAGGAAATTGGAGGTCTCCAAAACGTCGGCAGGAACATCCTTTGAGGCAATCAAGCCGCTCAGGATGGCCTCCCCCATCTTGCCGCCGCCGATAATGACGATACGGCTCTTTGGCGTCAGCGGCGACATCTACATCACCCCACGGCTGCGCAATTTCATGCGCTCGGCATCAGTAAGAGGAGCGCCCTTTGCGATGACGAAGACCTTCGGTGCTGCCAAGTCGACCGTGGCATCCAAAGCGCTGGCAACGCCAAATGAGAAGTCGAGCACCCGCTTGGACAGATCGCTCGGGGTTTCACCCAGCGCCAAGACGGCAACATCGCCGGCACGCAGGATCTTGGCCACGCGCTCAACGTCGTTGTACGTCATGGGCTTTATGATCTCCAACGCGCGGGAAGGCGTATGAACCGTTGTTTGCTTTCCTGAATAGGAATCAAACGGATCGTAGCTTGAAGCGGTGGAAGGCAGAGGCGAAGACCCCAAGCCCGCATGAACCGAGGATGCGGCCACCGTCGGAATTTCAGGGGCCGCAGCCTGGCCTTCAACGCCAAACAAGCCATCTAAGCTCTCAGAGCGCTCCCTGCCAAGCGAAGACATGGCGGCCGGAGAAGAAGGGGCCGGCGTGGTGTTGTCGATAAGCGTGCGGAAAGACGAAGACGATGAACGCCGATAGGATGAAGATCCGCTGCGGGATGTCTCGCGCGCGGTGTCGGTGGGCAAATGGGTGCTCGCGCGGACATCAGTCATAGAGACCAGGCGCGGCGAAGAGATCGTGCTGCGACGGGAGGAACCCGTACGCGTTGTCACTTGGTTGTAGGGCTCATACAGCGAACCTGGCTCTTCATAGCCGCTATCAGCATAATCGCCGTCAGCGTCATATCCGTACTCGCCGTAATCGGCACCGTAATCGTCAATGTAGTCGTCATCCCCACGTCCGGTGCGGCCATAGCCGTCATCCCGTGACTGGGAAAACCCGAACTTGGACTTCATGCCGTCCAAAGAGATTTTTGGCAAATCCATAATCCTTACCCATCTCGCCTGCAGCTCTAACAGCTGCCTTTCCACAACAGCCTAAAAAGGCCGCCAAACGTTTCCATCAAAAATCAGCCAGCAAACCCATCGCTGAAGATAGCTCGGCCAATCCTAACCATGGTAGCGCCCGCAGCGACCGCTTGTGGCCAATCCTGACTCATCCCCATGGAAAGTTCATTGAAATAGCACGCTTTTTGAGGGTCTAAAACCGCCAAGATGTCTTGGCGCAGCGAAGCCAACCCGGAAAACACCTCGAACGCGGTCTCGGGATTGCCTATGGGGGCCATGGTCATAAGCCCGCAGACCTGCACGTGCTCCAAGGCGGAACATGCCAGCACCAACCCAGCAGCCTCCTCTGGCGTACAGCCGCTCTTGCTTTCTTCGCCAGAGACATTCACCTCGACAAGCACCTTCTGCACCTTGCCCAAGCCTGAAGCCGCTGCGTCAATCTTTTGAGCGTGACTTAGCTGGTAGAGAGAATGAATTAGGTCGGCCGACGCAACGATCTGAGGGATCTTTCGTGACTGTATATTGCCGATGAAGTGCCATGTTTGGCCTTCGATGGCGTTGGTTTTTTCCGTTAGCACGTCAGGGCGATTTTCCCCAAAGTCGGCTGCGCCCGCGCGAATGGCGTCCTTCACCTGGTCAGGGCCAACCGTCTTGGACACGGCAATGAGCCGCACGCTTTGAGGATCACGCCCGCATTCCTTGGCGCATTGCTCAACCTGAGAGCGCACTCTCAGGTAGTTTTCATAAGCTCCCATGCCAATCCTCACCTTCGAAAAGCAATCGCGCCAAGGCGACCGCAAACGCCACCGCTTGCGCGATAGGAGAAATAATCATGGGCCCGGCACTTCGTGCAGACGCCAGCGTCGACGATGCGCAAAGGGTCGACGCCAGACCTTGTTGCATCTATGCGAACAGCATCCAGCAAGCTGACATGCCTGTCGTCGGGGACGCATTCGTTGCCTATGGCACGGCGAAACCGCTCTGTGACCTCTGGGCCGACCTCAAAGCATTCTGCATGGATATGTGGACCCACATACATATTAAGCGTTTCAGGTGCACATTGGCTTGCTTGGCACAAATGAGCAACGCTGATTCCGACGATGCCACCGCATGCGCCACGCCAGCCTGCGTGGGCAATCGCAAAATGCCCGCTTGGCGCTGCCAAAATAACCAATGCGCAATCGGCAGAGAACATAAGGGCAGCCACATCTGCGCTACCCACGAGCAACGCATCGGCACCCTCCTGCGCCTCCTGCTGCGCCCGGCAAACGGACCCGGCGTCAGCAGAGGCAACCGTGACGACGTTGGTTCCGTGAACCTGGTTGGAGGTGATCAACGCGGCATCTGAGGCCCCTAAAGCGTTCAAGAGCAATCGGCGGTTCTCCAAGACGTCTTCTAGATCGTCACCCACATAGGAACACGGGTTCAACGAAGAAAACGCGCCCGAGCTCACCCCACCATGGCGCGAGGTGAAACCGGCGCGAATGCCAACCGACGACGCCAAGGCGTCGTCGGTCAATAGCGGTATACCTGAAAAGAGCCGCTGCTCCAACCGAGGCAGGGGCAACGATGCGGTCAACCCGAACCCTTCCTTTAGCGCTGACGCTTCAGGAAATCGGGAATGTAGTCAGCGTCGTTGATGCGGTTGGCGCTCGGTTGCGGGGTGTAGGCAGGAGCGCTGTAGGTTGAAGTCTGCACCTGAGGCTGAGCCTGAGGAATCATGGAGCCAGCCGTCGCGGCCTTGTCGGTGGAGCCGAACAGGTTGCTGCGGCCAAAGTCCATGGACTGCTGGGTGCCGTTCATCTGGAAACCCGTAGCAATGACGGTGATGCGGACGGCATCGCCCATGCCCTCGTCCACGATCTGGCCATAGATGATGTTGGCGTTCTCGTCGGCGCAAGCCTCGACCGTGCGAGCAGCCTCTGCAACTTCCTGCAGGGTCAGGTCGGGACCGCCTGCGATGGAGAACAGCACGCGTGTGGCACCTGCAATAGAGGCCTCAAGCAAGCTGGAATTGGTTGCCTGCTGGGCAGCCTCAAGAGCACGATTCTCGCCATTGGAAACGCCAATGCCCATCATAGCGGTGCCGGCGTCCTTCATGACGGAGCGGATATCGGCAAAGTCAAGGTTGATCAAGCCTGGGATGGTGATCAGGTCGGTAACGCCCTGGATGCCCTGACGCAAAGTGTCATCGGCGATGCGGAAGGCGTCCATCATGCTGGTCTTCTTGTCAACGATCTCAAGCAGGCGGTCATTGGGAATGACGATGAGCGTATCAACCTTCTGGGAAAGCAGGGAGACGCCCTGGTCGGCCTGATTGCGACGAACGCGGCCTTCGAAGGAGAACGGCTTGGTGACCACGCCAACGGTCAAAGCACCGATTTCCTCGCGAGCAATCTCAGCAATGATGGGGGCAGCGCCCGTACCCGTGCCGCCGCCTTCGCCAGCGGTGACGAAGACCATATCGGCCTCGGCCAGGGCCTCACGAATCTCAGCGCGGCTTTCCTCGGCAGCTTGGCAGCCAACCTCAGGGTTAGCGCCGGCGCCCAGGCCACGCGTAAGCTCCTCACCGATGTGGATGGTCTTGTCAGCGTCAGACATGAGCAAGGCCTGACGGTCCGTGTTAACTGCAATGAACTCGACGCCCTTGACGCCGGCCTCAACCATGCGGTTCACGGCATTGGTGCCGCCGCCGCCAACACCGACGACCTTGATGACTGCCAGATGCTCTGAACCAATCCTGTTTGCCATTATCTCCTCCACACCTTCTGTGTTTGTGATGCCATACGTTTGGTAATAATAGCGCGGGTTATCCCACGTTGTCTTATTGTACACAAAAAGACCACCGCTTTCCGTGTACGGGCCTTCCCTGCCCCTTCTTCTTCCTTAGACCGATCTCCACGTGGGCGAATCGACCGTGCGCACGTTGATGTAAGCTATTTGCCCCTCATATTGCTCAAGAAGCTGCAGGCAGACACGCTCTTTGGTGCGAATGTCCTCCGAGGAGCCAAAGGCTATCTCAACGCCGCTGTCCAAAATGAGCGTGGTCGAAGCTGGGTCGGACGCGATGACGGTCTTCACATGGTCGGCCAGTTCGGTCGTCATGCCGGCCACGATGCCTAACGCGTTATTGACGTTGTCGTCTTCGCAGATTTTGCCCATCTCGGGGTCGGCCGTATAGGGCACGTCCTCGATATGAAGCACCTTCTCGGCGTCTTCGTAGATCTTTTCGCTGGTGGCCTTCCCCGCCTCCGAATCCTTGTCGGGGATGGGCATGAGCCACATGCCGTCAGAGGCGATGGCCCAGCTTTTCGTCTGGCTTGAGTCGCGCGAGGTGATTTCGGCCACGGCGGCAATGGTGCGCTCCTTCACGCTAATCTCCAACGTATCGGGAAACACCAAGTTCACGTGCACGTCCTCAATCCAGGTATCCTGCAGCAAGCGATTGCGGATGGCTTCAGTGTCAACGCGCAGCAAGGTGGAATCCTCAGGGACCGCGGCCAGCTCCGTGATCTCAGCATCGGTAAGGTGCTCGACGCCCTTGATGGACAAATTGGTGATGGTGAACACGCTGGTATAACGCAGGACAAGGCCTGTTATTCCCAAAACCACCAACAAAACGACCAAAACGATGGCCGCGATAGCCGCCTTGCTACGCTTGCGCCTTTGCGCCGGCTTGCGACCGCCACCATTGCCGCCACCGGTACTGGGAAGGTCGCCGATGCGTGTCGATTGTATTTCCGGGAGGTCGGTCACCCGAGGGCGGCCCCCGCGCTGCGCTGTGACTTGAGGCCGCGCGCCGCCTTTCACAGGACGGCCCGACTGACCCGCGCCCGCAACCCTGGGCCTGCTAGAACCCGACGAACCGGACCTCTGGTTGTAATTCGATGCCATATGCCTGTGATACCTTTATCCTAACCGCGCAGATGAGGTCGAAGACATCCTGCGCCGTAGCATTTCCTGTGTTGACGATGAAGTTGGAGTGGACCGTAGACACCTGCGCCCCTCCGCGGGTGAGGCCCTTAAGGCCCAACTGCTCTATAAGCTCGCCAGCCGATGCGCCTTCGGGGTTGCGAAAAACGCTTCCGCACGAAGGAATGCCGAGCGGCTGCGTCCTGCGGCGACGCGCCAGCGATCCATCCATCTTGGAGCGGATGTAGACCGGATCGGCCGGCTCCACGGCTATCTCGCACTCCAAAAGAACTTGCTCAGGGGTAAAAGGAGATCGGCGATAGCCCCATGCAAGATCATCTTTCAAGAGACGCCTGAGCCCTATGCCCTCCTCATAGACGGTGACGCTTTGAACCTGTTGGCCCAGCCATCGGTCACGCGAGCCCGCATTCATACGCAAAGCGCCGCCCACCGAGCCTGGCGTCCCTACGGCAAATTCCAGGCCAGCCAAGTTGCGCGTATAGGCTTCCTGCACCAAAGATGAAAGCGAGAACCCTGCGCCCACGCAAAAGCAGCTGCGCTCAGAATCGAACCTGCAGTTGCGAAAATCCCTGCCCAAGGCAATGACCACTCCGTCATAGCCGGCATCGGCGACCAGCAAATTGGATCCACGCCCGACGACAAGCCAAGGCACGGAGGAATCCTGGCACGCCTCGATAAGCTTCGTCAGGGCGCCAATGGATCCCACCTGCACGAAAAAGCGCGCAGGGCCGCCGATGCGATAGGTGGTATGGCGAGCCATTGGCTCGTTGGGATAGACGTCCCCGTCAAAGCCTTCGTCAAAGAGCAAGGCCTGGAGGGGTGTTGCATGCCGGGCGCTCATGGAGGTTCTACGCCTCGCAAGCCGTGATGGCCGGGTATTCCTTGACGTCAAGGTCGGCGATAGCCGGCATTTGGCCCTTCATGACGGCAGCCAGCTGCGGGCCTATGGCGGTCACGTCCCCCGCCCCCATAGTTATGACCAAATCGCCTTCGTTGACCAACTGGGCCAAGTAGGAAGCCGTCTGCACCCGATGGGCAACGTAAGCCGCCTTCGGGTGGCCTTCGTGCTGCAAGACCACATCAAGAAACGTCTTGCCCGAGACGCCCGGGACCGGAGCCTCGCCCGCCGGATAAACATCCATGAACGTCAGCGTGTCAGCCTGGTCGAAGGCAGAAGAGAACTCTTCACGAAGGACCTGGGTGAACAGCGGAACGCGCGAATAGCGGTGCGGCTGGAACAGGACATGGACCTTCTTGAAGTCAAGTTGCTTTGCCGCAGCGATGGTAGCTGCAATCTCGGTGGGATGGTGGGCGTAGTCATCGACGATGGTCACGCCGTTTACCTTCTCCACCAAATCGAAACGGCGCTTGACGCCGGCAAACTCGCTCAAAAGCGAAGCCGCCTTCTTGACGTCTTTGCCCAAAGCCCAGAGCAAGGTCAAAACGCCTGCCGCATTGGAAACGTTATGCTTGCCGGGGTTCTGCTTGACGGAGCTTTTCACCACCGAGCCATCGGGCAGCCGCAAGCTGAAAACGCTGCCGACGCCGCTAGGCTCATATGACGCAACGACAACGTCGCATTCATCGGAGAAGCCGTAAGTAATTACCTGGTGGCCAGTCTTCTTGGCGACTTCGACCAAGTTGGGATCATCTCCGCAGACAACCACCTTACCGTAAGCCGGCACCGATTTGATGAACATGCCGAATTGCTCATAGATTTCATTGAGGTCTTCGTAATGGTCAAGGTGATCAGCCTCGATATTGGTGACAATGACGGCTGTGGGGTCAAGGTGCGTGAACGACTTGTCGCTCTCGTCGGCTTCCACCACATAATAGCGCCCCTTGCCGGAATGAGCATTGGTGCCGTATGCGCGCACGATGCCGCCAATCAAGAACGTCGGGGACTCGCCCATGGCGTCCAAGACGGAGGCAAGCATGGAAGACGTGGTGGTCTTGCCATGGGTCCCAGCGACTGCCAAGGTCTCCAAGCCGTAACCGAGCGCAGCCAGCATCTTGGCACGATGCCAAATAGGCAGGTTGCGGCTTAAGGCTTCCTGGTACTCAGGATTATGGTCAAGAATGGCCGTGGAAACCACCACCACGTCAACATCGTCGGGAATGTTTTCGGCCGCATGGCCGATGAACACGGTGACGCCGGCCTCCTCCAACTGATCGGTATAGCGGCTCTGCCTCAGATCCGAGCCGCTGACTTTCATTCCTTGGTCATGCGCGACCCGAGCAATGCCGCTCATGCCTACGCCACCAATGCCGATGAAGTGAACGGATTTGACGGTATCCTTGATAGCCATGCCGCTTTTCCTCCCCTAATCACGCCTTTGCGCGTCAAATGCCATCCCGCGTCCTCAGCGAGATTCAAAGTATCTAGATATTACCCGATTCCGAAGCGCTTTGGTGGTCGGCGGCTAAGAAGCCCGTCCAACCTCCATGACTGCATCCGCCAATTTGGCAGCAGCGCTCACCGTCTCCTGGGCCTGCGCCGCCTTCGTCATGGAAGCCCGCAAGTCGGCGTCCTCTATGAGTTGGCACACCTTTTGCTGGAAGTCCGGCGTCTCAACCTGATCATCCGGCACCATAAAAGCGCAACCTGCCTCCACGTAGGCCTTGGCGTTCATCGTCTGATGGTCAGCCGTAGCATGAGGAAACGGCACCAAGAGCGCCGGGATGGCCCGAGCGGAAATCTCAGCCAGCGAAGTAGCGCCGGCGCGAGAAACGATGCAGTCCGTGGCGGCCATGGTCTTTCCCATCTGGTCTTGATAGCCCATGACCTGCCAACGCTTTGCCTGTTCGGGCGTAAGCGCAAGCTGATCGACCACCGTGTCGTACTCCTTGGGGCCGGTCACATGCACAATATGCAAATCGGGATAGGCCAGCAAACGCTCCTTCATGGCAATGATGCCCTCGTTGATATGACGTGCGCCCAAACTTCCGCCGAAGACCAAGAGCATGCGCGCATCTTGGGGAATGCCGAGCATGTCCCGCCCCTCCTGGCGGGTCGATTCCATGATCGACCTCCTGACGGGGTTTCCTGTCACCAGCACGTTTTTGGCACCCGTGCCCTCCGCCGCAACGCCATAGGTAAGGCAGGTCTTGGCGGCATGCTTGGAAATCTCCTTGTTGGCCATGCCCATGACGGAGTTCTGCTCATGCACCACCACGGGAATGCCGAGCTTGCGGGCCGCATCGGTTACCGGCAACGAAACATATCCGCCAAAGCCGACCACCACGTCGGCACCGATTTCCTTAAGCCACGCTTGGGCCTTCTTGGCGCTCTTCTTTATGGTGGCCACACCCTTGAAAAGCGTAAGCGGCTTCGTGCGGTTGAAGCCTGACGCCTCAAAGGGCACGAAATCTATGCCTGCCTGGGGAACCAAGCGGGACTCGACGCCTTGCGGCGTGCCAGCATAGATAACCTGGCATCCTCGATCTTGCAGCTCCTCAGCCAGGGCCAGAGCAGGATTGATGTGCCCTGCCGTCCCGCCGCCTGTCAACACGACCAACATGAAATCACCTTCTATACAAAGTGGGGCTTTGCCGCCAAGGGCTTCGCCTTAAGGGTTCCTCAAAACGATATCCGCTTCCACGACGCGCCGAGAAGTCACCATTCGCGGAAGAGCGGCCGCTGACCGCACGCACCACGCGCAGATCGTCCCTTCTGCGGTCATATTCGGAGCGGACCGGTCCCTCGTCGCATACCGACAAAATGAATCCGATCATCATAAGCGATGCGATAAGCGACGAACCTCCCGACGAGATGAACGGAAGAGGCTTACCCGTGGTGGGGAAAACGCCCACGGCGCATCCCATGTTCAGAAAAGCCTGGAATATGAGCATGACGGTCATACCACCCGCAACCAACGAGGAGAAGGAGTCCTGGGCCCGCTGCGCCACGCGCATGCCGGCGATGAGCAGCACCACGAACAGGGCCAAAACGGCTACGGCCCCGACAAGCCCCAGCTCCTCGCCGATGATGGCGTAGATGAAGTCGGTCTCGGCCATGGGAAGGTACGAGTACTTCTCATAGGAATTGCCAAGGCCCAGCCCGAAGATGCCTCCCTCGGCAAAGGCCCAGAAGGAATTGATGATCTGCCATCCGTCACCCAGACCGTCCATGCCGTCGTTCCACGGATTCAAATAGATCAACAGGCGGCTCAAACGGTAGGGCGTGGCTAAGACGGCAACGGCAACCACTGCAACGCCGAGCACGATGATGATGCCGAACACGATTGCCGGGCAGCCCCCCAGCCAAAGCACCGCCATAAGGGCCACGACGATGACCATGGTGGTTCCCAAGTCCGATTGGGTCCCATACAGAAACACCAACGGAACGACAACCATCACCAACGCTTTGACGCCAAAATCCTTAAGGGTTACCTGGCCCCTCCTGAATTCGTCATACAGATAGCTGAAGATGATGACCAGGCCGATCTTGACAAACTCCGATGGCTGCAAGCTATACGACCCGATGACCAGCCAGCGCTTTGCGCCCCAGCTCTCATCACCCGTGCCAAAAAGAAAGGTGGCAACCAGGAAAGCCCAACATAAACCGCACAGAATCCATTGCGTCTTTTCAACCCTCAGAAGGCCCATGACAGGCATCTTCCAGATAAGGACGCAGGCAACAAAGCCGATGACGGCATAGATGGCCTGCCTGACAACGTAGTAGGTGGCGTCATCGCCCGAGGAGATGGCCTTCACCATGGAAGATGAGTACACCATCACCAGGCCCAGCAACACCAAGGCTAGGGTCACCAACAGGATGACCAAGCGTGGCCCCTGAACAGAGGCTGGAGTCCTGCTTGTCTTCGCCATGCGCTAACCTAGGCTTGGCCGTTGCCCATGCGGGCCGCAACATAGCTTTTGAACATGGTGCCCCGATGCTCAAAGGACTTGAACTCATCAAACGACGCGCACGCAGGCGAAAGCACCACCGAATCGCCAGGGCAAGTCACCCCCAGCGCCGTATCGAGGGCATCCTCCAAAAGCGACGCACGCAGCACCGTTACCGGGGAATTCAGGTCAGCGAAGGCCTGGGCAAAGCGATCGCCCGCCTCGCCAAAGCACACGACAGCCTTCGCATAGGAATTGGCTGCAAGCACCAACGGCGTCAAGTCGGTGAACATGGTGCCCCGATGCTCAAAGGACTTGAACTCATCAAACGACGCGCACGCAGGCGAAAGCACCACCGAATCGCCAGGGCAAGTCACCCCCAGCGCCGTATCGAGGGCATCCTCCAAAAGCGACGCACGCAGCACCGTTACCGGGGAATTCAGGTCAGCGAAGGCCTGGGCAAAGCGATCGCCCGCCTCGCCAAAGCACACGACAGCCTTCGCATAGGAATTGGCTGCAAGCACCAACGGCGTCAAGTCGGTGAACTTGTCACGTCCGCCCAAAAGCACCACCACGGTTCCAGGCTCGAAAGCGGCAAAGGCCTTCAACGTGGCGTCCACATTGGTTGCCTTGGAATCGTTGTAGCACTCAACGCCGTTGATCAAACCGCAGGGCTCGATGCGGTGCTCAAGGGCATTAAAGCTGGTCAAGCCCTGAATCAAATCGTCATCGGATATGCCGACTGCCAAGGCGGCGCAGGCCGCAGCCAAGGCGTTGGCCACGTTGTGATCGCCCTTGATCTTCAGATCGCCGACGGAGCACAAGACGTGGTCGGTGCCTTGGTAGACCACATGCATGACCTCATCAGCGTCCACATAGGCGGCATTCTCGGAGCCGCAGCGGTCAATCATGCTTTCGCGCAGCCCACTTGCGGTGCCCAGAGGGATATAGGCAAAGCCGCGCTCGGCCGGATCCATGGCCTTAAAGGCCTTCACCGTTTGGCGGGTGATCTCGTCAGTGGCATCCAGGATGGCAACCGAGCCGGGCACCTTGGACAGGTTGGCGAAGACCTTCAGCTTGGCCTGGGTATATTCCTCCATGCTCTTATGCCACGTCAAATGATCAGGGGTGACGTTGAGCAGTATGGAAGCAACCGGCGCGAAGTCGATGGTGGACGCCAATTGGAAGGAAGACGTCTCGGCCACGTAGACGTCAGCAGGGTGCCCCGCCACAGCGTCCAGGCAGACATCGCCAATATTGCCTACAGCCTGGGCGTTCATTCCCGCACCTTGCAAAAGGTGGGCAATAAGAGAGGTCGTGGTGGTCTTGCCGTTGGTGCCCGTGATGGCAATCCAGCGGCTATCGGCTGCGCTTTCGCGCCACGCGAACTCGATTTCGCTCATGATTTCGGCGCTCGCGGCCTTCGCGCTCTGGTAAAAGTCAGAGAACTGGGAAATCCCCGGGCTTGCTATGCACAGGTCGTAATGCTCATCAAACGATTCCAGATCGAACTCTGCTCGGGCGCCCATCGCGCGCAACCGCTCAACGAAGGTCTCGGCGGTGGGGTTCGCCTTACCGGCAGCCACCGTCAAGGATGTAACGCGAGATCCCAGAAGGTTGGCGCAATACGTTGCAGCTGCGCATCCGCTCTTGCCAAGCCCGAGAACAAGCACGCAGCCCAAGTTCTCTTGGGCCTGTTTGGTGTTGGGTATGTAGCTCGTTTCAGTCATGTTTATACCACCCAGTTGTTTCTTCGTTTCTATAAGGTCCCCGCAAAGAAGATGGAAAACCCGATAGCTGCCAACGTGCCAGAGACTATCCAGAAGCGGATTACCACCTTAGTCTCGCTCCAGCCCTTCTTCTCAAAATGATGGTGAAGCGGCGCCATCAGGAATATTCGTTTCCGCGTCTTCTTGAAGTAAGCCACCTGAATCATGACCGACAAGGCCTCAACCACGAACAAGCCACCGATGATGATGACTAAGAACTCCGTCTTGGTCATGACCGCCAGGCCACCGAGGGCCGTGCCTAAGGCAAGCGATCCCGTGTCGCCCATGAAGATGTCGGCCGGATAGGAGTTAAACCACAGAAAACCGATGCATGCGCCCGCGATGGCAGCCGCAACGATGGCCGTGTTCAGCATGTTTTCCTTGTAGGCGATGCCAGCCATGACGATCATGACAACCAACACGGTGCCGGAAGCCAGGCCATCCAAACCGTCGGTCAGGTTGACGGCATTGCACATGCCCACCATCATGATGCACACGTACACCAAGTACAGCCAAGGGATGGAAATGCCATCACCCACCGGAATGACGGTGGTCAGGATTCCTAAGTCAAGCGTGACGATGAAGGGAATATCCACCGTGGGGGCAATGCCCACCATGTTGACGGCCACCAAGCAAAAGATGATTGCGATAAGGAACTGCAAAATGAGCTTCTGCTTGGGGGTCAAGCCCAAAGAGCGTTGGAACAACACCTTGGAGCCATCATCCACCAAGCCGACCACGCCCGTCAGCAGGATGACGACCATCAAAATGATGGTATCAGCCTGAGGGGCAGCCAAAAGCAGAACGGCCACCAAGATGGCAACCAACATGACCACACCACCCATGGTGGGCGTGCCTTGCTTGACCAGATGGGTCTCCGGCCCGTCGGCACGCACCTGCTGGCCTATGGCCTTCTTCTTCAGGACCTTGATCCAAAGCGGCGTCAAGGCCATTGTGACCAGGGCGCCAAAAAGCACCGCCAAGAACACCAAGAAGGTGGGATACGATGCAAAACTTCCGAACACTTAGCTCACCAATCCTTCGACGATGCGCGTTAGCCCCATGGCATGCGAAGCCTTGACCAAAACAACATCGTCTTTATCTACATACGCCTCAAGGAAGCCGAGGGCTTCGGCGGTATTCTGCACATGCTCGATATGCCCAGGGTCCATGCCTGCCTTTTGGGCTGCCTGGGCAAGGTAACCCGACAAAGGCCCGACGCACACCAAATAATCAACAGGCAAAGATGCTACCACTTCGCCGACGCCAGCGTGGCAAGCCTGGGCATAATCGCCCAATTCCCCCATATCGCCCAGCACGGCAACGCGCCTTCCGCGCACCGCCATGGAGCAAAGGGTGCTAAGCGCCGCACGCATGGAGTCGGGGCTGGCATTGTAGGCATCGTTGATGACGGTATAGCCGCCGCGTGCGCTAAGCACCTCTTGGCGGCCCGATTCAGGCAAGGCCTGCAAAAGGGCTTGGGCAATCTGGGCAAGCGACATGCCCAAGGCCCGAGCAACGCCAGCAGCCGCGCAGGCGTTTTGCACGTTGTGCAGCCCGCGAAGGTTCAGCTGGCACAAAACGCCCTGTGCGTCACCTTCCAGTTCCTGGGGAAAGCCAGCCACCCTCAGC
>R20__coassemble_824_pt1 | contig 20844 bp, 18 predicted proteins | sample R20__metabat2_low_PE_053 | metagenome-assembled genome bin R20
AGCAGCTGCGATGAGACGGCGGCCGCCTTGGTGGACGGCGAAGGCAACTTGGTGGCCGACGTGGTGGCCAGCCAGATTGACTTTCATGCGCGCTTTGGCGGCGTGGTGCCCGAGATTGCCAGCCGCAAGCACATTGAGGCCATCTGCGGCGTGTGCGACGAATGCCTGGAGGTTGCGGGTGAGCGGTTAGGGCAGCGTGTGCGGTGGACGGATTTGGATGCCGTGTCGGTGACGTATGCGCCAGGCCTTTTGGGCGCGCTGGTGGTAGGCGTGGCCTTCGCCAAGGGTGCTGCCTGGGGGGCGGATAAGCCCTTCATTGGCGTGAACCATCTGGAGGGGCACTTGTACGCCAACAAGATAGGGACGCCTGACCTGACGCCGCCAGCCGTGGTGTCACTGGTGAGCGGCGGTAACACATTGCTGGTGCATATGAAGGACTGGGGAAGCTATGAGACCCTGGGGTCTACCATTGATGACGCGGTGGGGGAGGCCTTCGACAAGGTGGCCAAGGCGCTGGGACTGGGCTATCCGGGTGGCCCCATCATCTCCAAGTACGCCAAGCAGGGCAATCCCGCGGCTATCGCCTTCCCGCGCGCTATGATGCACTCGGGCGACTTGTGCTTCAGCCTTTCGGGCTTGAAGACGGCTGTGACCAGCTATGTCAACGCCGAGCGCGCTGCTGGGCGCCCGCTGAACATTCCTGATATTTGCGCTAGCTTCCAGCAGGCGGTGGTTGACGTGCAGGTGGCCAAGGTACGCACGGCTCTGGAGCAGACGGGCGCCAAGGAATTTTGCTTGGGAGGCGGTGTGGCCGCCAACCCGGTGCTGCGCGCCGAATACGAGCATCTATGCCAGAAGATGGGCGTGCGGCTGACCATGCCGCCGCTTTCGGCTTGCACCGACAACGCGGGCATGATTGCGCTGGTGGCGCTTGACCGTTTCCGCCAGGGGAAGTTCTTCGGGCTGGATGCGGACGCCAAGGCGCACACTAACCTGGACGAGCCGTACTAGGGGTGCATGCGCAGCCGCCCCTGGCCGCCTTGCGGCTTCGCGCCCAGGAGGGCTTCCCGGTAATGCTTCGCTACGGAAGCTCCGCAGCCTTGCGCTTCGCGTTTCGGGAAGCCCTTGCTCGGGAAACGCATGCGTTTCCCTCGTGCGCTGCGCTGCCGCCTCGGGCAGCCTTTGTGGCTCCGCGCATCGCCCGGGCCCGGCCCCCAGTCGCCTTGCGGCTCCACGCTCCGCTGCTCGGGAAACGCATGCGTTTCCCTCGTGCGCTGCGCTGCCTCGCCCTTTTCGTGAAATTCGCCCCTTGGGCGAATTTCTGCTTTTGGCGCTCAGAGTCGCGCAAGGCGGCTGGGGGCCGGGCCCATAGGTGCGCGATTTTCACGCACCTATAGGGTAAAATCTGCAGCCCCGTTTTCGCGCTTGTAGGAAAACCCCCATAGGTGCGCGACTTTCACGCACCTATCGAGCTTTCGCCCGCGAAATAGCTCTCGAGGGGCCGATAGGTGCGCGACTTTCACGCACCTATGCCCCCTTTTCGCGGCGGCCCTCCTGGCGCTTGTAAGAAAACCCCCATGGGTGCGCGATTTTCACGCACCTATAGGGTAAAATCTGCAGCCCCGTTTTCGCGTTCTGCAAAAAACCCCTATAGGTGCGCGACTTTCACGCACCCATCGCGCCCTGCGCCCCTCCCATGCGCAGGGCCCCGGCCCCTGCTCGCCGGTTGCGCAACGGGCCCGGCGGCTCCGTGCGTTAGAATGTGCCCAAGAAACAAGAGGGCCTCATCCGAAAGCCGCCCGCCTGGGTGCAGGCTTCGGGGGGCTCCCCAGGCGCGGCGCGCGACGGCGCCGCCACGGAAAGGAAGTGCCCCATGTTCTGCCCCCAATGCGGAAGCAGCCTGCCCGATGATGCCCGGTTCTGCGGCTCCTGTGGCCACGCCTTAGCCTCGGCTTCGGCCCCTGCCGCAAAGGTCCCTGTGCCCGCGGCGACTGCACTCATGCCCGCGGCCTCCGACCCCGCGCTCGCCGCGCAGCCTGCGCCTACCAAGATCGGTGTCGAGCCTGAGTGCAAGGGCCCCAACAAGGTGGCCGTCATCATCGCTGCGGTGGTGGCCGTGCTGGCCATAGTCGCTGTGATTGTCGGCGTTGTAGTTGTTGGCGGACAAAAGCAGCCTGAAAGCCAAAACGGCACACCTGCAGCTACTAATATTGTCAATGCGAATACGCCATTGACGCAATCGGGCCAAGATACAACTGATGTCCAGGCCTCTTCGGACATGTTGAACATCAAAACCGATTGGCTCCAATTTGACATTTCCATTCCCAACGGAAGCTATGAGGTCAGCGAGGACGGCAACACGGTCAACATCTTCCAAAATGGATCGCCTATTGCCATTATTTTCTCTGGTAAGTCGGTCGATTCGAGGGTCGAGGCTGATCATGCTGATTACATCTTGGGGCGCACAACCTTAAGCGATGGCGAATACTACGTCCAGATGTGGCTGTACTACAAGGCGAAGGACGGCGGCTATTCGCCGCTGGCGTCCTATGACATCGTGGGCCTGTTCATCGAGGATGCTGGATATGACGCCACGACCTTCTCTGACCCGATAACCTACCGCAATGCTGACGGAGAATGGGTTTCGGCTTATTGCCAACTTACGCGCGACAAGAGCAATGGCATGTACTCGGTTGTTCCGCGTCACGATGACTCTTCGAGCGCGGGAGCGACAAGCACCACGTCATCAGAGGTCGTCGACCAGGCAACAGAGCAACAGGCGATGCACGATGACTTCCTTTCACGCTATAACAGCTTGGTGTCAGCTTGTGAGAATGACGCGCGTATGAGTGGCAACACCTATGACATGGTCGATTGCTGGAATGCATATACGGCAGAGCAGCAGGCGCTGGCAGCTGAGGTGGAAAGCTATATTGCCAGCTTGGGTGATAGCTCACTGGATGCGGCGGTCAGCCAAGCACAGTCTGATTATGAAGCTGCTGCTTATGCCGCACAAAACAACGAGGTGTCATCTCATCCGACGGTGACGGTGGGCGGAACGTACAACGCATATTTGGATTACGTGGCGACCATCATCGGCCTTTTGGACTAGATTCGCCTCCCCGGTTGTTTTGACCTAGCTTCTAGGCAAAACTCCAGGTAGATTGCATAGGAAGCGAGAGCGGCTTCTCATTGTGCGATTTTCCTGGTTGGCCGTATATGAAGTCGGCCTTAACGCAAAAACCCTGTCAGGCAGGCAAGGGGCGCTATGGTCACCGTGCCGCAATAGGCGTCGGCGCCGGGCGCCTGCAGCCCCAGCTTGCCGACGATCATGGTGACCGTCTCATCGGCGCGGATGGTCGTCTGTGCAGCCTGACCCGTGTCGGCGTTAAGACCGCTGGGAACATCGGCCGCCACGACGGTTGCCCCTTCGCCGCGCGCTTCGTTAGCAAGCGCTATCCAGGTGGCAAAAGGCTCCCTTACCTGGTCATGCAAAAAGCCCGTGCCTAACAGGGCGTCAACGATGACCGCGCCTTTTAGCGCGGCAGCCAACGTATCAACATCGGGCGTGTAAAGCACTCGCGCTCCCAACGCTTGAAGCTGCTCTTCTGCTGAGCGCGCTGCCTCAGCGGCGGGATGCGCCGTTATCTCGGCGGGTTGCTTCGCGCTTACCAGGGTGACGTCGTGACCCCATGCGGCCAAATGGCGCGCGGCCACCCACCCGTCGCCTCCGTTGTTGCCGTTGCCGCAAAGAACGGCGACGCGACCGTCCGGCCAGCGCTTATGCACGCGATACGCCAGCATGAGCCCTGCGCGCTCCATGAGCTCGGCCAGGCTGGTGCCCGCCGCATCGATTGCTCGCTCCAGAGCCACCACCTGTGAAACAGGCAGGGTGGGGCGCCGCTCTGGCGTCACGGCTTGGACAAGCGGCGTATAGGCTTCCGCCAGGCGCTCCAAATTCCATGCGGCGTTGGCGGGGCTGGTTGACGGCAGTTGGACGCAAGGGATGCCCGTGGTTTCTTGGCAGTAACGACGATAAAGCTGGGCTGCCTTTGCCCCTGTGCAGAAGACGGCCTTGATGGGTGCGTGGTCAATGATGTGCGCTAGGTCGTTGACCTGCACATTTTCGATAGACGCATCGCTTGCGCCCGCTATGTCGCAAGAAGCCAGTACGTCCCAAAGCGCAATGTGATGGCGCAACAGAAAGTCCGTGCGGCGCGCGTTGACCGTCGCCAGGTCTGCATTCGCCGCGTTCGCACCGCCTGTGCCCTTGCGCGTTCGTTCTGGCATCAAAAGCTCGGCAGGCTCGTCGAAGAGTGCAGCTAGCACGCGCCAAAAGCGGTTTTGCGGATGCCCGTAGTAGAAGCCGACTTCACGCGACTTCGGCGAAGGCATCGTTCCCAGCACTAGTACCTCGGATTCCTCGTTGAAGACGGGCGTTATTGCGTGCTCAACATGTTGTGGTTCCATTGCTTGCTCCTGCCAGGCAGCCGTCACTTTGGGGAAAATGTAGGTATTCCTGTTGCCACCACTGGTTTTTTACCATAAATCACCGATAATCAGCGCGATACCAAAAAGCAAAGCGAATCGCGAAAGAGCCTTACATGCTGCAACTCATCGACGTCCGCAAGTCCTATACCACGGGGGACTTCACCCAGACTGCCCTTGACGGCATCAACCTGAATTTCCGCGACAACGAATTCGTGGCCATTTTGGGTCCTTCCGGCTCGGGCAAGACCACCACGCTCAACATCATCGGCGGCCTTGACCACTATGACACGGGCGATCTGATCATCGACGGCGTGTCTACCAAGGAATACAAGGACCGCGACTGGGACACCTACCGCAACAACCGCATCGGCTTCGTGTTCCAAAGCTACAACCTGATTCCGCACCAGACCGTGCTTTCCAACGTGGAGCTTGCTCTCACGCTTTCGGGCGTCGGCCGCGCCGAGCGCCGCCAGCGCGCCATCGAGGCGCTAGAGCAGGTGGGCCTGGGCGAGCATATCCACAAGAAGCCGGCCCAGATGTCGGGCGGCCAGATGCAGCGCGTGGCCATCGCACGAGCTCTTATCAACAACCCTGAAATCTTGCTGGCAGACGAGCCGACGGGCGCCTTGGACTCCAAGACCAGCGTGCAGATCATGGACCTTTTGACCGAGATTGCGAAAGATCGCCTGGTGGTCATGGTCACGCACAACCCTGAGCTGGCCGAGCAGTACGCCAACCGCATCGTTACCTTGGCCGACGGTCGCATTACCAGTGACACCAACCCGTTTATCCCGCAGGAAGAGGACTTCCGCCAATCCACCAAGAAGATTCGCAAGAGCTCCATGAGCTTCCTGACGGCGCTTTCGCTGTCCTTCAACAACCTGATGACCAAGAAGGGCCGCACCATCATGACGGCCTTCGCGGGCTCCATCGGCATCATCGGCATCGCGGCTATCCTGAGCCTGTCTACCGGCGTCAATGCCTACATTGACTCCATCGAGGAAAACACGCTGTCAGAATATCCGCTGCAGATTAGCAGCACCGGCTTCGACATGACGTCAATGCTGGTGGGCACCAGCCTTGATACTTCCACCGAGCCCGAAAAGAAGGAGGAGAACCAAGTAAAGGTCTCCAAGATGGTGGAAAACATGGTGTCGAGCATGGGCAACAACGACTTGGCATCCCTGAAGGAATATTTTGAGTCGGGCGAAACGGAAATCAACACCTATGCCAAGGCCATCCAGTACGACTATGGCGTAACACCCCTCATCTACAACTCCGATACGTCGGAAAAGCTGCACCAAGCCAACCCTAACACCACCATCACGCAGCTGTATGGATCCTCTGCCAGCAGCTTCATGAGCTCTTCGTCCATCATGACCACTGACATGTTTCAGCAGCTGCCCTCGCAGGACTCGCTGTACAAGGATCAATATGACGTGAAGGCCGGTCGTTGGCCCGAAAGCTACGACGAGCTGGTCTTGGTCCTGTCGGGTACGGGCCGCATTACCGACTACATGGCTTACATCATGGATCTGCGCGATCCCGACGAGCTCTCTGACGCCATCCGCACGTTCATGAGCGGCGACTCCGAGCTCCAGATTGAGGAAGGCAAAGGCTCATACACCTACGATGAGCTGATGGACGTCACGTTCAAGCTGGTCAACAAGGCGGACTGCTATCAGTATGACGAAACCTACAATACGTGGTTGGATAAGACCGATGACACCGACTACATGCGTGAATTGGTTGACGGCTCCACCACGCTTAAGATTGTGGGCATTGTCCAGGCCAAGGAAGACGCCAGCGTGACCATGCTGGAATCGGGCCTGTATTACCCAGAGAGCCTGACCAACCATGTCATCGAGTACGCTGCCAACTCCGACATCGTCAAGCAGCAGCTGGACAACAAGGATGTGGACGTGTTCAGCGGCAAGACCTTCGAGGAAGAGGAGGAATCCGAATCTGCCTTCGACATGTCGTCGCTTTTCAGCATCGATCAGGATGCGCTGGCCAACGCCTTCAACATCGATTCCAGCGGGCTGAGCTTCGATGCGTCATCTTTGAGCTTCGATACTTCCTCGCTCAGCTTTGATGCCAGCAGCCTGCAGATTGATCCCAGTAGCCTGGACTTCGGGGAGATGGACTTCTCTGACATGCCCGCCATGGACAGCGAAGCCATGGAGGAGGCCATGTCGGGTTTCCAGCCGGATACTGCCGCGCTGAACGAGATGTTCTCCACGGTCATGACGGGCTACTTTACGGCTTATCAGGAAGCCATCATGAAGGGTGAGACGCCTCCGTCGGTGCAGGACTACATGAGCTCCGAAGAAGTACAGGCTGCCATGGCTCAGGGCATGGCGAGCGCCTTCGACTTCTCGGGTATGTCCGAGAGCATGCAAGCGGTCATGCAGGACTACATGACCAACACCTTCCAGCCGTACCTGCAGGGCAAGATGACTCAGGCGCTTTCTGGGCTGATGCAGCAGCTTTCCGACAAGATTTCCACTGCAGTGGCCACCAGCATGACCTCGGCCATGTCCAGCATGACCAGCGGTTTGACTGATGCCATGAGTGGCTTGGGCGACAGCCTAGCCAGCGCTATGAGCATCGATGAGGACGCCTTCGCGAATGCCTTCCAGTTCAACATGGACGAAACCACGCTCACCGAGCTGATTACCTCCATGATGACCACTGATTCGGCAAGCGCCGATTCCAACTTGACCACGCTGGGCTATGCCGACTATGCCAAACCCTCGGGTATTGATATCTACCCGTGGGACTTCGAGGCCAAGGAGAAGATCATTGGCATCTTGGACGGCTACAACGACAAGATGAAGGCTGCTGACGAAGAGGACAAGGTCATCAGCTATACCGATATCGTGGGCGTGCTCATGAGCAGCGTGACTACCATCATCAACGCCATCACCACCATGCTGGTTGCCTTCGTGGCCATTTCCTTGGTGGTCAGCTCCATCATGATCGGCATCATTACCTACATCAGCGTGCTAGAGCGCAAGAAGGAAATCGGCATCCTGCGTGCCATCGGCGCCAGCAAGCGCAACATCTCCCAGGTGTTCAATGCCGAGACCATCATCGTCGGCTTGCTGGCAGGCTTGATCGGCGTGGGCCTGACGGCGCTTGCGTGCCCGCCGGTGAGCGTTATCGCCGAGGCTATGACCGATGTGCCCAACGTGATGCAGCTGCCCATAGGCGCCGCTGTCATCCTGGTGTGCATCAGCGTGCTGCTCACGTTCATCGGAGGCTTGATTCCTGCGAAATCCGCCAGTCGCAAGGACCCGGTCGAGGCGCTGAGGAGCGAGTAAGGCCGACGCCGCCAGGTAGGTGACCCTCGCGTCCCGCCCCTGCGGCCTTCGCGCGACCCCCTGCGCTGCGCTCCGGGGCGAAAGCGGGGAAGAAGCGATAGGTGCGTGAAAGTCGCGCACCTATGGGGTGTTTTCTACAGATGCTGGGAAGGCGGCCGCGAAAAAGGGGTATAGGTGCGTGAAAGTCGCGCACCTATGGGCCCCTTGCGGCTTGTTTCGCCGAGAAAAGCCCCATGGGTGCGTGAAAATCGCGCACCCATGGGGGTTATTTGCGAAACGCGGATAGGACGCTTGTAAAAAATAGCGATAGGTGCGTGAAAGTCGCGCACCTATTAAAATCATTAAAGTCATATGAAACAGATGAACCCGATCCATAGCCGATTTTCATCATTCACGAAAGGGAATAATGAGCTATTCTGAAACAAGAATGGAATCCCCCGAGGACAATAGGGACGAAGGGTTGACCCATTGCCCTATTTGCGGGCGAGGCTGTCCTTTGACGCATCCGATGTGTTCGCATGGCCGCAAGGTGGCGGCGCGTCAGGCGGAAAAAGGCGAAGTTTACGCGGATTATGGTCAGCATGATCATGGCTATGATCCCGAAGGCTTGGCTGATCCTGACGCGCATAACTACCAACCCGACCATGTTTCCCGCATTCAGCCTCGCATTCGACATCGTAATTGGGACTTGGATAGCGACGAGGATTTCATAGACTAAGGGCGGCACGGGTCCATCCGAGCCGCTGGGATGCCCGACGGCTAGGAGATGTTCATGCAGCAAGAGTTCCCTGTTTGCCCTGGATGCCACATGCGCTGCGATTTGGTTGATCCCCAGTGCGGCAAAGGCTACCGCTTGGTGAAGGAGTGGCGTGAAACCGGCAATATGACGCCGGGGCAACGCGGCCCTGCGGGTGCCAACCCCGTCATGCGCCTTCGCTTTCTGCTGGAAATGACGTCGCGTCAGTTGCCCTATCAGCTGGAAGATACGCGCGCCGATCAGCTGCTGGGCATGCTTCACCGACAAGGCGACTTCATGAAATTTGATGTTTTGGAGGAAAAGGCCCGCATGAGCTGGGAAGAGCTTGACCAGGTAATTCCCTGGCTAGAGGAACGCGGTCTGGTAGAGACCGACTGGGACGCCATCATGCTGACCGATGAGGGGGCCCAAGCTGCCGAAGACTGCCTGCAGCTGAAGGCGGTTTTCTCGGCATTGACGGAAGAGGAGCAAAAGGCCCTTGGTGATTCGCTGGAGAAGCTCATGCAGTCGTGGAGGTAGGCACATCTTCACGTTTGCCGCTTCGAAAAAGACAAAACAGTATAATGCTTGTTTGAGAGATTACTTAAAGGAGCGTTATGCCAGGCAATAAAGCGCCCGTCCCGAAACTCTGGACGGGCATTTTTATCATTATCATTCTTCTGACGTTCTGCTGCTTCGTCATGGGGCAGGGCTTGAACTCGGGCACATCGGTGTATTTGGATCGTATGGGCTACGGTGCGTCTTTGGCGGGCGTCTTCGCCCTGACTTTCAGTGTGACGGCGGCCCTGATGCGCTTGGCCGTGGGCCCGCTCATCGATGCCGGCAAGACGTCTCTCTTGGTCATCGTGGGCATCGTCATCTTGATTGTGGGCACGTTTTTGCCGGTTGTCATTGAGTTCGGCGGCATTCCCGCCTACTTTGTGGCGCGCGTGCTGCAAGGTGCTGGCTTCGCTTGCGCCACCACCGCCGCCGCCACAGCTGCGGCTGATATTTTGCCGCAGGAACGCCTAGGCGAAGGCATTGGCTACTATGGGTTGGGCCAGGCGCTTGCCATGTCGGTGGGCCCTGCCTTTGCCTTGTACTTAGTGGGCACTGACCCCGCGTCCAACCTGTATCTGGGGCTGTCGTTTGTGGGCGTGGCCGGGCTTTGCTTGGCCTGTGTGGCCCGCTATGAGCGCCATCCCGAGAAGCTTCCCTTCTCCAGTGCTTACCGTTCGCGCTTCGAAGGCAGGCTGAAGGTTTCGGCCAAGAAGGAGACCGGCCTTAAGACCATCTTCGAGCCGCGCGCCTTGCCGGGCGCTATTCCCATGCTCATTGAAAGCTCCGCTTTCGGCTTCGGCATCTTCTTCGTGGGCCTGTACGGCACCTCCCTTGGCGTGGGAAACGCGGGGCTATTCTACACCGTCAGCGCCATCTCCATGATCGCGGTGCGTCTGTGCTCCGGCCGTTTCATGGACACGGTGGCTCCCATCAAGGTATTTACCGTGGCCATTGCGTGCGGCTTGGTGGCCTATGTCATGCTGTACTTTGGCGGGTCCAACGAATGGCTGTTCTACCTGTCGGGCATCCCGTATGGCGTATGCTTGGGCGTCAGCCTGCCTCTTAACCAGTCTGTTTCGGTGAAAAACACCCCGCCTGAGCGTTGGGGCGCCACCAACGCGCTGTTTTTGCTGTTCAACGACGTAGGCATAGGCACGGCGTCGGCCATCTGGGGCGTCATCAACGAGACGCTGGGCTTCAGTGTGACCATTCCCTGCGTGATGGCCTGTTTGGTTGTGTCTTACCTATTGGCATGGATTGCCTATCCAGCTGATTGCAAGAAGTGGAAAAAGTAGCCATTTCTGGCTTTTTGGGGTAGTTGATCTGGCTTGCCGTGGCGCAGCTGACATCAATATGGGAAACTGATATGAAATCGTCGAAGGGACACCCATGAGCATCGATACCGCAACGGGCAAGGAAGCCCCTGCAGAACTTTCCTCCGAGCGCGTGAAGGACATCTTCAGCAGCATCGCCACCAAATACGAGCGCTTCAACGCACTGAGCAGCTTCGGCTCCTACAAGCTGTGGCTGCGCGGCATGAGCAAGCAGGCCGATATTGCGCCGAATGCTGTGGTCCTTGACGTGGCGGGCGGCACGGGAGACGTGTCTTTCACCATGGCGCGCCACAAGCATCCTAAAAGCATTGTATGCTCCGATCTGGTTCCTGAGATGCTTCAGGTTGCCCAGGCTCACTATCAAGCAGGCGCCAGCGACGGCGTTCCGGTTGAGTTTCAGGTGGTGGACGCGCAGAACATGCCTTTCGAAGATGAGACCTTTGACGTGCTGACCATGGCCTATGGCATCCGCAACATGCCGGAGCGTGAAAAGGCCCTAAGCGAGATGTATCGGGTGCTCAAGCCTGGCGGGCAGCTGGTCTGCCTGGAGTTTTCCACGCCGCCAAACCCTGTGTGGCGCGGCTTGTATCACGTGTACCTGCGCTTTCTCATTCCGTTTTGGGGCGGCATAGCCACGGGGCGTGAAAACGTGGAGGGCTTCAAGTACCTGAGCAACTCCATCAAGGCGTTTCCGGACCAGCAAGGCCTGGCCAACATGATGCATCAGGCTGGCTTCAAGGAAGTCACCTGGAAAAACTATACGGGTGGCATTGCGGCTGTTCACGTGGCCGTCAAATAGGCGGGCCTGCACATGGCTTATTTTCCTGAGCTTGAAAGGCTGGGCTGCTCGCGCACCCATTTTGATGGCGTGATCTTCGACTTCGACGGCACTTTGGCCGACTCTATGCACGTTTGGACTGACATCGACCTGCTGTTTTGTGAAGAGTACGACCTAGGCGTTCCGGAGGATTTCCGCGAAGGCATAGTGGGCCTGGGCTTTGAGGGCACGGCGGAATACTTCATCAATAACTTGGGCGTCACGCTCACCGTTGAGCAATGTTGCGACGAGTTCAACCGTTTGGCCCTGGAACGCTACAGGACCGAGGTGCTGCTGAAGCCAGGCGCACGGGAATACCTTGATATGCTTGACCAGCGCGGCGTGCCATATTGCTTGGCCACCTCGCTTAATCGCAAACTGCTGACGGCGGCGCTGGAATCCAATGGCGTGGCGGATCGGTTCAGGGCGCTTAACCTGTGTGACGAGCATGACACCAACAAACAATCCAGCGACATTTATGTGCTGGCGGCGGCGTCCATGGGCGTTGATCCTGCGAATTGCCTGGTGTTTGAGGATGTCGTTCCCGCGGTGCGCAGCGCGCAGCGGGCCGGCATGTGCGTGGTGGGCGTGCTTGATGAGGAAAATGGCGCGCAAGATACGCCTGCAGTTCAGTCATTTGCCGATGTTGGCATTCATAGCTACCGTCAACTACTGGCATGAGTGGTATCATTTATCGGTACGTCTGTTGCCGTGTAAGCGGCACATTGTAGTAACGTTGCAATTCTGAAAGCGTGATGGTTGTGGCAAAGCAAAAGATGTCTGCCAAGCAGCGTGAGGCCAAGATCCAGGCTGCCAAGGAGCGCGAGGAGCGTGTGGCTGCCAAAAAGAAGGCTGCTGAGAATACGAAAAAGGTTCTGACGGTCATCGTGTGCGTCATTTTGGTGCTGGCCTTGGGTCTGCCGACCATGGCTTTGGCAGTGCTTGGAGGATAGTACGTGTTTGGCATTAGCGGTACAGAGCTGATAATCATTCTGCTCTTTGCGTTTCTTATTGTGGGTCCGGACAAACTGCCCGATGCCGCCAAGGCCATTGGTAAGGCTATCGGCAAGTTCCAAAGTGCCCAAAATCAAATGAATGACGTCATCAAAACCGAGACGGAATCCATCAAGAAGGAAGTCATGGGGTCAGCCCAGCAGGCCTCCGAAGATGCTCCGGCCAAGCGTACGGTCCACACAAAGGTCAAAAGCGTGACCCCCGAGGCCACTGCTGCCCCTGCAGCTGAGCAAGAGACCACCGACGATCAGCCGCCCCGCCAGATGAGCTTCAGCGAGCGCAAGGCGCTTTATGAGAAGGAGCGCGCGGCAAAGCGTGAGGCGGAAAAGCAAGCGGCGGCTTCGGCGAAGGACGGTGAGTAGCATGCCTATCGGTCCTGCGCGAATGCCGTTGATGGAGCACTTGGGTGAGCTGCGTATGCGCTTGGTGCGCATCGTGGTCTGCATGCTGGTTGCCATCTGCATCTTCTACCTGGCAACGCCTACCATCATGGAGTTTCTGACGCTCCCCATTCGGGACTTCATCGACGGCGGCCTGATAGCCCTTGATCCCTTCGAGGCCTTTGCGGTGCGCTTCACCGTGGCACTGTGGACTTCGGTGGTGGCTTGCGCGCCGGTTATCCTTTGGCAGCTTCTGGCGTTTTTCCTGCCAGCCTTAAAGCCCAGCGAGCGTAAGTGGTTCATACCCACCTTCGCCGCTGCGGTGGCGTTGTTCATCTTCGGAACCGTTTTCTGCTATTTGGTCATCTTGCATCCGGCCTTCCAATGGCTGACCGACCAGGCTGCCGGCATGATGAGCATCGACGCGCGCGCCAACAGCTATATCGACATCATCATCAAGTTCGAGTTGGCCTTCGGCTTCGCCTTCGAGTTGCCGCTGCTGGTGTTCTACCTGGTCATCTTTGACATTGTGCCGTACAAGAAGATGCGCGGCATGTGGCGTGAGATCTATGTGGTGCTGCTTATCATCTGTGCCATGGCTACGCCGGACGCATCGCCGGTCACCATGCTGCTGATGTTTGCTGCCATGGCCGTCCTGTACGAGGGTAGCTTGCTTATTGCGCGTATTGCCTTGGCGCGGCGCATCAAGCGCCAAAACGAGCGTTTGGCGCAGGAGGAGGCCGAGACCGAGGAGATGTTGGCCGATTTCCGCAGCACGAAGGATCGCATCAAAAGCAAGCTCGATGACTAGCTTAGGCGCTTAATCATGCACGAACTGGGCATAATGACAGGCGTTTGCGAAGCGGTTACCAAGGCCGCCGTGGATGCAGGTGCAACCAAGGTCTACAACGTGACGCTTTCGGTGGGGGAGATGACTGAGGCCATTGAGGATGCTTTGGTTTTCGCCTTTGAGGTGTTGCAGGAAAGCAACCCCCTGTTGGAGGGGTGCCAGCTGACCATCAATATGGTTAAGCCGCGCAGCCTTTGCTTTGATTGCGGCGCCGAATACGAGCACGACCGCTTCCATATGCTTTGCCCTCACTGCGGCAGCGCCGTCACCAAGCTGCTGACAGGGCGCGAGCTGCAGATTGATTCCCTAGAGGCCGAAATACCTGACGAGGAGGACTCCCATGCAGATTGATCTTCATCAGCCTATCTTGGACAAGAACGACAAGCTTGCCGCCGAACTGCGCAAGCGCTTTGAGGAAAACCACGTGTACGTGGTCGATCTTCTGGCAAGCCCGGGCAGCGGCAAGACATCCACCATCTTGGCCACCATCGACGCGCTGCGTGACGAGTTCAACATTGCTGTCATCGAGGGTGACATTGCCTCTAACGTGGATGCGGAAAAGATTAAGGCGCAGGGCATTCCTGCGGTGCAAATCAACACGGGCGGCGCGTGCCACCTGGAAAGCGCCATGATTAAGCGCGCCATTGACGTGCTTGATTTGGAGCGGCTGGACTTGATCATTGTGGAAAACGTGGGCAACCTGGTGTGCCCGACCGATTTCGACCTGGGCGAAAACGCCAAGATCATGATTTTGTCGGTGCCGGAGGGCCATGACAAGCCACTGAAGTATCCGGGCATCTTCCAGGCGTCGCAGGCGGTCATCTTGAACAAGTACGACACTATGCCGGTGTTCGACTTCGACGAGGAGGCTTTCCGCTCCTCGGTGTATCAGCTTAACCCGCAGGCACCCATTTTCCCCATTGCCGCAACCAAGGGGCAGGGTGTGGATGAGTGGGCCGAGTGGCTGGCGGAACGGGTTCGCAAGGCGTAGAGCTGCTTGGCTTGTGCGCAACTCGTAGCGAGTCCGACACGTGCTGGCAACAAGCCAGGCTCATACTGAAGCTGTGAAAACGAGCTTGCAGAAAGGGGCTAGCCCATGAATGCTGGGGAGAAATATCAGGTTTGCGTCGATGGCCTGAAGGAATACGCCGCCAAGGCCGGATTCACCGATATGTTGGTGGGCCTTTCGGGCGGTATTGACTCCAGCGTGATTGCGGTCATGTGCGTGGACGCCTTTGGGGCCGATCGTGTGCACGGCGTGCTGCTGCCCGGGCCCTATTCCAGCGATCATTCCATTTCCGATTCCTTGGAGCTGGCCTCTAATCTGGGCATCCAGACGCAGACCATTTCCATCTGCGAGCCATTTGAGGCCTTCGAGAAGGTGATGCAAAAGCCTTGCGGCGGCGCCTTGCATGGCCTGGCGGCTGAAAACACGCAGGCCCGTTGTCGCATGGTGGTGCTGATGGCGCTCTCCAACACCTACGGCTGGATGCTGGTCAACACCGGCAACAAGAGCGAAGCCTACATGGGCTACTCCACGCTGTATGGCGATACGGCTGGCGCCTTTGCCCCGATGGGCTGCTTGTACAAGACGGACGTCTTCGCCGTGGCGCGTTGGCGCAACCAGCAAGCCCTTGATGCCGACCAGGTGGAGCCTATTCCCCATAATATTTTGGTTAAGCCACCCAGTGCAGAGCTGGCTCCAGGCCAGCAGGATGAGAAAAGCCTGGGGCTTGATTACGCCACGCTTGACCAGATTCTGATGGCGCATTTCGAGGAGGGGCTTGACGCCGAGTCCGTTGCAGCCAAGGGCTTCGACAAGGACCAGGTAGAGCGCGTCATTCGCATTGCCAGCAGCTATGCCTTCAAGCGCGCGTTGGAGCCGCCTTACCCACAGGTGAAGATCTATTAGAGAGTTGCTTTTAGGGGGGTCTTCGTTGATCCCCTTTCTTTTTTTGTGGTCTTACTGTGCAAAGTTGAGCCTTAGGCGCTTAGATTTTCTGCCCTTTTCTTGCAATCTTGCTGCAGGGTGCTATAGTTACAGGTGTTAGCACTCATGGCTTTTGAGTGCTAAATAATCTTAGTAACAATGCGTTACGGCATATCACATATGAAAGGAAGGTTGAAGATGAATCTGAAGCCGCTGGGCGACCGTCTCATCATCAAGCAGGATGAGGCAGAAATGACCACTGCATCTGGTCTTTTCATTGCCAAGGAGAACAAGGAAAAGCCGCAGACCGGCGTTGTTTTGGCTGTTGGCGAAGGCAAGCTGGACAAGGATGGCAACTTGGTGAAGGTTCCCGTAGCTGTGGGCGACCGCGTCATCTATGGCAAGTTCGGCGGTACTGAGGTCGAGATCGAGGGCGAGACCGTCCTGATTCTGCGTGCCGATGACGTCTACGCTGTGTTCACCGCTTAATGAGGTAATAAACAATTTCGCAAGACGAAGCTTGGGGCAAACAGCCGCTTTAGCTTCGTCGGACAGGAATTAACCAAGGAGACGGAGATCAAGCGAGGCAGGTACCCCGAAGGTTCCGCGACCCTGAGCTAAGCGGCCTTCGCGCCGTGTGCGAAGGCGAGCGGGTTCTGAGGGGTAGATGGCCGCTTTAGCTTCGTCGGACAGGAATTAACCAAGGAGACGGAGATCAAGCGAGGCAGGTACCCCGAAGGTTCCGCGACCCTGAGCTAAGCGGCCTTCGCGCCGTGTGCGAAGGCGAGCGGGTTCTGAGGGGTAGATGGCCGCTTTAGCTTCGTCGGACAGGAGATTTAAATGGCAAAAGAGATTCGTTTCGACACCGATGCCCGCACCAAAATGGCTGCTGGCGTTAAGAAGTTGGCCGACGCTGTCAAGGTGACCCTCGGCCCCAAAGGCCGTTATGTGGCCCTGGAGAAGTCTTACGGCGCTCCCGTTATCACCAACGACGGCGTGACCGTTGCTCGCGAGGTTGAGCTGAAGGACCGCGTTGAGAACATGGGCGCCCAGCTGGTGCGCGAGGCTGCCGTCAAGACCAACGACGTAGCTGGTGACGGCACCACCACCGCCACGCTGCTGGCCGACGTTATCGTGTCCGAGGGCCTGCGCAACGTGACCGCCGGCGCTGACGCTTTGGGCATCCGCCGCGGCATCCAGAAGGCAACCGATGCCGTGGTTGAGGCCATCAAGGCTGATGCCACCCAGGTTTCCACCACTGAGCAGATTGCCAACGTTGGCACCATCTCTGCTGGCGATGCAACCATTGGCGAGAAGATTGCCCAGGCTATGGATGCTGTTGGCAAGGACGGCGCTATCTCGGTCGAGGAGTCCCAGACGTTCGGCATGGACATCGAGATCGTCGAGGGTATGCAGTATGACCGCGGCTACATCAGCCCCTACATGGCAACCGACATGGAACGCATGGAGGCCGTGATGAAGGACCCCTTCATCATGTTGACCGACCAAAAGGTCTCCAGCATTCAGGACTTTGTGCCGCTGCTGGAGGAAGTCATGCGTTCTGGCCGTCCGCTGTTCCTGGTGGCAGAGGACGTTGAGGGCGAGGCTCTGGCAACTATCCTGCTCAACAAGATCCGTGGCACCTTCAACTGCGTGGCTATCAAGGCTCCTGGCTTCGGCGATCGTCGCAAGCGCATCCTGGAGGACATCGCTGCTGTCACGGGCGCACAGGTTATCGCCAAGGACTTCGGCATGACGCTGGCCGACACCACTATCGACATGCTGGGCACCGCTAAGACCGTCAAGGTCACCAAGGATAACGCGCTCATCGTTGACGGCGCTGGTGACAAGGCCGCAATCGACGGCCGTATCGACCAGATCAAGGCCGAGCTGGAGCGCACTGAGTCCGACTTCGACCGCGAAAAGCTGCAGGAGCGCTTGGCTAAGCTTTCCGGCGGCGTTGCCGTGTTGAAGGTTGGCGCTGCTACCGAGTCCGAGTTGAAGGAGACCAAGAGCCGCATCGAGGACGCCTTGCAGGCAACCCGCGCTGCCGTTGAGGAGGGCATCGTTGCTGGCGGCGGCGTCGCTTTGATCAACGCTATCTCCGCTTTGGACGTTGTCGAGTGCTCCGACAAGGACGAAGAGGTCGGCGTTGACATCATCCGCAAGGCCCTGGAGGCTCCCATGCGCGCCATCGCTACCAACGCTGGCTATGAGGGTTCCGTGGTCGTTGAGAAGGTCAAGAACATGGAGAAGGGTGCTGGCATCAACTTCGCTGACGGCACCGAGGGCGATATGATTGCCATGGGCGTGAACGATCCCGTGAAGGTTACTCGTACTGCTCTTCAGTCCGCTGCTTCCGTGGCTGCCTTGATTCTGATTACCGAGGCCACCATCAACGAGATTCCCGAGGATGCCGAGAAGGCTGCTCAAGCTGCTGCTGCGGCTGCTATGTCTCAGGGTGGTGGTATGTACTAAGGCCCGAGCTTGCTCCGGAGCGCAGCGCATTACCCGGAGCGCAGCGGAGGGGGATGCGCGTGGCGCGCAGGAGCGGGAAGCGAGGGTCACGCCCGAAGGGCGTGTTTGTGGCCACCGCATTTGTGCCCTGATGCACATCGTCTAGCCATTCAAGGTCCGCCTCGCGTATGCAAATACGCGTCGGCGGGCCTTTCTTGTCTATCCGACGCACTTCGGGGCCTCTTAAGGCCCGAGCTTGCTTCGGAGCGCAGCGCATTAGCCATCCCGCTACTCAGGAAGGGCCCTTCGGGGCCCTTCCTTCATGAGCTCGGTGCTGTGGCCTTTTAAAGAGTTGGTTATGCCTAGCAAAATGGGGGCGCCAGTGCTGTTTCGCGCAGCGTGTTGGATAGGCTTTTTACGCTTATCGGCGGGCTGCTTGTATGCCATTTTCGGCAAAGTGCCAAAATGGCATACACTGGGAGCGCTCGATTGCGTTGGAGTGTATGCCATTTTCGCCAAATTGCCGAAATGGCATACAGCTTTGAGGACTAAATCTAGCTTTGTGGATCCTCTGGGGTGGGCTGACGGTTGAAACTCTCTCATTTTTGCGATACTGTCTGGGTTTTCCTGTATGCCACTTTGCCAAAAATTGCAAAATGGCATACAGGGAGAGGGCTTGGTTGCGCTGTCTTGTATGCCATTTCTGCTAAATCGCCAGAATGGCATACAGGGAAGCAATTCGTCTTGCTTTGAGCCCGCTGGGTTTGCCTCTGCGCGGGTTGAAACGTAAAATCAAGAGACTGTTGTTTATGGAGGTGCACATGCCCATCGTCCATTTGGATACCCTGTCTGACCCGCGTTTAGACGCCTACACCCGCTTGACCGAAGCGCAGCTACGCAACAAGCTTGAGCCGGAGAAAGGCATCTTCATTGCGGAATCGTTCAAGGTCATCGACCGAGCGTTGGCGGCGGGGCACCTCCCGTTGTCTCTGCTGATGGATGAGCATTGGCTTGCTGCGGCTGAAGGCGTGATCGCCCGCGTGGAGCAGGCCAATCCTGAGGCGCCGGTTTTTGTCTTGCCCCCTGATGAAATCAAGCAATTGACGGGCTTTGAGCTGACACGCGGCATTTTGGCCGCTATGCGTAGGCCCTCACTCCCGAGCGTAGAACAGCTGCTGGAAGGGGCGCGGCGGGTGGCGGTGCTAGAAGGCATCGTTGACCACACCAACGTGGGAGCTATTTTTCGCAGCGCGGCGGCTTTGGGGATTGACGCTGTGCTTGTTACGCCTACCTGTTGCGATCCGCTATATCGCCGTGCTGTGCGCGTTTCCATGGGCACGGTTTTTCAAGTCCCTTGGACGCGCATAGGCGAAACCACGCATGATTGGCCGGATGCTGGTTTGGCGCTACTTAGCTCGCTGGGCTTCAAGACGGCGGCGATGGCCCTTTCGGATGATTCCGTGAGTCTGAGAGACCCCTCGTTGAACGCCGCTGATAAATTGGCCGTCATCATGGGTACGGAAGGGGATGGCCTAAGCAAGCGAACCATCGCTCAGGCCGATTTCACTGTGCGCATTCCTATGGCGCACGGTGTTGATTCTTTGAATGTGGCTGCCGCCAGTGCCGTAGCCTTCTATCAGTTGTGCGAAACGCTATAATCGCCCTTCATGAATAATTTGTTCAACATAGCATGCGATGTGCTGCTTGACGCGGCTTGGGACACCCTGATGCTGGTGCCCTTCCTGCTGCTGGTGTACTTGCTGATGGAATGGATCGAGCACAAGGCGGGAAGTCGCGCCCAAGAGGCTGTGCGCAAGGCGGGCCCGCTCGGGCCGGTGATAGGCGCCTTGTTGGGTGCGATGCCGCAATGCGGCTTTTCTGCGGCAGGCGCCACGCTCTATGCCGGTCGTGTCATCACCATCGGCACGCTCATGGCGGTGTTTTTGTCCACATCTGATGAGCTTCTGCCCATCATGATCGCCGAGCAAGCGCCCGTTGAGTCGTTAGTGGCCATTATTGTGGCGAAAATCATGGTTGGCATGATTTTCGGCATTGCGATTGATGCCGCTTTGCGTCTTCGCCATAAGGATAACGAGCCGTTGGCTATTCACGAGATTTGTGCGTATGATCATTGCGAATGCAGTGGCCAATGCTCCACTTGCTCTGACAATCCCGAGTTGGCTTACGAACATGATCATGTGCTGGAGGAATGCGAACGTGAGCATCAGCACTCTTGCCACGAATGCCAGCAGAGCTTGCAGCATGCTCATGAGCTTGAACATGCCCATGAGCACGAAGAAGGCCACAATCACGAGCACAACCATGCTCATCAGCATACGGGTAGCCACATCGTGAAGAGCGCCGTAAAGCACACGGTGCAGGTAAGCCTGTTCGTCTTTGCGATTTCAGTGCTTTTGGGTGCGCTTTTTGAGCTGGTGGGCGAAGACGCCTTGGCTGCGGTTGTGGGCCAGAACCAGGTGCTGTCGGTATTGTTGGCGTGTGCGGTGGGGCTTGTTCCAAATTGCGCGGCCAGCGTTGCCATCATCCAGCTGTATTTGGAAGGTGTGTTGGGCGCCGGCGCCATGTTCGGCGGCCTTCTGGTTTCGGCAGGCGTGGGTTTGCTGGTGCTGTGCCGCACGCATCACCATGCTAAGAAGAATGTTGCCATCATAGGCTGCTTGTACGCTATAGGTGCTCTGTGCGGGCTGGTCGTTTTGGCGCTGGGGATTACATTCTGAGTATTTCTGGTTTTTGCTTTGCTGGGCGCTTTTGGTCGTTTTGAAGTTTCGTTGACCAAAGAAGATAGCCGCGCTAAAATAATTTCTCGCACGTGACTTGCGCTGTTAGCTCAGTTGGTAGAGCAGGGGACTTTTAATCCCAAGGTCGTGGGTTCGAGTCCCACACGGCGCACCACTTTGCCGGTCGGCCTCCCTACGGGGAGGCTTTTC
>R20__coassemble_4787_pt1 | contig 4842 bp, 2 predicted proteins | sample R20__metabat2_low_PE_053 | metagenome-assembled genome bin R20
AGGGTGGCCTCTATCTGCGCTATTTGCTCGGCGCTGAGGCCGCCGGCTTTCAGGTAGTCTTCCGCGCATTCCTTCAACGTTGGGGTTCCCGTGCGGGATGAATCTGCGGCATTTCGCAGCACGTTGAACAAGTCATTGGCTTTTACGTTGACCACCGCATCGTATTTCGCAGGCTCATTGGCCTCGGTGATGTTGAAGTAGTTGGCGTAGGTGATCATGTAATCCCCGATGAGCTCTTCGGCGCTAGCGCCAGCCAAAGCCTCGATGAGCATGCACGCAAAGCCGGTACGGTCTTTGCCCTCCACGCAATGGACCAGATAGGGGCCCTGGTGCTGGCACATGTTGTACAAGGCCGTGGCCAGCAGCTGCCTGTTGGCGCTGCCGCCGAAGCTGGTGTTCATGTCCAGCAAGTCCACGCACCCCTTAGCCTGCAGGTCAATGTAGTACTGGCACGAGGAGCCGGCTTCCGCGGCCTCCGCAGCGAATTCGTCTTGGTTGTCGGAGAGGTCAAGGGAATAGCCAATGCTCGCTTGCTCCACCAGCTTGTTCGCGCAGGACGCGCGCAGGTAGGTGTTGTCGATGGGGGAGGCGGAGCGATACACCGCGTTCTGCTTCAGGTTTCCGCCGGTCAGTGCTCGGAAATTGGCGAACTGCTCATCAGTGGCGAAGTCAGCGCGGTCGTTGGAGTAGGTCATGTCCAGGGCCTCTTGGGTGTCAAGGTAGGCGCCCCGTTCCCGTAGGGTTACCTTAATGCGGGAATCTTCCGTAACGTCGATGTCGTCCCAGAGGGTTCCCTGAGCGCGGCGGAAATTCGGATGCGGTTCCCCTGGGTATGACACCAAAAGCAGCTCACCCGTGGCGGCGAAATAACCGCTGTAGTAGGGAACGTTTTCGAAATGCATGGTGTCGTCGATGTCGATATCTACGCTGTCGCCCAGCTCGAAGCCTAAATTCGCGAATTCGTCTTCGGTCATGTCCAGCATGATTCCGTTAAAGTTGGTGTCCTTCACCACGTTGACGTAGCCCGTGGTGATTTCCGCAGCTGCGGTTTCTTCGGCTGCTTTGCTGCTTTGCTGCTGGGTTGCGCTGCATCCTGCAAGGGCGAAGGCCAGAACCAGCGCCAGGATTGCCGCCGCGATAATGATGATCTTGCTTGCGCGCATGGTGAGCCTTTCTTTCGCGTTTGAAACCGTTCCTGCCATAATATCCCGCCTGTTACATTTCCCGTCTTCGTTTTTGTCACACTTTTGACTCCTCTGGATGTTTTGATAAGCCTGGTGGGTTCCCGTTTCTTTGCGGAAAGGACGCGGGTGAAAGCACGGACTTGCCTTCTTTTGTACGTATTCTCAACTGGTTTCTTTGTGCAAATCTGGCATGCGGCTTGCGAACCATTGACCTGCGACGCCCGCCATCAACTCTGACTTAGGGTACTGGTCTAAGGAAGCCAATTCTTTCTTCTGACTTAACGAGAATGCGGTAATCGTTGGGCGGCGATCAAATTTATAGACAAGTTTGTATGGTTGTATAATTATTCGTAATCGTGGCTCATCTGCTGTCCGCTGCGATTGTGGCGGCAGCGTAGGGCAAGAGCGTTCTTCGGAAAGAAAAGAACAAGGAGCACGAGCATGAGCAAGATTGTGAAGCTATACAAGGGCTTAAGCCTGCCGGTGCAGATTGTCACAGGTTTGGTTATTGGCCTGGCGCTGGGATTTTTCGCTCCGGGTATTGGCGTAATCTCCTTCCTTGGGACGCTGTTCACCACAGCGCTCAAGGCCGCAGCTCCAATACTCGTTTTCTTTCTCGTCGTCACGGCGTTGTGCAATGCGCGTGGCCAAGACCGTGGTTCCCATGCTTTTTATCGGCATGCTCGTGTCGGCGTGTGTGACGGTGCTCGTTTTCTATGCTTTCCCGGTCTCCATCACTTTGAGCGGCGTCTCAGCGGAGGCCGCTGAGACCAAGGATCTGGGCGGCATCTTCTCCGACTTGTTCCTCAACTTCTTCACCAATCCTGTCCAGGCGCTTGGCAACGCAAATTACCTTGGCATCCTTGCATGGGCCATCGCGCTTGGCATATTGATGCGCAAGGCGCACGACTCCACCAAGACGATGCTTGACGACTTCACCGAGGGTGTGCTGGGTGTCATTAAGCTCATCATCTCGCTTGCCCCGTTTGGGATCCTCGGCCTTGTGTACGAGTCCGTGTCAAAGCTCGGTGTACAGATATTCACCGAGTACGGGTCGCTGCTCATCGCCATGCTCGTGTGCTACGCGTTCATCCTGCTCGTCCTGAATCCGATCATCGCCTTCTGGGGGATAAGGAAAAACCCGTACCCGCTCGTCTTCCGCACTTTAGTGGACAGTGGCGTGCCCGCGTTCTTCACACGCAGCTCCGCGGCTAATATTCCCGTTAACCTCGAACTTTGCCGAAAAATGGGACTAACCAAGTCGTCATACTCGGTATGCATCCCGTTGGGGGCGAGCATCTCGCATGTCGCCGGTGCCTCCACCATCACGGCACTCACGATGTGCGCCGTCTTCTCTGCTGGCATGCATGTCGAGCTGCCCATGGCCTTGCTCATGGCATGCTTGGCGACGCTTGCAGCCGCAGGATCCTCGTCGGTTGCCGGTGGCTGCACCCTGCTCGTGCCGATGGCGGCTTCGCTTTTCGGGCTCAGCGGCGACGTGGCAATGCAGGTCGTTACCGTGGGACTCACGCTCGGCGTCATCACAGATGCCTGCGAGACCGCGTTGAACTCCTCTTCGGTTGCGCTGTACACGGCCGTTGCCGAGTTCCGCGAGCGTAGGTTGCGCGGCATTCCGTTCGACTATGGCAAGCTGAATGAGAGGATGGCGAACGCTGCCGAGGTTGCGGAGGATGTTCATCAAAATAATCTTGGTATAACTTCGTCTTATGACGAGATGCAGCGTGAAGTCGACAGCTCGGAAGAGTATTCCGAGTGGCGCGAGAAGCGTGACGCCTCTAAGACCTACAAAGCCGAGGTGGCCACGAAGCGTCTTGAGAAGTCGGAGAGCAAGTCTAGACAATAAGTGGCATCAACAGCGGAAATTTGGAGGAAACATGTCTAAGCTCGGTATTCGTGATATCGTTGGCCCCACCATGGTAGGGCCTTCAAGCTCCCACACGGCGGGTGCTTTGCGCATTGCCAAGATGGCTCGCACCTTGTGCGGAGAAACCCCGAAGAAGGTGGAATATCGACTGCTGGGGTCATTCGCGCACACTCTGACCGGCCATGGAACCGACAAGGCCATCGTTGCCGGCATGCTTGGGTTCGAGTCCGACGATCTGCGTATTCGCAAGTCTTTCAGCTACGCCAAGCAATGCGGACTGGAGTACTCGTTCAAGATTTGCCCCGACGAGCCCTTCGATCATCCCAATACCATAGAAATGCAGATAGTCACACAAACAGGGGATGACCTGTTCGTGCGCGGTGTCTCCATCGGTGGCGGTGCGGCCATGCTAACGCGCATCGATGATATTGACGTTGAGCTTACTGGTGAGCTCAACAGTCTTGTTATTAAGCAGAACGATGTCAATGGCGTACTCACGCATATCTGCTCAGCGCTCAGCATCAACGGTATCAATATCGCATCAGCGCGTCTTCACCGCAAAGCGAAAGGGGAGACCGCATTCACCATCATAAAGACCGACCAGGATATTCCCGATTATGTGGTGCATGCAATAATGACGGATGAGGATATCCTTGGCGTGCGCGTCGTTCCGCGCTCGGTGGCGTCTGGGCGGAAAACCGACCCGACCATCGACCTGCTGGAGGCGGACAAGGAGTTCAAGGCGGCCGACTTCAAGTCTGGCAGCGAGCTCTTGGCGCTCTGCAAAAAGAAGAAGGCACCCATATCGCAGGTATTTCTCGATCGTGAGCGGGCTCTTTCCCATTGCGATGGGTTTGAAGACGACACGCCCGCTTATATCAAACACGTTGTTGCGGTCATGAAGGAGTCCACTGAGGTGCCTCTCGACAAGCCGAAGAAATCCATGGGCGGACTACTGGGAGGCGAGTCCCAGAAGATGGTGGCATTGGCGCAGAGCCAGACTGGCCCATGTGACGGTGTGCTTTCCAGCGCGGCTGCGTGTGCCATGGCCGTACTTGAGACCAATGCAACTATGGGTCGCATTATGGCGGCTCCCACCGCCGGTTCCTCCGGTGTTATCCCTGGTGTATTGTTCGGGCTTTGGGCGTGGAAAAAGATAACGGCGGACCAAATAGAGACAGCTATCGCCACCGCTTCCGCCGTTGGCTACCTCATCACGCTCAACGCTACCGTGGCGGGTGCAGAGGGTGGCTGCCAGGCTGAGGTCGGCGCGGCGGCAGCCATGGCCGCGGCGGCTGTAACCGAGATCTACGGCGGTACGCCGGAGCAGTGTCTTGGAGCTGCGAGCAATGCCCTCATGAACTTGATGGGCCTTGTGTGCGACCCTGTTGGCGGACTGGTTGAGGCTCCGTGTCAGAAGCGCAACGCCGCCGGTGCTGCAATCGCCTTGGTGAGCGCTCAGATGTCGCTGGCGGGTGTTGGCAATCTCGTCCGCTTCGACCAAATGGTCGATACCATGTATGCCGTGGGCAAGTCCATTCCCTACGAGCTTCGCGAGACGGCGCTTGGCGGTATGGCCACCTGCCCAGACGCGTGCGCTGCGTGCGAGAAGCACCGCCTTAAGAAGCTCAAGAAGGTTGAAAAGGCTGCGAGCAAGAAAGCCAAGGCTGAGATGGCGGGAGAAACCGGCGAGTCCAAAGAGGCCGCTGAGACCGAGTCGTGGATTTGCTACACTTGATTAGACAGGAAAAAGAGGGACTGAGGAACATGAGA
>R20__coassemble_4917_pt1 | contig 4742 bp, 2 predicted proteins | sample R20__metabat2_low_PE_053 | metagenome-assembled genome bin R20
GGCCCCGCGGGCCTTCCCCGAAGGAGGACTGTCTGAGCGACTGGGCTTGGGGCCTGGGGCGCGGAGCCCGGCGGCAGGTCCTAGGCAGCGCGAATCGCAACGCGGCTTCTCTACTTGCGGGTGGTGCCGGTGTTGTTGGCGCGGTTGCGAAGCTCGTGTCCGAAGCTGAGCGCGCCCTCGCCGAAGCGGTCGCGGATGGCATCGGCGGCGCTCAGCAACTCCTTGTTGCGCTCATCGGGCGCTTCTTCGCCAAAAAGGTCTAGCTGCTCATCCTCCGCATCAAAGTTGGAAACGCCTACGCCCACCAAGCGCACGGCCTGGCCCTCGTGCCAAAGGCTGTCCAGCATCTCGAAAAGCAGGGGAGTGAAGGACAGCTCGTCGTCGGTGGCGGCCGCAAGCGTGGTCTGCGCCTGCTTGATATGCCGGTCGCCAAAGCGCACTTTCAGCGACACGGTGGTGCCCTTCAATCCCAGCTTGCGAAGGCGCCTGCCGACCTTGGTGGCCATGGTTGCCACCGCGGCGCACACGTCTTCGCGCCGCGTCAGGTCGGTGGCGAAGCTGGTCTCGTGCGAGACCGACTTCACGCCTTCGTCCTTGGCCACCACGCTGTGCTCGCCGCCAAGTGAGCGTTGGCGCATCAGATCGGCGTTCTTTCCGAATACGCGCACCAATAGCGCCTGGTCTGCGTGTGCCAGATCGCCCAAGGTGCGCACGCCAAACTTCTTCAGCTCACGCTCGGATGCCGCCCCGATGCCGCTCATGTCGCGGATGGGCAACGGTGCCAAGAAGGCCTGCTCAAACCCCGGCAAAACCACGGTCAGCCCATGTGGCTTTTCCTGGTCAGAGGCAATCTTCGCAATCGTTTTGGTTGCCCCTGCACCCACCGAGCAGCTTACGCCCACTTCCGCCATCACGCGGTCTTGGATGCGCTTTGCAATCCAATAGGGGTGCTCGGTGTTGTGCGCTGTGGGGCTGACGTCCAGGAAGGCCTCGTCGATGCTCACCTGCTGCACGTGGGGCGTCTCGTCTCCCAGGATGCCCATGATGGTGCGCGAGACCTCCTGGTAGCGGCTGTAGCGCCCATGCGTCCAAATTGCTTCAGGGCAAAGGCGTGCCGCCGTGGAGGACGCCATAGCGCTGTGCACGCCGAAGGCACGCGCCTCATATGATGCCGTGGCCACCACACCGCGCTTGTCGGCATCGCCGCCCACGATGACAGGCTTGCCGCGCCAGCCAGGGTGGTCTAGCTGCTCCACGCTGGCGAAGAACGCGTCCAAATCCACCAGCAATATGGCGGGTCCCGTCCACGGCGGCAAAGAAGAAGGGGTGCTGCCTCCGTAGATGGTCATGCAGCACCCCCTTAAGGTCGTTGAAAGCGGGGAAGACATCCCCGTGCTTTTTAGAAGCGATTCTTCGCCATGAAGAAGATGGCGATCAAGCCCGGGCCGGTATGGGCGCCGATGACCGGGTCAAGATGGTTGATGATCACGTTCTTGACGCCATAGCGCTCACGCATCATGTCGGCCACCTTCTGGGCATCCTCAAGGCAGTCGCCATGGCTGATGAAGACCGTCTGCTCGCTGATGGGGTCGATGGCGTTGTCCATATGGCCAACGCATTTGTCCAGGGCCTTCTTCCAGCCGCGGACCTTCTCCATGGGAATCAGCTTGCCCTCGTCATCCACATGCAGCACAGGCTTGATGTTGAGCAGCGTGCCGGCGTAGGCGCTGGTCTTGCTGACGCGGCCGCCACGGAACAGATACATAAGGTCCGGCACGGTAAACCAGTGCGCCACATGCATCTTGTTGTCCTCCACGTACTGGGCCACCTCTTCCATGGTGGCGCCATCGCGTGCCATGCGGGCAGCCGCCAGCACGATAAGGCCCTCGCCGCCGGCGGCGCACAGGGTGTCGATGGAGATAATCTTGCGGTCGGGATATTCCGGGCGCAGCTGGTCAAGCAGCGCGTTGGCCGCTTCGAACGTGCCGGAGATGCCGCTATCGAATCCCAGGTAGATTACATCGTTGCCGGCATCAAGCTGCTCGCGGAACGTGGTTTCCATCTCCGTGGGCTTCGGCAGGGAAGTGGTGAACACGGTGCCGGCGCGCATCAGGTCGTAGAACTCGGCCAAATCGACCTTCTGGCCTTTGAGATAGCTCTGATATTCCTTGCCCTTGTCGTCCATGAAACGCAGGGGCAGGATTTCCAATTCGAACTCGTCGATGTACTCGACGGGCAGGTTGCAGCTGGAGTCGGTGATGATCTTGTATGCCATGAAGCACCTTTCTCTAAACGATTTTGGCCTTCTCCTCTTTTTCGTCCGTGCGATTATAGCGCCATCAGGGCATTTCGGCGAGGTTCAGCGCTGAAATAATGTTCAATTTTGGTTCATAGCGGAAATTACGGCATCGCTGCAGGCTGATGGCGTATAATTTCCTAGTTTGAACCTATATGGCTTAGTGCGCCCTTTTTCGGGCGTGCATGCGTGAATACTGGCAGGAAAGGACAATCCTTCATGGCAAGCAATTACAAGGACACCATGAACCTTCCTCAGACCGATTTCCCCATGAGGGGCAATCTGCCTGAGAACGAGCCCAAGCGCTTGGCGAAGTGGGAAGAGGAGCAGCTGTACTGGAAGGTGCTGGAGAAGAACAAGGACGGTCAGCCGTTCGTTCTGCATGACGGCCCGCCGTATGCCAACGGCCCCATCCACATCGGCCACGCCTTCAACAAGATTTTGAAGGACTTCGTGGTGAAAAGCCATGCCCAGCGCGGCTACTACACGCCGTATGTCCCCGGTTGGGACTGCCACGGCCAGCCTATCGAGCACATGGTGGAGACCACCCTTGGCAAGGAGAAGATGGCCCAGACCAGCCAGCCTGAGCTGCGCAAGCTTTGTCATGACTGGGCAACCAAGTACGTGGGCGTGCAGCGTGAAGGCTTCAAGCGCCTGGGCGTGAACGCCGACTGGGAGCACCCCTACCTTACCTATCACCATAACTTCGAGACCGCCGACGTGGAGCTGTTCAAGGAGATGTACCTGAACGGCAGCGTCTACCGTGGCCGCAAGCCCATCCATTGGTGCAGCAACTGCCACACCGCCCTGGCCGAGGCCGAGATCGAATACGGCGACGAGGTAAGCCCGTCCATCTATGTGAAGTTCTACTTCAAGGCTATGCCTGAGGCCTTTGCCGCGGCCGCTGCTGCCGCCGGCATGGCCGATGCCACCTCGGGCGTGGTCATCTGGACCACCACGCCTTGGACGCTGCCGGCCAACCAGGCCGTAAGCCTTGCCCCCGACGCCGACTACGTGGTGGCCATCGTTGACGGCCAGCTGCTGGTCATGGCCGACCAGCTGGCGGATGCCGTGGCCGAGGTTGCTGGTTGGGGCACGCTTGAGTTTTTGCAGGAAGACGGCGAAAAGGTGATGTTCAAGGGCACGGCGTTGGAGGGCGTTACCTACCATCAGCCTGTCCTGGACGACAAGGAAGGCGTCATCATCACCGGCACGCATGTCACGCTGGACACGGGCACGGGCGCGGTCCATACCGCTCCGGGCCATGGCGTTGACGACTACAAGGTGTGCCAGGCCAACGGCATCAAGGAAATCTGGATGCCGGTGGATGACGAAGGCCGCTTCTACCAGGGCTCTTGCCGTTGGGAGGGCATGTCCACCGACGACGCCAACCCCGCCATCATCCAGTGGCTGGATGAGCAAGGCACGCTGGTGGCCCACGTGGACATCAACCACAGCTATCCCCACTGCTGGCGCTGCCACAAGCCGGTCATCTTCCGCGCCACCACGCAGTGGTTCGTGTCCATGGACGACACCAACCTGCGCGCCAAAGCTGTGGACGCCATCAACAACCAGGTGAAGTGGATCCCTGAATGGTCCTCCAACCGCATCGGCGCCATGGTGTCTGAGCGTCCTGACTGGTGCATCAGCCGCCAGCGCAGCTGGGGCGTGCCCATCCCGGTGTTCAAGTGCGCCCAGTGCGGCGAGACCGTTGCCACCGAGGCCACCTTCGACGCCGTCATCGATCTGTTCGAGCGTGAAGGCTCCGACGCTTGGTTTATTCGCAAGCCCTCCGAGTACCTGCCGGCCGACACGTGCTGCCCGCATTGCGGCGGCACCGAGATGCAGCCTGAGAAGGACATCCTGGACGTGTGGTGGGAGTCCGGCGTCAGCCACGTGGGCGTGCTGAAGCATCGTGCCAGCGAAGGCTTGCAGTGGCCGGCCGATCTGTACCTGGAAGGCTCCGACCAGCACCGTGGCTGGTTCCAGTCCAGCCTGCTTACCAGCGTGGGCGCCTATGGCGTGGCCCCTTACAAGGCCGTCATGCACTGCGGCTTCACGGTGGACGAGAACGGCGAGAAGATGTCCAAGTCCAAGGGCAACGGCATCGACCCGGCCCAAGTGACCGACAAGTTTGGCGCCGACGTGCTGCGCCTGTGGGTATCCAGCGTGGACTTCTCCCAGGACGTGCGCATCTCGGACGGCATTTTGAAGCAGGTGTCTGACGCCTACCGCAAGTTCCGCAATACCTTCCGCTTCCTGCTGGGCAGCCTGAACGACTTCGACGACAAGGCCGATGTGGTTGCGTGGGACGTGCTTGAGCCTATCGACCGCTACATGATGGTGCGCGCCACCGACCTGCTGAATGACGTGACCGCCGCTTATGAGGAATACCGCTTCAACGGCGTGTACCGCGCGCTGTATGACTTCGTGAACGACACCTCGG